>Ga0302324_100000290_pt1 | contig 135076 bp, 137 predicted proteins | sample Palsa_T0_1_FD_201949 | JGI IMG/M metagenome (GOLD analysis project Ga0302324, IMG submission 201949) | Peat permafrost microbial communities from Stordalen Mire near Abisko, Sweden - Palsa_T0_1 | ecosystem: Environmental > Terrestrial > Soil > Palsa > Peat permafrost | place: Sweden: Abisko... | reverse complement strand
TGTGACGCGATGATGATGGATCACCGACATCGCATTCTCGAGCACTGTGAATGCGAGGGAGCTGAAGAACAGCATCTGCACCAACAGCACCCACCCCATCACTTCCCGATGATTGATAAAATTCCTGAGTTCCCCAATGAGAAACCCAGACTGTCCAGGAACCAACCACTCCAGGTAGCGCCCGAGGGTTTGAAGCAATTCGGTCTGATCGATGACGTGCGATAGCGCAATCACCGTGAGGATCAACAATGGCACGATCGACAGCAGCGCGTAGTAGGCCACCGCACCTGCCAGTAGCAACCCCTGATTGGCGCGAAAACTCCTTAGCACCTGAATGGCAAATATGCCGGGGTGCTTCAAGACGTATGCAGCTCGTTGCCCCAACATTTGCATTCTTGCAAGGGATAAACCTTGATGACCGCGTAGCGGGGATTTCTCGAAGGGCTGGATTGGCCCGATTGTCGACCACCACAAGCCAGCCGGCTGGCCTCCAACCAGCTCACCGGTTTACACGGCCGCGAGTATAGCCGCATTTGCGGCAACGAGGACGGTCCCCACACCAGCAACCCGCATTGCAGTCGCCAGAGTGGATGCCACGAATGGATCGGCTGAGGCGAGGGCCAATCCGCGCAAACATACTTATGTTCGGTAAAGTACATAGCCGTTACGCATGTTCGCGTATCCAAGTTGACACAACAGTGAACTATTGTGAGAGCCGCTTCTTTCAGAAGGATCCACGATGGTGGCCGCAAAGGTTCCTCATTTGATTTCCACGCCTCAAAACATGTTGCTGGAGGCGCTTCCCGCGGCGGAATGGAAGCGGGCGAGGCCGCATTTCAAACCGATCTTCATGCCGCTCGGCGATATGCTCTACGAGCCTGCTAGGCTCATTGATCACATATATTTTCCATCGACATCGGTCATTTCTATCTCGTACCCAACGGCCGGCGGTCGGGCAGATGCACTCACCCTCATAGGCCGGGAGGGATTCGCGAGTGTCGAGGGTTTCCTTGGCGGCGACTCGCCCGCGTGCCGCGCCGTGGTACTGAGCGAGGGCTGGGGTTATCAAATCAAGCGCGCGCTGCTGAACCAGGCGTGCGGGAGTGGTGGCTCGATGCGCAGTGTACTCCTGCGATATGCACAGTCTTACCTCACGCAAGTGGCGCAAACAACCTCGTGTAATCGGCACCACTCTATCGATCAACAGTTGTGTCGTTGGCTCCTCATGTTTTTGGATCGCCGGGCATTGAATGAACTGCCGTTGACCCACGAACACATCGCCGAGCTGATGGGTGTCAGACGAGAGAGCGTGACGGAGGCTGCCCGCAAGCTGCAGATCGCCGGATGCATCCGGTGCCGGCGCGGCCACATCTCGGTGGTCGATCGGCCCGGTCTAGAAGCCCGTTCCTGCGAGTGCTACCGGATTGCCAAGAGGGAAACGGATCGTTTGCTGGAGATGTCTCGGACGATGCGCCCGGCTCTTATAACGAACTTCACACTCGGGGCCAGTGCTTGAGCCCCAAGCGGGGTAAAACCCGATAGCGTACGGGGATAGCCCCGCAGAGGGCGGATTAAGGTGGGGCGTTTCAGCGCCGCGAACGGCGCATTCGATCGCAAAAGGGTCGGATCAGCCGATGGGCTCCAGCATCTTTGCCATCGACTCTGCAGGGGCGACTGTGCCCGGCTTCTCCTTGCCCGCAATGACCGTGCGATGCATGACGCGGCGTGTGTCGGTATAGGGCACGACCCTGTGCATCATTCCAGGGTTGTTCCAGATTAGCAGGTCGCCTATCTGCCACTTATGACGGTAGATAAAGTCAGGTTGTGCTGCCCACTGTTGCAGGCGCCAGAGCACGGCGCGACCGTGCGGACCAGGCCAGCCCACCAGACCGTCGGCATGGCTGCCGAGAATCAACGACTTTCGTCCATTCGCATGCGTCCAGACCAGCGGATGTTCCATAGGAGCGGCCATGCGCCTCCAACGGTCAATCCGCTCTTGCGGCGGATGGCCATAAACGGGGCGCACACTTGCCTCGATCGTATGGATGGCCCGTAGCCCATCGATCTCACGCTTTTCATCCTCGGGCAATTTCTCGTACGCGGCATATAGGTTGGCGAACTCCGTCGCACCACCCTCAGCCGACAGGGCGCGTGCCGAGAGCATCGTCGCCTTGGGCGGCGGGATATCCAGCGTGACGCCATCCATATGCCAGAAGAAAGTACCGAGCACGTAGTCGGGCTCAGTATTGATCTTCTTGTCGAGGGTAAGCTTGTAAACGTCACTGGTGGACGCATCGGCCCCTGGCACTGGACCGGCATACCGAGAGAAATTGACGCGCCCGCCAAGGCTGTCCGTGAAGGCGAGCTGCTCTTCGTCACTGACACTGATTTGCGGGAAAACGAGTACGCCACGCTCTTCCAGCGCCTCGAGTACCGCCTCGACCACTTGCTGATCGCAGAGGTGCGCTTTGTCGACGCGAACGATTCCCCCGACAAGTGGCTTGATGGGTTCGATCTCGACTTTCATGTCCATCTCCCGCTCGCCAAGGTCACGATACAACGCGTCCGCCATTCACCCCGATGGTTTGCCCGGTGACATATCCAGTCTCGTCCTTGACGAGCCAGGCGCAGGCATTGGCGATGTCTTCCGGCACTCCGAGGCGGCGTACGGGCATGTTCGCGGTCAATTGCTCGATCGAGATCGGAAAGCGGCTTCGGTTGGCCTCGGACATGATCGTTCCCATCACCGATCCGGGCGGGACGTTGTTGACTGTGATGCCATGTGGTCCCAGCGCTTCGGCGAGCGAGCGCGTCATCGAGACGATCGCGCCCTTGGACGCCGAGTAATGCACCTGCACCCGAGTCCCGGTTTGCGCACTCGAAGATGAGATGTTGACGATCCGTCCCCACTTCGCCGCCTTCATGTCAGCGATCACTTCTTGCGTAACGATGAAGGTGCCGCGCACATTGACCGCAAACATGCGGTCCCAGAGCGCATCCGTGAGTTCCTCGAACGGAATGAATTCTGACATCCCCGCGTTGTTGACGAGAACGGTAACCGGCCCGAGCGCTCCGCGCAGTTTTACGAGCGCCGCCTGAACCTGAGCGCGATTGGTGATGTCCGCGCCAAGCGCGATCGCTTTGCCGCCGGCCGCCGTAATTTCCTCCACGGTATCGGCACAGCGCGGTTCGTCGAGATCGAGCACACCGACGGCATGACCCTCTTTGGCCAAACGGACGCTACAGGCACGTCCGATCCCAGCGGCAGCCCCGGTGACAAGCGCTACTCTCTGCATTCCTTCCTCCTGTTGGCCGTGAGGTGACTGCTTCAGGTCACGTCGGTGCGCGCGCCGAATCCGCGGTCTTCTTGCAGGTCGCCGAACCAGACGCCGTCGGCCGGGTACTGCTCCTCATAGCTGAACCGGGCGATAGTGACGCGTTGGAGTGTCCGGTTGCCGCCCGTGATCTTGGCGCGCGCGTGCTGGAGGGCGAGGTTGTCCCAGATGACGATGTCGCCATTTCTCCATTTATGTTCGTAGATGTTGTCCTCGGCATAAACGTAGGACAGCAGCTCGTCGATCAGCGCGTCGCTTTCGGATTCCGGCACCCCAATGAGACACGCCGTCGATTGGCCATTGACGAAGATGTAGGGCCGGTGCGTGCCCTTCTGCCGTTGCACGACGGCGTGCACGGCGCAGTTGTCACCGGGCAGGGAATCCGTGAGCTTATTGCGCCGGCTTTCGTCGCGGGGCCGTATGAAGAGCGCTTTCATGCCGTCGATGCGGTCGCGCAGCTTCTGGGGAAGGCGTTCGTAGGCGCGGAAACCGCTGGCGAATTTCGTCCCGCTGACCCCTGCGGAGACTTCGAGGGCATGCAGCGTGCCTGCCAGGAACGGCGCGGGCACGTAGGGGATGTCGTGGTGAAAGAGAAGCTCCAGATCCCCCAGCAGCCCGCCCTTGGCTACGTTAGAGACGAGATATTTGTCGTGTTCGCCACGCAGCACCGGCCCGAAATTGCTGCAGAACGAGAGCTGATCCTCCATCGAAAACCTGAGTCCGCGCACAAGGAGCAAGCCTTCGCGCGCATAGAGGTGCCGCAACTCCTGCTTGTCTTCCTCCGTCAAGCCGCGTGCGAGATCCACCGTTGCTTCGACGCCAAACGGCTCGATCCGATTGTGCGAAACCTGAGACGCCATATGTGCTCCTCCATTGTCCGCGTACGCCCGTCTTTCTTTCCTTATTCAGCAACTTGTCCCGCGCGAATCTGATCCATCAGCTGCTTGCCGTAGGCCTGGTCGAGGAAATCGGGAGTGGCGCCGGTTAGCTCCTGGCCGCCATCGCAGGCGATGTTCTGACCGGTGATCCAGGCCGACTCGGGCCCAGCGAAGAAGCGCACCGCATTGGCGAGATCCTCGGGCTCGCCGACGCGACCAAGCGGAGTGATGGCGGCATACCGCTCCTCGGTGCCCGGCACCGAGAACATGAACTCAGTGGCGGCCGAGCGCGTCAGGCCCGGCCGCACGGCGTTCACCCGGATCTTTGCGCCGCCTAGCTCCAACGCCACCAGCTTCACGAGCCGCTCGAGCCCCGCCTTGGCGGCGACATAGGCGGCGAGCCCCGTCGCCTGTTGCGTGACGGTCGTGGTCGAGATGCACACGATAGAGCCCCCGTGCGGATGCATCAGGGGCGCGCCGTAGCGCATGACAAGGAAGGCGCTGATCAGGTTTCGGTTGAGAACGTAGTGGAAGTGGTCCTTCGTCTCCATCAGGAATGGATAGTAGTTGTCGTCCCCACCCACTGCGGGCACCAGGATATCCAGCCGCCCTGCAATAGCGCGTGCGCGCTGCAGTGCCGCCTTGGCGGCGGCCTCGTCGGAGGCGTCGCCGGCATAGACTTCGATCCGTGCTTTCGGCACGGTCTCCAGTATATTTTCGCGCGCCTGTCGCAGGGCGTCTTCCCGCCGGCCCATGAGCAGTACCGCCGCGCCGTCCCGAGCCAGAATGCGCGCCGACGCAAAGCCAATGCCGCTGCTGGCGCCCGAAACGAAGGCCGTTTTGCCGACTAATGCGGTGTTGCCCATGCCAAGTCCTCCGAACTCTTCTGGCTCGCCGCCGGATCAAGGGCTCCCGCTCGGTGAGCTCGACCGTCACCTCGATTCCGACAGTGGGCGGCGGCTTTTGTCCGTCCCCGGTTTTGCTATTGAGTGTATGATTAGTAGCCGAAATGTCAAGGCAGGATTGGTACCCTTGCCGAAGATCCGCGCGAAGCGGCGCCATCGCGCTGCGATGTCGGCTATAGCCGCGCAATCACCTTTAGGGGATAAGGCCGCGAGAGGATCATGCTGAATGAAGGCTATGCGGCCGTAACGGTGCAGTTTGCAGACCAGAGTTCTTTCCAACCTTCTCGGTGGAACAGGCATCGCGACGGCGTGCTCGCTGGTATGCCGATCGATGCTGCTAACAAGCGTATCGAGAAACCTGATCATGGAAAGTGGCGTGGGGATCTCGTCAGGGCACGCCGACGCCCGCGCTTATGTCGAACAGACATTGACCAACCTCAAAAGCGCCCGGAGGCAGAGGTGTAGAACTGCGCGAGGGAGCCAATGAGTGGACCGTGCCATATCGGGAGCAATTGCGCGAGATCCTCACCGGGGTCGGCGGCCGGTATGCAAGTCCGGTAGGATGACAGGCGAGTGGTGAAATCCGTGCTTCTCGTCCTTGGCGGCATACTAACACCGACGATCATCGCGACGGGGATCTGGGCGTGGACGTCCGATCGGACGCGCGCAGAGCTCAGCGAGAAATATTGGAATTCCTCGACCCATTACGTTGGGGTCGGCGGCACCCAGCTGCGCATCCGAGACACCGGCCCCAAGGACGCGCCGGCGCTGGTCCTGCTGCATGGATTCGGCTCCAGCCTCGAAACCTGGGAGCCATGGGCGCAGTCGCTCAGCGTGAACCACCGGGTGGTGCGCTTTGATTTGCCCGGCTGCGGGCTGTCGGAGCCCGATCGCACCGGAGATTACAGCGACGCACGCAGCGTTAGCCTCGTCAAGGATCTGATGGACCGCCTAGACATCGGGACTGCGGCTCTCATCGGCAATTCGATGGGGGGCAGGATCGCCTGGCGATTCGCCGTCGCATTCCCTGCACGCACAAGCAAGCTCGTGCTGATTTCTCCCGACGGCTTCGCGAGCCCTGGGTTTCAGTACGGCAAGCCTCCGCGAGTGCCGGCGCTGATGCACTTGATGAAATATTTTTTGCCGCGGCCGTTGCTCGAGATGAATCTCGCGGCCGCATATGCAGATCCGACACGGCTCACCGAGTCGGTGGTCGACCGGTACTATGAGCTGCTGCTCGCGTCGGGAAACCGGGCAGCGATGATCAATCGCATGCGACAGAGCGTGCTCGAGAATCCCGTTCCGATATTGCTGCAAATACGGACTCCCACCTTGTTGCTATGGGGCAAAAAGGACCGGTTGATTCCGTATGGGAATGCCGCGGACTACCTTGCGGCGCTGCCGAACGCCACTCTCGTATCATTTGCGGAGCTCGGCCATGTGCCCCACGAGGAGGCGCCCGCCGAATCGCTAAAGCCCCTCGAGAAATTTCTTGCCGAGTAGGACCATGCTCGGAAGCTCACTCAAAGCGCTCCACGAGCTCGCCATCGGCACCTTCGAGGGAACCTTGCTCACCGTCGCATCGAGCGCGTAGCACAACTCCATTGGCGCAACAGCCTGATTTTTGCCTGGCAATGGGGCGGATTGGATGCCCCGGACAGTATTAGGACTGTTTACCGGATGCGCTCGACGCAGGCCCAAAGGTCGTTTATTCAGACATTTGCTTTTTCATGAGCAAGATATATTTCGGCCCCAACCGTTCGATGGTGCGGGCGCCTGACCTGCTTGACAATTCGCAACTTTACAGTACAAAGTATTATCGCTTTGCGATGCAGAATAAATGGACGCCGGGTGCTATGCAAGTTGCGAAAGGAGCGGGTGTCATCAGGCGCTCAATGCGGCATGGGTTTTGCGTCTGCCTGCTGCTGGTATCCGACGCGCGAGCGGACTCCTCTTTTGATCTGAGTCGGTACCGTGGCCGGGTGGTCTACCCGGACTTCTGGGCTTCCTGTTGCGGGCCATGCAGACAATCGTTCCCCTGGATGGAGATTATCAAGAGCACCTACGAAGTACAGGGACTCGAGATAGTGGCCGTTAACCTGGATAGGGATCGCGCCGCTGCGGATAAATTTCTGAATCGGTTTCGTCCTACGTTTGATGTGCGCTTCGACCCGAACGGGGAACTCGCGGAGCTCTACAAGGTACAGGGCTATCACCGTTGCGGCTAGCAGCTGTACGGAAGCGGGATTGTTATCGACGCTGGCTATGTGCAGGGCGCCGGGGCACAAGCCTACTTGGAAGAACAGGTACTGGCTCTTGGAGCGACCGCCCCGAATTGGCCCCATCGGGAACGCACGCCCTGGTCGATCGGCGAGTGCCGGTTCGAAGCGGCAGCCGAGGATGGCTTTCACGATCAGGTGATCGGTTGCCGAGGTGGCGCCGATACCGTCGCCCATGTTGATCTCCCAGACGGGCGAATGCGATCTCCAACCCCACCGCACGCGGAGAGACTAGCGCACACGATGTCACTTTGCAACGCAAAGCGTGATGTATCAGAAGCCAAAGACAAGCACTGAGCGCTTCGCGTTACAGTATTGACGATATACTCGATAGTGCAAGGCGGTCTTTGGGAGCTCAATAACAAGTGAATTCTGTGGTTTTAGCGGCCGCGAGGCGGCTAATGCGTCAACGTCAGTATGGTAAGACGGTCAAGAGCACGAGGATGAAGTGGGTGATGTTGGGATGGACTGTCGTCGGAATCTTTCCCATCGGCGGCCGTACTGCTGACTCTTTCCTCGACGCTACGCTCGAGGACACGAAGCTGTATTTCACTTCTCCATTGCGGTGGGATGAGGAAGATTGGCTCTATTTCGGCGGCGCCCTGGTCGCTATTGGCGCCGCTCACTCGTTCGATGAAAGAGTTCGTGACCACTTCGCAACCGGTTCGAAAGCCACCTTAAACGGAGGCGAGGACAAGAATAGCCTGCGCGATGCAGCACCGACGGTGGCACTCATCGCGGGGACAGGGCTCTACGCGGCGTTCATCGATGACCGCGATGGATATCGGGAAACCTGGTCTTTGATTGAAGCGGGCGCATTCAGTGGGGCGACGGCAGAAGTGTTGGGGTACGCAACAGGTCGAGAGCGCCCTGACGCGACCACTTCTCCGAACGAATGGGGCAAAGGGGGCGACTCATTCCCGTCGCTCCATACGACCGTCGCCTTTGCGGTCGGGACCGTGTTTGCTGAATCTGGCAATGACGAGTACCGATGGATTCGTCGCATCATCGGCTACGGGGTGGCGAGTGCCACAGCCTATGTTCGCGTGAGTGACAATGTGCACTGGCTATCGGACAGCGTCGCAGGCGCCGCACTCGGAATTGCGACTGCGCGATTTGTGTTGAATCGACAAGGGACAGAAGACCGTGCCGCGCTGCAATTTCAGCCGGTTAAGAACGGCTGGTTAATCTCCTATTCCATTCGTACGCATTGAAACGGCGTGCCTGCTGATCCGCGGAGGGTTACGTGGAAGCCCTTATTCGCGCCTGCGCCATCCGGGTCTAAGTTGGCGGCACGGGTTGCCTACGAATGCAACTCAAGGGAGTGCACAATGGCTCGCAGTCACTACATGCGCGGATACATCCCGATATGGGTCTGTCTTGGATTTTCCGTGGCTCTAGCGAACCCTAGCTGGGCCGTACCGAGTTTCGCACGTCAGACGGGGATGGCCTGCGCCGCCTGTCACACTGTGTTTCCCGAACTCACGCCCTTCGGCCGGGAGTTCAAACTTAACGGCTATGTTCTCGACAACATCAAGCAGATCACGGGCATCGACACCTCAGCCCGGCAGACGCTCGCAATAAACTCCTTACCCCCCATCAGCATGAATGTGGAGATCTCATACACTCGCACCGGCGAACCGCTCCCGGACAGCGCCATTAAGGGCGCGCTCGCCAAGGACGGCGATCTGCTGTTTCCGGATCAGGTGAGCTTTTTCTACGCCGGTAAGATCGCCGACGGCCTTGGTGCTTTCATACAGCTGACCTACGACGGTGCGGGGGACCACTTCGGACTCGACAATACCGATATTCGCTACGCGCATCACCTTTCCTTCGGCGGCGCAAATGGTAATAACCATGAGCTGATCCTCGGCGTCACCCTCAACAACAACCCGACCGTGCAGGATGTTTGGAATACGACGCCCGCGTGGGGGTATCCCTTCGCCTCCAGCGGCACCGCGCCGACTCAGATTACATCGGCAAAGGTCGATAGCGGCGCCGGCGGCTTCGGTCAGACGGTGGGCGGCCTCGGCGTTTACGCCTGGCTGGATGATCATTTTTACGTCGAGATCACCAATTACGACTCAAGCATTCCGGGCGGTGCTCATCCTCTCGATAGCACGCAGGCCAACGTCATCAATGGATTGGCGCCGTACTGGCGCGTGGCTTACGAGCAGCGTTGGGATCGCAATTCCTTGGAGGTCGGCGCCTTCGGTTTGGATGCGAGCGCCCATCCGGGGGCCGGTACGCCGCTACAAGGTCCCACCGATAAGTACAAGGATGCGGCTGCCGATGTGCAGTACCAGTTCATCGGCGAGAATCATTTCTTCACTTTCCTGGGGAATTATATCCATGAGAGCCAAACGCTCGATGCCAGCATCCTCGATGGGTTCGCCGCCAATGACAAGAACAGACTGAATACTGTCAAGGCAGCGGGTGAGTATTACTACAAGCGGCTGATCGGCGGCACCGTGAGCTACTTCAGCACCAGAGGAGGGAGCGATGCGCTGCTCTATGCCCCCGCGTCGGTCGCCGGCAGCGCCAATGGTAGTCCCAACACCAACGGTTATATTCTCGAGTTCGACTACCTGCCGTGGCTCAACACGAAGCTGCAGACACAGTATGTCGGCTACCAGAAGTTCAATGGCGGCACCACGAACTATGACGGCAACGGCCGTAGCGCATCTAATAACAATACGTTGTACCTGTTGGTTTGGATAGCTTTTTGACCGGAGTCTCCAGGAGCGGAAGACAGTGAATGTAAACCATATTAGTGTCCATGTGATCGGCGCTGCCGTGTTCGCCCTCGGCATGGCCCACGGCGCTGACGTCACCGATGCGACGCCGGCACAAAACGCCGCTCTGCACAAGACGATCGAAACTTGCGGCACTTGCCACGGCGTCAACGGCCGCAGCGTGTCTCCCACGTTCCCCAATCTGGCAGCGCAGACGGCGCCTTATATCGAAGCGCAGCTACACGCTTTTAAGGATCAAACAAGAGCCGATCCGGATGCGCAAGCCTACATGTGGGGCATGGCATCGCAGTTGAGCGAAACATCGATCAGCGGGCTGGCCGGCTATTTTTCTCAGCAACCCGCCCCTGCGGGCAGGGGCGGTAATAACACGCTCATCGCGCAGGGAAAACAGATATTTGTGGAAGGCGTGCCGGGACAACAGATTCCGGCGTGCGCGACCTGCCATGGCGCTCAGGCGCAAGGCAATGGACCCTTTCCGCGTCTCGCTGGCCAGCACGCGCCATACTTACTCAGGCAACTGCTGGTGATTCAGAGTGTGTTGCGCACGGCGCCGGTCATGCACGGAGTAATCAAGGATCTGACAAAGCCTCAAATGGAGGCCGTGGTTGCGTATCTCGAGTCCATTTAGCTCGGTGCGGGAGTCCCAAGTTCGAGTCATCCAATCGACAGGAGCGTGACAGTGCAAAGTAGATTCACCCGCCGGGCGCTCGTCAAGGGCGGACTTTTATTGAGTGCCGTCGTTCCGGCGCTCGGGTTGCTCGGTAATTCGGGCGCGGCCACCGCGGAGCTCTCGAGCAGCAGGCTGGTGCAAGGTTTGGCGAAAAAGCCCTGACGGACTAGCTCTTCCGGCCCTTGTGCGATTCCAGTGACACTGTCTGCGATTGGGGCGTCGGCTCAATTCATCTCGTCCCCTGGCAAGGGCAGGCGGGCATCGACGATTTTCTCGCCGCGGAACAGGAACGTGTAGGTCTTGAATCCCACGTAGCGATCGTGGGAGTCCTTCGCGTTGATGGTTGCTTTGACCCTCCAACCGTATTCCCGCGTCTCGCGCATCAACAGGCCGCCGGTGACCTCCGTGGTGTAGCCCTGCTCTGGCTGGGTGATTTCCCGGTATTGGACGGACTCCGGATGCTTCAGGTTCGCTCGATAGTACTGTCGGATCGCCTCCTCGTAATTGGTGGGCAGGTCACCGTATTTCGTGGCCGACCCGCGCGCCGGCGCCGGCGGCCCGGACTCCGGAGCCGCAGCCGGCGGTGGTGGCTCTCCTCGCGCAGTCGGGGCGGCCGAGCCGGCGGTCGGTGAAGTGCTTCGGGCGCTTTCCGGCGGTGGCGCCGCTGACGCCGCAATGGGCGCGTCCAAGTTCCAGGTATCGATGATACATTTCCAGCCGTCGTCTGCCTGCTTTCTCCAGATTTCAAGGCGTCGGCCTCGATCAGATACCGGTACGCCGCGCGAGTCGTCGAAGCGCAGTTCGTAGGCTTCCACCAGAAAAGCCAGGTCGACCGACCGAGCCACGGTCGCTTCGATCGGACGCCAGGTGAGCGAGAGGTGGGGCAGCGCCAGGAGCCGGCTCACGGCCTGATGAACGAGTTCCTTGCCGCTCGCGAGTTGATCATTGGGAAGAAGGACGACCGCATCGGCGGCATAAAACGACATCCAGTCGCCGACGTTAGAGGCGCCGGCCGCCGCGGCCCAATCCGCGTCGGCCTTGCGCACCGCCGCCGCGGCCGCCACCGGATCGACCGCGACGCGGGCCGGCAGATTCGCCGGGCAAACGAGCAGGCAAGTGATGCTGAGAAAACCAAGGGATGCCAGCAATCCATTTTTCATTCTTTGCTCCCGGATGAAGATGCGCTGCGTCGAGTTTATCCAAGACCGATCAGAGCTCAGGAGTGAACTTGAGCCAGTGCGATGCCCGCGAGAGCACCCATGATCACCACCCATAGGGGTCGAGCGTGCCAGGCGGTGAGCAACACGAAGCCGACAAGCGCGACGCTCAGGTCTCCGGTCGTCTTGATCGAACTTGTCGAGACCGGACTGTAGAGCGCGGCGCCGAGGAGCCCGACTACCGCTGCGTCGATGCCGCGCATCGCGCTTTGGACCGTCGCGCGAGAGCGCAGGGTGGCCCAGAAGGGTAATGTGCCCAAGAGGACCAGCATACCCGGCAGAAAGATAGCGATGAGTCCGAGCGCAGCGCCCGCCACTCCGTGCGGTGTCGTGCCAACAACGGCGCCAAGATATGCGGCGAACGTAAAGAGTGGCCCAGGTACCGCTTGCGCGGCGCCGTAGCCTGCGAGAAATGTGCCATCGCTCACCCAGCCGGGACCTACAACGGCATCTCGTAACAGGGGCAGCACGACGTGGCCGCCGCCAAACACCAATGCACCCGACCGATAAAAAGCATCAAATAGGGCAACGCCTGGATGCGAACCGAAACGGAGCAACAGTGGAACACCGACCAGCAAGAGAATAAATGTCGTGAGGGACGCGACCCCGACGCGTCTCGAGACCGGCATTGGCATCGGTGCAGTCGAGAAGGGCGCCGGCGTTCGGCAGACGAAAAGTCCTGCGACGCCGCCGAGGAGAATTGCGCCGATCTGCGTCATGGACGAGCTGCTATACAGGATCAGGACCATTGCGAGGGCAGCAATGGATGCCCGCTGCCGGTCGGGACAGAGCGTACGCGCCATGCCGAAGACGGCTTGGGCGACGATCGCCACGGCCACGAGCTTGAGCCCATGCAGCAGCCCCAAGCCGACGGGCCCCACCAGTTCGTGTGCACCGAAGGCAAAGAGCACGAGCGCGATCGCGGAGGGCAAGGTAAAGCCTGTCCATGCCGCAAGACCGCCGAGGTAGCCGGCTCGAATCAACCCGATGGAGAATCCCACCTGACTGCTGGTGGGGCCCGGGAGAAACTGGCATAGCGCCACGAGGTCGGTATAGGTTGCATCGTCAAGCCAGCGCCGGCGCGTGACGAACTCGTCCCGAAAATAGCCGATGTGCGCGATCGGCCCCCCGAACGAGATCAACCCCAACCTCAGGAACACTCGCAGAACCTCTAAACGCGAATGGCTTGTTAGGGACTTGGTGGGTAGATGGCGAACGTCGTTAAGCATCACCTTGGGTCTTGTTATGTTCGACAATCAAGCGTACCGGAATAACGCCATGAATCCGAAACGGCGAGACCGATTTGTCAGCCCATCCAACCGACAATCCCTGTACCGGGTGAAGATCTTGTAGCCGGTATATCTCCTGCAAAGGCCTAAAAGTGTTTACCTATGTGCCGGCCCGGAATACTCTCTAACCCATGTGTCCGAAAGGACAATCCCGGGAGGCGTCATGAATCACGAGTCAAGCTGCTTTTGCGGAGAAGTTCGTTTCACGGTGGCCGGTACGCCCGAGGCGCAAGGCTACTGTCACTGCTCGTCGTGTCGGACCTGGTCCGCCGGACCGGTCAATGCGTTCACGCTTTGGAAGCCGGAATCACTCAAGGTGACGAAAGGCGCCTCGAGTATCGGCACCTTCAACAAGACCCCGGGCAGCAGCCGAAAATGGTGCACGAAGTGCGGCGGCCATTTATTCACCGACCATCCGGGATTCGGCCTGGTCGATATCTACGCCGCTATGCTGCCGAAGCTAAAGTTCGAGCCGGGCGTGCATGTCCACTATCAGGAAACCGTGCTTCCCATTAGAGACGGCAGGCCCAAGTTCAAGGACATGCCGGCCGAGATGGGCGGCTCTGGAGAGACGCTGCCGGAGTAAGGGCGGTTCTACATCTTCAACCGATCCATCCATCCCAGCAGCTCGAGCTCGGCCTCGCTCCCGGCGGCGAGCGTCCGGCGCAACGCGGCATGCGACTCGGGCCGGTGCTGGTTTAGCTTCAACTTGCATTGTAATTCGGTAATCTCCAGCTCGAATCCCACAATCATCGCCATCATCTTCGAGTGATAGTCCTCGCTCAGCGAGCGCCACTGCGCAAGATAGGGCGGCTCGTTGTCCTCGATCAGCTTGTCCAGCATCTGATCCATCTCGGCGCGCCCGCTCAACAGCCGCACGCGTACCCGGCATTGCACCGCCAGATAGTTCCAAGTCGGCACCCGCATCGTGTCGGGATACACCGTGGGCGACATGTATGCATGCGGTCCGAGATAGCTCACGAGAGCCGTTCCTCGGTTCTTGAGATACTTCCAGTGAGGATTGGCTCGCGCCACGTGCCCCAGCAATGAGGGCCAAGGCTTGCCGTCGCGTTCTCCCACGTCCACATGCAATGGCAGGTATGTCACGAATGGCTGCCCATCGTCGTCGTTGCAGATCAAGGTCGCGAAGGAATGCTTGCGCATCAGCTCGATGGCCGCGGCAACATCATCGCTCTTGAACTGTGTTGGTATGTACATAAAGAGAACTCAGAACCGGTAATCGAGATCCACCCCGATGGTGCGGGGCTGGTTGGCGGCCACGCTTGCGGCGCTGATCGTAATGGAGGCGAGCGCCGCCGCCCGGACGATCCAACACCATCGAGTGATCCCCTGAATCATTTCCCTTCTCCCAATTGTTAGTATCGAGGTCTCGAGCGCACGTCCACAAGTCATGAACTGCTACGGTGTTGCTCAAGCAACGGCCGCGGCAACGCGGCGCGCGTACCGCTCCGGCGTAACCTCGAGGTGCACCAGCAGCAGCGGTCGGATAACTGCGACGATTCCGCTGTGCGCGTGGGTGAGTCAAGTGTCAGCCGTGCTCCAAATCGCCGTATAAATGAGCCTTATCGGGTGGCATGGATGTCGCATCGCCTGCAGTTGCAGAAGGCATCCGAATTCCTCTGCTCGGTAGCGCTAAGACTTACCATGGCAGCATGAAAACCACAATTAAATATTAGATCATCCATCCGCGCTGCCACTGGCAGCGATTCGTGAACGAAGGAAGTTCCTTGGTCACGGCGCTAGGCCGGGCCTGGATATTTCGCATCAGCCCTTGAAGGCCGGGTCACCGCCATCATCAGGAGACGTACCGCCGCTGTGAGCGTGCATCAACAATACGAAGATAATTGACTTCATGTCTGCAATGATCCTCCATCTAAATCTCACCTAACCAGCATTCGTGCTCAGCATTGGCCCACGAGAAACCGCAGAGGCAGTGGCGGCTAGAAGTGCGCGCTGATAGGACGGAATGATTTCCTTGAGGCGCGGCAGCCAACCGTAAGCGGTCAGCCCGAGGCGTGCTTGACTAGACCGGGAATTCGCCGATGTCGACCCAGCCCACGAGTCGCATCGAAGAACTGCTGCCGCACCGCCGGCTGCCGCGCTAGACTCAACATAGATCGAACCAAAACGAACATTCAAGACGATTTGGCTGGACGGTTCCGGGGCGTCAAGCGTGATTGCGGGAAGGTCAGGGAGGATAGTGAATGATTATTATCGCAGGGTTTACTCTCACAGAGGCCGACAAACGAGATACTGCCGTTCGAGCACACGTCGATATGGTAGAGCGTGCACGAAAACGGGATGGCTGTCTTGATCTCTCGATCAGCGCCGACCCTCTGGATCCAGAGCGCATCAACATTTTTGAACAGTGGCGAGATCAGAGCGCACTCGATGCATGGCGTAAAGTGGCGAGTCCGCCAAAGGTCGCGCGCCGGGAGACCTATGTGAAGCTTTATCGAACCGATAAGGCAGAGGAGCCGTTCTAATCGTCAAGGTGACTTCATCGGACGCTTACGCTGATGTCGGAGCGAAGCGGATTGGCGGCGAAGTGTTCTTTCCAAAGCCGCGGCGTGAGCTCGGTGACGCGGCTCGCCGGGTGTTCACTCACCCGCTGCAGCACATCGACGAGATAGGCGTAACCGGCGCTGATGATGCGAATTCCCTCGAGGAGAGTTGCGGCGCCGCAATCCGCGGCGCTCGAGAACGGAAATCGGGGGTGTAGAATTGATCATCCCCAAGCGTTGCATCGATCGTTTTCGTCACGCGGCGTAGCAATTCTCACTCGCAGGCTTTTGACAATCGGGAGGTAGTTGAGATGAACGGATTGCGCGTGTGGATCATCTTGGCGTGGGTTGCGCTGCCGACCGTGATGTACGGCGGCTACTCGCTTCTCCATCTCATCAATCGCGATAACGCGCTGACCGAGTTTCAGGTTAGGTGGTTTCGGGCTGGTTTCGGGCAGGTCACGCTCACGCTGGCGTGCTGCTGCTGATGTCCCTGCTGTACTACACGTTCATGGACAAGACCTCCATGTCCCCGGCGGTCAAGCATGCAGCGTGCGCGACCCTCTTCGCAGGCATCCTGGCTCAATCGGGTGGCTTCTTTGTGCATATGCTCGTGGGCAAGGCGAACGAGGCTTCCGTCGGTAACACCGTGACGGTGATTGGCGCCGTTATGCTCGCAATTGCCATTGCAGTGCTGATATATGGGTTGATCACCTCGCGCTGAGGGTAGCTCGCGGTCTCGCAGATTCTCCGCGATAAGCTGTTGCCTGCGCGCTAAGTGGGTTGCGCGGCTTCCAGGATTAGCCGGGAGATCTCGTCTGGATGGGAGATCAGCGAAAGGTGGCTTGCCTTCACTTCGATGGTTTTGGCGCCCATGCGCTTGGCCATGAAGCGTTCAAGATCCGGATTGATGGTGCGGTCCTCGGTCGAGACGGCATAGAAGCTCGGCTTCGAGCGCCAAGCCGCCTGGGTGGTCCTGCCTGTCAGTAGAGCCTTCTGGAACGGTTCCTGGACCGCATAAAGCACTTTAGCTTTCGCTTGTGGCAGGTCGCCTGCGAAATCACGCACGAACGCCTCTTCGCCGAGGCGTCCTTCATCGCCGTCGAAAATGATGCCGGCGGAGGCCGGCGGCGTGGGGAATTTCTTGGCCAATGCCGTGTAATCCTCGCCCGCATCCGGCGCTCGCGCCGCCACATAGACAAGGGCCGAAACATTCGGATGCATACCCGCTTCGGTGACGATCATGCCGGAGAAGGAATGCCCGACGAGAACTGTCGGCCCGTCCTGCCGTGCCAGCACTCGCTGGGCCGAGGCAACCGCTTCAGGCAGCGTCGTCAGAGGGTTTTGCACGGACGTGGCATTGAGGCCCGCCGTCTGCAATCGTGCGATCACGTCGGACCAACATGATCCATCGGCGAAGAGTCCGTGCACGAGGACGACGTTGCGCGCCTTGGTCGAAATAGCGGTAGCGGCCATGCCGCGGGTCGATGTCAACGAAGCGGCGGCTCCCGCAACGAGGGCGGCCGAAACAGTACGTCTGTTGATCACCACGGGGGACTCTCCTTTACCTACTGTTCATCGGGGAGACTGCTACTGGTCCGCCCATGCCCAACCAGTGATTTGCCAACCGGAACTACCTTTTTTCAAGGACATCGTGACGATGGCCTTGTCCGTAACCGGCTTACCCTCCTTGGTATACGTAAGCGTCGTTGGTGTCACGAGGTATGCGTAACCGGAGTCGATGTCAAAGTGGCGGACCTTTCCGAGCGCAACGCTCGGGGCAGTGATCTGCGCCTTTGCGGCAAACGCTTCGTAGTCCTTGTACCAACTAGCGCATGACCCTGACCCCTGCCATACGTGCGGTGCGAAGTCGTCTATGATCAACGCTCCGTCGGCGCAGTAGGATGCGGCACTTTTGCCGTCCCCCTTGTTGAAGGAATCGACCCACTTATGAACGACCGTCATCGCGTCAGTCTTGTCCGAAGCGCTCGCCGCTCCGCAAGCAAATACTGCCACGGCTATTACAGCAGCTAATTTTTGCATGATGCTCCCTTCCCTCGAGTTGTTCGCTGGCTCGAAACTATTAAACAATAAAAATGCCGACAATGCACATCAGCGTGGGCTCGGAAGGCGCACCATTATGGGCAAGGCCATCGACCTTCCTATGCACCCTACGCAAGCGAGCGTGCGGTTGCTGCCAGACACGACATCAGTAATATCGCGGCAGCGAACAGATCCGAAACCATCGCAAAGTCCTGGAGCTTATTGCGGCGCTTGTCGGTCATATGGTTTATCCCGGCGAGGGTATAGAAAATCGCTCCTATCAGGGCGATCGGGAATTCCCAATTTCGAAAAAATAGACTGGCTACGGCAACGCTACCAACGGCGGTGTTTGCGATTCCCAGCTCGCGCACGATTAGCGTAGCGTCCGGATCCTTAACGCCCAGAATTTGCTCGGCGGTATATCGCGGCTGGACAATTTGCCGAAGGCCGGCCAGGAAAAGTCGAACTCCGACCATCCAAAATACAAACCACTTGGCGACGACGGCGGCGGTCAGCACGCCAGATCCTCCCAATAAGATCTGAATCCCGATGGATGTCAGCGGGCAGACCAACATTAGTGCAACAACAAATACGAAATACATTCGACAGCTCCTAAGTGTGCCGGTAATGGCGCGGCGCACTTCCGAAACACCCCGGTATACGTCAGGGAGCGGACTCCTTAGAATCTAGTGCCATTTAAGTGCCATTTAAGCGATTGCGCCAAATGCGTATACGGGGAAGCGGGTAATGAACAACCAAGACATTGCGGACCGACTAGCGATTACGGACCAAATATACCGGTATTGCCGCTCAGTTGACCGGTTGGACGTACCGCTTGGGCACAGGGTCTTCCACGGGGACAGCTACGCCGATTTCGGATCCTACAAGGGCAGCGGCAGGGGTTGGATTGATTTCATCTGTCGGGAGCATCTTAAATTTCTGCACCATTCGCATCAGGTTACAAATATCATCATCGAGACCGCTGGTGTCAGGGCCGGCAGCGAGTCCTACGTCACCGCAACCCTTCGATCTAGAGAAGGAACCAAGGTAATCCAGCGCCAGTTCTGGGCGCGCTATGTCGACGAATGGTCGCGCCGCGACGGGCTTTGGGCAATCGATAAGCGCGAATGCGTGATCGACTTCGACTCGGTCAGTGAAGTGACTTTACTAAACGCATACGGCCGCAGCCGACGCGACGCGAGCGACCCGTCTTACGGCGCGTTGCGGGCGGTGAAATGATGGACGCCGATGCGCAAGGGCGGGTCAGTCCTTTCGGAGCGTCTTGGCCAGGTCATCGAGAAATTTGTTCGGCGGCTTATCCTTATCCGAGAAGATATACACCACGCGAAGTGTCCAGGCGGGTGCCGTGAAATGGCCCACAGCAAGGTTATATACGCCTGCGGGGGAGGCGACTCGCGGACATATCCAGCGCTTTTCCACGACCCCGTGAGGCCATTGCTTGGTATTCAATTGCGGCTCGACGCACCCTGTCCTGGCAGCGTTCGGAGGTTCGGCGGCCGGGCACGACCGGTCCGAGTTCGCAACGCAGAACTCCGCCATCACGAGCGGCGGCTTGTCCGGCGAGTCCAAAGGAGACGCGGTCAGCCGCTCGGTTCCATCCATTTGGACCTTCCAATTCTTAGGAAGCTCAAAGCCAATCGACCCCAGCTTCGTTTCTCGAGCGGGCGCGGTTAATGACATGAGCAGCAGAGCCGCTACAGCCGCCGGTACTAATACCGGCAACGAACGCGATGCCGTTGCCGCTTCAGTAGAACCGCAAGCGGATAACTCGCGCGATGCGGACTTGCGATGCGACGAACGATTTATCCAAATCATCGACTCCCCCCCCCGAGCGCATCAACGAATGGTCCGTCTTTCCGCACTTGATGGAATCCCATCATGGCGGTCCGCGCTCTTATTCTCGCTCAGTCGCCCCAACACGACCAGATAACCACCTTTTTTCTCCTCACCGGCGAGCAAGCCTCAACGAACACGAACGCCCTCGATCGCGCCCATCGCGCTATACATCGCGGGCGTGATCTCAGTCCCGGTATCCTGGGTCTGTAGGCTGACGACGGAGTGACCGACGAGCACACAATAGATGATGCCGATCGCCGCATGGCCCGAAGTGGTTGCAGTCCATCGCACCCGCGCGGCCGGCAGCCGGGCGAGCGACACCTGCTCGAACTCACCAAATTGGAAATTCTCGAGCGAGTGCCCGATGCCGCGGACGAACTCCAGGAGATAATGATTCGCGCCCTCCACGCGCTGCGCGTGGGTAATTCCATCGAGAGACGTCCCCACGTCGATCGCAGAGACTTGCAGCAATGTGCCGCCGCCAGGGACCGGTTGGCGCTCGATCCACGCGACCGTTACACCCCCATTCCCGTCATCCCGGGTCGGCCCCTCAAATCCAGGCGGCACCGAGATTACGAGCGGTCCTGCATCAGCGCAGAAGGAAGGCTCGCAGGAGAGCGCCAACGAGACAGCAAGCAAGAAAGACGCAACTAGCCTACACACAGATGATCCCATTTGCTGGATTGAAGCCCACGGAGTCTACCGCTTGCACGCCTACAATCCCTGCATAAACCGCCTGACCGCCGCGGCGCACTCCGCCGCCCGGATCTGCAGCAACATATGCGGTCCCCGGATCTCGACACGTTCCGCCGCCGGCAGAGTACGCACGATGTGCTCCGCTGCCGCCCGCGGTACCACCAGGTCATCGCTCCCTTGCAGCACCAACACCGGCACCCGCACCCGCGCCAGCGAGTTCGTCTCATCGACCGCGAGGACGGCGGCGACGCGATGTCGCAACACCGCATCGCCCACCGCCGCCCTGGCGAGCTGACTCTCTTGCCGATCCCGTGCCGTCGCCGACGCCCCCCAAATGAACGGCGCCCGCATCCAGGTCGGCAGCGCCATCACCGGTAGACCGGCTGCCCACGGTCCCGCCCACGCGAGCAGCGGATAAGGGTTCTTGGCAAAGGTCACGCAGAGGATGACACCCGCAAGGCCCGCCGGCGGATCCGCTCCCAACCGAATCGCAATCGGTCCCGAAAAGGATTCCCCGAGCACCACGTACGGTCGGTCCCTGGGCAACGCCTCCCTGACCAATGCCTCGAGCTCCGCATACCCCAACGCCCGATCCGCCGGGTAGGTCACGATCCGTGTTGCCACGCTCGATGCGATCGCCTCCACAAACTGGCTAAACAATATCCCGGTACCATCGAGGCCGGGCAACAGGATGAGGGTAGGTGCGGAGCGATCGTTCGGCAAAGTGCCGACATAGTCGCTGTCCGCAGCCCCAAGATCAACGACCCGGCTCCATCCGATCGTCCGCAGCTACGAGTCCGCGGTCTTTGACCACGCCGCTCGATCCGAGGCAAACTGGCAGCCGCGATTCAGTCCAGGACCGAAATGCTTCGACCGTTGGCGACAGCACTTCTACTATCAACGCTCGCGGCGACCGTAGCAGCGCAGGAAGACAAAATTCCCTTCCAGGTTCTGCCGTTGCCGCCGACGCTCGGTTTACCGGATGGCCACGCAAATTTCGTCATTCGATCCGCGCAACAATGGGACCTTTGGGCGAACAATCTGACCGCTGTCGCCGAGCCCTTGCCGCCGGTTGATTTTGAACGTTATACCGCGCTTGTCGCCAGCGCCGGCTATAAAGAGCATGGTCCGGTCGTCGTCTCATTTGATTCGATAACCGATACCGGCAATGTCATCAGAGTGCACGTAACGGTGACCAGCCCGGCAACCTGTCCGCCGCAATCAGTTCCCGGACATTACGCTGCGATCGCGTTAATTCCGCATGCCGACAAGCCGGTTCAATTCGATGTGTCCAACCGGGACACCAACTGTCCTTTCCATTGATCGATATCCTGCCCCGGGCGCCGCCATCGCAGCCCCTCCGTCGGGACGTCCTGAGGTAGCATGGGCTCAAGGTAGGCCACGGCATCGAGGTCGCTGACACTCTCGAGAATAGCCAAGAAGTGACCAAGGTCCCTAGACGCCAACTGGTGCAAGCCACTGCCGCCAAGCTGCGCGAGCTCATTCTGTCGCGCGAGCCCGGCGCGCAGATCGGCTCTCTCAACGAGGTCGCGCAGCTGCTCGACGTCGGCATCGTGACGGTACAGCAGGCCGCACGCATCCTCGAGCACGAGGGACTTCTTGCGGTCCGCCGCGGGCCCGGGGGCGGCTACTATGGCACGCGACCGGACGAGGCCGCGCTCGAGCGTTCCATCGCTGCCTATCTGCGCGTGCACGGATTCGGACACCGCGAATCGCAGCAAATGCTGTCGCTCCTCGATTGCGAGATCGTCCCAGCGGCGGCGCGCTGCACGGACAGCACGTTGCGGGAGAAAGTCCGGGAGCTTCTCGAACGGGTCGATCAGTGCGACTCGAGCGAAGCACGAATCGCATTCGAGAAGGACCTGCGCGACTTGTTGTTGAAGATGGTTGCAAAGCCGCTGATCGAGCTCCTCTGTCGCGTAACCCATCGCCTTTATGTGCATTCCGGCGCGCCCCTGGTTTTCACCGACAAGGAGGGCGTCGACGCGTGGAAGGGAGGCAGACGGCGAATACTGGAAGCCATTCTCGGAGAGGACGAGGAGCTCGCACAGTTTGAGGCGGAGCGCTATCGGCGGCTCGTTCTATCGCGACTTCGCAAAAGGGGCGATTCAGGGCGCGAATGAATGATCGCGCGCAAGGTGAAGCTGCGATATCACGGACGCAAGATCCAGCCACCGTCCACGTGCACCACTTGGCCCGTGATCCAATCACCGGCGGATGAGCACAGCAGCAATAATGTGCCGACCAGCTCGTCGGGTTGACCCCGCACCCGCAGCGCGACGGTCGCCTCCAGCATCTTGACGAACGGCGAGTCATCGGGAGTCAGTAGCTTGCCCGCATCGCTCATGGTGTTTCCGGGAGCGATTGCGTTGACGGTGATTTTCTCGCGCCCGAGTTGGCGGGCCAGCGTGGTGGTCAGACCGACCAGTGCGAGCTTGCTGATGCCGTAGACAGAGAGCGCTGGGAAGGCACCGCCGGAAACCTGATTGACGATCTTGCCGGCGCCGCGCTCGCGCATGAGGGGAACGATCGCCTGCACGCAATTGAGCGCGCCCGTCAGATTCACATCCATGATTCGGTTCCACTGATCGAGCGGGATATCGGCGGCGGGCAGATAGCCGAGCTCCGCCATGAGCGCCGCATTGTTGACCAGGATATCGACGCCGCCGAACGCCTCGCGAGCGGCGGCGGCCATTTTCCTTACCGAGGCCGGCTTCGTGATGTCGACGCTCACGGCAATCGCGCTGCCACCCGCCGATACGATCTCGTCGCAGACCTTCTGTGCGCCCTCGGCCTGAATGTCGGCGACGACGACCTGGGCCCCCGCTTTGCTGAGCCCGAGTGCGTAGGCACGTCCGATGCTGTTGCCGCGGCCGCCCGCGCCGGTGACGATGGCCACTTTTCCGTCCAACCGAAACTGATCGATCGAGAAACCCATGGCTATTGCCTCTGTACGAATTGCAGGAAGGGCGCGACGACATCGCGAAACGGCGCATAGGCCGGGTCCGCACCCAGTACTTCTCCCAGCAGGCGAATGTCCTTTGCCAGCAATTTGGCGCCGTGACCAAATGCGGACGGGGCCGCCAACCGGCTATAGACTTCGAAGCCGTAGCTGCGACCGCTGCTGACCTTGACGACCTCGGACATGGCCGCACGATCGAGGCCCAGCGCGGCCGCCGCGGCGAGTCCATAGTGGGCCATCGCGACATGGGCGGCCATCAGCGCATTGTTGACGAGCTTCGCCATCTGGCCGGCGCCCACGTCACCGACGCGCACGATGATTCCACCAAAGGTTTCGAGGATCGGCAGCGCGGCTGCCAGCACGTCCTCGGCGCCGCCGACCATGACCGTCAGCGTGCGGGAGGCAGCCGCGGGTCCGCCGCCGCTCACGGGAGCATCCAGGAGCGATATTTTGCGAGCAGCAGCTTGCGCCGCCAGCTCGATGACGGTATCCGGATGCACGGTGGAATGAATTGCGATGCGACTGCCGGGACGCATGGCGGGAATCAGCTCGCCGCAGACCTGCCGGGTGCCCGCGTCGTCCACGACGCAGACACCGACATGGTCGGCGCCGGCGCCCAATTCGGCAATGCTCGCAACTGCTCGAGCCGCAGTGCCCTCGAAGGGAACAAGCGTCTCCGCGCGCCGGGCCCACAAGAGGAGCGGATAACCCGACTCGACGATGCGCCGTGCCATCGGTCCACCCTGACTGCCTAGCCCTATGAAACCCACGGCGGTCATAGGCCCTAGCCCGCCGTGACGCCGCGATCGATGTTGATGCATGCACCGTGATAGCTGCGTCCCGCGTCGGATGCAAGGAACGCGATGATTTCCGCCACATCGTCGACTTCGACCAGACCGCGCACACCCGTATAACGCTTGATCAGGGCGTAATCGACCCCTTCGGGCATCTTGATGGTATTGCCGATGTTGGTCGCCATGCCGCCCGGTGCGACCGAATTGAATCGAATGGGTTTGTGGACATACTCCATGGCGAGCGCCTTCGTCATGTGGGTCAGTCCCGCTTTCGTCGCGCAGTACGCCGCCGCGTAGGCCTCCCCCACGAATGCGGCAGAGGAGGTCACGTTCACCACGGCGCCCTGTGTTTGCAGCAAGTGGGGAATGGCCGCCTGCATCAAGTAGAACGGCGCGCTCAGATTGACCGCCACGGTTTTCTCGAAGTCGCGGGCACTCATCTCATGCGCATTGCACATCACGATGATGCCCGCCACATTGCACAAGGCATCCAGCCGACCAAATCCTTCAACGGCGGCAGCAATCGCGCCAAGGCAGTTCTCGCGCAGAGCGAGATCAGCCGTGTAAACGAGCGCCTGCGCACCGAGCGCGCGCAACTCTGCCGCCGTTTCCTCGAGGCCCGCCACGTTCACGTCGACCAAGCAGATATCGGCACCGGCGCGCCCGAGGGCGAAGGCGGTGGCACGGCCCAACCCGGAAGCGGCCCCCGTCACCAGCGCGCATTTGCCCTTCATGTCATTTGCTGTCGGCATTGTCCTCACCTCGACTCGCATCACTCGTAAGGAAGACCCTTTGTCACACGGTCAGCCATCTCGAGGACGGCCGCCTGAATGACCGAAGCCTTGGGCCAGCTGCCGTGGATGGCGTATTGCAATACGAATTCCTGCATCTCGGTCGCGCTCGCATTGCCGCTCGCCATCGCCGCGTATGTATGGGTGCGGATCGGAGTGCTCGCTGAGGAATCCGCGACCCCCACAAGAGTCACCCAGCGCCGCGCCCGCTGGTCGAGCCCCGGTCGCGCCCACACCTCGCCGAAGACGAAATTGATGATGCCCGCTTCGAAATAAGGTGTGATCGGCGGGGGCGCCGGGAACACCATGATCGACTTGAAGTTTGCGCTCCCTTCGGCGATACGCTCCTTTGGGTCCCAAGGCTGCTCCCGGATCGGCGGATAGTCGGCATGCGGTAATCCGAGATCCTCGGCGACATGTGTCACGGCCGTGTCGAATGCCGTGCCGCGTGACCAGCCGGCATACACGGCGAGCTGCAGCGCCGCTTCACGCAGCTCGGATAGCGTGATGTCGCCGAGCTTGAGCGCGCCGCGGACGTAGCCATTGATGACCTCGGGACGTCCGCCTGCACACACTGCGCTGCTGATCGAGATGAAATAGCGCGATCGGCGATCGAGCCCTGGCCGTGTCCAGACCTCGGCGAATACGTAATCGCGCCACGACGCCTCGAACAAGGTGCGGGGCTCGGGTGCGGGTGCTCCCAGCAACTGCTCTTGCTGCTGCTTGCCGACACGAGCGTGCTCCGACGGGTCTAAAAGACTCACGTCGCGACCGCGGGCTTGGCCAGGTTCATCCACACGTTCTTGACCTGCAGAAACTCGTGCAGACCTTCCTGGCCGCCGAGCCGTCCATATCCACTTTGCTTCATGCCGCCGAAGGGCGCGTACGGCTGCATTCCCTCTCCGGAGCCGTTTACCTGCACCATGCCGGCCTGCATCTGGCTCGCGAGGTGGTGCGCGCGCCGCAGGTTTTGCGTGTGGATGTAGGCACCGAGGCCGTAGCTCGTGCTGTTTGCGAGGGCAATCGCCTCTTCCTCCGTATCGAACGGCGTCACCGCCAGCACAGGGCCGAATACTTCGTGCTGCGCGAGTGCGGCGCCTTGCTCGACATCGGCAATGATGGTCAGCGGCAGGTAGTAGCCCTCCGCATGTTCGCCGCCCAATCTACGGCCGCCCAACACCAATCTGCCGCCCTCCGTGCCGACAGCCGTATCGATCACACCCAGTATGCGTTGCAACGACGCCTCCGAAATGATGGGTCCCATTACCGTGGAAGCATCGAGCGGATCACCGACCTTGATGTGCGCGGCGATCGCCTGCAGCATTTTCAGATACAGCTCATAGATCGGCCGTTCGACCAAGAGGCGCGTGCCGTTGACGCAGCCCTGTCCACTGACACTGATGGCGCCGGCGAGACCTCGCCGCGCGGCCTCTTGCAAATCCGCATCGGCGAAAACGATCACGGCCGATTTGCCGCCCAGCTCGAGTCCACAGGGCCTGAGGGATTCCGCGGCGGCGCGCAATACTTTTTTCGCAGTCGCGCCGCTCCCGACAAACTGTACTTTATCGATACCGGGGTGCCTCACGAGGGCCTCCCCAATGTCGGCGCCGCCCGCAACCATGTTGACGACCCCCGGGGGAAAGCCGGCCTCGAGAAACAGCTCGCCCAGACGCATGACCGTGAAGGGTGCAAGCTCCGGTGCTTTCACGACGATGCAGTTTCCCGCAGCGAGCGCAGGCGTCATGACCATGGTGGCGGCAAACAGCGGACCATTCCATGGAATGATGGCGCCAACGACTCCATAGGGCTCGTGCGCCACATAGTTATGGGCCGGCCCCGCCCAGGTACTCAAGGTCTCGCCTTGGATTTTGTCGGCCCAGCCGCCGAAATAGCGAAATTTTTGCGCGGCATCCGCGGCGATGAACGGGGCGATCAGCGACGGGCAACCATTCTCGAGTGTCGAAAGCTCCGCAAGCTCTTGGGCATGCGCTTCGATCGTCGCCGCCATCTTGAGCATGAGGTCGCGACGCTTGTCTCCGGGCAGCGCCCGCCACGCCGGAGAGGCGGCGCGCGCGGCTCGGACCGCATCATCCACTTCCTGCGCTGACGCCAGCTGGATCTCGCAGGTGACGCGGCCATTCGCAGGATAAACATGCGACAGCAGGTTCCCACCGCCGTGGTCGAGCCTTTGGTCGCCGATGATGACGGGATGCCGCGGTATGGCGGTGCCAGGACTTCTGAAACTCATGGTGATCCCCAATGCCGGTCTAAGGACTCGAGTCGGCTTGCCGCATCATAACATGCCTATATTATGGCAATAAACTTGTCTTTAGCGAAGACAACTGAGATGTTATGATAATTACATACATATAATTACTAGGGGATGTATGTCGAAATTGCCCTGGGACATGCGCGGCAAGGTCGTTCTGATTACGGGCGGCAATGCGGGGATCGGCCTCGGCTTTTGCCGCGGCATCGCACGCGCGGGCGGCGATCTGATGATCTGGGGGCGGCGATCCGACAAGAACCGCGAGGCAGCTGCTCAACTTGCCGAGTTCGGCACCCGGGTGGTGGCGCAGGAGGTCGATGTATCCGATGAGGCACGTGTGGTGGCTGCAATGTCTGAAGCCATCGACAAGCTCGGTCGCGTCGACGGTGTGATCGCGAACGCCGGCATCATGAATCACGTGGGCTCGTTTCTGCAGATGAGCGCGGAGGCCTACCACGGCCTCCTCAATATCAACCAGCACGGTGCCTTCTATGTGGCGCGGGAGGCCGCGCGCCACATGAAGGCGCGCCACGATGCCGGTGACGGCGGAGGGTCGATTCTCTTCTGCGCCAGCCTGTCGGCACTCACCGGAACGGTCGGCATGCAGCACTACAACGCGGCCAAAGGCGCGCTCGCCTCCATGGCACGCGGGATCGCGGTCGAGATGGGGCGCTATGCGGTCCGCTGCAACACCGTATGCCCGGGCTACACCGCGACCGAGACAGTGAAGGATGGCGGACCGGATTCGCCGCTTGGAAAGCAAGTGCGCGAGCGCACCCCGATTCCCCGCTTCGGTACGCCGGAAGATTTCGAGGGGATCGCGGTGTACTTCATGAGCGATGCCTCGCGCTTTCACACGGGCGACCTGGTCAAGATCGACGGGGGGTGGATGGCGAATGCGGGCAAGTCGAACCTCTCCGGCGGCCGCGGTACATGACCGGCGCAGAGGCCATGCAACCCAAGCTCTTCCGCGTGGATGGATTCCGAAATCCGACGCTCTCCGCGGAACGGCGGCGTGGGCTCGAGGCTACCGACGCGCTGCCGCTCGATATGTCCGTTGCCGGAGTGCTGAAGGAGGCACAAGCGAGGAGGCATCTCGAGGATTTCGGTCCGCGAGATTTCGAAGATCGGCTCGGCCGACTCCTCGCGGAAGTCGAGGCCGATAAGAATGTCTGGAGGGCGGCCAAAGAACAGTTCGTCGAGCATTGCATTCAGGCGGCCGCGAACCGGCTCAAGAACCGCGACTTCTTGAAGCGCAATCCGCAGATCGACCAGATGACGATCGACCGACCGGTCTTCATCGTCGGCCTGCCTCGTTCTGGAACGACGCATCTGGAAAATCTGATCGCAGCTGACCGACGCCTGCGCTATTTGCCAGTCTATCTCGGACGGGAGGCTGTACCGACGGCGGGAGAGGGGCGAGGTCCGGATGGCCGCGAGCCGCGCTGGCACAGGGCGAACGAGCGCTGGGAGCGTCTGAGATCGAATCCCATCATGGAGGCGATGCACGAGCATTCGCCCGATCACGCGTGCGGCGATAATGAGCTGCAGATTCCCGACTTCGCCAGTTATCAGTGGGAATGGATGGCGGATGTCCCCCGTTGGCGAGACTATTACCTTTCGACCGATCAAACTCCGCACTACGAATATGGCCGCACGATGCTGAAAGCGATCGCCTTCCAGCAGCCCGATGACCGACGGTGGATACTCAAAGGCAACCAGCATAGCGAGCAGCTGCCGGTGCTCACTCGCGTCTACCCGAGTGCGACGATCGTCATGACCCATCGCGATCCGCTCGCCATTCTGCAATCGGTGCTCACCATGCGGGGACTTCAGGTTCTCGCGAATCAGAAGGAGCCGGACATTCAAGGGCATGTCGCCTATTGGGTGGACCGCATCGACCGAATGCTGCGCGCCTATATCCGCGACATGGAGGCCGTGCCGGCGGCGCGACGCCTCGATCTCCTATTCCAGGATGTGATGACGGACGACGTGGGTACTGCGCAACGGGTGCTGGAGGCGGCCGACCTTCCTCCGACAGCTGAAGGCGCCGATGATCTCCGCAGCTACATGGAGCATCACCCCCGCGGCAAGGCGGGCCGGGTTGCCTATGATCTTGCGGGCGATTTCCAGCTCGACCTGGGCTCTCTGCGCGAGATGTTCCGCTTCTACACCGATATATTCCCAGTTCGGCACGAGGTATCGCAATGACCGAAAGGCAACCTCAAAATGCCCAGATCATCCGTGCAGGCGAGGGCAAGCAAGACGCCGTGCCTCTAGGGGCTGAGATCTATCTGTCCCGCGATATCTCCAACGTCTACCGTGTCTTGACCCCGGCGGGCGACGTGGTCGTGAACACGGGCATTGTGTTCAGTGCCGAGGAGAACGTCCGCCGACTGTCCGCGGTCAGCAGCAACCCGGTCAAAAAGATCCTCTTTACCCAGAGCCATGACGACCATATCGGCGGCTGGAAGCGGTTCAACACGCCCGAGACGGAGACCATCGCCCAGGCGAATTTTACGCACGTGCGTGGCTACTGGCGTGCTCTGGGGCCGACGATGATCCGCCGCTCGAGAAGACTTTGGAGCAGGGACCAGAAAAAGGAAATGACCGAGCGCCCCGAGCCGATCCTGACCACCACTTTCGAGGACTCCCACAGCTTCGAGCTCGGCGGTCGCCGCTTCGAGCTCTATGCAACGCCCGGGGGCGAGACGCTCGACTCATGCGTGGTGTGGATGCCGCAGGAGCGCATCGTATTCACCGGCAACTTGACGGGCCCGCTATTCGGCCATGTCCCGAATCTATATACGTTGCGCGGCGACAAGATCCGCTACGTGCAATGGTTTATCGACGGTGTTCAGCGCGTCATCGATCTACGCCCCGAGCTGCTCATCACCGGCCACGGCGAGCCGGTCAAAGGCCAAGAAGAAATAGGCCGTCAGCTCTTGCGAATCCGCGATGCAACTCAGTATCTCAAGGATCGTACTTTCGAGGGTATGAATGCCGGACTCGATCTGTGGACATTGATGGCCACCATCGAGCTTCCGCCGGAGCTCGCCATCGGACAGGGCCACGGCAAGGTGTCCTGGATCGTGAGGGCAATCTGGGAGGAGCATCTCGGCTGGTTCCGCTTCGAATCGACTACGGAGCTGTACAACGTGCCGCCGGCGGCGGTGTCCCCGGACCTCGTGGAGCTTGCGGGCGGACCGGAGATAGTCATTGCTCGAGCAACGCGGCATCTGAGCGACGGTCGGCCGCTGCATGCGCTGCATCTGGCGGAAGCGGCTCTCGCTGCGCAGCCGACTTGCGTCGAGGCTCTGCGAGTGAAGCTCCAGGCGACGGAATATCTGCTGGATCGGAACAATCGCGAGAACTTCAGTGAAATCCGCTGGCTGGAAGCAGAGGCCGGCACGCTCCGCGGAGCACTGGCGCAGGCAACGGCATGATGCACCCGCGTCTTTCTGTCAATGCGCTCAGCTCGCTGAACTGGTCCTTCGATCAGGATCTCGCGTTGTGGCGGGAGCTCGGTGTTCACCACGCAGGGTTACTCATCTCCAAGATGGAGCTCGACCGCGACGCCAAGGTGGAACAACTCCGCGCAGCGGGCATTCGTCCCGCGACGCTCGTATGCGCATCCTTCACGCTATCCGCGCCGGAGACCTGGGATAGAACGCGAGCGGCGTTGAACAGCGCACTCGATCTGGTCGCTGCAATGGGCGGCGGCTCGGTCTACTGCACGCCCGGCCGCACGACCGGGCAGCCGTGGGCGAAGGTGCTGGAGGTTTTCGCCGAGGCCATCGGCCCCTGTGTCACACATGCCGGCCGGCGCGGCGTGCCCCTCGCGATAGAGCCGACGGTCCGAACCGATGTGTCGTTCGTCAATACCCTGCGCGATGCCGTGGATGTGGCCGAGCTGACCGGCGTCGGGCTGATCGTCGATTTCGGTAGCTGCTGGATGGAGCGCGATCTGCATGAGGTGCTGCAAGCAGCAGCCCCGCACATCTCTCTCGTGCAGATCTGCGATGTGGTCATTGGGTCATCCGGTAAGCCGAGCCCCGGCGGGCGTATGCATCTGGGCGAAGGTGAGCTACCGCTCCACCGTCTGATGCAGGACGTCATCGACACTGGATACCGCGGGCTCTTCGACCTCGAGGTGCTGGGCCCTGCAATCGAGGCGGAAGGCTACGCGCCTGCACTGCGGCGGGGCGTCGCTCGTGCGTCTAGCTTGCTTGAGGAGCTGGGTCTGTGAAAACAGGTCATGCGAGAACGCCCATGACCGCGAAGCTAGCTGAGGTGTTCAGATGTCTCCATTCGAAAATAAAACCGCGCTGATCTTCGGAGCCGCTCAGGGGATCGGCCGCGCCGTGGCCCTCGAGTTTGCACGGCGCGGCGCACGCATCGCCATTGCCGACATCAACGTCGCGGGCGCCGAGGAGACCGCGGCGTCCGTCGCCGCCGCCGGCGGGAAAGCCACCGCACTCGCCTGCGATGTCGCCAGTGAACAGTCCGTCCGCGATGCCGCTCGTTATGCAGAGGATCGCCTGGGACCCATCGACATCCTGATGAACAACGTCGGGGTCATCCTCAGTGGAAATCCCGAGGACATACCGACCTCCGAGTGGCGCCGGATCATGGACCTCAATTTCTTCGCCGCGATTCATGGCATTCAGGTCATATCGCCCAAGATGATCGAGCGCGGCTGCGGATATATCGTCAACACCGCTTCGTTCGCCGGCCTGTATCCGTATGCCGTTAATCGCATCCCCTATGTCGCGGCAAAGGCCGCGGTCGTCGCCATGTCGGAATCGCTGGCGCTCTATCTGCATCCGCAGGGCGTGCGAGTCAGCTGTTTTTGTCCCGGGCCGGTGGCAACCGCAGTGATGAGCAATATGAAGACCTGGTCCGCAAACGTGGCGTTCCGGGGCCCCGGGAGCCAGTACGAGGTGATCACGGCGCGGACAGCAGCGACAGTCCTCGCCGACGGCATGCTCGATGGACGAGTGGTCATTCCTACCGACCCGAAGGTATGGGACGTGATTCGGCGCCATGCCGTCTCGCCCGACGCATTCATCCAGGGAAAAATCGACGAGTTCGCTCGAGGCGACTACGGCAAACCGTCATCGTCGAATCTGCAGCGTAGTTAACGTGTCTCCCCGAATGATGACTCAGCGCTCGTCCCGCCAGCCGCGCGGCTTCTGCTGCGGCACCGTGCGAGCGGTGCAATTTTTCCGATGGCATTTCGTGCACCGCAAGCGCCGCACCACATCGTCGAGTCTCGCATCCCATCCGGCGAACGCCGCGAGTGTGCTGGGGTTGCAGCGGCGGATGTGCCCGCAGGAGCACTTGAGGAAAATCAGATACTGACCGAATTCGTCGGACAGCTTTTCGATTTTCAGATCTCGCATTCTCGATACTGTACATAAACACAGTAATGAGGCAAGCTGCCCAAGGTTTCCGCGTCCCGGGAGGAGACGGCGCAAGCAGGCCGCTGCTACGCTGCGCGGGTTCGGGCGCAGACGCGCTCGTCAACCATAGGGGAATAAATCGTGGGGAAACTTATCCTGTCCATTCTCGCCTTCATGGGTCTCGCATTAGCCTCCGCCGCTGCGCTGCCTGCGTCGACGGTTCTACGAGTGATTGCAGTACAGACACCCGACATCAAGACATACCGTCACGAGGTCGAGACCTTGCAGAGCGAGTTCAAGAAAGAGGGTTTGCCGGTCACGCTGCGCGTTTGGCGCGCGACCTACGCAGGTCCCGATACCGGGACCATCATCGTAACGGTGGAGGTACCGGATCTTGGGACGCTTGCCAAGATCGAAGATGCTGTGATGAAACCCAACTCCGCCTTGGGCGCAACGATGAAGCGCATCGAGGCGATCCGCAAGATCGCTTCAGACAGTCTTTATGAGGAACTCAGTCCCTGACGTCGAACAGGGGAGTCGGCGGATGAAGAGCGTGGCGCCCGTCCATGGCGAGGCGGCGGCTCCGCCGCGGACGAGTGCTTTTAAAAAACTCGGTTTATGGAATACACCCGATGTCATCACGGACAATTGACGCGAAGCCGGCATACCGGCCGCTTCCGCCGAACATCATGAAGGGAGCAGTTTCCCGGAAGCTCGCGGCGTTGTTTCGCGCCATCCTCCTTGCCGGCTTTACTCCCATGCTGGTTGCCGGTTGTGGCCCATCCTCCGGTACGCCGCCAAAGATCGCTGAGCGGCCGAATGTGATCATTACGCTGGATGGCAATCGGCACGCATGCGTCGTAGCGCTCGACAAGGAGCCGCAAGGCAGCATCGTCGCATGCAAGGAGGCGGTCTCCTTTGTCAAAGACGAGCTCCGGGTCCAGCCCGGATCCATCTACGACATACGCACCGTCGCGAACGTCGGCGACACCGAGATAGCGAGCGTTCGAGCCGCTCTGAACGACGCAGGCTATCGATTCATCGGCGGCCGGAAACTCCCGTAGTCGGAGTCGGGTACAAGCGGCAGCGGCCAGCTAACGTTGCGGATAGCACGCAGTGAAAAGCTAAAGGTGTTACTTCGGTTCGCGGTTGTGTGACCCAGCCGGTCGTGGGACGATTGCGCAAGCACGGGACGCAGGAGCGGGCGGATGAATGAGCGTGTGGCGCTGGTGACCGGCGGCGGGCGGGGGATCGGACGTGAGGCGGCGCTGCTGCTGGCGGAGGCCGGAGCGCGCGTGATGGTCGTATCGCGTAACGTCTCCGAACTGAAATCCGTCGGTCTTGACTATGTCGCGGCCGACCTCGGTACCCCTGAGGGTTGCGCGCTCGCCGTTGCCGAGACCGAGCGGCGACTGGGGCCCATCGACCTGCTTGTCGTGAACCACGGCATCGGCTCCGCCCACGAGCGGCTCGTGTGGGAGCAAGATCCCGAGGTTTGGCGCGAGACCATGCGTATCAACCTCGACGGCCCGTTCGAACTCGCGCGACTGACGGTGGGCGGTATGTGCAAGCGCAGCTTCGGCCGCCTCGTATTCACCAGTTCGACCGCCGGCGAAAAAGCCGAACGACGCGGCAGCGCCTACAGCGCTTCGAAGCATGGGGTGATCGGACTCGCACGCGCGGTCGCGCAGGACGCAGGGCCATTCGGCGTCACCTCCAACGCCGTGTTGCCCGGCTGGGTGCGAACGGCGATGGCCGAGCGCTCGGCGCAGACAGAGGCCGAGCGATGCAACATCAGCGTCGAGCAAGTGTGGCAAGAGCGCGCTGCCCTCTATCCACAAAAACGCGTATTGGAGCCCCGCGAAGTAGGGCAGGTGATTGCGTTCCTGTGCAGCGACGCGGCCGGGGGCGTGAACGGCGAAGCGATCACCGTGGCTCTGGGTGGCCTCTGGTAAGTCACCGACGAGCGCCAGCGGCTCGGCAGACGTACCATGTTGAAATCCATCGGCGTCGTGGTCGGTAGCTATCTGCTCTCGCTTGTCCTCGTGCTGGCAACCGATCCTCTCCTGGCGCGTCTGTTTCCCGGGGATTTACTTTTAGCCCGTGTCGGTCGGCTGAGGATATCGGTATACAATCGCTCGACCGACAAACGTGTCCGCTACGAATCAAAAAAAGGGGTAGGGGCTATGAAGGTCTTGCAGATCATCGGCGCGATACTCATCGCAGCCGGCTTGTACGTGCTCGTCAAAGGGGCGAGCTATCCGTCCGACAAGAGCCTATTCAAAGTGGGCGACGTTGAAGCGAAGATCGAGCAGCATCACGAGGTCCCGCCCTGGGTCGGCGGCGTCGGTATAGCGGCCGGCGTGGTGCTCGTCGTGGTCGGTTTCGGCAAGCGATCGGCGTAAGGGGAGCGCCGCGCCGCTCTGCCACGCACCCAGACCCGCAAGCGATAACTCTGCTAGTCGCGCCGGACGGCGCATGTACATCTCTCCCTTGCACGCTGGAGTACGCGTGTCGGGTTGAAGCATCGCACCGTCGCTCCCTGGCCTGCTATCGTGCAGCCGTGCAGCGAGATCGCGTTCGCAGGCCACCCGACGGTGGGCACCGCGGTGGTCCTCGCTCGCGAGCTCGAGGCGAGAGGCGTATCGCCGCTTGCCGATCTTAAGCTGGAGGAGGGCGCCGGGCTCGTGCCGGTGCGGCTGATGCGCGCGGGCGGAGCGGTGATCGGGGCGGAATTCCAGGCCCCCCCGGGCCCTCGAGAGGAGGCCGCTCGATTCCATCGCGGAGGATCCAGCCACCGGCAGCGCAGCGGCGGCGACCCTGGCGTTCCTCGCCGGACAACGACGTGGGCGGCCATGCGGTCGCCGTCATGCAGGGATCCCTCGATATCGATTGATCTCCGCGGCAGACTGTTCGGCGTCCGGTCACGTCGCCTCCGTGCGGGACGATGTGAGATAATGTGTTGAACGACAACAGGGGAATGGTCATGGCAAAGAAAGACTCGGATCGAATAAGCGACCTCAAGCGCCGCCGCGGAGCACCTCTCGTGACGCCCACGGATCTCGGTGCGGAGGCCTCGAAGGACATCGCCGCGGGCATGAACGGCATCCTCGCCGACGTGTTCGCGCTCTACTTGAAAACCAAGAATTTTCATTGGCACATGAGCGGACCGCACTTCCGCGACTATCACTTGCTGCTCGACGAGCAGTCGGATCAGATCTACGCGATGACCGATCCCATCGCGGAGCGCATCCGCAAGACCGGCGGCACGACGCTGCGCTCCATCGGCCACATCGCGCGCACACAGCGCATCAAGGACAACGATGCCGAGTATGTCGAGCCGCTCGACATGCTGGCGGAGCTGCGCGAGGACAACCAAACCTTGGCTGCGCGCTTGCGCGAGGTGCACGACGTCGTCGACGAGCTGCGCGACATCGCGACCGCGAGCCTCATCGAGAACTGGATCGATGAGACCGAGCGGCGCACCTGGTTCCTCTTCGAGGCGAGCCGGCGTGGAGATGCCACGGGTCATTGATCGGCGGGCGGAAGCTCTGCCGATAGCAAGGTCGAGGCCATGAACCTGCAGCTCGAGGGCAAGACGGCATTCATCAGCGGCAGCACCGCCGGCATCGGGCGCGCGATCGCGGCTGCCTTGGCGCGCGAGGGCGCACGGGTGATCGTGAACGGGCGCACGCAGCAGGCGGTCACCGAGACCGTGGCGGCGCTTCACCGCGAGCCCGGAGCCGGCGCAGAGGCGCAGGGATTCGCGGGCGATCTCAGCACCGAGGCGGCGGCGGACGCTCTCGCGCGCCGCCATCCCGACGTGACCATTGTCGTCAACAATTACGGCATATTCGAGGTGCAGCCCTTCGAGAAGATTGCCGATGCCGATTGGCGCCGCTTCTTCGAGGCCAACGTGCTGTCCGGCGTGCGGCTCGCACGACTGTATCTGCCGGTCATGAGGCAGCACAATTGGGGCCGCATCATTTTCATCTCGAGCGAGAGCGGCATTCAGATCCCGGCGGAGATGGTTCACTACGGCATGACCAAGGCTGCGCAAATCGCGGTCGCACGCGGTCTCGCCGAAACCCTGGCAGGCACCGGCATCACGGTGAACAGCGTGCTCCCCGGCCCCACCCGCTCGCGCGGCCTGGGCGATTTTGCCGCGAAGCTGTCGGCCGAGGAGGGCAAGTCCTTCGAGGAATTCGAGGCCGAGTTCTTTTCGAAATGGCGCCCGACTTCCCTCTTGAAGCGCTTCATCACGCCCGAAGAGGTCGCATCGCTGGTCGCTTATCTCGCGAGCCCGCTCGCCTCGGCCACCACGGGTGCCGCATTGCGCGTCGACGGCGGGGTGGTGAGGAGCGCCTTCTAACGGCTAGTGCGCGGAGCCGGCCGCGGTCGCCGCCGCGGAATCGGCCGCTGCGATCAATGCCTGGCAGTCGGCGCCCCGTCCCACGCCGCGATCGACGATTTGCAGCTTCTTGGGGCGCACTTCGACCAAAGGGTGCAAGAGCGTGCCCTTGATCAGGATGGGAGAGCGCCAATGAAACAGGCGCACGCTCTTGGGCTCGCCGCGCAGCGCCAGATCGAGGTTCTCGCCGGCGAATTGAATTTGACCGGTCCCGGTGATGAGCACGGGCTCGGTGTCCGCAACGAAATTATCGATGTTGAGCGTGCCGTCGCGCTCCTTGAATATTCCCACTGCACAACGGATCGCGGTCTCGCGCTTATCCTTGCTCGCGAGTAAGCCGAAACCGCGCAAATCCATGCCGGTGACCTCCGCCAGCGAGTCCCGCACGGTGCCCCCGGGCACGACCAGGGTCACGATACCGTTGGCCGTCGAGACCACTTGATGGAGCGATCGGCCCTTGCCGGTCAGGACAATGTGCGCGCGCATGGCGCCTTCCAGAGGCGGCGGCATGGGCGGCTTGTGAGGAAAACGGCCGAGCTCGAGGCCGGTGATGTTGAGATCGGCTCGCGCCAGCGGCGGATCCTGATTCAGATCGAGCCTTCCCGTGCCGTGCACCTCTCCCCCCAGCAGTCCGGCGGTCAACGACTGGGCCGTCAGCACGCCGTGGTCGAGCGTTCCCTGGGCGGCGAGCGCATGCAGTGAGAGCTTTCCCACCACGACTTGATCGGCATGCACGAGGATCGCTGCGTCGTCGAGACTCAAGCTGCCCGGACGAAGCGCGGCTTCCGACAGCAGGAGCGGCGGGGGTGGCGGACCGCGGCCGGCCGCACGCGCCCCGAGATCGATCATACGCAGCACCCCCGAGGTGATATCGATGTCGAGCTTCGGCCGCGCGCGGGTCGAATCGATGGACACGCTGCCGTGCACGTCGCTCTCGCCGGAGCGCGCCGACAAATCGCTGAACTTGAAGTGCCGCCCGTCGCGCTCGAGCTTGCCCGTCAAGCGATAACTGCCCGTGTCGATGAGCCTCATGCCGACCAGAAAGTAAAGATCCTTGAGGTCGGGGCCGTTCGCCTCGAAGGTCGCTTCCATCGCATCAAAGTCGAACGGGCGAGGCAGGGAGCCCTGTCCCTCCAGGCGCGATCCGTTCGAGCGCTCGCTATAGGAGAAGCGATAAGGCCGTCCGTGGCTGGCCGTGGCGAGCGAGTCACCATCGATCTCGAACGAGGCGGCGCGATCGTTGAGCGTGCCTTCGCCCCAAATCTTGAGCGGCTCGGGCGCATCGCCCGCGGGACGCGCTTCGCCGGCGGACGAAGCCTTCGCGGTTGGCGCCTGCGCGGAAGCGGTCCCCTCGAACTCGAGGTGACGGCGCTGATCATCGAGCGTCACGTGCGCTTGCGGCACGGAGAGGCTGCGCACGATCGCGAGCTTCTCGTTGGTCTGCGGTAGGGTTGGATCCGTCCACTGCCAGTTGGCGCGCCCTTGCGCATCGCGTGCGAGGTGCAGGACCGCCGAATTCATGGTCAAGCTCTCGACGCCGAAGCGGTGGTGGAAGCGGGGCATCTCGAAGACCAGCGCGAGCTCTCCGATCTCCGCCATGCGCCCGGGCGGCATCCAACGAGGGTTGCGGATGGCAACGCGCTCGGCGGTGATGCTGGGCGTCAAGGAGAAGATCTTGAGCCGCAGCGCACCCTCGACGGTGATCGTGCGGCCGGCGCGGGCGGAGACGAAATGCAGGAACGTATCGCGAAAGAATCCCGCCTGTACCGCCGCGGCAAATCCCGCCACCGCCGCAATCGAGAGTGCGATGGCCGCAGCCGCCCCTGTCATCCACCGCCGCGAGGAAGCCCTCATCGGCGCGCGCCCGCTCACCGACCCCGCTAGCTGACCGACACCGGCCGCTGCGGCACCACGCTCGGCTCGGACTCCCCCACTTCGAGGAGCTCCTGGTACAGCGTGCGATAGTGCACCACGGCCTTGCGCAGCTCCTCCGTCGTCGCCTCGCTGCGCTCATCCCGCAACGCGATGGCACGGGCAGCCCGGTAGTTGGAGACTACCGCCGGATGGTCGACTGAGATATCGGCGGCGCGACGCTCGAAGTCGCCCATCGGATAGCCGCGCTTCGCCATGATGTCGTACACGAGCTGACCCGCCTCGACCACCGAGGTCTTCGGATCGTCGACGAAGCGGGCTTGAATCGCGACCCAGGCCTGCCTGAATCTGGTTGCCTCGGCCGTCGATAGCGGAACGATGTCGAGCGTCTCGACCCGCTTTTCGCGCGCCGCGAGCTCGGCCTCGGCCTTCGAGCGCCCGACTTCCTTCACCAGGCGCACATACTCGGGTCCGAAACGCTGCTGCAGCCGCAAGGATTCCTTGCGGCGCCGCTGCGCGGCGGCCCATGCGGCCACGGCGATCAGGGCCACGATCAGGACGGCGGCGAGAATGAGTGCATAGAGCTCATGCTGAGTCAGTGTCATGGCGACTCTCCGAGACGTTGGTGGGGGGCGCAGAGTCAAGTATCTACGGCGCGTGCACTGCCGGGTATCGGCAGGGGGCGGGCCTAAGCGTAGGACGGGGCTCACGATCGGCGCATGGTGCGCCGCATAGTACAATCGGGCGGCGCTATGAATCTCCCCACGTACCCGAAGAGCCGCGATCCACACGGTGAGGATCCGCACGGCGAGGATCCGCGCCATGCTGAAGCGGTGCGACTCGCCGTCCGGAGCGTCGAAGTGGCCGCGGCTCTCGCCCGGGTGCTGCCGGCGGGCGCCATTCTCGCGGGCCGCGAGCAAACCCAACCGTATGAATGCGACGGCCTGACGGCCTTTCGCGTGCTTCCCATGATCGTAGTGCTGCCGGAGAACGAGGCGCAGCTCGCAGCCGCCTTGCGCACCTGTCATCGCCTGGGCGTGCCGGTGGTGGCGCGCGGTGCGGGCACCGGACTTTCGGGCGGCGCGCTCCCGCACCGTGCGGGAGTGACCGTCTCGCTCGCGAAGTTCAACAAGATTCTCAAGGTGGATCCGCTGTCCTGTACCGCGGTGGTTCAGTGTGGTGTGCGCAACCTCGCCATCAGCGAGGCGGCCGCCCCGTTCGGCCTTTATTACGCGCCCGATCCGAGCAGTCAGATCGCCTGCACCATCGGCGGGAACGTCGCCGAGAATTCCGGAGGCGTGCATTGCCTGAAGTACGGGCTGACGTTGCACAACGTGATGCGCGTGCGCGGCCTCACCGCCGCCGGGGAGCCCGTCGAGTTCGGCTCGGAAGCGCTCGATGTGCCCGGCCTCGACCTTCTGGCCATCGTCATCGGCAGCGAAGGCATGCTTGCCGTGACCACCGAGGTCACGGTCAAGCTCGTGCCCAGACCTGAGCTCGCGCGCTGCATGCTGGCGAGCTTCGCGACGGTGGAGGATGCCGGCGAGGCGGTCGCAAACGTGATCGCGAAGGGCATCGTGCCGGCGGGTCTCGAGCTCATGGACCGGCGCATGACGGAGGTGGCTGAGAATTTCGTGCACGCGGGCTACGATCTGTCGGCGGCGGCGATCCTGCTCTGCGAAAGCGACGGCACTCCCGAGGAGGTCGAAGAGGAGATCGCCGCGATGAGTCGGGTCCTCACCGCGAGCGGCGCCACGCGCATCGAGGTGAGCCGCGACGAGGCACAGCGCCTGAAGTTCTGGAGCGGCCGCAAGAACGCGTTCCCCGCCTCGGGAGGCATCAGCCCTGACTACATGTGCATGGACTCCACCATCCCGCGCCGCAAGCTTGCGCAGATGCTGCTCGCGATCGAAGGCATGGAGGTAAAGTACGGCCTGCGCTGCGTGAACGTATTCCACGCGGGCGACGGCAATCTGCATCCGCTGATCCTGTTCGACGCCAGCGATCCTGATCAATTCCGTCGCTGCGAGCTGTTCGGCGCGGAGATCCTGGAAGAGAGCTTGAGGTTCGGCGGCACCATCACCGGCGAGCACGGGGTCGGGGTGGAGAAGCTCAACTCCATGTGCGTGCAGTTCTCGCCCGCGGAGCGCGACCGGTTTCTCGCCGTCAAGCGCGCCTTCGACGCCCAGGAGCTGCTCAACCCGGGCAAGGTGATTCCCACGCTCCAGCGCTGCGCGGAGTACGGCAAGATGCACGTGCATCGCGGGATGATGCCTTTCCCGGAGCTACCGAGGTTTTGATGTCCGCGATGCCGAGGGAAATTGCGCGGCTGGTCGATCGCATGCGCGCGGCGCGCGCACGCCACGCCCCGCTGCAGATCGTGGGCGGCGGCACCAAGGCCTTTTACGGCGAAGCCCCGCGCGGCGAGCCGCTCTGCCTGCGCGACCTCGCCGGCATCACGAGCTACGAGCCGAGCGAGCTGGTGGTCACCGTTCGCGCCGGTACACCGCTCGCCGAGCTCGAGAACGCGCTCGCCGCGAAAGGTCAGTGCTTGCCGTTCGAGCCGCCGCGCTTCGCCTCGGGGGGCACCGTCGGAGGCATGGTGGCCGCGGGTATTGCGGGACCTTCGCGGGCGGCGGTGGGCGCGCTGCGCGATTACGTGCTCGGGCTGACGCTGCTCGATGGGCGCGGCGAGCTCCTGAGGTTCGGCGGCCAGGTCATGAAGAACGTGGCCGGCTACGACATCTCGCGCTTGATCGCGGGCTCCTGGGGGGTGCTCGGCATCATTTGCGAGGTGTCCCTCAAAGTGTTGGCAGCGCCCGCCGACACCGCGACACTCGAATTCGAGTGGGGCGAGCAACGCGCTCTGCAGGAACTTGCGCGCTGGCGCGCGCAGCCCCTGCCGCTGCGGGCGAGCGCGTGGTGCGACGGCGGTCTGCGCATTCGCCTGGCGGGCTCGCGGGCCGCGGTGCTCGAGGCACGCACGCGGCTCGGCGGGACCGCCGTGGATCGGCAGGCGGCGTTCGCGTTCTGGCAGAGTGTGCGAGATCACCGGCACGAGTTCTTCGCGCTCGCTGCCGACGAGCTGGAGCAGGGCACCGCGTTGTGGCGACTGTCGGTCCCGCCGACCGCGGAGCCGTGCTCGTTGAGCGGCCGTCAATTCATCGAATGGGGCGGTGCGCAGCGCTGGTGGCGCACCGGGGCGCCGGCGGCGGAGCTGCGCGCGGCGGGGGTAGGCGCCGGGGGGCACGCGACGCTGGTGCGCGCCGCCGACAAGAGCGCGGGCGCTTTCGCGCCGGTGGGCGGTGAGCTCATGCGCATTCACCGAGCGCTGAAAGACGCCTTCGATCCGGAGCGGATTCTCAACCCGGGCCGCCTGTATGCGGATCTTTGAGGAGCACGCATGCGGACCAAGCTGAGCGCGGAATTCGCGGGCACGGCGGACGGCGAAGAGGCCGAAGCGATCCTGCGCAAGTGCGTGCACTGCGGGTTCTGCAACGCGACCTGCCCCACCTATCAAATACTCGGCGACGAGCTCGACGGGCCGCGCGGCCGCATCTATCTGATCAAACAGCTGCTCGAAGGCGAGGAAGTGACGCGCAGCACGCAACGGCACCTGGACCGGTGCTTGACGTGCCGCAATTGCGAGACCACCTGTCCCAGCGGCGTCGAATACGGTCACCTGCTCGAGATCGGGCGGCGTCTCACCGATGAGCGCGTCGTCCGCCCGCCGGCCGAGCAGGCGGTCCGCTGGCTGCTCAAAGAAGGCCTGACTTCACCGCTGTTCGCGCCCGCGATGAGAGCAGGGCGAATGCTGCGACCCTTGCTGCCGCAGGTGCTCAAGAGCAAAGTTCCAAGGGGCGCGCATCGCGAGCCGCGGCGCGCGGCCCCAGGCGAGCACGATCGCAAGGTGCTCTTGCTCGGCGGCTGCGTGCAGCCCGTGATGCGACCGGAAATCAACGCCGCCACGGCGCGGGTGCTCGATGCCGCCGGAATCCAGACGATGGCGGCCGCGGGCGAGGGATGTTGCGGAGCGTTGCGCACGCATCTCAGCGACCGCGAGGGTGGGCTGAACGATATGCGCCGCAATATCGATGCCTGGTGGCCGCTTCTCGGAACCGGCGCCGGCGCCGGCTCCGTCGAGGCGATCGTCGTCAGCGCCTCCGGATGCAGCCAGATGATCAAGGAGTACGGCTACGAGCTGCGGCACGACCCCGAGTACGCGGACAAGGCGCAGCGCATCTCGGCGCTCAGCCGGGATCTTTCCGAATTGCTTCCGGATATCGGACTCGCGCTGAAAGGTCGCGTGCCGCGCTCGGGCCCGCGCCTCGCCTTTCACTCGCCGTGCACCTTGCAGCACGGGCAAGAGCTGCGCGGCGCCGATGCAGAGCTCGCCGCGCTCGGCTTCGACGTCAAGGTGCCGGCCGACAGTCACCTGTGCTGCGGCTCCGCCGGAACCTACTCAGTGCTGCAACCGGAGCTCGCGAACGAGCTGCGCGACTTGAAGCTCGGCCACTTGCAGTCACTCGGGGCCGAGTGCATCGTGTCGGCGAATATCGGCTGCATCCAGCATTTGCAGAGCGGGACGACGCTGCCCGTGCGGCACTGGATCGAGGTGCTCGACGAGGCGCTGAACTAGCTTCCGGCACCCAAGAACGCGTTGATGACGCGCGCGACCGCGGGGGGATTTTCCCAGAAAGGATTGTGGCCGAGACCCTCGAAGATCTTGACCTTTGCGCCCGGCAACGCAACTTCAAGCGTTTTGCGCACGGGCTCCTCCATGATCGGGTCCTTGCTTCCCCAGATGAGGAGAGTCGGTGCCTTGAGCCGCGGCAGCGTGCTTTGCAGATCGGCATAGGCGGTGGCGCTCGGCAGCGCTTCATCGAGGACCGCGAGCCAGACCTTCAGGGGAATGGCGGCCGAGTCCAGCCGTTGGCGGCGAATGAAGTCGGGATCGACCGGCGTCGGCGAATCCCACCAGGCAATCATGAACGGCGAGTCCGGATCGATGGGGTCCTTGAGCTTGCGAATCTCGGCGGCGAAATCGAACTGCGGGGGCGCGGTCGAGCCGGGCGGACGGCCGCCCGTCGAGGAAATGAGCACCACCCGGTCCGTGCGCTCGGGCCAGTACTCCGCAAATGTCTGGGCGATGATGCTCCCCAGGGAGTGACCGACCACGTCTGCACGCCGGATGGACAGTGCATCGAGCAGCAGCTTGATGTCGTAGGCAAAATCGAGTCGCGCGTAACAGCACTCGGGCTTGCTCGATTTGCCGTGGCCGCGAATGTCCACGAGGATGAGGCGAAACTGTTTCGACAGGTAAGGCAGCATGGGCACCCAGTCGCGCGCACTGTCCGTATAGCCGTGAATGAGCACCACGGGAGGGCCGCTCGGATTGCCCGTATCGATGTAGGCGAGCGTCATGCCGTCGGGCAGCGCGACGCTCTTCTTCATCGCATCGAAGGCGTCGAGATCGACGTGCAGCGGCGGCGCGTTCGCGACACGACCCACGGCCGGCACGAGCAGCGCGAAGGCGGCCCATGCGAGGAGACAAGCTCGCGACTCATTCATCGTTGCAGGTTACCCAGGTGTCGTGCCGCTGCGCAACACGCGAGCGGCTGCGCGGGGTTGCCAATCCGGCCAAATCGGTTAGAGTCCTATCGAGCATTTTCGTCGCTCGACGAGCTGTCTCATTTCCATCGTAGGTTATCAAGGTCCATCCGGTGGACCGATTCTTCTGGAGTTGCCATGACCACGAGTAAGAGGACGACCCGCGGCACGAGCACCACTCGCGGCACGAGCAGCGCGGGTCGAGCGGACAACGGTGCCCCGCCCCCGAGTGCGGCGCCCCCGGGTGCCACGCCGTCGAAGGTGCGGGTGCGCCAGCGTAAATCAGCGTCTAGCTCGTCGCGCACGACCGAATCGCACACGACGCCCAACGAGGTGCCGCGTCCAGTTGCGGACCGTTACGCATCGATTGCGCAGGCCGCCTACTTTCGATCGCAGCATCGAGGCTTCAAACCGGGCCACGAGATGGAGGATTGGCTGGCCGCGGAGGCCGAAGTGGACCAGCGGTTGCGAGGCGAGGGCCGGACGTCGGGAGATTCGACTGACTAGAGGCATCCTGGTGGGCGACGTCGGCGGCACGCACGCTCGCTTTGCCGTCGTTGAGGCCGAAGGTCCGCGACCCTGGAACATCCGGGAGCGACAGGATCTGGAGGGTAGCTTTCCCACGTTCCTCGATGCCCTGCGCACCTACTTCGATCGATCGGGTGCGGAGCGTCCGCCCATCGCCGCGATCGCCGTGGCCGGTCCCGTGGGCGACGGCACGGCGCGCTTCACCAATCGCGGCTGGAACATTTCGGAGAGCGACCTCAGGACCTTCGGCTTCGAGCAAGCCGTGCTCGTGAACGATTTCGGCGCCCTCGCCTACGCCGCCGAGGTGTTGGTCGAGAAAGATTTCCACAGCATCGGCCCGGCGCTGCCGGGGCTCGATGCAGGAACCATCACCATCCTCGGCCCGGGCACGGGCTTCGGCGTGTCCTGTCTCGCGCGCTACGGCGGCCGTTCGGTGCCCATGGCGACCGAGGGGGGGCACATCGGGTTCGCGCCGAGCGATGCGCAAGAAGTGGCGGCGCTCGAGCTCATGTGGAAGCAGCAGGGCAGGGTGTCGGTCGAGCGCATCCTCTCGGGCGGCGGTCTGGAGACGCTCTACAAGACCCTCGAGCAGCTGGCGGGGCGCACGGCCCGCTCGCTCGCGGCCGCCGACATCACGGTCGGCGCGGCCAAGGACGAGGGCTGCCGGGCGGCGCTGTCGATGTTCTGCGCCGTTTTCGGCGCCGTTGCCGGCGATCTCGCGCTCGCGCACGGCGCGCGTGGCGGGGTGTACATCGCGGGCGGCATTGCACAGAAGATCGAGGCGTTTCTCGTGCAGAGCGCGTTTCGACAGCGCTTCGAGGATAAAGGGCGCCTGTCGCCGTTCGTGAAGGCCATACCGACACGGCTCATCGTGAATCCCGACGTCGCGCTGCTCGGCGCGGCGCGTGCGGGGGCGCTGCTCGCGCCCCCCGCTCCGGCTTGAGCCCCCCGCGCGGCGGCGCAGCGCCGGGCGCCCCCGGCTTGCAGCCGACCTGGAGCTCGAGCAACAAGGAGATGGTCGGCTGCTCTGCGGGCCGTTCCCGCCTGTGGTTCACGATCGGCGGCGGCATCGTGAACGAGGTCTATTACCCGCGGATCGACATCCCGCAGATCCGCGACCTCGGCTTCATCGTGGCCGACGGCAAGGGTTTCTGGGTGGAGGTCAAGCGGCTCTGGCAGCACACGATCGATGTGCTCGAGCCCGGCATCCCCGCGGTCCACATCGTGCATCGCCACGCTCGCTTCCAGCTGGAGCTCACGATCGTGCCGGGCGCGGAGCGCGACGCCATGCTGATCGCGGTGGCGCTCAGCGGAGATGCGGATCTACGTCCCTACGCGCTGCTCTCGCCGCATCTCGGGGGCACCGGCAGGGACAATTTCGCCGAGATTGCCGACCACGGCGGCTGGCGCATCCTGCAGGCCCAGCAGGGGCCGTTCGCCCTGGCGCTCGCGGCCGTCGGCGAAGAGCAGCGCGACGCGTTCGGCCGCGCGAGCGCGGGCTATGCCGGTGCCAGCGACGGATGGCAGGATTTCGCGCACAACGGCGCCATGAGCTGGGAGTATGGCTCGGCGGGACCCGGCAACGTGGCGCTGCTCGGCGAGCTGCCGAGGATGTGTACGTTGGCGCTCGCCTTCGGCTCGAGCCCGGAGGCGGCGGCAACGCTCGCGCTCACGGCGCTGTTCGAGCCGTTCGCGGCAACTCGCGACCGTCACCTCCAGGGCTGGCGAGACTGGTACGCGAGATCGCACGTGCCGGCAGAGTATTTGCGGGGCCTACCGGCCAACTGCCTACGGCAATTTCGAATCTCGGCCATGGTGCTGCGGGTTCATCAGGACAAGACCTACCCCGGTGCGATGGTCGCGAGCTTGAGCATTCCGTGGGGTAACACCAAGGAGGAGCGTGAGGGATACCATCTGGTGTGGCCGCGCGATCTGGTCGAGTGCGCCGGCGCATTTCTCGCCGTCGGCGCGACGCGCGAGGCCGGCAATACGCTGAGATATCTGCGCGCCTCGCAGCTCGCCGACGGGCACTGGTATCAGAATCAGTATCTCGGCGGCAAGCCTTACTGGAGCGGCGTGCAGCTCGACGAGACCGCGCTTCCTGTGGTGCTGGCGTCGCTGCTCGCCGAGCGTGGGGCGCTCGCGGGCACGGAAGTCGGCGATATGGTGCTGCGCGCGCTCTCCTACATCGTGCGTCACGGGCCGCAAAGCGATCAGGATCGCTGGGAAGAGACCGCCGGTCTCAACACTTTCACACTCGCCGCCTGCATTTCAGCCCTCGTTTGCGGTGCCGATTATCTGCCGGCCGATGCGCGCGAGCTCGCGCTCGATTTCGCGGATTTCTGGAACTCGCGCCTCGAGGACTGGACCGCCGTGCGCGATACGCCGCTGGCGCGGCAGTACGGCATCCCGGGCTACTACGTACGCGTGGCGCCCTCGCAGGCCATCGCGGACCGGGGTGCTTTCGACAAGGTATTGTCGATCAACAATCAGGCGTTCGACCCGGGTCTCTCGGCTGCGGCGCAGTTCGGCGTGGACTTCCTGCAGCTCGTGCGCGTCGGACTGCGCCGACCCGATGATCCGTTGATCCAGGGCAGCGTGCGGCTCGCCGATGCGCTGCTCAAGGTCGACACGCCCAACGGCCCCTGCTGGCGCCGCTATTACGACGACGGCTACGGCGAGCACGATAACGGCAGCGCCTACGATGGGTGGGGCCGGGGGCGCCCCTGGCCGCTGCTCACCGGTGAGCGCGCGCATTACGAGATTGCCAGCGGCCACGATCCGTTGCCGCTCATGGAGGCGATGGCGCGCATGGCTTCACCGGGCGGAATGCTGCCGGAGCAAATCTGGGATGCGCCATCGATACCGGAAATCGGACTGCAAACCGGGCAAGCGACGGGATCGGCGATGCCGCTCGCCTGGACCCATGCGGAGTTCGTGAAGCTCGTCGCCTCGCGGGCGCTCGAGCGTCCCTTCGATCGGCCCGAGGCCGTCTGGCGGCGATATCGCGGCGAGCGTGTCGTGGCGCGGCGGGCGATCTGGGCTCCGCACGCGCCCATCAGCGACATGCAAGCGGGCGCTTCACTCATCATCGTGCTGCCGGCACCCGCCAACGTGCACTACGGTTTCGACGGCTGGCAGAACCTCGCCGATGCAACCACCACGCCGAACGCCCTCGGCGTGCACGTGCTGCATCTCGATACCTCGAAGTTGAAGCCCGGCCAGCGACTCGATTTCACCTACTGGAATCTGCCCAACGGCGCGTCCGCCGGCGCCGATTACCGCATCTCCGTCGGCGCCTCGGTCTGACTGCTCCCAGGCCGAGCCCGATGCGCGTCATCCCGGCCGCGGCGGTGCCGGTAAGGTGAGCGGCCAGGGCGAGGCCTCGCTGCCGCGCTCGACAGGCACTTCGATGACGGTCGGCACATCCGCCGCGAGTGCCGCCTCGAGCTGTCGCTCGAGCTCGACGGGCCCCTGGGCCCTCCGCCCACGCGCACCGAAGCTTTCCGCCAAGCGCACGAAATCCGGATTGGTCAGATCCGCGCCGAGCAGCCGCCCGCCGTATTGTTCCTGCTGATCGCGGCGCACGTTGCCGTAACTGCCGTTGTTGAAGACGACGGTGACGAGATTGATCGAGTGCTGCACGGCGGTGGCCAGCTCCTGGCAGCCGAACAGAAATCCGCCATCACCCGTGATCGACACGACCGCCTCGCGCGGATGCGCGACCTTCACCCCGAGAGCGGTGTTGAACCCGAAGCCGAGATTGTCCTGGTAGCCGCCGGTGACATACTGCCGCGGACCGTACACGGGGAATCCGAATCGTGCGGTGAATCCAACCTGCGAGATCTCTTCGACGAAGAAGCCGCTGCGCGGCAGGACCCGGCGAATCGCATCGAGGTAGCTCATTTGCGGCTGAACGCGCTGAATGACGGCGTCGGCGCGCCTGCTGATCTCCGCGAACTCCGCTTCGCGCGAGATGCGCCGGCCGACGAGCGGCTCGAGCGCTGCGAGCAGGGCGTGCGTGCCGAGCGCCGCGTCGGTCACGAGGCCGACGTCCGGGCGCAGGCGCACCATCTCGCTGGGATCGATGTCGACGCGCACGACTTTCACGCCCTGCGGTAGGAACCGCCAGCGGAAATGCTGCAGCTCGAGGCGGCTGCCGATGCCGATGAGCAGGTCCGCGTCCTTCCAGTACTCATACGCCGCCACCGAGCGCATGCCATAGGGCGAGTCATCGCTGACGACGCCGCGGCCGCTGCGATGCGCGGTGACCGGGGCCTGCAATAAACGCGCGAGCGCAAGCACGGCCTCGCCGGCATGGAGCGCGCCGGCGCCCACGGTGATCAGGGGTCGCTTGGCCGCTGCAATGAGGCGCGCCGCAGCGGCAACCGCGTCCGGATCGGGAATGGGCGGCGGCTGGGCGCCGAGCGGCGCCGTCGGGGTCACCTCGGCCTTCATACCGAATACGTTCCAAGGTGCCTCGACCGCGACAGGACGCACGCGTCCCGAGGCGAGCTGGCGGAAAGCTTCCGCCATCACGCGCGGCGCCTCGGTTGGATGATCGATGCGTTCGGCCCACTTGGTGAGGCCGCGCACGAGCGCCAACTGATCGGGAAGCTCGTGCAGCTGCCCGCGGCCCCGCCCGATGAGATGCGACATGATGTTGCCCGTGATGCAAAGCACCGGTGCGGTTGCGCCGTACGCGGTACAGAGCGCCGCGGCCGAGTTCAGCAGTCCCGGTCCCGGGACGACGGTGTAAACGCCGGGCCGGCCGGTGGATTTTGCGTAACCGTAGGCCATGTACCCCGCGCCTTGCTCGTGGCGCGTGGTGATGAAGCGGAGCGCCTCGCGCCGCTGCGCGAGCGCATCGTTGAAGTCATACATATGCGCGCCGGGAATCCCGAACACGGTATCCACGCCATGCGCGATGAGCGATTCGGCCATCGCCTGGCCGGTCGTCATGACGGTCATTGCCCGCTCCGCTCCTAGGCCTCGATGAGCTTGTGGCGGATGGCGATCAAGGTGAGCTCGGACTGATTCTCGACGCCGAGCTTTTGCTTGATGTTGTACAGATGGGTGCCGACCGTCGAGGACGAGAGCTTGAGATCCTGTGCGATACGCTGGACTGTCGCGCCGCCCGCGAGCCGCACGAACACCTCGAACTCACGCTCCGACAGCCGCTCCACGGGAGATTTCGAAACGCCGTCGAATTCGGCGAGCGCGAGCTTCTGGGCGAGCGCCGCATCGAGGTAGCGCCGCCCGGACGCGACCACCGTGACCGCCTGCACCAGCGCCTCGGGGGCACTGCGCTTGGACAGAAAGCCGAGCGCTCCCTCGGAAAGGCAGCGGCGCGCATGCATCGGATCGTCGTGCGCGGAGAGCGTCAGCACCCGCACCTGCGGATGACGCGCCTTCAGGCGCCGCAGAGCCTCGAGACCGCCCATGCCGGGCATGGCGATGTCCATGACCACGACGTCGGGCTCGAGCTCCGAATACAGCTGGCAGGCGCCCTCGCCCGATTCCGCCTCGGCCACCACGGAGACCTCCCCGATCGATTGCAGCAGCAGCCGAAACCCGGTTCGCACCACGGCGTGATCATCGACCAGCAGCACGCGAATCATGCCGCCGCCCTCAAGGGGATCTCGGCCGAGAGTAGAGTCCCCCGCGGGTCAGCGCTGCCGACCTCGAACCTGCCGCCGAGCTGTGCGACGCGGTCGGTGAGTCCGCGAAGTCCGAAATGTCCGGGCCGCGCCCAGTCCGCCGGCAAACCGACGCCGTCGTCGGCGACGCTCACGCAAATCCGCTCTAGGGTGCCGTCGACCACGATTCTGATCCGGGTGGCCTGCGCGTGGCGCAAGGCGTTGATCAAACCCTCCTGGACCACACGGTAGACGGCGAGAGCCACGCTCGACCCGAGGTCGGGCGGAAGCTTGTGCTCGAGATCGATGGTCACCCCGACATGGCGGCGCTGCCAGTCGCGTACCAGGTTCTCGAGGGTGGCGGAGAGCCCGAGCGCATCGAGCGACAGCGGCGCGAGGCGCGGGATGAGGCTATGCATGGCATCGTAGAGCCTCGCAGCCTCGTCGGAGATCAGCCGTGCGGTGTCGCCGATGGCGGCGTCCCGCTCGCCCGCTCGGGCCGCGATGGCGAGCGCAAGGCTGCGGATCGCCGTGACCGATTGGCCGAACTCGTCGTGGAGCTCATGCGCGATGAGCCGACGCTCCTCCTCGACGCGCTGATCGGCGAGCGAGGCCATTTCACGACGCTCCTCGAGGCGCGCTTCCGCATCGCGCGCTTGACGCTCGGCACGCACTTTGTCCTCGAGAGCCGCCGCCATGCGATTGAAGGCGCTGCCGATGACGTTCGCCTCGGAGCCCGATAGAGGCGGCAACCGGAACGCGAGATCGCCGCGCTGCAGCCGCTCGAGTCCGTCGGCGATGACCGGAATGGGCTTGAACAATCGTGCCACCGACCAGAAGACGACCCCGTTGACCACGATCAGCATCACGGCGCCCACGGTCGAGAGACGCACGATTTCGTCCCACGCATCGAGCACGGCGCGCGAGGGCTGCGCTTCGACCACCAAGCGCACGCCGCCGCGCAGGTCGAACGTCTCGCGTGCGGATTGCGGCGTGAAGAGCCGTGCGAACCACGCGGGCGCCTCGCGACCCGCCTTGTAGGTGGCGGGCGGCGAGCGATATAGCACTTCGCCGCCGGCCGACACGAGGTACACCTCGTTGGCGCGCACCCGTCCGAGCTGATCGAGGAACTGCAGCGCCAGGTCCGGGCCGCCGATCTTGGAGTACAGCACCGCCAGCCGGCCGAGTAATTGCGATGCCACGCGATTGGCCGCCTCGATCTCCTCGCGCACCGACTCGCGGGTGGCCTGGATCTCGGCCGCGATCAACACGACCACGAACGCGGCACTCAAGGCGGCCACGACGAGATTCAACCGCGTGCGCAGTCTCATTCCTGCATGGTACCAGGGAGGCGCCCAGGCTTCGTGCCGGGGGGGCGCCTGTGCAGCGCTCGGCCCCCGCGGCGCCTGCGGCAGGGCCACTTGGGGGGACTCATGAAAATCATGAGCCGAATTTCATGACGGCGACGATGCTTGCCGAGCGCGCTCCGGAGGATTATGAGCCGGTAGTATTTTTTTGGAGCAGCTTCATGAAATGGGAAACCCCGCAAGCGACTGAGTTTCGGTTCGGCATGGAAATCACCATGTACGTGGCCAATCGCTGATATGCCGATAGGGCGCGCGCCCGCAGCCGCGGGGGCGCCCACTTTTCCGTGAAAATTCGCATCCTGGGGTCGGCCGCCGGCGGTGGCTTTCCCCAATGGAACTGTAATTGCCCGAATTGCCGGGGCTTTCGGGCGGGTACCCTGCGCGCGCAGGCGCGCACGCAATCTTCCATCGCCGTCAGCGGCCGGGAGCCGGCCCGCTGGATCCTCGTCAATGCCTCGCCGGACATTCGGGCCCAATTGCAGGCTCACCCGGATCTGCAACCGAATCGCGGGCTGCGCGACAGCGCGCTCTGCGCCGTGGTTCTGGTCGACGGACAGATCGATCACACGACGGGACTCTATATGCTGCGCGAATCCACCCGCCCGTGGCCGGTCTGGTGCACGGACAGCACCTATGCCGACCTGACCCAGGGCAATCCCGTGCTCGGGGTGCTGGCTCACTTTTGCGGCGTCGACCGGCGCCGCATGGAGCTCGACCGGCCATTCGTCATCGAGGACGTGGAGGATGTTGGGTGGCGCGCCTTGCCGGTGGCGAGCAAGCCCGCACCCTATTCGCCGAATCGCGCCGCGCCGGTTCCCGGCGACAACGTGGCGCTCGTCCTCGAGGATCGAGAGAGCGGCCATTCCGCCGTGTATGCCCCGGGACTGGGTGCGATCGATGAGCGGCTGTTCGAATTCATGCAGCGAGCCGCGTGTGTGCTCGTCGATGGAACGTTCTGGAGCGACGATGAGATGATCCGTGTGGGCGTGTCGAAAAAGCGCGCTCGCGAGCTCGGCCACCTGGCCCAGAGCGGCGAGGGCGGCATGCTCGATTGGCTCGACCGGCTGCCCGCGGGGATGCGCAAAGTCTTGATCCACATCAACAACACGAATCCGATCCTGAACGAATCCTCCGACGAGGCGCGCGAGCTCGAGCGCCGCGGTATCGAGGTGGCGCTGGATGGCATGGAAATAGCCCTGTGAGCGCGAGCCGAGCGATTGCCGCACCCTGGAGCCGCGAGGAATTCGAGTCGCAGTTGCGACGACAGGGAGCCGCGTATCACATCCATCATCCGTTCAACGTGGTGCTGAACTCCGGCAAGGCGAGCCGCGAGCAGATTCAGGGCTGGGTCGCGAATCGCTACTACTACCAGGTGAGCATCCCGATCAAGGACGCCGCCATTCTCGCCAACTGCCCCGATCGGGCGGTGCGCCGCAACTGGGTGCAACGCATCCTCGATCACGACGGCTACGGCGGGGATGCGGGTGGAATCGATTCCTGGTTGCGGCTGGCGGAGGCGGTGGGGCTCGCGCGCGGCAACGTCGAAGCGCTCACCGAGGTGCTCCCGGGCGTGCGCTTTGCCGTGGACGCCTATGTCAACTTCGCACGCCGGGCGCCGTGGCCGGAAGCGATCTGCTCCTCGCTCACCGAGCTGTTTGCGCCGGAGATCCACAAGCAGCGCCTCGCCAACTGGCCGGAGCACTACCGCTGGATCGACCCCGAGGGCCTCAAGTATTTCCAGAGCCGGGTGAGCCTCGCGCGGCGCGACGTCGAGTTCGGCCTTGCCTTCACGCTCGATCATTTCATCACGCGCGAAGCGCAGCAGCGCGCGCTCGAGATCCTGAAGTTCAAGCTCGACGTGCTCTGGCAGATGAGCGATGCCATGGCGATACGCTACGGAGTGCCCTTGTGAGCGAGCTGAGCGCGCAATCCCGGCCCGCCATCGGACGCGGATTCAGGCTGCAATGGGAGGCCGCGCAGGACGCATTCGTGCTCCTCTACCCGGAGGGCATGATCAAGCTGAACGCGAGCGCCGGCGAGATCTTGAAGCGCTGCGACGGCGCCGCGACCATCGATGAGATCACGGCGAGCCTCGAGCAGGCGTTCTCGACCAGCGGATTGAAGGACGACGTGATTGCGTTCATGACCATGGCGCACGAGAAGCACTGGGTGTCGCTGCCATGAACGCCGCGGCCTCGCCGGTGGATGCGCGGACCTCGCCGAGTGGGAAGGCCCGGCCCGGGCCGCCGCTGTGGCTCTTGCTCGAGCTCACTTACCGATGTCCATTGCACTGTGCCTTTTGCTACAACCCCACGGATTTCGCGCGCACCGGCCCTGAGCTTGCGACGCAGGAGTGGATTAAAGTGTTGCGCGAGGCGCGCGCACTCGGCGCCGTGCAGCTCGGGCTCTCGGGCGGAGAGCCTCTGGCACGGGACGATCTGGAGACGCTGGTCGCCGAGGCCCATGAGCTCGGGTTCTACATCAACCTCATCACTTCCGGCGTCGGGCTCACCGAGCCGCGCATTCGCGCCCTGAAAGATGCGGGACTCGATCACATCCAGCTCTCCTTCCAGGACAGCACGCGCCAGATGAACGATTTCCTGAGCTCGACGCGCACGTTCGACTTGAAGTCGAAGGTCGCGGCGCTCATCAAGCAATACGAGTACCCGATGGTGCTCAACGTGGTCCTGCACCGCCTCAATATCGATCACGTCGAGGAAATCCTCGAGATGGCGCATCGCATGGACGCGGATTACGTCGAGCTCGCCAACACGCAGTTCTACGGCTGGGCGTGGCACAACCGCGAGCAGCTGATGCCGAGCCGCGCGCAGGTCGAGCGCGCCGAGGAGGCGACGCGGCGCTATCGCGAGCGCACCGACCGGACCATGCGCATTTTCTTCGTGGTGCCCGATTACTTCGAGCGCCGGCCGAAGCCGTGCATGAACGGGCTGGGCTCGATCTTCTTGACGGTGACGCCGGACGGCACGGCGCTGCCGTGCCACGCTGCGCGCATGCTCCCCGGGCTCTCCTTTCCGAACGTGAAGAGCGCGAGCCTCGAGCACGTCTGGTTCGAGTCTGAGGGCTTCAACCACTTCCGCGGCAACGACTGGATGAAGGAGCCCTGCCGCAGCTGCCCGGAAAAAGCCCGCGACTTCGGCGGCTGCCGCTGTCAGGCGTACTTGCTGACGGGCGATGCGGCCAATGCGGATCCGGTGTGCGACCTGTCGCCGCATCACCACCTGGTGACCGAGGCGACGGCACGCGCCGAGCAAGCCCCCGTCCCCGCGGAGCAAGCTCCCGCCCGGACGGGCGAGTCCCCGCCCGTGGAGAAGCCGCTGATATTTCGCTCGCCCGCGAATTCCTCCACGCTCTTTCCATGATCTCGACGCTCGCGAGCCCCGCGCTGCGCGGCTTCACCGTGCTGTTCGTGGCAGCGCTCATCGCCGAAACCGCCGTTCGTCTGTGGCTCGCCTCGCGCCAGATCGCAGCCGTGCGCGCGCACCGCGACCGCGTGCCCGAGCTCTTCTCAGGCCGCATCGCGCTCGCGGAGCAGCAGCGCGCGGCGGACTACACCGTGGCGCGTACGCGCGTGACCCGCTGGGCGACGGGATTCGAGGCGTTGATCAAGCTGGTGCTAACGCTCGGTGGAGGCCTCGCCGCGTTCCAGGCGCTCATCGGCCGTGCTCATTGGTCCGAGCCTTGGGCCGGCACGGCGATCGTGCTCTGCGTGCTCCTCTTTTTACAGCTCGTGGGCTTGCCGTTCGCGATGTGGCGCACGTTTCGCATCGAGGCGCGGTTCGGTTTCAACCGGATCACGCCGCCGCTGTTCGCGCTCGACTTGCTCAAGCGATGGGTGCTCGGGTTCGCGATCGGCGCGCCGCTCGTGCTGGCGACGCTCGCGTTGATGGACCGGGCGGGCGCGTGGTGGTGGCTATGGGCGTGGCTCGTATGGCTCGCCGTCAGCCTCACGCTCGCGTGGGCTGCCCCGCGGTTCATTGCGCCGCTGTTTAACCGCTTCTCGCCGCTCGACGATGCGGCTCTGCGCGAGCGCGTGGAATCGCTGCTCGCACGCTGCGGGTTCGCGGCCGGAGGCGGGGTGTTCGTGATGGACGGATCGCGCCGCTCGGCGCATGGCAACGCCTACTTCACGGGGATCGGCCGCAACAAGCGCATCGTGTTCTTCGATACGCTGCTCGCGCGCATCGACACGGACGAGATCGAGGCGGTGCTCGCCCATGAGCTGGGTCATTTCCGGCTGCATCACGTGCGCCAGCGCATCGCGCTGTCGGGGCTGTCCATGCTGGCCGGACTCGCGCTCCTCGGCTGGCTTGCGCGGCAGCCGGGATTCTATACGGCCCTCGGCGTCGCTGTGCCTTCGCCCGCCATGGCGCTGCTTCTGTTTCTGGTGGTGGTACCGGTGTTCACTTATTTCGCAACGCCGCTCGAGGCCTGGTGGTCGCGGCGCCACGAGCGCGAAGCCGACGACTTCGCCGTTCGACATGCGAGCGCGGAGCGGCTCGCGGCGGCGTTGGTCAAGCTCTATCGCGACAATGCCGCCACCCTGACACCCGATCCCGTGCACTCGGCGTTCTACGACTCGCACCCGCCGGCGCTCGAGCGCATCGCTCGCCTGCAACAACTCGCCGCGCGCTAGCGGCGCGGGGTGCAGCCCGCCGCGCGGGCCCGCTCTGCGCAATAACCAGGGGATTGCCTCGGAATCAGTGCTTGACGCACCCCGGGGGCGAGGCGCCATATACAGCTGAAAGAAAAACTGCTCCTGCAGGACGCGCTATCCAAAGAGTGCCCTGACCTGCGGTCGATCGCGGGGGCATCCGATATTCCCCGACGTCGAGTCCTCTTACGCCGCCGCGCGCTGTACAGGCGCAGCTTCCAGCGCACGCGCGAGCACATCGTCGATCCGCTCGGCCCAGACGAACTCGAGCCGATTGCGCACGGTCTCCGGAATGTCCTCCAGGTCGCGGCGATTGCGCGCCGGCAGGATGACGGTGCGAATGCCGGCGCGTGCCGCCGCGACGACCTTCTCCTTGATGCCGCCCACCGGCAGCACCACACCGCGCAGGCTGATTTCCCCGGTCATGGCCACATCCGCGCGCACCGTGCGCCCGGACAGAAGCGAGGCGAGCGAGGTCGCCATCGCGACACCCGCGCTCGGGCCGTCTTTCGGGATGGCACCCGCGGGCACGTGAATATGCAGATCGCTGTCATCGAGCACTGCCGGATCGATGCCGAGGCGGTCCGCCTGCGACTTCACCAGGGTGACCGCGGCCTGGGCGCTTTCCTTCATCACCTCGCCGAGTTGACCGGTCAGGATGAGCTTGCCCCTGCCGCGCACGCGGCTCGATTCGATGAACAGGATGTCCCCGCCCGCCGGTGTCCAGGCGAGACCCGTGGCCACGCCCGGGACGCTCGTGCGCAGCGCGATCTCGTTCTCGAACCGCGGTGGCCCGAGGATACCCTGAACGTCGCCCAAGTCGATGGAGACGTGGGTGGCGCGTCCCGAGGCGATGGACACCGCGGCGTTGCGTAGCAGCGCGCCGATTTGCCGCTCCAGCCCGCGCACACCCGCCTCGCGGGTATAGTCGACGATGAGGTGGCGCAGCGCCTCGTCCGAGATCTGTACCTGCTCGGCCTTCAGGCCATTGGCGGACAGCTGCCGCGTGAGCAGGTGGCGCCGGGCGATCTGCAGCTTCTCTTCCTCGGTGTAGCCCGCGAGCTCGATGATTTCCATGCGATCGCGCAGCGGCCCGGGAATGGCGTCGAGCACGTTCGCGGTGCCGATGAATAGCACCTTGGACAGGTCGAAGGGCACGCCGAGATAATTGTCGTGGAACGTGTTGTTCTGCTCCGGATCGAGCACCTCGAGGAGCGCCGAGAACGGATCCCCCTGGTGGCTCGCGGAGAGCTTGTCCACCTCATCGAGCATGAGCACCGGATTGCGGCGGCCGGCCTTGCGCATCGCCTGCACGATGTTCCCCGGCAGCGAGCCGATGTAGGTGCGCCGGTGGCCGCGGATCTCCGCCTCGTCGTGCACGCCGCCGAGACTCACGCGGCGGAACTGCAATCCGAGCGCCTTCGCGATGCTCTGGCCGAGCGAGGTCTTGCCGACGCCGGGCGGACCGACGAAGCAGAGGATGGGGCTGCGCCCCTCGGGGTTGAGCTTCCGCACCGCCAGGAATTCGAGAATGCGCCGCTTCACCTTCTCCAGTCCGTAATGATCCTCATCGAGGATGGCTCGCGCCCGGTCGATGTCGAGCTGCTCCGGATCGAGCTTCGACCAGGGCATGGCGATCAGCCAGTCCAGATAATTGCGCGTCATGGAGTATTCGGCGGCGCCCTCGGGCATGCGCTCGAGTCGGGCGAGCTCGCGCTGCGCCTGCTCTTGCGCCTCCGCGGGCATCCCCGCCTCGGCGACGGCCTTACGCAGATCCTCGACCTCCGCGCCGGATTCGCCTCTGTCGCCGAGCTCTTTTTGAATCTGACGCAGGCGCTCGCGCAGGACCGCTTCTTTCTGCCGCTCGTCGAACGCCTCGCGCGTGCGCTCATCGATCTGGCGCGATACCTTGAGCACCTCGATGCGCCGGTTGAGGAATGCGAGCACGCGGTCGAGGCGTTCCTCGAGGTCGAAGGTCGCCAGGATTTCCTGTTTCTCCGTCATCTTCAGGTCCATGAAGCTCGCGACGACATCGCAAAGCGTTGCGGGCGACTCGATGGCGCGAATCGCGTTGCCGAGCTCGGCCGGCGCTTGCGGCAGCAGCTGCACAGCCTCGATGGCGCGCTCACGCAAGGTGAGCCCGCGCGCCTCGATCTCCTTACTGACCGACGTCGGCTCTTTGTGCGCCTCGATGCGCGCCACCAGAAGCGGCTCGCGGCTCACATAGTCGAGGACTGTGAAGCGCTGCTCGCCCTGCGCGATCAGGTGATGGGTCCCGTCGGGCGCGGTCACGAAGCGCACGATGGAGGCGACCGTCCCGACTCGGTGAAGATGCTCGGGGTCAGGGCTCTCACTCTCCGTCGACTGTAGAAGGACTCCCACCTTGCGTTGCGTGCGCACCGCTTCCTGTGCGGCGGCGAGTGCCGGCTTCCCTTGGACCGCGATGGGCAATACCACGCCCGGGAACAGCACGGCATCGGTCGCGGGCAGGATGATGAGCACGTCCTCAGGGATCGAGGCCGCGGGGGCAGCCGTCATGGGGATTGCGTTTTCGTTCATAGAGTAGTTCCCGTCAAGCGCAGGAAGAGGAAGCCTTCGTCCAGGCGAAACTCGAGCAGCGTGTAGTTGCCGGCGGGCAGCTCGATGCGCCGCCGCATCCGGCCGTAGGGAATCTCGAGTCGGACCACCTCGACGCCCGGTGCGAAGGCGGGCGGCGCCACGGTCGCCTCGATCAAGAGCCCCGAGGCCGTCACTTGCGCGACCACCTGGTCGGCGCGGGCACCCGGCAATGCGACGGTGACCTGGAGCTCTCGCCCAAGCGAAAGAATGTTGGCGGGCGGCTCCCATGCGGGCGCCGCCGCCGGCGCCGCGAGCAACTCAAAGAAATGCCGATGGCGGCGCTCCGCCTCCTCGAGGCGCGCGCAAGCTTCTGCCCACATCCAAGACCGTCGACGCGATGTATTCATGGTTCCCGGCTGTCTAGCCCACTGGTCTCACCGAAGTGAGGGCGGCCGGGATGAAGTCAACCCTTAGGCACGGGGGCCTTTTCCGCGACGCGGACCGTGTAACCGCCCGATTTCTCGTCGGGCCGCAGACTCAATAGACCGCGCTTTTCGGCGTCGGCCAAGAGGTCGTTGAAGGAGCGAAAGCCGTAGAACCGCTCATTGAAACCGGGATGCCGCCGCTTGATGGCCTGCTTGATCATGGAGCCCCATATGGGCTCGTTCTCGCCGCGCTCCTCGGTGACGGCATCGAGCGTTTCGACGACCAGATCGAGCGCCTCGCTGGCATCGGGGCCCTTGGTCTCCGGCGGCGGGGCGCTCGGGCGCGATGCGGGACCGGCGGCCGAGTGCCGCCGCCGCGACCGTTCCTTGCGCACGAGATCGTCGTAGTAGATGAACTCGTCGCAATTGTTGAGAAACAGATCGGAGGTCGAGTTCTTGACCCCGACCCCGATGACCGTCTTGGAATTCTCGCGCAGCTTGCTCACGAGCGGCGAGAAGTCCGAATCGCCGCTGATGATCACGAACGTATCGACGTGGCCCTTGGTGTAGCACAGGTCGAGCGCGTCGACGACCATGCGGATGTCGGCGGAATTCTTGCCGGACTGTCGCACGTGCGGGATCTCGATGAGCTCGAAGGCCGCCTCGTGCAGTCCGCGCTTGAAGTCCTTGTAACGGTCGAAGTCGCAGTAGGCTTTCTTCACCACGATGTCGCCCTTGAGCAGCAGCCTCTCGAGCACCTTACCGACATCGAAGCTCGGATAATTGGCATCGCGCGCGCCCAAGGCGATGTTCTCGAGGTCGAGATAAACCGCCATCGTGGCATCGGTCGTGGGGGTGGTCATGGGGATTTTTTTTAGAACCAGTTGTAGTTGAAGCTCACGCTGACGCGCTCGCCCGGGTGGGCTTGGGGCGGGACTTCATGGCGCAGCCAGCTTTCGAACAAGACCAGGTGTCCGGCTTTGGCCGGCACGGTGATCCAGGCTTTGTTTGCCGGGCGCGCCCTTGGCTTGCGCGGGGGAGCTGCCATGAAACGCTCGAGCCTCGGATCCTCGAACTTGAGGCCGGGCGAGCCGCCCGGAGTCTCCACGTAATAGGTGCCGCTCAACGTCGAGAGCGGATGGAGGTGCCCGGGATGCGCCGTCCGCCGCCGCATGATGTTGACCCAGCAATCGGTCATCGACAGCGGCCGGCCCGCAAGATCCCATTCGGCGGCGGCGGCGAACGCCTGCACGTGGCGCTCGAGCTTGCGCTCCAGCTCCGCGAAGGTGGGTGAGAGACGTTGCAGCCGGTGCGCGGACGCGTAGGAGGTGTAGCCGCCGGGATAATTCGCCGCGGACCAGCCTCGTCCGGAGGCATCGTCGGCGCGCAGCTGCCGGCATTCCTCGAGGAGCCGGGCGTTGAGCTCCCGTGCCCCGCGGCTCTGCAGCGCAGCCGTGTACAGGAGCGTCGAGAAATACGAGTGAATCGGCATGCCGGTTCACAGCGACAGCTTGACCTCGTTGAACTGAATGAGCGGCGCGACGTCGGTGTAGCGCGGAATGTCGGCGGTCAGCTCCGGTGCGGCGGATTTCCACACTTCGGCGAAGGCATCGATGGAGTCGAAATAAAACTGGCATCCGCCGAAGAAGGCCGGCGGCTCGCCGGGACGCGTCCCCTGGATGCCGGCATCGACCTCGGTCTTGCGCAGTCCCTTGGCGAGCAGGCGCATCGCGAGCGGCATGTGCGTATTGATGTAGTAGCCCATGTCGAAGTGAGACCCGGGCTTGTTGGGATACAGGACACTGACTTTGATCATGCGGGTCTTACCTTGGATGGCGGTGGGAGAGGCGCTGATAGTCTAAGCCGATGCCATGATGCGCTGAAGCCCCAATGCGTCAGAGGGCCGTCGGCGACCTGAGGCGGGAGGCCTCAGGCGGGCGGTGCGGCGATGCGCCCGAGCGAGCGCTCGAGCGGTACTGCGACCGACAGGAGCGATCGATCCGAGCCCGCAGGCGCGTCGAACTCGAGCGCCACCGGCAGGCCGCCGGCCGTGAGCCCCGCCGGCAGCACGAGGCCCGGCAGGCCGGCAGTGCTGCCGGGAGCGATGTTGCGGGCCACGGCGTCCTCGAACGGCACGGCATGCCCGCCGATGTCGAGCGTCGTCTCCTCGCCGATGAGGGGCGCCGCCACTCGCGTTGCGGGAAACACCATGGCATCCAAGCGGTGGCGCGCGAAGTAGTCCCGGTACGCGCGCTTGAGCTCGGGGACGTAGCGATCACGCGCCGCCGTGTACACGGCCTCGGTGACGAAGTTCTCGCCGCCCGGCAAGACGTAGCTCCGGAACACGGCCTGGACGTCCGGGCTCGCTCGCTCGATGAGCTGTTGCAGATCCACGGGCGCTCCGTAAGTTGCCAGATAGCGGGCGAGGGCGAAGCGCACGTCGTGATTCTGAATTTGATCGGTCGCGCGATCGACCAACGAGGCCACACCGGGGAGCGGCGCCTCGACGAGGACGGCGCCGGCGTCCTCGAGCCGCCGCAGAGCGTCGGCAGTGATCCGTTCAACCTCGGGATCCAGACCCGCGAACCAGTAGTCGCGCGCGACACCGAGGCGCACGCCGCGCAAGGATGCGGCGGGCGCGAGCGGCGCCTCGCGGGTCACGACCGAGTCGAACAGGACGAGATCGGCGACGCTTCGCGCGTGCGGGCCCACCTGATCGAACAGGGGGGAGATCGGCACGCACCCTTCAGTCGAGTAACGGCCCGTCGTCGGACGGAACCCTGCGATGCCGCAGAAGGCCGCCGGTACGCGAATCGAGCCCTCCGTGTCCTCGGCGATACCGAGCGGAGCGAGCCGGGCGGCGATTGCAGCGGCGGTTCCCCCGCTGCTGCCGCCGGGAATGCGGGTGTGATCGTACGGATTGCGCACGGCACCGAAGGCGAGATTGTTGCTCGTCCAGCCATAGGAGAGCTCGTGCAAGTTGGTCTTGCCGAGCACGAGCGCGCCCGCCGCCTTCAACGCGGCGACCACCGGGGCGTCGGCCTGTGGCCGGAACGCGCGCAGCGCCGGGGTGCCGCCGGTGGTCGGGTAGTCGCGGGTGTTGACGCTGTCCTTGACCGGAATGGGCAGGCCGAACAGCGGCCCCGGCTTGGCGCCCCCGCGGCGCTCGCCGTCGCGAACGCGCGCCTGTTCCAGTACCCGGGCCGGGTCCAGCGTGATGAACGCATTGAGAGCGCGTTCCTGCGCGCAACGGTCGAGCAGCGCCTGGGCGTAGCGCTCGCAGGCGAGCTCGCCGCGCGACATGCGCGCGATGGCCTCGCTCGCGCCGAGGTCGGCGAGAGGGGCTGGGGCGGCGAGAGGGGCTGGGGCGGCGAGAGGGGCTGGGGCGGCGAGAGGGGCCCCGGCGGCATCGCCCGCCTGTGCGCCGGGCAGCGCCCGCGCGGCGCCGATGCCGGCCGCGGCCGTCGCCGCACTCAACACGAAGCGGCGGCGCTCTGGATCATGAGCCACCGATACGATCCCGCTTGAGCGCCTGGCACATGCAATGCACCGCGCCGCCGCCGTTGGCGATCATGGATACGTCGGGGGCGTACACGGTGAGGCCCTCGGCGCGGCAGGCCGCGATGAGATTCTTGCTCGAGGCGGGGACGAGCACGCGCTCATCCCCGAGAGCAACCACGTTGGTGCCGAGCTGCATGGCATCACTGTAGGGAACGGCGATGGCTCGGATGCCCTTCGATTCGAGCCAGTCGACGAGCTCGGGTTCGACGGCCTCGATGCACACCACGGCGAGTCCCTCCGCGAGCATGCCCATCTGCACGTCGAGGTGCAGGAAGTGCGAGTCGAAGGCATAGGTATGCATCTCCCATCCTTCGGCCTCGAACCAGCTCTTGAGCTGGCGTACGGCGGGTTCGATGGAGCGTTCCCCCGAGTAACCGCATGCGGCAATCCCCGGCTTCAACACCATGAAATCGCCGCCCTCGACATTGCCGGCAGTGATCAGATCGTAGATGGGGATTTGCGCGTCCAGATAAAACTGAAGACAGGCTGCGTACTCGCCGCGCCGGTACGGCTTCTGCGTCTGCAGGATGACGGCGCCCCAGGGGGTCATGGCGCTCGAATCGCGTGCGAATATCTGGTAGGGCAGCTGCGGGTCCGCAGGCAAGATATGCACCGCCACGTCCGCCTGGCGATAGGCGTCCAGCATCTCCGTGTACTGGGCGCGCGCGGTCCGGAAATCGAACTTGAGACCGACGCGCTCGCTGCGCTGAGCGACCGCGTTGCCGCCGCGCCAGCTGAAATGATCGATGGGTCCGACCAGGACGTCGCGCAAACGCCCGTATTCGCTGTCGACGCCCCAGCGCTCGAGGCGCGGCGTGCCTCCGCTTTCGATTCGAGTTCGCAGCTTCATCTGAAATCCTTGTTGTTCGGTGTCCACGGGGCGAATCCGCGGCGCCGCCTCATTGTAATCAAATCCGCCGCCGCGCTCGGCATTGTGTGACAGGGCCTAATGAAAAGCCCGCGCCATTCTGTTAGCTTTGGGCGAATGTCTCCTTCTCGGCCGGCTTCCGGCCTCTTCAACAACGTGCTCAAGGCAGTTTGCCTGGTACTGCTCCTCATTGCGGGGCAGCAGGGTGCTGTCGTACATGAGCTCGGCCATCTGTCGGGAACGCACGGCATCGAGTTCTCGACAGCCCCGGGCGGTTCGGTCGAGCCCGCGTGCGGCCTGTGTCCCTCGTTCGCCCAGGTCGCGACTCCGGCGTTCGGTCATTCGTGGGTGATGCCACCGCTCGTTCGTGCGCGCCTCATGCGTCCGTACGAAACGCCCTTGGCGACTGCGACCACCGCGATACCCACGCCTCGCAGCCGCGGTCCTCCCCTCGCAAGCTGATTCCGTCTCGCGCCGGCGCTGCCCGCAGGGGCGGCGTTCGGCATGGTTCAGCTTTGCAGAGGATTTCGTCGATGTTCAGACTTTCATTCACGGCTGCGGCCTGCTGCGCCGTCGCCGCGCTTCTCGTGCGCGCAGCGGCAGCCGAGGCCGCAGGCAGCGAGGCCGCCGTCGGCGCGGGCGCGAATGCCCCCGCCACCGAGGTGACCGCGGGCTCCGACGTATCCACGGGTGCCGACACATCCACAGGTGCCGACACATCCGCGGGTGCCGACACATCCGCGGGCGCCGAGACAGCGTTGCCCGCCATCGTCGTGACCGCGCAGCATCTCGACGAAGAGCGCTCGCACATTCAGACCCAGACGGGTGCCTCCACGTACACCATCGATGCGCAAGCCATCGCCGCCACGCCGGGAGGTGCCAACACGCTGCTCAACCAGGTGATATTGCAAGCGCCCGACGTCGTGCAAGACTCGTTCGGGCAGTACCACGTGCGCGGCGAGCATGCGGGTCTGCAGTATCGCATCAACGGCGTGATTCTGCCGGAAGGCATCGCGGTGTTCGGGCAAACTCTCGATCCGCGTCTTATTTCCTCGATCAGCCTGGTGACCGGAGCTTTGCCCGCCGAATACGGACTGGACACCGCCGGCATCATCGACATCACGACGAAAAGCGGTCTGCAGGCCCCGGGCGGGTTCGTGTCCCTGTATGGCGGCAGCCACGGCGAGGTCCAGCCGAGTCTGGCGTATGGCGGCGGCGTTGGATCGTTCAGCTACTTCGTCACCGGAGATTTCCTGCGCAACGACCTCGGAATCGAATCTCCGGACGGCAGCTCGAATCCCATTCACGACCATACCACGCAATATCACGGCTTCGGCTACTTCGAGGACATCCTCGACGATGAGAATCGAGTCGCCCTCATGCTCGGTACGTCCGTGGGCGAGTTCCAGATACCGAATCTATACGGCGTGGAGCCCTCGCTCGGGTTGCACGTCGGCGATCTGGCGACTTTCCCGAGCCAGGACTTGAATGAGAATCAACGCGAGGTCACGCAGTTCGGCGCCTTGAGCTGGCAGCATTCGATGGGTGCGATGAACGTGCAGTCCTCGTTCATCGCGCGCTACTCGAGCCTCACATTCGAGCCGGATTTTCCCGGCGATCTGCTGTTCACCGGCATCTCGCAGCAAGCGTACAAGCAGAACATGGCGTATGCAGTGCAAAGCGACGCAGGCTACACACTCGACGATCAGCACACCCTGCGCGGCGGCGTCTTTCTGCAGACCGATCATTCGATCAGCGATACCGCTTCACAGGTGCTCCCGGCCGACGCTACCGGCCCCGGCGGTTTCGGCACAGTCCCTGAGACGATCATCGACAACGGCACGGCGACCGAATGGATCTACAGCGCGTATCTCCAGGATGAATGGAAGCCTCTGCCGGATTTCACCGTGAATTACGGCTTGCGCTTCGACAAGTTCACCGCCTATACGGCGGACAAGCAGGTGAGCCCGCGGTTGAACGCGGTGTGGCAGGCGCTCGCGGACACGACGGTTCACGCCGGGTATTCGCGCTACATGTCGCCGCCGCCCTTCGAGCTGGTGGGCGGCAAGGACATCACGCTGTTCGCACCCACCTCTTCCCCTCCGCTGTCCCCGAACGCGGGGCTTCCGCAGGCCGAGCACGCGAACTATTACGATGGCGGCGTGCAGCAGAAGCTGACGCACCAGGTCACGATCGGGCTGGATACGTATTACAAGCAGTCCAGCAACCTGATCGATGAAGGCCAGTTCGGCGCGCCCATCATCTTGACGCCCTTCAACTATCGTTACGGCAAGCAGTACGGGGCGGAGTTCACGACGAACTACACCACTGCGAGCTTCAAGGCGTACCTAAACCTCGCGGTGCAGAGCGCGAAGGGTAAGGACATCGATTCCGCGCAGTTCAATTTCTCTCAGACGGATCTCGACTACATCGCGCACAACTGGATACATCTCGATCACGAGCAGCAGCACACCGCCTCGGGCGGTGTCTCCTATCTGCATGAGGGCACGCGCGTCAGCGCGGATTTCCTGCTCGGATCGGGTCTGCGCGCGGATCTCGAGCTGCCGCCCGGCCAGACGAACGGATACGGCGGGTACGATATTCCGAACGGCGAGCATCTGCCGTACTACACCGAGGTGAACACGGGCATCTCGCATGTCTTTGACCTGACGAACGCCGGCACGCTCACGGCGCGCTTCGACATCATCAACGTGTTCGACAAGATCTACGAAATCCGCAACGGCACCGGCGTGGGCGTGGGTGCGCCGCAGTTCGGCGCGCGGCGCGGCTTCTTCTTCGGCTTGTCGAAGTCGCTTTGATCCCGGGCAGGTCGCCGTGATCCCCGACCCAACCGCGTCGCCGATCGACTTGCAGCGGGCGAGCGAGAGCGATCTCCCGGCCTTGGCGGAGCTGATGAACGCGGCCTACGGCGGCACGGGCGGCGTCGCGGGCTGGACCCATGTCAAAGAATTCCTCGTGGGTGATCGAACGAGCGTCAGCGTCCTGCGCGCGGAGATCCAGGCGAGTCCCAAGGCGCAGCTCCTGGTGGTACGTAACCCAGAGACCGGCGCATTGCGCGGCGGCGTCTGGCTCGAGCCGAGATCCGCGACGGTGTGGTACCTCGGCTCCCTCACCGTCGATCCGCGCGAGCAGGATGCGGGATTGGGTCGGCGGATCATGGAGGAGGCCGAACGGCGGATCGTGGCCCTCGGCGGCACGCAGGTGGTGATCGACGTGCTCAACGTGCGAGGCTCCCTCATCGCGTGGTACGAGCGGCGCGGCTATCGACTGACGGGCGAGGCCCATCCTTTTCCCTATGAGGACGATCGATACGGAGTGCCGCAACGCCCCGATCTCGCGTTCCTCGTGCTGGAGAAGGAACTCGCGGGCTGATCGATGCGCGACGCTCCCGTATACGTGGCGTGTCCGCACTTGCGCGAACGCGGGGCCGGTGAGCAACAGAGTTGCCGCTACGGAGCCGAGCCAGTAAGGTGCAACGCATGGACACGGCCCCCAACTCCGCCGCCGCCCGCGCGAGCGGGCCGGCCGCGGCCGCCGGCCGACCGTTGCGGTGGACGATGCTCGCCGCGCTCGGGGTGGTGTTCGGTGATCTGGGGACGAGCCCCTTGTACACCCTGCAGACCGTGGTGCAGGCGATGGACGGCCACGTCACGCGGGAGGGAGTGCTCGGCACGCTGTCGCTGATCGTCTGGACACTCATCGTCACGATCTCGATCAAGTACTGCCTGTTCGTGATGCGCGCCGACAACCGCGGCGAGGGCGGCATTCTCGCCTTGATGTCCCTCATCGGCGCCACTGGACCGAGCCTCAAGCCGTTCACCGTCATGGGACTGCTCGGCGCGGCACTACTCTACGGCGATGGTGTGATCACCCCCGCGATCTCGGTGTTGAGCGCGCTCGAAGGGGTGAACGCTGCCACCGACGCTTTCAAGCCCTATGTGATGCCCGCTGCGGTGGTGATCCTCGTCTTGCTCTTCATGAGTCAACGCTTCGGGACCGAGCGCATCGGGCGAGCATTCGGTCCGGTAATGCTGCTCTGGTTCGTCGTGATCGGCCTCCTCGGACTCATCTCCATCGTCCATCATCCCGAGGTGCTGGTGGCCCTCGATCCGACCCACGCGGTGCGGTTCATGGCGCACTCCGGAGGACGGGGACTCCTCGTGCTCGGGGGGGTGTTTTTGTGCATCACCGGCGGCGAGGCGCTGTACGCCGACATGGGCCACTTCGGCAAGCGCGCGGTGCGCGACTCATGGTATTTCATCGCGCTCCCCGCACTGCTCTTGAGCTACGCGGGTCAAACCGCGTTGCTCCTCGATAAGGGAGCCGTAACGGGCAATCCATTCTTTCTGATCGCCCCGGCATGGTCGATCTATCCGATGGTACTGCTCGCAACCGTCGCGACCATCATCGCAAGCCAGGCCATCATCACGGGCTCATTCTCGATGACGCGCCAGGCGATGCAGCTGGGTTGGCTTCCTGGCCTCACCATCCGCCAGACCTCCGACCAGGTCTATGGTCAGATCTACGTGCCGGTCGTCAACTGGCTCTTGATGGTGGCATCCGTGTCGACGACCATCGCCTTCGGCAGCTCCGATCGGCTCGCATCCGCTTACGGTACCGCGGTCGCCACCACGATGCTGCTCACGACCGTATTGCTGTATCAGGCGATGGCGGAAGTTTGGCGCTGGCCGCGCCCGCTCGCGGTCCTCGTCGGCGGAATCTTCTTTCTGGTGGACCTCGCATTCTTCAGTGCCAATCTGCTGAAGATCGAGGACGGCGGTTGGCTGCCGCTCAGTCTCGCCGCGGTCATCTTCGTGGTGATGACCACCTGGCGCAAGGGCTTGGAGGCGATCCACTCCGAGCTCACGCAGACACCCGAGCAGGCCGAGCGCTTTCTCTCGAAGCTGAAGTCGGGCGCGATCCTGCGGGTCGAGGGCACCACGGTATTCATCACGCGCAGCAATCAGAGAGTCTCGCGGCTCATCGTCGACCACTCGCGCTACACGGGTGTGCTGCCGCGGCGAACGGTGGCCCTGAGTATCCGTTTCGAGACCACGCCGCGTATAGCGGAGCCCAAATGCACAGTGGTCGAGCAACTGGGCGACGGTCTGTGGCGCATCGTCGCGCGCTTCGGGTTTTTCGAGATTCCCGACCTGCGGGCTGCGCTGAACCGCGCCTCCGGGCTGGATCAGCCCATCGATTTCGAGCATGCCCGGTTCGTTGCGGCGCGTGATCTGGTGGTGCGGAAGGCGCGGGGATCGGCACTGGCCGGCTGGCGCATCGGGCTGTTCGCGTTTTTGTATCGCAACTCGGCGAAGATCGTCGACCGATTCAACCTGCCGCCGCAGCGGGTGATCGAGATCGCGCGGCAAATCGAGATCTAGGAACGCCGGCGCCGCCGATGGCCGCGCCGGCCCGCATGCTGCTTCGCCCATGAGCTGAATGCGGGAGTCATGGCCTGAAGCTGGCGTTTGTGCGATGCTCGCGCGCATCGTGGGAATGAAAGGCTTGACAAACATGGCGGCCGCGAAAAATTTCAAGTGGGACGATCCGTTGCTCCTCGATGAGCAGCTGACGACGGAAGAAAGGATGGTACGCGACGCCGCCCGCGAGTATGCACAGGGCAAGCTCTCCCCGCGCATCCTCGAGGCATTTCGCCGCGAGCACACCGATACCGCGATATTCCGCGAAATGGGCTCGCTCGGTCTTCTCGGTGCGACGATCCCGCAAGAGTTCGGCGGCGGTGGTCTCAATTACGTGAGCTACGGGCTCATCGCGCGCGAGATCGAGCGCATCGATTCGGGTTTCCGCTCGATGATGAGCGTGCAATCCTCGCTCGTCATGCTGCCCATCCAGCAGTTCGGCACGCTCGAGCAGAAGCGCCGCTATCTTCCGTCGTTGGCTAGCGGCGAGGCGATCGGCTGCTTCGGACTCACCGAGCCCAACCACGGCTCCGACCCGGGCAGCATGATCACGCGCGCACGCGAGGCGAGCGGCGGGTTTCGTCTGACGGGATCAAAGACCTGGATCACCAACAGTCCGATCGCCGACGTGTTCGTCGTGTGGGCGAAGACGGAAGACAACGCCATCCGCGGGTTCATTCTCGAGAAGGGCGCCAAGGGCCTCACGGCACCCGCGCTGCACGGCAAGGTCGGCTTGCGGGCATCGATCACGGGGCAGATCGTCATGGACGATGTGTTCGTTCCCAAGGACTGTTTGCTGCCGGGGGTGAGCGGGTTGAAGGGGCCGTTCACCTGCCTCGATTCCGCGCGCTACGGCATCGCGTGGGGAGCGCTCGGCGCGGCCGAGAGCTGCTGGCACACCGCGCGCGACTACGTGATCGAGCGCAAGCAATTCGGCCGGCCCCTCGCCGCCAATCAGCTCGTGCAAAAGAAGCTGGCTGACATGCAGACCGAGATCACCCTCGGGCTGCAGGCGTGTCTGCGGCTGGGGCGCATGAAGGACGATGGCACAGCGGCGGTGGAGATCACCTCCATGCTGAAGCGCAACTCCTGCGGCAAGTCGCTCGAGATCGCACGCAGCGCGCGCGACATGCTGGGCGGCAACGGCATATCGGACGAATACGGCGTTATCCGTCACATGGTGAATCTCGAGGTGGTGAACACCTACGAGGGCACTCACGACATCCACGCGCTCATTCTCGGCAGAGCGCAGACCGGCATTCCCGCCTTTTCTTGAGGAGCCGGCGACGGGGAGGGCTAGCTCGGTTCGGGGCGCTGGGCGCCCTGTGTGATGAGGCATGCGCCGCGCGTCCCGGTCAGGTAGATCCACAGCCAGCTGAGCGCCACCGCCAAGCGGTTGCGCACGCCGATCAAGAAATAAATGTGGGCGAGCCCCCAGATCCACCAGGCGATGTAACCTCGCACCTTGATCCAGCCGAAGTCGATGACCGCCGCGCGCTTGCCGATGGTGGCGAGATTGCCGGCGTGCCGATAGCGGAACGGGCGGGGCGAATCATCGCCGGCGAGCCGGCGCTTGATGGTGTCGGCGACGTGCATGCCTTGCTGCTTGGCGGCCGGCGCGATGCCGGGCACCGGTTTGCCGTGCCAGGCATCGATGGTGGCGGTATCGCCGACGATGAAAATATCCGGTCGACCGGGAACGGTGAGATCCGCCGCCACCTTGACGCGTCCGGCCCCGTCCGCGGGTGCGCCCAGCCATGCGGCGGCGGGTGAGGCGCGCACGCCGGCTGCCCACAGGATCACCTTGGCGGCGAGCCGATGCTCACCGAAGACGACCCCTTGTGCCGAGCATTCGCTGACGGCCAGTCCGAGCTGGATTTCCACGCCGAGCCGCTGGAGTGCGGTGTGCGCATAGGCGGACAGATCCGGCGCGAACGTGGGCAAGATGCGCGGTCCGGCCTCGATCAAGAGCACCCGCGCCTTGCGCGTGTCGATGTGCCTGAATTCATCCGGCAAGGTCACGTGGGCGAGCTCGGCGATGGCGCCCGCGAGCTCGACGCCCGTGGCGCCCCCGCCGACGATCACGAAGGTGAGCCATGCGCGGCGCAAGGCGTCGTCGCTTTCGCGCTCGGCGCGCTCGAAGGAGAGCAAGATGCGGCGCCGGATCGAGGTCGCGTCGTCGAGGGTTTTCAAGGCCGGTGCATAGGGCTCCCACTCGTCGTGGCCGAAATAGGCATGGCGCGCGCCGGTCGCGAGCACGAGAGTGTCGTAGTCGAGCCGGCCGCCGTCCTCGAGCAGCACCTCGCGTGCGTCCGCATCGACGCCTGCGGCTGTGCCTAAGAGCGTCGTGATGTCCTTGCGCCTGCGAAACAGCTGCCGGATCGGCCAGGCGATTTCCGAGGTGGCCAGGGTGGCCGTACCCACCTGATAGAGCAACGGCTGGAACAGGTGGTGGTTGCGCTGATCGACGATGGTGATGCGCACCCCCGCGCCCTTCAGTCGCTGTGCGGCGGCGAGCCCTCCGAAGCCTCCGCCGACGATCACCACGCGGTGAGCGGAGGCCCCGTTCACGGTCGAGCCTCGGCGGTGCCATCGACGCCGTAGCCCGCCTCGATCCAGGCATCCAAGCCGCCATATAGGGGCCGAACTTCCTTGAAGCCGTGATTGATGAGGAGCTTGGCGACGCGTGCCGCCGATGCCTCGCTCGGGCAGGTGCAATAGACGACGATCTCCCGATCCCGCGGCAGCTCCGCAAGGTGCCGGCTCACATCGTCCACCGGCACGTGAATCGCTCCCGGTATCCAGCGCGGCTCGAGGGTCCGCGCGGTAGGCGAGCGCACGTCGACGATGATGGGCTTCTCGCCCGCTGCCATGAGCGCTGAGAGATCGGCAACGCTGATTCGCGCCATGCGCAGCTCCTTGTAGAAGCGCCGGCGATCCCACCACTTGTAGAGGATATAACCCAGGAGCGCCGCGGCGACCACGGTACCGGTGATGCTGCCGATGCGGTCCAGGTGCAAAAGGACCGATTGAATCTGCGTCTTGAACAGCATGCCGGCGGCCAGTCCGCTGCCGACCCAGAGCGCGCCGCCGAGCGCGCTCAGCCCGAGGAATCGAGGCCAGCCGATGCGCATGGCGCCCGCGAGCGGCGGAGCGATAATGGCGAGACCGGGCACGAACTTGGCGATCACCAGAGAATTGACGCCCCAGCGCTCGAAGCGCGTCTGCGTCTGGCTGACACACGAATCGGGCTCGAGCGAGATGCGGCAAAGCGTTTTCAGCACGCGCATTCCGTAACGCCGCCCCACCAGGAACCAGACGCAGTCGGGCACGACGCACGCAAGCACCGACGCCGCGAACAGAGTTGTCAGGCCGAGCGCGCCGCTGGCGATGGCCCCCGCCAGTATCAGCGTGGGCATGGCCGGTACCGGCAGGCCGATCTGGTCCACGAAAACGTTGGCGGTCACGATGAGCAATCCGTACTGCGTGATCAGCCAGACGAGGTTCTGGGTCACGCGCGGCTCCGCTTGAGCTCGATGTCGGGCAAGAGCGCCGCCGCGACGCCGAGCAAGGGCAGGAATGCGCACAGCCGGTACACGAACTCGATGCCCTCGCGGTCGGCCAGGATCCCAAGCACGGCGGCGCCGATGCCGCCCATGCCGAAGGCGAAGCCGAAGAAGAGCCCGGACACCGTGCCCACCCGGCCGGGCATGATCTCCTGCGCGAACACGAGGATGGCGGAGAACGCCGAGGCCAGGATGAGCCCGATGAGCACGCTGAGCACGGCGGTCGCGGCGAGACCGACGTGCGGCAGCAGCAGCGTGAACGGCGCCACCCCGAGGATCGAGAACCAGATGACGCGCTTGCGCCCGATGCGGTCGCCGACCGGACCGCCGATGAGCCCGCCGACGGCGACGGCGAGCAGGAACAAGAACAGGTACAACTGCGCCGACCGCACCGACAGGTGGAATTTCTCCATGAGATAGAAACTGTAGTAGCTCGTGATGCTCGCGAGATAGAAATACTTGGAGAACAGCAGTACGAGCAGGATGGCCACCGACCAGGCCGCGCGCCGCGGCGATAGCGGGCCGGCCGGATGCGGGCGCGCGTTCGCGGTCGCGCGGCGATCGAGATGATGGCGCTTGTACCACCCGCTCACCTTGCCGAGGACGACGATCGCAACGATGGCCGCGAGCGCGAACCAGGCGACGCTCCGCTGTCCGTGCGGAATGACGATCAAGGCCGCGAGCAGAGGCCCGATCGCGCTGCCCGCACTGCCGCCGACCTGAAAGATCGATTGCGCCAGGCCGTGCTGTCCACCCGACGCCAAGCGCGCGATGCGCGAGGACTCGGGGTGAAAGACTGCGGATCCCGCGCCGACGAAAGCGGCTGCCACCAGCACGCACGCATAATTGGGCGCGAAAGCGAGCGTCACGAGCCCGATCAGGGTCGATGCCATGCCCATGCTCAAGGAATACGGTTGCGGGTGCTTGTCCGTGTACGCGCCGACCAGCGGTTGCAGCACGGATGCAGAGATCTGGTACGTCAAGGTGATCACGCCGATCTGCGCGAAGCTCAGGCGAAATTCACCCTTCAACAAGGGATAGATCGCGATGATGAGCGATTGAATGAGGTCGTTGAGCAGGTGCGAAAAGCTGATCGCCCCGAGCACCTCGAAGCGTGTGGTGTGCGACAGACCGGGCTCGTCGAGAGCCGGTGACGGGGCGCGAGTCGACAAAGAGCTCGGGGCGGAAACCTTGGCCGGCGCCGCGGCGGCGGTGGGCGAGGGCGCGGGCGTGCCGCGCCGGGCGGTCGAACTTTTTTGCATGGGTGCTCGGAGTGAATGCCTCGGGAGGCGGCACGGAAGCCGGAACCTGCACCAAAGCATGACATATTGCAGAACTTCCGGCGAGGAGGTGCTTGCGCAACAGTGGGAACGAGCTACGCTTCGCGGCTCGGTTTTGACAGATCATGATCGGGATGGTGATGGGGTCCGCCGCTCGAGCGCCGGCACCCCCTATATAGTTCGTAGTGAACCTAATTGCCGCGGGGGATGTGATGACCTGGAAATGTTCGCGCGGCGCCATGTTGTGCCTGGTTGCCGGCCTCGCGGTCACGGTCTCGCTCGCCGCATGCGGCTCATCGCAAGACAACTCGCCGGCGCCTACACCCACGCCGACGCCGCTGTCCGTATCCACGAGCTCGTTACCCAAGGGGCAAGTGGACACGAATTACAGTGTCACGCTCGCGGCCACGGGCGGCACGCCGCCTTATCATTGGGCACTCGCGAGCGGAACGTTCCCGGCGGGGCTCACGCTCGCCGCGAGCGGCACGATCACGGGAATCCCGTCCGCGGCCGCGAATTCGGCGGCAATCGGTTTGCAAGTGACCGACTCGGAGAGCCCGGCTCAGTCGAGCGCGCGCACGCTCAGCCTCACCATCGCGCCGTCTGCCCTCGTCGTGACCACGCAATCGCTGCCGACCGGAGAAGTGGGCGTCGCCTATACGGCCACCGTGAGCTCGAGCGGCGGCACGCCGCCCTAGTCGATCAAGAGCGGCGCGTTGGCGGCCGGTCTGTCGCTCAGCGCGAGCGGTTCGATCTCGGGCACGCCGACGGCGGCCAGTGGCGCGTCCGTCACTTCCAGCTGCAGGATTCTTCCTCGCCCGTACTCACGCAATCCGTGGCGTTGCCGATGACGGTGAATGCTGCGCTCGCCGTGACCACGACATCGCTCGCCGGCGCGCAGGTGGGCGAGCCCTATACGGCGATGTTGACGGCCACCGGCGGCACGCCGCCGCGGACCTGGTCGCTCGCCGCCGGCACGTTGCCCGCCGGCCTGTCGCTGACGCCCTCGAGCGGCGTGATCAGCGGCACTCCGACGGCGGCGGTGAACTCCGATGCGCTCACCTTCGCGGTCGCCGATAGCAACGTCCCGGCTCAGCACAGGTCCGTGAACCTGGGGTTGACCGTGGCACCCTCGAGCATTTCCATTGCCATCTCGCCTCGCGCCGCGGCGCTCACGCTCGGCGAGACGACGAATCTCTCGGTCACGACCAACGATCCCCTGGGCGTGACCTGGAGCTTGACTCCGGCTGCAGGCTCCTTCGCGCCCGTGCAAAGCACCAGCGGCACCGGCACGACCTTCACCGCACCGGGCACGGCGGGCACCTACACCATCACGGCGACGAGCATCACGAACCCGACGCTTACGAGCTCCATTGCGCTCGGCGTGACGGGCCTTCAGGGCCTATTCACTTACCGAAACGACAGCGCGCGCGACGGCGTCAACACCCAGGAATACGCCCTGACTCCCGGCAGCGGCGGCACCGGTGGCAGCGTCGGCACGGGCACCTTCGGCAAGCTCTACTCCTGCATCGCCGACGGCGCGGTGTACGCCCAGCCCCTCTGGGCCGCAAATCTCACGATCAACGGAGCGCGGCATAACGTGGTATTCGTTGCGAGTGCTCACGACAGTTTGTTCGCATTCGACGCCGACGCGAATCCCTGTGTGCAGCTCTGGAGCGTGAGCCTCATCGACGGCGCCCATGGAGCGAACCCGGGAGAGGTCACCGTGCCTTCCGGGACGAGCGGCTATCAGGTGGGCGTGGGCTCCGGCGACATCACGCCCGAGGTGGGCGTGATCGGCACACCGGTGATCGATCCCTCGAGCGGCACGCTGTACGTGGTGTCGAAGTCCATGGACCCGACCGGCACGTATTTCTACCAGCGCTTGCATGCCATCGACGTGACGACGGGCAACGAGAAGGCGGTCAACTCGCCCGTCCTCATCCAGGGCACCTACCCCGGAACCGGCGACGGCACGATGACGACGACGTTCAACGCCCGCTACGAAAATCAGCGCACCGGCCTCGCGCTCATCAGCGGCAGCATCTATATCGCATGGGCGGCTCACGAAGATGCGCCGCCCTACTATGGATGGGTCATGGGTTATACGTACGGCTCATCGGGCTTCACGCAGGTCTCCGTGCTCAATGTGACGCCGAACGTGCAGTACGGCGGCATCTGGATGGGCGGCGGTGCGCCCTCCGCGGATGCGAGCGGGCACTTGTACTTGATCACCGGCAACGGCGGTTTCGATGCGACCAGCACGAGCGCACCCAACAACGACTACGGCGATTCGTTGCTGCAGCTCTCGGTAACGCCGAACCCGACCACGCCGAGCGCCGCCTTCAGCGTCTCCCGGTATTTCACGCCGCAGGACGAGGCGGACGATGACGCCGACGACAAGGATTTCGGCGCCGGAGGCGCCGCCGTGCTCGCCAACGTGACCTCGGGTACGGGGACCGTCGGGGTGGTGGTGGGCGGCGGCAAGGACGGATCTCTCTACATCTTGAACCAGGCCTCGCTCGGCGGATTCAGCAGCACCGATTCGGGCGCGTGGCAAAAGATCGCGACGGGCTATCACATCTTCTCGACCGTCTCGATGTGGAACGACACGATTTATCTCGGACCGTTCAGCGGTCCGCTGACTTCCTACGCTTTGCAAACCTCGACGACCCCGTCCCAGTTCGTTCAGCAAGCGCACGCCACCGATCCGGTGAGCTGGGGATTTCCGGGACCTTCGCCGGCGATTTCGGCGACCGGTACCACGAACGGTGTCGTGTGGGCGCTCGACAACAACCACTACTGCACCAACCAATCGAGCTCCTGCGGACCGGCGGTGCTGCATGCCTACGATGCGACGAGCCTCGTCGAGCTGTGGAACAGCTCGATGGCCGCGGGCGGTGCGGACGCGGCGGGCAACGCCGTCAAGTTCACGGTGCCCGCCATCGCGAACGGCAAGGTTTACGTCGGCACTCGAGGCAACAACACCGGCGGCGCACTCGGCTCGACGAGCATCGCGGGAGAGCTCGACGTCTACGGCCTGCAGCCGAACTGAAGCGCGCACGGGCCGGAACCCCACCGCCGTAGAGAACCCGATCGCAGCCCAAGCGAGGGCATAGCGCGCTCGCGGGAGGTAGCAAGCTCACGGTCTGTCCTGCGAGAATGCGCCGGATGAAACGCTTCGAGCCCTACGTTTTCCTCAAAGGCCTCGCTTCCCGCTGGGACGTGCTCGCCTTCATCGTGGTCATCGGCTTGATCGCGTTTCTCGGTGAGACCGCGCGCGGCTTGTTCGATCCGCTGGCCAAGCTCGAGAGGGTTCCCCTGTCCCTCGACCCCGTGCATCTGCCCGAATACGCCGCGCGCACCACGTTCCGTATGCTGGCGGCGTTGTTATTTTCGCTGGTGTTCACGCTCACCTACGCCACCTGGGCGGCGAAGAGCGAGCGCGCCGGCCGGTTGCTCGTGCCCATCCTCGATATCCTCCAGTCCGTGCCGATCCTCGGGTTTATCTCCATCACCAGCGTGTTCTTTCTGTCGCTCGCGCCGGGCAGGGTTCTCGGCGCCGAGTTCGTGGCGATCTTCGCCATCTTCACGAGTCAGGCCTGGAACATGGCATTCAGCTTCTATCAGTCCCTGCGCACGGTGCCCATCGAGCTGACCGAGGCGGCCGAATCGTTCCGCCTCTCGCCGTGGATGCGGTTCTGGCAGCTCGAGACGCCGTTCGCACTCCCTGCGCTCGTGTGGAACATGATGCTCTCGATGTCGGGAGGCTGGTTCTTCGTGGTCGCCTCCGAATCGATCACCGTCGGCCACTCGTCGGTGGCGCTGCCGGGAGTCGGCTCGTACATCGCGCTCGCCATCCAGGAAAAGAACCTGCGCGCCATCGGCTGGGCGATCCTGACCATGCTGATCGTGATCCTGCTGTACGACCAGCTGCTGTTCCGGCCGCTCGTGGCCTGGGTCGACCGGTTTCGCGTGGAGCAAGAGCCGGGCGAGCGCGTGCCCGACTCCTGGGCGCTCACGATGATGCGCCGCTCGCGCCTCATCCAGGCCTCGACGCTCGCGTTCCACAACGCGGTGTTCTGGACGAGCCGGTTGGTGAAGCGCACCGACAAGCCCCTGGTCGAAGAGCAAGATCGGGCGAAGCACCGCAGCCTCGACTTGCTGTGGGTTTCGCTGCTCGTGGCGGCGGTCGCGGCTGGCCTCTGGCACATCCTCGCCGTGCTGGTCATCAATACCCCGCTCGCGGAGGTGTTGCACGTGTGCGGCCTGGCGTGCCTCACCATGGCGCGGGTGTTCATCCTCATCGCCCTCGCGAGCGTCGTGTGGGTGCCCATCGGCATCTGGGTGGGCATGCGCCCGCAGGCGGCGCAGATCGTGCAGCCGATCGCGCAGTTCATGGCGGCATTTCCCGCCAATCTGCTGTTTCCGATCGCGGTGTACGGCATCGTCGTCTGGAAGCTCAATCCGGATGTGTTCCTGAGCCCGCTCATGATCCTCGGCACGCAGTGGTACATCCTGTTCAACATCATCGCGGGGGCAACCACCATCCCGGCGGAGATGCGCTATGCCGCCACCAACTTCGGCATCAAGGGATGGCTCTGGTGGCGCCGCGTGGCGCTGCCCGCCGTGCTGCCGTTCTATGTCACCGGCGCGATCACTGCGTCCGGCGGCTCATGGAACGCCGCGCAGGTCTCCGAGCTCGTGTCCTGGGGACACACGGAGATCCGGGCCAGAGGACTCGGCGCCTACATCGCGGATGCGGCGGCGATGGGTAACTTCCATCAAATCATTCTCGGCGTGGGTGTGATGAGCCTGTTCGTGGTGGTCATCAACCGGCTCTTCTGGCGGCCCTTGTATTACTACGCCGAGCGCAAATATCGGATGACCTGACAGGACGCTCATCATGATCAACAGCCCATTGCTCCAGTGCAACCAAGTGCGCAAGGCGTTTCCGAAGCCCGATGGCGAGGAGCTCTTGGTGCTCGACGGCATGAACCTCGAGCTGCGCGAAGGGCAGATCATGGGGCTGCTCGGCCGCTCGGGATCGGGCAAGTCGACGCTCCTGCGCCTGATCGCGGGTCTCGCGGAGCCGAGCGCAGGCGAGGTGCAGTATCTCGGGCACCCGGTCGTGGGACCGGCGCGCGGCATCGCGATGGTGTTTCAGAGCTTCGCGCTGTTTCCCTGGCTCACCGTGTTCGAGAACGTGGCGCTTGGCCTGGAAGCGCAGAACCTGCCGCGCGCGGAGATCCGCAAGCGCTCGCTGGCCGCCATCGACCTGATCGGCCTCGACGGGTTCGAGTCGGCCTATCCGCGCGAGCTGTCGGGCGGCATGCGCCAGCGCGTCGGATTCGCACGCGCCCTCGTGGTCCATCCCAATATCTTGCTCATGGACGAGCCCTTCTCGGCGCTCGACGTGCTGACGGCGGAGACCTTGCGCACCGACTTTCTGGATCTGTGGGCCGAAGGCCGCATGCCCATCAAGGGCGTCATCCTGGTAACGCACAATATCGAAGAGGCGGTGTTGATGTGTGATCGCATCCTGGTGTTCGGCAGCAATCCGGGCCGCATCCTGAGCGAGATCAAGGTTACGCTGCCGCAGCCGCGCAACCGCCTCGATCCGAGCTTCCGCGAGCTCGTGGAGCGCATCTATGTCGAAATGACGGCCCGCCCGAAGGGCGCGGGTCCCGGCGGTCGCCAGGAGCGCTTTCCGGGACTCGGAATCGGCAGCGTCCTGCCGCCCGTCGGCTCGAATATCCTGTCCGGCTTGATGGAGGCGGTCGCGGCTGCGCCCTTCAAAGGCAAGGCGGACCTGCCCGAGATCGCGTCCGATCTGCAGATGGAGATCGACGAGCTCTTCCCCGTCGCCGAAACGCTGCAACTGCTGCGGTTCGCCGAGCTGGAGGGCGGCGATCTGAAGCTCACCGAGGACGGTATGGCCTTCGCCCAGGCCGACATCGACGAGCGCAAGCGCATCTTCCTGCGGCACCTGCTCGCCTATGTGCCGCTGGCGGCACACATCCGTCGGGTGCTCGACGAGCGGGTGAGCCATTCGGCGCGCAAGAGCCGGTTCATCGACGAGCTGGAGGACTTCATGAGCGAGGACGACGCGGAGCAGACCTTGCGGGCCGTCATCCGTTGGGCCCGCTATGCGGAGGCATTCGCATATGACGACGAGAATGCCATGTTCAGCCTGGAGAATCCGACGTAAAATGGCACTCGCCATGACCGATGCGGCCGCGCCCTATTTGACATTGCATGTGCCGCCAGACGAGATGGTGCGCTACATCCAGGAATTGATGACGCTGCCGCAGGACCAGATCGCGGCCGGCTCCGCCATGACGCTTGCTCAGCGCCAATGGGGCGGCGATACGCCGCTCGCCCGCGCCGCATTGCTTCGCTGGGGAGCGTTGAATTTGGCCTTCCAGGACAAGCGCTTGGAGACCTGGACGGTCGCTCGGGAGCGGGACCGGATTCAAGTTCCCGCCGCCCTGGTCGCGGCGGCCGGCGTCGCGCCGCTGATCATGGACAACGAACGCGCGGTCTTCGACATTCCCGCGCTGCTCGATGCGACTCTGCAGTTCCAACCTCCCGCGGGCCAGGCGTAGGCAAGCGCATGGCCGCCCCCTCACACCCCGCGCCGCTGGCGCGCTTTGGGATGCTGCGCACCATTGCGCTCTACAAGCTGGTGAAGGTCATCATATTGTTGCTGGCCGCCTGGGGCGAGGTGCAGCTGCACGATGCGACGCTGACGGCGAAAATTCTTTCCTGGGCTTCGGCCCGTCCGCAAGGCCTCGAGCACGACCTCGTCACGCGGGCGATCTCGTGGTTCAGCGGCCTGTCGGAAGCGCGCGTGCATCAAGTGCGCCTGATCACTTTGACCTATGCCGCGGTGTTCTCGGTGGAGGGCATCGGTCTCTGGATGCAGCGCCGCTGGGCCGAATGGTTGACGGTCATCATCACGGCCTCGCTCATTCCTCTGGAGCTCTGGGAGTTGATCCACAGTCCTTCGATCGGCGCGGCTGCGGTGCTGCTCGCGAATTGCCTCATCGTCGGATACCTCTACTGGCACGTGTCCACCCGGCAGAAACCTGCACCGGCGCTGCGAGATCATGTCTCGGCTAAAAAAATCGTGAAATGATCTTCATCTCGGATGAATTTCGCCGATCGGGCGTATTCTCTGCATCGCTCGTCAACCCCTTTGCTGGAGACCCCATGACTAAGTTGATTGCCTCTGCCCTGTTGTCGTTCGGTATTGCCGCCGCCGCGATGGCTGCCGATACGCCGAGTTCCGCCGGATCGCCCGCCGCCAGTGCGCCGGCTGCAAGCTCCTCCTCCGCTCCTTCCAAGTCGACGAAGAAGCACAGCGGCAAGAAGAGCAAGAAGTCGACGCCTGCTCCTTCGAAGCAGTAAGACCGTTCACCCAGCGCCCCGTCCGGTCCTCGTGCCGGTCGGGGCGTTTTGATTCTTGCCGCGGGTGCCTTCCACCCCGCCTTCGAGATCGCGCATCTCATTCAAGTTGTGCTCGCCGCCGCGCTGCTCGCATTTCTGATCGAGGTGCGCATCGCCAGCAAGACGCTGCGCATCGCGATCGAAGAGGCCTCGCGCCAGGGCTAGGGATCTTCTAGAATCGGCCGGCATGGAACACCTCCGAGAGCACGCGACCCCGACCACCCGGGCAGTACCCGGCGCCCGCGCCGCTGCGTGGCCGGGCTTGCCGGCGCGATGGCTGCTCATCGCTGCCGCGGTTGCTCTCTGCGGCGCGCAGGTTCGAATTGCCCACGCCCAGATGATGCCGGGCGGCGGCATGGGCGGCGGCGGCAGGGGGCAGATGCCGCCGGGTGCTGGCGGGATGCCGGACGAGCCGCCCTCGACCTCGTCGTCCGAAAAACCGGACGCCGCGGTGAAAAAAGCATTGAAAGCGGCCACGAAAGCTCTCGACAAGGCGAAGGCGCTCGAGGCGGATGCCGCGGCCACGTCCAATCCCGACAAGAAGGCCAAAGACATGGAGCGGGTGAGCGATGAATACAACGTGGCGCTCGATGCTTTCACCGAGGCGCTGAGCAACAAGGGCGACCTCGTCGAAGCCTGGGATCAGGTCGGCTACATCCACCTGCGCCTGGGAGCCTACCGGGAGGCAATCGACGACTACAATCACACGCTCGCGCTCAAGCCCGAGCTGATGGAGGCTATCGAGCATCGCGCGGAGGCGTATCTCGCCGTCGATCACCTGGAGGAGGTGAGGATCGCCTACATGGACCTATACAGCCACACCCCGGATCTGGCGGCGCAGCTGATGGCCGCCATGCAGAAGTGGCTCGCCGACCATCAGACCGACTCGCGCGGGCTGCGCTCAAGCGAGATCGACGCGTTCGCCAAGTGGGTGAACGAGCGCGACGGCATCGCCAAACAAACCGCGTCGCTCCCCCACTAACGCGGCGCGCTCTTCAGCGCCTCCACCTCGCGGCGCAGTGTCTCGACTACTGCCTCGAGCTGCGTGAGCCGTTCCGCGAGTGTGGCCCCCGAGCTCGAGGGGGCCGCGCCCGGCACCGCCCCCGCCGTCTCGCGCTCCGATTCGGCGGAGGCGGTCCATTCGGGGACTCCCGAGAACAGGTGACCGTAGCGCGCTTCCCGTTCACCGGCGGCGCGCGCCAGCCGGGCAACGAAAGGTCCATCCTCGCGCTCCATGAGAGCCTGGAGCGTCGATTCGACCTGCTGCGCGTCCGTGAAATCTACCAAGCGGTTGGTGCGCGAGCGCAATTCCCCGGGCGTCTGCGGACCGCGCAGCAACAGCACGCAGAGTATGCCGAGCTCCTGAGGCGAGAACTTCAACGGTCCGAACTCGGTGTTGCAGAATCGCTGGCGGTACTTGGTCACGCGGCCGCCATAGCCGGCCGATTTGTCGCTCACCATGTATTTTTTCATGAGCGAGTCGACCGCCTGCTGCACCACGGTCTCGCTCAGCTCGAGCACGGGCTCACGGTTGGTCTTCTGGTTGCACGCGTTGGTGAGCGCGTTCAAGGAGAGCGGATACTGGTCGGGAGTCGTGACCTCTTTCTCGATCAGGCAGCCGATCACGCGCGCCTCGTTCGGGGTGAATTCGATGTTCATTTGATGGAGGCTTCCAAGTCCGGTGGGGTTGCTTTAGGGTAACGCTTCAGGGACATATCTCGACGGTAGAGGTGATCCATGAGCACGATCGAACTGGTCTCGGAACACGGTTGCTACGGGGGCGTGCAGCGCTTTTACAAGCATGCCTCGCGCGAGACGCGCGGCACGATGAAGTTCTCGGTGTACCTGCCGCCGCAGTCCAAGACCGGCAAGGTGCCCGTGCTTTATTACCTGTCGGGCCTTACCTGCACGGAGGAGACCTTTCCCATCAAGAGTCACGCGCAAGAGGCCGCGGCCCAGCTCGGGCTGCTGCTGGTGGCGCCCGACACGAGTCCGCGCGAGCCGCGCTTGCCGGGCGATGCGGAGAGCTGGGATTTTGGCCAGGGAGCGGGTTTCTACCTGGATGCCACCCAGGCGCCGTGGTCGACGAATTATCGAATGTACAGCTACGTCACGCGCGAGTTGCCCGAGATCGTCGGAGAGAGCTTTCCCGCGGACGTGGCCGCGACCGGGATCTTCGGCCATTCGATGGGCGGCCACGGCGCGCTCACGGTGGCGCTGAAGAATCCGTCGATATACAAATCCGTGTCCGCGTTCTCGCCGATTGCGGCCCCCATGCAGTGCCCGTGGGGGAAGAAGGCGTTCACCAACTATCTCGGCCCGAACCAGGATGCGTGGCGCGACTACGACGCCACCGAGCTGGTTGCGCGCAAGCCTTATCCCGGGTTGATTCTGATCGATCAGGGGACCTCGGATCAGTTCCTCAAGGAGGAGCAGCTCCTGCCGGAGAAGTTCGCGGCGGCGGCCGCGAAGGCCGGCCAGAAGCTCGAGCTGCGGATGCAGCCGGGATACGATCACGGCTACTTCTTCATCCAGACCTTCATGGCGGATCACCTGCGCCACCACGCCGCAATCTTGAAGAAGTAGCGGGGCGCGCAGCCGGGGCGCGCAGCCCGGGGCGCGCAGCGCCGGCAGCATGGGGGAGGGAGCCCGAGCCGGGCAAAGCTAGCGCGAGACGACGGCGGCCGCCGAGGTGACGCGGCCGTCGAAATCCATCCAGACATGCTGCGCGAAATCGTAGAGCTTGCAGCGCCGTACCGTGTTCCAGTAGTAGCGCCACGAAAGGACCTCGGAGTTCAGGCGCTCGTCGAGCTGTGCGGTCAACCGCGCCTGCGCCTCCTTGAGGCGGTACAGCGGAATGCCCATGTTCACGTGGTGCGCACCGTGCTCGAGGATATAGTGGATCAATCCGTCGAGCGGGCGCTTGAGCTTGACGTGCACGGTCGTCGTTGCGTAGCCCGCATTGGCGCTCCACTCGTCGCGGCGCTCGTACCAGGCCACTCGCGGATGCGTGTGCTGCACGTAGATCACGAAACCCATCAGGCAATTCCACACCACGAACGGCACGAGGAAGCCGAAGATGAGCATCACGGCGATGGACTTGCCGCTGTACAGGCCCCACGCGACGAGGCCGCCGATCCAGGCGACGCCGAAGGCGGTCACGAGAAGACCGTCGCAGGTGTGGCTCATGCGGCGATGATTGACGTGCTTGCGGCTCGGGAACATCAACTTCTTCCACCACATCTCGATCATGTAGTAGACGCCTTGACCTACGCCGCTGCGATAGACGTGCTCCAGACGCCGTCGTATCCAGGAGAGGCGGGCGAACTCGTTCGGCGAGAACGGCGTCCACACGTAGTCGCGGCCCTTCAGATTCGTGAATCCGTGGTGCGCCAGGTTATGGCCGACCTCCCACAGGCTGTAGGGCGTGAGCGATGGCAGGAACGCGATGCGGCCGATCCAGCCGTTCAACGTCTTGCTCGGTGTGTAGGAGCCATGACAGGCATCGTGACCGATGACGAACAGCCGCGCGATCCACAACCCGCCGACGAGCGCCGCAAACACGCGCACCCACCAGGATTCGACGATCAGCATGGTCGCGATGGTGGCGGCGAATACGAACCAGTCGAGAAAGAACCAGACGATCGGTGCAAGGACCGACTTGCGCTGCGCGAAGGGTGCTAATAGCTTCTGGAACCGGAAGCGCGACTTGTCGGGTGCCGGTGCGTCGGCCACTTCGACGGCAGTACTGCGCTTCGGCTGCATTCGACACTCCCACGGAAAAGGGCAGTCATTATACACCCGTTCGGTTAGCGCCGCAGGGCGGCGGCCGGCGGGAGTGTGATGTCAGTCCCGATCCGTGTCGGGCCAGAGCAACACGCCCAAGTGCTCGCAGGCCTCGATGAGAGCCGTGGCCGCCTCGCGGGTGCTCGCATCGAGGCGGCGGTCGTGAGTGAGAAGCCAGGTGAGGCGTGCGCGGCGCGAGCGCGCCGATGGCTCGCTGTCGAACAGCGCGGGGAACAAGCCGAGGGCATCGACGAACTCGCGCATGGCTGCGCTCGCCGCCGCGTTCGGAGCCGGTGTGAGCAGCAGCTTCAGCCAGGTGACGCAGCGCTTCGCGAGACCGGCCCGCGTGATGCCGAGACTCGTTCGCCGCCGCGTCTCTCCATCGGCAAGCGAGTCGGCGAGGTGCCGGTAGCGCTCGACGGCGGATTCATCCGCCGGCAATGCGGGACTCGCATCGGACAGCACCGAGCGCAGCAAATCCGCGAGCAACAATGCGAGAGCCTCCGCGAGGAAGCGCTGGCTTTGCTCGGCGTCGGGGCGCGCCAGATCGGCCCAGACTTTTGGCCCCCCCAGCCGTCGTGCGTTTGGAGAGTTCGACATGGCTCCCAGTGTAGCGGCTCCGCGGCCCATCGCAACTATGTCAGAATGGGACCGAGTTCACTGACCGGCTCGAATATACCTCGAGATTGCGCTCTACCGTCGGGAGAACCCCGACAGCGGCTCGCAAAAATCAAATTTAATGAACGAGCGAACCACGACCTCGGAGCCTTCGGCGCAGGGCGAGAGTGTCACGCTGGCCCCCGGCGTGCGCCGGGTTCGCGCGCCCAACCCCGGCATGATGACCGGTTCCGGAACCAACACGTATCTGCTCGGCGAGCGTGAAGTGACCGTGATCGATCCGGGGCCGGAGGATGCGACTCATTTGCGCAACATCCTCGCTGCCGCCGGCGCGCAGATCCGCTGGGTGGCCGTCACTCATACGCACCGCGATCATTCGCCGCTCGCCACGGAGCTTGCGCGGATGACGGGTGCGCGCCTGATCGGCCTGCCGCCGCCTGCGGACGGCCGCCAAGACGAGCGCTTTCAGCCGCAGCACCTGCCGCATGACGGTGAGATTCTTGCGCTCGGAGAGATTGCGCTGACCGCGATCCACACGCCGGGCCACGCCTCCAACTGCGTGTGCTATCTCGAATCCCGGGAGCGCTTGCTGTTCACCGGGGATCACGTGCTCGGCGGGGTGTCGCCGGTCATCTTGCCGCCCGATGGTGAAATGGCGGCATACCTTAACTCTCTCGAGAAACTCGGCGGCTACGATTTCGAGCGTATCGCGCCCGGTCACGGCGAGATACTGGAGAGCGGCAAGCGAGTGGTCGAGCTGTTGCGGGCTCATCGCCTGGCGCGCGAGAGCAAGGTGCTCTCCTGCATCGGCGCGGGCGCGACGCTCGAGGAACTGACACCCCGTGTATATGACGACGTTCCCTCTGAGCGCCACGGCTGGGCGAAGCTCACGTTGCAGGCACATCTGATCAAGCTCGGGCGCGAGGGCCGCATTTCCGAGCGCGCCGGGGTCTTCAGGACAAAGAGCGGATGAGGCTTGGCATATCGCTGCACGCCGTCGGTGTGCAGCGCGGCCGCAAGTGGGTGCTGCGCGATCTCACGCTCGATGTGCACCCGGGGGAGCGCTGGGCTCTCATCGGTGCGAACGGTGCGGGCAAGACGCAGCTCCTCAAGCTGCTCGCGGGCGATGTGTGGCCGACGCCCACGGCCGCCGGTCGCCGCACGTACCGTCTCGGCCGGCGCGAGGTCGATCTCATCGAGGCGAAGAGCCGGATCGCCTACCTCGGCGCCGAAATGCAGGACAAGTACAGCCGCTACGGCTGGGACCTGACCGTCTCCGACCTCCTCGCCACGGGACTACATCGTACCGATCTCAAGCTGTCGCCGGTCACGGCAGCCGAGCGTCGCAAGATCGATGCGACCTTACGCGCCTGCGGCTTGCTGCGGCTCGCGGAGCGCCGGCTGTCCTCGCTCTCCTACGGTCAGAAGCGACTCGCGTTGCTCGCTCGCGCGCTATGTCCCGACCCCGACTGGCTGCTGCTCGACGAGCTGTACAACGGCCTCGATGCCAGCTATCGCCGCCGCATCGATGGCGTGCTGCGCGCCGTCCGCGACCGCGGCGGCTCCTGGATCGTCGCGACGCATCGCGCCTGCGACGTGCCGCGCGGTACGCGCGGCCTCATCGAGCTCGATGCCGGGCGAGTCGTCGCCATGCGGCCGCTGCGATCGGACGCGGCGTCGAGACTGCGCACGGCGGCTCGCGAAGGCGAGCGGGGCGCGATTAGCCGCGGCGCGGCACACGGGCGGGGCGTGGCGCACAAGCGGGGCGTGGCACACAGGTCCGCCGGTGTGCGCGCGCGGCCGCCGCTCCTCAAGATCAGCGGCGCGGATCTGTACGTCGACTACAAGCCGGTGCTGCGCGGCGTGAGCTGGGAGCTGCGCGACGGTGAACACTGGGCGGTGTTCGGGGCAAACGGGGCCGGCAAGAGCAGTTTCTTGAAGCTCTTGTACGGCGATCTGTCGCCCGCGCTCGGCGGCGTCATCGAACGGCGCGGATTTCCCAAGGGGACACCGATCGCCGACTGGAAGCGACGTGTGGGCTTCGTCTCGCCGGAGCTGCAGACCGACTACGCGGTGAACGTGAGCGTGCGCGATCTCGTCGCCAGCGGGCCGCGCGCGAGCATCGGTCTCGCGGAACCGGCGACGGCGGAGGAGGCGCGCGTCGCCGCGCGCTGGCTCAAATTCTTCGGCCTCTCGGGCGTCGCCGAGCGGCGGCCGCGAGAGCTGTCCTATGGGCAATTGCGGCGCGCCTTGCTCGCGCGCGCGCTCGCGGCCGAGCCGCACGTGCTTTTGCTCGACGAGCCGCTCACGGGTCTCGATCCGAGGCAGCGCGCATTCATGAAGCGGCTGCTCGAGCGGCTGATGCGGCGAGTGGCGCTCGTCATGGCCGTGCACCACCCCGAGGATCTGCCGCGCGGTGTGACGCACGCCCTGCACCTCGAGGCGGGCCGCGCGCACGCCCTGCATTCTGCGAACTAGTTCTGCGAACCAGGTCGGCGGCAGAATCGCGAAGTTGAGCGACACTCCGTCACTCGCTCCAGGCACGGGGTTTGATTATGTCGCGCGCACTTTCCACCGCTCTCATGACGGCGGCTGCTTTGACATTCGCCGGCTGTCACAGCACGTACGCGGTGCGGCCGATTCCGCGCATCGCCGCGGACAGCGTCGGCAAGCCGGTGAGCCGGCTGCAGGAGGCGTTCGGCCAGCCCCGCAAGATCGACACTACCCCCACCAAGGAAGTCTACGTGTGGTTCCTTCCCGAGAAACCTGCCGGTGCGCCGGTGGGATTCCACGGTTGCGAGATGGAAGTGACGGTGGATGCGCGCTCGGAGCATGTGCTCGGCTATTCATTGTCGAACATCGGCTGGGGCAAGTGCCGCGAGGTGGAGCGCAAGATCCGGGTGGCCGAGCGCTAGATTCGGGCCGCTCGAGGTCGCTGTTCGCCGTGTGACGGTGCCGCGGGCACCATGGCCCTACAGCAGGCACCGCGGCAGGCCCTACAATGGAGGCCGGGCCGCCACGCGCCCTTCCGGAGTCCAACGTGTCGTTGATGGTCATTGTGTCGCTCGCCGTGCAGGTCGGCCTGATCGCGCACGTGATCAAGACCGGGCGGAGCATGATCTGGATCCTCGCCCTCGCGTTTCTGCCGCTCGCCGGACCGCTGGCGTACGTGGTGGTGGAGATACTGCCGGAGTTCTTCGGCGGCAGGACGGCGCGCCGTGCTCGCTCGAGCGTGGGCCGGATGCTCGACCCGGATCGCGATCTGCGCCGCGCCGCCGCGGAGGTCGAGGTCTCGGGCAATGTCGATGCACGCCGCCGCCTCGCGGACGAGCTGTGCGAGCGCGGGCAATTCGCGCAGGCCGCCGAGGTTTACCAGGGCGGCCTCAAGGGCATCTTCGAGCACGACCCGGCGCTGCTGCTTGGTCTCGCGCAAGCGCAATTCGGCATGCGGGCGTTCGATGCCGCGCGCGCCACGCTCGAACGGTCGAGGCAGCACAATCCGCAGTTCAATTCCTCGGAGGCTCTGCTCCTTTATGCGCGCACGCTCGAGGAGCAGGGCGCGCTGGAGGAGGCGGAGCACGCTTACGCCGAGGCCGCGCCCGCCTACCCGGGCGCCGAAGGTCGGCTGCGTTATGCCTTGCTGCTCAAGCGCCGCGGTAAGCTCGACGAGGCGCGGCGCCTGCTCAAGGACCTCTTGGATGGCGCAAAGCTCGGGCCCGCACATTATCGGCGCGCACAGGCACGGTGGCTCGATCTGGCGCGACGGGAGCTTTAGAGCGCGAGAGAATTTGGGTAGGATCGTGCATCGGCTCGACACCCCAGGGAGACTCGACATGTTACGGCTGCGCACGCTTCAAAGATCCGCGCTGGTTTGCTCCGTGCTCCTCGCGCTCGTCGGCGCCTGTACCAATCAACGCGAGCCCGCGGAGCGAATGATGCAGGACATCGGGAACGCGCTCGGCGGCGTGTCCGAGGATGCGGCCAAGTATGTTCCGGGGGAGCTCGCCGGTGTGCAGATGAAGCTCGACGATTTGAAGACGGCCTACGATGCACAGGATTACAAGGCGGTGCTCGCCCGCGGCCCGGCGATTCTGGCCGAAGCCAAGGGCCTCGCGGCCGATGCCGCGGCCAAGAAGTCCGAGATCGCGAAGGAGCAATCGGACCAATGGACATCGCTGTCGGCGGCGGTGCCGGCGCTGTTCACGGCGGTCCAGACGCGCCTCGACCTGTTGAGCCAGAAAAAGAACCGCAAGCTGGCGACCGGCATCGACCTCGACGCGGCGAAGTCCGCCTTGAGCGACGCGACCTCCGAGTGGTCCAAGGCGCAAGGCGCTTTCGGCAACGGCAACATGAACGAGGCCGTTTCCGCCGCGAAGGACGTCGAGACGAAGCTCCAGGCACTCGCCGCGACGCTGAAGGCAGGGCTGCCGGTCACGGCAGCCCTCGCCGGGCTGCCGGCGCAATAAGGCCTTAAGGGGCGAGCGTTCCCTCGCTCACGAGCACGGCGTGACCGCCGATGTGCGCGGCAATCAGGGTGGATCGCTCGCGCTCCAGCCGCACGTGAATCTGCGCCGGCCGCTGCATGTGCCGCCCTTGCAAGCCCAGGAACCCGCTCTGGTGTATCCCGATCTGGCCCATCTCGACCAGGTAGGTGGCGAGCATCACGTGCGCGTTGCCGCTCGCCGGATCCTCGTTGATGCCGAGCGCGGGGCAGAACATCCGCGACTCGGTCGTCATGCCCCGCGCGCCCGAGCCCCGATTCACGGCGAACACGAAGAAGCCTTCGGTGCCGAGCTCACGGCCAAGCTCGAGGAGCGTATCGAAGTTCGGCGCGAGGCCCTCGAGGGCGTGCGCGTTTCCGACCGGCACCAGGAGCCGCGAGCTGCCCTGGCGGGCGATGCGCGCCGGCATCATCTCATCGAGCGAGGTGGCGGGCAGGCGCAGCGCCTCCGCGACTCGCAGCGTGGTCTTGAGCGGCAGCGGGTTCGAAAGCTCCGGCACCGTCTGACGAAACTCGATGAGAGGGCTGTCGGCACCGCCCGCCGTGGCGACGGCCGCCGTGGCCTGCACCTCGATGACTCCCGTGCCGCTCGCCTGGCGAACCACCCCGGTGCCGCGGCGGCCGAGCGCCAGCAGCACGGCGTGCGCGGCGAGAGTCGCGTGACCGACGAACGGCGCTTCCTTGCGCGCATTGAAGAACCGCAGGCGCAGGTCGTGATCGGGCGCGGTCGCAGCCGCTACGAAGGCGACCTCGGCGTGGGAGAACTCGCGTGCCACGCTCGCCATGACCGCATCGCTCTGGCCGTCCGCGTCCAGAACGACCGTGGCCGGATTACCCCCGAAACGCGCGCTCGTGAACGCATCGACTTGAAAGATTCTCACCCCTGCACCCGGCTTCGCGGCGCCCTTTCGGCCTTGGCTGGAGTTTTGCACGCCTCCGCCCGGCACGCTACACTTCGGGCGAATCCTTGGGGTGGTCCTTGGGGCCTGAGATGCGGCGATACGCTGCGAACCCGTCGAACCTGATCCGGATAATGCCGGCGTAGGGAGCAGGTGAATGCATAGCGCCGTCGAAATCAGCATGTATCCGCTGGCCGAGAACTATCGGCCGCTCATCCAATCCTTCATCGACCGGCTGAACACGTACTCGGAGCTGCGCGTCCTCACCAATGCGCTGAGCACGCAGATCTTCGGTCCGCTCGAGCGCGTCATGGCGATCCTCACCGCCGAGATCGAGCGCTCCGCGGGGGCCGCCCCGCAGCTGGTGTTCGTCATGAAAGTGCTGCCGAGGCTGCCCGAGCCGTGACGAATGCGCTGCTGGTGCAGCTCGCGCGCGCCTGGAGCACGACGAGCTGGACCGAGATTCTCGCCGTCGTGCTCGCGCTCGCGTATGTGCTCCTCGCCATTCGCCAATCCATCGCGTGCTGGGTCGCCGCGTTCGTAAGCTCCTGCCTGTACGTGTGGGTGTTCTTCGGTGCGCGGCTGTACATGGATTCGGCGCTGAACGTGTTCTACGCCGTCATGGCGGTGTACGGCTTCTGGCAATGGCGCATCGTCGACAAGGACGGTGCGCACCACGTCAGGCGCTGGTCGCTCTCGCGCAATGCGCTCGCCGCGGCGGGCATTCTCGCGCTGTCCGCGGTGAACTGGTACTTTCTGAGCCGCTACACGCTGGCGGCATTTCCCTTGGTCGACTCCATGGTTTCCTGGGCGGCCGTGTTCGCCACCTTCCTGGTGGCGCGCAAGGTCTACGAGAACTGGCACTGGTGGCTGATCATCGACGCCGCGAGCGCGTGCCTCTATTTCGCCAAGGGCCTGTATTTGACGGTGCTCTTGTTTGCGCTCTATCTGGCGCTCATCGTGATCGGCATGCGCGAATGGCGCCGCAGCCTGCCGCTCGCGCCGGCCCATGGCACCTGACAGAGTCGAGGAGGCCGCGCGTCGATACGTGCCCGGCGCCGGCGCCGTCTCTGTCGAGCGGCTCGGTCGCGGCCTGGTGAACGAAACTCATCGCGTGGTGCGTGACAGCCGGGTGTACTCCTTGAGAATGCCCGCCGCCGAGCCCGCGCCGACCGGTGTCGATCGCGAGTGGGAGTGCCGCGTGCTCGCGCTCGCGAGCGCCGCAGGGTTGGCGCCGGTGATCGAGCGTTGTGAGCCGCGGTTTGGCGTGCTGGTGACGCAGTGGGAGGAGGGCCGCGCGTTCGACGCGGACGAGGCTCGCCGGCCCGGCGCCGCAGAGCAGGTAGCAGAACTCACGCGCCGCGTGCACGCCTTGCCGCTGCCGGGCAATGCCCGGGTCCTCGGCCCGGCGGATTGGATCGAGCATTACCGGGACGCTCTTGTCCCGATGGGCGCGGGGCGAGCGCCGCGGATGCAAGCCCTCGCGGCCGGTGCCGATCCTCTACAAGCGGAGGCCGAGCGGCGTCTCGGCGCACTCGAGGCTTTGCCCCGCCCGCCCCGCGTGCTCTGTCACAGCGACCTGCACCTCGCCAACCTGGTCGCGACGGAGCACGGCCTCGTGTTGCTCGATTGGGAGTATGCCCACGTCTCGGAGGCGCTGTGGGACGTCGCGGGTTGGACGTGCAACAATGATCTCGAGCCAGCGGCCCGAGCCCTCCTGCTGGCGAGCTATCTCGGTCGCCCGGCCTCCGGCGACGAGGCGCAGCGCCTCGAGGACCTCGCCTGGCTGTACGACTACGTGTGCCTGCTCTGGAGCGAGGTGTACTGCGGCGCGGCGGGGGCTTCGGACGGGCGCATCCTCGAGCGCGGCCGCAGCCTCGCCGCCCGGCTGTTGCGCGGTGCCGGTGGTGGCGTAGCCAAACTTCCGGCAGACTAGTCGGCTCGGGCTAAGCCCGCTGCGGGCTTTTCTTGTAACGGAGACGTTAATGGCGCGGATGATCGTGGTGGATCGGGACGGCAAAGAGCACGAGGTCGAGGGTAAGTCCGGTCTCAAGATCATGGAGATCTTGCGCGAGCTCGACTATGGCGTTGCCGCGATCTGCGGGGGGCTGTGCTCGTGCGCCACGTGCCATATCTACGTCGATCCAACCTGGGCCGATCGTTTGCCGAAGCCGCAGAGCGATGAGATGGAGCTCTTGAGGGAGCTGTCCGATTACAAGGAAGCGACCTCGCGGCTGTCCTGCCAGGTCGATTTCACCGATGCGCTGAACGGGCTCAAAGTCACCATCGCACCCGACACCTGAGCCGAAGCGACGTTACTTTTTTTCCGCTTGCCGCCGCACCGCCTCTTGCGCCGCGGCGATCGCGGCCGGGTCGCCGAGGAAGCGCCGACTCACCGGCTGGATTTGCGGGTCGAGCTCGTAAAGCATGGGCACGCCCGTCGGGATGTTGAACTCCACGATGTCGCTCTCCGACATCCCGTCGAGCATCTTCACCAGCGCGCGCAGCGAGTTGCCGTGTGCAACCACCAGCACCGTCTTCTCTGCGCGAAGCTCCGGGACGATGCGCCTCTCCCAGAAGGGCAGCACCCGTGCCAGGGTGTCCTTGAGCGATTCGCTTGCCGGCAAGAGCTGCGGTTCGAGGTCCGCGTAGCGAGGATCGAAGCGCGGGTGCCGCGGGTCGTCGAGGGAGAGCGGTGGCGGCGCAATGTCGTAGCTGCGGCGCCAGATCTTGACCTGCGCCTCGCCATGCTGCGCCACCGTCTGAGCCTTGTTCAGGCCCTGTAGGGCGCCGTAGTGCCGCTCGTTCAATCGCCAGCTACTTTCCACCGGCAGCCACATGCGCTCAGTGGTGTCGAGTATCAGCCAGAGCGTGCGGATGGCCCGCTTCAGCACGGAGGTGAAGGCGATCTGCGGCTCGAGCTTCTCCTTCCAAAGCTCGCGGCCGGCGCGCATGGCCTCCTCGCGGCCGGTATCGCTCAGGTCGACGTCATACCACCCGGTGAAGAGATTTTCGACGTTCCAGATGCTTTGTCCATGGCGGACCAGGATCAACTTTCCGGCCACAGGCCCTCCTATCGAACCGATGCGGCAAAGACGCCGTGGAACTGCGTCACGAGCGTCGCTCCGTCGTGCACATCGACGGAGAGGCCGATGCGCCCGCGGCTGGCCCGTCGCAGCATTCTACGGAATTTCTCCACGCCCTCGCGCGGCGGCGTCTGGAGCATGGCCCGCAACGGTCCATAGGCGGGTGCAAGGTAGTGAATCCTCGACTCCTGAATCACCGCGTCTGCCGCCACCTGCTGCGCGGCCAGGTAGCGCGTGACCCACGCCCAGCCGGTCAGCACGGCGATGCAGAACTGGCTGCCGCCGAACACGGTGCCGTTGTGGTTGGCGTTCGGCTCGAATGGCGCTCCCAGCACGATCCGGTCGTCCGCGGCGAACTCGACCTCGATGCCGATGTGGCGCGCGAGCGGGAATTCCTCGAGGATGCGGCGGCGCAAGTACTCTACGCCGTACGGCGCAGCGTCCAAAAGGGTGCCGGCGGCGCTCATTCTTGCGCGAGCCGGCGCACGGCCTGCAGCGCCACCGAGAGCGTGGCGAAATCCGGCGCGGAGCCCGTGCGCAGATCCACCACGATGCGCTTCAGCGCCTCGAGCGATACGGCGTGCCGCCCGCTCCATTGATCGACCCGCACCGCGGCGTCGCGGCCCCGGCACTTCAGTACGGCCGCCGTGACCTTGCGCTGCAGTGCGTACAGATCATCGCGCATGGTTCGCCGTGCGGCAGCCTGCCATTGGCCCTCCACTCCGAGCCCTTCGATCTGCTGCTTGATCCAGGTGAGCCCGATGCGCTCGCCGAGCTCGAAATAGGCCTTCGCGGCGTACCCGATGGTCACGCGCCGAGCCGTCGCCACCTCCACCAGGTCGAGGGCGCAGTGCAGGGTGTCCAGGGAGGCGATGCGGGCGGCGAGTTGCTCGGGGACGTGCTGCTCGATCAGCCGCGAGCGCGCCTCGCTCATGGCCGCGCGCGCCGTGGCCGAGAGCACGGCGTTGAGCTCGCGTGAGAGCTCGCTCACCGGTGCGCCGTAGCGGCGTACCGCGCGCTCGATGTCGTGCGTGTCGCGCAGGTTCTCCAGCAGCCAGTAGCTCGCGTGACGCAGCAGGCGCGTGGTCTGGTACATCGCCGTGTACTGAATGACCGCGGGTATGCGGTTGTCGAGGGCCTCGATCTGCGCCCAGATGTCGCGTGCCGCGAATATCTCCCGCGCGATGCTGTAGGCACGCGCAATCGCGGCGGGTGCGGCGCCGGTGTCTTCCTGCGCACGCACCGGGAACACAGGTCCCATCCGGTTGATCAAGCTGTTGGTGATGGCGGTCGCGATGATCTCGCGGCGCAGGCGGTGACGCTTCAGGCGCGCGGCGAAGCGCCGCTGCACCGGGTCGGGGAAGTAGCGGTTGAGCTCGGAAGAGAGATACGGATCCTCGGGCACGTTCGAGTTGATGAGCGCCTTGTAGAGCCAGATCTTGCCGTATGCGAGGACGATGGCGAGCTCCGGCCGCGTCAATCCCTCGCCGGCCTTGCGGCGCTCGGCAATTTCCTCCTCGGAGGGCAGGAACTCGAGCGCGCGGTTGAGATCGCCCGAGCGCTCCAGGGCGCGGATCACCGAGGCATTCTCGGACAAGCGCTCCTTGGAGTGAAATTCGGCGGTGCTGATGGCCTGACCCTGGAGATAATTGTTGCGCAACACGAGCGAGGCGACGTCGTCGGTCATTTGCACGAGCAGGCGGTCGCGCCCTCCAAGCGAGATCTCGCCCGCGCTCATCGCGCCGTTCAGCAGGATCTTCAAGTTCACTTCCACGTCCGAGGTGTTGACCCCGGCCGAGTTGTCGATGAAGTCGGTGTTCAGCCGGCCGCCGCGCCGGGCGAATTCGATGCGGCCGAGCTGGGACAGGCCGAGGTTGCCGCCCTCACCAATGACCTTGCAGTTGAGCTCCGTGCCGTCGATGCGCACGGCGTCGTTGCTGCGGTCGCCCACGTCGGCATTGCTCTCAGCGCGAGCCTTGACGTACGTGCCGATGCCGCCGTTCCACAGGAGGTCGACGTGCGATTTCAATATCGCCTTCACGACCTCGTTGGGCGTGGTCTGGGCGGGCACCTCGAGCAGCGCCTGCGCCTCACGCGACAGCGTCAGGCTCTTCGCGGCGCGTGAGTACACGCCCCCTCCCTTGGAGATGGCCGCCTTCGCGTAGTCCTCCCACGAGGAGCGTGGCAGGCGGAAGACGCGCAAGCGCTCCTTGAGCGAGCGCGCCGCGTCCGGATCCGGGTCCAGGAAAATGTGCTGGTGGTTGAAGGCGGCCAGCAGGCGAATGTGGGGCGATTGCAGCATGCCGTTGCCGAATACGTCTCCCGACATATCGCCGATGCCGACCACCGAGAACGGCTCGGTTTGAATGTCCATGCCGATCTCGCGGAAATGCCGCTTGACACACTCCCACGCGCCGCGCGCGGTGATGCCCATCTTTTTATGGTCATACCCGGCCGAGCCCCCCGATGCGAAAGCATCGCCCAGCCAGAAGCCGTATTCCTCCGAGATCGCGTTGGCGATGTCCGAGAACGCGGCGGTGCCCTTGTCCGCCGCCACGACGAGATAGGCATCGTCGCCGTCGTGACGCACCACGCGCGGCGGGGCAATGATGCGGTCCTCGACGATGTTGTCCGTAAGGTCGAGCAAACCGCGGATCAAGGTCTGGTAGCAGGCGACGACCTCGGCCAGCTGACTCTCGCGATCGCCCACCAGGGGCCGCCGCACCACGAAGCCGCCCTTCGCGCCGACCGGCACGATCACGGTGTTCTTGACCTGCTGCGCCTTCATGAGGCCGAGGACCTCGGTGCGGAAATCCTCGCGCCGGTCGGACCAGCGGATGCCGCCGCGCGCCACGAAGCCCATGCGCAGGTGTACGCCCTCCATGCGGGTGGAGAACACGAACACCTCGAACATGGGTTTCGGCAGCGGCAGCTCGCGCAGCTTGTGGCTCTCGAGCTTGAAAGACAGATAATCCTTGAACTCTTCCGTCGCGGAGGTCTGGTAGGCGTTGGTGCGCACGGTCGCCGACAGAGCGCTCCAGAGCGCGCGCAAGATCCGATCCTCGTCGGAGCGCGTGACCTCCTCGAGCTTTGACCGTATGCGGTTATCGAGCCGTGCGAGGGCACCCTTGCGCGCCGTATCGGCCAGGGCAGGATCGAAGCGCGCGATGAACAGGTCCGCGAAGTCGTGCGCGATGGCGGGATTGTTGATGAGTACCTGCGCGATGTAGCCCTGGCTGAACGGCAGCCCGGTCTGCAGCAGGTAGCGGCAATAGGCGCGCAGCACCACGACGATGCGCCACGGGATGCCGGCGCTCAGCGTCAGATGGTTGAAGCCGTCGCTGTCCATGCGACCGGTCCACACCGCGGTGAATGCGCTCTTGATCTCGCCGGCCAGCTCCTCGAACTTCGAGAGAACGTTGCCCTGAATGAGTAGCTCGAGATCCTGGATCCAGGCGCGGCCTCCGCTTCCGAACTCGAGCCCGTAAGGTCGCTCCGCGATCACCTTCAGTCCCATGTTCTCGAGCATGGGCAAGAGATCGGAGATCGGAATCGCGTCCTCCTGGACGCGGAAAATCTTGAGAAAGAATTTCCGCTTTTGGCGCGGGTCGGGACGATAGATGTCAAGGTGCAGACGCTCTCGCTCCTTCACCGCCGCCTCGAGGAACGTCACGTCGTGCGCCGCCGCCTCTCCCGGAAAGTCCTCGGTGTACGCGGCGGGAAAGGCCGGTGTGTAGGCGTCGAACAGGCGCAGCGCAGTGGCCTCGTCGAAGCGCCCGAGCAGGGCTGCCTTGAAGTCGTCCGCCCAGGAGCGGACGGCGAGGGCGACTTGTCGTTCGAGCGCATCGCCATCGATGCGCGAGGACTCGCTCGGCAGGGTGCGTGCGACGAGGTGAATGCGCGCGAGTTTCGACTCGGCGATCTGCACTTGCGATTCCATCCCGATCGCCGACAGTGTGGTGCCGATGACGCGCTCGATGCGCTGGCGCACCTGGGTGTTGTATTTCTCGCGCGGCACGAACACCAGGCAGGAATAGAAGCGCCGGAAGGGATCTCTCCGCAGCAGAAGGCGCACGCGCGGACGCTCCTGCAGCCCGAAGATTCCCGTCACCAGCCGGATGAGATCGGGCACGCTCGCCTGGAACAGTTCATCGCGCGGAAACGACTCCAGGATGTGCTGTAGCGCCTTGCCGTCGTGGCTGTCCGGCGCCAGCGCGAAATGCTGGACCACCTGACTCACCTTGTGGCGCACGAGCGGAATCTCGCGCGGTGTCGAGTTGTATGCGGAGGAGGTCCAAAGGCCGAGGAATCGCCGCTCGCCGACCAGCCGCCCGGCAGGATCGAAGTACTTGACGCCGACGTAATCGAGATAGCCCGCGCGATGCACGGAGGATTGCAAGTTCGCCTTCGTGACGAGCACCAGGTCGTGCGAGCGGCTCTGACGGCGGATATCGCTCGCGAGCGTGCGGGTGATGCTGGGCGGGCGCTTGTGGCCGGTGCGCAGGATTCCAAGGCCGGTTTCTTCTACCGACTCGAGCGCATCCTCGCCCTTGCGCGTGCGCAGCCGATACTCCTTGAACCCGAGGAAGGTGAAATGGCGATCCTCCATCCACGCGAGCAGCGCCTGCGCTTCGCTCACGTCGCGCGCATCGAGACGCGCGTGCAGGGCGTTGAGATCGTCGCCGGTGCGACGCGCTGCGGCGCGCATTTTCGCCCAATCGGCAAAGGCCACGCGCACGTCGCGCATGCCGCGCTCGATGTCGGCGCGCAGCGACTCGAGGAGCGCTAAGTCGACGATGCGGTCGATCTCGACGTGCTGGAACGATTCGAGCCGCCGGTGCCGATCGGCCGCTGCGCCCCGCTCCTCGATGCTGCGTAACACCCCGCCTGCGCCGCGCGTGACCGAAAAAATCGGATGCGCAAGAAAATGGATGGTCAAGGACCGTTGCGAAACCGCGAGGCCGATCGAATCGACCAGGAACGGCATGTCGTCGTTCACCATCTCGATGACGGTGTGCGGCGAGGTATAGCCGTGCTCCTTGAGCGTCGGATTGAACACCCGCACCAGCGCGCGGCCGCGACGACGGTGCGCGAACTTCAGGTGCGACAGAGCCGCTCCCGCGAGCATCGCAGGATCGCGCGCCGCCATGTCGTTCGCATCGACGTTCGCGAAGTACGCCTCCAGGAAGCGCTTGGTGTCCCAGCCTGCACCGGATTTGCGCCGGCGCGCCGCGGTGACGACGGCCGCGACCGTCCTCAAGTATTGTTCTGTGTTGGCTTGATACATGTCGATACCCTAGGAATTCACGCGCGCGGCGAGGGCGCGCGCGAGACGGGACTCGCGATGTGGTCGAGAGAATGCGGCCCCCGTCGGCATGGGCGAATTATGCCAGGCCCGGCTGGTCGGCGCTGCAAATGCGCCGCCGACCCGCCCATCAAGCACGATGGCTTGCGGCGAGATAGTGCTGCGTCTGCATTTCAATCAAGCGGCTGGCGGCGCGCTCGAATTCGAATTGCAGGCGCTCGCCGTGATAGAGTCGCGCCGGCGGGGCGGCGGCGGACACCACGATCTTCACGCCGCGGTCGTAGAGCTCGTCGATCAGCATGATGAAGCGCCGCGCCGCGTCCTCATCCGCCGGCGTGAATTGCGGCACGTCGGTGATGAACAAAGTACCATAGAGCCGGGCCAGATCGATGTAGTCGTTCTGGCTGCGCGGACCTTCGCACAGCGCGCGGAAGTCGAGCCACGCGATGTCGGCGCCGACGGCGCGGGCACGCAGCGGCCGTCCCTCGATCTGCAGCGTGACCTCGCGCGCGACGTCGCCTCCCGCGAGCGCGGCGAAGCGTTGCTCGAGCGCGAGCGCTGTCTCCGGCGCCTGCGAATCGAGATAGGTCGGGGCGCGTTCGAGCTGGCGCAGCCGATAGTCGATCCCGACGTCGAGATGCAAGACCTCGACGTGTGCCTCGATCAGCTCGATGGCGGGCACGAAGCGCTGCCGCTGCAGTCCCTCCTTGTAAAGATCGCGAGGCGAGGTATTCGAGGTGGCGACCAGCACGACGCCGCGGCGGAACAAGCCCTGCAGCAATCCGGCGAGGATCATCGCATCGCCAATATCGGAGACGAAGAACTCATCGAGGCACAGCACGCGCGTGCGCTGCGCGATGTGCGCGGCCGCGAGGTCCAGCGGATCGGTGCGGCCCTTGATGGCCGCGAGCTCGGCGTGCACTCCCCGCATGAAGCGATAGAAGTGCTCGCGCTCGCTGCTACCTAGGCCGAGCGAGGTGTGGAAGGCATCCATCAGCAGGGTTTTGCCGCGTCCGACGCCGCCCCACAGGTACAGACCCCGGGGCGCCGCGCGCTCGGCGCCTTGCGGAAACCAGGAAACGCGCGAGCGCAGCTCCTGCAGAATGCCCCGAGCTGGATGGCCCCGGGCTGGATGGCCCCCCGTCGGCACGCGCAGGCCGGCGGCGAGCGCATCGAGGCGCTCGGCCGCACGCGCCTGATCCGCATCGAATTCCAAGCGGTGCTCGGCCACGGCGGCCTCGAGACGCGCGCTCACGCTCTTCGCTGCGTCGCTCGCCAACGGCCTATAGGCTCTGATAGTTCGGACCCGATCCACCCTCGGGGGTCACCCAGGTGATCTGGTCGGTGTAGGGTTCCTTGATGTCGCAGGCCTTGCAGTGAACGCAATTCGAGGAATTGATCTGCAGGCGCTTGCCGCCGCTGCCGTCGGCGACCATTTCGTAAACGTTGGCCGGACAGAAGTTTTGGCACGGGTTGCCGAACTCGGAAACGCAGCGCGTCGCGCACAGATTCAAGTCCGCGACCTTGAGATGCACGGGCTGGTTCTCGTCGTGCGTGGTCGAGGCAAAGAAGACGAACGCCAGGCGGTCGCGCGGCGGCAGCTCGCGCTCGCCCCAACGGCGGTCGGGCGAGACGTATTCGTCGAGGCGCTTCATGGCCTTGTCGTCGGCATGGTTGGCGAGCGTCCAGGGGAGCTTGCCGAAGGTGATGTAGGTCTCGAGCGCGGCGTTCGCGAGGCCGAGCCACAGGCCATGCTTGAAACCCGGACGAATGTTGCGCACCTTGTGCAGCTCGCGTCCGCCCGCCGACTCGCGCCAGCGCTTGTCGAAGCCCAAGCTCGTGCCGGTCTCGACATAGTGCGCCGCCGCCGTCATGCCGGAGCGGATCGCCTGGTGAATACCCTTGATCTTCGGCGTGTTGAGCGTACCGCCCGCATCGCCGACCAGGAGTGCGCCGGGCATCTCGAGGGTCGGCATGGATTGATAGCCGCCCTCGATCACGGTGCGCGCGCCGCCCGCGATGATCTCGCCCCCTTTGAGCAGCGCCTTCACTTCCGGGTGATTCTTGTACTGCTGAAATGCCTCGAAGGGCTTGAAACGCGGATCCTCGTAGTCGAGACCGACGACGAAGCCCACGTACACTCGATCGTTGTTCAGGTGGTACAGGAAGCTGCCGCCGTAGGTGCGGCTGTCAAGCGGCCAGCCGATCGTGTGCTGGATGAGCCCCGGCTGCACCCGGTTCGGCGGCACTTGCCACAGCTCCTTTAAACCCAGACCGTAGGTCTGCGGCGACTTGCCCGCGTCGAGCTTGAAGCGGCGAATGAGCTGTTTCGACGTGCTGCCGCGGCAGCCTTCGCAAAACATCGTGATCTTCGCGTGGATCTCCGGGCCGAGCGTGAAGTTCGGGCCGGGCTCGCCGCTCTTCTCGAGACCCATGTCGCCGATGCGCACGCCTTTGACCGCGCCCGAATCGTCGAACAGCGCCTCGGCCGCCGCAAAGCCCGCGAACACGTCGACTCCGAGCTTCTCCGCCTCGGCGCCCAGGATCGGAACCAGTTGTCCCAGCGAGATGATGAAGTTGCCGTGATTGGCCATCTGCGGTGGCGTGATCAGGCGATAGCGCTTGCGGCGGGTCATGAACAGGAACTCATCACGCGCGGCCGGCACGCAGATGGCGGGAGCATGCTCGCGCCACCCCGGCAGCAGCTCATCCAGGGGACCGGGCTCCATCACCGCACCGGACAGGGAATGTGCACCGAGACTCGCAGCCTTTTCGAGCACGCAGACGCTCACGTCGGGGTTCAACTGCTTTAAGCGAATGGCGCATGCGAGGCCGGCGGGGCCCGCGCCGACGATCGCCACCTCGTACTCCATGACGTCACGTGCGTTATCGGTCATCTACTTGTCCTTATTCTTGCCGGCTCTGGGCCGCGCTCAAAAACGGCGGCGTAGTAGACCACAAACCCGCCCTTGCGGGCCAAAGGGGGCTCACCTTCCGCACCGTGTCCGCCTGATGAACAGCAGGTGAGGGGATTCTCTCACGAACGTCGCTGTTATCAGTGGGGAACACCATGGTTGAAGCCAAGGACGCTGCGAACCAAGGACGGCCAATGGACTGGGCATGGTCAGGGCAGGGACGCCCACCCCGGCTTGCGGGGTGGGCGTGCGGTCAGCGTCAGCTCACAGCACCTCGATGGCGATGGCAGTCGCTTCGCCGCCGCCGATGCAGAGGCTCGCAACGCCCCGCTTCTTGCCCTGGGCGCGCAACGCGTGAATCAGCGTCGTCAAGATGCGCGTTCCCGTGGCGCCGATCGGATGGCCGAGCGCGCATGCACCGCCGTGCAGGTTGACCTTGGCGTGGTTCAAGCCGAGGTCCTTCATGGCGGCCATGGTGACCACCGCAAACGCCTCGTTGATCTCGTATAGATCGACGTCTGCAGGCTGCCAGTCGAGCTGCTTCAGCAATTTCTGAATGGCTCCCACCGGCGCGAGCGTGAACCATTCGGGCTCGCGAGCGAAGCTCGTGTACTTGAGGATGCGTGCCAGTGGCTTGAGTCCGCGCTCCTTGGCGATCGATTCGCGCGTCAGCACCACCGCGGCCGCTCCGTCGGAAATGCTGGCCGAGCTTGCTGCCGTCACCGTGCCGTCCTTGGCGAAGGCGGGCTTCAAACCGGGAATCTTGGCGATGTCGATGGTGCTCGGTGTCTCGTCCTTGTCGACCACGACCTCGCCCTTGCGCGTCTTGACCGTGACGGCAGTGATTTCGTTCGCGAAGGTGCCGTCCGCCACGGCGGCTTGCGCGCGCCGCGCCGACTCGCGCGCGAAGTCATCCTGTGCATCGCGCGTGAATTCGTAGCGTGCGGAGGTCGCCTCCGCAAAGCCGCCCATCAGCTTGCCGTCCCAGGGACTCTGCAGGCCGTCGAACAGCATGTGGTCCAGCACCTCCTGGTGCCCCATACGATACCCGGTGCGCGCCTTGGGCAGGAGGTACGGCGCGTTGCTCATGGACTCGAGGCCTCCGGCCGCGATCACGCGCGCCGAGCCTGCGAGAATCTGATCGCTCGCGAGCATGACGCTGCGCATGGCCGAGCCGCACATCTTGTTCACCGTGGTGGCCGGTGTGCTCGCGGGAATGCCCGCGCCGAGGGCTGCCTGCCGCGCCGGCGCTTGCCCGAGGCCGGCGGAGAGCACGCAACCCATGATGACCTCGTCGATTTCGCCGGCCGGGATCTTGGAGTCCGCGAGCGCCGCCTTGAGCGCTGCCGCGCCGAGCTGCGGGCCGGTCAGGCCGGCCAGAGCACCCTGAAAGGCACCCACGGGCGTGCGCCGGGCGGAAAGAATGACGACAGGATCGGAGCTCATAGGGGGTTCCTCAAATTGACCGGACAACTCATAAGTATAGTCCTACGGCCGGAAATCAACCCGGTTCCGCGACGCCGCAATTCACGGTTCCAGGGGCTCGCCCACCGCCGCGGCGATCACTTGGCGGCTGCGTTCCCGGGCACCCTCGGGATCGAGCACCTCGAGAATCTCGAAGCGCAGGGCGTGCCGGTAGATCATGATGCCGCCGGACGGCAGCACGTCGCGCGTTCCGTGAATCGCAGCCGCCACCACCGGCATGTTCGACCGTTCCGCGGTCTTGAACGCGCCGCCGAGGAACCGGCGCACCTGCCGGTTGGTATCGAAGGTGCCTTCGGGAAAGAACACGAGCGACTGTCCCCGGGCCGCGAGCTTCCACACACGCCGCGTGTCCGAGCCCCCCTTGTGACGGTCGAACCGTTCCACGAAGGCCGAGCCGAGGCGCCGCAGCAATAGACTGGCGAGCGGCACGCGCACCATCTCCTTCTTGATGACGAAGGCGAAAGACGGCGGCAGTGCCGCGGCGGCCACGATGCCGTCGATGTAGCTCGCATGATTGGCGACCACGATGCAGGGCGCCTTCGGCAGCCGCTCCAGGCCCTCGACCCGCAGCGGAATGCCGGCGAGACTGAAGAACGCGCGGGAAAGGGTTCCCGCCACCCTGCGGCGGCCCCTCAATGTGGGCACGAAGAGGTTAACCGTGAGAGCGATCAAAGCGAGGATCGCGAACAGCACGAGACAATAAGCGGTGAACAGGCGCTCAACGAACGCCCGCAATGGCACTTCTGTGATCTGGTTCTCCTTATGTTAATACTTGCAAAGTACTGTGAGACCGGTCACGCCCCCCTGCAACTGCCACTCGCATACTGAAGTAGCGAGTACAAGCACCATTTCGTGCGACTTCTACGCGGGATATTATGGCGACGGCTCTCAAACGGTCGGTTTATACACGCAGCTCGGGTGCAGGAGTACCGCCCACCCGAGAGGCGCCCGATCCCGCCCTGCAGCGCTTTCTCGACGCGGTGTGGATGGAGCGGGGCTTGTCCGCCAATACCTTGGCCGCGTATCGCGCCGATCTGACCGCGCTCGCGCGCTGGCTCGACGAGCGCGACAGCGACCTGCTCAAGGCGACGCGCCTCGAGCTCCTCGGCTTCATTGCCGCGCGCGTCGAGGGCGGATCGCGCCCGCGCTCCACGGCGCGACAGTTGTCGAGCTTTCGCCGCTTCTTTCGTTTCATGATGCGCGAGGGCCTGATCACGGTCGACCCCACGGCGCAGATCGCGATGCCGAAGATCGGACGATCGCTGCCGAAGTCCCTGACCGAGGCGGAAGTCGATGCGCTCCTCGAGGCCCCGCTGGTCACCGATCCGCTGGGCCATCGCGACCGCACCATGCTCGAGGTCCTCTATGCCACGGGGCTGCGCGTCTCGGAGCTCGTGAGCCTGAAGCACAATCAGGTCAATTTGAACCAGGGCGTGATGCGCGTGGTCGGCAAGGGCAACCGTGAGCGGCTGATTCCGCTGGGCGACGAAGCCGTGAAGTGGCTACAGCAGTTCATGCAGGGCCCGCGTGTGGAGATCCTGCTCGAGCGGCAGACCGACTATCTGTTTCCGACTCGCCGCGGCGACCGGATGACTCGCCAGGCGTTCTGGCACATCATCAAGCGCTATTCCAAGAAGGCCGGCGTCGAAAAGGAGCTCTCGCCGCACACCTTGCGGCACGCCTTCGCGACCCACCTGTTGAACCACGGAGCGGATCTGCGCGTGGTGCAGATGCTCCTCGGGCACAGCGATCTGTCCACCACGCAGATCTACACGCACGTCGCGCGCGAGCGCCTGAAAGATCTGCACGCGCAGCATCATCCGCGGGGTTAGTCCGCAAGCGGGTGAACCCGCGGCATGGCGGAGAGTCCAACCCCTTCGCGTCTTTCCCCGGAGTGCTCGATGTTGAGAAGCGTGTGCGTGATGGCGGTCGCGGCTTTGGCAGGCACTCTCGGCCAGGCGAGGGCGCAGGTTCCCGCGGAGACCCACGCCGTGCCGGATCCGCGCGCGGCGCTGGTGAAGCTGCTGCCGGCCGGCACCAAGGTCGACGATCTGGTGGCCTCTCCCATCCCCGGTATCTACCAGTTCGTGCAGGGCGCCGAAGTGAGCTATCTCACCGCCGACGGCAAGTACTTCCTCGACGGCAACGTCTACGACATGGCGACCCGTGCGAATCTCACCGAGTCGCTGCGGGCGCGGGCGCGGGTGGCTCTGATCAACGCGATTCCCGAAACGCAGATGCTGATCTTCTCGCCGAAGAATCCGCTCTACACCATCACGGTGTTCACGGACGTCGATTGCCAGTACTGCCGGAAACTCCACAGCGAAATGGCGGAGCTCAACAAGCTCGGCGTGCGGGTGCGCTACTTGTTCTATCCGCGCACCGGGCCGAACACCGAGAGCTGGCGCAAGGCCGAGGTGGTGTGGTGTTCGGCCGATCGCAACGATGCGCTCACCCGTGCCAAGGCCGGGGCGCAGCTCGACATGAACAAAACCTGCGGACCGACACCGGTCGCGCGCGAATACGCGCTCGGTCAAAGCCTCGGAGTGCGCGGCACGCCCGCGATCGTCACGGAGAGCGGGGATTACATCAGCGGCTACATGCCGCCGCGCGATCTATTGCAGGCGATCAAGCAACTGCAAGTGGCGCAGCGCTAGCGCGCAATCTCACCCGCGGCGCGGGTCAGCGCTCGAGGAGCTTCAGCTTGTCCTGCACGCCTTCCCATTGCTTCGCATCCGCGGGCGGCTCCTTCATCTCGCTGATGACGGGCCATTTCTTCGCGAGCTCCGCATTGAGCTGCTTGAAGTTCTCCTGACCCGAGGGAATTTCCTCCTCGGAATAGATCGCCTCGACCGGGCATTCGGGCTCGCACAGCGTGCAGTCGATACATTCGTCCGGATCGATCACCAGGAAGTTGGGGCCCTCGTGAAAGCAGTCCACCGGACAGACTTCCACGCAGTCCATGTATTTGCACTTGATGCAGCTTTCGGTGACCACGAACGCCATGACTTACCCTTCTAGATGACTCATGTTTGTCTAAATGACCCATGTTTGTCGAAGCAACCGGCTCGCGGGCGGCTCGATCAGACCGCTATTCTGCCACAGCCTGAGCGTCGCACACGTTTCGCCCGCGGCTCTCAGGCCTTGAGCGGCCGCGTCAGCTCGGTGAAATGATGGTCCTCGCGGCCCGCGGCGCGGTCGGCGAAATAGCGGCGCAGCGTGAACTCGCCGCTCGGAAACGCCAATTGATCCCAGGGGATGTCGGCCTCGTCGTAAAGTCCCACCTCCAGGCTCTCCGGCCCCGGCGCAAACTTGGGTTGGGTGAGCGCGGCCCGGAACATCACGTGAACCTGGCCCGCATGCGTGACGTTGACCACCGCGAGAAGCGACCCGATCTCGACCCGCGCCAGGGCCTCCTCGTAGCACTCGCGCGCCGCAGCGGCCTGCATGGTCTCGCCATTCTCCATGAACCCCGCGGGTACCGTCCAGAAGCCGAGCCGCGGCTGGATGGCGCGGCGGCAGAGCAGGATCTTTCCTTCCCATTCCGGTACGCAGCCCAGCACGAGCAGCGGATTCTTGTAGTGGATCATGCTGCAGCTCGTGCATACGAAGCGCGGCAGATGATCCCCTGCGGGTATTTTCGATACCACGGCCGAGCCGCAGTGGCTGCAGAAGTTCAAAGGGCTTCCATAAATTAAAGGACTGGTGCCCGGAGAGGGAATCGAACCCACACGGTGTCACCACCACCGGATTTTGAGTCCGGCGCGTCTACCAGTTCCGCCATCCGGGCATGCCAGATCAGGCAGTATATGCGATCGGATCACTTGGTAGTATCGCTTCAGGATGCAGCGCACGGACTTTCACTTCGAGCTCCCCGCGGAGCTCATTGCGCAACGCCCCGTGACGCCGCGCTCCGCGAGCCGACTGCTGGTGCTCGACGGCGAGAGCGCGGCGCTCGCGGATCGCGCTTTTCGGGAATTGCCTGTACTGCTGCGCGCCGGGGACCTGCTCGTATTCAACGACACGCGTGTCGTGCCCGCGCGCGTACGCGGTACGAAGGACACCGGCGGAAGAGTCGAGCTCCTGCTCGAGCACGCGGAGAGCGCCGACGTCGCACTGGTGCACGCGCGCGCGAGCAAGGGCCTGAAGGCCGGAGCCACCGTCAGGCTGCCGGGCGGCCACAGCGCGCGCATGCTCGAGCGGGAGGGCGAGCTGTTTCGCCTGGAGTTCTCGAGCGGGGTGCTGGAGTTCTTCGAGACCCACGGCGAAGTCCCGCTCCCGCCCTACATCCTCCGCTCGCCCGACCGCGCCGATCGCGAGCGCTACCAGACCGTCTACGCACGCATTCCCGGAGCCGTCGCGGCGCCGACCGCGGGGCTGCACTTCGATGCCGATCTCTTGACCACGCTCGAAAATCGGGGCGTGCGCCGCGCGTTCGTGACGCTGCACGTCGGCGCGGGAACGTTTCAGCCGGTGCGCGCCGACCGCATCGATGAGCATGAGATGCACCGCGAATACCTCGAGGTGAGCGAGGGCGCGTGCGCCGCGATCAACGCCGCGCGGGCGGCGGGGGGGCGCGTGATCGCGGTGGGTACGACCGTGGTTCGAAGTCTCGAGACGGCGGCCGCGGCCGCCGGCGGGACAAGACGCACGGCCGAGCTCGCGCCCTATCGGGGATCGACGCGCCTTTTCATCCGGCCCGGCTATCGGTTCCGTGCCATCGACGCCCTGGTCACGAATTTTCATCTGCCCGAATCCACCCTGCTCATGCTCTGCGCGGCCTTCGTGGGCAGCGCCGCGCTCAAGCGGGCCTACGCCCACGCGGTGGCGGCGCGTTACCGTTTCTTCAGCTACGGAGATGCCATGTTCGCGACGCCGACCCCAACTGCCCTCGCGCCATGAGCGGCTCCCTGAACGCGGCCGCTCGCATGCGATTCGCGCTGCTCGGCACGGACGGGGCCGCACGCCGCGGCCGCCTCGAGTTCGCGCGCGGCGCTGTCGAGACGCCCGCGTTCATGCCGGTGGGCACGTACGGCACGGTGAAGGCAATGACGCCGGAGCAACTCGACAAGATGGGCGTAGAGATCCTGCTCGGCAATACCTTTCACCTGTATCTGCGGCCCGGCCTCGAGGTCATCGAGGCGCACGGCGGCCTGCACCGCTTCATGCACTGGGAGCGCCCGATTCTCACCGACTCGGGGGGCTTTCAAGTCTGGAGCCTGAAGGAGATGCGCAGGATCACCGAGCAGGGCGCGAGCTTCCGTTCCCCCATCGATGGGGCGCCGGTGTTTCTCTCGCCGGAGGAATCGATGCGTATGCAGCGCGCCCTGCGCTCGGACATCGCCATGAGCTTCGATGAGTGCACTGCGTATCCGGCGAGCGAGAGCGAAGCGCGCGAGTCGATGGAGCTGTCCATGCGATGGGCCCTGCGCGGTGCGCGGGCTTACCATGAGACCGAGCCGCCCGGCACCTTGTTCGGCATCGTGCAGGGCGGCGTGCACAAAGGGCTGCGCACGGCCTGCCTCGCAGCGCTCGAGGAGATCGGCTTTGCCGGATTGGCGATCGGCGGGCTCGCCGTCGGCGAGAGCGAGGCGGAGCGCCTTCTGGTTCTCGAGAGGCTGACCCCGCAGATGCCCGCCCATAAGCCGCGGTACCTCATGGGCGTGGGCCGACCGCAGGACTTACTCGAGGCGGTGATGCGCGGGGTAGACATGTTCGACTGCGTGATGCCGACACGCCACGCCCGCAACGGCCACCTTTTCACCCGCCGCGGCGTGCTCAACATCCGTAACGCGCTGCATCAGACAGATACTCGTCCCATCGAGCAGGGCTGCGGCTGCTACACCTGCGCGAATTACAGCCGCAGCTACTTGCGTCATCTCGACAAGTGCGGCGAGATCTTGGGGTCGCATCTGAACACGGTCCACAACCTGCATTTCTACATGCGGCTGATGGCCGAGATTCGCGCAGCCATCGAGCAGCACCGGCTGACTGCCTATGCCGCCGACTTCTACGCCTTGCAGCGCGAGGGCACGGCCGCGTAACCCGGCCCCGTCGGGCGGCCCCGTCGGCCGGCCGCCGTAACCCCGGCCCTGGAGCCGACCGCGGTTGGCTCCTGTATACTGCCCGGCTTTGCGTTGCGGCATGTGCGGTACGAACGGGGGATAACGCATGGACTTCTTCATCAACACGGCCCAAGCCCAAGCGGCCGGCGCCGGCGGCGGTCAAGGAATCATGAGCGCGCTGATGCTGCCCCTGGTGCTGCTCGTGGTGTTCTATTTCCTGCTCATCCGGCCGCAGAACAAGCGCGCCAAGGAGCAGCGCGAGATGCTCTCGAAGATCGCGCAGGGCGATGAGATCGCCACCACGGGCGGGATCCTCGGCAAGGTCACGGCGGTCGGCGAGCAATTCCTGACCCTCGAGATCGCGAACGGCGTGAGCATCAAGCTGCAGAAGCACCAGGTGGCGCAGCTCCTGCCCAAGGGGACGGTCAAGAGCGCATGATTTCCTATCCCCGCTGGAAGATGGTGCTGGTTGCGATCGTATTCGCGCTCGCCGTCTTCCTCGCACTTCCCAACGTGTTCGGCGAGGAGAACGCACTGCAGCTCGTACGCGACCGGGCTGCCGTGCAGGCGAGCGACCGCAACACCGTGCTGCAGCTGCTCCAATCGAAGGGCGTGAAGCCGACCGGCGCATTCCTCGAGCAAGGCCGCCTTACGCTGCGCTTCGCGAGCAAGCAGGATCAGCTGAAGGCGCGCGACGTCATCACCGAGGCGCGTCCCAACGAGTTCACCGTGGCGCTCACGCAAGCCTCGCGGGTTCCGGAGTGGATGCGCAGCCTAGGACTGAGCCCGTTGAAGCTCGGCCTCGATCTGCGCGGCGGCGTGTACCTCGTCTATCAGGTCGACGTCGCGGGCGCCGTGAAGCAGCTGCTCGACCATCGCGAGCAGGACTTTCGCGCGTCGCTCCGCAACGCCCACGTCCCCTATCAGGACGTGGTGGTGGACTATGCCGGCAACCGCGTGCGCGTGCTGTTCCGCGACTCGGACAGCCTGACCAAGGGCAACGCCGCCATTCTGGCGGACAACCGCGGGCTGCATCTCACCGAAACCAGCGTCGGCGGCGCGCCCGCCCTCGAGCTCGCGCTCACGCCGCAGGAGATCAAGGACCGGCAGGACTACGCCGTTCAGCAGAACATCGTCATCCTGCGCAACCGCCTGAATAGCCCAGAGCTTGCGGTCTCCGAGCCGCAGGTCGCGCGCGAGGGCGTCGATCGCATCGCGATCCAGCTGCCGGGCCTGCAGAACTCGGCCGAGGTGAAGAAGATCCTCGGCAAGACGGCGACGCTCGAGTTCCGCATGGTCGACGAGAACGATAATCCGCTCGAGGCCGCCGCCACCGGGCACGTGCCGCTCGGCGCGAAGCTCTATTACTCGCGGGACAAGCAGCCGGTGCTGCTCAAGCGCGACGTGGTGGTCACCGGCGATCAGCTCACCGATGCCTCCTTCCAGCCGAACACTCAGGACGGCCCCGCCGTATCGGTGAGCCTGGATGCGCGCGGCGCGGCGAAGATGCTCAAGAACACCGAGGAGAACATCGGCCATCTCATGGCCGTGGTGTTCATCGACCGCTCGCGCGAGAAGAATGCGCAGGGCATCGAGGTCGACCGCACCACCGAGGAAGTCATCAACCGCGCGACCATCCGCGGCGTGTTCAGCAACCAGTTCCAGATCACGGGCGTGAATCCCATCGAGGGGCGTGAGCTCGCGCTGTTGCTGCGCGCCGGGGGGCTGGCGGCGCCGCTCACGCCGGTCGAGGAGCGCGCCATCGGCCCGAGCCTCGGCGCGGACAACATCGCCAAGGGCGTGCGCGCCATGGTGTTCGGCATGGCCGCGGCGTTCGTGTTCATGGGGATCTACTACAAACTGTTCGGGATGATCGCCGACATCGTGCTGCTCTTCAACGTGGTGTTGCTCACCGCGCTCCTGTCACTCGTCGGCGCCGCGCTCACCTTGCCGGGCATCGCGGCCGTGGTGCTCACCGTCGGCATGGCGGTGGACGCGAACATCCTGATCTACGAGCGCATTCGCGAGGAGGCGCGCAACGGCGTGTCGCCGCGCGCCGCGATCACGGCCGGATTCGACCGGGCGTTTTCGGCGATCTTCGACTCCAACATCACCGCGGCGATCGCGGGATTGGTGCTCTGGCTGTTCGGCGCGGGCGCGGTGCGCGGCTTCGCCGTGGTGCTGGTGCTCGGCATCGTCACCTCGATGTTCACGGCGCTCATGGGGTCGAGGACGCTGGTCCAGCTCATCTACGGCGGTAAGCGCAAGGTCGAGCGGTTGTCCATCTGAGCCTGTCGAGGATCTGAATCCATGGAGTTCTTCCACAAGGTCACGCGCTTCCCGTTCATGCGCACTCGCAAGGTGTGGTACGGGCTGTCGGCGGTGCTCATCGTCGCGTCGCTCGGCCTGGTGGTGGTGCGCGGCTTGAATCTCGGCATCGACTTCACCGGCGGCGTGAACATCGAGACGAGCTTCTCGCAGTCGCCGAACATCGACCAGCTGCGCTCGGCGCTCGTCAAGGCGGGCGTCAACGCCGCGCAGGTGCAGGCGTTCGGCAGTTCGCGCGACATCCTGGTGCGCCTGCCGCCCGACCCGAACGTGAAGGGCGAGCAGATCGGCGCGAAGATTCTCGATGTATTCAAGAGCGTCGACCCCGAGGTCAAGCTCCTGAGTACCGAGGTCGTGGGACCTCAGGTCGGCCAGGAACTCTTCGTCCACGGCGCGTGGGCGCTGGTGGCGACGCTCGTGCTCATCATGATCTACGTGCTCATGCGCTTCACGTTCAAGCTCGCGGTCGGCGCGATCTTTGCGGTGCTGCACGACCCGATCTGCGTGGTCGGGTTCTTCGCCCTGTCGCAGATCACCTTCGACCTGACTGCGATCTCGGCCATTCTCGCGGTCATCGGCTACTCGCTCAACGATACCGTCATCGTGTTCGACCGGGTGCGCGAACGCGCACGCAACGCCCGCAAGCTCGCCGTCTCGCAGGTCATCGACGAGTCCATCAATCAGACCCTCTCGCGTACCTTGATGACCAAGCTCGTGACTTTGCTGGTGGTGGTGTTCTTGCTGATCTTCGGGGGCGAGACGCTGCACGGATTCTCCGCTGCGCTCGTCATCGGTATCATCGCGGGCACTTATTCCTCGATCTACATTTCCGCCGCGCTCGCCCTCGATCTCGGCCTGCGGACGGATGATCTGCTCGAGCGCAAGCTCACGAGGCCCGAAGAGGTCGACGGTCTGCCGTAGCGATGGCGCTCCTTCTCGACCCCCAGGCGTGGCTATCGTTCCTGACGCTTACGGGGCTCGAGATCGTACTCGGCATCGACAACATCCTGCTGTTGTCGGTCCTCGTCGAGAGGCTGCCGCAGCGCCGGCGCAGGAGCGCGCGCTTCGTCGGATCCGGCTTCGCCATGCTGACGCGCATCGCGCTACTCCTGTCGATCGTGTGGATCACCACCTTGCGCCGTCCGCTGCTCAACGTATGGGGTCTCGATATCTCGGTGCGGGACGCCGTGCTGTTCGCGGGCGGGGCGCTGCTCGTGATTCAGAGCGTCGAGGAGATCGTCGGCCTCTTGAAGGGACGCGTCGCCCGTCGCACGGCCGGCACGGCCCGCGGCTTCTGGCTCGTCATCGTGCAGATCGGGATCCTGGATATCGTCTTGTCGCTCGATTCGGTGTTCACCGCCATCGGGCTCGCGCGGCGCGTCGAGGTCATGATCGCGGCCATCGTCGTGTCGGTGTTCGCAATGATCGCCATCTCCTCCGCGGTCAGCCGCTTCATCGCTCGGCACCCGACACTGAAGGCGCTCGCCCTGGTTTTCCTGGTGCTCGTCGGGCTGTCGCTCATCGCCGAGGCGGTACACGTCGAGATTCCGCAGGGCTATTTGTATTTCGCGATCGGTTTCTCGGCAGTTGTGGAATGGGTCAACATTCGCTTGCGGCGGCGGGGGTAACGTGTAGAGTGCGACCCATGCCGGCCACTGGGATATCGATATGAATATCAAAGGGATGCTCGCCACCAAGCCCATCGCGGACTATCAGGCGGAGGCGTGCGACAAGCGGCTGGTGCGCGCCCTCGGTATCCCCTCGCTCATCGCATTCGGTATCGGCGGCATCATCGGAACGGGCATTTTCGTACTCACCGGCCTCGCCGCCGCGACCCACGCCGGCCCCGCCATCGTCATTTCCTTCATCATCGCCGGTATCGGCTGCGCGTTTGCCGGGCTGTGCTATTCCGAGTTCGCCGCGATGGTGCCGGTCGCCGGCAGCGCCTATGCGTACAGCTACGCGACGCTCGGCGAGGTCATCGCCTGGTTCGTCGGCTGGAACCTCATTCTCGAGTACATGATGGCTTGCTCCGTGGTGGCGGTCGGCTGGAGCCGGTATTTCGTCAAGCTCCTCGACCTGTACGGAATCAACTTCATTCCGAACTGGCTCAGCTCGGCGCCCTTCGAGGCCGGGGACGTCGGATTTCAGGTGCATCGGACCAGCGCGGTGCTGAACTTGCCTGCGATATTCATCATCGCCGCCGCTACTGCGCTCTGCTACAAGGGCATCAAGGAGTCGGCATTCGTCAACACCATCATCGTCGCGATCAAGGTCGGCATCGTGATCGCGGTGATCGCCTTCGGCGCGTATTACGTCAATACGGCGAATTGGTATCCGTACATTCCGCAGAACACGGGGACTTTCGGCCAGTTCGGCTGGAGCGGCATCCTGCAGGCCTCCGCCATCATCTTCTTCGCTTACATCGGCTTCGACGGCGTGTCGACGGTGGCCCAGGAGGCGAAGGACCCGCAGCGCGGAATGCCCATCGGTATGCTCGGCAGTCTCGCTATCTGCACCGTGCTGTACATTCTCATGTCGAGCGTGATGACCGGGCTCGTGCCGTTCCAGCAGCTCAACGATGCGGCCCCCGTGGCGGTGGCGCTCGAGGCCCACCCAGAGCTCAAATGGCTCACGACCTGGGTGGTGTGGGGCGCGCTCTTCGGCCTCACCTCGGTCATCATCACGATGATCATCCCGCAGGCGCGCATCTGGCTGTGCATGTCGCACGACGGTCTGTTGCCGAAGATGTTCGGGGCGGTGCATCCGAAGTTCAAGACGCCGCACAAGTCCACTCTCATCACGGGACTGCTGGCTGCGATCTTTGGAGGCTGCTTGCCGATCGGCCTCCTCGGAGAGCTGGTGTCGATCGGCACCCTGATCGCCTTCATCGTGGTCTGCGTGGGCGTGCTGATCCTGCGCTACACGCGGCCCGATCTGCCGCGCCCCTTCCGCGTACCGGCCGTGTGGTTCACCTCGACGATGGGCGTCATCTTCTGCGCGGGCATGGCCGCGTCGCTACCGGTGGAGACCTGGTATCGGCTGATCTTGTGGAGCGCGGTCGGCATGCTGATTTACGTGGTTTACGGCTACTCGCACAGCCGCTTGCGGTTGCCGGAGGAACAGCCATCCGCCGCGGGTCCCGGCTTTACCAAGCCCGCCGAGGATCAGACGCTCTAGGGCCGAAGCCTTTGCGCGGCCCGCTCGGCTCAGCCCGGCAGTGCCCGCGCTCAGCCGCGCAGTGCCGCCGGGGTGAGGGGCCCGAGCGCCGCCAGCAATCCCTCGTACACCTTCGGATTGCCGGCCACGATGTTCGCTCCCAGCGTGTACTCCTCGCCGGCCGGCGTCCCCACGCGACCGCCCGCCTCGGTGATGAGCAGCGTCCCCGCCGCGGTATCCCAGGGTTTCAGGCCGAATTCCCAGAACCCGTCCATGCGTCCAGCCGCCACGTAGGCGAGATCGAGCGAGGCGGCGCCCGGACGGCGCACCCCGGCGGCCGTGTTCATGACGGCTTTCAGCACGGCGAGATAATGATCGACGTGCTCGGCAGCCATGCGATAGGGAAAGCCGGTGCCGATCAGCGCGCCTTCCAGCGCGCGCTGACTGCTCACGCGAATTTTCTTGCCTTCGAGCTGCGCTCCCTCGCCCCGCGAGGCGGTGAAGAATTCCTGACGGCTCGGGTCGTAGACGACCGCGTGCTGGAGGCGGCCGCGATACTCGACCGCGATGGATACGGCGAAGGTGGGAAAGCCGTGCAGAAAATTCGTCGTGCCGTCGAGGGGATCGATGATCCACACGTACTCGCTGTCCCCGGAGCGGCCGCTCTCCTCGGCGAGAAAGGCGTGATCGGGGTGGCTGCGGCGAATGGTCGCAATGATCTCGGCCTCGGCCTTGCGGTCGATGTCGGTGACGAAGTCGTTGCGGCCCTTGGTGTCGATCTTGAGCGAGTCGAGGCGCGAGAGGTTCCGGACGATGAAATCGCCGGCACGGCGCGCGGCGCGCATGCCGATGTTGAGAAGTGGTTGCATGGCGATAGGCGCTAGAATAACAGAGTGGCCTCCCTAGTTCGTATCGTACTCATCGACCCGAGTCACCCCGGCAACGTCGGCTCGGTGGCGCGCGCCATGAAGAACATGGCGCTCGAGGATTTGACCCTGGTGCGCCCCCGATCCTTTCCGCACGCGGAATCGAACGCGCTCGCCGCGGGCGCCGACGACATCCTGGCGAAGGCCCGCGTCGTGGACAGCGTGTTGGAGGCAATCGATGACTGCGCCTTCATCGCCGGCACGACCTCGCGTCCGCGCTCGTATTATTGGGAATTCACCACCCCGCGCGAGGTGGCGTCGCGCATCGCCGGACTGGGTGCGGGGAATCGCGCCGCGCTGCTGTTCGGCTCGGAGCGCTACGGCCTCGGCACGGAAGATCTGAACCACTGCAACGTGCTGGTGCGCATTCCGGCGAATCCAGCCTATTGCTCGCTCAACCTCGCGATGTCGGTGCAACTGCTGGCGTACGAGCTCTTCATGGCGCGCGAACAGCCGCAGCCGCACGTGCAGCTCGAGCAGCCACTCGCGCCGGCGGGGGATGTGGAGCATTTCTATGCTCATCTGCATCAGGTTCTCAACGAGATCGATTTCGAGGACCGAACGGGACACCTCATGGAGCGGCTGCGGCGGTTGTTCAATCGCGCGCAGCTCGACCGCAACGAGCTCAACATCATGCGCGGCATCCTGAGCGCGGTGCAGGGAAGGCGCGGGCAATCCGCGCGTCGCTCGCGCCAATGAGCGCGAGTCCGGTGTACCTCGACTATGCGGCGACCACTCCGGTGGCCCCCGAGGCGGCGGCGCGCATGACGGAGTGCCTGACGCGGGACGGCACGTTCGGCAACCCCGGCTCGGCGAGCCATGCCTATGGCGAGGAGGCGAGCGCACGCGTCGAGGCGGCGCGTGCGCAGGTGGCCACGGCGCTCGGCGCAGAGGCCGCCGACATCGTGTTCACCTCCGGCGCCACCGAGGCCAACAACCTCGCGATCTTCGGCACGGCGCAGTATTACAAGGACGCCGGGCGACACATCGTCACGGCGCGCACCGAGCACAAATCCGTACTCGACCCGTGCAGGGAGCTCGAGCGGCGCGGATGGACCGTCACGTACCTTAAGCCCGGCGCAGAGGGAGCTCTCGACCCGGCGCGCGTGGCGGCGGCCGTGCGGCCCGACACGGTGCTGGTCTCCATCATGCACGTGAACAACGAGACCGGCGTGATTGCCGATGTTGGCGCGATTGCGGCGCTCTCCACGCGAATCGGCAACGCGCGGATACACGTCGATGCCGCACAAAGCGTCGGCAAGTGCGAAGTCGATTTCGCTGCGCTCGGCGTCGACTTGCTGTCCGTGTCCGCGCACAAGGCTTACGGACCGAAAGGGGCGGGCGCGTTGCTCGTATCGAGGCGGCGCGGCGCCCACCTGATGCCGATGCTCTACGGCGGCGGCCAGGAAGGCGGGCTACGCTCCGGCACCGTCGCGACGCATCAAGCCGTCGGCATGGGAGCGGCGTTCGAGATCGCGAGCGCCGCGCGCGGGACCGAGCACGGGCGCATCGCGGCACTCGGCGAGCGCTTGTGGGGCGCGCTGCGCGAGGTGGGCGGCGTGGTACTCAACGGCGCCGCGGCGGCACGCGTGCCGCACGTGGTCAATGTGTCGTTCGAGGGAGTCGAGGGCGAGAGCCTGCTCGCGGCGGTGCAGCCGCACCTCGCCGTGTCCACGGGGTCCGCCTGCACGTCGGCCACGCAAGAACCTTCCTACGTGTTGCGCGCCCTGGGCCGGGACGATCGGTTGGCGGAGAGCAGTCTGCGCTTCAGTCTCGGGCGCTTCACGAACGAGGCCGATATCGACACGGCGGCGGCGGTGGTGACGCGCGCCGTCGAGCGGCTGCGCCGGATTGCCGGCCACCGGGACGCCGGCCGGCGGATCGCCGGCACGTGAGTTACAACGAGCTTACCCGTCGATACTTCCATGATCCGGCGTGCATCGGCACGCTCGAGGGCCCCGACTGCTACCGCGGCGCGGCAGGAAGCCGGTCGGCCGGCACCTGGGTGCAGTTCGACATACGGTTGGGGCGCGCCGGTGCCGAGCCCAGGGTGCGCGAGGCTCGTTTCCTCGCCTTCGGCTGCCCGCACGTGATCGCCGCCGCAAGCCTGGTCGCGGAGCAGGCCGAGGGCGCTACCCCGGAGTCCCGATTGCCGCAAAGCGTCCACGCCCTGCGCGAGCGGCTGGAGGCCCCGGTCGAGAAGCTGGGGCGCCTGTTCGTGGTGGAGGATGCATGGATCGCGGCGCTGCAGGCCGCTCATAGCCATATTACGCAGTCCTCATGCTAAAAAAGTGCGCTGCAAGTCCGGTGCAAGGTCGCGTCGCGCGTATTATGTGCATCCTGCTACCACCTCGGAGCTCGGAGAGGAGAGGACACGGCAACATGACAATATCGTTGACGGAATCTGCGGCGGATCGAGTGCGGACACACCTCGCGAAACGCGGGTCGGGTGTTGGCTTGCGGGTCGGCGTGAAGAAAACCGGCTGCTCGGGCTTCGCCTACGTGGTGAACTACGCGGACGAGATTCACCCCGGCGATGCGGTTTTCGAGGAGCGGGGGGTCAAGATCGTAGTCGACTCGGCCAGCTTGCCGCTGATCGACGGCACCTTGGTCGACTTCGTCAAGCAAGGCCTCAACGAGGCGTTCAAGTTCCAAAATCCCAAGGCCAAGGTCGAGTGCGGCTGCGGGGAGAGCTTCAGCGTCTAACCGCGCCGCCGTCGCTTAAGGCGCGACCGCTTCAATTGAGGTTTTTCCAAGTAATACAGGCACTTCCGGTCACGCTGTCGATTGCCTGACAGCCCCCGCTAAAGTACACTTCGCGGTCTTTGTCGCCCCGTTGCGGGCCGTCAGCCATTTACCCGAGGTTAACCATGCCCATCGAGCGCACCCTTTCCATCGTCAAGCCGGACGGCGTCGGCCGCAATCTCATCGGCGAGATCATCAATCGCTTCGAGAAGGTCGGCTTGCGGGTGGTCGCGGCGCGCATGATGCAGCTGTCGCAGCGGGAAGCCGAGGGCTTCTACGCGGTGCATCGCGAGCGGCCATTTTTCAAGGATCTGGTGAAGTTCATGACTTCCGGGCCGGTCATGGTGCAAGTGCTCGAGGGCGAAGCGGCGATCGCGAAGAATCGCGAGGTCATGGGCGCGACCGATCCCAAGAAGGCGGCGGCCGGCACGATTCGCGCGGACCTTGCGCACAGCATCGACGAGAACGTGGTGCACGGGTCCGATGCGCCGGAGACGGCGGCTCGGGAAATTGCCTATTTCTTTCGAGAAATTGAGCTCTGCCCGCGTACGCGCTAGCGTAACGCAGGGTACGATCGGGGGGCATTGAGCGAAGTGGCCGGCGATCCCGTGAATCTTCTTGGTTTACCGCGCACCGAACTCGAGGCGTTCGTTGCCGAGCGCTTCGGGGCGAAGCCGTTCCGTGCACGCCAGCTCATGAAGTGGCTGTACCGTCGTGGTGTCGCGGATTTCGCCGCGATGACCGACCTCGCGCAGGAGTTCCGCAGCCAGCTCGCCGAAGCAGCGACCGTCGCAGTGCCGGAGATCGTCGAGGAGCAGCGATCGACGGACGGTACACGCAAATGGATGCTGCGCATGGATCGCGTGCAGGGCATCGAGATGGTGTACATCCCCGAGCCCGACCGCGGCACGCTGTGCATCTCCTCGCAGGTGGGCTGTGCGATGGATTGCTCGTTCTGCTCCACGGCGCAGCAAGGCTTCAACCGCAACCTGAGCGTCGCCGAGATCGTCGGCCAGGTGTTTCTCGCGCAGCGCGAATTGCGCGACTCGCGCAGAGGCGCACGTGCGATCACCAATATCGTGTTCATGGGCATGGGCGAGCCGCTCGCCAACTACCGCAATGTCGTGCCGGCAATGCGCATTTTCCTGGACGATCTGGGCTACGACTTGTCGCGCCGTCGCGTCACGCTGAGCACCTCCGGGCTCGTGCCGCAGATTTACAAGCTCGCCGAGGAGTGCAACGTCGCCCTCGCGGTCTCGCTCCACGCGCCCGACGACGAGCTGCGCAACCAGCTCGTTCCGATCAACCGCAAGCACCCGATCGATGAGCTGCTGGCGGCGTGCTGGCACTACATCGATAAGCAGAACGGACGCAGCGTGACCTTCGAGTACGTCATGCTCGAGGGCATCAACGATCAGCCCGCGCACGCGCGTGCGCTTGCGCGGCGCTTGCGCGGACATCCCGCGAAGCTCAATTTGATCCCGTTCAACAGTTTCCCGGGAACGCGCTATCGATGCTCCGCCCCCGCCGCGATGCTCGGGTTCCGCGACACCCTGAACGAGCACGGCGTGATCGCGACCATCCGGCGCACGCGCGGCGACGACATCGACGCGGCGTGTGGGCAGCTCGCAGGGCGGGTTACCGACCGCACCCAGGTGCGTCTCGGCGCGAAGATGAGCGGAGCGCGTGCCCCGGCGGAGGTTCGATGAGGAGCATAGGTTCGATGAGGAAAGGGCGCCCAATCGGGCGAATTCTTTCGGTGCTCGCGGCGGCGGCTCTCGCCGCGGTGTTGTCGGCCTGTCATTCCTCGCCGCCCCCATACCAGCCGCCCGATCGGCACAAGAAACCCGAGCCTGAGCAGGCGGCGATCGCCAACATGAAGATGGCCCTCGAGTACATGCGCATCAGCAATCTGGCGCAGGCGCGCGACCGGATCGAGCGCGCGCTCGGCGAGGCACCCGAGAATGCCAACGTTCAGGAAACTGCCGGGCTGGTTTACGAGCGCTTGAACGAGATCGCGAAGGCAAAGCGCGCCTTCTCGGCCGCCGCGCGACTCGGCAAGAACGATCCCGACATCCTGAACAGCTATGCGGGATTTCTGTGCCGCACGGGCAAGACGGCGGACGGCGAGAAGCTCTTCATCGAGGTCGCGAAGAACCCGGTGTACAGGACGCCCGAGGTGGCATTGCTCAACGCCGGGGTATGCGTGGGCTCCGCGGGTGATGTGGTCGATTCGGAGCGCTATTTCAATCGCGCTCTCACCATCAAGCCGGACATGCCGGAGGCGCTGCTGCAGATCGGTAACCTCGCGTACAGCCGCGGCGACTACAAGCAGGCTCTCGATGAGGTGCAGCGCTATCTCGCAATCAATCAGCCCTCCGCCGAAGTGCTCTGGCTCGGCTTTCGCGCCCAGCGAAAGCTGGGCGACAACACCGACGCCGCCGTGTTCGGCCGGCGCATTCAAACCGAGTTTCCCGATTCCGAGCAGGCTCAGATGCTGCGCGCCGGCATCGATCGATGAGCGAGACGGCGCAAGAGCTGGGTCAGAAGCTCAAGGCGGAGCGTGAGAAGCGCGGGATGAGCGCGCAGAAGATGGCGGACGACATGCATCTCGATGCGTGGGTGATCGATGCACTCGAGGCCGGCGACTACGAGCGCATCGGGCCGTCGGTCTACGCGCAGGGGCATCTCAGGAAGTACGCCGGCATTCTGGGCGTACTGGCGACGCAGGCGACGCCCGCCCGAGAGACCAAGCCCGCGGGTCCCGCCGTACCCATCCCGATCATTCGCCTCGACCCGCCCGGCCGGGGCGGCGGCGCTCTCTGGCCGACGGTCGCCAGCTTCGCGGTGATTGCTCTGGTGGCGGGCGGCATCGCCTGGTGGCGTCCCTGGCACGCCCGCCCGGCTGTGTCGGTCCGCGCCTCCGCTACGTCGCTCCGCTCCCCGGCCCGGCCGGTCGCCGCAGGTGTCTCGGAGCCGGAATCGACCGCTACGCCTTCGCCGGTGGGGTACATGGCGGACACGGCCGATGCCGGCGTCGCAGCCGAGGCCACCTCGGCCGGCCCGGCTGCCGCGATTCGCTCGATGCCCGCGAGCCCCACGGACCTCACCCCCGGTGTCGGACGCGCGCGGCTGCGCCTGAGCTTTTCCGCCGATTCGCGCGTAGCCGTGTACGACTACACGGGTAAGTCCGTGTTCACGGGCAACGGTCGGGCGAACAGCGTCAAGACGCTCTCCGGAATGGCGCCGTTCCGGGTGTACCTCGGATTCGCGAGCGGCGTGCAGCTGCAAGTCAACGATCGCGCGGTGGCCATCGGGCCGCAGTTCGTGACGGGCGACGTGGCGCGTTTCGAGGCGGGCGCCGATGGCGTACTACGCCGCGATCCGCGCCCCATGCCCGCGGGCGCGCCCGCGCCGGCGTCGCCGCGCGGCTGAAACAGGGGCTTTTCTCTTGAGCAAGATCATCGAGCCCCTGCGCGGCGTTCACGATGTGTTGCCGGCACAGGCGCCGGCGTGGCAGCACCTCGAGCGCACTGCGCGCGAGGTGTTCGCCGGCTACGGCTACGAGGAGTTTCGCGTTCCCATCATCGAGCAGACGCAGCTCTTCAAGCGCTCGATCGGCGACTTCACCGACATCGTCGAGAAAGAGATGTTCAGCTTCGTCGATCAAGGCGAGGATCACATCACGCTGCGGCCCGAGGCGACCGCCGGCATCGTGCGTGCCATGATCTCGAACGGCTTGCTGCGCGAGAACCGGCTCAAGGTGTGGTGCATGGGGCCGATGTTCCGGCGCGAGCGGCCGCAAGCGGGCCGCTACCGTCAGTTTCACCAGATCGACGCCGAGGCGTTCGGTTTCGAGGGTCCGGACGTCGATGCGGAGATGATCTTGCTGTCGGCGCGGCTCCTGCGCCGGCTGGGGTTGACGCGCATCAAGCTCCTGATCAACTCGCTCGGCACGCCGGCGGTGCGCGCAGCCTACCGGGAGCGCTTGGCTGCTTATTTCGCCGCGCACGAATCCGAGCTCGATGCGGACAGCAGACGCCGCCTCAACACCAATCCGCTGCGCATCCTGGACAGCAAGAACCGGGAGATGCAGGGCCTCATCGCCGGGGCGCCGGCGCTCCTCGATGAGCTCGACTCGGAGTCGAGAGCGCACTTCGATGCGCTCTGCGCGCACCTCTCGAGCGCCGGGGTCGCATATGATGTCGAGCCGCGCTTGGTGCGGGGCCTCGATTACTACACGCGCACGGTTTTCGAGTGGACCACGGATCTGCTCGGGGCCCAGAGCACGGTGTGCGCCGGCGGCCGCTACGACGGGCTGGTGGCCCAGCTCGGCGGCGCCGACACTCCCGGGATCGGCTGGGCGATGGGGCAGGAGCGCATCGTCATGCTGCTCGACAGGCAGCAGGCGATTCAGGCGGAGCGGCCGCAGATCTATTTGGTGCTGGTGGGCGAGCGCAGCGAGGCGGAGGGGCTGAAGCTCGCCGAGCAAGTGCGCGACGCGCGGCCTTTAGTGCGGCTGCAGATGAACCTCGGCGGCGGCAGCTTCAAGGCGCAGTTCAAGCGCGCCGACAAGAGCGGCGCGCAGCTCGCGCTCGTTCTCGCGGAGGACGAGCTCGCCCGCGGGGTCGTTGCACTCAAGTGGTTGCGCGAGGATCGGGCGCAGGAAGAGTGCCCGATCGATGCGATCAGTGAACGCTTGGGCGTGTTGTTGGGTCTTTAACGCAGGCGGAGGTTGGCGGAGCACTCATGGCAGAAGATTATTTGACCGACGACGAGCAACTCGAGCACGTCAAGCAACTCTTTGCGGAGTATGGCCCCTGGACGCTCGGCGCGGTGGTCGTCGGCCTGGGACTGGCCTTCGGCTATCGCTACTACAACCAGCACATGAACGAGCGCGCACTCGATGCCTCTGCACAGTTCGCCGACATGAGCGCCGCGGTCGACGGCAACGACCCTGCCAAGGCGCGGGGGATCGCGGACGGCCTGATCAAGACCTATCCGCGCTCACCCTATGCCGATCAGGCGCAGCTCGTGCTGGCGCGTCTCGCGGTCGATGCAGATCAGGAAGCCGGTGCCATCGGCCCGCTGCAAGAGGTCATCGAACATTCCAAGGACGCCGAGCTCCGGCACATCGCGCGCCTGCGTCTTGCGCGCGTGCAAATCGATCAAGGCAAGCCCGACGAGGCGCTGAAGACGCTCTCCGACGTACCCGGCACCTTCGCGGCGCGTTACGACGAAGTGCGCGGCGATGCCTACTATGCCAAGAAAGACCCGGCCAAGGCCGCGGAGCTGTACAAAAAGGCGCTGGGCGAGGGCGACCCGCAGAGCATGGACTCCGCGTTGCTCGCGCTCAAAATCGCGGATCTCGGTTTGGCCCCCGCCTCCCCGACGGAGGCTATGATGCCGCCGGCCACACCCCCGGCCTCGCCGGCCGCTCCCGCTTCCTCGAACAAGGCCAAACCGTGATGCGCGCATTGCTCCCCGTTGCCTTTGCGGCGTTGCTCGTCTTTGCCGGCTGCAGCAAGGACAAGGACGTCGAACCGCCCGCCAAGCTCGTGGTTTTCCCAACGAAGCTCCCGGTGAAGGAGCTGTGGGGCGACAAAGTCGGCGGCGGCAAGAAGCAGGTGAAGCTGCGCCTCGGTCTCGGTCCGGCCTACGACGACGGCCTGGTATTCGCCGCCTCCGACAAAGGCGAGCTCGCCGCGGTCAATCTCGAGACCGGACGCCAGGTCTGGGTCAAGAAGTTCAAGAAGACGCAGCTCTCCGCGGGCCCGGGAGCAGGTGCGGGAATGGTGGTCGTCGGCTCGACCAAGGGCTGGGTGATCGCGCTCGAGGGCGCAAGCGGCAAGGAGCGTTGGCGCGTGCGCATCAACTCGGAGCTCTTGTCCGCGCCGGCGATCAGCGAGAAAGTCGTGGTCATGCGCTCCGTGGATGGCCGTTTGCACGGCTTCGATGCGGGCAGCGGTAAGGAACTCTGGTCGGTCGAGCAGCAGGTGCCGCGGTTGAGCCTGCGAGGCACGGCCATTCCGGTCATTGCGAAGGAAATCGCGGTGAGCGGATTCGACAACGGCAAGGTCATGGCGGTGTCGCTGACGACCGGCGACACGCTGTGGGACACGGCGCTCGCCACGCCACACGGCAGAACGGAGCTCGATCGGCTCGTCGATGTCGATTCGGCTGTGAGCGTCATCGGTGACAATGTATTCGCCACGGGCTTTCAGGGGCGAACCGCCATGATCGCGCTCGACTCGGGGCAGATCTGGTGGGCGCACGACATGTCGAGCTACCGCGGCCTCGCGGCGGACGAGGAGAATCTGTTCGTCACGGAGTCCGACGGGAGCGTGGTCGCGCTGCGCCAGCGCGATGGCTCGGAGGTCTGGCGCAACGACAAGCTCAAGCGTCGAGGACTGAGCACGCCCGCCGTGACCAGCTCGGCAATCGCTGTGGCGGACTACCAGGGCTATTTGCATTGGCTGGACAAGCAGACGGGCGAGCTCGTGGCGCGCGAACGCATCGCAAAATTCCGCGTGAGCAATCCGCCGATCGCCGTCAAGGACACGGTGGTGGTGCTCACCGACAGCGGCAAGCTCGCGGCTTACCGCGCGGCGCCGCGGGCGGCGGTCGCCGCCGCATCGTCGGTTGCACCGCCGGCCCCGATCCCCACTCAGTAGGCACTCCCGTGCTGCCCGTGGTCGCATTGATCGGTCGGCCGAACGTCGGCAAATCGACCCTTTTCAATGCGCTCACCGGCACGCGCGACGCGCTGGTGGCCGATTTTCCGGGCCTCACCCGCGATCGGCAGTACGGCTTCGCGCGGCGCGCACAAATCCCCTGCATCGTCGTCGATACGGGCGGCCTGCTGGAGAATGCCGACTCGATCGAGGGCCTGATGGTGGAGCAAACCGAGCGCGCCATTGCGGAGGCCGATCGGCTGATCGTGCTGGTCGACGGGCGCGCCGGGCTCACTCCGCAGGACCACTTCACGGCGGAGCTCGCGCGGCGCAGCGGCAAGCCGACCTGGCTCGCGGTCAACAAGACCGAGGGGTTCGATCCGGACACGGCCGTGGCGGAGTTCCACCAGCTCGGGCTCGGCGAGCCGCACGCCGTCGCCGCCGCGCATGATCAGGGCGTCGTGCCCCTGCTCGAAGCCGTGCTGGAGGGACTCGAGCCCGATCCCGAGGAGACGCCCGACGCGACCGGCATCAAGGTCGCGGTCATCGGCCGTCCGAACGTCGGCAAGAGCACGCTCATCAACCGCCTGCTCGGCGAGAATCGTATGGTGACCTACGACGAGCCGGGAACCACGCGCGATGCCGTCATGGTGCCCTTCGAGCGCGACGGCGAGCGCTACACCCTCATCGACACGGCCGGATTGCGGCGGCGGGCCCGCATCGAGGAGGCAGTCGAGAAATTCAGCGTGATCAAGACGATGCAGGCCATCGAGACGGCGCACGTGGTGGTCGCCGTCATGGACGCGCACGACAGCGTGGTCGAGCAGGACGCGAGCCTGCTCGGCACCGTCATCGAGCAAGGGCGTGCGCTCGTGATCGCCATCAACAAGTGGGACAACATTGCGCCCGAGCAACGCGAGCTGATCCGTGGGCAGATCGAGCAGCGGCTCTCCTTCGCCGACTTCGCGCCGCTGCACTTCATCTCGGCACGTCACGGAAGCGGCGTCGGCGAGCTCCTCGCCAGCGTGCGCCGCGTGTACGCAGCGGCTATGCGCGACATGAGCACTCCGGAATTGACGCGGGTGCTCGAGGCTGCGGTCGAGAGCCATCAGCCGCCGCTCGTGAGCGGACGGCGCATCAAGCTGCGCTATGCCCACCAGGGCGGTCGCAATCCGCCCGTGATCGTGATTCACGGCAATCAAACGGACCACGTACCGGACGCCTATCGGCGGTACCTCGTGAACGTGTACCGCAAGGCCTTCGACCTGACGGGCACCCCCGTGCGGGTCAGCTTTCGAGGCGAAGAGAACCCTTTCGCGGGCCGGCGCAATCCGCTCACCCCGCGCCAGCGGCGAAAGCGCAAGCGCTTGATTCAGCGCAACAAGCGCTAGGCTGCGCCAAAGAAAAGCGCCGGAGGGGGCGGCGCTGCACCGTCGTGGTGCAGAGGACGCGACGCCCGCGCCGGGTAGCGAGGCTAAGTCCATGAATCCGCGCGTATCTGCGACCATGGCACGGTGAATGCTTAGCTTCGAGCCCATTCCGGGGTTGGAGGGCGCATCGAGGTGAAGGCTCAAGGTCGACGATGAAGCTGGTCTCCGCCGTCATCAAACCTTTCAAGCTGGATGAGGTTCGCAAAGCGATCAACGATATCGGCGTACACGGCATGACGGTGACCGAGGTGCGTGGGTTCGGACGGCAGCGCGGCCACACCGAGATATACCGCGGGGCCGAGTACGTCGTCGAGTTCGTGCCGAAAACCAAGATCGAAATCGCCGTGACCGATGCCCTGGTGGACCAAGTCGTCGAGGCAATCCAAAAATCGGCGCGCACCGGCAAGGTGGGCGATGGCAAAGTATTCGTTTTCGCGCTCACGCACGTGGTGCGCGTCAGAACGGGCGAGCGGGACGCCGGCGCCATTTAGGGGAGTCGCATCGATGATCAAGTTGAGCCTCATCCTGGGGTTGTTCCTCGCGTGGATACCCCTGGTGCACGCGGACGATGCGTCCGGACCCCCGGCGGCGGCCACATCGAGTGCCGCGCCCGCCGCTGCGACGGCCCCGGCCCCGACGGCGCCCTTCATGCTCGCCGCCGACAAGTTGAGCGCCGGCGACACGGCGTGGATGCTCAGCTCGACGGCGCTCGTGCTGATGATGTGCGTTCCCGGACTCGCGCTGTTCTACGGCGGCATGGTGCGCAAGAAGAACGTGCTCGCCACCCTCATGCAAAGCTTCGCGTGCACCTGCTTGGTCACGATTCTGTGGTGGGTGATCGGCTATTCATGGGCATTCACGCCCGGCAACGGCTTCCTTGGAGGCGCCTCGCGGGCCCTGTTCGACGGTGTGCGCTACGTGCACGGCGATGGCGCCGCCAGCTTGAGCGTCTCGCATCTCGCCCCGACCATTCCGGAGGCGGTATACGCGATGTTCCAGATGACATTCGCCATCATCACGCCCGCTCTGATCGCCGGCGCCTTCGCCGACCGCATGAAATTCTCGGCGATGCTCTTGTTCCTGGCGGCGTGGTCGCTGCTCGTGTACGCGCCCATCGCGCACATGGTGTGGGAACCCACCGGCTGGCTGAACGCGGCCGGGGTGCTCGACTACGCCGGCGGAACGGTCGTGCACATCAATGCGGGCATCGCGGGTCTCGCCAGCTGCCTCGTGCTCGGCAAGCGCCTGGGTTACGGCCGCGAGGCGATGCCGCCGCACAACTTGACGTACACGCTCATCGGCGCATCGCTCCTGTGGGTGGGCTGGTTCGGGTTCAACGCCGGATCGGCCGTCGCGGCGGATGGGCGCGCGGGCATGGCCATGCTAGCGACGCAAATGGCGACCGGCGCCGCGGCGCTCGCCTGGATGTTCACCGAATGGGCGGCCAAGGGTAAGCCGAGCGTGCTCGGTATCGCCTCGGGTGCGGTGGCCGGCTTGGTGGCCATCACCCCCGCTTCGGGATTCGTCGCCCCGTCCGCGGCGGTCGTCATCGGCGCGGCGGCGGGCGTGGTCTGCTATTTCGCGGCCACCTCCCTCAAACATGCGTTTCGCTACGACGATTCGCTCGACGCCTTCGGCGTGCACGGTATCGGCGGCATTCTCGGCGCTTTGCTCACCGGCGTGTTCTTCAGCAAGGAGCTCTCCGGCGTGGACGCAACCATCGGCAAGCAAGTCGTCACACAGCTCAAGGGCGTGGTCACGACGGTGGTCTACGGTTTCGCGGTGAGTTACGTGATTCTGATCGTCATCGACAAGACGCTGGGGCTGCGCGTCACCGAGGAGCAGGAGCGCGAGGGCCTCGACATCTCTTTGCACGGGGAGAGCATCGAGTAGCGTAGACTGCGTGTCCACGGGGGTGAGACATGTCGTGGTATGGGCTCGCAACCTTCTGCGTGACATACTTCCTGGCGGTGGCGACGCCCGGACCGGGGGTGGCCGCCGTGATCTCGCAAGCGCTCGCACGCGGCGCCGCCGGTGCCCCGGCCTTCATTGCCGGATTTCTGGTCGGCGATCTGCTGTGGTTTCTGGCTGTTGTCCTAGGCCTCTCCGCGCTCGCCCAGCACGCGCACACGGCATTCGTGGCGGTCAAATATCTGGGCGCGCTCTACTTGCTATACCTTGCCTACAAGCTCTGGTCAGCGCCGGCGCGCCCGCTCGAGACGGGGCCGCAGGTTGCGCGGCCGCCGCGCGCGCTGTTCCTCGGCTCTCTCATGCTCACGCTGAGCAATCCGAAACCCATGCTTTTTTTCCTGGCGTTGCTTCCCACCGTCGTTCCCCTCGAGACACTGAACGCGCTCGGTCATCTCGAGATCGTCGGCGCCATAGCCGTCATCCTGCCCGCGACGCTCGGGGGATACGTGTTCATCGCCGCCCGAGCGCGCGCATGGCTGCGCAGCCCGCGGGCCCTCAAGATCATCAACCGCGGTAGCGGCACCTTGATCGCGGCGGCGGCAGTTGCCGTGGCGACGAGGTAATCGTGTTTCCGCTTCGCGCGCCAAGCCGCCGGCGAGGCCGACACCGGTCAGACCCAAGCCGGCCGCGCCTCGCCGGCCGCTCGCGTCCGTAAACGGCGACAGTGGCGGTCGCGCGACGGACCGATCTCGGCTTTTCGTGACGAGGGTCGCACTCCGTTGGGGATTATGCCGGTTAGTCTTTCCGCGCACTGTCGCGATCCGGAGAATCTGCATGAGCAACCCGTACAACAGCGCTGCCGAGCGCGCCTCGGTCTTGGGCCCCACGCTCTATTTCAAGGGCGATCTCAGCGCCGAAGAAGACTTGTTGATCCAGGGCCGGGTCGAAGGCTCGGTCACCCACACACAGCGACTCACGGTCGGTGCGCAGGGCACGGTGAAGGCGAACATCACTGCGCAGCTGATCATAGTGGAAGGTACCGTGGAAGGAGATCTGCATGCCGAGAAGTCCGTGTTCGTGAAGGACACGGCCAAGATTCACGGCAACATCTTCGCACCCACCGTGAGCATCCAGGAAGGTGCGAGCTTCAGCGGCAGCATCGACATGGACGGCAAGAGCGGCCAGACCGCCGTCAAGCCCGACGCGCAGACTCGCGCGCTCAGAACTTCCGGAGGCGCGGCGTGAGATGGCCTGGTTCAAGAAATCCGATGATGGAGACAACGACATGATGAACTCAGCCCCAGGCAGCCGCCCGGCTGCGCATGAACCGTCTCGTCCCGAGCCGCGCGAGCCGCGGATGGAACCCCGAGAGCCGCGGACGGAGCCGCGCGCACCGGTTCCGCCGCGCGCGGCGGAACCTCGCGCCGCGGAAGTACGGGCGAGCGAGACCCGCGCAGTCGAGAGCGCTCCGCGTGCCTCGGTTCTCGGCCCCACCTTGCGCTTCCGCGGCGAGCTTTCGGCGCAGGAAGACCTGATCATTCAGGGCAGCGTCGAGGGATCGATTACACATACCCAGAGCCTCACCGTCGGAACGGACGGCACGATGAAAGGCGACATTCGCGCGCGCGTGATCGTGGTCGACGGCAAGGTCGACGGCGACCTGTATGCCACTGAATCGGTCAGCATCCGCGCGACGGCGAAGGTCAAGGGCAACGTCTTCGCGCCGCGGGTGGGCATCGTCGAAGGGGCATTCTTCCAGGGTCAGATCGAGATGCAGCCGTCCGGCGCCGCCGTGCAGGAGCACAGCGCACGCCTGCGGCAAGCCGCCCTGGGGGCACCGTCGCTCGAAGCTCCCGCCGTCGACAAAATGCTGGGCGGCGCCGGCTGAGAACCGCCCGCCGAGACTGATGAGCGGCGTCGCCTCGGCGCGAGCGCGCCGGCGGAACGTCCGTCCTGCCTCAGCGCAGGAACAACTCCGGATCGACCCAGGCGCGATTGAGGCTCAAGGCCCAGTGTAAATGAGGTCCGGTCGCGCGGCCGGTCATACCCACCGCGCCGATGCTTGCGCCCGCCACGACGCGTTGACCTCGTCTCACATCGATCGCGCTCAAATGACAGTACATGCTGATCAGGCCCTCGCCGTGGTCGATCAGTACCGTATTGCCCGTGAAGAAGTAATTCCCGGTATCGAGCACGGTGCCGTCCGCGGGAGCCGACACCGGCGTTCCCGTCGCGGCGGCGATGTCCATGCCGGTATGCGGGTTGCGTGCTTCGCCGTTGAATACCCGCCGCATGCCGAAGGAGCTCGAGCGCACGCCGGGAACGGGCGGCGACCATCGCAGGCTCGCGGGCGGGGCGGTGCTCCAATGCTCGAGCGCGCCATTCAGAATCGCGTGCTCGCGATTCACTCGCGCGAGATCCTCGGCCGACAGATTCACCTGGCCCGGCGCCACCTTGAGCGACTGAGTGAGATAGCGCTTGTCGGCGATGGTGAAGACGACCGGGTGCGCGCCGGAGGCTGAGTACACTTCGACTTGCATGTCGCCGACCGGCGTGGACAAGGGAATCCCGATCACGGCGGTCCAGCCATCCCCGTCGCGAACGACGAGGGCCCGATGCCCGTCGGCCTCGACCCGCGGGGCAATGTCGCCGGCAGCCTCGAGCCGTAGCAGCTTGACGCCGCCTGGCACGGCGCTCTCGCGCGGCAATTCCAGGCCGCGCGCCGCCCCCGCCGCGGCGAGGAAATATGCCAGCGCGATGAGCGCACGCGTTGCCGTCACGGCTCTTGGACCTTGGCGCGGATGTGACCCTGCGCGAGCCGCGCCTCGATCAAGGTGCCCGCCGGTGCATCATCGGCGTTGCGCACGATTCGACCTCGCTCGTCTTTTACGATGGCGTAGCCGCGCGCCAGGGTCGCCAGCGGGCTCACGGCGTGAAGCGTGCGCACGAGCGGAAGCAGCCGCTCGCGGCCGCGGCCCACGCACTCGAGCCCCGCCGCCTGCAGCCGCGCCTGGAGCGCGGCGTGCCGCGCCGCGGCGTCCCGCACGCGCGCGAGGGGACTTGCCTGCCAGAACCGGCTCTGGTATTCGCGAAACTGCGCCACGCGTATGTTCTGGGCGTGCCGCAGAGCGCGGCGCAGGCGTCGCTCCAACTCATCCAGGCGCTGCGTTTGCTGGGCGCAGCGTGCGATGGGGCTCACCAGAGCTGCGCGCCCCTCGAGCCACCGCAACCGCTCGTGCTCCTCACCGAGTCGCCGGCGCGCGCAGCGCCCGAGCCGCGCGGCGAGACTCGCGAGCGCCGCCAGCCACTCCGCGGCGTCGGGGACGACCAGCTCGGCGGCGGCGGAGGGCGTCGGCGCGCGCACGTCGGCGGCGAAATCGGCGATGGTGAAGTCTATTTCATGCCCGACTCCGCTCACGACGGGAATCGAGGATGCAACGATGGCCCGCGCCAGTCGCTCATCGTTGAATGCCCACAGATCCTCGAGCGAGCCGCCCCCGCGGGCTAGGATGAGGACGTCGCACTCGCCCCGGCGGCAGGCGAGTGCAAGCGCCGCAATGAGCTCCGCGGGCGCTTGCGCGCCTTGCACGGCCACCGGATAGATCATCACCGCGACGGCGGGAAAGCGCCGCGCAAGCACGTGCAGGATGTCGCGCACCGCGGCGCCGGAGGGCGAGGTGATGACGCCGATGCGCCGGGGCAGCGCCGGCAACGGGCGCTTGCGCTCGGCCGAGAACAGGCCCTCCGCCTTGAGCTTCGCGGCGAGCTCCTCGAACTGGCGCCTCAAAGCGCCGAGACCCGCATCCTCCATGTGCTCGACGATGAGCTGGAACTCGCCCCGCGGCTCATAGAGCCCGATGCGGGCGCGCACGAGCACTTTCTGGCCGTCGCGGGCGGTGAACGCACACAGCATGTTCCGCTGCCGGAACATCGCGCAGCGCACCTGCGCGTTCGCGTCCTTCAACGAGAAATACCAGTGCCCCGAGCTCGGCCGCGAGAAATTGGAGATCTCGGCCTCGACCCATAAAGTCCCGAAGCCGCGCTCGAGCAGCACCCGCACTTCGCGGTTGAGGCGCGAAACACTGTAAATATCGCGCTCGGCGCGCGCCGGGGAACCGGACAGGGCTTCCATGGCGAAATAATAGCGGTTTGGGCCCTTGCAAGGTACAATGCGCCGCCTCTTAGACGAACCTAGTGGACGCTCATGCGTATTCTGGAAGAGGCACTCACCTTCGATGACGTGCTGCTGGTACCGGCATACTCGGAAGTTCTGCCGCGCGACGTTTCCCTGTCCAGCCAGCTGACCCGCGACATTCGGGTCAATTTACCCGTGGTCTCCGCCGCCATGGACACCGTCACCGAGGCACGGCTCGCCATCACCATCGCGCAAGAAGGCGGCATCGGCATAATTCACAAGAACATGTCGATCGAGAGCCAGGCTCGAGAAGTCGATCGCGTGAAGAAGTTCGAGAGCGGCGTGATCTCGGACCCCATCTGCGTGACGCCGGACATGTCGATTCGCGATGTCATCAATCTGACCCGCGCCAAGAACATATCCGGCGTGCCGGTGGTGGCCGGCAGGAAAGTCGTGGGAATCGTCACGCATCGCGATCTTCGCTTCGAGACCAAGCTCGATGCGCCGGTGTCCTCGGTGATGACGCCGAAGGAGCGCCTCGTCACGGTGCGCGAGAACGCGCCCAAGGAAGAGGTGCTCGCGCTTCTGCACAAGCACCGCATCGAGAAAGTCCTCGTGGTCACGGGCGACCACGAGCTCAAGGGCATGATCACCGTCAAGGATTTCCAGAAGGCCACGGAATTCCCGAACGCCTGCAAGGACAACGTCGGGAGTCTGCGGGTCGGCGCGGCGGTTGGCACGACACCCGACACGCTGGATCGCGTCGCGGCCTTGCGCGAGGCTGGCGTCGATGTGGTGGTCGTCGATACCTCGCACGGCCACTCGCGCGGCGTGCTCGAGACCGTTGCCCGGATCAAGAAGAAATACTCCGATCTGCAAGTCATCGGCGGCAACATCGTGACCGCCGAGGCCGCACTCGACCTGGTCAAGTACGGGGCCGATGCGGTGAAGGTGGGCATCGGTCCGGGCTCGATTTGCACGACACGCATCGTTGCGGGCGTGGGCGTTCCGCAGATCAGCGCGATCTCCCGCGTATCCAAGGCGCTCGAGGGAACGGGCGTGCCGCTCATCGGCGACGGCGGCATTCGCTACTCGGGCGACATCGCCAAGGCCATCGCGGCGGGCGCGCATTGCGTGATGATCGGCGGCATGTTCGCGGGCA
>Ga0302324_100000289_pt1 | contig 135214 bp, 126 predicted proteins | sample Palsa_T0_1_FD_201949 | JGI IMG/M metagenome (GOLD analysis project Ga0302324, IMG submission 201949) | Peat permafrost microbial communities from Stordalen Mire near Abisko, Sweden - Palsa_T0_1 | ecosystem: Environmental > Terrestrial > Soil > Palsa > Peat permafrost | place: Sweden: Abisko... | reverse complement strand
CCGGGGCTTTCACATCCGACTTGCATGGCCGCCTACACACGCTTTACGCCCAGTAATTCCGAACAACGTTTGCACCCTCTGTCTTACCGCGGCTGCTGGCACAGAGTTAGCCGGTGCTTGCTAAGGAGATACCGTCATCATCGGAGGTGTTGGCTCCGACTTATTCGTCTCTCCCCACAGGGCTTTACAACCCGAAGGCCTTCATCACCCACGCGGCGTCGCTGCGTCAGGCTTTCGCCCATTGCGCAAGATTCCCCACTGCTGCCTCCCGTAGGAGTCTGGACCGTGTCTCAGTTCCAGTGTGGCTGATCATCCTCTCAGACCAGCTACCCGTCTTAGCCTTGGTAGGCCATTACCCTGCCAACTAGCTGATGGGCCGCGGGCCGATCCTCAGGTGCAAGCTTGCGTGCAGAGGCCTGCTTTTACCGCAGCCTCTTTCGAGGCCGTGGTCCTATGCGGTATTAGCCCTCCTTTCGGAAGGTTATCCCCTGCCTGAGGGAACGTTACCCACGTGTTACTCACCCGTGCGCCACTGTACCAGGGCCGAAGCCCCTTCTCGTGCGACTTGCATGTGTTAGGCGCGCCGCTAACGTTCGTTCTGAGCCAGGATCAAACTCTCCAGTTTAATCTGTAGAGTCCCCCGAGGCGCTCGCGGCGGCTTCTTAGGGCTGTCGTGAGTCGGAGCTCGGGCTCTGGCTTGGAAAAAGGAGTGGCCTGTCGGTCACCGGTGCGAAATGCACCGACGCCGTGGTCCACTCCGGGACCCACTCGTCAAGGTTCGCCCACGGCCGAGCCGTGTTTGAACCATGTAGCGAGCGTACGATTCAGTTTTCAAGGACCGAGGGAGCACGTGAGCTCCTACTGTGAGGGGGGCGGTAAGCTAGTAAGAGGAGCGACGTTCGTCAAGAAGCATCGCGGAAACAAAGCAAAGTGACCGTCAATTGGGGGACTTCGGGGGAGCGACCGTAAGCTCTCCACAGCTTACCCACCGCTAATCCCGAGGTTCTCCGGGCTTTTCCCGGCTCTCGCAGTCTTGGCCCACCCACGGGGCGAGCCCCGTAGGCCTTTTTGGGTGGCCGGGCGGCGCAATGTAGTCAGCTAGACCCGCCTGTCAATCTCTTTTCTTTTGGGACGGTCCGTCCGGGATCTCCGGTATCTCATCCGTGTACCAAAAGCCGCCTGGCTCGCGAACGAGCATGGCCTCGATGCCGCTCGAGAAGCGTACACGCCATCCGCGCTGGCGCCAGCCAAGGCCGGCCTTATAGCGCCCCAGGGCGTCGAGAGGCTGCAAGTCGCCTCGCACTCGCACCGCCGTGGGGCGACCCACGGGATCGCTCGATATCTCGACCGCGGACCAATGTGGCTCGCGAAGCGCGGTCCAGCCCACTTCGTCGGCCAACAGACGAACGATGGCCGAGATGGCGCGCGCGTGACCCGTGAGACGCGCCTTGTGCGAGAGAAGCAGAGCGATTGCGTAGCCCTCGGGCAACGCGTAGACGGCGAAGCCGCCGCGCGTCGTGCGGACCGCGATAGACAGAGGCGGATGGGCGAGCTCAATCTGCTGTCCAACGTCCTGCAGGACGATGCGCATGTGCGCCGCCGCAACTCGTACGGAAAAGGCGTCGAGCGGACCCGCGTAGTCGACCGTCTCCCCCTGACGGTCCACCAGCGCTGCGGCTCGGGCGCCTGGCACACGAGCCACCAGCTCGGCAAGGATGACGCCGAATCGGCTCTCGATCTGTTCGCGCGGCTCGCTCTTTCGAACGCCCTTCGCCGGCCGTCTCATGGCTGGTTGGAGGTGGCCAGGGCGGTGAGCGCCTCGGCCTCGGCGCTAATGCTGACGTCGATTTTCTGCCGGCGCGCACGAAGCAGTGCGTCGAGCGCCCCGCGCGCGCGCATCGCCACCACCGAGTCGGCCAGGTCTTGCCGCCGCTGCTCGATCGAGTGACTGTCAGGCGCCGCCCGATCGACCAAACGCAAGACGTGCCATCCGAAGGGGCTCTCGACGACGGGGCTGATGCTCCCGACGGCGGCCAGCGCGAACGCCGCGGCCACGAACGAGGGGTCCAGACCGCCCCCGTTCGCCATCCTTCCGTCGGCACCGAAGGCCGGGACCTGCTCGATCCTGAGCATGATGTCGGCGTGGGGAACCATGGACGCCCGCTTCTCGAATTGCTCTGGGGAGCTCGAGCCGAGCACGGCCTGGCGGATGGCGGTGGCCGTGGCGAAGCGGGCGCCGTCCGAGACGAGGCCCGATCGCGGGACCAGCGCGTGCACGACGGTCAGAGTGGCCAGCTCGTCGTCGGTGGGTGGCCCCAGCTCCTTGGCCCTTGCCGCCGCTCGGAGCACGACTGTCCGAGCCAGGGCGGAGGCGCATGCGACCCGGACCCCCGGGGCTTCGGTCACCCCGAGCGAGCGGGCATCCTCGGCGACGAGCGCGTCGTCGATCAATTCATCTACGGCTGCCCGAGTCGTGATGCCCTGCGCGCGCGCGACGTCCGCCACCAGCGCAGCCGGCACTCCAACGGCGCCCACGCGACCTACGTCGCCTGGCGCGAATGCCTCCCTCAACGGGGCAGGCGGCGCGTGGTGCGAGCACCCGACGAGGACGACCACCGCGGCTTTTGGAATCCCCGAGAGCCAGTAGTCGGCCAGGCGCATCGCAAAGACGATAGCGTGCCCACAGCTACGCAGACGAGGGCGCCTTACGACGCCTGAAACGAGCCAGCGCCCCCTTCGTGAAAGCGGCAATGGCCAATAGTCCGCCCCCGACGGCGACCAGGCGAACGAGCAGAGCAAGCTCCGGGCTCTTGGCTTCGAATGAAACGAGCTGCAGTCCGACCGCGAGGCACACGCCGCACGCCATGTTCGCGACGGCAGCTCGCGGCCACGAGTCCGCGACTTTCGGGATGGCGACTACGACGCGGGGAGCGTCCCCCAATGCCTTGAGCGGCGGGGACGCCCAAGACAAGGCAAAGAGCGCCCAGGCGAGAACGCCCACCAGCGTGTGGGTGGCGTCGAGGAGCGGGTCCCCCAGCCCGGCCGCGCTCACCCAGGCTAGAGCGCAGACCATCGTGAATCCCCAGAGGCACGGGCTTCGGGTCCGGCTACCGAAACGGCGCTCGAGGCCGGCCCCTGCGCCCAAGAACACCGGTCCAGCCAGAGCCGCTACCTGCACCACCCGCGATGCGCCAGGGCGACCCCACACCACCGGGGCGACGGTAACCGCCCAAGCGTAGGCGCCGGGGATGCTCGCTGGAGCGGCAGTCGCCAGGCGGGCAAGGGTCCGGACGCCGCGCACGTGTCCGTCTCTAGCGCCTAGTCGCGCAGCAAGCTCTCCGGCGCCAAGGCGCCGATGCGGCCCGACTCGTCTCCTTCATGCTCCTCTGCGATGCCGGTGAGACCCAGAGCGCGCCATAGACCTTGGTCCAACAAATGGGTCGGACGCACATTGTGAAGGGCGGCGAGCATGATGCGCTTGGTGCCCGCGCGCTCTTGCTCGAGCTGATCGAGCAGCCGCCCTACCGCCTTGCGTTGCAAATGTTCTTGCGACCCGCAGAGATCGCAAGGGATGGTGGGAAACTCGGCGAGCGCCGCGAACGCGCGAATGTCTTCCTCGGCACAATAGACGAGCGGGCGCACCACGACGAGCCTACCCTCGTCGGCAAGCAGCCGCGCGGGCATGGCTCCGAGCTGGCCGGCAAAAATCAGATTCAGGAAAAGCGTCTGCAGAACGTCGTCGCGATGATGGCCGAGCGCAATCTTGTTGCAGCCGAGCTCTTTGGCCACTCGGTATAGGATCCCGCGCCGCAGCCGCGAGCACAGCGAGCAGAATGTTTTCCCGGCTGGGATTTTCGACGTGACGATCGAGTACGTGTCCTCCTCGACCATTCGAAAATCGTACCCCTCGCGGGCCATGTACTCGTGGAGCACGTGCGCCGGATAGCCGGGGTGACCTTGGTCGACGTTGAGCGCCAATAGCTCGAAGCGAACCGGAGCTCGGCGCTGCAGCGAGCGCAGAAGGTGGAGCATCGTGTAGCTGTCCTTGCCGCCGCTGACCGCGACGAGGACCCGGTCGCCCTCCTCGAGCATGCCGAACCGCGCGACGGCTCGCGCCATGTCGCGACCAAGCTTTTTCTCGAGGACCTCGGCGCCGCTGAGCATGACGTGTCAATGCGCTAGCACGAGGGCGGCGCGTCACGCGCGCGAAGCACGCTCGATCATGGCCAAGAAGGTCAACACTCCGTGCCCTGTCGCCCCCTTGACTTGAGCCCAACCGCTGGGTCGGTCGAGCGACGCGGGGCCCGCGATGTCGCAATGAATCCAGCGCGCATCGCCCGCGAACTCGCGGAGGAACAACGCCGCAGTGATGGAGCCCCCGTGCCGATCCCCGGTCTGCTTTACGTCGGCCACGTCACTCTTTATCTGCTCGCGCAAGTCTTCGAGTAGGGGGAGCCGCCACATGGTCTCGCCCGATTGCTTGATGGCCGCCGCGAACTCGGCCGCCGCGTCTTCTCGATTCGCGTACCAACCCGAGCACGTGCTCCCGAGCGCCACCACGCAGGCCCCCGTGAGCGTCGCGTTGTCTACGATGAGATCGGGCGACAGCGCGCGCGTATAGGTGAGCGCGTCCGCCAACACCAAGCGGCCCTCGGCGTCGGTATTGATGATCTCCACCGTTTTTCCGTCGAGCGAGCCCCAAATGTCTCCCGGACGATAGGCGTTGCCGTCCGGCATGTTTTCCGCGCAGGCGGCGATGGCGTGCACTTCGACCTTGGGTTTCAAGGCCGCCACGGCGGCCATGAGGGCGACCACGTTCGCGGCGCCGCTCATGTCGTGCTTCATCTCGCCCATGCCCGCGGCGGGCTTGATGCTGATGCCGCCGCTGTCGAACGTGATCCCTTTTCCGACGAACGCCAGCTTTCGTCGAGCCCCCTTCGGGGTCCACGAAATGTGGACCACTCGGGGCTCGTGCGGGCTGCCGCGACCTACCGCGTCGATGAGCTTCATCCCGCGGCGACGAATCTCCGGGAAATCGAACACCCGAATCTTCAGTCCGTTTTCCTTCGCGACCTTCTCGGCCGCCACCGCAAACGTTTGCGGATAGACGACGTTGGGCGGCTCGTTGCTTAGATCGCGCGACAAGTTGATGGCCGCGCCCACGCGCTGGCCGATTGACACTGCGGCTTTCGCCTTGGCGGTCACCCGGGAAGAAGGCACGAGCACGACTCGGGCGAGCTCGGCTTTCGGTTTCCTCTCCCCGGTAAAATACTTGGTAAAGCGATAGGCCCCGAGCTCGATACCCTCGGCCACCGACCGGAGCTCGTTCTCGAGTCCGACAGGAATCACCACCGCCATCGAGGCGGCCTTCTCGGTATTCGCGATCCGCGCGGCTCTTGCCGCGAAAATGCGCAGCTCGGGCGCGCCCACCTTCCGCCGCTCGCCGAGACCGAGCAAGACGAGCTTGCTCGCCGCAATCCGTCCGAGCGCGGGCAGCGACACCGACTGATCGCGCTTGCCGGTAAACTCTTCCTTCGAGATGAGCTTCGACAGCTCGCCACCGAATGCCGATTCGAGCGCTCGCAACGCGGCGGGCCGGGCCCCGCTCTTGTCCGCAATCTGCAGCACGCCAACCACCAGCACGTCGGCGACCACAAGGACGGGAGACTCCGTCCGAACTAGTATTTCAATGGGCATGAGGGCAGCGAACTATGCCAGACGCCCCCCCTCTTGCGCTACCCTCTCGGCATGAGCCGCCCGCGCGCCGCAGCATTGCTCGCTGCCACTCTCACGCCGAAAACGGCGGCCAGCGCGCTCGGCATGCTCGGCATGTTCAGTATGACGGCGTGCGCCGAGCCCAAGGTGTCGCTCGCGGCCGGCCCGCGGGAATACGTTCCGAGCGACTACACGCAGGTCCTAGACACCTGGACTCGCGACAAGACCCTCGTCGAGCTTTCGGATCTCGACGGCAAGCTGACCGTGACCGCCACCTTCGAATCGTGGGACTTTCGTTGGGCCTACGTCGTTCGGTATGCCGCGGACTACCGCCTCACGGTGGCACAGCGCAGCGAGCTTCTCGACCGGACGCTCGGCGAAACCAAGAACGACCACGAGTTTTACGTCGCCGTGTCGGGAAGCAATTGGCGCTGGACGGACTTGAGCCGGCCCACGAGCGCCTGGATCGTTCGTTTGATCGACGACCAAGGCAACGAGACGGCCCCATCGAAGATCGAGTCGATCATCAAGCCCGGGCCCCTCGAGCAGCAATATTTCCCGTATACGAACGTTTGGAGACACGCCTTTCGAGTTCGGTTCCCACGCTACGCGGGCGACGGCCGCCCCACGATCGCCCGCGATGCGGCGTGGTTCGGCCTGCTCTTCGCCGGCTCCGAGGGCAACGAAGAGCTCATCTGGCGCGTCGCACCGGGGTCGGCCGAACGGCGCGGGTCGTAACGGCTCGACGACGGGCCGGCTAGGATCCCTCCCCGAAAATTTCGAGCAGCGGAGGGCACGTCACGAGAAGCTCTTGAGCGACACGCCGATCGCACACCAAGACCAGCGCGCCGGTGTCCGCCGCACGAACCGTGCTCGGAGCGACAGCCGCTCGGAGCACTTCGCTCGGGAAGAGAAAGTCGCCCGCGCGCAAGACTGCATTGCCCGGCACGCCACTCGGCGAGACAAGCTCTAGCTCTCCGGCCCCGACGATGAGAAATCCGGGAATCGGAGCGCCCGCCTGAACGAACATTTCTTGGCTCGCGAGGGAGCGTAGGGCAAGCTTGCCCGTAATCTCCGCACGCAAAGCCGAGTCGAGGCGCTCGCCCAGTCGGCCCAGGGTGACGCCGACCAAGGCATGGGTCAGATCGGCCGCGGCCCGTAGCTCGTCCTCGACCCACGGACAGCCTCCGAAGGCCGCCGCGACCTCCGGCTCGCCCCATGTCGCCACCCGCGCCTTCTCACTCGCCCCGAGCAGACGCATAGGGGCCACGCGCTCGACCGTCCCGCGCGCGCGGAGCACCGCCCCGGTCTCGAGTCTGCGCGCAGGAGCGTCGGCGAGCGTCGATGCCACGTCCATCGAACCTTGCAGCACGAGGGCAAGCGCGAATCCGGAGACTTCGTCGCCCCGCTCGAGATCGTGCATTTTGGCGCGCCGGGCGAACGCTTCGCGGACGTCGTCCGGCAGATCGCTCAGGGCTTCGACTGTCGAGAGGTCGGGTGCATCGGTGGGCTCGAGGATCGGAGCGCTCGTGATGATCTCGTCCTCTTCGAGCTCTTCGGCGTCGGAGCTGTCGAGCTCCACGACCGCATCCTCACGCGTCGACACCTCGCTTTGCGCCCAAGGATCGAGCATGCCGGCATGGGCCTGGGCCGCCGTCGGCACGTCGTGCGCACTGTCGGCCAGGTTGCGTAGGGCTTCACTCAGTGAGGGCCGGCTTCTGGCGGGCGGAGGCTCGATCGACAGGTCCGGAAGGGTCACCTCGTCGTCGGACTGGACGCGGCGAAGCAGCTCGTCCACCACGTCGACATGGCCCACCGAATCGGGCTGCACGGGAGGCGCATTGCGGGAGACCCTGGGAGCCGCGGGATTGTGAGCAAGCCACTCGGCCAGCTCGGCAGCCTCGCGGGCGAGCGCCAAAGCGCGATCGTCGTTCTGAGCATCACCGGCGGCCTGGGCGGCGCGCCGTAGCCAGACAATCGCGTCGACCCTCTCGTTTCGCTTCCAGAGAGCATCGGCCGTTTGCAGTGCCCACGCGACGTCCTCGTTGTCTTCGTCGAGTGCCGGCGGGATGGCGACCATGCGCGCGTATTCGTATCACTCGACGCCCCCCTCCGCAGCTGTCACGAGGAAGGCGGAGCCTTTGCCCCGGGGGCTCCCCACGGCCGCGTCGCCCCTCAGCGCACCTTGGTTCGGAGTCGCCGCTCGGACGCTCGTGCTTCCGGAATCCCTATCGCGTGGGGCGCTTCGTCCACGCGGCGCCGGGCGAGCCAGCCGATCAAAGTCAGGCCCGCCACCCGTGTCGCCTCGGGCATCGGGGAAGTCGCCATGAGCCTCATGATGTCGTCCATGAGACGGCGACGCTCGGCTGCGGCCACGCGCGGACATCCGGCCTCAGGGATGGCAAACGTGGCACAGAGGCCGACCAGGCCCATGGCCGACTCGGGCGCGGGGGCATCCGATTCGTCGCCCTCTCGACCGGCGACGCCTGACTCGGCCTCCAGGGCTAACACCCCTTTTTGGTCCGTCCGGGACACGTGCCGCGCAAGCATAGCCCGCGGGGAGACTTCGTCGAATTTTCCAGCCGCCACGCCGGCCGCCCCCACTAGAGCGCCCCGACCAGGACCTCGCGGTCCTTGGCTCCGTTCGCGGGTCCGACCAGGCCCCTACGCTCCATCATTTCGACGATGCGCGCAGCGCGGTTGTACCCAAGCCCGAGCTTGCGTTGAAGCCACGATGTCGAGCACCGGCGCGTATCGGCGACCACACGAACCGCGTCATCGTAGAGCGGATCCTGCTCGGCGTCCGCTTGAGCGTCGCCGGTTTCGTCGTCGTCCCGTGGCTTCACGATGTTCTCGTCGTAGACGGGCTCGCCCTGCGACCGCAAAAAGTCCACCACGCGCTGTACCTCTTCTTCGCTCACCCACGGGCACTGAACGCGCTTGGTCTCACCGGTACCGTTTAGCTTGATGAGCATGTCGCCGTTGCCGAGCAGGTGCTCGGCGCCCTGCTCGTCCAGAATCGTTCTCGAGTCGACTTTCTGGGCCACGCGAAAGGCTATCCGAGTCGGGAAGTTCGCTTTGATCGTGCCGGTAATGACGTCCGTGCTCGGCCGCTGGGTCGCAAGAATCACGTGCATCCCGGCGGCCCGCGCCTTCTGAGCGAGTCGGGCGACGGCCGTCTCGACCTCCTTGCCCTGTTGCATCATGAGGTCGGCGAACTCGTCGACCACAACGACGATCCAGGGGAGCTTCTCGGGAAGGGGCACGTGGCCCTCGTCGCTCCCCGCCTCGGCGAGGACCTCGTCGGGCAGGCCGTTGTGGTCCTTGCCGACCACGACGCGCAGGTTGGGGTTTTTGGCTTCGCCGCGGGCTACTCGCGCCACCCAGGAGTTGTAGGTGGCGACGTTCTTCGTTCCCGCATCGGCGAACAGCTGATAGCGCCGCTCCATCTCGTCGACCGCCCATTTGAGCGCGTTGGCGGCCTGCTTCATGTCGGTGACCACCGGCAGCAGCATGTGCGGAATGCGATCGAACGGCGCGAGCTCGACGACCTTCGGGTCGATCATGAGAAGCCTGAGCTCTTCGGGCGAGCGCCTGTAAAGGAGCGACAGAAGCATGACGTTGAGCCCGACGCTCTTGCCGGCTCCCGTGGCGCCCGCCACGATGACGTGCGGCATGCTCGCCAGGTCCGCGTAGACCGGGTTTCCCAGGATGTCGCGTCCGAGCACGAGTGGGAGTGGCACGTCGAGCGTCTGAAAGCGGCGATCCTCGATGAGATCACGGAGCACCACCTTGACGCGGCGATCATTGGGAAGTTCGAACCCGATGCGGTTTTTGCCAGGGATCGGGGCGACGATGCGAACCTTTCGCGCGAGCGCGAGGGCGAGGTCGTCGGCGAGCCCCGCCACCTTGGAGACCTTGGTTCCGGCCGCGGGGGAGACCTCGTAGGTGGTCACCGTGGGGCCCGGAAGAATGTCCTCGACCTTGCCCTGAACTCCGTAGTGCGCGAGCGTCTGCGTGAGAGTCTGGGCGTTTGCCAGGAGCTTGTCGCGATCGATGGCAAGGGTCGGATCGACCTTCTCCGCCACGAGGAGCTCGAGGCTGGGGAGGTTGAACGACGAGGGGCCAGATCTTCGCGCGGCGGCCCCGAGCGTTTCTTTCTCCAAGGCGGCGGACGTGTCGACGATCGTGGGTGCCTTGAGGGGGCGCTTCGTCCTTCGCGACGGGCCGCCGCCGGCGGGCGACTCTTCGGGGGCGAGAGTCTGTAAATCGGCCAGCGGCGCCCCTTGCAACGACGCAGGGAACGGATCGGCGACAGCGCTCGACTCCATGGGAGCAGGCGCTGGCACGACAGCCTTTTCGGAGACCTTCCGCTCGCGTCGCTTGGACACGATCGGGGGCTCGACCAGGGCTTCGAGGACCGTCTCGTCCATGTCGAGCGGAATCGCTGCGATGATCGCTTCGTCCTTCGGCGACGTATCGATCCGCGGCTGGCTGGCGATTCGCGCGCGCTCGTCACGTTCCTTCTCGAGCGCTCTGGCCTGCGCCCACGCGCCCGCCACGGCTTGCGTCGCGGCCCGGGTCCGAGTCGCTGCATCCTTGCCGATTCGCGCGAGCATTCGCGCGAGGGCGATAAACGAGAACGCGGCACGCCCGATGAGAATCAGCCCGAGACACGCGAAGCCCACGAGAAAGGACCCCGCGGTCGAGAAGAGCGACCGGGCAAGCTCGCCGAACAGCTCCCCGACGATACCGCCCGCCGAATGAGTCCCGAACGCCAGCCGCCCTGGACTGCCCACCTGGACGAGGGCCGCCGTCAACACGGCGAGCAAGAGATCGCCTGCGACGCGCCCAGGGGTCGCGGCGCTCTGCTTTCCACGGACCAAGGGGATCCCGAGGACGACAAGCTCGAGAGGCAGCCCCCAGGCGGCGACGCCGACGAGCGAGACGAGCGCCCGCGCGCATATCGAGCCCACGGGGCCCACCCAGTCCGAGCCAGGGAGTGTCGGCACGGCCGGGCTCAGCCCGGAGGGATCTCCCCGGTAGGACGCGAGCGCGAGGACGAGAAACAGAGCCAAGGCCCACAGAACCAGGGCCGCGGCTTCCCGGAAGGGCCCGTACGCCCCCGCGCCTTTCCCGAGGATGGTGGGCACACGTGTATTGGGGAGCGCCCCCGGCGGGAGACCACCAGGGCGCACCGCCGTGGACGCGCGGTCACCTAGAATCGGGGCGGACAGAGACATTCCCTACGTTGTCCCACACAGACGCTAGGCGACCCCGAGCGCCGCGGGCAAGTTCCCGAAACAATTCCGCTCGCACGCCTAGCGGCGTAACATCGCGATGCCGGGCGTGAACCGGGTAACCGGAGGAGAGAACATCACGATGCGACAGGGGCTCGTAGCAACAAGATGCGCGGGGGTTGCGGCGATCGCGGCCGGGATTCTGGCGGCAACCGCTGGCACGGGCTGCGCCGTCAGCGACTCGGACGTCCATCGCTGGGAAACGACGGCGAACGGTCCTGAGAAGCTCTACGCCATCGTGACCCATGACAAGTACGGCTTTCCCCTGCGAGGCGAAGCCGCGCTCTCGCTCATTCGCATGAGCCCGCGCAACGGCAAGCGCGTCGGGCTCGAGTTCTTGATCACTGGCTTTGACACCCCCGTGGGTCGCGTCCAAGGGGCGCTCTCGGTCCTCGGCGAGGATGCTCGGCGGCACATCGTGAGCGCCATTGCCCCGACGGTCACCGAGGCCATGGCGGTCACCCCGCCGAAAGTCGCAGAGGGCGTTGCGGCGCGGCCCGATCCCAGCATCCCCTATAAGGACGCCGCGTTCGGGCTTCTGTCGCATGAGCCGCCCCTGGCTGGCGACGAGAAGACGAAAAGCGATCTCGTGGTCGCGCTGACTCAGTGGGTGCAGGCGGACTTCGAGACTCGAATCGACAATGGCGCCCAGCAGTTCGGTGTCGAACAGATCATGCGGTTCATCGGGGCGCCGAGCGTGAAGCAGTTGCCGAGCGTAATTACCGAGGGCTCCACGAAGATTGACCGCGCGTGCAGCCTCATCGCCGACATCGGCGACGAGGAGACCAAAAGGCGCGCCTCGGAGGCGCTCGTCGCCCTTGGCCGCACGATCGACTCGACCGAATGGGTGAACAAGCAGCGGGCGCTCGTGCTCGAAGCCAACGAAAAGCAGAAGTTCAAGGCCACCGACAAGCAGGTCCAGGATCAGCTCGAGGCCTACCAGGAGCAGGAGCTCGAGCGAGTCTTCGCGAACATCAAGCGCGTGGGAGGACGCCCGGCCGTCGAGTTTTGCCTGAACTACGCGCACGACAAGAGCAAGAGCGAGAAGATTCGTCGAGACGCGCTGGCAGCCTTGGAGAATCGCATCGACAAGAACACGGCCAACGACGTCAACATCATCTACGAGATCGTCAGCGACGATTCGAACCCGGACGCCGTGCGCGGTGTCGCCATGGCGCGCCTCGGCGAGCTGCCCAAGGAGATGATCCTGCCGAAGCTCTACGCGCTCTTCGACAAGAAGTGGCAGGTGCGCCTCGATGCGGGGCGCTTGATCCTCAAGACCGTGACGACGAAAGACGTTCCCGAGTTCCTGCGCCGCCTTCCGGCCAACGACAAGACCAAGATGGGGCTCAGCGAGCCTATCACCTATGGGACGCTGATCCTGGGCATGGAGAGCCCTTCTGGCCCCAAGCCGAGAGATCTGCTCAATTCGTTTCTTCAGTCGAGCGAGCTTGGAGCGAAGCTCACTGCAGCCGGCTCCTACTACGGTGCGAAGAAGTCGGAGGCCGCGCCCGTGAAGGGGCTCGCCGACGACAAGACGCCGATGCCAAAGTGCGAGCCGGCCGACCAGTGTGGCTGGCAGTGCGATGTTCCCAAGAGCCCGGGGGCCACGGAAAAAGAAACAAAGACCGTGGCGACAGTCGGGGAGTTCGTAAGGTGGTGCATCGAGCCTTCCTTGGAGTGATTCCTCCTGACGCAGACAGGGCAAGACGTTGAGCAAACGCTGCTGTAATCTAGGACTGCCTCGGACGCAGTGGTCGTGGCACCACGTTCGCGACGACGGTGCGCGATGAGTTCCGACCCCAACAAGAAGAGCCCCCGCACGTTCCAGTGCCGCGACGTCCTCTGGGAGACGTTCGAGCAGATGAGCCGCGAGCTCGAATGCAGCGTCGACTACCTCATCAACGAGGCCATGAAGCAGTACGCACGCCAGCGCGGACACGGCGCGCAGCGAACGCCCTATCCCGGTGGGCGCATCCCTGAGTCGGTGGCACCTGCTGGACAGGGGGGCGCAATTGCCACCAAGTCGCCCACGGCGCGGCCCACGCCCGGAGGGCCGGCGCTCGAGCCGCCCGCGCGGCCCGCGCTGCCCCAAGGCGCACGCGGGCCGGCGATCCCCGCGCCTCCTCCGGTCCGCGGATCGGCGCTACCGGCTCCGCCCCTGGCCTCTCGCGCAGCGGCGCAGGGCCTACCGGCATCTCGCGTAGCGCCGCCCCCGCCTCTCCCGCAGACTTTCCGCACCGGCGCTCCCGCTCCCAACGGACTACCGAGGCCAGTTGCCGCGGGGGGCACCCTCACCCTCGTCTATCAGGGCGAGCCGCACCCGATCACCAAAGAGCGATTCGTGATTGGCCGCGGAAAGCAATCGAGCGATCTGACTCTCCGAGACCCCAACGTGTCGCGGCAACATGCGCTCATCGAGCTTCAAGACGGAGCTTACTTCATGGTCGACATGGGCTCGACCAACGGGGTGACCTACAGAGGGCAACGCGTCGCGCGAACGCCCATCGGCGACGGCGATATCTTCTACATCTGCGATCACGAGCTACTTTTCACGTATCGCTGAGCGGCCCGACTTCGGCCGGCCGTCCCAGGCCCGCCTCAGACGGGCCGTCCAGCCCGATGTCTTGGGCGGATCGGACGCCGCGGACACGATGGAGGACAGAAGCGCGAGCGCCCGCGGAGAAGGGCCGTCCGACGCCAGCGCATGTTCGACGTGCGCGCGGGCTTCGCGAGCCTGCCCCAGCGTGAGCAGCACTTGTGCCATCTCGAGCCGAACGGCCGCGGCGCCCGGTGCAATCTCGAGCGCGATCTCCAGACTTGCGCGCGCCTCTGTCCAGCGACCGCGCCGGCCTTCGGCGATCGCCGCGGCCAACCACCCGGACCACGCGACGTGCTGCGTGGCGAGCTTGCGCGCCCGAGCGACGATCTCGGGCAAGGTTTGGACCGGGGCGCCGAGGGCCGCCCGCATGACGCTCTCGAGCTCGAGCTCGGCCCCGGGGTTCTCGAGGGCGAGACGAGTCGTCTGTGCGTCAGCCGCCGCCGCCGACTTCGGAGCGATTCGCTCCACGCGCTCGAGGCGGACTCGCGCATCCGACCGCTGATCGAGCACGAGCATCGCGCGGGCCGAGACCAGGAGCACCCACGGGTCGTTGGCGTTTCGGTCGAGCGCTCGCTGACACAGCTTCGCGAGGCGCGCCGCGCGCGCCAAGCCATCGGCCTCCGAGTCGAGGACGAGACGAATGGCGCTGCGAAATACGTCCGGATGGGCCTCGGCGGCGGAGAGCGCGCTATCGACCAACGATTGAGCCAAGGCGGTGTCGTGGTACCGAATCGCGTGCGCCGCGACCGGGCCGAACGCCGCCGGGTTCAGCGGCTCGATCGCCAGCGCCTTGCGCCACGCCGTCAGCGCGGCGTCCGTGTTGCCGCGGGCCGCATGGACGGCGCCACGTTCTATCTGGAGCGTCGCATCCCCCTGCGTCGCCGCAGGGCCGGCCTCCAGCGCCGCGAGGGCGGCTTCCAGATTGCCCTGGGCCCGAAGAGCCTGAGAGAGAATGGCGTACGGGCGTGCTCGCTCTGGCGCGGCCACGATGGCGGCGTTCATTCGTCGCTCCGCCTCCTGGCTCTTGCCGAGTCGCATCAAGAGCGCGCCCAGCGCCTCGACCAGCTCGAAGGGAGAGGAGGCCTCCGCGGCAGCGCCCTCGAGCGCGCGAATCGCGGCGAACGTCAGGTTCGGCTGCCCCCCCGCGGTCTCGAGCGCGATGGCCGCGAGGCGCTGCGCTGGGTAGCGGGCCCCAGGCGCGTCTCCTATGGCGCGGCCAAAATGAAGCATTGCCGCAAGCCCGTCGTGGGGGCCGCCGCGCGACGGGTCGTGCAGGGCGCAGCGCTCGGCGCGAAGGACGCTCTCGAGAACGTCCCAGCTCAGCTCGCGGAGCCCCGACAATCCGCCAATCTCGCCGCCAAGCTGCGACCCGAGCTTCTCGATGGCCTCGACCAGACTCGCCCCCGCGTGCTCGCCGTCGAAGCGCGCGTCCATCGTGGCCCGGGTCCGCCCATCGTGAGAATCGAAGGCCAAGAGCCGAATCGCCCCTTCCCCTTCGGTCGGGGGCTCGAAGGCTCCGGTCAGCACGATGCCGATTCCAGAAGGTCCGTCGCCCCGCCGCGCCATGTCGCGCCAAGCCTCGGGGGTCATGAAGACCTCGAGCGGAGCCCCGTGGCTTTGCGACGCCGCCTCGCGCTGGGAGACCTGGAGCCGAGCCATGGCGACGCCCACTCCGGCGATTCGAGCCGACGCATGGACGACGGCCGCGAGCCCAAGGCCCAAGCCGCTGCTCGCAACCGGAACGCCGAACGGAATGACGACGCACCCCGCCGGCTGCCCGCTCATCTCGACAGCCAATCGAGCGCGTCGCGCAAGATGTTCATGCCGTTGGTCGTGAGCACCGACTCGACATGAAACTGGAAGCTTACGAACTGCTGCGAGCGTAGCGACGTGACCCTGCCGTCGGGCTCGGCGCCGACCTCGAGACCGGGGGGCGGGCTCGAGGGAGCCGAAGCGAAGAAGGTGTTGTAGAAGCCGCAGGCCTCGCTGCGCCCGAAAAGATCGATGCTCTGTTGCACGCCCTGAAGGGGGGGGTCGACGCGCCTGACCGACATCCCGAGGCGATGACACAGGATCTGGTGTCCCAGGCACACCGCGAGAAACCTACGGCCCGAAGCAAGGAGCTCATCGACGATGTGGTGCACCGCGGCCATCTTCGGATCCGCCGTATCGGTCGGGTCTCCGGGGCCAGGACCTACGAGCACCAGATCCGTCGCGGCCAGGTCGACGCCCGGATCGTCGAAATTCCGGATGGAAGCGGTGATGCCCAAATGCTCGAGCATGTGACGGAGCATGAACGTGAACTCGTCTTCGTTGTCGATGATGAGAAGGGATCGCGGGCTTCGCGTCGCCGCAAAACGGGTTTTTTGGTCGTTGATCCAGAAGCGCGAAAGGTATTTGTTTCGCGAACGAAGGATCCCTTCTACGTGCTCGTCGGCATAACGGTGCAGCTCCGGCTCTTTCGTTTCCCCGGATGCGATCGCACGGAGTAGCCCTTCGGCCTTTGCCTTGACCTCGAGACACTCCTTCTCGGGGATCGAGTCCCGAACGATGCTCGCGCCGGCCTGAATCGTCGCCCGCCCCGCGAGGTCCACCTCCATCGTGCGAATCGTGATCGCGCTGTCGAGCGACTCCCGACCCTCGGCATCGCAGGAGCGCAGGACGATGGCCCCCGTGTAGTAGCGACGAGACCCGGTTTCGTATTTGTGAATGATCCGCGCCGCGTTCTCGAGCGGGCTCCCGATCATGGTCGCCGCGAACATCGAGAGGCGGAATGCATCGACGATCGGCATCTTCGAGTGCCCGTCGAGCTCGTATTCGGTGTGAATGAGACTGCTCATCTCCTTCAAGAACGGACCCCGGATTTCCCCGCCGTCCGAGCAGATCTTGGACATCATCTTCAGCTCTTCGTCGACGACCTGAAAGAGCTCGTTGATCTCTTTGGGGTCGGTGAGAAAGGCGATGAGGTCCGCGCGGGACCGGAGCACTTTCTTGGGCAGCGTGCCGCAGATCGGATTCATCCGGACCAGGCCGTCCTGAATCGTCATGTGGCGTTCGGGCGAAGAACCGATGAAGTAGCGTTGCCCGTCGAAGAAGCAAAACGTCATGTAGGCGCCAAACTCGCTTCGGGCCAGGCGCCGAAACACCGTGTGGGCCACGGAAGCGTCGAAGCTCTCGAGCTTCACGCCGTATTTTCGGGAGATGAGAAAGTTGGAGCCCTCCCCGGCGCAGATCTCGTTCTGGATGACCGCGGCGACCTGACGCGCGAACTGCTCATCGCTCGATTCGGCAGCGACCGGGCCGCTCGTGCGAATCGGGACCTCGTCGGAAAAAGCGGGCAGAGCCTCGAGCTCGATCTCGCTGACGACGTCGGGCACGAGAGACAGGATTTCTTCCTCACCATCGTGCACGCGAAAGCCGCGCTCCCGCACCTGGGAGTACGGCACCATGCTGACGACGAGCGGCCGGTCGAGCGAGGTTTTTGGCAGCTCCGCGAGAAGGCGGTGGCGTCGGATGACCCCGGACGCCACGGTGACTCTCCCGTCGCGAAACAGCAGGCAATGCGGTGCGTCGGGAACGCGCATGAGCGACTCAGCCTAGCGCACGCCCGAGCTCGTTCCCTGCATCCCTCGCGGGACTCGCCAACGGACCACGGGCGTCTTACTCGGAAGGAGCACAGTCGGACTTGACCTGCCAGAAGCTCAAGGTCGGCGCCGCGCTCCCATCGCTCGTTGGATAGAGGGTGATTGTGAGCAGCAGATCATCCCCTGAAGCAATGGGCGGGTTGGCCAGGTTGAGAGCGCCGGTGGCCCCGGCATCTCCCAGAGCCCCGACATCGATGGGCGCAAAGTCTGGCACGCCCGGAAAGGCGGTGCCGGTCAGCACGTTCGCGACCACGACCGAAGGAACGCCGACCCAGCTCGGCGCCCCGCCGTCGACGCCCCGATTGGCCGTTTGGACTGAAAACACGATCGAGGCCGACGCCGGCACCGCAGCGAGCCAGTCGAGCTCGCGCCAGACGACGTGGGTGCCCGACGGACAGCTCGAGACGATCTCCTCCGAGAAGGATGCCGCTCCGGCCGAGGGCGCCGCCTGCGGCAGTGGGGGGGCGACATTGTCGGGCGAGATGCAATCGGTCAGGCCGAGAATCGCAAACTCCAACGCTTGCTCCTCCGGCGTCATCGACCCGCCGATGCACGACGCTGGAAAGGTTTGACCCGGATTGACGTTGGCCGCGGCGGATGCGTGAAGCTCGCTGTGAACGACGCGCCCGCATGTGCCGCTCGCCCCGCCGGCCACGAACGGTGTGTCGAAAGACATCAAGAGCGGCTCGTTCGGGGACGCGTTGTCGTGGATCCATTCGACGGTGGGCGCCGAGATGCTCGCGACGTCGTGGAATGCCGGATTGACAGCCAGCTGGTCGGGCGTGGCCGACGCACCGACGTTGGTGAGCCAGAGCGACAGAGCCTGGCCGGTTGCGAAGTATTGCGTCCCTGCGAACACCGTATCGATGGCCGCGACCCCTGAGGGCGGCACGGGGCTGCCAAGAGCCCAGGTGGCCACGCCGTAGAAGGGATTGGTCGGTGCGGAGAGCCAGCTGTACGAATAATGCGTAGTCAAAACGCGCCCACCGCCGTTGGCATACGCGGCGAACTGGCTAGCGTCGGTACCCGCGTTGACGTCCGTTTGCCCCTCGCAGGGCAGAAGGATGGCGTCGTACGAGGACAGGGTGCCAGGGGAGGCGAAGAGCTGAGCCTCGGGCGGAGCAGGCGTCGTCCCGAAGTCGGCCCCGTTCGCCACGTAGTAGTCAATCCGCCTCGGGCCGCCCGGAAGTTGAAACTCGGACGATGCGACGCCCATCTTGAGCAGCAGGCACTCGAGCGGGTCGTGCTGACCGGTGGCGATCGCCATCTTCGGGATGTCGCCCTCGAGCGAAGTCTGAGGCAACCGGGAGTCATTCGTGTCGACCGTCGTGACGTCACACGCGGGCACACTGGTCAACATGACCTCTCGCCGCCATTTGCCCGCCTGGACGACGAGCGGTACCTGAACGGGCCCGGAGCCGTTGGGGTTGGTCGTCGGCACTCCACTGAGCACGAAGGCTCCGTCGGGCCCGGTTCTGCCGAAGACCGCGGCGCCCAACAGGGCGGGATCCGGGCACGCATCGCAGGACGCCCCGGACGCCAAAAGTGGGAGCGTCGGGGCCGACGGAACGTAGACGAGAGCGTTGTAGACAGGGTTGATGCCCGCGGGGTCGTGGACGATGCCTGCCAGTGTCGTGCTGCCGGGATGCTGAGCGTCGCCCGTGCTCCATCGGGTGTTAATATTGCCGTCGATCGCCTTCGCGGCGGAAACCAACGCAGGATAGGGCCCCGACTCCGACTCCGACGCGGAGGCTACCCAGGCCGTTGTCGGCAGGGCCACAGGAGCCGCCACCGTACCGCTGTAGACGTGGAGCTCGTCGATGGACCACCACCATTGTGAGGGCAGTCCCGCCGAGGAGCCCGTTTGCACGATTCGGATATACCGAGCCGTCTGCGGGGGGAACGTGATCGTGACGATGGTCGACGTACCGAAGCCCATCGCGACCGGACTTCCCCAGGTGACTCCGTCGTTCGACGTAATGACCTGATAGCCCCGCGGGAAGTCGTTGTCGCTCCCGGTCGCATCCATCGTGATCTGCATGAACGTTTGTGGGGCACCCATATCGACTTGAAACCACTGCGTGATCTGGCAAGTGGGCGGCGTCTGACAGAGTAGGCCGGCGCAAGTGGCGATCGTCGCGCCTGCCTCAGAGGGGATGGCTCCCCCTGAACCGTCGACGTCTCCGCCGTCGAATTCGGTGAGCTCGGCGCAGTTTGGATCGCAAGGATCATGGCACGTCACGGTCGACGAAAGAACGCGCAGTCCTCCGCTTCCAGTGGTTGCACCGGCCAAGCTCTTGGTGACCAAGTGGGCACCCTCGCAAGGGCTCCATTGCCCGTCGACACAGCTCGCTTGGCCCATCGAGCACGTGACGTAGTTGCCACTTCGGCTCGTCAGCTCTCCGCAGGCCATTGAAGCGTTCGAACCGTCGCACGGACATCCGGCCTGACCGGGAGCACAGCGACCGGGCTCGACGGAGCGCTGCGTCACAGCGCCGCTTCCGGTGTCGGTCAGCGTCGCCGTACGGCATCCGCAGAGCGCCATCAGGCACGCGGAGGCTATGGAGAGGAGCAACAGTGAGGCCCGATGCTCTCCTTCGCCCTGTGCACCACTGTAGCCTGTCATGACCCGTGCGCGGCCCGCCTCACATGTACCACCCCGCGGCAGTCGCGCAAGCCAAGCCCCCTTAGTCACCATGATGGCCAATCGCGGCCTGTAAGGCCTCGTCCATCGCCTCGCGCGGAGCAGTGCGGCCGGTGTAGAGCTCGAACTGGGCGGCCGCCTGATGCAGCAGCATCCTTCCGCCGTGCAGCGCGACGGCCCCCCGGGCTCGCGCCGCCGAAAGCCATGCGGTCCGAGGGGGTTTGTACACGATGTCCATGACGAGTTGGCCGGACCGAAGCGACTCATGGGGCACACTGCCGCCGCTCTCGCCCTCTTGTCCGACGGTCGTAGCGTTGATGACGACGTCGTAGCTTCCGAGCGCGTCTCCCACGTCCCACGGGACGCTACGAGCCGCGGTCTCTACGGCGAGCGCCTCGGCTTTCGAGGCCGTGCGATTGGCTATCGTGACGCGGGCTTGCCGCTCGCGCAGCCCGAACGCGATCGCGCGGGCCGCGCCGCCCGCTCCGAAGAGCAATACGCTGGCGCCCGAAAGCGCTCTCTTCTCCTCGAGAGCGCGAACCGCCCCGAGCCAATCCGTGTTGTGCCCGACAAGACGGTCGCCCGAGGCGACGATTGTGTTGACCGCACCGATTTTTTGCGCGACCGGATCGAGGGCATCGAGAAGGGGGATGACGGACTGCTTGAAGGGCTGTGAAACGCCGAAGCCCCGGATGCCCAGCGAGCGCATCCCTTGGATGGCGCCCGCCAGATCGCGAACTTCGAAGGGTACGTAGGTGAAGGGCAGACCCAGTGCCCGGTAGCCCGCTTCGTGCATCGACCGGCCGAGGGGGCTGGCGAGAAGTGAGAGCGAGCCACACAGCGTGATGGGGGCGGCCACGAACGTTATGGCTACAACATTCCATCGGAGCCGATCCAGCTGCGCGATGCCGGATTACACGAGCCGCCAGAAGCGCTGAAAATCCGCAATGCTCCGCTTGAGCGCCTGGCCGGCCCGCGTAGTATCAGCCTTCATGCGAAATTCCACGCTTAGGGCTGCCTTATCGTTATTGACCGTGACCGCGTCGTCAGTAGGCGGGTGTTCCTCGACGCCGGCGCAGCCTGTCACTCAGTCGAGCACGGGCACGTCAGGCGCGAGCACGGGCGCAAGCACACAGTCGGGGAGCGGCACGGGCGGGGCGGGCTCGGGCGCGGGCACTTCGGGCAGCGCGGGCTCGGGCTCCGCGTCGACGACGGATGGCGGATGCGATCTCACCCTACCGCTCACCGACCCCAACGCAGGCTGCGCGATCAGCGAGACTTACGGCGTCTTCGTGTCGCCGCCCGCAAACGCCGACGCCGGAACGGCGGGCGGGGCCGGGACCCAGGCCTCCCCTCTTCACTCGGTCGATGCGGCAATTACGCTTGCCAAGAGCGCTACGGGCCCCAGCAAGCGAGTGTACGTTTGCGACGGCTACTACGATGAGATGATCACGGTCGATGCCACCCGCGACGGCGTACAGATTTATGGCGGAATGGTTTGCACCACGGCGACCGGCGCGCCCACGAGCACGTGGAGCTTCGACGGCGGCCACTGCGGTCTAGGTCCCTCGACGCCGGGAACCACTCTCACTTTGACTGGGCTTACGAGCGCGCACGTGGACAGCTTCGAGCTCCGTCCACTCGACGCGCCGTCGACCCCTCCGACGACGCCCGGGGCGGCGGGCGCGTCGAGCATTGCGGTCTTCATCGCAAACTCCACCGGCGTCGTCTTCCAAGACGTGCTCGCCACGGGGGCCAACGCTCAAAACGGACAGGATCAGACTGCGGTCGCAACGGCAACGGCCGAGACCAGCGGTGAGCCGGGAACCGCGGGCGCGATGGGCGCTCAGACACCGAATTCGGCTTGCACGACGAGCATTGGTGGCGCGGGCGGAAGCCCTACGGCCGCGGGTGCGAACGGCGCGCAAGGCGCGCCCGCTGGTGCGGGGGGTGACGCAGGCACAGGTGACGGGGCCAAGGGGCTTTCGAGCGCCACGAGCTGTGCGGCGGGCAGCGTGGGATTGGGCGGTGCCGGGGCCGACGGCGCCGGCGGCGCGGCGGGCGCTGGAGCGTCGGCCTATGGCACGCTCGACGCCACTGGATGGACTCCGGCAGGTGGCACGGCCGGCACCGCGGGCGGGGTCGGCCAGGGAGGCGGGGGCGGAGCGTCGCTCCCGGCGGGCGCCGGCGGCGGCGCGGGGGGACCGGGCGGATGCGGCGGAGCCGGAGGTGGGGCCGGTACCGGTGGGGGCTCGAGCATCGGCGTCCTCGTCTACGCTTCCAACGTCACGCTCCTGGGAGGCTCGGTGCAGGCCGGCAACGGGGGCAATGGAGGCGCTGGCGCAGCCGGACAAGTGGGGCAGACGGGCGGCGCCGGCGGTGCCGGCGGAGGCGCCAAGGGGTGTGCTGGCGGAAAAGGCGGCTACGGCGGGAGCGGGGGCGGGGGCGGGGGCGGGGCCGGTGGAATGTCCGTCGGCATTGTCTGGGGCGGCACGAACGCGAAAGTCACCTTCGACAACGGCGCGGTGCTCGGCGGAGGGCAAGTCGCCTCGGTCAACGCCGTGCAGGGTACGGGCGTGGGGGGCACGGCCGGCACGCACGGCGCCGGTGGCGTCAGCCCCGGGGCGGGCGCAAACGCAGGTGCGGACGGAACCGACGGCATGGCAGGGCTCGGAAACGACGACGTCGCCGCCCTTCAGATTCAATAGCGAGAAACTAAATCACCGGTCACGATCCTGGAGCACCCCGAAGAGAGGAGGGAACAAAAAGGTCAGAAGATCAGAAAGGGGAGAACGGGCGGGGAGGGCCTTTCTGTTTCCCATCTCGCGGCCGCAGCGATCCTGAATCGCGCTCGGTCATTTAGCCACACGGGCCGGCGACAATGCGCTAGTAGGCCTGAGCATGGTTGACCCGGCGACCCTTCAAGCCGCCCTACCCCATTGCCTGGCCCACACCGACCTCGCCGGGCTCGGCAGCAGGTACGAGGGCAAGGTCCGCGACAACTACACGAAGGGGGACCGACGGTTTATCGTCGTCACCGACCGCATCAGCGCCTTCGATCAGATCCTGGGCACGGTGCCGTTCAAAGGCCAGGTCCTCAACCGGCTCGCCTTTTGGTGGTTCGACCGCACGAAGGACGTCGCGCCCAACCACGCGCTCGGCTCGCCCGATCCGAACGTGCTCGAATGCGTCGAGTGCGTGCCAATTCTGGTTGAAATGGTCGTGCGCGCGTACGCGACCGGGACCACTTCGACGAGCCTGTGGACCCACTACGAGCGAGGGGTCCGGACGTTTTGCGGGCACCGCTTGCCCGACGGGCTCAAGAAGCACCAGCCGCTGCCGGAGGCCATATTGACTCCGACCACGAAGGCGCCCAAGGGCGAGCATGACGTCTCCGGATCGCGCGAGGAGATCCTCGCCACCGGGCAGGTCACGGCCGCGGACTTCGACGAAGCGGCCGTCGTCGCGCTGAAGCTCTTCGCCGCAGGTCAGGCCATCTGCCGTGAGCGCGGCCTGATTCTCGTCGATACGAAATACGAGTTTGGGCGCGATCCCCAAGGACGGCTGGTCGTGATCGACGAGATTCACACCCCCGATTCGTCGCGATTCTGGAAGGCCGCGACCTATGACCAGCGCATGAGCGCGGGCGAAGATCCAGAACCTCTCGACAAGGACTTCGTGCGCCGCTGGTACCTGTCTCAAGGCTACCGGGGCGATGGCCCCGCCCCCGCCATGCCCGATGCGATCCGCGTGGGCGCGGCCGAGCGCTACATCGCCGCCTACGAGCAAATCACCGGTGAGCCCTTCGTGCCGGACACGAGCGCGCCCTTGCCGCGCATCGCGAAAAACCTGGGGCTAGCGAGCCCGCGATGAAGGCGACCGTGCTGGTGAGGCCAAAGCCCGAGGTGCTCGATCCGCAGGGCGACGCCGTTCGGCGGGCGCTCGGCAAGCTCGGCTTCGACGGCATCAGCGCCGTTCGCGTCGGCAAAGTGATCGAAATCGAAATCGACGAAGAGCACGCGAGAGCCCCTGACCTCGCGGCTCGGCTACGAAACATGGCCGACGAGCTTCTCGCCAACCCGGTCATCGAAGACTACGAGGTCAAGATCTGACGTTCTCCCGTGCGTCAGAGCGCGAACGGCGTCGGCATGAAGAGAAGCCCGAAGAAGAGCAGGGTCACGATCGCCAGCGCAACTCGCGCGGGATTGAGCGCTGCGGGCCCGGTGGGCGGGTGATCGAGCACCGCGCTCGAGGCGCGCAAGACGCCCCATTTCGCCTCCATCACGAGAAGCACGGCGAGCCCCGAGAACCATGCCGTCCACCCGAGAACGGACGGTCGCTCCCCGAGGATTTCCGCCAAGAACACGAGACCCAACGTGGCGAACGCACGCGTGCGCACCCCGAGGCGTTCATCGCCGGCGTCGACCGGCCGCCGCTGGGCCGTCGTCAGCGACCCGAGCACGGCCAGGACTTCGAACAGCACCAGCCAGGACACGGAGTTTTGAACGTGACGCCCGATGTGCCAGAGACCGAGCCCCACTCGAACGTCACGCGCCACGAAGCTCGCGAGGCTGACGAAAAAGAAAGCGAGCATCGAACGGTGAACCCAACCCGCAATCCGGTTCTGCCGCGGGCCAAAGAGCGCGTAGGCCACGTGCCCGCCGTCGAGCTGGCTTATCGGCAAAAGGTTGAGCATCGTGACCAGCATCCCAGCCCAGCCCGCGAACAGCAGCGGTGAGGCGCGCACATCCATCCCCTCCGGGACGTAGGGGCCAAAGAAGTGGTCGAGCGTCAGGGTGAGCAGTGAGTCTCCCAGGCGCACGCCACCCAGCGAGTCGACGGCGCTGACCTGGGAATGCGCCACTCCCCAGGCGTAGATGGGAATGGCGAGGACCAGGCCCGCCAGCGGCCCGGACGCCCCGATGTCGAGAAGCGCACGGCGCGTGGGGATGTCCGATCGCATCCGGATGACGGCCCCCATCGTGCCAAAAGGCGACAGGAGAGGCAGCGGGATGAAGTAGGGCAGAGAGGCGTCGACTCGATGAAGGCGCGCGGCGATGAAATGGCCGAATTCGTGGGCAAGGAGGATCGCCATGAGCGCGCCCGTAAACTGCGCCGCGTGCACGGCCGCGCTGCGCGCGCTTTCGCCCGACGTCTGGTCGTATGTCACGAAGACGCTTGCGACGGTGAGCAGAAACAGCCACACGTGAATGCGCCACGCGCGCGAGGGCACCGCGGCCGCCGTCTGGGCGGCGACGGGCTCAGGGAAGGGCGTCGCGGAGGGCGGCGGCGAGTCGCTCGAATCGGGGTGCGAGGCGGGCATCGATGGTTCCTAGGTCGGTCTGCAGCCTAAGCTCCCCTCGCGCAAGCGAAGGGTCTTCACGAATCTCGATTGACTGCACGTCGAGACCCGCCGTCGTCAACTGTTGTCGCAATACTGGCGCGTCGGAGGGGTGGGCGTCGATCTTTGCCCGGCGCGCCCCGCGAGCCTCGGCAAAAATGGCTCTCGCCAAATGAACCACACGCGCGGGGTCGAGCTCGAGCGCAGCGCCCAGAAGTCGCTCGGCAAGCGCGACCGCGAGGGCAACGACCCGATCGGATCCGTTCTCGACGTTGTTCCCCTCGACCTGCCGGAGCGCGAGCCAGCGCGCGGCAAGCTCGGTCTGGGCGCCTTCGCGCGCCTCGCGCGCCGCAAGAGCGACCGAGGCTTCCCCGTCGCTTCTCGCGCGCGCCCGAATGGCGTCGGCCTCGGTCTGCGCTTCTTTGAGGATCGCGACGGCCCGAGCCTTGGCTTCGAGCGTCTCGGCCGTGATGCGACGCCACTGCGTTTCACTGGGGCCTGCGCTCAAAAGCGGCTCGCTCGTCCGCGCAGCCGCACGCAAGACCCGCGCGAGCGGCGTCACGCCAGGCTCGCCGCTTCCAGGGCGAGCGCCACTTTGGCTACGACATGGGCCAGCGCCTGAGCACGAGCCTCCCGCGAGGGAGCCTCGAGGCGGCTCATCAGACGCGCGGCCCCGATCGATGTCGAGGAGGTGAGAGACGCCCGCACCGCTTCGGGCGGCTCGCCGAGCAAGACCCCGACCGCGACGAACGCAGGCTCCCAGTCCATCGACGTTTCCCTCGCGCGACTTTAGCGCGAAGACAAAACCCTGCACCCCTAGCGCTCGACGACGACCGCGAGGGCCTCGCCGCCGCCTATGCACAGGGTCGCAAGGCCGCGCTTGTCGCCTCGACGTTGCATCGCGTAAAGCAGCGTCGTGAGGATGCGCGCTCCCGACGCGCCGATGGGGTGGCCCAAGGCCACGGCCCCACCCACCACGTTCACCCGATTGGCGTCGAGCCCGCACAGCCGAGCGCACACCATCGTCACCACCGCGAACGCCTCGTTGATCTCGTAGAGGTCGATGTCGCCCTTTGCGAGCCCCAAACGCGAGAGCGTTGCGTCAATCGCTTTGGCGGGGGCGGTGGTAAACCACTCGGGCGCCTGCGCCGCACCCCCATAGCCGACGATGCGCGCGAGCGGCGTGAGCGAGTACCTCTTCAGGGCGGCCTCACTGACCAGGACGAGGGCGCTCGCCCCATCGTTGAGGCTGGAGGCGTTCGCAGCCGTGATCGTGCCGTCCTTCGAGAACGCCGGCTTGAGGGCGCCAAACTTGCTGGGGTCCCCCTTGCCCGGCCCCTCGTCGAGCCGCACCGCGATCGGGTCGCCCTTTTTTTGGGCCACCTGCACGGGCTCTATCTCGGCGTCGAAGAGGCCTTCTTTCTGGGCGACCAAGGCGCGCCGAAAGCTCTCCTTCGCGAACTCGTCTTGCTCGCCGCGCGTCACCTTGTACTCGAAAGCACATCGGTCGCCGCAGCTTCCCATATGCACGTTGCCGTAAGGATCCCAGAGGCCGTCCAAGATCATGCCGTCGACGAGCTTGGCGTCGCCCATGCGGTAGCCGGTGCGCGCGCGATCGAGGTAGTACGGGGCGTTCGACATCGATTCCATGCCCCCGGCGACCACGCAGTCGGCGTCCCCGAGCGCGATCGTCTTGGCCGCCAGGATCACCGCTTCCAGCCCCGAGCCGCACACTTTGCTCACAGTGGTGGCCGGAGTCGTGTTGGGGATCCCGCCGAAGATCGCCGCTTGCCGCGCCGGTGCCTGACCGACGCCCGCAGAGAGAACATTGCCCATGAACACTTGCCCGACCGCGTCCGGGGCAAGCTTGGCGCGAGCGAGTGCCCCGCGAATGGCCGCCGCGCCGAGATCGGGCGCACGAACCGCCGAGAGCGTGCCCAAGAACGACCCGATCGGGGTGCGTGCAGCGGAAGCGATGTAGACGGATGAACGTGCGGTCATGCGCGGCCTCTGGCGGATTTCTAACGTCCGGCGTCCCCGACGTCGACTCAAGCTCGGGGGCCCTTGCAACGAGCACGCCGGTCAGAGTAGGGTCCCGTGCCCCGTTTGCCCGAGGAGCCCAGCGAGAAGATTATGGCCAAGACGCAGGAGAACAAAACCGAGACCAAGTTCGCGGGGTTCATCGCCTCGAAGAAGCTCGACCCACGCCGCATTCTCATCGCGTCGCGCAGGATCGAGGCCAATCACCCGGAGGACCGTCTCATCCGGTTGAAGAAGCGACTGGCTCGGGCGGCGGGCGACGCGGCCCCGGCGGAGAGCAAGGAGACGCGAAAGCCTCGCTCGGGTCGGCCGATCACAGGCCGCGCCCTTCAGGCCGCGCTCAAGGGCGGTAAGCTGAGCGGGCCCACGAAAACGCGCCTGGTCCGCGCGGTCAATCACCTGCTCGAGCAGAAGAAGCAAGAGCAGGTCGGCCTGCGCGAGCTTTTCTGACCGGTTAGGCGCCCTGGCGCGGCCGGTTCAAGAAGTCGATCAAGTCGACCAGCACCAGGGTGAGCACGGTCCCGCCAGCGAAGAGCAGCATGCGCGAGAGCGTGCTCCCGGAGCGCCCTCAGGGCCCAGTTTTCGGCGAGCCTTTTGGAGGCGGGGCATGGGGGCCTGAATGTGGCCACGGCAAGCGCACCCAACCTTGGGTGACAGCCGCCGCCTCTTCGTCGTTGCCAGGGCCGCGATTCGCCAGACTGGCGAGCCCCCCCGGTAGGGTACAAGAGGGATGGGAACGGATGTCGGACGAGGCAGAGCTCATTGCCCGGGCTGCCCGCGGTGACAGCGAGGCGTTTCGAAGCCTCTATCAGCTGCACCGAGAAAAGGTGGCGCGGCTTGCCTATCGCATCGCCGGCGGGCGCGCCGACCTCGAAGACATCGTTCAGGAGGTGTTCGTTCAGGTCTACAAGAGCCTTCCGGACTTCCGCGGGCAGTCGAAATTCGGAACGTGGCTTCACCGAGTGACGGTCAACGTCGTGCTGATGCATCGGCGAGCCGCGAGAAGCCGTCCGACGTTTGCCGAGCCGCCGGCCGAGGATCGCGTCGCAAGCCCGAACGACACCGCGCCCGACGCGGATGCCGAACGCCGAGAGCGGATTCGCGCGTTCGGACGGTTGCTCGACCGACTCGCCGACAAGAAGCGCGTCGTCTTCGTTCTTCACGATCTCGAGGGCGTTGCGCCGAGCGAGATTGGGCGAATCGTCGGCGCCCCCGTCCTTACCGTTCGAACGCGCCTCTTTTACGCTCGCCGCGAGCTCGAGGCGATGTTGCACGAAGAGCCCGCGCTGGCGGGGGTGCGAATCGGGCTCGCCAAGACGCCCGAAGCGGGGGGCGCTTAGATGAGCGAGCCTCTGGACGAGCTGGTGCGTGAGGCGCGCGAGCACCTCGGCGCACGAGAAGCCGCCAGCGTGGACTGGCGCGCGGTCGACAGCGCGCTCTTGGCGCGCGTCGCGCAAGCGGGGCAACCCGGGCATTTTCGGACGGGCCAGGGCCGATGGAAGCCTCGCGCCCTAGCCGGGGTGCTTGCTCTATCGGTGGCGGCGCTCGCCTTGGTCGAGCTCCGTGGACGACGAGAGAGCGTTCAAGCCCCCGAAGGCGCGCGGGCGGATGGCGAAAACCGCGACGAGGTCGTTTCGATCGAAGGCGACGGCCAAGCCCTGGTCCGAGGCGTCGCTAGCGCGGGTGGAACGCGGCTGCAGGTGGGAGTCGTCGTCGAAACCAAGCTCGTTTCGGTGACCCTGCAGCGCGCGGGCAAGGTGACGATGAGGCTCGAGCCCGACTCTCGGGTTCGCGTGACCAAGATGCGAGAGACTCTCGTGCTCGAGCTCGAGCGAGGAGCGATCGAGGCGCGTGTGACTCCGGTGGCTCACGGCGAGGCGTTTGCCGTCGACGTCGAGGGCTCGCGCGTTGCCGTGCATGGCACGCACTTGCGCGTCCAGCGCGCCGATCGGAAGGTGATCGTGGACGTGGACGAAGGCGTCATCGCCGTGGGCGACGCCCCGCGCGTCGGCCCGGTTCTCGGGGCGGTCGTCGTCGCGCCCGCACACGCGGAGTTCATGGCGTTCGACGCGCTCGGGTCTCTGAGAGTGAGCCGCGAGCCCGCGACGCTGCGATGGGCCGCTCCAAAGGCGGGGTCGGGACAGGGGGGGAGCGTGGCGACACCCGAGTCCCATGCCGAGCCCGCGCCGTCTCACGGAGTCGCAATGCCTTCCGGCGAGCCGCGCGGCGAAGCTCGCGTGGCCCCTGCCGCAGGCTCAGGTCCCGCGCCGAGCGCCGCCCCCGAGGCCGACCTCGTCGGCATCGTTCGACGGTGCATGGCCGAGCGCCCTCGCGCCGAAAACGTCAGCATTCTCATGAGAACGACGCTGCGCCTGACGCTGGGCGACGACGGCTGGGTTCAGTCGGCTCGATTCGAGCCGCCCGTCGCCCCCGACGTCAACGCGTGTGCGGCGCAATCGATCTACCGCACTCACTTCGATCACGGCGGCGAAGCGACGATCGCGGTCGACTTCAAGAATTGACGGGAGAAGGCTCGTCCCTCGTCAGCTCCGCGATCGCGTGAGTCTCGCGCGCCCCGAGCAGCCCGAACTGCACGCCCATGCCCACCGCATGGTTCCAGCGCACGACGCCCGTGAGCTCGGTAGGCGCGTCGCGCCGTGCAAACGGCACTCGCACCACAATCTCGGTCGCAAACGCGAGCGGGCGGCTGGTCTCGATCAGCATGCCGCCCTGCGACAGGTCCTTGGCGCGCCCGACGCGAGGCTCGGCCGACCCACGCTCCCAGAACTCGACGGCGATATCGACCGGAGCTCGTTTGTGGCGACGATTCTCGACCAAGTGCGCTCTCTTTCGTCGAACCCTTTCGATGGTAGGATTAGCAGAGATTGGGCATCGTGCGCTCCAAGGCCATGGCTCCGCAATGGCGCGAGCTCCCAAGCGCGCTCGCGCTGGCGTCGATACCTCTCGGCGCGAGCCTGCTTGTCGGGATGCTCCTCTTGCCGCGACAGGCGATGCCGGACGCCTTGCCACTGCCCATCGCCGATCCGCACAGCCTGCGGCAGACGCTCGAGCGCGATGCGGACCTTGCCGCTCGAGCCCGAGCCTCCCCGTTGCCCGGCGTCGTGCGAGCCGTTGGCTCGGCGCTTCGGGACTTTCATGCGCTCGAGCTCACCGGCGCTCAACCGAACGTGCTCGCGAGAGCCCGGCGGGCGATCGATACCTCGCTCATCAGCGCCCAATCCGAGACCGATGCGCTTGTCGAGCTCCGAGCCGTTCAGCTCGAAGCCTTCCTCGTGGAGGTCGACCGCTTCGCCTCCACGGGAGCCGAGTCGCCCGAGCTCGGCGCGCTAGCCGGCAGTTTCGTGCGCACGATGCGCTCGGAGGGCTGGTGCGAAGGGCACCGGCTCATGCTCACCTTGCCGCAGCGGCGGGCGCTCTTCAAGCAAATGTGGAACGCGCTCCTCGGGCTGGGCGAAAACGCTTCCTTCGCCTTGACGCTCGACGAGCAGCGCGCCCTCTTCGCGCTCCGCCTGTCGAGCTCGCGCCTGCCCGCGCACCTGCGCGACTCGTTTGCGGCAGCCAAGCGCGAAGCCAAAGACGCACGCACTTGCAGCAGCATCGAACAATCCGAGCGCCAGACCCTCGAGAAGTGGTCGCTCGACCACATCAGTCGCCTGGAGGCGATCGATCCCGTCTATCCGGCCGCGTACGCGCGCGGAATCGCGAGCCTTCGCGGAGGGAGCTACGCCCAGGCCGCGAACGCCTTTCGCGAGTGGCTGGCGCAGCACCCCGACGGGGCCCTCACCCTTCGCGCTCGCAGCTACCTGCGCTGGGCCTCGAGAGCCTCCCAAGTGGAGTGAGGGGTCGTGCGAGCGCTCCTGGTCGACGACGACGGCGACCTCGCGCGCCTTCTTCGGGAGTACCTGCTGCCTCACGGCGTCTCGCTCGATCACGTTGCGCACGGCAAGCTCGCGCTCGAACGGCTGGCGACCGAGACCTACGACGTCGTGCTCCTCGACGTCATGCTGCCGGGCCTCGATGGCTTCGAGGTATGTCGCCAGATCCGTGCCGAGCACGACGTGGCGCTCGTCATGCTCACGGCGCGCGGAGAAGACGCCGACCGGGTGACCGGGCTCGAGCTTGGCGCCGACGACTACGTCCCCAAGCCCTTCAACCCGCGTGAGCTTCTGGCTCGAATGCGCGCCGTCGTACGAAGAACGCTCGCGAAGCCCACCGAGCCCGACAGAATCGAGGTCGGGGATCTGGTCATCGACGTTCCAGGGCACACCGCAAGCTTGGGCGGACGCGAGCTGTCGCTCACGTCGTTCGAGCTGCGGGTGCTGGTCGCGCTCGCGCGTCACGCCGGGCAAACGGTGACCCGCGAACGGCTCGCCTCCGAAGTGTTGGCGCGGGGGGAGGCCTACGATCCGAGCGTGGATCGATCCCTCGACGTCCACGTGTCGCACCTTCGCCAAAAGCTCGGCGACGAGGCGCGCGAGCCGCGCAAAATTCGTACGGTGCGAGGTGTGGGGTATGTGCTCGTAAAGCCCTCGTAAAGAGCGCGCGGTCGGGGGGCATGTGCGGCGACAATGGGTGCGCCCATGCATCGTCCCCGCACGCTCAGGTTTCGCCTCTTCTCCTGGTTCGTGGGGGCGATTCTCCTCGCGATGCTCACGAGCTCTCTCGTCGTCCTGGCGACGCGACCGGAGCAAGGCAACGTCGCCGAGGCCGTCGCTCGCAACATGTCCGCCGAGCTGTCGCGAATCTGGGACGACGAAGAAGCGACCCGAAGCTACTTGGTCGAGGTCCGCCGCGTCACGGGTCTCGACGCGCATCTCACGCGCGATCCCAGACGCTTGCCCCCTCGCGTCTACCGGCTCGCCGAGCGAGGAATGGCAATCGTGCCCGATGGCTTGCGTCGGGTGTTCGTGCCGGTCATGCGCTCGGGCACTCTCGTGGGAGCTCTCGAGATTTACAGGTTCGGATTTGGCGCCCCGGCCGCGTGGTGGCGGTTCGCGCTCGCGCTGCTGCTCGTATTGACTGTGCTCTCGGCCATGGCGGGAGGCATCGCCGAACAGCTCGCTCGGCCCCTCGAGCGATTGGCCGACGCCGCCGATCGTTTTGGGGCCGGCGATCTGAAGGCGCGCACCCGGCCGGCGGGCACCGCGCGCCGATGGGTGGCCCGCGAAGTGCTCGAGGTCGCGTTCAGCTTCAATCGCATGGCCGATCGGGTCGAAGCCATGGTGCGAAGCCAGCGAGAGCTGCTCGGAGCCATCAGCCACGAGCTGCGGTCTCCCATGGGACGCGCCCGTGTGGCTCTCGAGATCACCCGGGATCGACTCGGCGCCGAAGCCGGCGTGAAGCCGGCCGCAAATTCACTCGACGAGATCGAGACCCAGCTCGCCCAGGTAGACGCCATCTTGGGCGACTTGCTCGACATCGCCAGGGCGGGTCTGACCGATCTGCGCAAGCAGAAGCTGGGTCTCGCCTCCTGGCTGCGCTCGGTGCTGGCGAAAGAGCCCGCTTCGCCCAGCGTCGAGCTCGTGGTCGCCCCGAGCGACGAAGGCCTGGAGCTCTCCTTCGACCCGCCCCTACTGGCACGGGCGATCCACAACCTGGTCGAGAATGCCCGCGCGCACGGACATCCTTCCGAGCGGCCCATCGAAGTGCGCGTCGTTCACGAAGGATCGATCGCGCGCATTGTCGTACGCGATCGAGGCCCGGGTTTCCCTCCGGGGTTCGCCGAGAACGCTTTCGAGCCCTTCATGCGCGCCGAAGCGTCGCGCAGCCGCCCGGCCGCGGGCTCCGGGTCCGGGCTTGGGTTGGCCATCGTTCGGCGCGTGGTCGAAGCGCACGCCGGGAGCGTCTACGCGCGCAATGCCGAAGGCGGGGGCGCGGAGATTGGCATCGAGTTGCCCGTCCAGGAAACCTCTCTGTAGCCTGGGCCCAGTATGAACGGTCGCCTCAACCTGGCCATTTGGGTGATCGTCCTCGGCGGCGGTGCGGCCCTGCTGCTGCACCTTTACGTCATCGAAATCTGGACGCTGCCCGTCAACGATCCACTGCTCGCGGCCTCCGTCGCCCCGACCCTTCACGAGGGGGACCTGCTCGTTCTCATGCGAGAAACCTCCATCGAGCGGGGCCAGTTGGTGCGCTGCAAAGACCCTACATCGTCCGACCGATTCGTCGTGGGTCGGGCCATGGCGCGTTCCGGGGAGACGGTCGACATCGGCCTCGAGTTGGTCTCGGTCGATCGCCGCCGCGCGCCCAGCCCGCGCGGTTGCGACCGAGCGAAAGTGTTCGACCCCACGCGCAACGAAGAGATCGACCTCGATTGCTCCGTCGAGGAGTACGCGGGCAGGGACTACAACGCCCTTCGCTCGCGAGCCTTTCCAGAGCCCCCGAGGACCTTCACCGTCGAGTTTGGAAAGTGGTTTCTCGTCAGCGACGACCGCCACGTCCACCTCGATTCGCGCGACTTCGGTCCCATCGACGCGAGCAGCTGCCAGCACATCGCCGTGCGGCTGGTTGGAGCCGGAGGGTTCAGCGACGCGGATTCGCGCTTTACGTTCGTCTGGTGAGGGGCAAAAGCGGGGTTTTTGATACGCTGGCCGCTAGAGCGTATGGCTGTGGAAATCGGCGTCGTCTGTGGCCGCTGCGATCGCTATAGTCCCCTCGGGGCCAAGGCGTGCCCCTGCGGTGGCTCGCTTGCCCTGCAAGCCCCGCGCGACGAGCTGCGCGCCGAGGCGGGGATTTCCGAGCCGCCGCCGCTCATATTTGGCCAAGACAAGCTCAAACCGCGACGCCCGCAGTCAGGCCCGGGCATCGAGGCGGCCGCACCCGTCGCACTTTCTGCCCAAGGCGGCGGATCGGCGCTATCTTCAGCCGGCGCTTTCGACGACGAGGCCCCGGCTCTTGCCCGTGAGACGTCACGCGCGCGCGACGATGCCGACCTGGAGGAGTTGATGGAACAAGCCAAGAACTACGTCTGCAGGTCTTGCTCGACACCGGTCCCCCTGGGCCACAAGTTCTGCGGGCGGTGCGGAGCGGCCATTCCTCCCGAAATCCTCGCCATTCGCACGCAGTTTTTCGGCCAACTCCAGATGCCCGGGAAGGCGAAGCTCATCTTGATCCGCGGCGACGGCATCGAGGGCCTGAGCTACCAGCTCAATGCCGAGCAACACGTCGTCGGGCGCACGGGGCAGATTGTTTTCCCGGACGACCCGTTCGTGTCCCCGCATCATGCAAACCTTTTCTATCGCGGCGGCAAGCTCGTCGTGCGCGACGAGGGGTCGCGAAACGGCGTCTTCTGGCGCGTGCGCGGGTCGGTCGATATCTCCCCCGGCGACCAGTTTCTCGCGGGCGAGCAGCTCTTCAACGTCGAAGGGCCGCCCAAGACCAACGACGGGCCTGCCCTCGACGGAACCTATTTCTATTCGTCTCCGAAACATCAGGCCCACTTCAAGATCATCCAGGTGCTCGAGCGCGGCGCGCTCGGCATGGCGGTGTGCGCGCGCGGCCGCTCCCTACAGATCGGGCGCGAGGGCGGCGACCTCAACTTCCCCGGTGACCTCTACATGAGCGCCGCCCACTGCAAGATCGAGGATCAGGGGGCCAAGCTCGCGCTGACCGACATGTCCAGCCGCAACGGGACGTACCTGAAGATTCGCAGCGAGAAGGAGCTCGCGCACGGCGACTACGTGTTCATCGGTCGCAAGCTCTTGCGGGTCGAGGTCACGGCACCGAATTAGTCGATCCGGCTCGCAGCCCTCATGCCCAATCGCCTCGCGAGCGAAGCCTCGCCCTATCTTCTTCAGCACGCCCACAATCCCGTGGATTGGTATTCGTGGGGTCGCGAGGCGCTCGAGCGCGCGCGAGACCAAGACCGGCCGATTCTGCTCAGCATCGGCTATTCGGCCTGCCACTGGTGCCACGTGATGGAGCGCGAGTCGTTCGAAAACGCGGACATCGCCGCCATCATGAACGAGCGCTTCGTGAACATTAAGGTCGACCGCGAAGAGCGACCCGACCTCGATCACGTCTATCAGCTCGTCATCCAGCTCATGGGACGCAGCGGAGGCTGGCCCCTTACCGTTTTTCTCACTCCCGACGAGCGCCCGTTCTTTGCCGGAACGTATTTCCCCCCGGTCGACCGGCACGGCATGCCGGGGTTTCCCAAGGTGCTGATGGCCGTGGCGGAGGCGTACCGCGATCAGCGCGGCCAGATTGACGCCCGTGCCGGCGAAATGGCGCAGGCCATCGCGCGCGCCGCCGTGGGCGAGTCGCGCGAAGACGGCGCCGTGTCGGCCGAGCTTTTCGACCAGGCCACGACCAAGCTCCGTGACCGTTTCGACGACGCCCACGGCGGCTTCGGACACCGCCCGAAGTTTCCGAGCACCGCAGCGCTCGACGTCCTGCTTCGCGCGGGCGACTCGGCGCGCGTTCGCAAGGCCCTTGGAGCCATGAGAGCGGGCGGACTCTGGGACCATCTCGGGGGCGGCTTTCACCGCTATTCGACCGACGAGCAATGGCTCGTGCCGCATTTCGAAAAGATGCTCTACGATAACGCCCAGCTCTTGCGCCTGTACGCCGACGCCTGGCGGGCGATGAGAGAGCCCCTCTTCGAACAGACCGCGAGAGAGATTGCGGCCTACGTCGCACGCGAAATGACGTCACCCGCGGGCGCCTTCTACGCCACGCAGGACGCCGACAGCGAAGGTGAAGAGGGCAAGTTTTTCGTGTGGACCCCGGACGAAATCGACGCCGCATGCGGGGACGACGTGCAAGCCGCCCGGGTGGCCAAGGTCGCCTTCGACGTGACCGAGGACGGCAACTTCGAGCAGAGCGGTGCGAGCGTTCTCTCGACCCCTGTCTCCATGGACGATGTCGCGCAGGCGCTCTCGGTGTCCCTGGACGCCGCCAACGAAGCGCTGGCGCGCGCCCGCTCCAAGATGTTTGCGGCGCGCGAGCTAAGGCCCAAGCCCTTCCGCGACGAGAAGGTTCTCGCGAGTTGGAACGGCCTCATGGCCGGGGCGCTCGCGCAAGCCGGCGCCGCACTGGGCGACGAGGCCATGGTCGACGCCGCCGTGCGTGCGCTCGATTTCGTCGAGAGATCTCTGGTCGTTTCAGAGACCGCGACGCGAGCCCGGGTGCTTCGTCACATCAAAGACGGCCAGGTGCGAGGCCCCGGCTTTCTCGACGACCACGCGTTCGTCGGCGACGCCGCGCTCGATCTCTACGAAGCGACGGGCAATCCGCGGTGGGTGCGCCTGGCGCGGTCGCTCGCGGAGTCGATCCTCGCTCACTTTCACGATGTCGAAGGCGGGGGCTTTTTCTTTTCGCCCGACGATGGGCCGCCCACGCTGGTGCGCACCAAGGACCCCTATGACCACGCGGTGCCGAGCGGTGCGTCGATCGCGTGCAGGCTCCTTCTGCGGCTCGGGACCCTCGTCGATCCCAAGTACGCGGAGGCCGCCGAGAAGGCAGTCGCGCGCATGGCCGAGGCCGCAGCCCACAATCCCCTGGCCATGGGAGTGACGGTGTCCCTTGTCGACCGGCTGGTCCGCGGCTCGGTCGATATCTTGCTCGTTGGTCCGCGAGACCAAGCGGGCACGCGTGCGCTCGCGCGCGCGGCCCATGGAAGCTACGTCCGCGATCGGGTGCTCGGGTGGGCCGATCCGAGCGACTCCGCGACGCTCGAGGCTTGCAGCGCCCTCTGGGAGGGCAAGCGCGAGCAAGCCGAGCCAGTGGCCTATGTCTGCCGAGGGCGAACGTGCTCGCTGCCGATGACGCGGCCGGAAGACCTGGCACAGGCGCTGGGTGTAACCGCGCGCTCGGTGGGTTGACGTTCGGTGCTCGCGTCCGGTGGGTGACCTCCCAGAGCCGCATCCGGGTGACTCGCGTACTGACTCAACTTGGAGGAGCTGTGGCTCGCGTTAACTGGGGCGGCTCTGGGCCCCTCCCCATCCGGCCGCTGCGCTCCGAACGTCAACCCGCCGAGCTCGGGTTAATGTGGGGGGGTAGAACTGAGTCGGCTCGGTGGGCGACGTTCGGTGCTCGCGTCCGGTGGGTGACCTCCCAGAGCCGCATCCGGGGTGACTCGGGTGCTGAGTCAACCGGGAGGAGCTGTGGCTCGCGTTAACTGGGGCGGCTCTGGGCCCCTCCCCATCCGGCCGCTGCGCTCCGAACGTCAACCCGCCGAGCTCGCGGGTGACGGTTGGTGGTTGAATACTCTGTGATGCTGTTAGCCTCGAGGGATGCCGGATGTTGAGTCGACAGTTCGGGGGCTGGAGGAACGGCTCTGGAGAGCGCAGCTTTCGGCTGACGTGGAGACGCTCGATGAGCTTATTGCAGACGACCTTCTGTTCACTGGGCTGAGCGGCTCGTTGGAGACGAAGGCCGCAGACCTGCAACAACACCGGTCCGGAGGATTGAAGATCACGAAGCTCGACCCGATGGAGCTTCGGGTGCGCCCCATCCCCGGAGGCGCCATCACCAGCGTCAAGATGGACGCTGCGGCTCTGGTGGCGGGCAAACTCACCTCCGCCACTCTGCGCTACACCAGGATCTGGATTTCAGAGGGTGGTCGCTGGCAGATCGCCGGCGGTCACATGAGTGTGGTTCCGTAGTCGCCCGCCGAGCAGACTCAGTTCTACCCCCCCACAGTCACCCGAGCTCGGCGGGTCGACGTTCGGCGCGCAGCGGCCGGATGGGGAGGGGCCCAGAGCCGCCCCAGTTAACCCGAGCCACAGCTCCTCCAGGTTGACTCAGCACCCGAGTCACCCGCATGCGGCTCTGGGAGGTCACCCACCGGACGCGAGCACCGAACGTCAACCCGCCGAGCGCGCGGTTACACATCGCCCGAGCGGCGCTACGGCCTTCGCTCGCGATGCGGACGTAAGTCCCGGTGCACGGGCGGTCGAGCGCTGTAGCCGCGAGACGGTGGAAAAGCCTCACGCAGCTTCTCGGCGAGCTCCGGGGAGCGGCCCGACGCCAGAAGCTCGGCCTCCAGAACATCGAGCGCTGGACCCATGAGCTCGGTGCGCCCCATCCGCCCCACGCGGCCGGCGATGAGACGCGGCAACATCCCGATGATGCGACGGACCCCATCCGAGATCCGCCGAGGGACCGCCACGCGCTCCACGATCGGATCGAGAAATTCGGACACGGCCTGCGCCTTGTCACTCTCTCCGGCGCACGCCTCGTCGAGCGTCTCCTTGAGAAGGAGCGTCCACAACACGACATCCTCGAGCGGCTTTCCCCGTGCGCGCGTCATCGCATCGATGGCGTCCATCTTGCTGTAGAAGCGTCGAGCGCCGCCGCCCGTCCCCTCTTCGTCGTCGAGAAACGCAGCCACCTCGGGCAGAAGCACGGAGAGGGCCCCGGTTTCCCAGAGCAGCCACATCGAGCGATGCGCCGCCCGGCCGCGGAGAAGTCGCAAGATCTCCTCGAACACTCGCGGTCGCGCGGACTTGGCCAAGTCTTCCCGCGTCGCCACCATGGCGTCGTAGACGTCGGGAGTAATGCCGAGGTCGAGACGGGCGGCGAACTTGATGGCGCGCAGGATGCGGATCGGGTCTTCGCGAAAGCGCACCATCGGGTCGCCGATCGTGTGGATTGTGCGCCGCAGGATGTCGGGCATGCCCCCGCACCAATCGAGCACTTGTCGCCGATCGATGTCGTAAAAGAGCGCGTTGATCGTAAAGTCTCGGCGCAGCGCATCTTCGTGGGCTTCGCCGAAGACGTTGTCGCTGCGGATGAAGACGTCGTCGAGGACTTCGCCGCCCTCTTCTTCGGGCGGCTCCATGGCGGGGTTTCGCCGAAACGTGGCGACCTCGATGACCTTGCCGCCAAAGAGAATGTGGGCCAGACGAAAGCGCCGGCCGATGACTCGACAGTTTCGGAAAAGCCCGCGGACATCTTCGGGACGGGCGCTCGTGGCGACGTCGAAGTCTTTGGGCTTGCCCCCGAGCAAGAGGTCGCGCACGCACCCCCCGACGAGATAGGCCTGAAACCCGCTGCGTTCGAGCCGCCTGACGACTTTGGCCGCGTCCGGGTCGATGCGGTCTTCGTCGAGCGCGACGTCGTGACGCACGAGACCCGTGCCCCCGTGCCGCTCACCGTTGGGCCAGCCATCCTTCGGGGCGCTCGGTGCGCCCCCCAGGCGGCCCCGCGGGCTCTCTTGGGGCGCCGCGTCGAGCACGTCTCCGACCGTGTAAGACGGCAGCTCGGGCGGGGCTGGCAGGTTGTCGTCGGGCGGGCGCATGAAACTCGCGCGGCCTTCGCCTGCGCGGGCAGTCAGTAACTAGCAAACCTTAACACGCCTGGGGCCCCGGCTCCATAGCTTCGCTCGGACTTCGTGCGGATGGAGGTGCTTCTCTGGGCGCCTTCGGGCGAGCCTATTGCCGAGGCGCGGCGGGGCGCGGACCGCTTGCCTTGCGTTTACGCGGGGCCCCCGTACCGCTTGCCTTGCGTTGGCGCGGGGGCCCGGACCGCTCCCTTCCATTGACGGGGGGCCCCCGGTACCGCTTCCCTCCGTTGACGCGGGACCTCAGGTGGTTAGGTTCCCCCTCGGCGCCGCGCAAATCCTTCGAGTCTTTTGCCGGAGCTTTGGAGGCGCTGAATCTAGAAACGACACACGACTCTCGCGCGTTTCCGCCGGGGCAATCCCCGCGAACGCCGCAAGGCTACTTATACGGGCGATTCGGAGGCACTGAGATGGGCAAAATTATCGGCATCGACCTCGGCACGACCAACAGCGTCGTGGCGATCATGGAGGGGCGGGAGCCCAAGGTCATCGTCAACGAGGAGGGCGCCAGGACGACTCCAAGCGTCGTCGCGTGGGACGACAAGGGAGAGGTCCTCGTCGGTCAGATTGCCAAACGGCAGGCCGTCACCAATCCCGAGAACACGATCTTCAGCGCCAAGCGGTTTATCGGGCGGCGATTCGAGGAAGTGCAGGAGGAGGTCAAGCGCGCTCCCTACAAGGTCGTGCGCGCCAGCAACGGCGACTCGGCGTTCGTCGTGCGCGGCAAGAACGCCAGCCCCCCCGAAGTGAGCGCGCGCATTCTCGCGAAGCTCAAGAAGGCTGCGGAGGACTACATCGGCGAGAAGGTCACCGAAGCGGTCATCACCGTCCCGGCCTACTTCAACGATGCGCAGCGTCAGGCGACCAAGGACGCGGGACGAATCGCGGGCCTCGAGGTCAAGCGAATCGTCAACGAGCCCACGGCTGCGGCGCTCGCCTATGGCCTCGACAAGAAAAAGGACGAAGTCATCGCGGTTTACGACTTCGGCGGCGGGACGTTCGACATTTCGATTCTCGAGGTCGGCGACAACGTGGTGCAAGTCGTTTCGACCAACGGCGACACGCGTCTGGGCGGCGACGACGTCGACAATCTCATCATCGACTGGATGCTGGCCGAGTTCAAAAAGGCCAACGGCGTCGACTTGAGAAACGACAAGATGGCGCTGCAACGCCTGAAAGAGGCCGCCGAAAAGGCGAAGATCGAGCTCTCGAGCGTTCAGGAGACGGGCATCAACCTGCCCTACGTCACCGTCGGTACGAGCGGTCCGATGCACCTCGACATGCGCCTTTCGCGCGCCAAGCTCGAGCAGATGATCGCGCCGCTCGTCGAGCGGTCGATGGAGCCGGTTCGCAAGGCCCTGGCGGACGCCAAGAAGAGCCCGAAAGAGATCGACGAAGTCGTGCTCGTGGGAGGCTCGACGCGTATCCCGCTCGTCCAAGAAACCGTCAAAAAGTTCTTCGGCAAAGAGCCTCACAAGGGCGTCAACCCGGACGAGGTCGTGGCCGTGGGCGCCGCGGTGCAGGCCGGCGTTCTGTCGGGAGACGTGAAGGACCTGGTGCTTCTCGACGTGACGCCGCTCAGCCTCGGCGTCGAAACGCTCGGGGGCATCATGACGACGATGATCGCGCGCAACACGACGATCCCCACCCAGAAGAAAGAAATCTTCTCGACGGCGACCGACAGCCAGCCGAGCGTGGAGATCCACGTGCTTCAAGGCGAGCGTACCGAGGCCCGCTACAACCGGACTCTCGGCAAGTTTCACCTCGAAGGCATCATGGCCGCGCCCCGCGGCGTGCCCAAGGTCGAGGTGACGTTCGACATCGACGCCAACGGCATCTTGAGCGTTCATGCGAAAGACACGGCTACGGGCAAAGATCAGAAGATCACGATCACCGCCAACTCGGGGCTCAGCGAGTCGGAGATCGGCCGGATGGTCAAGGAAGCCCAGGAGCACGAGCAAGAAGACAAGGCCCGCCGAGAGGAGGTCGAGCGTCGAAACAAGCTCGACAACCTTTGCTACCAGCTCGAAAAGACTCTGTCGGAGAGCAAGGAGAAGATCCCTGCCGAAGACGTCTTGTCGCTCGAGGGCCTCATCAAAGAGGGGCGCGAGGCCGTCGACAAGCAGGACGACACCCGAGTGCAAGACGTCATGGGTCGCCTCGAGAAAGAGGCCCATCGGCTCGCTTCCGTCATGTACGGAGCCAGCACGCCAGGCGGGGGCGCCAACGGCGGTCCGGGCGATCACCCGAATGGGAGCGGCGGCGGTGGCGAGAGCGGCGGGGCTCCCCCAGGCGGCGACAAGAAGGGCGGCGTGATCGACGCCGAGTTCGAAGAGACCGGCGGCTAAGGTCTCGATCGTCGGGTCGAGACCCCCTGATTCTGCTGACATCAGCAAAATAGGCTGAGAGAGGTTGCGCGCCCGCGGCAGGGTGTTGCCGAGCCGGCTTGCGCGCGAGCCATGGTAAGGAGCGGGCATGAAGTCAATCGCCGTTCTCCTCGCCAGCTTTGCGCTCGCAGGCTGCAGCTCGTCGAAGAATCCCTCGATGGGCGCAACCTCCGGCGAAGGCTCGGGGCAGGCCTCCGGATCCACGGAAGGCGAAACGGGCACCGCCAATGGCAGTGGCAGCGTCGGGGGCAGCGGGACATCCGCGGGCTCGGGCGACACGGCCTCGGGCACTAGCGGGGCCGTCGGTTCGAGCGGGACACCGGGTGGCAGCGGCGATACGACGGGAAATAGCGGCAGCACCTCTGCGGGAGCCCCGAGCGGGTCGGCCAGCGGCGCGGCCAGCGGCACTGCCGCCAGCGGAGCTCCGAGCTCCGGGTCGACCGAGCCTGTCGTCGACGCCGGCCCCGTCACCCTTCCCGATGGATCGGTGCACGCGATCCCCGCGGGCTACGCGGGCACTCCGTTCATGGGGATGATGGGGCAGCTCCCCGGCACGATCTACGCGCGAAACTACGACGTCGGCGGCCAAGGCGTCGCTTTCAATCATCCGGGTGCGACCAACTGCGGCGATTGGCCCGGGGGGATGGCGATGTACCGGACGGGGGGCGATTGCGTGGGCCTCTCGGTCGAGAACGCCCAAAAGCCCGACGTGCTCGTCGACGGTGGCCCAGCGATGTACGGCGAGATCTACATCTCGTATTGCGCCCAGGGCGAGTGGCTCAAGTACACGGTCGAAGTCACCCAATCCGGGACGTACGCGGTGGCGACCAACATGGGCGGCCCCGCGGTGTCCATCTCCATCGCCTTCTCCGCCACCCCCGCCGTCTCGACGGGCACCGTGATGGTCCCGGAGAGCGTCGACCAGGCCCAGCCCGGCCACGAGATGTACCACGTGTGGCAGAACGTCGATGACATCGCCATGGTCACGCTCGAGGCGGGGGTCTACGTGATGACGTTCACGATCGTGACCTCGCAGGCCAACTTCGACAGCTTCACGTTCACCAAGATGTAAGCGGCGCCTCGCGCGTCTCAAGCTTCGCGCCTAACGCCGCAAGCGCACGCCCACGCCCACGCCCACGCCCACGCCCACGCCCACGCCCACGCCCACGCCCACGCCCACGCGCACGAGTACGAGTACGACCGCGGGATCTTCGACGCCGGGCGAGGTAGATCCCGGATATGAAGCGAAGGCTCATCAAGTCGATTGTCGTGCTGCTCGCCGTGCTCGGCAGCGCGCCGTTTCTGCTGCGTCCGCCGAAGGTGTCGCCCGCAGCCATCCAGTCGTCGGTGACGCGCGCTCCCGCGATGCTCGACCGCGCCTGGGCGCTTCCGGAAGCCGCGGCCTACCACCACGACGTCCTGTGGCAACCCAACGGCTCTATGTGCGGCCCGACGAACCTTGCCAACGTCTTTCGTTCGCTCGGCGAGAGCGCCGCGAGCGTGCCCTTGGTGCTCGAAGGCACGGGGCGCTGCGCCACCGGAATGTGCATCATGGGGCTGACCCTCGACCAGCTTGCCGACGTCGCCCGCGAGCACACGCATCGAACCGTCACCGTGCTCCGTGACCTCACGCCCGAAGCGTTTCGCGACCAGATGCGTCTCAGCAATGATCCGAATCGTCGCTACGTCGTCAACTTCAGCCGCAGGCCCATCTTCGGAGGCGGAGGCGGCCACCACTCTCCGATTGGGGGCTATCTCGAGGCCGAAGATCTCGTCTTCGTGCTCGACGTGAACGAAGACTTCAAGCCCTGGCTCGTCGAGCGCTCGAGGCTCTTTGCGGCTGTCGACACCCTCGACGGCGGCAAGAAGCGAGGGCTTCTTTTGATCGAGTGAGCCAGGCGCCCGGGGCCGAAGGTCGACGCGTTTCGTTGAGCCGCAGGGGAGGCCTCGCGGCAACTACCATGTCGAATGAGGCTCCGTCCCTGGCTTGCTCTGTGGCTCGCCGCGATCGCGACGGCGGCGGGAGCCGCTTGTGCTCGGTCCGCACAACGCGAGGATTTCATGGGCGGCGGGCCCACCACGGGCGCCAGCGGAGGCGACACCGGGGGCACCCTCGTCATCGACAGCGATGCCTCGAACGTCCTCGGCGCGGTCCCCTCGACCGGATCGAGCGTCTGCTCGACCACGCGCACGTGCGATCCCACATGCACCGACTTTCCGGCCACCCCGATCCTCGACGCGAGCCCTGAAAACGGCGCCCCGGCAACCCCTCAAGACGCGCCGACCCACTTTGCGACTACGGCTCTCACGACAGGCGGCCCTTGCATCGTCGAGCCTGGAGACGGCGCGCTCCTGCCCAATAACTGGGTTCGCCCGCGTTTCCGCTACCTTCCTGCCGATCCCGCGCAGACGCTCTTCGAGATCCACTTTTCCACCCCGCGCCAGAAAAACGACCTCGTCGTCTACACGACCAGCACCACGTGGACGATGCCCAAGACCATCTGGCAAGCGCTCGCGGCGTCGACGTGGGGCGAAGACATTGCGGTCACCGTGGAGGGCGTCGATCCGACCACGGCCGCGGCTCAACCGGTCGCCTCGACGATGCACTTTCAGATCGCGCCCGCGGCCGCCAATGGGTCCATGATCTATTGGGCCGCGATCGGAGACCAGAACGGCGATTCGTGGCTCGAGGGCTTCAGCGTCGGCGACGAGACGGTGGCCTCCGTGCTGACGCCCAAGCAGGTCGTGGAAGACCTCTCGCGAGACCAGGGCGGAAACCTCCAACCCGCAACCCAGTGCATCGGATGCCACGCCGCGGTGCCGGACAAGAACAGCGTGACCTTCCTCGACTTTTACCCCTGGCCCGGTGTTGCCGCCGCGGTCAATCCCGCGAATACGGGCCAGTTGCCGACCTGGCTCACTCCCGGCGGCGCAGAGGCGCTCAGCCAGCCGTGGCTCGGGATGATGACGTTCTCCGCGGCGGCGTGGAACAGCGGCCAGCACATCGTCATCGCCGGCTATCAAGTTCCCGACGGGTCGATCCCCTGGCAGGGCGCGTGGAGCGCGGCACCCAACGCGCGCCTGGCATGGATCGACCTGTCCACGCAGGTGCCCCCCGTCCTCGATAACGACGCGGGGCCGCTCCAGAGCTTGAACCAGCAGCCGATCGAGGCGCTCGTGGCCAACGAGGGCAAGAGCTACGGGTTTATCACGCGCACGGGCGACCCCTCGGGCGCCGCGTGTCCCTCCTGGAGCCACGACGGCCAGACCGTGGTCTACGTTTCGACCGACGCCGCCAAGGATGGGCGGCTCGCTCAGGGCAACGCCGACCTTTACACGGTGCCCTACAACGCCAACGCGGGCGGAAACGCCACCCCCATCCAAGGAGCTTCGGACCCGAGCTACGCGGAGTACTACCCCTGGTTTTCGCCCGACGACAAATACGTCGCGTTCGACCGCGCGCCCGGGACCGAGAACATGTATTACAACGCGCACGCCGAGGTTTATGTCGTCCCCGCCGCAGGCGGAACGGCCGTGCGGCTGGCGGCCAACGATCCGCCGTCGTGCATGAACGCGCCGAGCCCCGGAGTCACCAACAGCTGGCCCAAGTGGGCGCCCCAGGCGCCGGTATGCAGCGGCAAGACTTACTACTGGCTCATTTTCTCCTCGACGCGCGCCGGCCTTCCATTCGACGCCGCAAACTTCAAAGCAGGCCTTCTCTATCCCAACGAGCCGACCTCGCAGCTCTATCTCACCGCCGTCGTCGACGATGGCACCGGCAAGCTGACGACCTATCCCGGCGTCTACATCTGGAACCAGCCGACCGTCAGCACCATCTCGTCGAGCTCGACTCAGAGTAACCACACTCCGCTCTGGGACGTCGTTTCGATTCCGCCCTCGCCGCCGCCTCGCTGAGCGCTCGCGGCCCGCCTGCTTCGCGCCCCGCGTAGCGTCAACCCGACGCGGCGCCGTGAAGCGGCGTGAGCCGTCCGCGGGTCGCGATGCGCAACCGAACGGACCATGAAAGCGTCCTATCATGGGCGAAATGCTCGAGCTCGGTGCCCGCTATGCGACCACGCGAAGCTGTACCGAGGCCCTCGTCGAGACGCTCTCGCACGAGGACATGGCGATTCAATCCATGCCGGACGCGAGCCCCGTGAAGTGGCACCTCGCCCACACCACCTGGTTTTTCGAGCAATTCGTGCTCGCGGCCCTTTTTCCGGAGACGCCGCCTTATCACCCCGGCTTCGCGTTCCTCTTCAACTCGTATTACGACGCCGTGGGCGACCGTCATGCGCGCGACCGGCGCGGCATGCTCTCGCGCCCCTCGGTGGCCGAAGTCTTGGACTACCGGAGAGCGGTCGACGAGCGCATGCGCGCCGCGCTCGAAGGAGCGAGCAGCCCCGAGATCGTCGACCGCGTCGAGCTCGGATTGCACCACGAGATGCAGCACCAAGAGCTCTTGCTCACGGACATCAAGCACGCGCTCTTTCAAAACCCGATGCGGCCCGCGTACCGGGCGCCGCGTGACGTGCCGCGCGCGAGCGCCGATGCGCTGCGCTTCGTTTCGCTGGACCCCGGCCTGGTCGCCATAGGCGCCCCCGAGAGCGCGCCCTCCGGGAGCGCCTTCGCCTTCGACAACGAGCGGCCTCGCCACCGGGTCTGGATCGAGCCATTTTCGATCGCGTCGCGCCTCGTGACCAACGGCGAATATCTCGACTTCGTGCGCGATGGGGGCTACGAGCGAGCAGACCTCTGGCTCTCCGAAGGGTTTCGTCTCGTACGCGAGGGAGCCATCGGCGCCCCGCTCTACTGGCTCGACGAGGCGAGGGCCTTCACCTTCTCGGCGATCGAGCCCGTGCGCCCCGAAGATCCCGTGTGTCACGTGAGCTACTTCGAAGCCGACGCCTTCGCTCGCTGGGCCGGCGCGCGCCTGCCCTCGGAAGCGGAGTGGGAGATTGCGGCAAGCTCGTTTGCAGTCCGCGGCAACTTGTTGGAAGAAGGAGCCCTGTGCCCTCGCCCCGCAAGAGCAGGAGCAGGAGCAGGAGCAGGAGCAGGAGCAGGAGCAGGAGCAGGAGCAGGAGCAGGAGCAGGAGCAGGAGCAGAAGCAGAAGCCGAGGCCGAAGCGGCACCCCTAAAGCAGATGTTCGGCGACGGATGGGAATGGACGCAGAGCGCGTACGCGCCCTACCCGGGATTTCGCCCCTTCGGCGGCGCGCTGGGCGAGTACAACGGAAAGTTTATGTCTTCACAGATGGTGCTACGGGGAGGATCGTGTCTCTCGCCGAGAGCGCACGTGAGGCCCAGCTATCGAAATTTCTTTCCCCCGAGCGCTCGCTGGCAGATGACAGCGATACGCCTCGCGCGCTAGGGACCCCTCGCATGCCCCCCCCTCACCAGGCCCTGAGCACGAAGGACGTGCCCCTCGATTCGCTGGAGGCAAGCTCGTTCGCGCAGGACTTCGCGCGCGGCCTGCGGGGCCGGCCCAAGCACGTCGCATCCAAGTACTTCTATGACGAGGTGGGCTCCGCGCTCTTCGACCAGATCTGCGAGCAGAAGGAGTACTACCTCACGCGCACCGAGCTCTCGATCCTGCGCGATCACGCCTCATCGCTTACGTCCCGCGTGGGTGCGTGCGCCCGAGTGGTCGAGCTCGGCAGCGGCAGTGGAGCGAAGACGCGGCCTCTGCTTGACGCGCTGCAGGCTCCCGCCGAGTATCTCGCCGTCGACGTGAGCGCCGAGCCGCTCGAAGCCGCGGCAGCTGCCCTGCGCGAAAGATATCGCGCGCTACGCGTCATCCCCGTGCGCGCCGACTTCATGGCCGCCTTCGGGCTGCCCGCGCCGTCGGATCGCGTTCGCGCGACGGTCGTGTACTTTCCGGGCTCGACCATCGGCAACCTCGTGCCGAGCGAGGCCGTCGAGCTCTTGCGTCGCGTGCGAACGGCCTGCGGCCCCTGCGCGATGGTGCTCGGGGTGGACCTCAAGAAGGAGCCGGCGCGGTTGCACGCCGCCTACAACGACGCGGCCGGGGTGACCGCCGCGTTCAACAAGAACCTGCTCGTGCGCGCGAACCGCGAGCTCGGCGCCAACTTCGAGGTCGATGCCTTCGCCCACTACGCCTTTTATGCCCCCCTGCCCGGCCGAATCGAGATGCACCTCGTGAGCTCGAAGAGGCAGCGCGTCGAGCTAGGCCGCGAGGGCTTCGCGTTCGAGCAGGGCGAAACGATTTTGACGGAGTACTCGTACAAGTACACGGCGGTCGAAGTGGAGCAGCTCGCCACCAGGGGAGGCTTCCGCGTGGCCGCGTGGTACACGGACTCCGGCGAAGACTTCGCGGTCGCGCTTCTCGAGAGCGCCTGAGGGAACAGCCATGCACGCCGACGAAAGTATCGACCTCTCCAACCCCTGCTCCCACGTCCCCGAGACCAAGATACGCCGCACCCATCGCCCGCGCGCCGGCTGCGAGGACTGCCTCAAGATCGGCGGCACTTGGGTGCACCTTCGCGTCTGCCTCACGTGCGATCACGTCGCGTGCTGCGACGATTCGCCGAACCGGCACGCCACCGCCCACAACAAGCACACGCACCATCCCATCATCGCGTCCGCCGAGGTGGGCGAGACGTGGGCCTACTGTTATCCGGACGATCAGTTTCTCTCGGCCGAGTGAGCTCGACATGACCTCGACCTTTCCTCCGATCGCCAATCTGGAGACGCGGCGCCCGCAGATGTTTCCCGCGCTCTCCGACGCCCAGATGGCGCGCCTCGCGCGGGTAGGAGTCGAAAGGAGCCTGGAGGCCGGCGAGATCCTGTTCGATCAAGGCCAGGCCAACGTGCCGATGTACGTCATTCTCGACGGCGAGGTCGAGATCGTGCATCCGCGCGGCTCGGTCGAAGACCCGGTGACCGTGCAGAAGCGCGGAGAGTTTACCGGGGAGATGAGCATGCTGGCCGACCGCAAGGCCCTCGTGCGGGGTCGCGCGCGTTCGCGCGTACGCGTGCTCAGCGTGAAGCCGGCTGACCTTCACAGGATCGTGCAGACCGACGCCGAGCTGAGCGAGCTATTCGTGCGGGCCTTCATCCTTCGCCGCATGGCCCTTCTCGCGGGCGGCTATGGCGACGCCGTGGTCGTCGGCTCGCAGTTCTCGGCGGCGACGCTGCGCCTTCAGGCGTTTTTGACTCGCAACGGGCACCCGTATCGGTACGTCGACGTCGACCGCGATCCGAACTTTCAAGGCGTGCTCGATACGTTCCACTTCACGGTCGTCGACGTGCCGGTGCTCATCTGCCGGGGCGAGCGCGTCCTCAAAAACCCCAGCAACGCCGAGGTGGCCGACTGCCTCGGCCTCAACCAGGGCATCGAGGCCAAGACGGTGCACGACGTCGTCATCTGCGGCGGCGGTCCCGGCGGGCTCGCCGCGGCGGTGTATGCCGCATCCGAAGGGCTCGATGTGCTCGTGCTCGAGGAGAGCGCGCCGGGGGGACAAGCCGGTACGAGCTCCAAGATCGAGAACTATCTCGGGTTTCCCACGGGCATCTCGGGGCAGGCGCTCGCCGCCCGCGCGCTGACGCAGGCGGAGAAGTTCGGGGCCAAGTTCGCCATCGCAAGGAGCGCCAATCATCTTCGCTGCGACAAGATCCCGTTCGAGATCGACGTCGAAGGTCGCGAGCCCGTGCTCGCCAAGGCGATCGTCGTCGCCACAGGCGTGGAGTATCGAAAGCTCGACTTGCCCAACCTCGATCGCTTCGAGGGGGTCGGCGTCTACTACGGCGCCACGTACATCGAAGCGCAGCGATGCCAGGCCGACGACGTCGTCGTCATCGGCGGCGGCAACTCGGCGGGTCAGGCAGCGACATTTCTCTCGCGCTCGTCGCGCCGCGTTTACATGCTCGTTCGCGGATCGGGCCTGGCCGCCAGCATGTCCCGGTATCTCATCCAGCGCATCGAGGAGACGCCGAACATCGAGCTTCATTTGCGCACGCAGCTCGTCGCCCTCGAGGGCGGCGAGACCCTCGAACATGTCACCTGGGTCGACGAGGCCACCGGCGAGCGCGTGACCCACCCCATCCGTCACGTCTTTTCGATGGCGGGCGCCGTCCCCAACACGCGATGGCTCGATGGGTGCCTTGCGCTCGACCCCAAAGGCTTCGTGGTCACCGGCCCCGAGCTCTCCGCCCAGCGCCTGAAAGAGGTCGGCTGGCCCCTGACGCGCAGCCCCTATCTCTTCGAGACGAGCCGGCCGCGGGTCTTTGCCGTAGGCGACGTTCGAGCGGAGAGCGTCAAACGCGTAGCCTCGGCCGTCGGCGAAGGGTCGGTCTGCATTCAGATCGTCCACAAGGTACTGGCCGAGTAAGGCCATTGTCCCATGGGACCATGGGGCAAGTCGCCGCGACCCTCATCGATGTCTCACGCGTGCGCCAGCGGGTGGTCCTTGGTCGCTATGAAAAGTCCCACGGACCTTGGTGCAGAGTCGCTCGGGACTGACTCCGAGGGGCTGCGGATGTGACACCGGGGTGCTTGGATGTGACTCCTGTGGGACATGAGGGCCCTCGCGTGTCGCACAAGGAAGAGCGGAGCCGTCCCACGGGGAACCGGCCGGTTCCCATGGCTGTCGCATCGTGTGCCTTAGCGTGACGCACCTCGTGGCACCTGTGGCGGACTGCAAAGGCGGCTACGCGTAGCCGTGTGTCCACCCATGGGTCGATATGTGCGACTCGCCTGTCGCAGGGTAAGACATGGATGGGCGCGCGCTACGGCAACCTCGGTCAACCGATGCGACAGGGTGTCCGGGTGGATGGGATATGGAGGGTGGACGGTGCGACATGGGTGGGTCAGCCTTGGGGGGCGCGGCGAGCGCCGGAAGCGACACGCGGGAGCAGTTCGTGCGACAATGGGTAGCCGCATCTGGGACATCCTGCGCAGGATCCTGCGCCTTTAGCTCGAGATGGATTGCGCATTCGCGCACCTCTTGCCGGATCACCTGGCGCGTGCGAGAAACGCGGTGAACTTGGGTGCGACGCTCCAGACCGTGGCGGCAGGGACGGGAATCGCGCCATAACTGCAGAGACATCGAAAGCGCCACTAGCTCAGCTGGATAGAGCGACGGCCTCCGGAGCCGTAGGTCAGAGGTTCGAATCCTCTGTGGCGCGCCCTACAAAACAAGGGCGATCCGAGATCGGCCAAGATCGACGTGGCACTTTCGTGGCAACTGCCCGGAGTCTGCTCGAAGCAGTCGCCCAGGGCCCCGAGGAGCTGGCCTGGGAGCGCGCTCAGGACCTCGCACTCCTCATCCTGGCCGACGAACAAGTCGCCCTCGCCCAGGTCGTTCTCGAAGGGGGACCCTTCGCGATGAGGAAGGCGGAGGAGCTGGCCGAATCAGTGCTGGACCAGAGTGCGGACCGAGGAAGCGAGGGGACGGCGGGGTGAATCTTCTTGAACAGCGCCGTATTGGGAGCTCCACATGAACATCATCTCCATCGATCCTGTCGCCGTTCGCGTAGCTCGTCATCACATGCGAGGCTCCGCCGTTGTCCTCCGGGATGTCCAGCTCCGCGAGCCCAGGGTCGAATACTCAGACTCGGGAAGAATCTCGGCCGTCGCTCTGATGAAGATGTTGGGACCCGAGGTTGGCGCGCTCGTGAGACTAAGGTTCCGTCCATCGCTCACGGGCGCCCCGAACACCGTCGCGTGGGAGGGGCTCAATGAACGCGCGAACATTGTGAGCGGCAAGCTTCTGCTTCGTGCGGCGGTTTCCGAGAGCGAGGTCGCGAGCTGGGCCGAGATCACTATCGACCACCACGGCCCAGGCCGCCGCTAGCAGCGGGCCCATATCGTCCAGCCTCGCCAGTCCCGGACGACCTGCATCACGATCGCGCCCGCAAGCTGCTAAAGGGCCTGGGGCCCCACGAGCCCGGCTCTTGCCTGGCCAGATCCGGCGGGCCCGTTGTCAAACCCTTGCTCGGACGAGCAGGGGTGCGATACCAAGGGGGAAGACGATGGCGCCATCGGCGACGACCCAAAGGACGCTGAACGTCCCCGGCGTAGGCCGGGCACACTATCAGAAGAACTTCATCCGGCTGGCCGTCTGCGAGCTCCGTTTCCCCACACTGTTCGAAGTTGAGGCGGAAACCCCGCCGCTCTCGTTGTCCAAGGCCCTGCGCAAGGAGTACCCGACGCACGAGCGGCTCAAGAATGTGAACGTGAATCTCGGCGGGGTCGCTCATTCCAACGCGCATGGCTTTCGGTCGAAGAAGGGTCGCTGGTCCGTGACGCTCCGGGCGGCTGCGCTGTCGCTAGAGACTTCGCTGTACGACTCCTTCGAGGAGTTTGCAGAACGCTTGGGCTTCGTCCTCAAGGCGGCGGAGGACACGATCGATACCGATTTCTTCACGCGCGTCGGGCTCAGGTACATTAATGTCGTGCCCTGCGCGCCGGAGACCGCAGGAGAATGGATCAACCCTGCCCTCGTAGCTGCGCTCGCAGCGGGCACGTACGGCGCCATTAGCGAATACTGGCAGCGGGTTCAAGGGCCGACGACGATGGGCGGCTACACATTCTCGCACGGCATTCAGGTTCAACCTGGCAGCGTACCGCGCGAGTACTTGCTCGACTTCGACTTCTTCAAGGAAGACGTTGCTGTCGGGGAAACGTTGCCGGTCGTCAAGAAGCTCCATGAGCTAGAGTATTCAATGTTTGATTGGTCCCTCGGACCCAAGGCCAAGGAGCACCTCGGCCCTTCGACGAAGTAGGAGACGCTGATGCTCGCCTTCGACCAAACACCGACCCTTTCCACCGCCTACGCGGAGAAGCACGGTCGCGAAGAGACCACCATCGGGAATCTGGACAAGCGGTCCCCCACGTTCGAGGGCACACTGTTCATTGGGTTCCGAGGTCAAGTGCCTCTTCTCCAGCGCCAGATCGACTGCACTCCGACGGCCGAGGAGCTCAGAGCAAGCGAAGGACGACGCACAAGCCAGCCCGACCAAGATGAGAATGATGCTGTTTTGAAGGCACGGGACCTGCGCCTAGAGCTCCTGGCGCGAAAGTACGAGGGCGCCGCGTCGATCGAAGACATGGCCAGGCTCCGAATCTTGACCGAACGTCTTCGCAAGTTGGCCCCGCGTGTGACCGACAAGGACGTGGAGCAGCTCGCCGATATGGTCGCCGACGCGGAAGGCATAGCCGCCCGGCTGGCCGCCGTGAAAGAGAAGTTCGGGCTTCGTTGAACCCATTCTCGTACCCCAAGTCTCGCCATACACGGCGGTTGACCCCTGGGCCCTTCAAAACTTACCAGGAATACAAGTCGTTCCTGCGCGATGAGTTCCAGAAGAAGTGCGTCTACTGCCGGATGCCGGACACGATGAAAGACTACGAGATGTACGGCGTAGACCACTATCGGCCCAAGAGCGTCTTTCCCGGTCTAGAGACGACCTACGCGAACCTCTTCTACTGCTGCAATCCTTGCAACCGCCGCAAGCGCGAATACTGGCCGACCTACGGCAAGGGCAAGACGCACTTTATCCCCAACCCGTGCGACCACGAGATGTTCACGCACCTCCGGTTCGCTGCGGAGAAGGTGCAAGCTCGCACGACGGCTGGCTCCGTCGCCCGCGAGCTGCTCGACCTGGATGACCCCAAGGCGGTCGAGTACCGCCGATTCATCCTCGATGCCCTCGACACCTTCGACAGCAAGCGAAGGGAGACCCTGGCGGCTGTGAAGGCCCTCCAGGGCATGAAGCAAGGGGCCGCCCCGCCGGCCGATATCGACGAAGGCATCACGGCTCTTGAGACAGAACTTGGTAAGATCGACCTGCACCTTGCCCGACTGGAAGGGCGGTGAGTCGCGCAGGAAACCACGGCTCGGATCGCGTCAATACGCCCTAGGGCGTACGCGGGAGATGTTCTTGAGCTTGCCCGCAACGGGCGTACCCTCTGCAAGGATAAGGGGGTCCCCGTCATCATGGCCAAGAACTCGCTACGTCGACCGGAACTTGTTGAAGCTCAGATTGAGGACGAGAAGGGGAAGCTCGTCGGAACCATAAGGGTCAAACCCACGGCGGTACTTTGGGCGAAGACCGACGCGAAGAAGTGGCGCCGCGTCCAGCTCGCCGCGTTCATCGAGTGGATCGAAGCGAACGGCGAACTGGGCCAGTGGTGACCCCGCGATGGCCAAGACCAGACGAGGTTTCCAGGCTTTCGCAGACGACAACGAGCTCTGCGTCGGGCCCTGTACCAACGTTGAGCTGATCGCTGGCAAGGTCGAGTTCACTTACTCGTACGCGTGGAATGCGGTCGCCATCATCGGGTACTTCGTCGGAAGGCGTCGCCAGGACGATCGGGTCTCCGGTGCCTGGAAGGAAGTTGCCCAGACATCCATCGACGGGCGGCGGTCTTGGAAGGGGACGGCAGACCTTCACGTCATCGAGGCAAACGGAACCACGACTCTTGCCGGCTTCTGGAAAATGGGTGGGTCAACGTCGGCCGCTGGATGATCGACCTGAAAGGCACAACAAGATGAGCGACCTCCGATCATGCAACGTGTGCTCAGAAAGAATCGTCAACGTGGCCGAAGGGTATATTGACGGCGGCACGTTTGGGGACAGTCTCCGCCGTCTTTATCGGGATCAACTCGAAGCCGACGGACTTGGTGAGCCCGACTGGAACAGGATCGATGCCGGAGCGTGCCAACGTCTTCGGTACGGACCTCACGGTAAGTTCGTGGACGCCGTTTCCCACTGCTACCTCGTCCAGTTCCGAGATTTCTACCAGCCCAAAGACGACCGCATCGTCGACAACTCAGAGACCGTCGCGTTCATCGAGCTCCTCGGCAGCCCAGGGCGGCGCCTCCCGCTCGTGCTTCAGGCATTTCCTGAGGACAAGGATCTCTGGCTCTTGGCGCATCTGGCCTGCATCCCAGACGAGCTGGATGGTCATTACCCCATCCCCCTCGAAAGGATTAATACGGGCGAGAAAGCGATCGAGTGGACGATCCAGTTGAGCACAAATGCGCAGTGGAACCCTCTCGGATGGGTCTACGTCTTGGAGAACCTCTTCGGGCGCGTCCCGGCCTGATGGTTTAGAGCGGCCGGGGACCTGCGCGAGGGCAAGACCCGAGAAAGGGTGGGTTCTTATGGCCGACATCTTCGAGGTCATCAAGAAGCTATCGCAGCACTCAGCGCGGATGGGATCTGGGCCCGAGTAGGCCCAGAAGAGCTGTCTTTTCAGGCCCTTGACGGGAAAGGTCGCTAGATGTATTTTTGATGTATAAACAACATCAGGAGCAGCCATGGCAGACCGCCGATACAACGTCACTTTGGGGACCAACCTCGACAAGGACCTGGATGCGGTAGCTAAGAAGCTGGAGATCACGAAGTCCGAAGCTCTGCGACGGGCACTCATGCTTTTCAAACATGCCGTCGACGCGAAGGACGTGAAGCTTACGGCGGAGGACGGCACGGAGCAGTCAGTGCTGATCAAGTAGCGTGGCAGCGCTCGACCTCACCGCCCAACCGAAAAAGCCCGCCGATGAAGCCCAACTCTCGGCAGTCGACCACCACTCCGCAACGTGGGCCCAAATAGCCAAGCCCTTCGCGACCGCGATCTTCATTCTGGTGGCGGTCGTTGTCGTTCTGCCCTTCGCAATCATTACGGCAAACGCGTTGGCGTGCGGTGCCCGGTGCGGGGACAACATCGACAAGATGTTTGACTGGGCGAAGACGGTCCTGGCCCCGATCGTGGGGTTCGGGTCGGCCGTGGTCGGTTATTACTTTGGGACTCGCGGGACTACGACTGCAAGAAACTCGGGAACGGAAACATCAGATCCTGGCGACGAGGAAAAGTCATGAGCAGACCTTTCACCGATGCCGACCCAAGCGAGACGGAGGATCTCAGACGTAAGCTTGAGCCCGTAGGGGACCGGGTCGGCGGAACCACTGCGATCGAGGACACGATGAAGCCCTTTGGTGGCTTACATGACGCTATCGAGAGTACCCGCGCGGTCCGCGACATGATGAAACCCATCGGCGGCTTGGGTGAGGTGATCGAAAGTACCCGCGCGGTCCGCGACATGATGAGACCCATCGGCGGCTTGGGCGAGGCGATCGAAAGTACCCGCGCGGTCCGCGACATGATGAGACCCATCGGCGGCTTGGGTGAGGCGATCGAAAGTACCCGCGCAGTCCTCGACATGATGAAACCCGTCGGCGGCTTGGGTGAGGCGATCGAAAGTACCGCGCAGTCCTCGACATGATGAAACCCGTCGGCGGCTTGGGTGAGGCGATCGAAAGTACCCGCGTGGTCCTCGACATGATGCGGCCCTTCGGTGGCAACCTGGAGGCCATCGAGGCTACCCGGGGGATCGATAAAGCTATCCTCAAAGAAGCCCGCCTTCTTGGACGGGACCCCTACAGAGGCATCCTGGGTGCCAGAAACATTCTGGAAGAATCAAGGATCAGTCGCAGCGTTGGTGTCGCCACGTTGAACGACATTTTCCGATCGGTGGGCGGGATTCACGAGACGTACCCCTTTTTAGAACCGTTCAAGGCGGTACGAGACAACGTCTCATCGGCGTTCGGCCCGAGCCTCGCGGATCGATGGGATCATTTCTCCGCGGCAAGCGTGCTCCCAACGTTGAAAGCCTTGTCCGTCGAAACTTTTGACCGGCCGACTGCACTCCTGAGTCAGTTCACGGCCGACCCAACCCTAGGCTCACTCTCCTGGCTCGAACAGTCAGACGACGAAGGGATGTCTCTTAGGGTAGCCGCATTTCAATCTGAGTCCGAATCTGAGTCTGAGGCTGCCCAAGGGCTCACGGCGATCCCCGAAGTGATCTGCCTTTGCTGCGACTCTCCCCTGCCTATCGCCGACTCCGTCCTTACCTCCAATGGCAAGATCGTCGGGCCTCTGCGGGTGCTTCCCTGCTGTTTCGAGTGCTTGCGACGCGATGCGGAAGACCCCGGATACATCGTTCGCTGCATGGAGAAATGGCGAGACAGGCCCAGGTTTCTTCTTCAAGGAGTCCCCGGTACCGGTCTGAGCGACGGCAGACCGGCCGCCAAGGGCGTGCTTCGTCTCATCCGAAACCATAACGAGGACGACGAGGACTAGCGTCCGAGAAAAACCTTCAGGTCTCCGCCGCAAAAAGGCGACACTCTTGCTCCATGGTGTTCCAGAACGATGATCCGGCGGGCAACTACAGCGTTGACGAAGTCGAAGTAACCATTGCCAGCGTGAGGCTCACGAAGGGTGTCAAGGGCGACTTTCTAACCATTGGACGGGACGGGACGCACTTTACGACCCAGACCGGCGCGGACGGGTCGATCGTTCGAAGCAGACAGATAGACCCACGCCGGTCGGTGTGGATCACGCTGCCGGCGTCTTCCCCGAGCAACGACTTTCTCAAGAGTCTGCGGGGTGAAGGAAAGTTCAGCATCCGCGTGGAGAGAGTGGCCGGAGAAGTGCTCTTTGCCGGTTCCGCGTTCTATGAAGGCGGCCCGCGCAACGTCGGCAGCGATGTTGTATGGGAGCTAGGCGGCGTCGGCTCCAAGCACGAGTGAGAAGGTGCCAGTGCCCAGCAAACGAGAAGAGCTAGGTCGGTGAGGCCAGCGCCGGGTCGGCCTCAAGCCACTCGGCTGTAGCACGTTCGATCCTACGAGCGAGATGCGACCTTTTCGGTTGCCGCCGGCCAGTTGCGATTCTCCCGACGACAACGTGGTTCCACTTCATGGCGCGGCGAGGCTTGAGCCCCATTTCGTCCAGGAGCTCGGCGATCGTCCTGTACGAATGGCCCTTGGCATGGAGGCTCTTGATCGTCTCGACAGCCCGAAGCTCAAGAGGGTCATCTTCAAGGTCGCCCGGCACAGAGTCGACAACTCGCCGGCCGTACCGCGGCTCCGAGGAATAGACCTTGTTCGTGGCGTCCGCACGGCGCCGGCCGTCGAGAAGCCGGGTCCTTATGGTCTCCCGTTCGAGCTCAGCGATCATCGAAAGGACTGAAACAACAATCCTCAGCACCGTCGCCCCCATGCCCGACGCCGAGTCCACCCCGTCCGAGATCGAAACGACCCGCACGCCGGCATGCAGCAGGACGGAGATAGCTTCCTGAAGATCCAGGGCGTCGCGCCCCAGCCGCGACAAGGAGTACGTGACCAGGACGCCCTTGCACCCGAGCTCAAGGACGGAGCGCATCGCAGCTCGAAAGCCCGGTCGATTGTCGGTCGAGCTGCCGCTTATCCCGGCATCTTCTTCCACCTTGATGACCTGGATGTTCTGGTACTGACCCCAGGCCATGATGCGGTCCTTCTGGACCCCCAGGCCGGAGCCATCTTGGACTTGCGAAAGACTTGAGACCCGGCAGTACCCGATGGCATGAATGCCTGTAGAGCCCATGACCCCAATACGGCCCAAGGGCCCTTGGATCAACAAGACCCAGGCGTGTGGGTAATCGTACGTCCTGTTGCCGCTCTTCCAAGCGGCAACGCGCCGATCTTGACGCACACCGTCATTCCGCAGGAAGCCTGAGCCCCCGCTCCCTATAGGCGGACGACCAAGCGTTGAGCTGGCCGGCGGTACACGTGCCCGCGCCCACAGCGCGCCCTCTCCAGAAGTCCGGCCCGACACAGTACTGCCAGGTGGTACGAAACGGTCGACTGCCCGAGGTTCGTACGCGCAACGGCGGCGCCCACTGAGATGCTGTCGTTTCCGACTACCTTGAGGAGGTGAATCCGAGACGCACAGGACAGCGCTTTGCCAACGATAACGAAGCGATCAACCACGATCATCGACCCCCATCGATGAATTACCAGTTTCCAGCCGGGTGTTCGTACCCCCCGAGTTTGCGGCGCAAACGCGGCCCACAAGTCGACTATTGGGAGGACCTAACCCTCGACTTGGCCCGCACCGGCAGCGGCGTCGAGTTCGGCCTCACCATAGGATTCGACCGAAAACCCCTCACCGCCATCGTAGTCTACGAGCTCGCCCACCCAGGGGGCATCGGCGGTATACCCTTTGGCATCCGAGTCCATGGGCAGCGGTGGGAGGGCTGGCGGGAAATCCGGCTTGGCCTCGGCGAGAGCATCGACGAGCAGCTCTAAACGTCGGTGAACATCGGGGGACGGATAGCCCACTCGCGGAAGGCCGATGGCCCGCAGGTCACGCGCCAAATCCTTGATCGTAGACTCACCTTGCCCGAACCACCCGACTACATCGACGTTTGGCGCGCTCGTCACATAGTACCCCAACATCGCGTAGACTCTGCTCAAGGACATGCGGGTGCGTCGGCTGTTCTGGCCGAGGGGGCTATCGTTGAACTTGCGGGCAAGCGCGCATACGTGACGCAGAAGTTCGTTCTGTGCGGAGGCACCCTCACGGGCGTCACCGAGACCGTCGACGGCAAAGAGTCGCAACTTCTCCAGCTCCTTTCCTAGGAAGTGGTCCCCTACTCTCTCGTCGGCCATCAGCCGGAGGGTAGGCTGCACGCCCTTCGGAAGCTTGAACAGCTCTCTTAGCTTTGTGGCTCCAATGAATGTGATCTCGAACCTGACAATTCCCTCTGCGCGCTTCGCCAACCTCTCCTTGAAGGTCTTCGAACCCCTGCCCCCGTAGTCGGCGTGACGATGAAGCATGGCTCGAATCCGGGATCGGATCTCAGCCGACTTCCCATAGAACATTGCCCGGTAACGGTCCCCGCCGGCAAACTGGACCCCGGTCACCTGCTTATGATCGATCCACGTTTGGACGCGGGTCGAGTGCGCCCGCTCGATCTCCGCGACCGCCTGCAAGATCGGATGAACGTTCTCGGACCCCACGTCCGCATCAAGCGCATATGCCACCCGCATGACCGGCCATCGGTCGAGCCTGAGTAGCTTGCCAACGTCTTCAATGTCCTTGGGGACGTTCAGCCCGAGCGAATCGATCAGGAACTGTGACGGGGTAGTGAGATTGACGCCCTCGATGCTCTTCGTCTGGTGAAGAGGGAAGTTGTACGTATAGGAGTCCGTATGCCGGTAGTGAAGCCTGGGAATGGAGAGCTTTAATCGAACCTCGCGAGTCTCATCGCAAAGGCGCAGCACCATCCCGCGACCCCGAACGATCGATACAGAAAGCTCCCGCCTCCGCCTTCGGTCAAAGACCTTGGCCCGTAGCACTCGCTCGCCCTCAACCAGGGACCACAAGGCGAAGTCGTGCCCCGGTGGAAATCGGTAAGCGATCTCAATGTCGTCGATCATCTTTCCGACCCAGAGCATCCGGGTCCGGACGAGAACGAAGGCGCCCTCGAAACCTTCTCTCTGCACAGGTGGCGGTTACACCTTCGCTCCTCGGACGCCCCCTTCGGGGTCTCACGCCGCATGGCCGAGCTACCGCTCGGCGGCGTGCCGAGGGCTACAGGCGTAGCCGGACACTCAGTGGATATAAGACCCCTGCCGGTCGACATGGCTCCTCCAGCGTCGAGGTCTGGGGGCTACTGGCGCGGTGAGGGGGCGATCGAGATGCCGCTCTCCGGCTCGTCCTCGAAGGCCGGAAGCCTTTCATCGAGCACCGCGCGCACGGTGTTACCCATCGAGTCTTTTCTCTTCCAAGCCTCGTTCTTGAGGCGCTTGTGGAGATCGTCCGAGAACGTGAACTGCATGGTTTTCATAGGCCGGTGCTCCTTGCCGCCTGCACGAGGGCGGCGCTTATCACCCGCTACACCGGCTTATGAGTAAATCCGGGTTATCCCCCGTCGGCCGCGCTGACCTGCTTCTCCTGCCAGTCCTTGTAGGACATCCCACCGCCCGCCAACTTCCAGTTGATCCGGCCGTTCAGACCCGTCCCAGACACGACGGCCGCAGCCCCTGAGGGCGAGTCAAACGCATACTCCTGGGTGAAACGCAGCAGACCCGGGTTCCCCTTCGCGGGCACCAGAACGCCGCTCTCCTGGAGCGTCTTGCGCAAGGCACGGCTCCCGTCACCCAGGGAATCCACTTCCCTGGAGCGAGCGAACGACCCCGCCTTCACCACGAACTGGCCTTCGCGGACGACACACTCGGCTTTGGCGCCCTCGTCGAGGCGTAGCTCCAGGGTCACCTCTTCGGACGCCGAAGTCGCAGGGGCCGGGGCGTCTACGGCGAAAACGTTCACCCCTAGGGTTGGAAGGAGCAGCCGGACGTTCTCGAAGAACGTCTCCGTGTCGGCCGTGTCGGCCTCGGGCAACTTGCCGCCGCCCGGGGCGTTGTTGTTCTTCACCTCGGCTCGCTTGGCCTTCTTGAGCTCACGAACCAGCATCGCCTCAAGAAGGCGAACGTGGGCTTTGGTGAGGTTGTCGTCCTTGGACACGAAGAGCACAACAAGGGTCCAGAAGTCTTTCGAGTCGTCGTGGCTCGTCAACCGGGACCAGACCTCATCACCCTCCCCAACGTAGACTGCCAGGCCCGAGGGGGCCGTCTCCGAGGGGCCCACGAGGATGTAGACGCCCGTTCGCCGGACCTCGGGTCGAGCTCCCAGACGAACGAGCTCGGTGCGCGGGCAAACCAGCGCCAGACCGGACCAGTTGCCAACCTCGGCGGTCCGCATGCCCTGGGGGGTGCCATCAGCCAAGAAGAGCTTGACGGACCTGCCCGGGGTCATGGAGTCCCCCTCGTCCGCTTGGTCCGATCCAGGCGCTTGGCCAAGAAGCTGAAGAACGCGATGGCTTCGAGCGCATCCTCCGGAGAGTCGGGCGCCAACGTGTGTGCTCGCGGATTCCGGAGTGCTTGCACCGCCCCCACGAAAAGGTGCATCAATCCCTCCTGCTCGTCCTGGTCGGTCTTGTCCGTGAGATCGTTGAACGCCAAGACCGGAGCGTTCTTCGAGAAGACGGTCGTCATCAACCCCGCGCCGTCAAGGTCGTGCCGGCCTGACTTTTCCTTCACGTAGTTCACGAGCGCAATCCCCGCGTTGAGGACCGCGTTCGCGTAGTGCTCGTCCCGATACAGATCAACTGCGACCCCTGAGATCCTCGTGTGGAGATCAAGGCCATTGAAGGCCTCCCTCACCTTGATTGAAGGGTTGGCCTCCCGCTCCGCGCGGCGCTCCTCCAAGCGGGCGATGAGGCCCTCCAGGAAGGCGCGCGTGTCTTCAAGACCCCCACGAACGGCCTGAAGTCGTTCGCGCTCGGTCATGCCCATGCGCATCGGGCCCTTCCAAATCTGGTAGTGCTCGTTCTGCTTGAATTCCACCGATTGAAGTCCGAAGACCGCTCCGAGCTCCGACGCGATGTTGAGCTCAGCGCCGTTGACCCTGGGATCATCAGGAGCGGAGATGTCTGAGGCGATCCCCCTCACTTCGTCTCTACGCCGCTGAAGACGCCCGATCGCCAGCCCCAGGTCTTCGTCCACCAGTGCGCTAGCGTTCGCCGGATTCCCCCCCGGTCTCCCCCGAGCCATCCCTATGCCGCCCCCGCGCTCAACTCGATCCGCTTCCGAAGCCGTAGAACGCTGGCCTCGCGGTAGACCCTGAAGTTCGAGCAGGGGTGGCGCCCGGCGCGCAGCTTTCCGCTCGCATCCCACCTTCGTAAGGTCGGCAAGCTCACGCCAAGGATCTTCGCAGCGTCGCTTATCGTGAGAAGTACGAGCGGCTTGGCGTATTTGCGAGCCACGGCCCGAAGCTAGCCAACATTGATCACCCAGACAAGGTGTACGCTCGGCGGCTATGCCTGCGGCCCCGACGACCGACAAGTCGACAACCCCTAAGAACTCCAGCGTCGAGGCAACGACTGGTCCCGGTCGGAGCGACCTTGCGCTCTCCCTCGAAGTAGAGCCTCGCAAGCCCCGGCTAGCCTGGCAGGGCATGGATCGGAAGGAAGGGGCGGTTTCGGTGCCGACGCAGGTTGTCGAGATCGTGCGACCCGGCAAGGCCCTCGCGACCGATGACAAGTTGCCCGGAATCACGGCTGCCCAGCAGACCGCCCGAGCTCAAGAGCTGCCGCCGAATAGGCTGATTTGGACGAATGACAACATCGTGGCCCTCCGCACCTTGCTCGACGAGAAGGACCGCTCCACGAAGGACTATCGCTACAGGGGCAAGGTTGACCTCGTCTATATCGACCCGCCCTTCATGGTGCAGGGGGACTTCCTGGCCGACAACGCGATCGACATAGAGCTCGACGAGGACGAGCACGTCGAAGCGAAGAAAGAGCCGAGTCTCGTCGAGATCCTCGCCTACAAGGACACCTGGCGCCAGGGGCTCGACTCGTTCCTCTCAATGCTCAGGGAGCGCCTTCTGTTGCTGAAGGATCTTCTGGCCGCGACGGGCAGCATCTACGTTCACCTCGACTGGCATGCCGTGCACTACGTCAAGGTCTTGATGGACGACTTGTTCGGATACGAGAACTTCGTGAACGAGATCGTTTGGCAGCGCCAAACCTCGCACAACGATGTGGGCCAGGGTGCCGCTCACCTTGGCCGTCTGCACGACACCTTACTTGTCTACAAGGGTGGCGCCGAGGCGTACGTCGCGCCGCTCTACACCCCCTACGACGGCAGCTACGTCCGTTCTCACTATAAGTACATCGACGCGCAGGGCCGGCGCTACCGACTGAGCGACCTAACCGGGCCAGGGGGAGCAGCGAAGGGCAACGCTTTCTACGAGGTACTCGGGCACAAGAAGTATTGGCGCTACAAGCCGGAGAAGATGGAGGAGCTGATAAAGGCCGGCCGAGTCATTCAGCCATCGCCAGGCGCGGTCCCAGCATACAAGCGCCTGTTAGACGAGATGCCAGGGGTCCCCCTTCAAGATATTTGGACCGACGTTAGTGCGATCAATTCGCAGGCGATCGAAGCCTCGGGCTACCCAACCCAGAAGCCACTGCCTCTACTTGAGCGAATCGTATCCGTTTCATGTCCTCCGGGCGGCACCGTACTCGACTGCTTTCTTGGCTCCGGGACCACCGCCGAGGCCGCCGAGCGTCTTGGAAGGCAATGGATCGGCATCGACAACGGCAAGTACGCGATCCACCTGGCTCGCAAGCGACTTATTCAACTTCATGGGCAGTCGAAGACGGTTGAGAAGCCCCAATTCGAGTACATCGAGTGCGACAAGTGCAAGACCATCGAGCGCAAGGAAAAGCCACGGAAGACCCGCGACACCTTCAACGTGAGGCCATTCACGGTCGAGAATATGGGGGTCTACCAGCGCGCCGAACAGTGGCAGGACTTCCAGACGCAGCGGAGCAAGTACAGAGACGAGATGATCAAGGTCTTTGGGGGAGAGGTCGTCGACCACTCACCACTTCTCCACGGACGCAAGAGTAATTCCTGGGTTCACGTCGGGCCCCTTGATGGGCCGGTCTCTGTGGCTCAAGTCTGGTCCATCGCGAGAGAGGCTCAGAGGACGGAGCGCAAGGCCGTGACGGTTTTGTCCGCAGACTTCGACACGCTCTCCGGCTCCGAGAGGGACGAAATCAAAGCCTCTACAGGCGTCACCATGACAGTGCGCATCATCCCGGCGAGCGCCATAGACGAGGTTCGTCGTCGCCTTGACATTCAGCGTTCTAATCCCGATACCCCCATAGAGTCGATGGCGATCCCGGCGTTCTACGCCCCGCTCTCCATCATCTTGAGCAAGAACGTCTCCGGAAGGATGGCGAAGGTCACGCTCGACCGTTGCGAGATCGATATTGAATCCTTCATCTCAAGCCAGCGGCCCATTCTGAAGGCCATTGCCCCTAGCATGTCGGCTGCGGCGAGGAAGAAGGCGAAGGGCGACATCGACAAGTGGGAGACCCGCCAGAAGGAGCTTGAGAAGTGGCTCGCCAAGGCAACGAGCTGGCAGAAGTTCGTCGACTTCTGGGCGATCGACTGGGACTACGGGCGCCGGGTCGGCCCTGATGAGAAGCCCGTCTTCGAGACGGATTGGCAGTCCTTTCGGACCCGCCGCTCGAAAGGTGAAGTTGATGCCCTCGTTCTGACAGCCGAGTACAAGTACGAACAGCCAGGCCACTATCGCGTTGCCGCCCGGGTCACCGACGTTTTCGGGAACGACGGAATCGCCACGGTCACGATGGAGGTGCGCTGATGCCGTCGAGCTCGCCGCCGTCCAGGCGCACCGGGGCCGATCTCAAGGGGCAAGCCAAGGTCATCTTCCAGGTCCGACAGCTCGTCGACGAGTGGCGTGGCTTCGAGCTCGGACGTGCCTCGGACCCCTCTCCAAGGGACCCGCCCCGGTACGAGCCGGTGAAGGACGGGGAGCGTCCCTTGACGGAGACAAGCCTCTCTCTCCTCCACCACTGGTTCCGGCGGGAGCCTCACGAGGTAGGGACCCCGCCGCAGAGCTTTGCGTTCAAGTATTGGCCCCACCAGAGACGCCTCGTCGAAACGTTCGTCTATCTGTACGAGGTTCGCGGAATTAGGCGGACCGAAGGGCTCTACGGGCTCGCTGGGGTCGAGTCCCTGGGGCCGCAGCACGATCCTTGGACGAAGTTGGGAGGTCAACTTGCTACGGGAAGTGGCAAGACGAAGATGATGTCCCTGCTCATCGCGTGGGCATACCTAAGCGCCGTGCGTGAACCCACTTCCGGCCTGGGGCTTGGACGGCACTCGATCCTGATAGCGCCGGGCCTGTTCGTTCGCGACCGTTTGCTCCAGGATTTCTCGCCCCCGAACAAGAAACCTTCCGTCTTCTTTGCGGATCCCGTCGTACCCCCCGAGTACGAGTCGATCTGGGGGCTCAAAGTCTACTCCCCGGAGACCTGCCCCCGGACGCTGGACCCCGATGAGGGCGCTCTCGTGGTAACGAACTACCATCAGCTTCTCCGCACGCGCGAGGACGCGTCGGTCGTCGAGAAGATGAGCACTGGGGCACGGCAGATCGATCTGCTCTTCGAGGGGAATGACCCCGAGAGGCTGGAAGCGCTGGAAAGCCCCCTCGTCGAACGATTCAGCCGTTCCAAAGGTCTCTTGGTCATCAACGACGAAGCCCACCACGTCTGGGACGAGACCGGGCACGCCAAGTTCGAGCAGAAGGCCAAGGACAAGGCCAAAGTCTCGGGCGAAGACGAACAGACCGCGATGGCTTGGATCCGGTGCATCCGACGGCTGAATGGCGAACCCAATCATCCCGGGCGTGTGGCTCTCCAGGCCGACTTGTCCGCCACGCTCTTCGAAGAGCAAGGGGCGAAGCTCAAGGCCGGAAAGACGGAGTTCAAGCCCGCCGACCTGTTCCGCCACACGAGCGTCCACTACGGACTCGCGGAAGCCATCGGGGACGGCATCGTCAAGAAGCCCATCCTGGAACGCGTCGTCGCCAAGAACAAGAAGACCAGCGAACCCCTTCCGCTCATCAACCAGGCCGCCGTGAACGCCTGGGAGAAATACAGCCACCTGCTTTTGACGGGGATCGAGCGTTGGAAGAAAGTCCGCGATCAACTTCGAGATGAGGGCGACCCCCGTAAACCGATCATCTTCATATTGTGCTCCGACAAGAACGAGGCACACGAGATCGCAAACTTTCTTACGTACGGTCAGGCGGTCCGTGAAGACCTGTCTCATCTGACCCCCTCGGGATACCTGGACCCCCAAACCAAGAAGCCGTTGTTCATCGAGGTGGGGAAGGACGGGACCACTCGCACGTCGGTAGTTGAGATCCACATCGGCCAGAAGGAGGAATCCAACGAGGCAGACTGGGAAGAGGTTCGCCAGAAGGTCAACGCGATCGATTCGGATGCGATTCCTGACCCCACGGGCGCCGTCGACGAGGACGGACGGCCCGTCATGGTCCCCAACCCGTACAACGTCGTCGTCTCTGTAATGATGTTGAAGGAGGGCTGGGACGTGAGGAACGTCAAGGTCATCGTCCCGCTTCGCCCATGTGATTCACGGACTCTCACGGAGCAGACCCTCGGGCGCGGTCTCCGCAAGATGCACGCACCCATATTGGACGATGACGGGGGGGCCGAGCTCCGGAGCGAGGACCTCTTCGTAATCGAACATCCCTCGTTTGGCGCAATTCTCGACCAGATCCGGGACATCATCGAGGCCAAGTCGTCGGACGAGATCGAGCACGCGCGAGAATATGTCCCCATCGTCCAGAACCCGGATGAAACCGCTCGCCAGCAGGTCGACGTTCGGCTTGTCCGGTTTGAGGGGATGGTTCAAGCCCAAGGTGACTGGCGGAAGAACTTCGACTTCAACAAGGTCCCCGCGCTCTCACCCAAGGCCGTGTGGAGGGACGACATCGACGAGACCGAGATTCACACTTTCTTGAAGAAAGCCCTCGAACGGAGCGAGCAGGAGGGGCAGAGCTTCGACATTCCAGCCCACCCCTCGTACCGGGACTTCGACCATGTCATCGAGGTGGCCTACGTCGTCCCGTCGCTGAAGGAGCTACGGACGAGCTATCAGCACAAGAACGCGGTCAAGGAGATCGTTCGGGAGTACTTGGAGAAGAAGACCTTCGCGCTCCCGGCGGGCATCCCGCTGTCCTTCGCGAAGGTGCTTGAAGACGGGGAGGGGGCGAAGATCGCGCTCGGCAACCTGGCAAGGCCGGACGTGATCAGCGGGGTCCGCAAGGCCTTGCTCGGCCCGTTGCATGAAGCCCTGACAGCCGAACGGCCTTCCTCGGAGGCGGTGCTCTCACACCGTAGCTCTTCGGATCTGCGCAGTTACCAGGCCTTGAAGAAGCATGTCATGGCGGCCAGGAAGTCGAGCTTCACCAACGCTGCCGTCGACAACGCCGACGAGCTGCGCGTTGCCGCCCTTCTGGACAGAGCGTCCGACGTGGTGGGTTGGGTTTACAACCACAGGTCCGGGGTCGGGTACTCGATCGAGTACGACTGGCAAGGTTACACGTCGAGGTACTTCCCGGACTTCATCGCCCGCGCCAAGTTCGGGGAAGTCTTCCACAACTTCATCATCGAGGTGAAAGGCCGCCTGGACGACCGGGACAAAGCCAAGGCCCGGCGCGGTCGTCGCTATTGCGAGCTGCTCACGGAGTTCGACTCCGAGCCGTGGCACTACCTTCTCCTCAACGAGAACATCGCGGGCGGTCGTGCCGATATCAAGTGGTGGGAGGAGCGGTCCTCGGCCGGACTCGGGGACATTCTCAAGCGGCACGAGGGGCTGCCGCTTTACGCCGAGTCCAAGGACTCGAACGCGCCACCGCCGCCGAGCACGAACGTTGTTTCGGAAGTCCCCGAGCGCGACCAATTCCACACGGCTGTCCCAGTTTACGACCTTGCCGTGGCGGCCGGCGGCTTCGGGACTTCGCAGTCCCCCGAGCCCATCGGCTGGATGCACGTGCAGCCTTCCCATCAGATCGACAAGCGGATGTTCGTCGCCCGCGTCGTAGGCCACTCGATGGAGGACGCGATTCCGGATGGGAGCTGGGGCTTGTTCCGGCTCTTCACGGCCGGCGCTGTCCCGGCGCCCGTCGCTCTCGATGGCAAGCGGGTCATCGTTCAGCTTCAAGCCGAGGCCGATCCCGAGACCGGCGGGCAATACACGCTCAAGCGCTGGAGAGTAACGAAGCGTTCGGCCGATGGCCGCATCGAGCAGGTGGAGCTCCGACCTGACAATCCGGGCTTTTTGCCGAAGAAGTATACGGCCAAGGACGGAGCAATCAGGGCCGTAGCGGAGTTCCTAGAAGTCGTCGGCTAGGACTCGGACCCCTAGGAAACTCGGAAACTTGGACCCGTAGGAAACTTGGACCCGTAAGAAACTTGGACCCCCAGGACTGTGGATTCCGACGGAGGGAAATCTCGGCCGAAAAAAGTCGATCTCCGCCGTGGGGGAAGCGGTGGGGAAAAATGACCCCCCCGCCCATGCGCTTCGCTTGTGTCCGCTCACATCGGGGGTTTCCCAACGCGATGGAGTCCCACCAAAAGTAAGCTTAAGGTTCTAGCGGGACTTTCCCGGGATCTCTCCCACCAGCCCAAGCTTCGTGAGGACAGCGGCCAGGCCGTCACCGTAATCCCGCAGAGCGTCGGTCACGATGGCGGACAGGGTTCGCCCCTCCAAGGAAGCTCGCGTCTTCGAGCGGCTCAAGGCCTCCGCTGGGACATTTACGGTGAGGGCTTTGGACCGTGCAGGCGGAGCAGCGTGCTCGACGGGCGTTGTGCCGAGGGGGCTCGCGGGCATTGCGACCTCCGACGGGGCCTTTGAACGTGCCGACGGGACCTTGGACCTAGATACTCTCGGAGTCTTCGCGCTCATCTCGCCCGTACAGTCGGACAGGCATGGGATCAAAGGACCCGGCGCCACGAGCTCCAAGAACATCTTGGGTGCTCGTATCCGCTTGGGGACATTTGTCTTTCTTTCCCGCCAGGGCCGTTTGATCGAGTCCCCCGCAGCGCGTAGTAGCGGATCGCGTCCATTTTTCTGAGAAGGGCGAAGTTGCGTCGGTGTAGTCCCCGCTATGACGGACATCCCTACGCATCAAGTTCCCGATCGGAAGATGTGCCTTCCCGAACGGAGGTCCTCGTGAGCGCCTTCGATTCCCCGGAGGACGTGCGCGTCCTTTTGGTCCAGCTCTCCCGAAGCGAAGCAGCGGTGGCTTGTGCGGAGAGCGCTCTCGCCTTCGCGGACGCTCGTATCCGGGGCCTGGATGCCTCACTCGCGGCCTTGAAGGCCGTCGCGTACGAGGTCGGCGTCCTGCGCGCCACGGTTATCGTGGAGCCCCCTAAAGTCCTGCCCCCAAGAATCGACGATTTGAGCCGCGCCAAGGCACGCCGGGCGCTCGCCCGCAGCGGTTTCGCCTTGGTGAAGCCATGACGCCCGCACAGGTCGACATGCGGGGCATCGAACCGTTGCCCTCTGGCCGTTACCGAGTCCGGGTCCAGCGCAAGAAAAAGAAGATTCGCCCCAAGGTATGCGACACGTTGCAAGAAGCCATCGATCTTCGGGCGGCCATCGATGCAGAAGTGAGGGACGGCACCGCACTGCCAATCGACGGGACATCGACGAAGGAGTGGGGCCACAGGTGGCTCCGGAAGTATCGCTTGGGCAATCGTAACTACCGTGACGACGTGTCCCGTTTCGACCTTCACATCGTGACGGCCGAGTGGGCCGTGAAGCCACTACCCGCCGTCGAGACTCGCGAGATCGTGGACTGGCTGAACGAGCTCAGAAAGAAGACCGTGGCCTACACCCATGGCAAGCACAGAAACAACCGGCGTCTGGGCTTCCAATCACGGAAGCACTGTTTGAACCTTGCCCGCGCGCTCTTCACAGACGCAATCGTTGAAGGCCTCTGCAAAGTGAATCCGGTCTTGGGTGTGAAGATCAAGAAGACCGACGAGGACCGCGTTTACGACCGGGTGCCCGAAGAGTGGCCCTTAAAGCCGGAGGAGATGACGAAGCTGGCCAAGGCGCTCGATAAGGACCCCGAGCGCTGGATCGTATGGTTCGCCATCGGCACCGGAATGCGACAGGGAGAACTCTGGAACTTGCACGTTGACGACGTTCACATCGACGGCGAGAACCCGCACGTCTACGTCCGCTACGGCAGCAAAGGTCGTCTTCCGAAGAACAAGAAGACCCGAAAGGTTCCCCTCTTCGGCCTCGGCCTCAAGGCTGCTCGTGAATGGCTCAAGGTTCTCCCGCAGTACGCGCCAAGGAACCCCGAGGGCCTCATGTTCCCGACCCCGCACAAGCCGGCGCTCAAGACTAAGACGGGCAGACGGTGCCACGAAGGGGGCGCTCTCCGTTATGCCGGGAAAGTCCCTGCTGCCTGGAAGACGGCGAAGGTCGTGATCGGTCGACGCGTCTGGTGGCACCTGCTGAGGCACACTTGCGCCACGGCTCTTCTTTGTGGCTGGTGGGGGGCAAAGTGGAAACTCGAAGAAGTCGGCAAGCTGCTCGGCCATAGCTCGATCCGCACGACGGAAATGTATGCGCATCTGCTGGATTCCACCCTTGCGGACCTGGCCGCGCAGACCAACTCCGCTTGGGTTCGGACGACGGCCGCCGCAGTTGCCATGGCGCTGCCACGAAGTGCAAAAACATCGAGAAAAACGCCGGTTCGTTCTAGCTCCGGAGCCGTAGGTCAGAGGTTCGAATCCTCTGTGGCGCGCAGGATTTCTCGCGATTTCTGCGGGAATTGAGAGGGCCGACCTGGGCGCAGACGGCTCGTTTTGTCCATTAGGTGCTGCCTCGTCCCCCAAAACTTTCACACCTGTTTCACAGTCGGCCGGCGCGGGTCTTGAACGATTCTCTCGCTTGTTTCGCAGAGATGGGCGGGGGGCCAACGCGGCGCGCATCGACAATCCCGTCGTGACGACCCGGTAGTAAAGCGTCGTCTTCGGAATGCCGGCCGATCTTGCCCAGGCATCGAGCGACTTTGTGACCCCCTTCACCGTGTAACTCTTGCGAGCCTCGCGGGGAGCCGGCAAGTGCCGGATGGTCTCGGTCAGTTTCCGCTTTCCGCGCAGGCGGTGGGCCTGAACGGCGAACCTGGGATCGATTGCATCAAGGAGGCGGTCGGGCACGTCCGGCGACTGGTTCGGAGACGCCGTCGAGCGTGACGGCCGGTCCCCTGGGTAGGTTCCGCTACTCCTTGCCGGCGCGATCTCTATAAGGGCGGGGCTACGCGACCAGCGTGGGGGCTCAGCGTCGGCCATCTAGCGCATAGCCCTCGGGTTCATAGAGACCTGCGCGACGCGATCGTCGCGAGTTCGTGCGAACAATGTGAGGTCCCCATCCTGCGAGACGACGATTGCGAGCGCTAGAGTTTGGTCCCCCTGCATTGCGCAGAAATGCGCCGCGGATTTGTGACGGTGCCCGCGTGATGGCAATGGCAGCCTCTCATCGCGTCCGTTGAAGACCTTCGGCTCAACGTCTCCCATCTGGATCGTTACGCCGAAGCCTAGAACGCGGAGATCCGGATGGATGAGAACCGCACCGTCAACGTTGGCTAGACGAGCGACATGACTGAGTGCTGCTGCATGGGTGCGCTCGGCCTCGGCTTGCCTCCGAGAGAGGTGCTCTCTTGGTACGTCGTCGTGCTGCCCGGTGTGTAGACGCTCATCCTCTTGAAACGCGTGCATCAGCGCAGCGCTCGGCATCCGAAAGTGCTTGCTCGGCGGTATCGTGACGCCCGCCGGACGGTCGCGTGGAGGATTCGACTCCCAAATGAGAATGGTTCCTCCGTGGCCCGCCAGAACCAAGCGCTCCGCCACCCTCTCGAACTCGTGAGCCAGCGCACCACCTGACGATCGAAGCGTTTCGTTCGCTGTAGGGTGCAGAACTTCGTGTAAGAGTTTAGTCAAATCCTCGTCGTCATGGCTGTACCAATGCGCGGAGCCGGCCACGTAACGAAGCAGCCTCTGCCCACACGCATCTACGAGCACGCCGCCAGGACGAAAGCCCGTTATCTCGACCGACAGCGGGGGCCGGATCTCGAGCTCGTCCATCTGAAACCTACGATTGCCAACATGGATGAGACCCCACATCGCGGGGGCGTCCCCCTCGAACGAGACCGCCAGCACCGTCTCTCGCCTGTCCGTGGCCGGCGCGAGCTTAGCAACCGCCTGCGCGGTAAGCGGGACGGAAGACCGGAATTCCTCAACACGCGTACCGAACCTATGAGCCTCGGCCGTCGTGGTGTAAGCGAGCGTGAAGACAGGACGTCGACCCTCCTCCTCTAGCAGCGTGGCGCTCCAGGCAACCTCCAGCAGCACGCGGAGACGATCATAGGGAACTGGCTCACCCCGAGGCCAACGACGAACCAGCTCCTTGGCGAGCTCCGGCGGATAGACCATCTCGGAATTGTAGACCGACCCCTCCGATAGACCAGAACGGCGCGGAAACCGGGGGAGACGCGCCCAACGCGACTTGGCAGAGGACGCCCTGCTGCGCGACGTCGATGAGGAAGGGCGACGATCCAGCGAGTCGCTGGAGCGGCCATCGCGGTAGTCCGCAGGTGACTGAACTGCTCGGGCGGCCTTGGGCGAGTGGATGCGAAAACGTCATCTGCCCCACGCAGCTGCTGTGCTAGCGGTGGGGGTGACTGTGCGCAAATGAACCTGGGGAAGGGGTGGGGATCTTGGATAGAAAACTATTAAGGATCTGCGCGCTTGCGGCGGCTATCGGCCCTCTTGCGGCGTGTTCAAGCTCGAACTCGGGCGAGTCCAGCAGCGGAGCTTCGGGCCATGGAGAGTCTGGCTCGTCCAGCGGCGCCGGCAGTACCTCCGGCGGAGGTTCTGGGACTTCTGGGAATAGTTCCGGCGCCGGTTCTGGGGGTAGCGGCGCGGGTTCCGAGGCGGGATCGATTCCCGACGGCGGAACGGACTCTAGCTTGGACGGTGGGGCTGGGACTGAGGCCACTATCAATCCTGGCGACGGCGGTCCGGCAGCCATGAGCTGTCAGACGAATGGCCCCGGATTGACCAACTGCGGTGCGAGCAGCGAGAGTTGCTGCACGAGTCTGGAGGTTCCGGGCGGGACCTACGATCGCACCTACACTAACGCGGGTGGCGGCCCGGTCGGTGCCGCAGATCCGGCGAGCGTGAGCGCCTTTCGGCTCGACAAGTACTTAGTTACAGTGGGGCGCTTCCGTCAGTTCGCGAGCGCATGGGGCGGAGTGGACGGGGGCGCAGGATATTTCCCTGCCGCCGGCTCTGGCAAGCACACGCACTTGAACGGCGGCAAGGGGCTCGTGAATGTCGGCAGTGACGCAGGGGTCGAGTACGAGACGGGGTGGGTGGCGTCGGACGATGGCAACCTCGCGCCCACAAACGCCAACTTAAGCTGCATGCCGCCGTACAGCACCTGGACCAATTCGGCGGGTAGCCAGGAGAGCCTGCCCATCAACTGCGTGAACTGGTACGAGGCGTACGCGTTCTGCATCTGGGATGGTGGCTTTCTGCCGAGCGAGGCCGAGTGGGCGTACGTCGCGGACGGTGGGAACCAGCAACGCGAGTACCCCTGGGGCTCCGCCGATCCGGGGACGGGAAGCCTGTACGCGATCAACGGTTGCGATTACCCAAACGGCTCTGGGACTTGCACGGGCGTGACGAACATCGCGCCGGTAGGCGTAGCGACGCTGGGCGCCGGGCTCTGGGGCCAGCTCGACTTGGTGGGCGAGGTTTTGGTGTGGACCATGGATTGGTATGCGACGTACGTCGATCCGTGCACCGATTGCGCCTATCTTTCGTCAACGGGGACTCGGGTGGTCCGGAGCGCCGACTACAGCAATCTGTTTCCTGCGGCGGCCTTGCATCCTTGGGGCCGCGGGGGCTCAGCCCCCGGCTCGGTCCCCTCGGCCGCCCGCTCCGTAATCACTGGGTTTCGGTGCGCGCGGACCCTGTAGACACAAAACGGATAACAGGTCCGACGGCGGCTCCGTGGGCTCTGCGCGGCCCCTTCACGACGCGGCGCCAGATCGTCGAAAGAATCGAGTCCGACGCCTCGTTCGCGGGCGAGTGCGTCACGAGTCTCCAGGACCGGCACGATCGTCGGGCCGCCGCGGCCGGCGAGAGCATGAGATGGATGGCAAGCCACGCGTCGATGGCGACGAAGCTCGCGGCGAGGCTGGCGTCCGGTGACGATCGACGACTATTGGCACCGACGTGTCAGGCGATTCGAATCCTCTGTCGCTTGCAAGCAATTTTGCCGAAAGTTTAGGTAGCCGAAGGTCGGCGGAGCTCTTTCGGAAGCACCCGGTGGATCTGGAAGAGCTCCTCTACGGTCTTCTGCTTCTTCTCGGCGATCTTCTCGAGGTACTTACGCGGTTCGTCGTAGTCCTTCTGCGAAACCGTGAGCTTCCACACTTGGGGGCGATCGGGCGTCGTGTGATGGCAGATGTGATTCAGGTGGCAAAGCAGCAAGCCCACCGCGCGGATCGGGTTGTGCCCCTCCCCTGCGGCAACGATAAGCGTTAGGTTGGTTTGCGAGAGCACCGTCATTTCCTTTGCCAAGGAGAGCAAGGCCTCGTCGTTGGTCACGAGGCCGTCCCACCGCTGCTCGTGTCGATGCAGCGCGACGAACAGCTCCCAATCGTCGACTTCGGCGAGCCCCTCGTCGATCTCGGCGATGGGCACGAGCTCGACGTGCGGGACCATCACTCCGAACGCCTTGAGAACCGGTGCCGGAAAGTTGTGGTCGAGGGCGAGACGGACCTTGCTCGCCGGGATGCCCATCACGCGGCGATGCGGATCGCGAGGTTCGCCTCGAGCTGCTGCTCGAGATCAAGGGCCTGGGCAAGCTGCGTCTCGGTGACGTACGGATAGAGCGCCCGTATCCCAGCAGAGTCGAGCCCGTCGCGATCGAGCGCATAGAGGGCCCTCGTCTCGAGCCGCGTGTGAACGACGTGCGGCGAACCGGACAGACGGCCCGGGACGATACGCAGCTCGGGCCGGGGTCTGACGAGGTCGGGCCCCCGGAGTCCCTCCCTTGTCGAGAAGGGCGCGATCAAGTTGATAGTGTCGGCGACCAACGTCTGGCCGGCCAGCGTCTCGGGACCGGCCGGGCCCCTCACGTGCAGGTTGCCGCGACCGTCGACCCACACGGACGCCTGGTCATCCCAAAGCGGCGCGTCCAGCCTTCGCAGTCGGTCGAGAGCTCTTCGGATGACCTTCATGCTAGTCGGCGGAATCTCTGCCCCCGCCGCGTCCGTCTTGCGCTGACGGAGCCAGTAAATAATCCGAAGGCCCATCAGGTCCGCGTACGACCAGAGTTTGACCCTCTCGGCCGACACCGCGGGCGCGAGCAACTCGTGGCGCGACCAATAGTGAATGGTCGACCGCGGCACCCCAGAGAGCGCCGACGCTCGGTCGGCGTTGTAGGCCCCCGTCGGCGGCATGTGGGGGAGTCTAGTGCAAACCCGAGGCATGGACCACGACCATCATGACCCTCACCACAGGCGATCCGCAGCCGCCGGGTACAGCATCGGTTACAGACGCCACGCCGACCGCGAAAAACAAGCCTTGCCGTACGTGTCCCCGCGCTCCGTAGCCGTAGGTCAGAGGTTCGAATCCTCTGTGGCGCGCCCAAGCCCCTCGTTTCCTAGGGGCGCCGCTGGCGTCGCACCGCTGAAAGCCGAAACTCGGCGACGTTCATGGGCTGGCCGTTACGCGCCCGAGCAAATCCTGCAGGGCGACCCGAAGCGAGGGGACGAGCACGAGGGCCGCGTTGCGTACGATCGCAAGGTCGATTCCGAAGTAATCGTGAACGAGCACGTCGCGCATACCGGCGATTTCACGCCAGGCAATTGTGGGCGCCAGCAAGCGCATCGGGTCGGGGACGCGCTTCGCGGCCTCCCCGAGCACGCAAGACGCGTGTCCAGTGTCCTGCGGTCGGCGGCAAGAGATTCCAGCGCTTCTGCTCGCCTCATCGCGCCCTCGTGAAACCGTTGCCCGTTGATATAGCTGTGATCTCGCGCAACCGCTTCGCCAATGGCGTTCAGTCGTGGTCATGGACTTCGCCGCCGAGGAGCGGCGGGGGGTATCACCCTCCTCGCGTAATGCTGACCCGTGCCGTCGCTTCAGGGCTGATGGTCCGGTACTCGATCGTGTGGCAGAAAACCCAGCCCTCCATGCCGATGGACGAAATGAGCTCGAACCACTTTGCTCCGTCGCGCACGAGTGCTGCGATTCGCTGCCGCGTCTTCTCCTCGTCGCCCATCCAAAATCGCGGCCAGCCCGATTGCACAAATCCGGCGGCAAACTCGGTCCAGTGCTGCCGCACCGCCTCGTCGACGGGTTGATCGAGAATCTCAGAGACGATGTTCCCGAAGCAGTCGTGGCGGAATGAATAGGCTTCGACCCCCTCGAAAACTACGTCGATCTTCTCGAACGGAGCACCCTGATAGTTGTACTCGGTCCGGAGAACAACGCGCCTGGCAGGGCCGTCAACGTCGTACCCGACGATTGTATTGTCGTGCACATTGGAACGATGGGGCACAGATGCAAGTTTCCCGTGCCGTGAGCCCGCAAGCAAGGCCGGACACTCGATGATCGCCCCGCGCCACGGACCGCCCTAGCGCATCGCCTTCCGACCGCTCCATGGCCTCCCGAATCTGCTCCGCGAGGATCTCCTTCTGTGCGCCGAGCTCGACGTCGTCCTTGATTCCCTTCTCTTCAAGGAACGACTCGAACGACGAACCGATGTGTTTCTTCATGACTTCCTCCGAAAGGTGCGCTGCCTCGCGCGCGCAACGTCGAGCTCCTCCGGTTCGCAGCCGCCGGTCACCAGGCGATTCGCAGCCACCAGGTACACTCCGGTTACAGAGGCACGCCGATCGCGAAGAACAAACTGGCGCCAACGGCGAAGGTTCAGGCTCTCTTCTTCGAGGTCGGCCGCGGCTTCTTGCCGCGGTCATCCGCTCTGAGAGACTCGTTGTACCCTGCAATCAGCGCATCGACGAACAGCCGGACGCGCGGCGCCAGGTAGCGGTTGCTCGGATAGACCACTCGCATCTCCGAACGCTCCACGATCCAATCGGGCAACACCGGATGCAGCCGAGCAGAGGCCACCTCGTCGCGGCACATGAAGCTCGGAAGTACAGCGAGCCCGATGCCCTGCACCGCTGCAGCGTGGGCCATCACAAGAGAGTTGACCGACAGGCAACCGCGAATCGCGAGGGTACGCGTCTCACCAGGGCGCTCGAAGCGCCAGGTGGTCTGTCGGCTGTCGCCGTAGACGATGCACCGGTGCGAGGGTAGCTCGTCCGGATGCGCGGGCGGTCCGCGAGCGGCGACGTAATCCGAGCCCGCGAAGCAGCGGAACTCGCTGGTCGTGAGCTTGCGACCGACCAGGCTCGAGTCTTCGTTCGAGCCCATGGCGACCACTGCAAGATCGAACCCCTCTTCCACGAGGTTCACGCGCCGATTCGACGCGACGATCTCGATCTCGACGTCGCGGTACCTGCGCATGAAGGCGGCCGCGACGGGCACGACGTGCAGGTGCCCGAAGAGCAGCGTGCACGCGACCCGCAGTGTCCCGCGCGGCACCTGACGCACGTTGGCTACCGACAGGTGAGCGTCCTCGACGTCGGCAAGGATACGCACACAGCGCTCGAAAAACGCCTCGCCCACATCGGTCAGGCGCAGCTTGCGCGTGGTCCGCTCCACCAGTCGTACGCCGAGGTCCTGCTCGAGCCGCGCGATGCGGTGGCTGACCGTCGAACGCGGGATCCGCATCGCGACGGCCGCGCCACGAAAGCCTCCGCTCTTGACCACGGCCACGAATGTCGCCATCGCATCGAAGTCCGTCATCGGCCAGCCCAGTGCACCAATCTGTCCAGTACGCGCGGCATTGGTCAAGTGCGCGGCTCGGGCCATCTTGGGCGCAGGTCGACCGCCGCCGCGGTGGGCCGAACCAAAGGAGGCTTCTCATGGCAACGCTCCAGGCCCAGGGCATCTCGACTCACTACGAGATCTTCGGGGATTCCAAGAAACCGCCGGTCGTGCTGCTGCACGGCCTGGGAGGCTCCGGCAAGAGTTGGGGACCGCAGGTGGAAATGTTTGCCCGTGACCACTTCGTGGTCCTTCCCGATCAGCGTGGCACCGGCCAATCCAGCCGCCCGGAGAGCGGCTATACGATCGCGCAGCTCGCTGCTGACGCGGCCGCGTTGCTGAAGAGCCTCGAGCTCGGGCCGGCCCACATCATCGGGACCTCTACGGGAGGCGCCATCGCGCAGGTCCTCGCTCTCGATCACGCGGCGCTCGTCCGCAGCATGACATTGGCCTCGTCGTTCGCGCGGGCCGACGACTTCATGCAGCGCGAGTTCGCCCTGCGCCGTAGGCTAGTCGCCGAATCGGATCCGCAGACGGTCTACAGCTGCTACGCGCTGTTCCTCTTCGGTTTCCGCTTTGCGCGCGAAAACCCCGCCAAGGTACAGGCGTGGGTGAACCATGTCGCTTCGCTGCCCATGGAGCGCGAGGTCTCGAGCAAGCGGATCGACATGATCATGGCCCACGACGCTCGTGCGCGGCTCGGCGGCGCCCAGCAACCAACGCTGGTCATCTGCGGCGACCTCGACGCGTGCGCAACGCTTCCTCACTCCGAGGAGCTCGCCACGCTCATTTCAGGCGCCGAGCTGAGCGTCGTACCGGGTGGCGGACACTTCATCCACACCGAGCAGCCCGAAGAGTTCTACCGGCGGGTCCGCTCGTTCCTCGACCGTCACTGAGACTGTTCCTAGATGGGCGTCTTCAGTGCCATGTCCCACTCCTCTTCGAGGCCGAGCTGCCGGATCCAACGGTCGACGTACGCGCGGTCGAGTTGCTCCCCCACCGTGGCGACGATGCCCGCGACGTCGCGCCGCTGGCGCTCGGACCCGCCCGATTGTTGGCACCATTCGTCGATGGCTTGGGTCGTGCGCGGCAGGCCATGCGCCGTGCTCGCAAACGAGCCAGCGATCATGAAGGGCACTCCAGAGCTGTCGAGCATCTGGACGAGTCGCTCGAGCAGGGCCCGGAGCTCAGTCATCCGTGGCGGGATGCGACGGGCACTCGTTCCGCGAGTGCGGCGCCCCACATGCGACGAAAGACGACGCGACGAGCCTGCATTTCCGTGAGCTCGGGGTGACGCCGGCGTTCGCCGTCGATCGCGATCCGGCGCGCCGCCTCGCTCATCTCAACGGCGAGGCGGACCCTCTCGGATGCAGTCAGGCGGCGGGTCGCCGTGAGCTGAACCTGTCGGGCCGCTTCGTCGGTGTCCGTGGTCATGATGCGGAGATCCTAGTCGTGTCGCAACGGCGCGCCAAGGCGCACCCACCCGGGACACGAATGGGACACGGAAACCCCTCGAACGCGTTCTGGCGGCCCGCGCGCTCGGCTGCCGATCTGCCGAGGGATCTGCCGGAGGCGAATGCGAAGACAACGGGTGCAACACGTATTGTGACGAGGGATTGGTCTGCGACAACTCAAGCAATACGTGCGTTTCTCCGCAGCCCAGCCCACCGCTGATTGCGTGCGGCGCGCTCGCAGACGGGGGCGCGTGTTCGTTGGGCCAGTTGGCGTTCGGCTGCCCTCGAGCCACTCACACGGGGGCAAAGAGGTCTCTGGCCACGAGCATCATCGAGTCTGCATCGCGCAGCTGGAACTTACGGTCCGTGAGCCGCGCCGACTCGATGCGGTCGAGACGCAACGTGCGTATGGCCTCGCGAAGATGATCCCAAACGAGCAGGTACCAAGCGGGCCACGCGAGCAGGAGGTAGTGCGGCTCGACGACGCGAACGGTTCGTGCGCGCGCGGTTCCGTACTCGATCTCGATCGCGCGCTGCTCGAAGAAGCCGTCCTGCACTGGGCCTAGGACTGCCGGACGAGGGCTAGTCAACGATTCGGAGATTCGGTGCGAGGCCGGAGGTGCATGGAGAATGCGGCGGCGTAGGCGGCCCACTCGGAGCCGCTCCTCCGGTGGAAACGCCATCGCGATTTTCTGACGCAAAGCTTTCACGCTCGAGAGCAGCAACGGGGAGCGAATGCGCTCGCCGATCGCCAGCGCGAGGAGCAAGTCGAGCGCCTCTCGGTGGTTGAGCTGAAGCCTCCCGAGCCCGACACGGGCGGCCACGCGCACGCCGCCACCTCGCCCACGCTCGGCGTCGATGGCCACGCCGCGAGCAGCAAGACGCGCCATGTCCCTGCGCAACGTGCGCAAGCTGATGCCGAGCTCCGCGGCGAGTGCCGGGCCCGTCGAATGCTGGTGGGAAGCCAGCACGCCCAAGAGTCGGTCCAATCGATCGCTCACCGGCTCGTGCGCCGCTCGCTTCAAAGGTGCCACCTCTTGTCACCATTACGATGCACATTCCACGAACGGGACGCAACACATCTCCGACACTGCCCCCCGAACGCGTCTCCAGGAGAATCCCCCATGAATTTCGTCTCGATCCGCATCATCACCGACGATCTCAAGCGCCTAGCGCGGTTCTACGAGCAGATCACGGGCATCGCGGTGAAGATGTACACCGAGGATTTCGGCGAGCTAGCTACACCGGCGTGCACCCTGGCGCTCGGCAGCACGCGAACGCTGGCGTTGTTTGGCGACGACGTTGCTCGTCCCGCCGCCAACCACACCGCGATTATCGAGTTTCGCGTCGGTGATGTGGATGAGGAATGCCGGAAGCTCTCGGACGTGATCGGCGACGCCATCGTGCAGAAGCCGACGACCATGCCGTGGGGCAATCGCTCGCTCCTCTTTCGCGACCCCGACGGGAACCTGGTCAACTTCTTCACGCCGGTCACAGCGGAGGCGATCAAGAAGTTCGACAGGGCCGGCTGAGCGATCGGCCACCGATCCGCGCGGAAGATCCCGCGCGTCGAGTGGGTGGGGGCCGTGACGAAATATCCGCTCGCGGGAATCGAGACCGGGACCCCCATCACGCGGTCGTGCGAAGCCCCCCGCGGGTCGCCGGCACCCCACCGCCCGCGCGAGGCAGTCGCGGACCAGGATTCGCGCCGTGACGAATCGTGGTGGTGGGGTAGCCTCCTCATGTGGGTCCCGCCGACGCATCCAAGCAAGAAAGCACCCCCTCGGACGCCGTTTGGGAAGGAGCAATGAGCGCTCCATTGGAGCCCGAGGATGCCGAGGAACATCGCGCCGTCGAGGCCGCAAGGCGGGCGGGCGCAGATCCCATCCCCGGCAGTCAAGTGACCGAAAAGCTAGCCGAGCGTCTTCGCAACGCGAATGGTCGCTTCTGACGAGATGCAGCGAAGGCGTCTTCGTTTCGGCATTCACGGCTGCTTGGCCGTGGTCGGAGCGCTTGCCGGCATCCTATACACGCGGGCGTGGCTCGACTCGCCGCTCGAATCGCCTTGCGGCGATTGGATATGCCTGAACCTGGATTTCTCCTTGCTGCTCGCCGTATGCGTCTGGCCGCTCTTCGTCTGCGCGAACCTGTCCACATTGCCGGCCCTCATCGGTCGGTGGAAATCGGGGCGCGCGCGCGCCATCGCGTATGTCATAGGTCTCCTCGTGGCACCGATTCTCGCGACAATCGTCATGTTCGTGATTCCGGGTCATGCGATCTCGCGCCCACTGATGGCGCTTCGGATGGAGCACTGGCACCGGCGGGTCCGCGAGACCTTCGTGCTCGACGGCTGGCACTCCGCCGTCGACATTCTCGACAGGGGTCCGTTCGTCGCAGCCGGAGTGACCGCGCTAACGGACATGGATCTTACCTTCAGCGCAAAGTCCAGCGCACTGCCCGACACATGTTCTCAAGCACCGGAGACGGGCCACCGGCGTCTCCGTAAGGGTGAACGGGTCGAGATGCGCTACTACTTCGCGTGTTCCCAGCCGGAGCCGCTCCCGATCGACATGCTCGCCTTCCGGATCTTGGGGATGCGAGGCGCCGACCCGGAACTTGGGCTTGGCGTTGATTTCATTGCCGAGCCCGCGCTCACGAAAATCCCGAGGAAGGCCTCAGACGTCGTGTTGCCACTTCCCCCCGAGCAGCTAACGCAGCGATAGCCAGTGAAGGGCGGACTGACGACCGTCCTGATGGTGAGGCTCATCACCGCTGACCCGCCTCCTGCCAGAGCATCGCGATGAGATCCGTCACGCCGGGATCGTGCCCCGCCTGCATGAGCAGCGTCGTGACCTGTCCTCGGTGGTGCGTTTGATGGTTGCATAGATGCGCGACCGAGTGCCACAGAGGATCGTCGTACGTCTTTCCCCTGCGCGAATAGCGCAGGGGAGCCGCTAGGCTATCGGCGCTAAGCCCCGCAACCCACGACTCGATCTCATGGTCCGTCTTGCCGCGCTCGTGCCGCAGCTCGTCGAAATCGGCGTAAAGCTCCTGGTCGAGCGAACGGATGCCGCCCGGGCCCATCCAATCGCCGGGCAGGCTCACTCCGGTAAAGCGCCCCATCCAGACGCGGTCGGCGACGAGCAGATGGTTGAAAGTCCCGTGGATCGACTTGAAGAACGCTGCCCGGTCTCGCTTGCGGTCCTCGTCCGTCAGCTTCGCCGCCACGGCGTAGAGCTTCTCGTTGGTCCAGCGGTTGTAGCGGGCGAGGGCGAGGCAATGGTCGACGTTCATCGGCACGCGGAGTGTATCAGTTGCCGCCCCCCGAGACCCGCGCGTCTGGGGCCATCGCCACGCACTGGGCCTCGTAGGCGAGGGCCACGTTCTCGTCGACCGCGGGGCACAGCGCGTCGTCCGCGTGGAGGGTCGGAATGCAGCCGAGCGCGGCGGCCACCTGGTGAGGATCCACGGTGTACGAAACCCAGTTCGACAGCGAGGCGTTCGTGCAGTCCACGCACTCGCGTTGCACCTCGAGATTCCACTCGCTGCATCGCGTGTACGCGGCGTCGAACTTCTTCAGGCCGTTGCTCAGGTCCTTCGGCAGAGCCTCGATAAAGCGCGCCACGTCGGGGACGTTCGGCTCCGAAGCCAGGCCGAGCAAGGCAGTCGTCACCTGGGCGCACTCCGACGTAGGGCTCAGACTCCGCGCGTGCCGGAGCAAGTTGCACCGGAGGTCCACCAGCGTTTGCTCGGGACCGGTACGCTGTCCCACGCCCTCGAGGGCGAAGAGATCCACGCCCAGGGAAAGCAGGCCGCGCACCGTCCCCGACGCAGTGCCTTCGTTCCCGAACTCGTTCGTTCCGGCAATGTAGTCGAGCCCCACCTCCAGGGGCATGCTGAACAGTCGAAGCGAGAGCCCGCCCCCGACCCCAGCCGCCGTCTTTCCGGAGGCGAAGAAGTGCGGCGCGACACCTTCGACGAACACATCGACCGGAAGGATCCCGAACGAGTGGCCGACGGAGGCCCGTACGCGCGGCTCCAGAGACGAGGCACCCAGCCGATCGCCGGCCCAATCACCGCCGAGCAGCGTGCCTCCGAGCGACAGGCGCACGTCCTGTGTCTTCGGCGTCGGCGCCACGCCAAACAGCGCCTGAACGCCCCCCGCAGCGATGCCGGTGGACAAGCCGACGGCGCTCGCGCCGCTCACGATCAGGTGAAACGTGTCGTTCGGGTTCAGCGGGGCGGTCAGATCGCTCGTGAACGTCGGAACGCCCGGGCAGCTCTGCAGGTGTTTGACCGGCTGGCACACGAGCTTCGCCGGAGCGCACGAGAGCAGCGGGCACGCCAGGGAGCACAAGGACAGCAAGGACACAGCCCCCAGGGGCCGAAGGTGGAGGTCTACGGACATGCGGGCGGCCTGTTCTTCCAGGTCGACGAATCGCACGTGCGCACGATGTCCGGATTGTTCTTGTCCGGAAGCTTCGTCGAATACATGAATTGAGGGAGAGGCCAGAACGACGCGTCGTCGCAAATGGCGGCCGTCGGCATCGGCTGGTTGCACCAAGGCTCGCTTGCGGAGGGCCGAATTCCCAGAAAGGAGGCAAACGAGCGGCAGCGCCCGCGTACCTCCGCCGCCCCGGCGAGAAACAAGGGCAGAGACTGGCGCGGGTCGAAGCTGTAGCCGGTGGCCGAGAGGATCTTGGAGTCGTTCCGGTAGAGCGCCGCGACGGGATAGTTCTGTCCGCGAGGTTTCTTGGTGCCGTCCGAGCAAATGTTCTGGAGCGGGTCCCCACACTGCGTCGGACAGTCGGGCCAACCGTTCTTGTGACAGATGTCCTCGCACAGGGTTTGCTCCCGGGCGGCTTGTACATTGGCGAACGCCTCCCCCATCGCGATGCCCTCCTCGCCGTTGTTCGAGACGGCGACGTTGATGAAGTTGGTGAGGACGTCGAGCGAGTCCACGGGCGGCGGAGCACCACCCACTATGGAGGGAGAGCTCGAGACGATGATGGTCTTGTCGGCGCCATGACGGATGACGGGCATCAGCGGCACGACGCTGGCGACCCCCCCGTCCAGATAGAACCCGGGCGTCAGCCTTCCCACCCCGGAGCCCGCCCCGGCGTCCTTCAAAGTGACCGGGTTGGCGACGAAGGGTTCGGGGATGGAGGAGAGGGCGTGATTGACGACGTCGCACCTGCCCGCAAGCCCCTGCCCGATCCGCGTGTCGGCAGGATTTTGATCGCTCGCCGCCAGAAGCGCGCCGCTCTGGAAGTCGAAAGTGTTGAGCAACAATTCGGACGTGTTGGCCAGCATGGCGTCGCTCACGTTCTGGCCCAAAAGAAAGCGCGCGCCGTCGAAGTCCACGATGCCCGCGCGGCTGGACAGGATGCTCAACGAAGAATCCGATTCGGAGCAGTACAGCTGCTGCGCGGGCAAACAGGTGAACCACTGGGCCAGCTGCTTCAGGACCTGTTGCCCCGCCCCCTGCGCGTGGCGAAGGTTTCCCTGCCCGTCCTCCCAGGCCGCGTTGAACATGTCGACCACGACGGCGATCATCGATCCCGCGCTCGTCCCGGAGATGAGCCGGAACCGCGGATCAGGAGCGCAGTCCGTCGACATGCAACCGTCGATCAAGTTGAGGAGCGTCCAGACGGCCCCGGCGCTGAACATGCCGTTCGAGCCTCCACCGGAGACGACGAGGCCCACGTTGGGCCGCGTGGGGTCCCGATGAAAACGCCGGTGCTTCATGTAGTCGGCGGCGACGTCGAACCCGGCATTGACGCCATCGTTCAGGCTCCGATCCGGGAGGAGCCCTTGGCGGTACCACGCTCGAGCGGTCTGGACCGCACGGACGAGCGACACCTGAAAGCGAAGGGCGTCCTCGAACACCTGCCCGGCGTCGCTCAGCGTGCCGCTCGCACAGTGCGACTTCGGCGCATGAAGGGCGAGGACCCAAGGCGCTTCGGAGGCCCCATCGCGGACGAAGGACTCGACGTCCTGAAATCGTCCGTGCGTTCCACCGACGGCAAACCGCTCTTCTTGCCCTGCGGGCGTGATGGGGCCACCGTCGGCTTCGGTCAACGGCTTGGTGACAAGCCCGGGAAACTTTCGCTTGGCGTATTCGAACCAGGGGGCAAGGCCTTCCCCGCCCTGGTAGTAGGCGCTCGATAGCTCGTCGACGATCATCCGTCTCAGCAATCGCGCCGCGCCGTCGTCGGGCGTGACGCTGGGGTCCCCCAGGGTACCGTGTGCCCCCGTGTTGTAGCCCCGAACGATATCAATCGTGGAGCAAGCCGCGGCTGCAAGCGCGACGAGCCCGAGCGGCACCACGGATGCGCGTAGACCGAGACGCCACGCCGATCTCAAGATGGAACTCTCCTCTTTGTCACCGCGACCCCCTGGCTCTGGTCCACTGCGTGACGATGCAGCGGAGTTTCCCTTACTGTCGGAAGGGAGCCATGTTCCATAATCATTTGTTCGCGAGAGGCGCGGCTCGACCACGTCCTTCGGATGGTCGCCCAAAGGGAGTCCCGCAAGCAGGGTCCCGGCGCCCCCAGCCCTCTCATGAGCAACCGAGTCTTCGGGATAGCTGACACCGACGCGTCACGAGACTTCCGCTTCCGCCGGGGATTGCGTCCCCCCACGCGGGACGCTAGAAACGGCCTGTGCGTCGCCGTCTCCGCCTCGCGGTTCTGCTCCTTCTCCCGGCGGGAGAAGGGGCCACGAGCGTCTGATCGAGGCGCACGAGAGCAGTTCCCCTTCTCCCGCCGGTCGGCGCGGAGAGGGTTCGTCATGCATGCCATCTGGCCCCTCCGCGCCTCCCGGTACCCGAGGCCATCATGACGGACCATTCAAGTTTGCCCACAGCCCCGACGCCACGAACGACGATGCTCGGCGGCGGCGGCTACGACGAAGGTGCCCGACATCAACGCACCGCGGTCGCGCTCGCGTTGCCGCTTCTGGCCCGCGCGGCGCAAACGGTACCCCTTCCCGTGGACGGATCGTCCTTCGTCTTCGTCGACTACGGATCAGCGACGGGTTTCAATACGTTCGCGCCGGCTCGCGAGGTCATTTCCGCCGTGCGGCGCCGCGCAGGAACGGGCGTCCCGGTGTGCGTCGTTCACAACGATCAGGCGGACAACGACTTCGGTGCGCTCTTTCAGCTTGTCGCCGCATCCCCTGAAAGTTACTTGCTGGACGCGAAGGTCTTCCCGTCTGCTGTGGGACGCTCGTTCTACGGCCCAGTAGTCCCCGCGGGATCCGTGTCGGTCGGGTGGAGCGCCAACGCGGTTCACTGGCTCAGCGCGGCACCCAACCCGGTTCCCGGGAGTCTGACGTTCCGGCGTCCAGACGGTGGTGCCGACACGCCGTTTGCGCGGCGTGCGCACGAAGACTGGACGAGCTTTCTGACCGAGCGTGCGGAGGAGCTGCGTCCGGGCGGAGAGCTCGTCATCGTGCTGGTCGAGGCGGACGAGGCAGGTTCGTCGGGTGCGGATCACTTTCTCGACGTGCTCACCGGGGTGCTCGCGGACACGGTTGGGACAGGAATGCTGCGCCGCGAGGAAGTCGCTCGGATGGTCGTCCCGCTCTACTTCCGAACGGAGCGCGAGGTTTGCCTCCCGTTCACCTCGAAGGAGCTGGACGGGCGCTTGGCGCTGGTCGAGCACGAGCACGCGGTCCTCGACGATCCGCTTTGGGCTGCGTTCGAGCGAACGGGCGATAAACCTGCGTTCGCGCACGCGCACGTCGCCTGGCTCCGCGGCTACTCCGAGAACGTGCTCTTCAGCGTATTGGACGCCGATCGAAGTCCCGAGCTACGCAGCGTGATCGCGGATTCGGTTTACGACGAAGTGCGCACGCGGGTGGAAGCTCGCCCGACCGACGCTCGCTGCTCGTGGCGCCTTGGGTTGCTCCGGATCGCGCGCCGCTAGCCGGGCTCGGACGATTTCACCTCCGACGGTCGTAGTGTGATTCCCGCATCCGCTCACGCAGGACAATTCCGCGGTCGTTGCGGTTACGAAACGACCTCGCGTTTGGTTGCAGCTGCGGTTGCAGTTGCGGTTGCAGTTGCGGTTGCAGTTCGCGCTTCGCAGTGTCAGTTAGAGCGTGGCATGAACACGACAATGGTTGGTTTTCGTCGATATGGTTTGCATGCGGTTCTCACGTCTTTGGCGCTCGGTTGCGGAAGCTCGAATTCGCCTTCGATGACGACGATTGAGAACGGCAGCGGCGCGGGCGCGGGCGGTTCCAGCGGCGCGAGCGCACCCTCGGGGGCGGTCACCGCGGCGACGGGCAGCTCGAGCGGTGCAACCTCGGGAACCGGCGCGAGCAGCTCGACGGGCGCGGCTGGCGGTGGCTCGTCAGGGAGCGGCGGTAGCAACGCGGGCGCCGCCAGCAGCGAGGACGGCGGCACGGCGACGAGCGGCAGTGGCGACGTCGGCGAGGGTGGGACGTCGTCGTCAGACGCAACTTCCGGAACCGAAGTGGGCGTCCAGGCGGACCCGGGATCGACGGGCGACGGTGTGACGATGCTACCGGGCCCCTACACCGTGCCCCCCGAGTCGATGGGGTTGCTCGACGGCGCGGCCGCCGGCACGCTGACGCCTCCCGCCATTTACGCGAGCAAGATGGTGTATCCGGGGATCAAATTCCAATACACGATCTTCGTCCCCGCTCAGTATCAGAAGGGGAAACCTGCGGCCCTCATGATCTTTCTCGACGGGCGCGAATGGGTCACGACCCCGGGCAGCGCGACGACGATTGCGTGGTCCAATAGCGGCGGCTGGCACGCCGACAACGTGCTCGCGAACTTGATCCACTCGGGTGACCTCCCCGTGACCATCGCCGTGTTCATCGATCCGGGAACGCCATCCGGGATGTTCACGGGCAGCGGAGCGGACAACGCGACGCGCAGCACTCAGTACGATCACCCCGATGACAAGTACTCCGAGTTCACACTCACCGAATTTCTTCCGGATGTGGTGCTACCGAGCTACGACATCGTGCAAGACCCCAACGGTTGGAGCGGGGTGGGGCACAGCTCGGGAGGGGTCGCCGTCTTCAACATGGCGATGTTGAATCCCGACAATTTCCACAAAGCCCTGACCTTCAGCGCCAGCTTCCCGAACACGGGAGGTGTATACCCCGCCAAGATCCTCACTACGCCCCTCGAGCCCATTCGCTACTACCTGCAGACCAGCCCCAACGACCTGTGCTGCGGCTGGTATGCGCAGAACATGACGGCGGCGGCCGATCTGATGACCATGGGCTACCATTACCAGCTTTACATCGGCACGAGCCCGCACTTTCCCTCGCCGGCGGACGTGCAAAACTTTCCCGAGGCCCTCCGGTGGATGTGGCGAGGCTACTCGCTGCCTTGGTACAACTGAGCGACTGAGCGGCGCATCCCGCGGCGCATGCAGGTCCCGCCGCCGAAGCAAGCGGCGGGCGGCCCGTCAATCACGCCAAGATGTCGGGAATGAATGTCGTGCTGGCCATCGGGTTGCCGATGGAGGCCGCCGAGCTGCCAAACACCTTTTGGATGAGGGTGAGGTGCAAATTCATCAGCCTCACGCCGCCGCCGGGCGCGTCGGGGTTCGACCAGGTGTTGATGTACTGGCCCGTCTTGAGGACGCCGCCACCGCTGCCGAGGAGCATGAGCGGCAAGTTGAGGCCGTCGTGGTTGCCACCGTGCATCCCGGCCCCAAAGTGCATGACGGTGGTATCCATCACGGTCCCCGTGCCTTCCTGGAGGCCGGCCAGCGCCTGGACCAATTGGTTGGCCTTGCTGGCCATCCACCACGTAATGGACGCGAAACCGTCGTTGTTGGTGCCCGCGTGCTGAAGGCCATGATAGTCGCTGCATGTGCCGCTGCCGGGCGACGAAAGGGTGCCCGCCGCTGGAGTGTTGAAGAGTCGCACCGGAACGTGGCCGTAGACGAACTCACTTCGCGAGTCGTCCACCATGAAGGTGACGACGCGAGTGAGGTCGCACGCGAAGGCCATGGTGATGAGCTGAATCATCAGATTCGCGTGCGTCTCGCGGCTGTAATCCGGAGGGGTGTTCCCGTCGACGTACGCCTCGGGTGGGCGCGGCATCGCCATACAGCCTGGGCTCGAGCCCGTGACCTGCATGGCCGGCGCAGCGACCAACTTTTCGAGGTCGCGCACGGACGTCATGTACTGGTTGAGCCGCTGCTTGTCGTTCGAGCCCAGTTTGAGGTTTAGGCTGGTGGCGCTATCGAGCACGGCGTCGAGCACGCTCTGCTGAAGCGCCCGCGTTTGAGCCAGGGCGGGGTTGGGCATGTTGTTGTTCACGGCCGGCGTCGTGGTAGTCGGCGCGCCCGCCATGACCAGCGTATCGAACACGGCCTGCGGGTTGACGGTCTTGTACATGGGCATGTTGGCCCCCGACCAAGACATGCTCCGGGCGTGACAGCATGGAGAGCCGTCGCAAGACGAGTCGAGCGTCGAAAGCCCGACCTGAAGCGAAGGCAGTTTGGTTTGACTCCCGATTTGTGCGGCGATGATCTGGTCGACCGAGATCCCGCCGCCTGGCATCATGTCGGTGATCCCCACCCCGTTGTCCTTCATCCCATATCGCGAATCCCATCCGTGGAAGGATGGCCCGCAGTTGGTGCCGTGGCTCGGTTGCGCGTTCCCACCGCCGTATGCCGAGTAATTGCCGACGCCGCCGAGCAAGAGCATGTACTTGTTGGACGGCGCGAGCGGCTCGAGGATCGCGCTCACGGGTGCCGTCCCGAACGGACCGGCCGGTGTGGACGTCGGCATGGAGGCGGACGTCCCGGTGCCCGGCAGCCAAAAGAGGTCCGTCGTCCCGTTGGGGAAATACATATTGATGTAGCGGCGGACCGGCGAGACTGTCGCCCCCGCGGCGCCAGCCGCCTTTGCTCCACGCACCGCGAGGGTCTCCAGCCACGGAAGCGACAGGGCGACAGCCCCGCCTCTCAGCATCGCACGGCGAGATATGTTTCGAGGATTCATTGGCTCACTCCTGGGAAAAGTCGCTCGATTGCGGGCTCAGAGTCTCGTTCGCTCACGTCCCACCGCGCCGCATACGGAAGGTCTGGTTCAAGAGGACGTCTTGGAGCAGGGGCTTCACCGCGTAGTTCTGCGTGGCCCACGCGGTCTGAACCTGGGTCAGGTACGGGGTGTCGTTGCCCGTCACGGGGGTGATGCTGCTGAGGTCGAGCGGGCGCGACAGCGCGTAGGTCATGAATTGTTGGGTCGCGAAGTCGAGCGTCTCCTGCAGCCGCGAGCCGCTCGACAAGATCTGGGCGAGCTGATTCACGGTCGTGAACGTCGTCCCGTCCGGAAGCTCGCCAGCCGAAACGATCGACTGCCCGTTGCCGTAAGCCGTCCGATACATCCCGATGCCGTCGAAGTTCTCCATTCCGAGGCCGATCGGGTCGAGGCGCGCGTGGCACGTATTGCACGATGCACCGAGCATCCGGTGAGCCAGGAGGATCGTTCGCACGTTCTCCTCTTGAACCGACGGGTCGGTGGGCGCGGACGTGTCGAGGGCAGGCACGCCCGCAGGCGGCGAGGGCACGACTTCTCCAAGGAGGTCGGCGAGTACGAACTTGCCGCGAAGGGTCGGGACGGTGCGATAGGAGAATGAGGTCTGCGTCAGGAAGCCCCCGAGACCAAGGAACCCGACGCGGTTCGGATCCAAGTTCAGGATCTTGGTCATGGTCGTCTGAGTCGCCGGGATGCCCTGGGTCGCAGCCGCCGCGGCCGGCGAGTTCATCGAATAAAGGGCTGCGCTCGTTCCGTTCACGAAGTTGACCGGCGCGGTGAGAAACTGCGTCCAGTTGTAATCGCCGTTCAGGAACTCGTTGAAGTAAAGGAGCTCCTCCTGGATGTACGCTTGGGCCAGCGCCGCGCTCCATTTCGGAAACGCCGACGGCGTGACTATCCAGTTTTGCAGGGCGCGAGCTCCGAGCCACTGGCCGGCAAAGCTCGAGACGAAATTCTGCGCCTTGGGAGAGGCAATCATCCGCGCGGCCTCGGCTTGCAACGTGTCGTCGGTCACGATGGCGCCGGACGCCGCATCCGCGAAAAGCGTCGCGTCGGGCATCGAGCTCCAAAGGAGATACGAGAGGCGCGAGGCGAGCTCGTAGGGCGCCACCGGGTGCGGCGTCGCCGACACGGGATTCGGATCGAACTCCATGCGGTAGAGAAACGGAGCCGACGAGAGCATCATCATCATGATTTGCTGGACCGACCCGTTGAAGTCGGTGCCGTTGGTCACGGCGGTCGCGGCCAGCGCCTGGAATCGCGTCACTTCGTCGGCAAAGAGCGGGCGGCGATACGCGAGGGGACCGAAGCCATTGATGACCGTATTGAGGCACGCGGCGTCGGTAGCGGACGCGGGCGTGCACGTGATGATGTTCGCGACGAGCGCCGGGTTCGCAAAGACCTGCGCGACCAACGTGCTGGCCGCGTTGAAGTACTGCGTGAACTCCGCGTCCGTCATGGTCAGCACGTCGGCTTCGTTGTCGAACCCGTTTCCGCCCACCTCGTCGGCAATGAACGTCGTCTGGGCAAGGTTCTGTTGCAGCCCGAGCAAGTCGTTGATCGTGTTGTCGTACTCAAAGTTGTTCAGCCGGTGGATCCCGACGGTGCCCGGATCGAGATTCTGGGGCGTTGCCGCGGCGGCGGCGCCGCTGCTCGCGCCGCTGGTCACCACCGTAGGCGGCTTGCCGCCTATCATGCCGCCCGTCGCCACCGTGGTGCCCGAGCCGTTGCCGCTCGTCGCGCCGAGCTCGCCCGCGGGCCCACCGCCCGTGCCGATGGTGCCCATGCAGGCGGCGGCGAAAACCACCGCGCTGAGCGCTCCCGACGAGAGCAGCAGCGCGCGCGGGTGGCGCAGGAGGCGCAGGAGACCTTGCCGATTTGCCGTCTTCATTTCCAACCTCATTGGGTCCCGGAGACCTCCGCGGGAGGGCGGAGACAGGCTCTCTTCCAAGCTAAGTCACATATGGCAATCGGTTCTGCTCACTTCTCTTGAAGTGGGGGAACAAATCGCGCGGCGAGTCGTGCTCGCATCCCCAACGTATCTCCAACTATGACGGCACGCCACGTGTTTCGAAGCGCAACACGCTGAGTTTTTTGAACAATGCACAGCAGGTCGGGAAAGATGAAGCGGGGGCGCAAACCATGTGTAGGGTCATGCAACCATGGGCGCCGCGCCCCAACCGTTTAATCCAAAAATAGCGATATTTGCTAATCCTTCATCGGAGTATAAATACGCCCGGAGCACAAAGTCGGACGGGACGGCCGAGCCGGCTTTGGCTCCGATGCTGTCGCCGAGGTGTCCGGGGCTGTAAGCTCCGATAGCCAAATGCTGCGGGCGGCGGTCCTCTCGGTCGCGGGGCTGGCGCTCGCGAGCTCATGCACGCGCAGCCAGCCCGACGGTCCGTCAGCCCCTCGCCCCAAAGTGGACGATGCGAGCTCGGCCTCCGAGCTCAGCATCGTGTGCAGCGCAAATGTCGACGGGCATACCGAAGGCCTTGCACGCCGGGCCACGGTGGTGGATCGAGTCCGCGCCGAGTCGCGATCTCTGCTTCAAGTCGACGCGGGCGATTGGCTGGGCGCTGGGGCGCCGGAACAGATGGCTCGGCGAGCCGGTCTCGTGCTCGCGGCTTATGCGCGGATGGGCGTCGACGCGATCACGGTCGGCGAGCAGGATTTGGCCTTGGGCGCCGACGTCTTGCAAGAAATGGCGATCGCTCACGGCGTACCCGTCGTGGCCGCGAACCTGGTGCGGAGCGGGGGAGAGCGCGTCTTCCCGGCCGACCGGCTCATCGCGCAAGAAGGCGGCCCCGTCGGTGTCTTCGGGATTCTCGAGCTTCCGGCGGCCGCAGCGACATCGTGGTCGAGCCTGGGCCTGGCCACGACCGATCCGGCGGAGGCGACCCGGGCGGAGGTCGCATCGCTTCGGGCGCGCGGAGCGCGCGTCGTGGTCGGCTTGTTTCACGTTGCCGGGGGAGCGGCGCGAGTGAAGCAAATCGCGCGTGGGGTTGCGTCGCTCGACGTGATTGTCCTGGGCCACGGGGGCGGAGACGACGTGGCGCTCGCTCCTCGGCGCCGTCGCCCGGTCGTCGCCCAGGCGGGCCCTGCGGGCGCGAATCTCACACGCATCGATGTCCGCGCCCGCGGGCGGGGGCTCGCGCTCGACGAGCGCACGCTCTCTTTGACCTCCGACGTGCCCGAGCAGCTCGGGGTGGGCCTGCTTCTCTGGCTGGACTCCGCGGTGGTGCTCAGGCGCCCGATGGGGCCATTTCCGCCCGGAGGTCGAGGGGAGCGCTGGACGTACGCGAGCAACGAAGCGTGCGGGTTCTGTCATCAGACGCAAATGGCGCAATGGGCGACCACTGCGCACGCCCATGCCTTTGCCACGGTGAAAGAAGCGCGACGCGGGGCGGCCCCCGAGTGTCTGGGCTGCCACATGACGGGCTTCTTGCGCCCGGGCGGCACCCAGTTCATCGAGACGGCGACCGAGCAGTTCGCGGACGTCGGGTGCGAATCCTGCCACGGTCCCAGCGCCGATCACGTCGCGTCCATAAACAAGCGAAGGGGCACTTCGCGCAAGGTCGACGTCGTCGTTTGTTTCGGCTGCCACACTCCGGATCAGAGCATCGAGCCGTTCGACGTGGTCGCGGGGATGAAAGACATCGTCGGCCCCGGGCACGGGATCGCCGCCGCGGCACGCTGAGGCGGCATCCCAATCGTTCTCGCACCACGCGGGCGTCGTGGCCACGAACATGGCCCTCGCGGTTCTACGGACACGCGGGCAACGGCACCGCGTCCCATGCTTCTCGGCCGCCGAACGGAGCGATCACCGGAGCGTCGAGGCCCCGAAACCCGCACAATCGAGGCCGACGGCGCAAAGCCAGCGTTGTCCGTCCAGAGCGCGCTGGAAGCAAGCCGTGTCGAACGGTCCCGCTGCGCCTCCAAAGACCGCCGTCGCGCAGCCGTTGTGAAAGTCGATGAGAACGGCGGATTCCTCGATGGCGCCATGGCAAGATTGGATGAGCGCCGCGATTTGGGTTGCCGTACTCTGGCCACTCGGGCACGCCAAGGTTGGCCGGCCGGAACACGCTTGCGCGTCGGGGTCGAGCAGAATGTCCCCGTGCAAGTTGGAGATGCCCGATCCATCCGGCGAGGGACACGATTGCCCGTCAACGAGCCACATGTCCGAGCCATCGGCAAGGCCGAGCACACTCCCATCCGAGGCATCCACAGGAGACAGCGCGTCCGCCGCTTCGAGGTCCGTCCGTGACGGGGCGTTTGGGTCGGAGCTGCCTCCAGCGCCACATCCCCAGAGTGCCCCGGCCATCGCGACGAAAGAGGAGCACAAGCGCATTCTCCAAGCGTACCACCAGGCTCGCGAGCACCCATGCTCGACCCCGCCTATGGCCGCCGCGGAGCCCCCTGTGCTACCGCCAATCGTCTTCTTCTCGCGCAGCGCTCCGAGGCTCGTGACCCATGGTCGATTTCCCCGCTGACATCTACACGGAACCCGACGCCGACGTCGACACGCTGAAGAACCTCGGTCCGCTGACCGGCATGGCCGGCATCTGGATGAGCGCAAGCGGCGAAGACGTCCATCCCACGGCCGCAGGCCCGGAGCAGCAGGCCTTCATCGAGCGCTACGAGCTCCAGCCGATCGATCCGCAGACGAACGGCCCTCAGCTGCTCTACGGCCTGCGCTACCACACGCACATCGTCAAGCCGGGCTCCGTGGAGACGTTTCACGATCAGGTGGGCTACTGGCTCTGGGAGCCCGCGACCGGCACGATCCTCTACACGTTGTCCATTCCGCGCGCGCAGACGGCGATGGCGGTCGGCCACGCCGCCTCCGGAGCGAAGACGTTTAGCCTCGAAGCCGTACGCGGCTCGGAGACCCACGGGATCATTTCCAATCCGTTCCTGGAGCACGCGTTCAAGACGCTGCGAGTCACGATCGACGTGACGATCCATCCGGGCGGCACGTGGTCGTACAAGCAGGACACCGTGATGGTCATCCCCGGTACGCAGAAACCGTTTCACCACACCAATCGCAACACGCTGAGGAAGATCGGCGAGCCCACGCCCAACCCCCTGGCCACGCCGCGCGCGAGCCGGGCGGCGCAGCCCGCAAGCCTCGGCATCGGAAGCCTCCGATCCGACGGCACTGCGGCGTGACGACCGCTATCTCGGCCACCCACCCACCTGCGGTCAGGGCCGAGCGTAGGTCATCGTCCAGACCGCTCTGTCGCCCGGGTGATACTCATTTCCGTCCCAGGGCGAACCGCATATGTGCAGATGCGCGTAAGGCGTACCGGCAAACATGACCATCGTCCCCGCGTCGCGCATGACTGTGGATAGGCCGGCAGCCGCCGCGTCAAAGGGCCAGATGAGCATCCAATGGGGGCCGATCGGGATGGCCGGGCTCGTTCGATCAAATGGATCGGTGTAGCTCCGCTGCAGCGCCCCGTTCAACATGTAGATCAAGCCGGGCGTCGAATTCGACGGCTTCGGCTTTCTCGCCATCACATCCATCATCCACTGCATCCCCATCGGGTCGGCGCACATGTCGGCCGCTCCGATGATGTTCTCGTTACCCGGCATGCACACCCACTGGTTTTTGCCCGGGCGCAAGACGGTCGTCTTGCCCTGAGCGTCCATCTCCGCCACGGTGGCATCTTTGGTGATGCAGTCAGGCCCCGAGAGCAGCGCTCGTCGAATCTTGGCCTTCACGATTTCGTCCGACATGGTGACCTCGCCGTTTACCTGGCTCACTGCATTCGCTTCGGGTGCGCCCGGGACATTGGGATTTCGATCCCCGTGCTCCGCGCAGCCTGCCGCTGACGGCAAACCCAGAGTCGCGAGACTCGCTTTAGCGATAGATTCCACGAACTCTCGGCGTGAAATCGACGCACCGCGAGCGTTTCTGCCCCAGGCCTCATCCGACATGCGTCCTCCCTCGCGGCCAGCCGCGCCGGCGACTTCCGCAAGCCATGCTTCGTGCTGCAGAAAGTACGAAGGTCGACGGGGACCTGGCTTGACGATTCATGCTGCCATTTGTCGATTTTTAGCGCGACGCGCACCCTAGGCTCGGGCCTTCATAGAGGGGCCTCATCGTTCGCGTTTTGCCGCGGGCTTGGCAGGATGCGCGGGAGATTCGGGGCTCATCGCCCGCGACATCGGCACTTTTGCGGGGCGCGCACGCTCGCGTCGGCCCATCTCCAAAGTGGCTCGAAAGCTGCTTCGCGACACTAGAGCTTGGAGGAACACGCGCATGAGATCCATGTCGACAACCGTGGAACAACTTGCCGATCGCGCGACGAGCTCTGCCATCACGGCTCGCGCCTCGCTGATGGATCTTGGCAGCCAGGTGGCCGGAATCGCAAATCAACTTGCGGGACCGTGTGAGCCAAACCCCGTTCGGTCGGTTCTGTGGTTTGCTGGCACCCTCACGATGGCGGGCGGTGTAGTGCTCGTCTTCGCGTCTCCAGGGCAAGAGTTGCGCAGGCGCATCGCAGGTCTATTCAGCGGTCCCGAGGAAAGGATCGGCACTGGTGATCGCCGGGGGGGCGCTCTCTAGCCCTCGCTCGTGAAGTTCGCGCCGTCGAGCGTCTCCTGGCTAAGCTCTCGCCCCAAGGAGAGACTTCATGTCACTTCAGGAGTTCATCAGGACACATCACGAGCAGCTCGTTTCGATGACCCGAGAGAAGGTCGCGAGACGAAGTCCAAAAACACGGCCGCAAGAGCGTGAAACCAAGCACGGGGTTCATGTCTTCCTCGATCAGTTGCGCGAAGCGCTCGTGGCGGAAGCGAGGCGAGACCCAAGGCAAAAGGCGCAGGCCGACCCTCCGACGAACCCGGACATCGCGGAGACGGCAGCGTTGCATGGGCAGGACTTGCTCGGCCTGGGCTTTTCCGTGGATGAAGTCGTGCACGACTACGGAGATGTGTGTCAGGCGGTAACGGAGCTAGCGGTTGCGCTCGACGCGCCGATCAGCTCTGCGGACTTTCATACGTTGAATCGATGCCTGGACAACGCCATCGCCGCCGCGGTGACCGCCTGGACCCGCGATCGGGAGACGGACGCCTCGGAGACGCAAGGGCAACGCGCCTCCAGAGACGAGAGGCTGAGACGGCTCGTGAGGGGATCGATCACGGCCTTCGAGCTGCTACGCGATGGGAAAGTGGCTGCAGGGGGAGCGACCGGGATGGTCCTGAGGCAAAACCTCCAAATGATGCGCGCGATGCTCGACGCCTCGTTGTCCTAGGCGCCGCTCCTATCGGTCACTTGGCCATGGCGGCCTGCAGGTCGTTTGCACGGTGCAAGTGCGTGGCAGCTTTTGCCGGCGTCGTGGCGGGCGTTGGTACGCCCGGTGCACTGGGCGGGACGGCGGCACGAGCTCCGGTGGCTCGGGGCCGCAAGCCGACATGCATTCTCAGAAAGCGAGAAATCCCTATGGGCCAAATCATCGACAAGACCAAAGGCAAGATCAAGCAGATCGCGGGCACAGTGGCGGGCAATGACAAGCTCAAAGCATCCGGCGAGCTCGACGAGCTCAAAGGCAACGCCAAGGGAGCGGTGGTGGATATCAAGCACGCGGTCAAACGTGCCGCGAAATAGGGGCCCTCGCCTCTTTCTCGAATTTCCACAAACTGAAGGAAGATCGCCATGAGTACCAACATGATTCTGTTGCTCGTCGTCGCCCTGCTCCTGTTTGGCGGGGGCGGTGGCTTCTACTGGAGCCGCAGGGGCCGGTAAGTGCGGCGTCTGGCTCCGGGAAAGCGGGGCACGTGGTTTGGCAAAGGGGGGAATCGCGAAAATGGCAAACGTTCTCATCGTCGACGACGACTCGGACACCGTGGAATGCTCGCGCGAGCTTTTGGAATCAGCCGGGCATCGGATCCAAACGGGATATAACGGCCAGGAGGGGCTGAAATCTCTGAAGGCCGGCCCGCTTCCTGATTGCGTCTTGCTGGACGTCGACATGCCCGTGCTGAGTGGCCCGGAAATGGCCCATCGGATGCTTCTGCATGACGCGGGGGAGGAGAAGATCCCTATCCTGCTCGTGTCGGGAAAAGAGAACTTGTCCGAGGTTGCCGGGCGCATGGGGACGCCGTACTTCCTCGTGAAAGCGACCCCTGACTTTGGCACGACGCTGCTCGAGATTCTTGCTCGAGCACTTCGCGAACGGCGGGCGCCGGCGGCTGCCTGAATTCTGTGAGCAACGCGCGAGACGTGGACAGGCAAGCTTCCGTTAGAGACGGGGGCCGCGGGGTCGACGTCTTCGCGACTCGTGGCGCGTATGTCACGAGGCCGCAGTTGCAAGCCACGATCGACTGCGCGGCACACAGCGGGATTCCGCCCTGCTGCGTGCTCTTCTACATCGGTTCATGGCGTTGGTTCTCCGCGCAAGTCGCCGCGAGGTACAAGTCGCGCATCCCGGCGATCTTCACCCATATTCCGTGCCCCAAGTGCCTGCAATCCGGGCGCACGATCCGCATGCGTCCCTGCCCCAAATCGTGCGTGCAGCGCATTTTTGCCGAGGGGCCAGAGCTTGCCTCGACCAAACGGAACAGCCAAGGCCGGGCGACGCGGACACGGATCGCGCCGTAGTCCCTATATGGGGGAGGGTACGCCGACAACTCCTGCTTGGTGATGGGTCCACCCTTTTGTTTTTCACCAAGCGGCCGCTGGCAGTGTCTTAGGGAGGTACCAGGCGTTTCGACTCGCCGAGAGCTTTCAGCGAGAGAGACCCTGGAGCGCCTCCCGGCAGTCCGCCGTGGGGGTCCGTAACCACCCGTGTGCGTCCCTCTGAGCGACGCCGGAGGACTCGTCCATGCGCCTTTTCCCATCCGCAAAGTACTCGAAGGTGGCGGTGTCGGTGCCGGTCTCTCTTCTCGCACTTGCCGCTTTTGGTTGCTCCGGGCCCGATCCGCAAGAGCTGGCGCAAGCCCTCGAGCTGGCATCGAGCGGCTCCTCGGGCCCCGTCGCTCAAGACGCCCCGGCCTCGAGCGTCGACTCCGGGACTGGCGATGGTGCTTCGCCCACCAGCGCGGTGATGGCCCCAGCGGTCGCCCCGGACGCGGCTCCGTCGCTCAGCGTTGCCTCACCGACCACCGTTGACCCGGCAGTCGATGCGGGCTCCGCGCCTGACGCCAGCCCGACGCTCGGCGCGGCGCCGGTGGCCGCCGCGATCCCGCCGCCCGATGCGACCCCGTTGCCCCATGCCGCGCCGACACCCGTGCCCGTACCCGCGGCTTCATCCGCCGGACTCTCTCTCCGGGTCGTCGGCAACCACCTCGTCGACGCGAGCTCGAAGACGGTGCGGCTGCTGGGGGTCAATCGCTCCGGACAAGAGTTCAAGTGCATTCAGCAAGGCTCCCCCGGCTCTCTTGGCTGGGGTATTTTCGACGGCCCCACGGATCTTGCGTCTGTCCAGGCGATCGCATCGTGGCACGCGAATGCCGTGCGCGTACCGCTCAACGAGGACTGCTGGCTTGGCATCAACGGCGTCAACCCGAGCTACGGAGGAGCCGCATACCAGGCGACCATCGCGAGCTATGTCAGCACGATCCACCAGGCCGGCCTTTACGCGATCCTCGATCTTCACTGGAACGCGCCCGGAGCCGTGGCCGCGGCGTCGCAACAGCCCATGCCGGACGCCGATCATGCGGTCGACTTCTGGAAATCCGTGGCGACGACGTTCTCGTCGGATTCGGCCGTGGTGCTCGACCTCTACAATGAACCGTTTCTGTACGGCACGTACCTTCAGAGCTCGAGCGAAGACCCCTGGGACTGCTGGCTCAACGGCTGCGGGCTCAATCAGTATCTAACCGGCGGCACCCCCTACACCGTGAGCTACGCCTGGAATGCCGTGGGCATGCAAACCCTCGTCAGCACCATCCGCGGTGTGGGAGCCACGAATCCTCTCATGGTCGGAGGTCTCGATTGGGCGAACGATCTTTCGGGATGGCTCGCGCACCAACCAAAGGACCCGCTAAATGCGATCATCGCTTCGTGGCATAGCTACCCGGGAGAAAGCTGCAACACGCTGTCGTGCTGGACGTCCGCCGTCGCGCCAGTCGCTCTAGAGGTGCCGGTAGTCATGGGCGAAACGGGCGACAACGTCAGCAGCGCGACGACGTACATCGATGCGCTGCTACCCTGGGAGGACTCGCAGGGTATCTCGTACCTCGGCTGGACATGGGACACCTGGGGAGACTCCACGAACGTTCTGGTCACGGGCTATACGGGGACGCCGACCACCAACTACGGTCAGAAGTTTCATGACCATCTCGTCGGTCTGAATCCCTAGCAAGGGCCCGTCAGACGGGGCTGAAGCGTTGGGGACCGTCGCCATCCCACGTAAGAAACTCGCCGACCGGCCCATCTTTGCCGCGGTGAATGACCAGGTGTGTGCGGGCTGCACAGTAGGTCTTGTCGGTTGAGTCCCCTTTATAGCCCTCCTCTTCGGCCCACGAGCCGACATTGATATAGGTGGCGTGTCCATCGTTGATGGCCATCTTCGCCGGCGTGTGAGTGTGCCCCATGACTACGAACGCCGCCGGGAAGAGCTTCGCGAGATGCGTGGCTCGCTCCATCAGTCGCTTCTCCGGATCGACCGTCCGATTTCTTGCAAGCAGGCGGTCTCCCAGTACCCACGCCACGACGATGCAGGCTGCGACCCACGGCGCATGCACCGCGTGCGTCGTCGTCAGGACGCCGGCGACCAGAAGCGCGATCACGGCGATGAGCCCGAGCGCGATCCGGTCCAGTAGAACGCTGGAGAGAATGCCACCGATGGTGCAGGTGATCGGGGGCACCTGCAGCGCCGCGAGCTCGCGCATTCGATCGACTCCGACCGGAGCCTCCCGCGCGAGCAGGGCCATCCCGCAGTCGTGCTGGGCCCGAAGCCGATGGGCCGATACGGACAGCTGCTCGCGGCGAAGTCGAAAGAGCTCGCCGACTGCGCGCGCATAGCGCATGGCGAGCTCGAGGAGCCCGGCCACACCCAGCTTCACGGCGAACACCACGTAATGCCCGACGCCGTGCTTGTCGTGCCCATACTCGTGCATCCCATGCGTCGGCCGAACGATGAATCGCAAGAGCACGTCCGAAACGCTGCGCGCGATCCGTCGTGGGTCGGTCGCGCAGAGAGGGGCCAAGACGTACTGGCTCGCGCAAAAGGCGTCGTACTGGTGCCCGTGCTCGATGTACGCGAGCCCGGCGACGTAGAAAAACCATGGGTGAAACGCGATTCGCGCGCCGAACGCGGGGCCATCGATGGCGCCGTTCCGAGCCGCAGACGCCCTCGCAAGGAGAAGCGAGCGCAAGTCGTCTTTCACCGCGTCCCAATGCAATTCGAGATCGTGGTTGCCGTGGACGAAGGCTAACGCGTGTCCGTCGGCCACGAAGCCGGCAAGCGCGTCAAACACGTCGCCGTGGCGCTCGGCGACCAATCGCAGCTTGATGCGAACGTGGTCAACGGCGTTGCCGAGGCCGTGCTCGACCTCCTCGTCGCTGCGTTCCGTCGCCAACTCCACCCCCTCGGCGCGTACCGTCATCCCGACGAAGTCGATGAAGTCGCCTGCGACGACGAGGCGCCAGCGATCGTTCGGAGCCGCGACACTCCGGTAGTGCGCGATCAGCTTGACGAGATCCTCGTCAACACGGCGCGAGCGACGAATCGGATGACCGAAGTCGTTCAAGTCGCTGCCTAGATGCACGTCGGACAAGACGAGCAAGCTCTCCATGCTCGGTCGAGTACGCAAGATGCAGACCACGCACGACAGACTCAGCTCGCCCCGCGCCCCGAAAACACCACGGGAACGGTCCTCAGAATGAGGTCGAAGTCCTGCGCCAGAGACCAGTGATCGATGTACTGCATGTCGAGGTACATCCACTCCTCGAAGGACGTCTCGTTTCGCCCGCTGACTTGCCAGACGCAAGTCAAGCCAGACCGAACCGACAGGCGGCGCCGTTGCCAGGCCTCGTACTTTGCAACCTCGGCCGGAACAGGGGGGCGGGGGCCGACGATGCTCATCTCGCCACGCAGAACGTTGATGAGCTGAGGAAGCTCATCGATGCTGAACTTGCGGATGAATCGGCCGACCTCGGTGACTCGGGGATCATGGGTCATCTTGAACACGGGCCCGCTCACCTCGTTGCGGGCCATGAGCTTGGCCTTCAGCTCCTCGGCATTCGCTACCATCGACCTGAACTTGAGCATGTGAAAGAGATGCCCATGCTGTCCGACGCGTTCTTGCCTGAACAAGATGGGTCCCCGAGACGTGAGGCGGATGGCGACCGCCACGCCCACGAGCAATGGCGCGAGGAGCGCGAGGGCAGCGGCCGACGCCGCGATGTCGAAGAGGCGCTTGATGGCCCGCTGCAGCGGCTTGTGGCGAACGCTGAGGTAGTGGATGTAGCCATCGGCGAGCGCCCGCTCGTACTCCGGACGCGCGCGTCCAAATCGAAACCCCGCTACGGGAAGCGCAAACGGAATCCCGAACCGCTCGAGAACCCCAATGGCCGACTGCATCTCCGAACGCTGAGCATCGTTGTGGCCCGCGATGAACACTTCACCGACGACTTGCCTCTTGAGCAGCTCATCGAGCTCGCTCGCGATGCCCAGGATCTCGGCCGGCAAGCGATCATGGATTTGCTCGTCCGCAAAGCGCAGGTACCCGACGATGCTCCGGTGGTCGTGGCGATCGCGAATTTCCAGGCCGGTGTGGCGGCCCAGCGGACCAATGCCGATGATCAGAATCGGATGCACCGGAACGTCTCGACGCGCCATCCAGCTCGTCGTGAGCCGGATCCAGAGAAGCGAAGGCACCACGACGACGCTGAACCGAACAAAGTGGCTGCCCGCTTCGTAGGCGGGCACCAGCGCTCGCAGAAGTGCCATCACCGTCAGCACGCCGCCGATCAGAAGCAGCGTCAGCGCGATGTCGCTGCGCCTGCCGCGACCGTTCCAGACGTCGTAGTGACGAAGGATCCTCCCGCCTACCGTCCACAGGAGGAGCGACCCGGTCGACATACCCAGAAAAACCATCCAGTGCCAACCGGCTAACCATGGAAGCTTCGTAGCTGCTGCGGACGCGCACACGAGCGCGACGCAGTCGCCAATCAAATTTAGGTGTTGAATCGTCTGCTTTTGCATCAGAGGCTAGCCCGGTCCGCGATAATTGCCAATCGCAAGCTAGATTCAGCGCCGGCTGCGAAGCCGGACGCCTTCGAGTTGGCGCGTAAACCGCGTGCCCCACAACACGACGAGCAGGACTGCGAAAACCCATAGGTGATTCACTATCTCATCCTCCTTGCCGGTCGTTGCTCGTTGGTGTGCGCATGGGCCCGGTCGCGTTCGTTTTCCGGCGCACGCAGCACTTCGATCGTGTCAGCACAACGCGTGCCACGGAAACGGCGCGGCGAGAGCGGAGAAGGCAGAGCGCGAAGAGAATTTTCGTTCGCATTCTGCCTGCGCCCTTGGCCGGGCAAATGCGCTCCAAACCGTGCGGTGCCGCAGATCCGCCGAGAGGACGAATGGGCCCGGCACGAACAATGCTCTTACTCGAATCTACCCGGGACTTCTGGGGCAGTAAGAGGATCCAATGTTAGAAACGAGAAAGCACGCGGCTCGGAGTCACATGGTCGTGGTCGTCGGCGTCGACCTCAGCGACGTCAGCAAGCACGCTCTGGCGAGGGCGCGCGACCTGGTGCGCTCCATAGACGACGCGGAGCTGCACATCGTCCATGTCGTCGAGCCGCAACCGCTCCGATATGCCGTTTTGGAGTCGCTGCGTCTGACCGATGTCGCGTCCCATGGCGACCCCGAATTCGCACGGCGACAATTGCTAGGCTTCTGCGAATCCGTGCCGGGCTCGCAAGAGCGCGTCGTCGTGCACTTGCCCGTGGGTCGCCCGGCGGATGAGCTCTCGCGCATCGCGCAGAAGACTGCGGCCGACATCATCGTGGTCGAGGTCCATGATCACCCGCCTCGGGTGTTTCACCACGCGGTCGTCGCACGCCTGGCCCGGATTGCGCCGTGCTCTGTGCTCGTGATCCGCGCTCCCGCGCGCACGGCACACGACTCGGTTTCGTCCGGTGTCGCGATGGCCCCGTGAAGTCGTTCTGGAGATGGCGTGCAAGAGCGGTCTGGCGACAACACGCCATGGGCGCGTGGCACGCAATACGCAATACAGAACACGGTAGAACCGACGTCTCTCGTGAAACTCTCTTGAGACCGCTTTCGATGCCAGAACGTGGCGCGAACGTCGCGGCGATGGCTCAAGGGAGCTGGGCGGCGCGAGGCCCGCGTGTTTCTACCCGCAGCAAGAAGACAGAATGCGCACATCAGCCATCACATCGCGTAGACCCCCTGAGCCGCTGAAGGTGATCGTCGCGGAAGACGACCGGGACGCTGGCGAGCTCCTGGGAGACCTCGTTCGCAACCTAGGTCACTCGTGCGACGTCGCCTGCGACGGAAGCAGCGCGTGGACGCTGCACCAAGCGAAACGCGCGGACCTGATCATTTCGGATTGGAAGATGCCAATCATGGACGGCCTGCAGCTCTGCCGAGAAATACGCGAAAGCGACCCGCCCGAATGGCATACGCACTTCATTCTCATCACCGGGCGAAACGACAGGCATATGGTCGAAGGCCTTCATGCCGGAGCCGACGAGTACATCGCGAAGCCTCTCGACCGACTGGAGCTCGAGGCGCGCCTCGAGGCAGCGTGGCGGGCGGTAGTGTCGCGACGCGAGCTCGAGGCCAGCAACTGCGCGCTGCGGCTCGACTCCGAACGCGACCACCGGGCGGCGCGCGTGGACGCGCTCACGTCCGTCTCGAACCGGCTCCGTCTCAAGGAGGACCTCGAGCCTCTAGAGGGTCGCGTCGCCCGCTATGGGCACCGGTACTGCGCGGCGCTGTGCGATATCGACGCGTTCAAATCCTACAATGATTCCTTCGGTCACTTGTTGGGCGACGAGGTACTTTGCCTTGTCGCGCGCACGATCCAAGAGCACCTTCGGACGGGCGATAGCCTCTACCGCTACGGCGGGGAAGAGTTTCTCGTCATCCTTCCGGAACAATCGCTTGCGGACGCAAAGGCCGGGATGGATCGGGTGCGGCAGGAAATCGAGAAGCTTTGCGTGCGCCACGCGCCGGGCGCGCACGGGACATTCCTGACGATTAGCGCGGGCGTTGCAGAGCTGGGCGGGGGGTCGGTCTACGATTGGCTGCAGCGCGCCGACGCGGTGCTCTATCGAGCCAAGGCTCTTGGGCGAAACCGCGTAGAGGCGGAGGACCCGGCGGCGGTTCCGCCTTGCTCGCTCTCGAAGGGGCTGGGGATTCCGGCGTGAACGCCGCGCCCCGGCCTATTCGGATTGCCCCGACCTCAAGCCCTATGCCCCACGGCGCCCGCGTTTAGCACGGCCGTCAGCAGGTCGTCGGTGTCAAAAGGCTTGCGCAGAACGCCTATGGCGCCGAGCCTCCGGGCCAGTGTCTGCACGGACGGGTCCGTGAGCGCGGTAATCAGAAGGACCGGGATGTTCCATGCGGCCCGTCGAAGCGCGGCAAGGACCCCGAGGCCCGAGAGGTTCGGCATCCGTACGTCAGCCACCACGACGCGCGGGCGAAGCAGTGGGTCGTGCACCGCGTCTAGCAGCATATCGAGCAGCTCGGCGCCGTCGCAGGCTTCCCTCACGTGATACTCGGCGCCTCGCAGGGTAGCCGCTACCGCCTGTCGCATCGCCTCGTCGTCTTCGGCAAGGAACACCGTATTGGCCATGGGGAGCGGCGCCGAATGAAGGGGCCCGCGTGGGCCAGGTTCCCAGCTCGCGGGTAAAGATTCTATCCGCGGCTGGTCACCTTGTTCAGCCGCCGCGATGCAAGCCATCTGCCCAATCCGGACGCTCTCTCTAATGCCGACTTCGGGTGCCCATATCATGTTGATTGATCTCTCTTGGTAACCTTCGGCGATGGTGCATGGACCGCGCCATCAAGCCGTGCATTCACCTCGCGCTTGGCGTTTCCGTAGCTGCCGTAGCTGCCGTGTGACGAGGCCCGCGGACCATGCTCGCCCGAGCTGGCCCGGTCGTTGAACGAGGGTTTCCAAATTCGCGGGAGGCGCAAAGCTCACCTGTGATTTGCCAATGCCTCTTCATTCGGCTCATCCGAAACGCGGTGGACGCCTGAACGCGCAAGCCCCCCCGCTACGCTCGACCTGAATGCTCAACTTGCTCGATATCAACGACATGCAAGCGGCTTGGCCGGCCGCTCCGAGGACGCGACCCGGAAAAGGCGCGGATGGCACACTGTGTGCTTCACCGGGTACGCATGCACGCCCTGCTACACTCTTGGTTGGCAGAAGCCGACTGGATCAACGTGTCGGCGTCGCACCCGTGCCATGTCTGCGGCGGGGCGAGTGGCTGTCAGTTCCATTCGCGAGAACCATTCGCCAGCTGCGAGAGTCGCCAATCCGATTGGCCTCTGACAAGCGGTGACTGGTTGCATCGAATCGTCTGACACCGGTCAGATCGCTCCGATTTCACGGAGCCACCGCGCTACGAGGCGCGGCCCATTCTTGGGCTCTGCGTGCCGGGTCGCGGATCGCGAGCACTGAGCACGGCGCAATGCGCGCAAGGCGAGCGACGACCGCGTGATGGAACACGCGAGGGGCGTGGTCGTGCACCTCGACTACGATGATGTCAGCCGCGGTGTTCTGCGCGACGCGCGCGAGCTCGTCCGCCGGTCGCCCAACGGGCGTGTGAAAGACGACGCGCTCTCGCGAACCCGGCACGAACGACTCGCAGAAGCCTAAGAGTTGTCGCCGTGCGAATTCGGGGTGCGCGCGCGCTCCGATGTCGGTCGTAGAGTCCAAGAGGAGAAACCTGAGTGGTTGCGGCGCGACGACGTGGACGACGTGCAGCTCCCCATCGTCTATCGAGCGAACCAGGTCGCGCGCCCTTGCCAGAACGTGCTTGCTGACGTCGCTCAGATCGACGCCAACGACGACGACCATATGACTCCGAGCTTCGAGCGTGTGTGTTTCGATCATGGCGTCTCCCTTACCCCCAGCGCATCGCGGGTCGTTCCGATGAAGAGCATCGTTCGTGCCGAGCCCGCCAGCCCAGGAGCAACAACCTCCAGCCCAGGAGCAACAACCTCCAGCCCAGGAGCAACAACCCCCAGCCCAGGAGCGACAAGATGAGGTGCGCCCACGCGGGCCTATTTATGCGTCGCCAGGTACGCTAGTCTCCATGGATGACTGACCCCTTATGAGCCCAGTTCGCTTGGCGGGGGCGGCCCTCGGCGCCCTAGCGCTCGCCGCTACCTTCGTCGCGGTGCGCGCGGCGAGAGGTGAGCTGGCATCGATCGAGCCCACCCGGCACCAAGTCCCACGGCCCGCGGGCGAGGCCTGGCTTGGCGCGGCGAAGGACGTCAGCCTCCGGACGCCAGACGGGATCGCGCTGCGGGGCTGGCTGCTCGACTCGGCCAACGGGGCTGCCGTCATGCTCGTGCACGGCTCCGGCACCGATCGAACGCAGCTCCTGCCCGAGGCCCGCATTCTTTCGAGAGCCGGCTACGGGGTCCTGATGTTCGATCTCCCCGGCAATGGAGAGAGCGGCGGGCAGAAGCACCGGGGCGACGAGGAGGCCTTTCTTCACCTCGCCGTCGAGAGGCTCGCCTCCGAACCGGGCGTACGTTCGGGAGGGATCGGCGCCTACGGTTTCTCGAGTGGTGCCGCGTTTCTCGCGGAGACGGCGGCGTACGACGCGCGCATTCGAGGAGTCATCCTCGCGGGCTGCTACACCGACGCCGACGAGGCTCTCCGCCGCGACTTCGGCCGATGGGGCCCCTTCTCGCGTTTGCCGGCCCTCTGGGCAGCCCGGTGGGCCGGCGTCGTGAAGCTTCACCCTCTTGCCAGCGTTCTCGCGATCGGACCGCGTGCGGTCTTCTTCATCACAGGCGATGCCGACCCGACCGTGCCCCCAGACTGGTCGGAGCGGCTCTATGCGGTCGCGTCCGAGCCGAGGGAGCTCTGGATCGTCCCCGGGGCCGTTCATGGAGGCTACGCGCGGGTTGCGGGTGAAGAGTACGCCCGGCGGGTCGTCGCGTTCTTCGATCGCGCGCTGCTCGGACGCAATCGATCCCCGTGAGGTGCCGTCTTGCTCTAGGATCACCGTCCCTGCACCATGCTCCCTGCACCGGCTCAAGATGCATTCTCGACATGGGCCGCAGCCCGGGCCAGCCGCCCCGTCATGGCGGCCCGCCGGAACCGAGCGTAGGCGCAGCCCTTGCGCGCGCGCCCCAACCTCACTGCGCTGACGGGCGTGCGGTGGTTTGCAGCGTTGCACGTCCTCGTCTTCCACCTCGGACAACCCATGCTTGTCGACGCGCCCCAATGGGTGCGCAACATCGGCGCGACAGGACACGTCGGCGTGACGCTCTTCTTCGTCTTGAGCGGGTTTATCCTTGCCTACACGTATTTCGAGCGGACCAACTGGACGGCAGGATCGTTCTGGTGGGCGCGCGTGGCGCGCATTTACCCGGTATACCTACTGGCCTTCGTCCTCTCGGCGCCTCACGCCGTAAAAGAGATATTCTCCTCTGGGGTGTCGGTCGGCCCATGGCTGATCGCCGCGGCGAGCGCTGTCGCTGCGCTCACGCTCACCCAAGCTTGGTTCCCGCCGTTCGCGCTGCTCTGGAACGTGCCCGCGTGGAGTCTCAGCGTGGAGGCCTTCTTCTATTTTCTGTTTCCCTGGCTCGCACGCAGAATCTCGCGCCCGGAGGTTTCGTCCACGAAGCTCGTCCTCGTCGGGGGAATGACATGGGCCGCCGGCCTCTTGGTGCCCGCCCTCTACACCCTCTGCAAGTCGGACGGGGCCGGGCGCCCGCTTGATGCGGAGACCACCGGGTTCTGGATCACGTTTCTCAAGTACGTACCCGTCGCTCACTTGCCCGAGTTCGTCGTCGGTTCCGTCGCCGGGGAAATCTTTCTCCGCGAGGTGCGCTCGGGGGTCCAGCGCGGAGCCGAGATTCTGACGCCCGCGATCACCGCAGCCCTCTTCGTAGCGCTCGCCTTCAGTACGTCGATCCCGTATCTGCTTCTCCACAACGGCCTTCTCACGCCGCTTTTTGCCGTTTTGGTCTATTCGCTCGCGCGCGAACGTTCCTTCGTGGCCCGGTTTCTCGCATTGCCTCCCCTGGTCTTGTTGGGAGAGGCCAGTTACGCGGTGTACCTATTGCACTTGCAGCTGGCATGGTCCACGCGGCTCTACGCGGTGGTGGCTCCCGTTGTTCTGCGCGTCCCGGTCCTTTATTTCATCGGGCACGTCGTTCCGTTGACCCTTGCATGCATCGCCATCTATCGGTGGTTCGAGATGCCGCTCCGCGCGTGGCTCCGAAAGATAGGTCCGTCCAGCGAGGCGAGCGCGACCCTTTCGAGCGAGCGACCTTAGTCCGCTTCAACGATTGAGCGCGATGACGCGCAAGAACGAGCGCGGATGACGGACGTAGCCGCAGAGCTGCGCGACCACCTCGGCTGCGAGGGGCCGGCGGTCGTCTGGATCGTCGACGGCATCGACGAGCGCGCCCTCGTGCTTGAGACACCATTGGCGCCAGCCCGCCGCCTCGTCTATCGACATACGGCCGAAAAGTCGCTGCGCCGCGACCAGTACGTTGAGCCCGAATCCGTTACAGAACGCGAAGGGTCTTCGCGCAGCGTCGCGGCGCGGGACCATCGCCACGAGACGACCGACCTCGTCATCGTCTCCGACCGCGGCCGCATAGGCGAGCTGCGGAAGACGCATTCCGCGCGCGATGTCGAACGCCATTTGGCCATAGAAGCGTCCGTTCATGTCGATGAGAAGCCGCCTATTTCCGACGCGGACGAACTCGAGCTCGAAGACGCCGTAGTAGCCGATGTGCTCGCACAAGCGCCGCACCCTCGCCGCGAGGTCGACCTCCACTGGAGCGTCCTCGAAGCAGAGGCCGATGCCCATTCGACGTGGCCTCTGGAGCACCTTGCGCGCTCCCAGGATGGCGAATCGGCCCCCCGTCCGGTCGCAAAACCCGCTGAGCGAATAGATCTCCTGCTCGGCTTCAGGATGGTACCGCTGAATCATCGGCCGCGTGACTTCCGGAGATCGTGCGAGGATCTCGTGCCCCGAGCCGTTGTGATTCGAGAAGTCGTGGTAAGCCGCGCGAAGTTGACGCGCATTGCCCGACGTGAGGGTCCCTTTTGCGTGCGTCTTCGACAGAACCTGCGTGCGCGGCTTGATCATGAGCGGGCCGCCCGCGGTCCGCGCGATTCGCTCGACGTCCGTTTCGTCCTCTGGAAGCCACATCTCGGGTGTATCCAGGCCTACCGCACGCGCGTGCTCGACGAGCTTTGCCTTGTCGAGCAGTCCCATCATCGTCCTCAGATCCGGTTGGTATAACTTGAAGTTTTTCGACAAGTCGTCGCGATGGCTTGCGAAGGCGTACGAGATGTCGTCGCTCGTTGGATAGATCACTTGGCCCGGCTCGCGCTCGCCGAAGGCCAGCAGCCAAGTCACGAACGGTGTCAGCTCACCGGCCATGGGTGGGCAATGCAGCCGCCGAGCCGCATAACGCGACCAAAGCGCCGGCCCGGCGGAGGTCGGGTCGACGACTGTAACGCGGATTCCTTCTCGCCCGAGAGCGCGGACCGCGGCAAGCGTGCCGTAGTAGTGCGCGTCGAACAGCAACATCGGAGCGCGCGACACCTTTGCGATGGCCCCGCCCAAAGGGGAGACCCACGAAGGCTCCATGGGGACAATCGACACATCCATTGTCGTTCGCGTGCCCCCTGCGAGGCGAGCGAACTGACGCACGATCGATGCCGCGCTCACCTGGGCCGGTTGAGCGCAAGGGCCGTCGCGCCCCCGCCGGCGACCCTCACCATTCGCGGTCGACGACAGTCTCGCAAAGGTCACGGCGCCCGCGCTCGGCGCCCCCCGTCGTATTTGGGTCGTCGACGCCCGGTGACGCACTCCGCCTCTCGCGACCCTCTGTCTGCAGCTTCGCGCTCGGCACAGAACGCAAGACGCGCTTGGCCGCCACCAGCACGTGCTCGCTAACCTCAATCAAGGCAAAACCCATGACGAGGAACAATTGACTCACGACTTCGGCATTTGCGCGGGAAAGCATGGCTGTTGGAAACCTCTAAAGGGCGAGCACGAGGAGCCCCGGCTACGGGACGGGGATGATGTAGAGCCCGGCGAGCGGACCAGGCTCCACGGACCACGAATAGATCATCTGGTCTCTTGCGGGCGTCAGGTCGATGACCGCGTCGGCCTGGCTGACCACGCGAGCAGGAGTCGTTGCGGTCGCAAGATCCACCGACTCGATGTCCGCGCGCCCGAACCGAAGTCCTCCGGTCGCCACGAAGTTGTCGTTGAAGAGCACCTTGGCTCCTGTGGTGCTCCAATCGCCCCAAACGTTGTGTCCAAGGAGAGTCGGAGCACTTCCGGTCACTGAGAACCCGTTGAACGTGCCCGAGCCCGTGCACACGTCGTTGCTCGTGGAGTAAAGAGCAAAGGTGGAGTCGGCCGTGAAGGCATCGCCATTCACCGCGCCGTTGGTCACAGTCGACACCGTAGCCAACGTGCCCGGCGCGGTTGTCGATGCGAGGTAGATGTCCGTCCCGGCCGAGCTCGAGCTCTGATAGTAGAGCACCGTGTCCTGGGCAGGCGAGATCGCGTAGAAACCTCCAAAGCTCGGCGCGAGCGTCTTCGGGGATGGGGCCATGGTCGAAGAGAGCCGAAGGCTGCCGGACGTAGTGCCGTAGACGGCCATCTCTCCTCCGGCGATGAGCTGCCCCACGAAGCCATTGGCGTCGATCGTCGTAGCAAGCCCACCTCCGATGGGAACCACAAGGAGACCGTTTGCGGTCGACACGAGTACTATCGTGCCTGCCGTATCGGCCGACCAGCTGTTGGCTGCGTTGCCCATGAGGTCCGCTCGCGTCCACGCCGGCGATCGAAAGGAGGTTATCGTCGACGATGGCCCGGCGCCCCGCGCCACGTCACAGTGTGAGGCGATCGCGTAGGATCCAGCGAAGCCGAGCTGGGGAAAGCAGCCCGCCAGCTGCTGCCCTTGGAGGAGGCTTGTCGCCCCGGTGCCATCGCTTCCCGCGAGGTAGACGTCTCCGGTCTGGCCCAGTGGGTCCACATTGGTCACGTAAAGGATCTCGGTCCCGTCAGACGAGGCGGCGCCAAGAATGCCGAACGACGCGGACGAGATCGCGTGGGCTCCTCGTGCCGATGACCATACCGTGAGCGCGCCGACGTCGGCGCCGTTGACGTTCGACCACGCGAAGACCTCTTGACCCACGACGGTGACCCAAAACTTTCCGCCGAGCGCCACGATGCTTTGGACGGCGCCCCCTGCGATCGGGATCGCGTAGAGCTGAAGCGCGGCGTCGTCGGAGTAGATTTCGTACCCGTCGCTCGTGACTCCCCGAGCCGACAGCGCATTCCCGGCGACCAGCATGGTTCCGACTGGAGGCTCGGCCGGGCCTCCACTGTCGGGGGCGGGGCTCACAGGGCAGCCCGACGGAGCGTCGTCCGGCACCACGCCGGACTCGTCCGGCGAACCAACACCTCGCGCGTCGCTCGAGTCGACCCCCGCGTCCATCGCCGCATCCGCTCCAGACTGGGCCGCGGTGTTACCGGCGTCGATGTGGGCGTCCGCAGACGATGCACTGGGCGAACACCCGGTGATAAAGCCACAGGCCAGGGGCGGAATGGCGAACGCTGTTAAGTTCAATGAGCGAATAAACATGGGACCTCCCAAGACAACGAGTCGACGGCTTCGCGTTTGACACGCATGAGGGTGGGCCGTCGTTCACGAAGCCTTCAGCAAGATCGGGGCCGCACCGCGCGTCGCGCAACGTCCGTGGCTCGGAGAACGATTCGCAAACTGCTTGAGCGACCTGCGAAGCCACTGGACTTAGTGCGACCTTTGGGCACGACGTATGCACCCTTGGAGCGTTAGGGCGTCTGAAGGGACACTAGGCATGATCCATCCCCATCCCGTTGCGAAACTATTTACCCGGCCGGCCCGCCGACATCAGTCACGCTTTGGCGAGGCTCGGATCTCGCAGTCCGAGCGCCGCCGCGAAACAATGCTCTGTACATGGCGCGACGCTTTCGTCCTCTTCGACGCGCGCATCCAAATGCTTCAGCTTTGGTCGACGGATCTCGGTGAAATCTCCTCTAAGCCAGAGCTTGATTGGTGCGTTGCATGTGTGGCGGACGTTCGCTCCGCTTTGTACCAATTGCACGTCTGCGTCGCCGATGAACGGCTGTCACTGCCTCCACACGGTCCCGCGATCGTCTCTTACTTGTCGGAGGCCTACGTGTGGTACGGCGACGTTCTCGAGGACTTCAAGGCGCTCGTCCACGACCTTCGCGGCGGCCCGCAGGTCCGCGACCCCACTGTCTCGGAAGACTCTTCTGCGTACATCGACGACTTTCTACAGCCTTTGTTTCATGACATGTGCGAAAGCTGTGGGGAGAACGGGCCGGGCCAACCGAAGATGCGCGCCCTCATGCCCCTCGCCGAACGCCTACACGTTGCGATTGTATCGCTCGACTGGACACTCAAAGCTGTGGCTTGACGCGACGCCTCGAGCAGGGCCGGAGGCCATGCTCGCGAACGATCACTCGGCCAGTTCTCGTTTAGCCAATCGCCCACGCTCTCTCGATGAGCGTTTTGCGTGCGCCGCCGTCAGCGCTCGTTCTGGCGTTGGAACACTACGTGCTCTTCAGCTCTTTGAGCGAGAGAGCCATGAACAGCAACGACACAGTACCCGAGAACTTGGCGTCTAGCGCCAGCCTGTTCGACCGCCGCGATCGCGAAAGAGTTCGCCACTATGCCTCATTCGTGGCGGGCTCGGTTCGAAGGCACACGCTCCTCGTCGCTCTAGTGTTCGTCTCCATCGTAGGCGCAACGATCGGATCGCTATTCGCTTTTCCCAAGACCTACCACGTCGAAACCAAGGCCCTCTTCCAACCCAACGCCGCGCTGACGGTTCGCGGCGACGGGCCGGGTGGCGCGGACCTCCTCACCCACGTCGCGGGTGAGATGGTGCTGCAACGCGACAACCTCGTTGCCCTCATCCAGCAAACTGACCTCATTCGATACACCAGAGACCACAGGGCTCCGGTTCAACGGGCGAGAGACGCCATCGCGAACGTCCTTCGCGTCCGGGAGGATACCGACGCGGATCGGCTCGACGGCATGGTGAAGCTGCTCGAGAAGAAGTTTGGCGTGTGGACCAGCGATAGCGGAAGCACCGTGACGATCGCCATCGATTGGAGCGACGCGCCCATGGCGTGCCGGCTGGTGGATGCCGCGCAGAGGACCTTTCTCGACGCTCGCTATGCGCGGGAGATTACGGCTCTGGCTGAGTCGATAGGGATTCTCGGAAGCCACACGACCAGCCTGAAGTCGGACATCGACGACGCGGTCGCCGGGATCGAGAGGATGCGAGGGGCCAGAGATGCGTCGAAAGGAGATGACACTCCTCAGGTTGCTTCTCCGAGACCTCGAATGCTTTCGGCGCCGCGACCAGTCGTATCCCGCGTGTTGGTAGTCGACCCCGAGCTCCAGCAGATGAAAGGCGAGCTGCAGACCAAGCAGCACGCCATTGACGAGCTCGAGGAGTCTCGCCATCGTCGACTGTCGGAGCTGCAGGCCCACCTGGCAGAGGTACGCACCACTTACACGGAAAAAAACCCCGCCATTGGTGACCTGAAGCAATTGATCGCGGCGCTAAGCGTCGAATCGCCGGAGGTCACGACTCTTCGTCGGGAGGCGCTCTCGTTGAAGGGCGAGTACGATCGTCGGTCTGCCCGCGCGGACGACACCGCGGCTCCAGCACTGGGGTCGACGCCGGCGCTCATGGACATGCCGCCCGCGGCGGTGGCCACACCTCCCCAGCTTCCAGGCGACGTCCTGCGCCTCGCGCTCGACCTTCGGGAAGACCGGGATCCAGGCATGGTGTATGCGCGCGGGCAACTGCACGACGCAATGGACAAATACGCAACTCTGCGAAACCAAATCCAGACGGCACAGATTGATCTCGAGACCGCTCAAGCCGCCTTCAAGTACCGATACAGCGTCATCACCCCCGCGCGTCTCCCGACCAGCCCGACTGCGCCCAACGTCCCCGTAGTGCTCCTGGCTGCTCTCATAGCCGCCACGCTCTGCAGTCTGCTCTTTGCCCTCTTGGCCGACCTGCGCACGGGTCGGCTTCTCGAGCCATGGCAGATGGAGCACCTTCTCGAACGACCGATACTCGGCGAGATCGCGCTGCCCATGTTGGAAGGCGCGGATTTCGAATGAGGACGCTGGCCCTTTCGAGTCTCGTCCTACTCATAGGCGGGCTCACGGTGGCCTGCGTTCTTGTCGGCAACGGGAGCTTGATGCTCGCGCTCGCGCCGGCTGTCGTGTTTGCCGCCCTATACGCCGCGTGGAAGGTGCCCCTGCGCTGGTCGCTGCTGGTCACCACATTTTTGGTGCTCACGCTCGAGAACCCGAGTGACCTCCCGGCCTGCGGGCAGTGGAAGTCTCCGTTTTACGATGTCGGGGCGCTCATGCTCGTCCACCTCAACGTCACTCTGCCCTACAAGCCCCTCGTCTTTTCCGGTCTCGACGTCGTGCTCGCTTACCTGTTCGTCGTGGCCGCGGTGCGATGGCAGAAAGGCTCCGGCATCGACAGCTCCCCTGGCGCCGAGAGTGCCGGCCCGATGGCGTGGTTCGCGGGCTTGAGCCTCGCCGGCGCCGCGTGGATGTGGGTCTACGGGATGGCACGCGGTGGCGCCGACGTCCCCAACTCCCTTTGGCAGCTTCAGCGTGTGGCGTATCTGCCGGCGTTGGTGTTTTTGTTCCAGCGGGGGTTTCGAGGGCCCGCCGACACGGCCGGTCTCGGGAAGGTCATCGTCTTGGCGGCCTGCTTCAAGGCGTCGCTTGCCATCTACATTCGAGCCACGGTTCCCCCACCGCCCGGAGAGCCCACGCTCCTCTACGCGACCTCCCATCCCGACTCGATGCTCTTTGCGGTGGCGTTCTGCTCGGTCCTCGCCCTTCTCATTCACAGGCAGGGCGGCAAGCGCCTCTTCTTGGTAGGTGTCGTGTTGCCGCTTCTCATTGCGGGAATGGTGGCCAATGGCCGGCGCCTGGCGTGGGTGGAGCTGGCCGCAGGGGTTGCGGCCGTCGTGGGGCTCACGCGACGGTCCCCCGCCAAGCGCGCCGCCCTACGCGCCGTGGTGGCTGTGTCCCCGCTTCTCCTGGCCTATGCAATCTTCGGCTGGGACTCTAGCTCCGCGATCTTCCAACCGGTGCACACGCTTCGATCGGTCATCGACTCCAAAGCGGATCCATCGACCCTGTGGCGAGACCTCGAGAACTACAATCTGTTTTATACCCTGCGTCACAATCCTGTCTTTGGCACCGGCTACGGTCACGGGTACGACGAGATCATCGGGCTTCCCGATGTCTCGAGCTCTTACGCGCTGTATCGGTTCCTTCCGCACAACAGCATCCTCGGGCTATGGGCGTACGGGGGATTCGTGGGGTTTACGGCGCTCTGGACGATGCTCGTCGTTGGGATCTTCCTTGCCGCGCGAGCCTACCGCCACGCCACAACCGTCGACGATCAAACCGCAGCGCTGACCGCCGTTTCGGTCATCGTCGTATACCTGGTCTATTGCTACGGGGATCTCGGACTAGGTACTTGGGCTAGCGTCTTCATTGTCGCGCCGGCGTTTGCGATCGCCAGCAAGCTCGCGGTGAGTACCGGCGCATGGCCATCGAGACGTCCGGGTCTCCGTCTCGAGCCGAGTCGCGCGACTGTGGGAGATGTCTGTCAGAGTCGCGGATAAACGAACATCACCAACAGCAAATACACGGCGTTGCAAATGCACATGTAGAAGAGAGCCTTCTTCAGCCCACGACCCGCGTTGCGATCGCGCGCGGCCCACAGTGGAATCACCACGTCTACCAAGAGAATCGAGATTAAGATGAGTTTAGGCACCGATGGCGACTTTCGTTCCGTTAGCCAAGCACGGGGCGTTGTCCTGCGCAACGCCCCCAAGGCCGCACGCGAGGCGCGATCGGTTCTTTTTGTGACGCCGTTCTTGCCCAGCCCGCCAATGTTTGGCGCTCAGAGGCGCCTGCATGAGCTCATCTCGGGAATGGCGACGTCGAACGAAGTGTCCGTGCTTTCGCTCGTCGACCCACTCGAAAACCAGGAGGTGGCCATCCAAGCGACCGAGGAATATTGTCGCCGCGTCGTCACGGTAGCCAACCCATCCTACAGCACCGGCCACGGGCAAAAGAGGCTGCTTCAACTGGCCTCGCTTGGGTCGTCGCACAGTTTCGAGTGGCTGGGCCACAGCGAGCAGTCGCTGCGGGGGGCCCTCGAGCAAATGCTTGCCCATAGGTATGACGTGGTGCACTTCGAGCTCGCCCCCATGGCCGGATACGCAACGCTGTGTGCTCACGGCCGTAACGTCCGGCCGATCTTGTGTCTCGACGAGCACAACATCGAATACGACATCGTGAGACGCACGGCGGGTGGCGACGCCGGCGCGCTGCGTCGCGCATACGCCGCGATCGAGTGGCGCAAGATGCGGAGAGAAGAGCGGCACGCCTGGACCCACTTGGACGGATGCACGGTCACGTCGGTTCGCGATCAGGAGCTGCTGCTCTCGGATGAGCCGACGGCCCACACTGCCGTTGTACCGAACGGTGTCGATCTCGACTTCTTTCGCCTTTCGCCCCGCTCGACGCCGCACGAGCCCCAAACGCTGCTCTTCTTTGGTGCCATCGACTACTACCCGAACACGGATGCAATGCTTTTCTTCTTGCACGACGTGCTTCCGGAGCTCGTCGCGCGATACAGCCGTCTGCGGATGTGCATCGTCGGCCGCAAACCACCGCAAACGATCGTCGCGCAGCAGACCGCGGACGTCGAAGTCACCGGGGTCGTCGATGACGTGCGACCGTGGATCGATCGCGCCGACGTGGTCGTCGTCCCTCTTCGCATAGGCGGAGGCACCCGTCTGAAGATTCTCGAAGCGATGTCGATGGGCAAGGCGATCGTGTCGACGACCCTTGGGGCGGAGGGGCTCGACGTCGTTCCGGGTCGCGACTTGTTGATCGCGGACGATGCAGCGGCGTTCGTCGTGCAGATCGGCCGACTGCTCGACGATCCGGGGCTGCGGAGGCGTATCGGGGTCTCGGCCCGCCAGGTCGTCTCCACCCGCTATAGCTGGAAGGGCGCGGTCGAGGATTTGTCCACGTTCTACGCGGAGCTCTTCGAAGCGCGGGCAGCCACCCAATGACGCTCGCGCGCGCGCAATCGGAATCCCCGCAGGGCGCGGGCGGCCACATGGTTGTGCTCGACGGGGTTCGCGGCGTGGCCATTGTCATGGTCTTGTGCGTTCATTTCATCGGCGATTCCCCGGCTTACACGGCGTTCGGGAGGGCCATGGTGAAGCTTGCCAACTATGGGATCTGGGGGGTGGACCTATTTTTCGTGCTGTCCGGTTTTTTGATCACCGGTTTGCTCTACGACGCGAAAAGGTGTGCACACTATTTCCGCGACTTTTACATCCGGAGGACGCTGCGCATCTTCCCGCTTTACTATGGCGTTCTGGCCTTGCTTTTCATCATTCTTCCGGCGCTACCGACTCCGTATCCCGCGGGACTGGTGGAGTCCGCGCATCACCAGGCGTGGCTTTGGCTGTATGCCAGCAATGTCTACCTGGCGATTCATCGGGCGTGGGCGCTCCCGTACGTAGGGCACTTCTGGTCGCTCGCCGTCGAGGAACAATTTTATCTTGTCTGGCCGATCGTCGTATTGTGCTTTGGCCGTCGCTCGCTTCTAGCCATCTGCGTCGCCGTGGCCGCTCTCGCGCTGGCCTTGCGCGTCATCTTGGCGCTCACAGGTGCAGGTGCTCTCGCGCAGTTGGTCCTCACGCCGTGTCGTTTCGATGCCCTGTGTGTCGGCGGCTTTCTCGCGCTCGCCGTGCGAGCGGTGGGCCTCGAACGTGTCGCCCGGGCGGCGAGGGTGTCGCTTTTCCCCCTGCTTGGTCTGGTTTTGCTGGCGTCTGGCTGGAACGCGATGCGAGGCTCGATCTCGGACGTGGTCCTCCCGATTCGAGGCACGTGCATCGCGCTTACCTTCGGAGCTCTGCTCATCACAAGTCTCGCGGCCCCGACCGAGAGCGTGCTGAGCCGCCTGCTTCGCGGCCGCGTGCTGTGCTTTCTTGGCACGCGCAGCTACGGCCTCTACGTCTTCCACGGCATCATCGCGTACGGGATGGTCGAGCATCAGGCGACCCTCAACGCGTTGGCCGCGAGAATCGGGTCGGGCCCCGCGATGCTCGTCGCGGCGGGTTTTGGCACCGTGGTTTCGATTCTGGTCGCCGCGGCGAGCTACGAGCTTTTCGAAAAGCATTTCCTGCACCTCAAGAATGTGCTGGCGCCCTCGAGGCGCAAGGCGCAGGCCGTCGTCACTCTGGACGCTCGGCTCGCCGACTGACGACCGTGCGCGGACCCCGACCCCTTCTGGCCCGAATCGCCTTCGGAGCCATTCTCGTGTGGAGCACGCAGCTGTATGGATCGCCGCCGCCGACGTCCGCGATACCCCGGGACGGCGATCGCGGCGCGATGCCTCTCGCGCCGAACCCGCTCGTCTCCCGCTCCAAGCGCGTGGTCGGAGGGTCGGCGCTGCAGTTCGCCGACCCGCGGAGCGTCAACGACGGAGACTACTCGACTTCCTGGGGCGCCGGCCGGCCTACACCCGAGCAGCCCGCCTGGGTCTCCATCGACGTCGGTGCAGGCCCAGCACGTTTGCTGGTCAACTGGAGCGCCGGCGGCAGCTTCAACTACGAAGAGACCGACTACGGCAGCCCAGGCGCATATCGCGTCGAGACGTCTGGGGACTCGACCGACGGCGCCAATGGATCGTGGCGAACCGCAGTCGACGTTCTCGCCGTGTCCGCGCACGGTCAAGCCCACAGCTTTGACTTCAGTGGGCAGCGCTGGGTCAAGCTCGTCGTGACGCGGACGCCTGCCGAGAGCCCGAACGGCGTCCAGCTCAGTGAGATCGACGTCCACGATGTCACCGTCGGAGGCCGCGACTGCTGGTTTTTCCTCGGCGACAGCATCACCGCCCTGGCATTCGACCGCGCCCCCGCGCACCAGCCGAGCTTCGCGGCGTGGGTCCACACGAGGCATCCGGAATACTTCCCCGCGATGATTAATGGTGGCACCGGGGGCTACAAGAGCGACGAAGGGGCCGCTCACATCGACGATTGGCTGGCGCGCAACCCGGACGTTCACTTCTGGGCGATCGCGTACGGTACGAATGATGCCGCAGGAAACGAAAGCGAGACGACGCGGTTTCGGAAGAACATGCAGTCGATCGTCAGCAGAGTCAGGGCGGCTGGGGGCATCCCGATTCTGGCCACCATTCCGTTCGCCTCGGATGGCCAACATCGAAACATTCCGAAGTTCAATCGTGTGCTCGATGAGCTTCGAGCCGCAAACTTGCTCCTGACCGGTCCAGATCTCTATGGATGGTTCGCAGCTCACCCCGACGAGCTGCGTGACGGTGTGCACCCGAACGATCGCGGGATCGTGTCGATCAACCGCCTGTGGGGGGAGGCCGTGGAAGCACTCTACGTCCGCTGACCACGGGGGCGGCCTTTACGCAGGTGCGTGGCCCTTCTTGCGGATGACCGTCGTCACGAGGGTCCACAGTTCCGACGCCCTGAGCGCGCCAGTGGATACGACCACCGCAAGATACACCCCCGCGTCGATGACGATCCGCACCCAACCGAGGCTTGCCGCGAGACGGTCGACGACAACCACCAGCGCGCAAGCCACCAGGCTCAGGGCAACCATCCGGACCGTGCGCTTATTGAAGGCCTCTCTGCCCACGACCGCAATCATCGCTGCGGCGGCGAACCCATGGGTCCCGAGCGCTGCGAAGGCACAACCCACCCCGCCGCCACCCTCCCCAAAGAGCGCCATCGAACGGCGAATGAGCAGCAGGTTGAAAGCGAGATTTACAACTAGAGCCGCGACGGAAATCAGAGCGAGGGTCCACGGGCGGTTGAGCATGACAAGCGTCATGGCGTAGACGATCGCGATGTAAATTATCACCGAGGAAGCGGCGAGAACTCGCAGAGCGAGTGCGGCCGGCGCGAAGGCGTGCCCGAAGAGAAGCCGGAGCCAGAGGTCGGCTCCAACGCTGACGAAGAGCGCCGCCGGAATGGCCACCGCGAGGATCGGCTCGGTCGCCTGCCGAATGTGCGAGTACAGGTCGTCTCGCGACCGGGCTGCCCCGCGAGCGAACACTGGCGCCAGGACCCAATCGATTAGGGGCGTGATGAGTAGCGTGAGCCCCGTAATGGCGGAGGCCGCGACATACCACCCTACCTCGCGGCCGGTGCCGAGCATCCCAAGCAACGTCACGTCGAGCTTGCCGTAAGCGCCGGTCGCGCACCCGGTCACGAAGTAGGGGAGACTGCACACGATCATCGCTTTCGTCGCCGCCGCGTCCACCCGAAACACGACACCTAGGTGGCGATTCGCCAGAGCAAAAAGTACGAAGCTCTCGATGCTCTCGGATGCCAGGTACGCGGCGGCAAACCCCCACAGCCCCGCGCCGGTCACGATGGCGGCGACCACTCCCGCCGCCCACACGATCTTCGTCGCCACCGCCAGCGCCGACATACCGCCGACTCGTCCCCTGGCGTGAAGAAGCGCGGAGAGGGTCCCGTTGACGCTCACGAAGAATTGCGCCGCCCCGAACAGGTATACGAGTTGTCGGACCTCGCGAGAGCGCCCCGTGGCATTCATCACCATCGCCATGATTCCGAAGATCGCCACCGACATCACCGCGCGCAGCACCAGGGTGCCGCCCAAGAAGTCGCTCGCGTGGGCGAGGCGCACGGAAACTTCCTTTCGAATGTAGGACTCGGCGCCAAGGCTGAGCGTCACGAAAAAAGTGCCCGTGAAGCCATCGGCGAAGCTCAGCGTCCCGAATCGGGTCGGCCCGAGGTAGCGAGGCATCAAGAACTTCATCGCGATCGCGATGACCAGTGTGGCTACAAGCGAGCTCCCGAGCTTCAGCGCGTTGGCTATGGCAGCGTGCGAATCCTTCGAGCCGTCGTGATACAGGCGATCGGCCTCCGCCACCGCTTCTGCGGGCTGGCCCGTCGCCGGGGCCGTCACGGTTGGGACTTCGGTGTGGACGTCCACGGGGGAAGCGAAGGGCGTAGTGAGCTCGCAACCGCCGATCCGCGGACGAGAAGGCTTCCGAGGAAGTGCTTTCTGCCAATCAGCTCGATGGTTGAACGTATGCCGTCGAGCGAGGTCGATCCAACGGACACACATAGAATCGCGAAGTCGGCGGCGCGGGCAATGCGCACGGTGGCCAAGTTGGCGGATGTCGACCGAGTCGCAAAAATGATGCGAGTGCCGTGATTGGTCTCCCAAAGTGTCCCTTCGAGAAAGGCGTCGACGTGCTTCAGTCTGAGCGCTCGCATGTCCGCCACGTGGATCGACTCGCCGTGGTCGCGCGCCAGTTTCGCGATTAGATTGGCCACATCGAACGTCGAGGTTTGATCGTCTCCGGGCACGAGGGCGAGGGTCTTCCAGTCGAAGCTCTGGGTGCGTAGCCACATACGTTGCCAGTCAGTGCGATCCCACGAGCCCTCGCCGCCTCTGGCGCCAGTGTCGTTGGAAGCAAGTGCCACGTCGGACTCGAGAGAGTAATCAACGATAGTCATGTGAGTTCATCCTGGCCCCATCACAAACGCATCGTGGGCGCACGGAGCGTTACGCCGACGAACACTATCCCTTGGACCACGCTCGCCTCGACAACGTCCGTGACGCCCTGCGCCGCGGTTGAAACGACGGGCTGGCTGACTTTCTGCCACAGCCCCCGCACGCCTAGGTCGAAGGCAACGGCCTCAGTGACCGCATACGACAGTCCAAGCTCTCCCGCGACGAGCTCCGTCGCGTTCGGGCCCCCGGTGGGCACCGATTGCTGGGCGCTGGCGAATGCGCTTGCCGCAAATGGCCCATGGGTCCACTTCGACACAAGTGTACCCTGGACTCGCTCGTCCACGATGCCGAGGAGGCGATTGATCACCGGACCGATGCGCGAGCCGATCCGGACGGTCACGCGATCCTCGGCAGTTAACATGCTTTGCTCCAAGACGACTTCGGCGACGGGGTAGGTCGGGGCGGAGCTCTCGGTAAAAGGAGAGGCGCGGACGCGCGCCTCGCTGACTCCAAGTGTGGCGTTTGTCTCGGTGACCGGGGAAAAGCGATGCTTCCAGCCCTCGTCTTCCTCCCCGAGAATGATCTCCGGACCGGAGGAAAACGCCGTCTCGCTCCCGGTCAACGTCGTGGCGAAATGGTCCACGGGCGACGCCGCAAAGGCCGCCATCGCGTCCGCGAGGGGGCCCTTTTGAAGTGGAATGATCAGGCGAGATGCGTCGTCCGCGCCCCCCGAGAGCTGATAGCCGACACGCGATACCACCTCCCAGCGTCGCGTCTCCGTGCGCGAGCCGAGAGTCGTGGAAGTGGATTCGAACTCGATGATCTTCGAGGTCGGAACGACGTCCACGTGAGGCGGCGCGCCCTCCGGACCTGGGGCAAAGGTCAGATCCGCGAAGCTCATGGAGCCGTAGCTCGCGTCTTGTGCGAGCGAAAGAGCGGTGTCGCTGAAGCGCGACTCGATGCGGGCCGAGCCCGCGTCGAGCCAGAGCGGTTGCACGCCGATGTCGTTGACGTCCCAGAGCGTCAGCCGGGGAGTGTAAGCCAGCGTGAAACTGGTTCGCGGTGAAGCTAGAGTCAATCGAGCCTCGGGCATGGTAGCGACGTCGATGGACGGTCCAGTCGGAGCGTCCCCCGGATCGCGCAGGCGCATCTCGGTACGATCCGAAAGTGTCAAAGTGGCGGCGAGGCCCGCAGCTATCGGTAGCGCCACAAGCATGAATGGCTCATTCGACGACGACGACGTCGCCGGAGCGGATGCGAAACATCGCAGCCTGACCTTCCAGCTGTGTCAGGTCGGCGAATGTGAACCTTACGCGCTGCGCCGACGAGCGGCGCATCACGTAGATCGATCCATGGCTCGCGTAGTCGTTGAATCCGCCGGCGACCGCCAGCGCCTGCAGCACTCCTGAAGTCGGGTCCACCGTATAGATGCCAGGGTGAACGACCTGTCCGATGACCGTCACCGACGTGGGTTGGGTCTCCTCGACTGTAATCGTGACCGTGGGTGAGACCATGAATTCCTTGAACTTCGCCTCCAAGTCCTTGGAGACCATCGCGGGCGGCTTGCCACGCGCGTCGACCTCGCCGACGAGCGGCACGGTGATCTTTCCATCGGTTCTTACCCGGGCGTGTGTGGAGAGGTTCTCCTGGTTGTAGACACGCACGCTGAGGAGGTCGCCGGAGCCGATGATGTATCCGTCCGCCGTCTGGTCCGGCGGTAGCTGGTTCACCCATACGTACCTCCCGCCGCCCGAGCAGCCGAGGACCGCGGCGAACATGAGAGCGACCAATGCCCGTGTGCGCATGGGCTATGGCTCTAAGCAGGTTGCGTGCCCAGGGCCCCCCATTCGCGGTCAGCCGTCGCGCCGATGGAGTCGAGAGCCAGGGGGTGGGCTGTGCCCTGCTGGCCGTTTGGACAAATGCGAAACCGCCTGGCGAAACGCGAAGCGAGATCCGTCAACGAGACGCCGATCGCGGTGATCTCGAACGGCCGCGCCCGCGACGTCTGTGGCTCGGTGCTTGCTCGGCCGGCCTAAGACGCGCCTGGAGACCGTTTCGTGAAAGACAAAGTTGTGGGCCAATCGCCAATCGAAGTGCCGGACGCACCCTCTCCTCCAGAGGGAGATGATGAGGACGCACCCTCTCCTCCAGAGGGAGACGATCCGGACGCACCCTCTCCTCCAGAGGGAGACGATCCGGACGCTGCGCTCGTGGCACAGTTTCTCGACGGGGATTCAACGGCATTCGACGCGTTGGTGACGCGGCACCAGAGCGCCGTGCGAAGGCTCGTGCTTCGATACGTAAAGAGCGACGCCGACGCGAAAGACCTCACCCAGATCGCGTTCGTGCGCGCGTTCGAGAAGTTGTCGGCATTTCGTGGAGAGGCTGCGTTTCGCACGTGGCTGTTTCGCATCGCCATCAACCTGGCGCTCAACCACGTTCGCGGTACGCCGGCGGACCTTGCACCGATCGGAGATGTGGCCGCATTCACGAGTTCGCTCCAGACTTCGCAGCTCGTAGCGGCTGAGGTGTGGCGGAAGGTCAGCGCGCGCCTGGACGACCTCCCTCCCAAGCAACGCCTCGCACTCGAGCTGCGGATCTTTCACGATCTCTCGTTCGAAGAAGTGGCCAGCATTGCCGGCTTCAGCGTGGAGTCGGCCAAAGCCAATTTCCACCACGCGGTCAAGCGCCTGCGTGGGCTCTTGCCGGCGACGCTGTGAGGCGTTCGTTCATTGGCATCCGTAGTAGCCAGACGGCAGCTCCGCGGCGTCGGCCTCAACGCACGACTGGTGGGCCGGGCATGCCGCTTTGTCGCCCGAAGTGCAGAGCACGATGGCCGTGGACGCGGGTGCGCACGCATTCGTAGGAATGCATTTCGAGCCCTGAAACTCGGTCGCCGCCGACCCGCGCGTCGCGCAGCAGGACTCTCCGGTCGGTACGCCGCCGTCGTCGCATTCGCGCGCCGTGTCGCACGCAAACTCCGAGAAGTCGCCACACGTGCCCGGCGCGCCGCACGGGGTCAGGGGAGCAAACCAGCCGCTCTGCCCAAGCTTCAAACAACAGACGGTGTCGCCCGAGCACCAGTTGTTTGCACCGCAGCGGATGCCGGGGTCAGGCGCGTTCGCGGCGTCTGGCTCGTCGGCCGCTGGGCCGGCCGCCTCGTCCGATTGCGTGAGGGCCTTGTCGTCGAACACGAGGCACCTGGTGAGAATGGCACCTGCGCCGATCTGGGCCGCCAGCAGCATGGCGAGGCGCATCCGATCAGGGCGACGCATAGGGATTTCTTCTGTGCAGATCGACCGACCGGCTGGGCGGAGGCGCCGGGATACGTGGTCGCGGCGTTGGGGGAGAGACCGCGTGGGCGAACGTGGCGGCGGGAACAGCGAGCGCGGGTATCTCCCGAGAAGGCGAGGTCGCCACGACCAGCGGTGTGCCCGCGGGCGCCGTGGCCGACGCCGGCGGCCGCATGCGCGGATGGTGCGCACGAACGACGGCCCCCGTGGTGAGGCCGCCCGCCGCAAGCAGCGCGATGAGCGTGGCCGCTACGCGACCCCGGGCAAACCATCTCGTCGAACGAGGGACCGTCGAGCGCGCGAGCGCTCGCTGCAACGCGTCGCGGCGCGCGGCCAGCAGCTCGCCCCCCAGACGCGCTACGACAGACGCCACCTCATCGTTCGCTGCGGGCGGGCAAGCCTCCTCGAGCGCTTCGCGAAACCGCGCCGCGGTGGCGAAGCGCCCGTCGCGACGGCGCTCGAGCGCTTCGCGCGCGACGGCATCCAGCTGCTTTGACACTCCGGGTGCGATCGACGACGGATCAGGGATTTGGGTCACGAGCACGCTGAGGACCGTGTCGCCTTCGTCGTCGCCACGAAAGAGCCCCCTCCCCGTGAGGGCCTCGTACAGCACCACTCCTGAGGAGAAGACGTCGGCGCGCCGATCGAGCGGTTGCTGCTTCACTTGCTCGGGTGCCATGTACCTGAAGGTGCCCTTGAAGTTGCCGGTACCGGTCGTCGCCAGCTGCGACGCCGCCTTGGCGATGCCGAAATCGATGATGCTGCTCATCCCGTGCGTATCGACGAGGATGTTTTGGGGGCTGACGTCGCGATGCACGACGTGCATGGGGGCCCCTCGCATGTCGAGCGCCTCGTGCGCCGCATGCAACCCCGCGAGCGCGTCGCTCATGATGCGTGAGATGACAGCCGGCGCCAGAAGCTCGTTGTTTGCCTTCGCTGCCGCCAACAGCTGCGCCAACGACAGTGACTCGACGTACTCGAGGACGAGGAAAAGCTCACCTTTCGCCTCCGCGATGTCGATCACGGGGACCACGTTCGCGTGGCGTATCAGCGATGAGATGCGGGCCTCGTCCAGGAACATGTCGCAAAACTGGCGATTGCCAAGCAGGTGGCTGTGCACTCGCTTGATTACGACCAGCCGCTCGAAGCCTCCTGCGCCTGCGTGGCGGGCGATATAGAGCGACGCCATGCCGCCGGATGCCAGGCGAACGAGCGGCTCGTAGTTTCCAATGCGGGTCGGGAGATCCATTCAGAACCTCCACTCCGCCTCGACCCGGGTCGCGCTGAGGCCGAGCCGGACGTCGCCGTGGGCGGATGCACGCCAGTCCGTGAACCAGATGGCTGTTGTCGTCGTCATGACACCGAGACCTATCGAAACCCCGAGCAGCACGTTCGTCCGTGCCTGCCTGGACTGCCCTGCGGCAAGATTCGAGGCCGTAGGAGCGGCATTGAACGCATCGAGAGCGGAGAGCGTGGAAAGGCCCGAGGCGAGTGTGGCTGCGACGGCGACCCCGGTGAGGATGCCGCCGCCGGCCACGTACCAGGGCGACACTCCGCCCCGACGCGAGGGCAGCGGATTCGCGAGCGTCTCGGGAGTCGGGCGGTCGGGTGGCTGTGGACGCAGGGGTTCCCTGGGGCTGAGCGGTGCCTGTGCTTGGAACACCAGGCCGACGACGTCGCCAGGGCGGAGCTCGGGTGTCTGCTCCATACGTGTTCCAGAAACGACTGCGCGGACGACGTGCGCTCCCGGGCTCACGTAGATGATGCGCTCTTCGCTCGGACGTTCGTCCACCACGAGTTGCTCGATGCCACTCCCGTGCACCTCGATGCAACCGAGCCGCGACGCGAGGCTCACGAGCAACGCGGTGGCGACGTTGCGATCTCGAGCGTCGGCCGGCGCTTCGCGCAAGTACCTGGCATAAAGGGTGGCTGCGCGAGGCAACTCATCCGCCAGCTGTCGCGAGCGAGCCGCGTTCCACAGCGCGTCCGCGTGCGGCGCGATCCGATATGCGAGCTCGAACGAGTCTGCGGCGTGGACGAAGTCACCGCGATCGAAGGCCCTCGAACCTTCCTCGAACTGTTGAGCCGCCTGGGCACGCGCGCTCGGTTCACCCGTCGGTGCGGCCTGGGCGAACGCCAGAACGGGGAGCAGCAAGCCGACTGCAACGACGATGGCGACGCCAATCAAGGAATGAGAAGCGCGGTCCATCTCGAACAACGTTAAGACTTAGGGTGACCTCACACCATACTGTATGCCGCAAAGGGTGGTGGCTCTGGCATCCCTTCGGTGAGGCACTCTGCGAAACTCGTTCGCGTCGCGCCGAAGCGGCGATACCCACGGAGGTTTGCGACGGATCCTCCGAGGGGCGTTTCAGCGTGCTCGGGCTAGTGCGTGACCGAGAGTCGCCTGCGCAGCTGTGCGCACGGCCTTTCGACCAGCACGTGCATCGTCCATGCGATCGCGAGAGAGACCAGCAAGGCCGCAAGAGCACGCGGGACGGCCGCCAGGCGCGAGTGCTGTTCGAAGGCCTCGAGCGTCGTGTGGTGCACGAGGTACAGCGAGTACGAAATCGCGCCTATGAAACGCATCGGCCGCCAATTGAGCGGCCGAAAGACGAGCCACTGGGGGTGGCGAACGGCCGCAATGAAGACGGGCGTCAGCGCGATGCCTTGCAAGGTATAGCGAAGAGTCTCGCGAAAGACGGGCCCTCGCACGACGAAAGTCACGAGAAGGAGCCCGACTCCAGCAAGGAGAGAGACGCGGCTCCAGAAAAGCGATTCGGGCCGATCACCCTTTTCCGCGAGCACCGGGTTGTGCCATACGGCAAGCGCGCAGCCAAAAGCTATCGAGTCGATGCGCGTGTCCGAGCACAAAGAGAGGCGCTCGCCGTCGGCGTGCAACAAGAAGACCAGCACGCATCGCCACGCGAGAACGAGCGCGCACATCCCCCAGAAGGCGAACGCTTTCTGGCGCCCCGTGAGCCGCATCCGGCTCAGAGCCAGAAAGAGGGTCGGAAAGAGCAGGTAGAAGTGCTCCTCCACGGCCAGAGACCAATAGACGCCGGTGCCCGGAGCCACGCCGCTCCCGCCATGCTTCGCGATCCAATAGTTCGAAAAGTGCAGAATCTGCGACGCTACCGCGATGGGCTGCAGTACCCCGCGGAGAAAGCCGCCTGCCGTAAGCGCTGTGGCGCCCACCAGGACGATGTAGAAGGGCGGAAGGATGCGAAGGACACGTCGCACGTAGAAGTTCGTAAAACTGACGTGTCCGGTCTTGTCGGCCTCGGCGGACATCAAGGTCGTGATGAGAAACCCGCTCAGAAAGAAAAAGACCGTGACGCCGAAGCCACCGGGGACGACGTCCTTGAGCCCGGCGTGTGATGCGAACACCAGGAAAAACGAAGCCGCACGCATCCCGTCGAGCGATGGGATGTGTGAAGGCGTGCTCCGGACCGCGATTGCGTTTTCGTTTATCTTCGCGCCCAGAGGCGTCGAGACAGCGGCCATTCAGTGGCTCCCCTCGCAGGAACGCGGCCATGAGTGCGCAAGGCCGCGTTGAGCGCAATGCGCTTGCTCATCGCGCCTAGATGCCGAACCGTTGTCGAAATCGGGCCACGCGCGGATTGCCGCCGGGCACCCGCACGACGAAGAACTTTCTCACGAATCGCGGCACGTCCCAATGGGTTGTCAGCCCAAGCGGAAAGTACGCAGCGTCGCCGGGAGCTAGCGTGTGGCAGGGGCCCTCGCCATCTTCTCGCACGGTAACCTCACCGTCGAGAATGGTAACGATCTCATCGAGCGAGAAGGTGACCCTGAACTTGCCGGCGCTGCACTCCCACACGCCGCTTGAAAGACGCTTGTCGGGTGATTCTGTGAACGTGATGCAACGGGCGACGGGCGCACCCTCCTCGATGCACGAAGCCTCGATCGGGCGGGGTAAGAGGGGTCCGAAATGGCAGTCGAAGGTTTGAATTCCCCTCCCGTGCGTGCGTCTCAGAACGGTGCTCGCCGAGCTCGACGAAAGGAGAGTGGCCATCGACTTCGTTCAAGCAAGTTCGATGCCCGCGTGACACTCGCGCGATGAGCGCCCCGAAGCGGCGGCTTGCGAAATCGACGCGGCAAGCTGCGAAAGAGTAGAGAGACGCGCTCGCAATCGCTTCCCAGGCTGCGCTCGATACGCGGCACACGTCGTGCACGCGGTCGACGAACGCATACGTCTCCCCGGCAGGGAGAGACTAAGGAGTGCCCATGGCGCAGAGCACGCGCGAGTACGACGTCGCGATCTACCAACTGCACACCGAAAGGGCGGACGCGCGTGCCGGCTTTCGTACGACTGGCCTCGCGCGGTGCTTACCCTCGCTTCGGCACCAAATAGCGGTCGCTCGGACGCTGCTCGACGAGCTGGAGGACAGAATCCCGTCGTCTTCTGTGAGAGCCGCGAGCGCGCAAGCCGTAGAGGAGCTCATACGCCTGGGGTCCCGGGTTCTCGACGCAGCGGCCATCCTGGCGCAGCACGAGGAAGCCGAAAACGAAGGGAGCAGGAGCGAATGAAGGAGCCGCTTGGCGGCACGCATAGTCAGCTGGTCGTTTCGCCAAGTGCCTTTGGCAAGACACCATGCGTGTTCAAAGAACGTAGTCACCGGACGGACGTTGCATTCGTAGGGGCGGTTACGCCGATCGCCGCGAGCACCGATCGCCAAGGAGCCCCAATGTCCTTCTCATTGACAGAGCCCATCCGCGACACCCACCCAAAGGCGTCGCTCGGAATAGACAAGGCGCTTACCGGCATCGCTGGCCTCGACGAGCTCACCTCCGGCGGTCTGCCGCGCGGTCGGCCGACGCTCGTCTGCGGCGGTGCCGGCTGCGGAAAGACGGTGCTCGGGCTCGAGTTTCTCGTCCGCGGCGCGACGCAGTACGGCGAGCCCGGCGTCATCTTTACCTTCGAGGAGATGGGTGACGAGCTGGCGACCAACGTGGCATCGTTCGGCTTCGACCTGCCGGGGCTCGTCGCCCAGAACAAGCTCGTCGTCGAGCACGTGCGGATCGACAGGTACCAGATCGAGGAAGCAGGCGACTATGACTTGGACGGCCTCTTTATTCGGCTCGAGAGTGCCATCAACGCCATCGGCGCCAAGCGAGTCCTGCTCGACACACTCGAGGTGGTGTTCGCCGGACTCTCCAACAAGGACATCCTGCGCTCCGAGCTGCGCCGATTCTTTCGCTGGTTGAAAGACAAAGGGGTCACCGCAGTGATTACGGGCGAGCGCGGCGAGAGCACGCTCACCCGTCACGGCCTCGAGCAGTACGTGTCCGACTGCGTGATCCTCCTGGACCTGCGAGTGCAAGACCAGATCTCGACGCGGCGCCTGCGGGTGGTCAAGTACCGCGGCGCGCGGCATGGGACCGACGAGTATCCGTTTTTGATCGGCGATCACGGGATCTCGGTCCTCCCCCTTTCGTCTCTTCAGCTCGTCCACGAGGCGTCGACCGAGCGCATCTCCTGCGGCAACTCCGAATTCGAACAAATGCTGGGAGGCGGCTACTACCGCGGCTCGAGTATCCTGATCTCGGGAGGGTCCGGCAGCGGAAAGACGAGCGTCGCCGCTTGTCTTGCGTCTACCTGCACCCGCGACGCGCGCGCTCTCTACTTCTCGTTCGAAGAGTCGCCGGCCCAACTCATCCGGAACATGGCCTCGATCGGGCTGAAGCTGGCGCCCTTGGTAGAAAAGAAAGTGCTCCGCATCATCTCCACGCGACCGTCGGGCTTCGGCCTCGAGACTCACCTCTTCACGATTTTTCAGACTGTTGAGGAGTTCAAGCCCTCGATCGTCGTCCTCGATCCGATCACCGATTTTGCCGCCATCGGGAACAAGAACGAGATTCGCGCCATGATGACCCGGCTCATGGATCACCTCAAGACCAAGGGCATCACGGCGCTGCTCACGAGCGCGCAACATGGCTCCAACGTCGACGACGGAGCCAGCGCGGAGGCCGACGCGGGGATCTCTTCGCTGATCGACACCTGGATTACGCTCCACAACTTCGAAGTGGCTGGCGAGCGAAACCGCGCCATCAGCGTGCGCAAGTCGCGAGGTACCGCGCACTCGAACCAGGTCCGAGAGTTCGTGATCGACAACCGCGGCCTGAGCCTGGTCAACGCGTATCGCGATGGCGCCGGGTTCGTCACCGGATCCGCTCGCGAGGCGCAGCAGCGGCACGATGCCGCCAATGGCGGGAGCGCCGCCAACGACGTCCTCAGGCCCCCGCGACACCCAAGCCCGGGATGAACCCGAAAGAACGCCTCCCGAAGCGGGCTCGAGCTGCAAACGCGCGCTCGAGAGGGAAGGCGTCGGGCGCTCTGACTTTCGGGCGCCAAGGAGACGCGACGGCGCGGGTCTTGCGACTGGAAGCATCCGCGCGGGCGGTGCTCGCTCGGCCCGTCGCTGGAGGACCCAATGACAGTGACCCTGACGATGTGCGGCCAGACGGATATCGGTCTAGTCCGCAAAGCCAATGAGGATGCCTTCGCGATCGCGGACCTAACGGGAGGCAGCCTGCTGCCGCAGCAGCGCATCGCCCAATTCGAGGTTGGACAGCGCGGGGTTCTACTGGCCGTCTCGGACGGCATGGGCGGCCATCAGGCCGGTGAGGTCGCAAGTGCGCTCGTGGTGGAGTCGCTTTGTCGCTCGATGGCTAGGCAAGACGACGGCCTAGGCTCGGACGCGTTGCTCGAGAAGGCGACTCTCCAGGCGAATCGGGACGTGTGGCATGCGGCGCAAGACCCCGGTCGCAAGCATATGGGCGCCACGCTCACCGCGCTCTTCGTTCACGACAAGACCGCCTACATCGCGGAGGTTGGCGATTCGCGTGCGTACCTCCTGCGCGGCGGCGAGATTGCCCAAGTGACGCGCGATCAGAGCTACGTGCAGGTGCTCGTCGATTCCGGAGCGATGAGCGCCACGCAGGCCAAGGACTCCGAGCTCAGCAACGTCGTCCTTCAAGCCATGGGGCTGAAACCGGAGGTTAGCGTGGCATTGGGAAAGCTCGAGCTGCGCAATCGCGATTGCCTCGTGCTTTGCTCCGACGGTCTGTCCAACAAATTGAGCGCCGATGAAATCCGCCAAGTGATTCTCGCGTCCACGCGTCTCGATGCCGCGTGCGCCCGTCTGATCGACGAGGCGAAACGGCGCGGCGGTGAGGACAACATCACGGCCGTCCTGGCAGGCGTCGATGGCGATCTGCCCCCGGCTGCTGCGGGCGAGAGCATCGCGGGGACGTTCTTCGCGATCAGAGAATTTCAACCCTCGACCAAGGCGACGTTCATGGCTCACCACCCTCACGCTTAGCGTTTTTCCCGGAAGCGCCGGGTCGGTCGCCAGTCCTAATGAGCGAACATTCGGTGTTGCGTGGAGAATTCCTATGCTTGTCCCGAACTTTCCGGACGTGATGACAGGCGTGGCCCCCGCTTGCCTTCGGCGGCTTTCCGCGAGCTCCTTCGAAGCTCGCTGCGGCAGGTGCCTGAGATTCAGCCTGCCGGTGGAGGCAGTCGGTCCCGAGCACGCTTGGAGCGAGCTGATCAAGGAAGGGTGGACATGGTACCCGAGCCCCCTGGGAGGTCTTGGCTGCGCATCGTGCATGGAGTGCTTGAAAACATCTTGGTCCGAAGCGCTGCGCTGCGTAAGCCCCCGATGCACGAAAAGCCCATGTACCTCGGCCACGAGGGCGACGTCTGGTGCCTGTACGTGGCCGGCGCCTCACGACGACGGGCCATCCGTGTCAAACGTCGGCGCCGTCGCCATTGATCCGTCCGGACTCAACCGAGACGTCCTTGGTGAGGAAAGCGAAGCGGCCTGCCGTCATCGTGGCTACGTATTGTCGATGCCGTGCAAGCGTCCACCCGAGCTTCGGTTCTTCGTCGGGGGCGTGGGCGGCGAGGCCACGGAGCCACAGCTCCGCGCGGCCTTTGCCGAAGTCGGCGTCGCGTTCACGCACGTCGAGCTCATCGTTAACCGGGCAACTGGCGTCAAGCGAGGTTTTGCGTTCGTCTACGTGTATTCGCCGCCGATAGGGCCGGCAACCAAGCCCGACGATGTCCTCGAACGGATGCGCGGCGTGACGGTGAACGGTCATCCGAGCACGGTCAGTCTCGTTCCGGCGCCGATTGCCACACCTATTCCGTGAGCGCTAGGCACGTTGCGGCCGGCGCGCGCCTGAGGATTGTAGGTCCAGAACATGTCTTCTGTAGAGGTTGGCGACGTGGTTCAGCTCAAGTCGGGGGGTCCGAAAATGGTGGTCACCTATATCGACGAGGACGCCGATGGCGATTGCGCGTGTCGGTGGTTTGTCGGCAGCGCGTCGAACCGGGAGGTCTTCCCCATGGCGTCGTTGATCCTGACCGAGCCAGGCTGACGGCAGTTTGGCGGCACGCCTTGCC
>Ga0302324_100000287_pt1 | contig 135401 bp, 112 predicted proteins | sample Palsa_T0_1_FD_201949 | JGI IMG/M metagenome (GOLD analysis project Ga0302324, IMG submission 201949) | Peat permafrost microbial communities from Stordalen Mire near Abisko, Sweden - Palsa_T0_1 | ecosystem: Environmental > Terrestrial > Soil > Palsa > Peat permafrost | place: Sweden: Abisko... | reverse complement strand
GAAGGCTTGCTGACGAGCGAAGGCGAATTGTGGCGCCGCCAGCGCCGCCTCGCGCAACCCGCGTTTCATCGCCAACGCATCGCTGAGTACGCGCAGACGATGGTGGAGCAAACGCTATCGCTCACTCGGACCTGGCGCGAGGGCGACGTCCGCGACATGGCCCAGGAAATGATGGCGCTCACTCTTGTGATCGCCGTGAAAACATTGTTCGGAACCGAATTCACACATGAGGCCGGCCGCGTCGGCAGCGCTGTGACTCTGCTGATGCGCTATCAAGTTCAAAGGCTGCGCAATCCTTTCAAGTTTTCCGCCAAGTGGCCGACGCCGGCGAATCGCCGCGCCGATCGCGCTTACGAATTTCTCGATTTACTTGTGTACGGAATCATCGAAGATCGCCGGCGCAGGCGCGCGGCCGGCGAGGCTTCCACCGACGATGTGCTGTCGCTGCTGATGAACGCGATGGATGAAGACGGAAGCCAGATGTCTTCGAAGCAACTTCGCGATGAAGTGATGACGCTTTTCATCGCCGGCCATGAGACGACAGCGGTGACGCTCGGTTGGGCGTGGCATTTACTCGCACAGAATCCCGGCGCCGAGCAGAGGCTGGCCGACGAATTGAGATCCGTTCTCGACGGCCGCGCACCTTCAATGGAAGACTTGCCGCGGCTGCCGTATCTCGACGCGGTGATTCGGGAAGTTTTGCGGCTCTATCCCGCGGCGTACGTTATCCAGCGCACGTCCATCGAACCCGTCGAGCTGGGCGGATATCATTTCCCTTCGAACACGACTGTGTTGATGTCGCAATGGGTGATGCACCGCGATCCGCGCTACTTCGACAACCCTGAAGAATACCGGCCGGAGCGATGGCTCACAGGCTTGGCGGACCGCCTGCCGGCACACGCGTATTTTCCGTTTGGCGGCGGCCCGAGGCGTTGCATTGGACAGATATTCGCGTTGACCGAGGCTGCGCTGGTGATGGCGACGCTCGCGCAGAAGTTTCGATTTGTGGAGCCCGCCGGAAAGAACGTGGTGCCGGAACCTCTGATCACCCTGCGCGCGCACAGTGGTGTTCGAATGACACTCGCGAAGCGCTCTTGAACAATTCCGGTAAGTTCCTCGTTACTTCACAAACTCGGCTGATTTGCCTTTCGACCAGGGATCGTATTCGAGCGCGAACTTTATGCGATCGCCGATCCACGGGTGATCCCAGAACCACCAGATTTCCAGGCGGCTCGGCGCTGGGTCTTCCATGTCAATCTCACCGAGAATTTGGAATGACTGCGCGGCGACTTGGCCTGAATCCGGTGTGATTCCGTGCGTGACTTCCAGGCCGTATTGATCCGCCTGATGCTCGAAGTAGCGGCTCATGCCGTTCGTGATCGGTGTGGCGACGAAGAGCAGAAGCAGGAGTATCCCGGCGTAGACGGGGAGCGACGCCCAATCATCCGGAGCGTGAATCCGCCATGCTTGGCTCCTTTTCTGCAGCACGCGATTTGACAGGCGAAAACCGATGTAGAACAGCAGAAAAAATAACGCCTCAAGCAACGCGAGTCCTTTGGGAATGTGGCCGAGAACGTAGTGGCCCATCTCGTGTCCGAAAACGAAGAGAATCTGAGGGTTCGTCATTTTTTCAATTGTGGTGTCCCAGACGACCACGCGCTTTGACGCGCCGATTCCGGTGACGTAGGCGTTCACGAAATTCACTTTCGCGCTCGCGTTCATCCAGAACATTCGCTGGGGCGAGATGGTCAAGCCCGCGCGCGCCACGACTCGCTCGAGCGAATCGACGAGCGCTGGATCGTGCGATTGCAGCGGCTCGAACTTGTTAAAGAGCGGATCAATTACCAACGGCGAGATGAAAATGAAAAAGGCGGTTACTGGAATCGAGGCGAGCCAGAAATAAAACCACCAGCGGCGCGGACTTTTGCGTATGGCGCGAAACAGGCCGGCGATGACGATCGTTCCGACAATCGTAATAAGGATTTGCGTTTTGATCTGATCCCAGAGCCATGAGGCCCATCCTTGAACGACGAGGTCGTAGCGGCGGAGCAGCCACTGCATCCATGCGGCGACGGGCAACTGCGGGAGAGTGAAAGCTAACAGGAATAGGGACGAATAAATCACAGCTTGTATGAGCCTTCGCGATGACGCCGCTTCCGCCCAATCGCGAAACTTCGAAGACCAGCCCCAACGAAGCGTCAGCGCCAGCAACCCGATTTCGTAGAAGGGCAAGAAGAAGCGGAGGAGGAAGCTGATGCGGCTTAGATGGCGCGCTTTGGCATACGTGTTGGGAGCAAGAGTGTAGCTGGTGACCCGCTTCTGCGATTGCTGAGCGTGCCTCTCCGGTGGGGCAGAAGGCTCTTGCGCCGGATTGTTTATTTGGGCGGGCGCAGATGTGTGCCATGCCGCCGTAAGGTAACCTGCTGCCCTGCCACGTGGGCTCAAACTGCGAAGAGCCGGCGAGACGCCGGCTGTACAAGAGGCGGCGAAAGCGGCAGCTAACAGCACACACGCCAGAACCCACCGCGCAATTCTGCGCCGATTTCTCATCTGATAATTCTCCGATTGCGCTGAAGTTTTAGATGACGGAGTATGGCTTTGCGGCTAGCGAAGGGCAAGTTTCAGCGGTTCGTCGCGCTGCCCATGCGGACGGGTTGTTTCTTAGGGAGCGACGAGAGAGACGGATTGCAGGATGCTCGCGGTGACGACTAACATAGATTTACGCCGACGCCGGCCTTATCGTTGAGCTACGCAGGCACGTTCGCAGAGAGGTGTACGCCATGAGGATGACACGTTTGGAATGGCCGCTATTGTTGTTGACGATCGCGGCAACCGCAAGCTCCGCAGCCGCGCGATCCCATTCGCAGCAGGCCGCTCAACAAACATCGAACGCGGCGCCTCAAACGGAATCACCTGCCGACGCAGCACGGCACTCCCGCGAGCAAAAGAAAAGCCAGCCCAAACCGGCGCACGTCTGGGACAACGACAATATCCCGAAGGAGGGCGACGGCGTGAGCGTTGTAGGTTCAACGGGGGCGCCTGCATCGGCTCCCGTAGAATCGGCGATGGCACCCGCGACGCCTGTCGAGAACAACGGGCAGCTAACCGCCGCAATTCAGCAGGCCAAGGACAAGATCGCGGACCTCGAACAGAACCTTGATATCGCTCAGCGAAAATTCACGCTCGATTCGGACATGTATTACGGCAAAACGAACTACCAGGACGATAAGGCCGGAAAAGCGGCGCTCGACACCGAACAGGCCGACGTCACAAACAAGAAGCGGGAGCTACAGGAGGCGCGGGACATCCTGGCTTCGCTGCAAGGCAAGTCAAGCCCAAGCTCCGACCAGAAGAAACAGTAGGGAATTTGATCACGATTCGGATAGGCGAGACATTCTTCCTCTCGGTTTTTCCTCTTTCGCAACAGCACCGCTACTAATAGTATGGATTCTTGTTGACACACAAGGGCGCTTCCCGCACAATTCCGCCATCTTCCCGGCTGGTTCGGCTCGCACAGGGGGATTTTGGTGTTGTGCGAGCGGATTGGGCCCGGATTTCAAACTGGAGAACGATGCAGTACTTGCCCGGATGGACCGTGCAGTGTCTGAATCCAGATTGCCCGGCGCGGGGCCACTGGCTGCGCGTGGAGGGACTTCGGCATGAATTGTGCAGCAACTGTGGATCGTCGCTGCACAATGTGCCGCCTCCGCTGGCGCCGCGTTTTCGGATGCGCCCGAGGTCACTGAGTTCATACAGGCCAGGCCTGCGGCCGCGATAGCGCGCGCAGGCTGCGCATGGCGCCGCGTTGACGCCACAACGGCAGCATTGTCCTAAAGAGATGGCAGCGGTCCGGTCGCGCTCGATGGAAGCACGCGAGCGACGGCCTCGTCCCCGCCGCCCCCTTTCGATCGGTTACGCCGCTTGCGGTTCGCTGGAAGGCCTGAGATTGAATATAACCGGCCTGGCTCGGGACGCCGACGGTACCAGAGGATCGGCGCCGGCGCCGCAGGAAAAAATCGATTTCGATTCGATCTAGAAGTAAAACTTCAGCCCAAATTGAATTAGCCGCGGTCCTCGATCAGAAATAACCTGAGCGAATGTGGGACTGAGATATCCCATATTGTCCACGCGCAGGAATTGCACATGGTTGAATGCATTAAAAAATTCTGCCCGGAATTCGACTGACTTGTTTTCCCTGAAGGTTGTCTTCTTTGTAAGGGAGAGATCCCAATTGTTGATGCCGGGCCCGCGCAAGAAATTGCGAGGCATGTCTCCGTAGGAGAACAACGAAATTCCCGGCTGGTCAGCGGAATCGGCGCACGTCGCATCGTCATAAGGGCAGGCGTTGCAAACCAGGTTGGTGGGATCGAACCAGAAATTCCCGGTTTCCGTTCCGGTACTGGTTCCGTTGCACTGGCTCGTGAAGGTCTGATTCGGATTTCTGGGTTGATGCGTGTAAGGAATTGGGCCGACGACGTTGGGACGGTCCAGGTAATTATCCTGTTGACTCGCGTTCGAGTTGGCGTACACCGTGAATGGCTGGCCCATCTGGAATGTAGTAATAGCGTTGAGTTGCCATCCTTTGGCGACTTTGCTGACCAACCCGTTGCTCGCACGGCGAGCGAGAGGCAACTCCCAAATCCCGCTGAAAACGAAGCGTTGCGGGACGTCGAAGTCCGCGACGGATCGGTCGAAGCGGTGATCGTAGGGATCCGTATAGGTCGAGGAACGGGAGCGGAAACCGGAGGTGAGATCAATTGTCTTTCCCCAGGTATACGCGGCGCGAAACGAAAGGCCATGAGAGAAGCGTTGGTCCAGAGTTACCTGAAGTTCGCTGCTATCCGACAAACCATTGCTGAAGTCTGTGAATAACTGCTGAATCCCGGTCGGCAAACCCGATGGATCGTAGGGGTCCGCAGGATTTAAAAAACCACCCTGGCACGCAGCGAGAGGCCGGGCGCATTCCGGATTGATTGGCGATGAAATCAAGCCGGCGTCATACGCTGGCAGATAGGTGTTGAGCTGATATTGCTCCGTAGTGACCGACGGAAAGTTTGTTTCACCGCTGGAGATGAGTTTGCGACCGAGACTACCGACGTAGACGGTCTCAAGCATCATCTGTTTGGTCGCTTGCCACTGGAAGCCGTAATTGAAGTTTTCCGAATAAGGTGTGCGGAAATGCGGCCACGTCGTATAGGCATAGGGAATTGCCGGAGACAGGAATGTTCCGACAAGCCCGCGTGAAGCAAAGGGAAACGGGTTCGTGTAGCCTGTGGCGTTAAAGGGATCAGCAATGGGATCTACACCAGAAGCAAACGACGTGGGGAAGATATTGGAAACTGCTCCAAAGGGTGGCTGGCCCCCGAACTGCAAGTTGAGTGCTCCATCCTCGATATCGTAAAAGATTCCGATACCTCCGCGCATGACCAGTTTGCCGCTGCCGAGCATGTCCCAAGCGAAGCCGAACCGTGGAGCGAAATTATTCTTGTCCGGATAGACGAGAGCCCGGTTGGGCGTCCCAGGATCGCCGGGATAGAGAATGTCCGGTGGCGCGTTAGGAAACACAGTAGATTGCTGCCCAGGGAAAAAACCGAGAATCTCGTTGCGAGTATCGTATTGCGGAACGTAATACTCGTAGCGGACTCCAAGGTTCAGCGTGAGTCTCGGAAGCACTTTCCAAGTATCCTGCGCATAGGTGCCGATGGAGCCAGTGCGAATGCTATAGACCGCGTTAGAGAACTGGTAGTAGTTGTCCCAGAAGCCGCCGACGAAATCAGCCAGCGGATCGTTCGTCCAGGTGACGCCGTAATTGTCGAAGTCGTAGCTGCCGTTATTGTAGAAGTCGTAGTCGAAGTCCTGCCAGATGTGCGTGTAATCGGCGCCGAACTTCCACTCGTGCTTTCCTCGAGTCCATGTGTAGTTATCGGCCAATTCAATCGTAGTGCGGGTCAACTGAGTTGGTCCTTGAGGAGAAGGCCCTGCCGTGAAGCTGGATGCGTACATGATCGGCGGTGCCGTGCCTTTCGGATCGTCGGGATTCACGTTGGTGAAGCCGAGTGCCGACGGCGAAGTTGTGGTGGTTGGCACGCCTTGCAGCGTTGAGTAGCGATTCCACGCGACCCGGAATTCGTTGAGCTTTCCCGCAGAAAACGTGTGCGTCCAGGTTGCCGTGGCGATTTGCGTGCGGTTCGCATCGGTGAAACCAGACCCGTTGGGAAAATCACCGCCCGTGGAAGCACCGTTGATAATTTGGTAGGGGTAATTGTCGCGCTCGTCGTTGATGACGTAGACGAAAGACAGAGAATCGCGAGAAGTGAGGTTGTAATCGAAGTGCAGAATACCCTGGTCGTTGTTAATCGCGGCGGTAGGAGAAGCGACATACTCGTTGTTGGGCAAGTTGGGCGACGGAACGTAAGCATTGATGTAGTTTTGGATAACAGGATTGACTAACGAGCCGCCGGCTCCCGTCCCACCCTGACCGGGCGTAGACAAGTTATTGTACGGAACGTTGGCTAGGGTATACGGGTTCACGAGTTGCTCGCCATTTGGGTCCGTGCAGTTCCCGCCAGAATCGTAAGAGCCGCAAACTTCGGCGAAGTTGCCCGTCCGTTCAGCGGGACTCAAAACCGTCAAAATGGGCGAAGTCTGACCCTCGCGGCTCCGCCAACCCTGATAGGCGACAAAGAAGAATGCTTTGTCTTTCTTGATGGGACCGCCCAGCGTTCCGCCAAATACGTTTCTCTTGAACGATTCCTTGGAAACGAGGCTAGGGATGAAGTAATCCTTGGCGTTGAACACATCGTTGCGGAGGAATTCAAATAGATCACCGTGGAAATCGTTGGTCCCCGATTTCGTAATCTGATTGACGATTCCTCCGGACGTACGGCCGTACTCCGCATCGTAGTTGTTGGTCAGAATCTTAAATTCTTCCACGGCATCCGGGTTCGGGTCGACGACTACGTTGTTACCGAGAAAATCCGTGTTGTTAGCGCCATCGAGGAGAAACGTGAGTGATTCCGAACGTTGCCCGCTCACTGAAAATGGATTGCCCGAACCGTCGTCGGGATCCGGACTGAACACGCCGGCCTGAAGAAGTCCGAGTTGCAGGGTGTCGCGATCGGCCAATGGGAGATCGCGTATTGCGCGCTCGTCTTCCACCTTTCCGAGAACCGCACCTGTAGTGTCAACTTGCGCGACGGTCGTTGTGACTTCCACCGTCGTCGCGGATTGTCCGACTTTCAACACCACATCCACGCGGCCGTTCTGGTTCAGGTCGAGGACGATACCGGTTTGAACTGAAGTTTGAAAGTTCGCATGGGTGACGGATAGTTGGTAGGTGCCGACCGGAACGGTGGTAAAGAGATAACCTCCGTCGTTGCCGGAGGTGGACGTCCGAGAAACGTTCGTATTTGCATTCATCAGGGTTACTTTTGCGCCGATGATGACGCCGCCGCTTTCGTCGGTCACGGTCCCGCGCAATGACGCTGTGTCTTGCGCCATCGCAATTTTGCCGAACGCTAGAAATGCGATGAATAGAAGTACACCCCGCCGCATCCAAGACTTGCGGTTCACAAGTCACCTCCGACTGTGGACATCTTCCACAGGTACTCGAGGTGTCAGGAAGTCTCAGTCGCGGCAAACGCCAGCTGAAAAACCAGATAGAGCCGGACCACCCCACCCCTACACCACGGGTTCACCCGATATGAGCATTTGTATAGGTTTCCGGGCTCTTTCTGTCAAGCGGAGTTTAGTTCTAGGGCGGACAGCGAAAAACTGATGGTCAAAATAATGAGCGGCCGGTGGGGGTGCCGGCCGCTCGGGGGCATGGGGTGACGAGTGCTGAAAACGCTCGGAACGCCGCGCCTCAGGCGCCAGTTCCACCAAGCTTGCGCTCGTTGGTTAACCGCCGCGCCGCGCGTCGTCTCGAACAAGACCATTCTGCTTTGGCACTGCGCCGGAGACTATGGGCCTTGGGGTTCATTTTGATTGGTACGAATGACCTATGTATTCTGCTGGGTCAGAAAATAGCCCGCGCCGGGGGATGCGAGCGCCGCAAGGGCAAAGGCCTCACGTCTCGTCCCGCCGGCGGCGGGCCGGGGACCCGTTCGAGGCTCAGGGCAGGCGTGAGCTACAGCGTTGAACCCCAAACGCGCCAGTGATAGCCTCGCGATTACACCATTACATGTCGACGCCTAGCACACAGCTCGATAGAGTTGCGCTTGTCGAATCCCAGACTCTGGGGATTGTTCGCCAGCTTCTCGTCGAGCTGGGCAGCCGTTCGGCGGTCGATACGCTTGATCGAGCGGGTCTCAGGTCGCAACTCGAGCACGACCTGGGATTGGGAAGTCTCGAACGGGTTGAATTGCTCGTGCGCCTTGACGCAGCGTTTTCCGTTCGTCTCCCCGATAGCGCACTGGTGCAAGCAGAAACCGTCGCGGATCTAGTTAGCGCGGTGACAGCTGGGCAGGCGGCTGGAGGATCGGGCGTTGCGCCGGCTACGGTCTCGAGCGCGAGCGCGCCCGCTTCGGCCGTCTCGCGGTCCACGCGCCGGGTGGGGCAATTCCTGGAGGGCGCAGAATCGCTCACCGAAATCGTTGTCGCGCGAGGGCGCGCCGAACCCGATCTCGCGCATATCCAACTTTATGAGGAGGAAGATCGGATCCGGACGATTACGTGCGGCGAACTATTCGAGCGCGCCTCTGCCGTCGGAGCAGAACTCACTCGCCGCGGATTGCGTCCGGGCGAAGCAGTTGCGTTGATGCTTCCCACTGGCGCTGAATTTTTCTTCTGCTTCGCGGGAATCTGGATGGCTGGGGGTATTCCCGTTCCGATGTACCCGCCGTTTCGCGCGGATCGAATTGAAGAGTACGCGGCACGCCAGGAAGGAATTCTCCGCAACGCCGAGGCGAAATTTCTGGTCACGTTCCAACAGGTAGCGGGACTCGCGCGTTTGCTTGCGCCGCGCGTGCCTTCGCTGATTGATCTGCTCGACGCTTCACAGCTCGTCAAGGCTAAGGCTCCGCCGCTGCCTCCCAAAACAGAAGCGCGGCCGACCGATCACAATTCTTACCGCGGGCGCGGGAATGAAATCGCATTTTTGCAATATACGTCCGGGTCAACGGGAGATCCCAAGGGCGTCGTTCTTACTCACGCAAATTTGCTTGCCAACATTCGTTCGATCGGAGAGGCGGTGCAGTTGGTGTCCGAGGATGTGGTGGTTAGCTGGCTGCCGCTTTATCACGACATGGGATTGATCGGCGCGTGGTTTGCCCCGCTTTGTTTCGGGCTCCCGTTGGCAGTGATGTCGCCGCTGGCATTTTTAACGCGGCCTGAACGCTGGCTGAAAGCCATTCACCGGCACCGCGCGACGATCAGCCCCGCTCCCAATTTTGCTTACGAACTTTGCACTCGAAAGATTGCGGATCGCGACATCGAAGGACTCGATCTTAGTTCGTGGCGGGCTGCGTTGAACGGCGCTGAACAGGTCCGCTCAGAGACGCTCGATCGCTTTGCAGCACGATTTGCGCCATACGGATTCCGTCGCGCATCACTTGCTCCGGTATACGGTCTGGCGGAGGCGTCGCTTTGCGTATCGGCGCCGCAAGTTGGATCGGGACACAAAGTTGATCGAATCGCGCGTGACGCGTTCGAGCAGGAAGGCCGCGCGGTTCCGGCCGCAGCAAACGACGCGACGACTCTTGAATTCGTGGGAGCAGGACGCGCCATCCCTGGCATGGAAGTGCAGATCGTGGATCGCGAGGGCCATGCAGTCGGCGACCGTGTCGAGGGACGCCTCTGGTTCCGCAGCGCCTCCGCGACGCAAGGCTACTATCACAATCCCGAGGCCACTCGAGGATTAGTGCGCGAGGATAGCTGGCTCGATTCGGGTGACCTGGCGTATGTAGTCGAGAGCGAGATCTTCATCACCGGCCGGGCCAAGGACATCATCATCAAGGGCGGCCGAAACCTGTATCCGCACGAAGTTGAGGAAGTGGCTGGAAGAGTGGCGGGCGTGAGGACAGGCTGCGTGGTGGCTTTCGACGCGCCAGATGCGCAAAGCGGGACAGAGCGCTTCATCATTGCTGCGGAGATGCGGAACGCAGTGGATCGTGAACGCATCGCCGCCGATATCACGCGACAGGTGACCGAAGCGATTGGCGTGCCGCCGGATCGCGTCGAGCTGCTAACGCCGCATTCAATTCCCAAGACATCGAGTGGAAAGCTTCGCCGTTCCGAGACGCGCCGGCTGTTTCTGGCGGGCGAACTCGGCCGGCACAAGCCCGTATGGATGCAAATCGCGCGGCTTTCTTTCTACAGTATGCCGCGGCGGTTTGGCTTGGCGTTGCGACACGGCGTAAAAGCCGCGGCCGAATTTGTATATGGCGTCTATGCGCTGTGCGCGTTCGGCGTCCTGCTCGTTCCGCTGTGGATTGTGGTTCGGCTCGCGCCCAATCGCCGGGCGGCGGCAAGCGCGACGCGCGCTGGGGCCCGGATGATGCTTCGTTGTGCCGGTATCGGCGTTTCTGTGAAGGGCGCTGATCTGCTCAAGGATCTGAAATCGTCCGGGCCGTGGATTTTTGCGCCTAATCATTCGAGTTATCTGGACATCCTCACGACGGTTGCCGTTATGCCCGCGGGAGTACTTATTGTGGCGAAGGGTGAAACTGGATCGATGCCGTTGATTGGCACGTTTATCCGGCGGATAGGACATCTCACTTTCGATCGCAGCGACTCGCAAGCGCGCGTCCGCCAGGCGGACGACGTCGCCAAAATCCTGGAGGGCGGCGAGTCGGTGGTCATATTTCCCGAGGGTACGTTTACCTCGGCGCCCGGAATTCGTCCATTCCAACTTGGCGCGTTCAAGTCGGCTGTGGAAACGAACCGGCCGATTTGCCCTGTCGCTCTGAAAGGCGCGCGGCAAATTCTTCGCGATAAGACGTTGCTGCCGAAATTTGGGCGTGTCGAGATCACGCTTGGTCCGCTTGTCCAGCCAAAAACCGAGACGAGCGCGAAAGCTGAAGATGCCGATTGGCATGAAATCGTGAGGTTGCGCGATGCTGTGAGAGAAATCGTCGCGCAAAATACCGGCGAGCCGTTGCTATAGCGGCGGTCGCATATCCTTCAAGCCTATTTGATACAAATACCATCCGTGTAATTGCCGGCCCAAGCTTTTTGGTCATGTGAGTGGCGTTGCGGGCAGAGCCAAGATGAAAGTGTTTTGCCTCCGCTGATTCAGTGAGTCAACTCAAAAATAACCGTGATGTCCGTCTCAACTTCCACCGCGCGGCCATTCAATTGCGTGGGGTGGTATCGCCACTGGCCGACGGCAGCGACTGCAGCGCGAGCCAGAATTGGATTTCCAGTGACGACATCGAGGCGGCTCACTGTCCCGTCCGCGGAGATGATCGCGCGAAGCCGCACCGCGCCTGACATGTGCAGCGCGATGGCGCCTGGCGGGTAGACCGGCTCTATCCGCGTGATGAGACGCGCTTCCTCGACACCTGCGCTAACACGGACTGGTTTGGTGGACTCCGGTGATTTCGGAGGGGCCACAGTCGGCGTCAGAACGGAGTTACCCATTCCGAAATCGACGCCCGGCCCATTGCCGCTGCCGTCTCCGTTTCCGATCGTCGGGGCGCCGTTATTTGCGGCGCCCGCGTTAGCGTCGGTCGAATTTGCCGTGTGTTCCGGGATTTTAATCGGCTGATACAACGCCACTGGATTTAATACGGGTCTGGCGCCATGCGCCGATTGCTGGGATGCGTGAACGGTGTTGGCCAGATGCGAGCCGCCGTGATACGGCGGCAGCGGCACGAACGAATGACGCGGGCTTATGACACCGGGCGTGAAAATTGGAATTATGAGGAGCGCGGCCACGAGCGCGCCTTGAATGAGGATTGAGAGAACGAACGATTCGCGGCGGAGACACTTTGCTGGACCCGCGTCTTTCGCGTCGTTTTCGACAAGGCAATTGGAAAGCAGTTCGGGATCGCGCATCGGCAAACATCCTTTCTCACTGGCAGCTTTGGGCAGCCAGTAGTCCTCGGAGTCCGCCTTCGTGAAGCGAGGCGTCCAGGAGGCAATTGAGGATCGCGCGACCTTGATGTGATAGACACCGCCGTGGATTGGCAGTGCCACAAAAGACCGATTTTTCAGCGCTTCGACGATGACTGGCGCTCGAGCGTTTGTATATATCTGAAAAGTAAGGCTGTTAATGATTTTGTGGCGGTTATGCATCATCAATGGGTAGATAAGCATCGAATTGGTTGGGCGAATTCATTATGAGGCATTTATCATGAACCGAATATCATCTGAAGCAGTTGGTCTACGCTACACAGGTTGGGCCGCGCTGAACCGCGACCCGCAGGAAGACCGCCTGGAATTCACGTGTCCCCATTGCGGGGAGCCTGGAACCAAGGCGGCCCGGCGTCCGCGCGCTTCCTATCACTTCACCGACGGGTTCGTTCAGGATCTTCAGGGCGAAGCAGGAGTCTGCCGGAAATGCAAGAAATCGCTACGCATCGTTCCGGTAGTGCTCCTGCACGATCAAGGCGAAAAGCGGCGTTTTGAAGCCGTTTTTCAGCCGGACCTGAACGTCTCTTCGAATTAACTCGACAAAACACACCTACATGCAAAAAGAGGGAACGGTGTTTAATCCGTTCCCTTTTTTTGTTTTCGCGGCGGCAAAACGGTTGCGTTAAGCCCGTTTGGCTCTTCGCGGACGAGCCTCGCGCGCCTTCCGAGTGATCCCTGGCCAATCAGGGGTGGCTAGGTGGCGCTTGAGATCCGCACGCAATTTTTCGAAGGCCTCGTCAACCGTGTCCGCAAATTTCAAGAGTTTCATCTCGCGCTCATTCACTGTTCCCGCTTGTACCATGGTTTTCCAGTTAATCACCTTGTCCCAATACTGCCGACCGTAAATCAGGATCAGGTGATACGACGAGAGCTTTCCTGTCTGCAGCAGCGTCAGCATTTCCCACAATTCGTCCATCGTGCCGAACCCGCCGGGAAAAACGATCAGGGCCTTTGCCAATTGCGCGAACCAGAGTTTGCGCATGAAGAAATAATGGAAGCAGACATTCAGTTCGGGCGTGATGTAACGATTCGGCCGCTGTTCGTGGGGAAGTTGAATGCTCAGTCCGATGGAGGTGCCGCCGGCTTCGTGCGCTCCGCGATTGGCCGCTTCCATGATGCCTGGGCCGCCGCCGGAGCAAATTACGAAGCGTCGCGGGTCTGATCCAAGCGTCATGGCCCATTCCGTGATGCGGCGCGAGAGTTCGCGCGCGTCTTCGTAATAGCGCGACATCGCGAGCTCTCGCTTCGCCGAGGCCATTTTTCGGTGCCAATCCGCCGTTTGCTGCGTTCGCCTCGAGGCTCTCTTCAACTGACTCAATGCCGAAAGGGCCTCCTCGCGCGATTTAATGCGCGCCGAGCCGAACATCACGATGGTGTCGGTGATGTTTTCCCGGCGAATTCGCGAGAGCGGATCGAGATACTCGGCGATGATTCGCAAGGGACGAGCCGGGAGGCTCTCCATGAACCCTTCATCGTTGTACGCGAGCTTCGCCATCGGAAGATACCGCGGACGGCTCATGCTTCCTCCTCTAAGGCACCGAATTAGGCATTCTAGGAGAAGGCCGCGCCCAAAGCCAGACATGCCAGCCGAGGCATGCCAGTGCGGGGCTTTCGATGCAACACAGTCCGTGGAGCGGGAATCAGATACAGTATCGTCGATGGGGATTCGAAGGCATCGAACGCGTTGGCTCATTCTCCTCGTTTTTTGCGCGCTGCTTGCGGTATCGATGTCAGCGCGTGCGCAGGAACCTCCCGGACCAATCCATCCGCCGCCGAATGCGGCTCCTCAGAAACCTCCAACGAATTTGCCGGAAAGTCCGGCGCCGCAGCCGGGAAAGCCGCAGCAGAAGCCAATACGAGTCCGCGTCACAGAAATAACAGCGCCCGTGACGGCTCGCGATAGGGACGGCGAGCTCGTGCTCAATCTTGAACAAAAAGACTTCCACGTTTTCGACAACGGGGCCGAACAGACGATCGATCATTTCGATCTTGGCGGAGATCCTCTCGCCATTGCGCTGCTCGTGGAAACAAGTTCGCGAGTCGAGCCGCTTCTCCCCGCTGTCAGGCAATCGGGGATCGTTTTCACGCAGACCGTGATGGGCCCGACGGCCGATGCCGCGGTGCTCAGCTACGACGATACGGTGGAAATCCGGCAGAATTTCACGGGTGATGAGGACGCGATTGAGAACGCGGTGCATAAACTCCAGATGGGCACGTCTGGTAGCAAACTCTACGATGGTATCGCAAGGGGAGTTGCGCTCCTGGCCGACCAGCCTCCGCGCATGCGGCGCATTCTCCTCATCGTGGGCGAAGCGGAAGACACGGGAAGCTCCACGAAACTCGGCGTTGCGCTGCGCGAGGCTGAGCTTGCCAACGTCACGATTTACACCATTGGTCTGAGCACAACCGCCGCTGAAGTTCGCAGCCAACCACGTCAATATTCGGCTCCTTCGATCGGCCCGCCGGGGACTTTTCCGGTGCCGTTGCCGCCGGGCGTTCCGGAAACGCCAGATAACGAGACGGCGGCGCAGGGTGGAAATATTGATCTAATGTCGCTGGCGGTTTGGGTGGTGCAGCACGCATTGAACACCGTGAAGAATCACGCGCTCGAGGTGGCGACGCTAGCGACCGGCGGGCTACACATCGCTACGATGAAAGATCGTTCGATCGAGAAAGCCATGGATGAAATCGGAGGGGAACTGCACGCGCAATATACGCTTGGCTACCGGCCGCCCGGTGACGAGCCTTCCGGCTTCCACGAAATTAGGGTGACTGTGGATCGTCCGGGCGTGAGACTCCGTACTCGCCCCGGATATTACTTGCCGCCCCCGACGTAAAGGACGAGGTTCCGCGGGGCGGCGCGGACAAAAGAACGTTCTGCGCCGCCCCGCATGGATCTTCAGGCCTTCGGTTCCGGCTCGCCGGCTACTTCTTCAAGAATTGCCGCGGCGGCTACGACGCGGTCGCCTTCTTCAAGGCGCAGCAGCCGGACGCCTTGCGTCGAGCGGCCTGCCTCGCGAATTTCACCGGAGTGGACGCGAATCACTTTGCCCTGGCCGGTAATGATCATCACATCCGAGTCTTCCTTCACCTGCAACGCGGCAACCACGGCGCCATTGCGTTCTGTGGACTTGAGATTGATGACGCCTTTACCGCCGCGTGAAGTGACGCGGTATTCCGCGAGCGGAGTGCGCTTGCCGTAGCCCTTTTCGGCAACGGTAAGCATAAGCGATGTGAGCGAATCGCGAATCTGATCGCTTTCGAGCTCATCGAGATCCTGCGTTGTTTTCTTGTATTCCTTCTCGATGATTCCGAAATCGGGTTGAACCGCGTCCATGCTCACGACGAAATCGTCCTTGGCGAGATCCATCCCGTTCACTCCGGAGGCGGCGCGTCCCATCGGGCGAACTTCGGTTTCGCGGAAGAGGATGGCCTGGCCGTCGCGGCTGGCGAGGAAAATCATCTGCTTGCCGTCGGTCAGTTTCGCGCCGATCAGCTCGTCGTCCGAGTCCAGATTGATCCCGATAATGCCGGACGGGCGTGGGTTTGAAAACTCCGCGAGCTCGGTCTTTTTTACCGTTCCGTTTTTGGTGGCGAGGAAGACGTACCGGCTTTGTTCTTCCAGATTTCTCGCGGACACAACCGCTGTGAGCCGCTCGCCTTCCTGGAAACGCACCAGGCCCGAAATGGCCTTACCGCGCGTTGCGGCCGCGGCCTCTGGAATTTCGTAAACCTTGAGCCAGTAGATGCGGCCCTTCGTGGTGAAAAGCAGAATATAGCTGTGCGCCGAAGCCACGAAAAAGTGCTCGACGAAATCTTCTTCGCGCGTGCGCGCACCGATGCGGCCTTTTCCTCCGCGCGATTGGTGGCGATAGACGTCCACCGAAGTGCGCTTCACGTAGCCGGCGTGGCTGACGGTAATCGCCATTTCTTCGTCTTTGATCAAGTCTTCCAGCTTGATCTCTTCGACGCGGTCCACGATTTGCGTGCGGCGTTCGTCGCCGTAAAGCTTCACCATCTCCCGCAATTCGACCACGATGACGTTGCGGAGCTTCTTCTCGCTCCCAAGAATTTCGCGCAGTTCGGCGATGCGCTCGCGGATCTGGGCGAGTTCCTTCAGGATTTCGTCAACGGAGAGTTGCGTCAACCGGTGGAGTTGCAGCTCGAGGATGGCGTCGATTTGTATGAGGCTGAGGCCAACCGTCTCGCCTCGGGAAGTGGCGAGCGCGTATTTCTTGGCGTCCAGTTTGACGCCGCGAATCGCCGTTTCTCGCGTGCCGACGAGCACGCGCACGGATCTGTTTTCGAAGAAGTCGAACAAGTTCTGCCGGGCGTTGGCGCGGCTCGATGATCCGCGAATGATCTTGATGACGTCGTCAATGTGATCGAGCGCGATGTGATAGCCGACCAAAATATGTTCGCGCTCTTCTGCTTTGCGCAGTTCGTATTGCGTGCGCCGGCGAACCACGTCTACGCGATGTTCGATGAACAGCCGGAGCAATTCCACAAGGCCCAATTCGCGCGGCTGGCCGCCGACGATCGCGAGCAGGATCATGCCGAAGGATTCCTGCATCTGGGTGTGCTTGAAGAGGTGGTTGAGGATGAGCTTCGGCTCTTCGTCGCGCTTCACTTCGATGACGATACGCATGCCATCGCGGTCGCTTTCGTCGCGAATGTCGGCGATGCCTTCGATTTTCTTGTTCTGGATCAGCTCGGCGATGTGTTCGATCAGCCTAGATTTGTTCACTTGGTACGGAAGTTCGGTGACGACGATGTCCTGGCGATCCTTGCCGCGCTGCTCGATCGCGGCCCTCGCGCGGACCTGGAACGTCCCGCGGCCCGTCTTGTACGCCTGCTCGATACCTTCGCGGCCGTAGATGTATCCACCGGTCGGAAAGTCCGGACCAGGGACGAGCTTCATGATTTTTTTGAGCCCCGCTTCAGGCTCGTCGATCAAGAGAATCGCCGCTTCGATGGTTTCCCTGAGATTGTGCGGCGGGATATTCGTAGCCATGCCGACGGCAATACCGGTCGAACCGTTGACGAGAAGGTTCGGTATTTTTGTCGGGAGGACTGTGGGCTCTTCGGTGCTCTCGTCAAAATTCGGGACGTGGTCAACCGTGTCCTTTTCGATGTCCGCGAGCATTTCCTCAGCGATTTTCGAAAGGCGAGCCTCGGTGTACCGCATCGCGGCCGGTGGATCGCCGTCCACTGAGCCGAAATTGCCTTGGCCATCAATCAGGGGATAGCGCATGTTGAATTGCTGCGCCAGGCGGACGAGCGCATCGTAGACGGGTGTGTCGCCGTGAGGGTGATACTTGCCGAGGACTTCGCCAACGATTTTCGCGCACTTGCGGTAGGGCTTTGTGGAAGTGAGGCCCAGTTCGTACATGCCGAAGAGAATGCGGCGGTGCACGGGCTTCAAGCCGTCGCGGACATCGGGCAGCGCGCGGCCGATGATTACGCTCATGGCGTAGTCGAGATACGATTTTCGCATCTCGGCTTCGATATCCACCGGCGTCATTATCGATTGATTGATTTCGTCAGCCATTCAATCCTCGTTATTTGGATTCGTTTGCTTCTGAATTTCTTCGCGCGGACCAGTCCATCACGTACGATTTGACGGATTCGAAAGCCGACGCGTTATTCGAAAATCGTTGCGGTCCGAAATGTGCTTCGAGGCGAAGCAATAAATCCGCGCACTCGCCTTCATCGGTGCATTCGAACCCGACACCTTGCTCCATGTTCGGCGCGTTGGTTGGCGCGGCCGTGAAGCTGGAACACGAGAGGCCTTTCAATCCCGGCAGCGTTTTCCAGTTCAATTGATATTTCATCGCTTCGAAAGCCGCCAGCGCGTGGCCGACTCCGGAAAATTGCGCTCGTGCCACGCAAACACGACGCGCGGTTCGATGGCGACGATGTAAGGGACGCCAGGGGCGTCGGTCAACTTCATTTTGTATTTCTTCACGTACGCCGCATCCACCGCCGCGATCTCCTTGGCATCGGTGATCTCGCGCACCGTGCCCTCGATGATCACAGCTTCGTCGCCGCTTTCTAGATTCACGGTCGCGGCGGGATTGGCTTGCAGGTTTCGCGCTTTGCGCGAACTGCGATCCGTGCCGAAGCAAACCGCGCCATTCACCCACGCGCCCCAGACCGGCATCACGTGCGGCTTACCCTCGGGCCGCGTCGAGCCAATCCAGTAATTCTTTGATTTTTCGAGTCGCGCCGTGACTTCGCTCCACGCGACCAGGCCCTTCGCGCCGGCGCGGATGCCGTAACCCTTCGGCATGGCCGGCCGCCCGGATTTCGGTTCCGACTTCCGTGATACTCGGGGCACAGCGCCTCCTCGCCCTAAATATCGAGGTTCACAACTTCGAGTGCGTTTTCCTCGATAAATTTGCGGCGTTCTTCGACATTCTCTCCCATGAGAGTGGCGAAAATGTGTTCGGCGGCAATAGCGTCGTCGAGCTTCACTTTTAGAAGCGTGCGCATGTCGGCGTTCATCGTCGTTTCCCAGAGTTGCTGCGGGTTCATCTCACCAAGGCCCTTAAATCGCGTGATTGTGAATTCGCTTTTCGCGTCTTCCATAACGTAGGCCAGAACGCCGAGCGAATCTTCTTTCACGACTTTGTCGCCATTGTGCGTGACGGTGAACGGCGGGCGATCAAGCGTTTCGATCGATTGGCGCAACGCGCGCAAGCGCTTGTACTCGGAAGTGGCCACAAGAGCCCAGTTGATGCGGCGCTCGCCGCCATTTGTCAGAATCAACTCGTACAGGCTGTGCTCTTCGTCGAAATCAATTTTGGTTTCGAGTTTCAACTTGGCCTTCTCGATGGCCTTGACGAGTTCCTGGAGTTTCTTCTTGTCTCCAAAATCTGTTTTCTTTTCGATGTCGCTCTCGGCTAGTAGTTCGATGAGTCCGGGCTCGCGCAAGCGGCGAGCAAGCTTTGCGGCAACCTGCGCGTATTCCTGAACGTTTAACAGGAATTGCGTGAGCGCGGCGCCTTCGAGCGTCTTGCCGTCTTTTCCCTTCACGACGTGTTCCTCTGTGGCGCGCTTCATCAATTCGCCCGAGAATTCGCGTTCATCTCGGATGTAGCGATCCATCTTTCCGCGCTTGACGCGATAGAGCGGGGGTTGTGCGATATAGATGTGCCCTTTCTCGATCAGTTCGCGCATGTGGCGGAAGAAAAATGTGAGGAGAAGCGTGCGAATGTGGCTGCCGTCCACGTCCGCGTCGGTCATGAGAATTACTTTGTGGTAGCGCAGCTTTGCGGCATCGAAATCATCTTTGCCGATACCGGTGCCGAGCGCCGTGATGATGGCGCGAATTTCTTCGTGGCCCAGCATCTTGTCGTACCGCGCTTTTTCGACGTTGAGGATCTTGCCCTTGAGGGGCAGGATCGCCTGATAGCGACGGTCGCGCCCGCCCTTAGCCGAGCCGCCGGCCGATTCGCCTTCGACGAGGAAGATTTCGCAGCGTGCGGGATCGCGCTCCTGGCAATCGGCGAGCTTGCCGGGCAGGCCGCTCGAGTCGAGCGCGGATTTTCGGCGAGTGAGCTCGCGAGCCTTGCGGGCCGCTTCGCGCGCGCGCGCGGCATCAATGCATTTGCCGATGATTTTCCGCGCGATGGAAGAGTGCTTGTCGAAATATTCGCCCAGCCGCTCGTTGACGAGTTGCTCGACCGAGCCCTTGATATCGCTATTGAGTTTGCCCTTGGTCTGGCCCTCGAACTGCGGTTGAGGGAGCTTCACGGAGACGACAGCAACCAGACCCTCGCGAACGTCGTCGCCCGTGATCGAAACCTGGTCTTTCTGATCCTTCAACATTCCAAAAGAGCTGGCGTAGTAATTGATGGTGCGCGTCAGCGCCGAGCGGAAGCCTGAGATGTGCGTGCCGCCGTCCACGGTGTTGATCGTGTTGGCGAAGGCGAATACGTTTTCGGCATAGCTGTCGTTGTACTGCAGCGCGATTTCGACTTCGGTGGTGTCGCGCTTTCCTTCGATATAAATGGGTGAATCATGAAGCGTCTGCTTGCCACGATTGAGATGCTTTACGAATTCGACGATGCCGCCAGTGAAACGGAACTCGGCTTTTTTGTTGTTGCGCTCGTCGTCGAGTGTGATTTTCAATCCCTTGTTGAGAAACGCGAGCTCGCGCAGACGCTGCGACAATGTGTCGAAGCTGAACGCCATCTCCGTAAAAATAGATGGGTCGGGGTGAAATGTGACTTTTGTTCCGGTCTTTCGCGTTTTGCCGGTAACTTTTAGCTTCGATGTCGGGACGCCTTTTTCGTAGGACTGCTCATACACCTGTCCATCGCGCATGATCTCGAGATCAAGCCAGTCGCTGAGTGCGTTGACAACCGAAACGCCGACGCCATGCAAACCGCCCGAAACCTTGTACGTGTCGGTGTCGAATTTTCCGCCCGCGTGCAGCACGGTCATGACGACTTCGGCGGCGGGCTTCTTCTCGGTCGCATGCATGTCCACGGGAATGCCGCGGCCGTTGTCGAGAACTGTGACGGAATTGTCTTCGTGGACGGTGACGTTGATCTCATCGCAGTAGCCGGCGAGAGCTTCGTCCACAGAATTGTCCACAACTTCCCAGACAAGATGGTGCAATCCGAGTTCGCCCGTGGAACCGATGTACATCGCGGGGCGCTTGCGCACAGCCTCGATGCCGCCGAGGACTTTGATGGACGTAGCGTCGTACTTGTGTCCAGGGCCCTTGCCGGGCGTGGTTTCCTTATCAGCCATATTCGAACTTCTCCTCAGTTGCGTGCAGGGGAAGGCTGTCGGTAGGAGGAAATCGACTCAAGCCTTGCCCATTGGCCCAGCCATTGCGTGCCGGACTCGAAGGGTAATCGTTGCTTCATCCCGTCCCACTCCGGCATGCCGGAGGGACGCGGCGAAGATTCTTTCTCCTCGCGGAGAAAGCTTCATGCTTTGTTGCCGAGAGCGCCCTGGCGTTGGCCCAATTTTCATCGGGGGAGGCGCTTGATTCTCGACGAACTAAGCTATGTTCCAGTGCTGGCCTGGAGTTCGAAATGGCCCGCATCGAACAGCTAAATTGTAACCGAAATGGGGGTCAATTCACAAGGCGATATTCGATAAGTGGAGGCGGTAATGTCGTTTATTTTCAATTGCTTACACGCATTCTTTAAGGGGTTGGTATGACGGTTTTCTCGGCTGAGGTAACTTTACGGTAAAGTGCGCGCGCCCAGAGATTTCAGCAGGCTCAAAAGATCTCCAAGAACCCACCCGTGTGTTACCAATGCGTCTGAAATCTGAAAGAAAGCGGCGCCTTGATATGTGATTTGGCGGCCCGTCGGCGCGATACCGAAAATCTCGCCTCTGTGTGTGCCGGTGTAGCTCAGACGCGCCACAACTTCGTCGCCTTCGGCGATCAGATCAACGATGGAATTGTGAAAATCCGGAAAAGCGCGGCGTATCTTGCGCATGTATTCGCAGAACGCTTCGCGGCCTTGCGTTTCCGTGCCGAGCGAGCCGCGAAAAACAATCTCGGTCGAAAGAAATTCGGTTGCCTTGTCGAAATTCCACACGTTCCACAATTCTTCGTAGTAGCGGCGGATAACTTTTTTATTGGTTTCTTCGGCAGACTCTGGAATAACGATCGCGTCGCCCGGATAAAGAACTCCGCTCCCAACAATTTGCGCGCGCAAACCGCAACGATGCAGCATAACGGACTTGAGTGCTTTGCGCGTCAGCTTCTCAAGGTGGTCGCATGGCTCGCAAAGGCGAATGCCGCGCAGCCTCACGCCGCCTACCTGGAATTCACGTCCCACGAGATGATTCAGCGCAACACCGCGCGTGACGATGTTTCGCCGCATCTCTCCCGCGGAAAAATTCGTGCCGAGCTGTAGATTCAACGCATCGACGGATTCGCTTTCGACCAGCGTCGCCTCGCGAGACGGCGCGTCCGGTGACGCGGCATCTTTGTCGGAAAAGGTTCCCTCTCCCGTGAAATAGCGATCGCCTTCGAGGCCGCGGCCGGCGACGGCGTTCACGGATTGAATGGACTCCATCGGAGATCCGGCCGTGCGAGTGATGTGGATTGAGACGACACTTCCGCTCATCGGCGAGACCCTCCCAGTTGAACAGTTGTGAAAAGTTTAAGCCGTTCGAGGAAACTGCGGAAGAGCCATTTTGGCGACGGCGCGTTAATTCATTCAGGCGACGTGCGCGGCATCAGATGCGCATGGGCATGACGACGTAGCGGTAGCGGCTGGATTCGTCTGCGAGAGGACGAAGTTGGCCGGCGGACTGCTCGTCCTTCAGTTCGAAGGCGATTGGGCCATCCGCGGCGGCTGCGAGAAAATCCAGAATGTATTGCGCGTTGAAGCCGATCGCCAGAGGTTCGCCTTTATATTCCTTCTCGATGGCTTCCTTGGCTTCGCCGTATTCCGGGCTCGACGCCGAAATTTCGATTCCTTCTTTCGCGAGGACGAACTTTACGGCGCGTGAGCGCTGGTCCGCAAGCTGCGAGACGCGGCGCAGCGCGTCCTGCAATTCACCGCGCTCGAGAACGACGGTCTTGTTTGCGTCGCGCGGCAGCACGGCTTCGTAATTCGGAAACTGGCCGGTGAGCTTGCGCGAAGTGAGCAGCCGGCGGCCAATCTGGAAAAAGAGGTGGCTTTCATCTTGGGCGAAATCGGCGGTCGCAGCATCGTCGGAATCCGCAGCCAAGCGCTGGATCTCCGTCATGGCTTTCTTCGGGACAAGAACGCGCACTTCAGCGCTCAGTCCTTCGAGCTTGTGCGTGTTCTCAACCATCGCGAGGCGGTGCCCGTCGGTGGCGACCATCGTGACCGACTCCGGTTTCAGCACCAGCAGGGCGCCGTTCAGCGTGTAGCGCGACTCTTCGAGTGAAATTGCAAATGTAGTCTTGGCGATCAGATCGTTCAACAGGACCGCCGGTATCTTTACTAGCGCATGAGGAAACCCGGGCAGCGCCGGGAAATTTTCCTTCGACATGCCGACGAGTTTGTAAGACTTGCGGTCGGAGAGGATCTGAATCCAGTGGTTCTCGATCAATTTGAAGCGGATCTCTTCGTCGGGCAAGAGGCGCACGAGATCGTAAAGTTTCTTGGCCGGGATCGTTCCGGAGCCTTCTTTCTTCACTTTCGCGTCGCAGGAGGTTCGAATGCTCAGCTCGAGGTCGGTCGCCGTGATGGAAAGCCGGTTTCCCTTCGCTTCAAAAAGAAGGTTCGACAAGATCGGGATCGTGGTCTTCCGCTCGACGACGCCTTGCGTCAGTTCGAGCTCCGCAAGAAGGTCGAACTTCTTCACACTAAATTCCATGTCGGTTTGTCCTCGTGCCGCTTCTTTGCCGATCTGTGTTCCAGTTGAGCTCATGTTGTAGGGCCTACTCTACAGCTTTTTCATTTGAGTATAAAGTATAGAACCCGCCGTCATCGCCGCAACTGTGGAAACTTCGGATATCCCAGTAACCCCATTCATCGAGTGAAGTTACGCGAAGGATATTCCGTGCACAGGACGCGAACGGTGAGGATAAAACCAAGTCTCGCCGACCCGCACTGCACGATCGGGTCGCTTGTTCACGGGACTCACAGTGCGTTCACATCTATTCCACACAGTTATCAACACCTCAAAGAACGCAAACTTCTCGCGGCTGCTCCAGAATTGGGTCCGGCATTTGAGGCAGATCGAAACGCAATACTATCCAAAGGAATCGAGCAGCCGGTTTAGCGTGCGGCTGAGTTCTTTATCGGTGCGGCGAAGATTTTCGATCTTGTTGATCGAATGCAGCACGGTCGTATGGTGCTTCCCGCCGAATTGCCGGCCAATTTCCGGTAGCGATGCCGACGTGAGCTTCTTGACGATGAACATCGCCACCTGGCGCGGGAAAGCGATCACCTTGGAATTGGATCGAACCTTCAAATCCTGAGGGCGCAGCCCGAAATGCTCTCCGACGCGCTTCTGGATTTGCTCGATGGTGACTTTCTTTTCCTGCAACTCGATGATGTTCTTCAGGACCTGTTGCGCCGTGGATAGACTGACGTCCACCCCAGTGAGCGACGAGTAGGCGATCAGGCGGATCAGCGCGCCTTCAAGCTCGCGAATGTTGGATTTGATTGAGCGCGCGATGTACTCGGCGACATCGTCGTCCAGGCGAACGCGTTCGCTCTCCGCCTTCTTCTGAAGAATGGCGATCTTTGTCTCAAGATCGGGCGGCTGGATATCGGCGATGAGCCCCCATTCAAATCGAGAGCAGAGGCGCTCTTCAATCGAGGAAATATCTTTCGGCGGGCAATCGGACGAAATCACGATCTGCTTCTGCTGATCGTAGAGCGCATTGAAAGTGTGAAAAAATTCTTCCTGGGTCCGCTCGCGCGTGGCGATGAACTGAATATCGTCCACCATGAGCACGTCCATGGTGCGGAAGCGATCGCGGAAACTGCTCATGCGATCGAAGCGCAGGGAGGCAATCACTTCGTTTGTGAATTTCTCGGCGCTGACATAGGTGAGGCGCAGCGCTGGATTCCGTTTCTTGAGCGAGTGGCCGATCGCCTGCATCAAATGCGTCTTGCCGAGACCAACCCCGCCGTAAAGAAAGAGCGGGTTATACGTTTTCGAAGGCTGTTCGGCTACCGCCAATGCGGCGGCCTGTGCAAATTGGTTCGATGCGCCAACGACGAAGCTCTCAAAAGTGTAGCGAGGATTGAGTTGATGGGTGACCGAATCGAAATCGAGGCGCGCCTGCTGCGTGGGTAGTGTCTCAGCGGCTTCCTGGTCCGAGCACAGATACTCAACGCGCAGGTCGGTGAGGCTCAACTCCACGAAAACCGCCTGGATGACATCACCGTAGGTTTCCGTCAGGCGCTTGCGGAAAAGGCGTGTGGGCACGCGCACCAGTAGCTTGCCCTCCTCGACAATTTCAAGACGAGTGGGACGGAACCAAGTGTTAAAACTATGTGGGTTAACTCGACGCTCCACGTGGTGGAGTATTCGGTCCCACTGATTCATACGGAAATCATCCTCCCGACCATTTCCACTGCTGTGGATAATGTTGTGGAAATCCCGCCATCGCGCGGAGCTGATTTGGCCTGGCGTTCTTACTAGGCTTGAGTGGCAACACGCCCGAAGCCACTGCCATCGTCCGAGGAGTGCAACCTTCCGAGAGACGTTAGCGAACGCGAGGCGGGATTCTGCCTAAAAGAATCTCCCGGAGCAAGCGAAAACTGAGAGAAGACCGTCCACAGCGTTCACAAGCAATTCACAGGTTTTCCACAAGGCAAAGAGTGAGAAATACACCATGCCAGAAGGCCATTCGCGAAGATGTCAATTGAATTCTTGAATTCCAATGGGAATTTTTTGCAAAGAGACTCGATCCAACTCAAGGCTTTTTGTCAGCTGCGGCCGGTTTCTCTTCGGTTTTTTCCGGAGCGATGCCAGGAGCTTTGTCGGGACGCGGGAACACGTAGACGCCGATCGGATCGGCCGCGAGGATGAGGTGATCGGGCTCAACGATGATGGAGATCGGTACCATGCGCTCACCCTCGGCTGTGTATGTGCGATACGTTTCGCCGCGGCGCGAACCTTCGCGGTCGAAATGCGTCAACTCATCGTCCATGGCGATCCAAACATCCAGCGATTGCGGATCGACGCCAACCGCGTTGATTACCGGCTTGAAAATTGGCGCTCCAGCTTTTTCATCTTGCTCCGAAATCTGATGGCGCGTGGCCTCCGCGACCGGCGCGAACTCAAGTGTGCTCAATGAAATCTCGAGAGTGGAGTTACCGAGGTGATCGTAGCGGCGCACCGTCGGTTCCGGCAAATAGCTGAATGCGTAGTAAAGATGATTCGCGGGATCCGCGATGAGCTTGCCGAGATTCAGGCTCCGGTTCAATTCAGAATGTTCCGCGAGATTTGTGCGTTCGCCGAAATTCCTAAGCCACTTTCCATCTTTGTCGTAAATCTCCAGGAGCTTCTTCGAATGCAAACTGGATACGGCGATTTCGCCCGAGGAGAGAGCCGCGACGGATGCTGGAGCGGTAACCGGGAACGAATTCTGATCATGTCCGGCCGAGTTGAATATCTTGATTGCATTCGCCCCGCGATCCGCAACGACGACTCGGCCCGATGAATAAACGTCGAAGTCCGCGGCATCGAGTAGCGACGCTTCCTTTGTCGTGATAGCGGGAATTTTCCCCACGACCTTTCCGCCGGCCGTATAAATTGAAATGACTGTGCCCGGCGCCGATAGTACGAAATAGCGTCCCGCTGAATCCCGATGAATCGCGCGAAGGCCCGGGCCTACGCCCGGCAGCAGATGTGCGGTGGAGATAAGTTCGATATCAAGCTCCTGCGCGCGCAAATTCGCAAGCCTCGCGACGCCGGCAAGGGCGATAACGAGGATCAGAGATACCGAGACACGCGCGGCGAGACGCTTGATCATGGACGGGAAATTATAGAAGCTCCTGACGCAAAAGATGCTCGCAGCATGAGGCGCGTTGCTTGGTTCGCTATGCTTTCACGAGAGACGAAGAACGACACGTTCGATCGATCGAGCGTGTCCCGTCGACTCATCCGCATCTATGAGGACGGCATTCATGCGGACGTCGCCTTCAGGCACAGAAAACCGCGCCGGCATTCCATCGAGGAAGCGCTGAATGATTCCGACTTTGTCCATGCCGATGACGGAATCGTGCGGGCCCGTCATTCCAACGTCGGTGATATACGCCGTTCCGCCGGGCAGCACGCGCTCATCGGCAGTGGCCACGTGTGTGTGCGTGCCGAGTACCACGGAGACTTTGCCGTCGAGAAACCATCCCATCGCCTGCTTTTCTGACGTGGCTTCGGCGTGGATGTCCACGACGATCACATTTACGTTCTCCGGAACGCGCGCAAGCTCGCGCTCGGCCGCGCGAAATGGGCAATCAAGCGCCGGCATGAAAGTGCGGCCCTGGAGATCGAGAACCGCGTAATCCACTCCGTTTTTAGCCTTGCCGACGTAGAGGCCGCTGCCGGGCGCGCCCGGTGGGAAATTGGCGGGACGAATCAGTCGAGGCTCGTGAGGCAAGTAGTCGAGGATTTCCTTGCGATCCCAGATGTGGTTGCCGCCGGTGATGACTTCCGCTCCCGCGGCGAACAATTCCTCCGCCAGCCGCGGCGTTATGCCGAAGCCCGATGCCGCATTTTCGCCGTTGACGATGCACAGATCCACTTTCCTCTGCGCGACCGTATCCGCGAGATGATCGTGAATAATCTTACGGCCGGGCGAGCCGACCACATCACCGACAAACAGAATGCGCATGGAAAGGGTTCACAATCCGCGCGGCGCCTAACTGAATCCGACCGCGAGCTTATTCAAGTTCGTGCTGGAGAATGCAAATGAAAGGAGGCGTCCACTTGGCCGTGCGGTGCTAGACCCTGAACCCCACGTAATAGGTGGGCGCCCTGCGCCTGCTTTAAGGCTTCCCGAGCCGGTTACCCAGCGAGGATTGCACAAGGGCAGGACGACGGGGGCTCCCAGGGATCCAGTGTTGGTTCAAATAGGCCGTCACACCGTCACTCGCTTCGCAGGCCGCCTCCACGCCTAATTGTAACAAGGAATTATCGGCGCAACAATTTCAGGAAGTGTGTAAGTCCGGACGTTGTTTCACGCCAAAAGCACGCGCGATTCGCTGCGCACGCGCTGGCGAGCTTTGACAATCTAATTTCGCTTTCCTTAGAAGCCTTCTGCCTCAGAATTTCAGCTTCACTCCGGCCTGCATCAGGCGCGGTGCAGCCGCGCTGATAGCATCGCCGAATGTGGAGCTATCGATATTTCCGTCAACGGCTTGAGCCCCAAAGAACTGAGCGTGATTAAAGACGTTAAAGGCTTCGATCCGGAACTGGAGTGATTTCGATTCCGTCAAACGAACGTTCTTGAGGAGAGCCATGTCGAAATTGTTCATCCCGGGCCCGTAGAAAAATCGCCGCGGCGCCGTGCCCGGCGTTCCCAATTTATTTTCGGTGAACACGGACGGATTGAAATAAGGCTTCCCGTTGCGCGGGTTGTGATTCAGATCGAGAGGGCCGCCAGTGTAGTCTGGCTCATCCACACCGAAGTTGTTGATGCCGTTCGGCTCGGCGCCCAGGAGCGAATTGTCCCCGAAATTGACAAGGGTTACCGGCAAGCCGCTGCTGAAATGCGTGATCCCGGAGACCTCCCAGCCCTGGGTCCGGCGGTTCGTGGCGCGGAACAACGATTCGAAGGGCAGCTTGTAGTTGTAGCTCACGACGAAATTGTGCTTCACATCAAAGGCCGAGAGTGCTTTGCTCAGTGAAGGATCGAGAGGATTCACCTCTTCGCCGACGTTCGAGGATTGATCGAACGACTTGCTGTATGTGTATCCAGCCAGTACATCCAAGCGTTTGCCGGAATGCTGCAGCGTGAGTTGTAACGAGTTGTAGTTCGAATTTCCCGCCGTGGCCTGATTGGCGTTGCTGCCGAAATCCGATCCCAGAGGGCCGCGGGTGCCGTTGTAAACCTCGCCGGTCACCGTAATGTATTGGCTGTCTTCGCCGAATGGTCCGCACGGCGTCTGACGCGCCGCCAAGTTGGCGGGATTGCTAAGGAACAAGCACAGCGATGGGTCGCCGGGGTTCGCTTCCACAAGCACGAGAAGCCGATGCGCCTGCGTGCCGACGTAACTCACGCTGAATACGGTCTTGGCTCCCAGACTGCGCTCGAGAGACAACATGTATTCCTCAGCGTAAGGAATGCGATTGCTTGTCGGATAGTTGGGAAGCCCTGTAATGGGCTCGAACTGAGACCAATCGACGCTGGCGTCGGGATGGCTCGCGCTCGTGCCCCACGGAGCGAGGGTAACCGGAAAATACTGGCCGCGGTTCTTTCCGCTCGCGGCGGTGACAAACGGCGTGGCAAAGAGCGGCGGAGCTGGGCTCGTGTACGTGGTTCCGTAGGGCGCGTTGGCGCTCATCACGCCGATCGTGAGCGCCTCGATCGCCGTGTAGAACATTCCGTAGCTGGCCCGGATGCTCGTGTTGCCGGGGCCGCCGAATAGCTTTGCGAATACGCCGTCCCCCGACGCGCTCGGCGAGTACGCCAAGCCGATACGCGGCGCGAAGCCCAGATTTCCCGGCGGCGCTAACGTCCGCGGAACCCCCGGGTCAGTTGGATAAAGGATGCCGGCAGGAGCTCCGGGGAAAACGACGGATTGTTTGCCCGGCACGAATGTCGCGATCTGGTTGTGCTTCTCGTACCACGGCTCGATCCGATCCCACCGCAAGCCGTAATTCAGAGTCAGACTGCGCGATATGCGCCAGCTATCCTGCGCGTAAAGACCGAGGTATTTGTTCCGGCCGAAAAACGGCTGTAGCTGGCTCTGGTTATACTGGCTCGGAATTCCCAGCAGAAAATCCGCGAAGTCGGAACCGGTCTCGGTTCCGAAGAACAGGAAGCTCCCGTTGAACTGCGCGATCGCGTCGACGTTTAGTTGATCGTAGTGGAATTCACCGCCAACCTTGATGGTATGAGTCCCTACGACTTTGGAGAAATCGTCGAGCCACTGAAACGTGTTGCCGTACTGTTTCAACTCGTTCGTATTCGTTCCAATGGTGTAGCTGTTGAAGCCGACACTCTCCACACCTTCCGTATTCGGCGAAAGCGGCACGATCCCCGGTGTTCCCGGGCCTACCTCGAAGCCTTGCGACGCCAGGCTGATGCCGACTCCCCCTACCGGTTTGCCCAGGTCCACCGCATCACGCATGTAGCTGAAACGGAATTCGTTCAATGCACTCGCGCTCAGCGATTTCGTGTCGCCGAGTTCGAGCAGTTGCGCGCGCCCCGTGTAGAGCGCGTTGAAACCCGGAACGTTGGCGCCGCCTTGCGCGACCGGATAGGGATTGTTTTCGGACCAATCGTCGAGGAAGTAGTAGGCGTTGAGGAGGCCCCAGTGCGTGTCGGCGTCGGTCCGGTAAGCGCCTTTATCGTCCCGCAAAGTTTGATTGAAGGACGACGTGGAGAAAGTGCCGTTCGCGTTGTTTGCCTTCGGAATGTATTGCAAGAGGTTTGTTGCCGGGGCGGACCACGCGCTCTGCGGAATCACGGCGTTGGGAAAAACGCAGTCGGCCGCCGTGCATCCCGGCGTGTAGTAGGGCTCGTTCAGTGAAACCGTATGGCCCAACTTCTGCGATAGCAGGCTCCCCCAATATGGTCCGCTCACCGTCGTGGGAACCGTTTTCCCATTCGCATCGGTGGTTACAAACGAATCCGCAAGATCCAGCAGATTGCCCGTGCGATCCGCCGTCGATGGGACGGGAATTCTTGGGGTGTCCACTCCTTGCGACGACCGCGTTCCCTGATAGTCTCCGAAGAAGAAAATCTTGCTCCTGCGGATCGGCCCTCCGATCGTCCCGCCAAATTGATTTTGGTTGAACGCACCGCGCCCGGGAGAGAAATAATTGCGCGCATCGAGATTGGTGTTGCGCAGGAATTCGAAGGCGTCGCCGTGAAACGCGTTCGTGCCGGATTTTGTGACTACGTTGATCTGGCCGCCGCTGAACTCGCCGTACTCCGCGTCGAAATTGCTCGTGAGAATCCGGAACTCGGCAATGGAGTCCAGGTTCGGGACGATCGCCGCGCCCATGTTCACGTCTTCCTCGGAGTCGCTTCCGTTGACGATGAAGGCGTTCGCAAATTCCCGCTGGCCGTTGATCGAGATCGTACCGGGATTCAAATTACCCGAGGGCGAGAGCGCACTCGCTCCCACGTCCTGCACGGTTTCGGAGGTGATGGTGGTCACCGGCACCACGCCAGGCTGCAGCGCGAGCAGGTCCGTGTAGCTTCGCCCGTTGAGGGGCACTGCGGTCATCTGCGCGCCGGTGATGATCTCGCCCATCTGCGTACTCGTCGTTTCCACACGGAGTTGGTTGTCGACGACCGTGACGGCATCGGACCGGGCGCCCACCTCCAGAACTGCGTCGATCGTCAGCGCGCTGTTCGCATCGAGGGCGATTCTCGTGCGCCGATACGGCCTGAAGGCCGTGCTTACAACGTCCAGATCGTAGTGGCCGATCTGAAGGCTGGTGAATGAATAGAAGCCCTTGTCATCGGTGACTGTAGCTTGCCGGATTCCGGTGTCGCTGTTTGTGGCCGTAACGGTCACCTTAGGAACCAAGGCGCCACTCTGGTCCTTCACCGTGCCGGAGATGCTCCCGCCGACGCCGGCCGAGGTAGTCCAAACGAAAACGCAAATCGCCAGAGGAAGAAGGAACCAGCAAATCCGACGTCTTAGCCTGAACCCAGCCATTCGATAGGAGCCGCCCTTTAAAGAGAAATCCCAGTTGATAATGACTATCAACTGGCACACGACGGTAGCGTAGTTGAAACAGAGTGTCAACTAGAAAGTTGTAAAGAACTGGTGATACGCGGAGAGTTCTAGGTGCGAAGAGTTGGCACGCTGCACAGAACGGTGGCTCCCGTGCAGCGTGCCTAGGCTGTGGTCGTGATCTAGAAGTGAAAACCGATCTCGCCTGTGAAGGTCCGAGGCGAGACGTAGTGCGTGCCGCTGAACGTCGACAAGAAGTTATACAGCGCGTATTTGTTCGTCACGTTGACCGCCGTGAACCGAACGCTCCACTTGTACTTGTCGCCGTTGAAAAGATTGTCCTGCCCGATGGCCATGTCGAACAGATTGCGAGGCGCGATGCGCGGAGGATCGTGATCGTCATTCTCCGTGCCCGGCGCTGGAATTTTGATCAGCGTCGAGCCGTACTGCGAACCGGGGCACAAGTTGACTCCGAAGCTCGAGCTGATGGGTGTTGTCGGCGTGGCGCGAACCGAACCGCAGAACAATCCCGCTTCGAATTGCTGATCGGAAGTGATAATGGAGGTGTCCACCAGATTGTCGGCCCCGCCGCCATTGGGTCCATTTGCGCAATTACCTCCTACGCAGGGAACCGGGCCGGCGACAAGTCCGCTGTCGTAGCGCCAGTTGAATCCAAACCACGGTCCACGCTTCCATGGCTGGTATTGCACGTGGGTTGTTTGGTTGAAGTTTTCATCGTGGTCAATGCGGAAAACTTCGCTCTCGGTAGGCGCGGCTCCGATCCCGCTGACCTGCGGCTCGAAGAAACGCGCAGCCACATGTGAGAACACGATGAAAGCAGTGAGACCGTGAAAGTTCGGCACCGTGGCGCGAACCGCGTATCCGGGAATTTTCGAGCGGCTCCATTCGATTGGGAAGGTGATCGGCGTATTGCCTAACACACTGAAGTCGTACGCTCCGTGCGTGTATTTCCAAATGTACTCGCCGTCCACCACCAAATATTTTCCGAACGCTTGCTGGAGGCCAGCGTGGAATTCATTGCGCCATCCCGGCCTTAGCGGCGTCGTTGCCACGCACGGGCTGGCGGTCGAAGACTCGATCGCGTTGATAACCGGGTTCAGGCATCCTTCGCTGGCAAGCACCAGGTTCTCGTTGAACGGGGTTTCGAGCGTGCGAGCGTAAGAAAGGCGCAGCACTGTATTGGTCCGCTTCACGTTATAGGCGGCGCCGAGCCTTGGCTCGAGTTGATTTTGACTGGTAATCCCGTCGTAGATGTCGCCACGCAGCCCGACGTTGAACGTCCAATTGTTCTTGGTAATCGTGTCCTCAAGGTAAAGCGCGAGCTCCTTGATGCCGGCCGTGCCGTTGAACGTATAAATGCCGCTTGTGGACGCGGGGCAACCGTCGGAGGCGGGCAACGACGCGATCCTCGTCAAGTCGTAACATGCCAGCAGCGGATTAAACGCGGGGATCGAAGCGCCATTATTGATCCCTTGCCCAGCGTTCGGCTGCAGTAACCCCGTGCATGACGCAGGATTCGTCAGTAGAGGATTCGTGTCGGGAGTCAGGTTGGCGGATAAGCAGACTGCGTTCGCCGTCGGATCAACGATCCCGATGTGATCGTTTTCCGTCAGCAGCGTGTCTTCATAGATGATTCCGGCCTTGATGTTGTTTATGCCTCTCACATACGACAGGCTTGCGCGGCCGCCGATATTCGTTAGCCGGCGGCTCTGGCCTACAGTCTGAAATTGAAGATCGGGAGTCAGATCGGCGAACGGATTGTCGCTTGGATAGTAGTTGTATTGATCTTGCCGCACAAAAGCGCCGGCCGTGAGGACGGTGTTGGAGTTAATCAGACGCGTCCACGCTGGCGCAAAATTAATCGTCTTGATTTGCGAGCGTTGATCCTGTGAGCCGACTGGTTCGCCGTTCGGCCCCAAGCCGCCACAAGACCCGATCTGCCCGATAGGGCACATTGCCGGCACGACGAGTCCCGACCATGCCATTGCGTTTTGCGCGTCGTACGAAATCGGCGTCTGAAACCACGAACGCGTGTAGCCGAAGTTCAGATTGAAGGTGTCCGATTGCGAAGGCTTGAAGTCAACGCGATCGAACACGTTCGCTTCGTTGCCCTTGTCGTGCGTGACGACATACTCCGGCCCATCGAGAAATCGCCCGGTGTCGAGCCCGTTTACCGCGATGAAATTTCCCAGTTTCTGCCCGCCGTAGGAGAGGTCGAATCCTCCGTTGGTTGATCCGAAGGAGCCGTATGAAGAAGTGACGCTGCCATGAGGCGTCGTGACGCCGAGCCCCGAGCGTGTGGTCACCACAATAATCACGCTCGTCTTGTCGCCGTACTCGGCCGGCGGCGCGCCTTCGATCACTTCCATGGACTGCACGGCGTCAACTGGAAGTTGATTCGAGAACACCTTACTTTGCTGGTCGGTGATGGGTTGATCGTCGATGGAAAACGAGTTGGACGCGTGGTCGCCGAGCCCATGAAAGAGCCCATTCGAATCCGCCGCAATTCCCGGCGTCGCCAGCGTGACGAGAGAGCTGAGTGAGGACGATGCACTCTCGAGCGGAAGCTTTTCAAAGAGCGCGCGATCGATGTCCGTATGTGCCGTGGAATCGGTCTCGAGAAGGTCTTCTCCCGAGGCCTCGACCCGAACCGATGTGGTTGCACCCGTGATCTTGAGAGCGATTTTCAGGAGGATCGGAACCGTCGAATTAACGCTGACGTCTTGAAAGTATCCGTCAAAGCCAGTCGCCATGGTGGTCAGATGATACGGATTGAACGGTACGTTCTGGATGATGAAATTTCCCGAGCTGTCCGTCGTCGTGGTGCGGTTGAACCCGCTCACAGGATTCTGAATTTCGACGGTTGCGCCGGCCACGACGGCGCCGGATGGATCTACAACTGTGCCGCCGACACTGCCTGACGTGCCGGACGACTGCGCCCGAACGGAAGTCTCTGCGCCAAGACACAAAACTAGGAATGCCAATATTCCGGAATAGCGAATGACTCGATTCATTTGTCCCTCCCACGGGATGGGCAACGGCCCAATCGGGCTGCCCGGTGTATGAGTGGAAAAGGGGCCACTCCGCATTGCGGAGCGGCATGACGATTGTCGGAGAGGTTAGACCGAATACGAAGGAGGCGCCCTAGAGGGATTGTCCTCAGGCAGTTGCTCGAGTTCCGGCGCGAGCACTTCGCCCGGCACGCGCCAAGCTACTGCAAAAAGCACCGGCAGCTTAACGGTGACGGCTGTCTGCACGGGCGCTTGCTGCGCCATGTGGCAGACTGGGCATGTCGCGGAAGAGGTGTCGTCGTGATTGTGAACGAGGCTCGACTCCGCTGTGATGAACAGCAGAGCCAAGAGCGCCAGGCACACCGCCAACAGCCTCGACGTGCCGAACTTCGAATTCGAACCTGAGTTCATCTAGTCGCCATCGTATACCACCAATCAGCCAATTAGACGCAGCTACACGCGAAAGGGTGACGAATCAGACCGCGTCGCGGCGATGGTCCCACCGGCCTTGGCCAACTGCGAGCGCTTCGTTGATGATGTCAATCTCATACCTGCAAAACATCCCCTTCGCGCGCCACCATTTGGTACAGCACCGGGCTCACGATGCGGCCCAGGAACAACCGCGAGACGAGTCCAGCCACGATGACGATCGCAAACGGTTTCTGCGAGTCCGAGCCTACGCCGGTGGAAAGCGCCGCGGGTAGAAGGCCGAGGCAAGCGACCAGCGCCGTCATCATGATTGGCCGGAGGCGGATCAGCGACCCGTCGAGCGTGGCTTCGCGAATGCCGAACCCTTCGAGACGCAGCTTGTTGATGTAGGAAACGTCGATAATCGCAGTCTCCGCCGATACGCCCATCAGCACGAGCAGCCCTAGAACGGAAGAGACGCTGAACGTCGTGTGCGTGAGCTTGAGCGCGAGCAGCGCGCCGACGGGTTCCGTCATCACCACACCGATGAGGACGGTAAGTGGAAACTTGAAGTTGCCGTAGAGCGCGAACAGGATCACAAATATCAAGAGAACGGCGAGCGGGGCGATCACCGCGAACTGCTGCCGAGCGGCAACGTACTCACTGTATTCGCCGCCCCAGTCCAAACGGTAGCCCTGCGGCAGTTTTACGGAAGATTGCACTGCTTTCTGCGCGTCGTCCACTGCGCGCGCCAGGTCGCGCCCCTCAATGCTGAATTGAACTCCGATGTAACGCGAATTGTTCTCGCGATAGATGAACGAAGCACCGTTGCCCTGATGAATCGTGGCCAACTCGGAAATCGGCACCTGCTGCCCGGAAGTAGTCGGCACCAGCAAATTACCGATGGCGTGCTCGCTCGAGCGGTATTCGGGCTTCATGCGCACTACAAGGTCAAACAATTGCTCGCCCTGGATCACCTGCGTGGCCGCCTGGCCGCCCACCGCGGCCTGAATCACACCCTCGACATCGGAGACGTTGATGCCGTAACGCGCGATTTTTTCGCGGTTCACGTCGATCTGCACACTCGGCTGTCCCAACTCGCGCACAACCGTAAGTTCGGTGAAGCCGGGCACCTGCTGGAGCACGCGCTTGATTTCGACCGCTTTGTCTTCGAGCACCTGCAGATCCGGCCCGAAGATTTTCACGGCCAGCGCGCTCTTCAAGCCCGTGAGGGCCTCATCCACGGCGTCTTCGGCTGGCTGCGTGAAGTTAAAAATTACGCCCGGATACGACTCGACCTTTTTCTGAATGTCCTTGGTCAGCTCGGCCTTGTTGTGGATCGGCCCCCGGCCCCACGTCGCATCCTTGTAGGGTTTCAGTCCGACGTAGAACTCGCAGTTGAAAAACCCGGTTGGGTCGGTGCCGTCGTCGGGGCGCGCCAGCTCGGAGCCGACCTCGGTAACCATCGGATAGGCCATCAGGATCTTGCGGATCTGTGGAGCGAACTTGGCTGCTTCCTCAAACGAAATGGTGTAAGGCATCGTCGCCCGCACCCACATGGCGCCTTCGTCGAGGTGGGGCATGAACTCGCCGCCGATGAAGGGGATCAATAGCAGCGATGCGGCGAAAATGATGGTGGCCAGGATCATCGTTAAATTCGGGCGGTCCAGGCACCAGCGGAGTTCCGATGCGTACTCGTCCTTGAGCCAATCGTAAGCGCGGTTCGCTTTTTCCTTCACGCCGCGAGTGAACCAGTAGGAGGCGAGCACGGGAACGAACGTGAGGGTGAAGATCAACGAGCCGAGCAGCGCCCAGGACATCGTTTCGGCCATCGGATGAAAGAGTTTGCCGGACGGTCCGCTCAGCGCATATATGGGAATGTAACCGGCGAGGATCACGGCGACGGAATAAAAAATAGGCCGATCCACGTCGCGCGCCGCCGCAATAATTACCTCGTGTAGGTTGTATTCCCGATCGTGACGCGCAGCCAGCTCGCGGTAGATGTTTTCCATCATTACGACCGTGCCGTCGATGATGATTCCGAAATCGATTGCGCCAATCGAAAGCAGGTTTGCCGGGATGCCGCGCGCGTGCAGAAAAATAAATGAAAACAGCAGGCTCAACGGAATCGTAAGCGCGACGATAACCGCCGCGCGCACGCTGACCAAAAAGAAAATCAAGACGATAAAGACCAGGCACATGCCGAGCAGCAGGTTATGTTCCACCGTATCGATCGTCACCTGCACCAGGTCGCTCCGGTCGTAGAAAGGCCGGACTTTAATGTCATGCGGCAGGAGGTCGCGGTTGATCTCCTCGGTCTTTGCTTCCACTCGTTTGAGGACGTTCTGCGTCTGCTCACCGGTGAGCATGAGGATGACGCCTTCGACCCTGTCGTCATCGTTCTGGAAGCCGAACTCTCCGAGGCGGGGAGCGTGGCCGATGGTGACCTCGCCGATGTCGCGGACGCGCACCGGCACGCCATTGTTATTCCCCACGACAATGTCGCCGATGTCTTCGGTCTTCGTGACTAACCCGAGGCCGCGCACGTAGAAGAATTGCGAACCCTGCGAGTAGAAGCCGCCGCCGGCGTTGGCGTTATTTGCGGCCAAAGCAGTGAGCACTTGCGGTAAGGGAACGTGATAGCTGTAAATTTTTGCGGGATCGAGGAGCACCTGGTATTGCATCACCGTGCCGCCGAAGCCGGAATCATCGGCGACGCCCGGCACGGACTTGTAAGCGCGCTCAATCACCCAGTCTTCGTAGGTCTTCAGCTCTTGCGGTGTGCGGTCCGGACTTTCAATCACGTAGCGATAGACGAGGTTTGACGGGCTCGAGAGGGGCGCCAGACTGCCCGTCACGCCCGTAGGCAGCGTGGCATCCGAGAGGCGTTCGAACACGACTTGCCGCGCGAAATAATCGTCCGTGCTTTCCTGGAACGTCATGATGACGTCGGACAAGCCATACAGCGAGATCGAGCGCATGAACTCCATGTGCGGCACGCCGTTCATCTGCAGTTCGATCGGCAGCGTGACGAGACGCTCGGTTTCCTCGGCCGCGTGCCCGGGCCACTGCGTAATGACTTCGACGAGCGGAGGAGAAAGGTCCGGGTAAGCGTCCACCGGCATCCGCTGAAACGAGATCGAGCCCGCCACGATCACCAGCACAGCGAGCATCAAGACCAGGAAGCGCTGCCGAAGCGCGAATTGAACGATGCTATGAATCATCTCAGGACGTAGTCCCCTTAGCGCTGAAGCGAATTCTGGAACTGCAGGAACAGGCTGCCGTCGCCGATCACATGGTCGCTCGGTTGCAGCCCGGTGAGGATTTGCGTTTTCCCGCCTTGGCTCTCGCCGAGGGTAACGTCGCGCCGGGCGAACTGGCTGTTTCCCGTCTGCAGATAGACGTAGGGCATATTCTGCTCGTCGCGCAACACGGAGGAGTTAGGAACGAAGAGAGCGTTGGGAATCACGCCGGCTTGCACCTCCGCGGTCACATACATTTCTTTTTTCAGGCGCTCGCCGGGATTGGCGGCTTCAATGCGCGCCTGAAGCGTGCGCGTGGTGGGGTCAAGCGCGGGAGAAATGTATTCGATCTTGCCGCGCACGACGCCCGGATACGATTCATTGTCGATCGTTACCGGATCGCCGACGTGCACGTAGGCCACATCTTTCTGGTAGATGTTTACAAGAATCCAGACCGAACTCATGTCCGACAGCGTGAAACACTGCGTGGCGCCGGGCGCCAGCAATTGCCCCACAGAACACTCGCGGTCGACGACTTCTCCGGCCACCGGCGAGAGCAGCGGGATTTCCGGTGAAGGAGCCTTGCTCACAATCGTTTCCGGGTCCGGGATGCCGAGGATCCGGATGGCGTCCGCGCTGGACGCGAAGTCAGCTTGTGTCTGCGCGCGGTTCGATTCAGCTTGCTCGAGGTCTGCCTGGGCAATCGCGCCGTGCGCAAAAAGGTCCTGCGCGCGGACGTAGTACTTGTCTGCGAGCTGAAATGCGTCGCGTGCTTTGATATAAGCTGCGCGCAGAAGAGAGTAGTCCGGGCTGGCGATGTAAAGCAGAGGCTGGCCGGCCCGCACATGCTCGCCCGGCGCAACCACGACGCGGCTAACTGGCCCGCCCACCTGCGTGATCACTGGCGTGGTCTTGAAGTCGTTGTACTCGACCGCGCCGCTCAATCGGAGCATGCGAGTCAGGGGTCCCTGCTCGACCGTCACGACCTGGATGTGAGACATCTGGCCGGCGGGCAGCGAGAAGATCTCGGCCTTGGCTTCGGGACTTTCCGCTGTCGAGAACGAAGTCATTTTGCTGGCCTTTTCTGATCCTTCGCCACAACCGGCCAGCGCGAACGCCACCGCCAGCATCGCGACGCTCACTCTCCAAGATCGCGTTCGCGGCCCGGGCGAATCGCACCGGGTTTTACCGCTCCCACTCCTGCGAATTCGGATGGAAGCATGCCTGTTAGTTTTCACGGCAGGCTCCTTGTGCCCACCGCTTCGCGAAGCTGCTCAACCGCGAGTTGATAGGCCGCGAGCGACTGCCGGTAGGCGAGTTGAACGGCGCGATAACTGCGCTCGGCGTCGAGAAAATCGAGAAGGCTTGCAGCGCCGCGCTTGTACGCATACTCGCTGATGTCTCGCGATTGCTGCGCCTGATCGAGGTAGCCGCCGCGGTACAGCTGAATGATTTGGTCGTTCGTTTGAAGCCCTTCGTACGCATTGACGACGTCGGTCAGCACTTGCTCTTGTGCGCCCTTCTGAGTTTCCTGTGATTGCGTGATGGCATATCGCGTCCGGGCAATTTCGCCCTGATTGCGATCGAAAATCGGGAGGGGCATGCTCATAAAGAGCGAAACCGCGTTCGTGCCTCCCGTGTGGCTGTAATCGGCCGTTCCGGTGATATCGCGTTTTCCGATGGCCTTCTGCAGTTCGTATTGGCTCTGCGCTGCGGTCACACCCTGCACGGCTGCGCGCAAATCGGGCCGCTGCTGAATAGCCAGCGATTCGAGGTCATCGCGTTTTGCGTGGACCGGCTGGTAGTCGAGGTCTCCGGCCACGTCGTAATCCGCCGTGACGGATTCAAAACCGAGCGACTGGCGGAGCGCGATGAGCGCTTGCACTCGCGCCAGTTGTGCTTGCGAAAGATCCGTCTGAAATTGCAGCAGCTGCAGTTTGATTTTGAGCAGGTCTGCTTCGCTCATGTCTCCGTCTTTGTAACGGATATTGCTGATGTCCACTGTGTTCTGAAAACTTTTCAGGTCCTGCTCGGCGAGAGCCAGAGTCGATTCTGCGAGCTGCACGTTGACGAAATCGGACGCGACAAGGAACGTCAAAGCGCGCTCGTTGTCGGCAACCTGCGATGTTGTTACCGCCGTTGTGTCCTTCGCGGCCTGGAGGCGGTGCTGCCGCTTCCTGCCGCGCTCGAAGAGATAGCTAAGGCCGATGTCAAACTGCGCGTTTTGGTCGAAGTAATCAGAAGTGACCGGCTGGAAGGGCAGAAATTGAGCATCGGCGCCGAGCACAGGATCGGGCCGCAAATTCGCTGTAATCTCCTCAGCCTGGCTTTCTTGGATCGTCAAGCGAGCCGCGAGTAGCGTGTGATTGTGTTGTAGCGCGAGTGTGATCGCGTGATCTAGGCTCACGCGCACGGGGCCGGAGCTTTGTCCAGCGGCGATCGCCGCCCACAACAACGAGACAGATAATGCCGTGAAATAATAAATTCTTAAGCGCATAACACCACCATTCAAACGAAAATCGGAAAAAGAGTGGATCAACGCGCCGAGCGCGGCGCAGAACGCACAGACAGAAGATTACGCAGAAGGAGGTGCGCGGGCGGGAATGCGGTGTGAATCTGGCGTCGGCTCAAGGGAGGGCTGAAACACATCGGGGCTCGAACTTACCGGCATCAGCACGGGCAGACGATTGCCGGCGAGCGGCTTCTCGATCGGTTGATGATTGAAATGGCAGATCGGGCAGGTGGTCTCAGAGTTTGAATCGTGATGGTGCCAGACGTTGCCTAGTGTGGTCGTGATGACGAGAAGCGCGACGAGTGCCAGGGGCACGACGAGATAGCGAGTATATTTGCTCAAAGACTTCACGTTTTCACTGCCGTTCAACGTCTTTTTTATTGCCGTACAGCGACGAGCCCTAAACCATTGTATCGGAGATGCCTGGCAGAACTGAAACGTTGTGTTTGCCTCGATACTCACCCGATACGTTCGGACGAGTGCGAAAGTCAGGCTGTTTGTTCGAGCGTCTTTTCGACCATCGCAACGCATTTTTCGACGCGCTGGCGCAGCGGGCCTTCGATGGTGTCCTGCCGCTTCTTTAAGGAATGAAGTTCGTCGGCAATATTTAACGCGGCCAGGACGGCGACGCGCACCGAGTCGATCGTCCGAGTGGCTTCCGCGACCGAGCGCATCTTTTCATCCACGAACGCCGCGAGCTCCTTCAGATATTCTTCATTGTCATCGGCTTGAACGTTGTAGCTCTGGTTGTAAATTTCAATCTTCACGGGAGCCTCTCTCCGGCTGAGCCAAGTGTATTCTGCGGCGTCGCGTCTTGAGTGACAAGCGGAAACGTGCGGGTTCTGCGCGCGCCACCAATTGCGGTTCGCGAGGCAGGTTGCCGGGGGTAACTAGCTTGCGCGAAGGGACGCGCCCAGCGATTTTTCTAGCGCAGCCACGATGCGGGCGGAGAAATCGGTGAGCTGCGCATCCGTAAATGTCGCCTGCGCGCTTTGGAATGTAACTCGAACGAGAAGAGAGTATTTTCCGGCGGGAACATTCTTGCCGCGGAACAAATCCACGGCTTCAACGTGCGCAACTTCGGGAATCTGCAAAGCCCGGATTGCTTCCTGCACTTGCGCGAATTTGATTCCGTCTGGAAGAAGCAGTGAAAAATCGCGCTCGACCGCCGGGAATCGCGGCAGCGGTTCATAGCGTCGCGATGCACGAGTGCGATCAATCGCTTCCAGCAGCGGTTCGAGCGCTAGGTCGGCAACAAATGCATCCGTCCGCAATTTAAATAATTCGGCACGTTTCCGGCCGATCTTTCCTGCCGTGCCCAGCGCGCCGCCGGAGCCAGCGAGCCCGATCCGGCCGGCAGCGGCATGCGATAGCCAGTTCGGAGCGTCCGAATCCCATGCGAAGCCGCCGGCAAGCTCGCCGACCCTGTCGAGATCCCCTTTCAAGTCAGCGAATTCAAACTCGCGCGCTCCTTCGTGAATACTCTTTTCTCTCGCATCGCCCGTCGCGCCCAACGTGAGAGAGCGCGTCTCCACCGGCTGCCCATTTTTGATTGCGTAAGCCTTGCCGATTTCGAAGAGACGCAGATTGCGCTGGCCGCGATTCAAATTCCATTCGAGTGTCGCGAGCATGCTGACGGTGCCCGAACCGCGCATTGTCGAAGCTTCTTCAGAAAGCGGATTCGCGATGATCGCAGGCGTCACGCCCTCCGGCCTGAACAATTCATCCAGCTCTTTATTCACAAGCGGGACCGCGACAATTTCCTGATAGCCCAAGCCGATCAGACGCTGGCGAAGAAGATCTTCGGCGCCTGCATGAGGCAGTCGCGCAGCCGGCTGTTTCGACGACGGCATTCGCGGGGGAAACTTGGCGTAGCCGTAAATTCGCGCGACTTCTTCGACAAGATCAACCTCTCGCGTTACGTCGCGCCGCCACGAAACGGCGCGGCATTCCCACGCGGCCGTCAACGATCCATCGCGGCCGCGATTTTCGTCCGCTCGAACGGGTTGAAATCCCAACGCGGCGAGAATGCCTTCAATCTCGAGATCCGGAGCATCCGCGCCCATCACGCGCAGAAATTCCGTTCGCGTCAGCTCCAGCTTTCGCTGTGGCTCGGGGCTTGGGTAGACATCCACCACGCCCGCGAGAATTTCGCCGCCGCCAAGCTGCTGAATCAGCTCCGCCGTCCGGCGCGAGGCCAATTCGGCCATCTCGATGTCAGCTCCGCGCTCGAAGCGCATCGAAGCTTCGGTGCGCAGTCCCAAAGTTTTCGAAGTCCGGCGAATCGAAATTGGATCGAACCAGGCGGCTTCGATAAGGATGTTGTGCGTCGAGAATCCGATCTCGCTCTCCGCGCCGCCCATCACGCCGCCAATGCCCACCGCATGCGACGCGTCGGCGATGACGCACATATCTTTCGTCAGCGTGCGTTCGATGCCGTCGAGCGTGCGCAACTTTTCGCCCGCCCGCGCCCGGCGAACGACGATGCGGCCCTCCACCAACTTGTCGAGATCGAACGCGTGCAACGGATGGCCCAGCTCGAGCATGACGTAGTTCGTCGCGTCCACAACGTTGTTGATCGAAGCGTGACCGAGCGCTTCGAGACGCTGGCGCAACCAATCTGGCGACGGTTGCACTTTCACCCCGCGCAGAACCCGCGCTGTGTAGCGCGCGCACAAATCCGGAGATTCGATTTCGACGCGTGTAACTTTCGAGACGGCTTCGGCCGATTCCGCCAGCTTCGGTTTCACCGGTTTCAACGACGCGCCATAGAGCGCCGCGATTTCGCGCGCGATGCCGTAGTGGCCGAGGCAATCCGCGCGATTCGAAGTGAGTTCGGCGTCGAGAACCGGCCCGGCCGCGCTCTCTTCAATCGAATCCACAGCTGTGCCCGACAAAGAAAGCCGCGAGCGCAACTCGGCCGGCGCCGCTGTCACATCCACAAATTCCTTCAGCCAGTTGTAGAGAACTTTCATATCAGCAGTAAATCCGTGTCATTTGGTCGCCACGCCCGCGATGTGCGGCCCGATTACCGGCAGCGGCACGCGAAAATGCTCGATGCAAACATCGGAAAAGCCGGCGGCTTCGATTGCTTTCCACGTTTCGCGATCCGGATGGCAGCCATCGGCAAAGAACGCCGAGAAAGGCGCGATCCGTTGCTGCCAAAGACGCGTTCCAGAATCTTCGGCGGCGGCGACATGTTCGAGAAAAACGAATGTTCCTCCGGGTTTCAAGACGCGCCGAATTTCTGCGAGTGAACCAGCGACATTCTTAACCGAGCAAAACACAAGCGTGCTTACGATCGTATCCACGCTGCCGTCAGCGAAATCGAGATGGTCCGCATATCCTTCGCGCAGTTCCGCGTCGAGCCCCGCCGCGCGCGCCGCCCGCGCGAGATACGGATGCATGTGTGGATTCGGTTCGATGCCAATCCAGCGCACTCCGCGCGCGTAATATGGCAAATTGGCGCCGGCGCCAGGGCCGATCTCGACAATCGTTCCCGTCAAGCCGCCAAGAAGTTCGCGCTTGCGACGCGCGATTGTCCGCTCGTGGCGCGCGGTGCAATTCGCCATCAACCACGCAAATACGCGTTTGCGGAAGCCTCCGCGCGCACCGTTAGATTCAGCTATCATGGCGCCGTCCGAAGAGCGCGCGACCGCGGATGATTCAATCGTCATGGAAATTGGCGCAGGAAGCGAACGTCATTTTGGAAAAACGCCTGCAAATCCGTGATGCCGTAGCGGAGCATCGCCAGGCGATCCACGCCCATTCCGAACGCGAATCCCGATAGACGCTTCGGGTCGTATCCCACGAAGCCGTACACAGCGGGATTCACCATTCCGGAGCCGAAGAGTTCAATCCATCCGGAAAATTTGCACGTGCGGCATCCGCTGCCACCGCAAACGTGGCAGGACACGTCCACTTCCGCGGAAGGCTCGGTGAACGGGAAATAGCTCGGGCGCAGGCGCGTCTTCACCTTTGGCCCAAGCAGCGCGTGCACAAAATAATCCACCACGCCGCGAAAATCGCAAAACGTGATGTCGTAATCGACCGCCAGGCCTTCGAGCTGATGAAAAATAAATCCGTGGGTGGCATCGGGATTGTCGCGGCGATAGACCTTGCCGGGCACGATGATTCGCACCGGCGGCGGTTGCTTCTCCATCGTGCGAATCTGAATCGGCGACGTATGCGTGCGCAGCAAGTGGCCGCCGGAGCCTTCGATATAAAACGTGTCCATGTTGTCGCGCGCAGGATGATGCTCGGGAATATTGAGCGCCTCGAAATTGTAGTAAGGCGTCTCCATCTCCGGCCCTTCGACTACGCTGAAACCGATCGCGAGAAAAATCCGTTCCAGCTCTTCGTAGGTCTGGCGAATGAGATGTGAGGTGCCGACGGGCCGTTCGATGCCGGGAAGCGAAAGATCAGTCTGAGGGCCGGCATCGCTATCCGTAACAGAATTCTTAGCGGATTCGACCGAGGCTTCGAGCGCTGCGCGAAGCTGATTGAGGCCTGCGCCGATGAATTTCTTCAGTGCCGGCGGAGCCGGCTTTAGCCAGTTCTCTGAGATCCGAGAGGAGATGCCATCCCGCCGCCCGAGCCATTTAACGCGAAACGCTTCGAGCGGCTCGGGCCCATGAATCTGCGCCGCCTCGGCATCCACTGCCGCGCGTAGCTCTTCGAATAGCACGTCCACGTCGGCCTGCGAAGACACACCGAGCTGCTCGACGCGCAACGTGGTCTTTTGGAGAGCGTCCGTGGCCATTTCCGGCAGCCTTGGTAATTTTATTCCGGCTAGTAACGACGTTTAATTCGCGTCGTTCTGTTCGAGCCTCGAAGCTAAGCCTTGGCCGGCGCTGTTTTGAGATGTGACTTCGCCGTCTCGATGAGCGCTTTGAAACCGGTGGAATCGTTGACCGCCATGTCCGCCATAATCTTGCGGTCGAGATCGATCCCGCCGACCTTCAAGCCATGAATCAACTGGCTGTAAGAAATTCCGTTATTTCGAGCGGCGGCGCCGATGCGCTGAATCCACAGAGTCCGGAAATCGCGCTTCTTCGTCCGGCGATCGCGGAAGGAATAGCGCAGCGAGCGATTTACCGCCTCTTTTGCGGACCGGTAGAGTTTGCTCTTGGTAAGGAAAAAGCCCTTCGCGTGCTTCAGCAGCTTCTTGCGCTTGGCGCGCCGCTTTGTACCGCGTTTTACACGAGGCATGTGTTGATTCTCCTGTATCTAATGATTTCTTTTAAATCCAGACGTGGAGAATCGCAACGAACCGCCGCGGACCGGGCGCTTGCGCGCATGATACGCGAATCGGCTGGCGCATCTCCACGGCGTGTTTCGGTTGCCGCTCCTGGCGATTCTATCGACGAATCATCGGAGCAGCGTTGCGTCCCAACCCAAATCCGGGACATCCGGCCGGCAGGCCCGTCGTGGCGGGATTTCGCGCTGCCTGGCGCGGAACAACTTCTTATATCGCACAACGGATTCCGTGAGGATTCCGCTATGCCGAAAATTATGCGTACGGAATCATCCGCTTGACATTCGCCGCGTCAGCAGGGCTCACTTGTATCGACTTGCGCAGCTTCCGCATCCTGCCCGGCGCCTTCGTGCCCAGCAAGTGACGCTTGCCCGAATGCGCGCGCATGACCTTTCCTGTCGAGGTCACTCGGAATCGCTTGGCTGCGCCGCGATGCGTCTTTAGCTTTCTAACTTTCGCTTTCGACACGATTGCACCTTCTCAGAAAAGTTTTAGGCCTGGCCAGCCGCGGGCGCCGATGCGGGTTTTGACGACCCGCCTCCTGTACTGGTTTTTTTCGGCGCCAGCAGCGCCAGCAGAATGTTCGCTTCCATTCGCGGCCCGAATTCGACGATCGCGTGCTCGCCAATATCCTGCAGGAGGCGAGTCATCTTGGCGCGGCCAACGTCCTGGTGCGCCATCTCACGCCCGCGATGAAAAATCATCGCTTTCACTTTCGAGCCCTCGCCCAGGAACTTAATGATCTGATTTTTTCGCACCTGGTAATCGTGCTCGGCCGTCGCCGGCCGGAATTTCACTTCCTTGATGTGTGTGGATTTCTGATGCTTTTTCTGCTCGTGCGCTTTTTTATTCTGCTCGTAGAGAAATTTACCGAAATCGACGAGCTTGCAGACGGGCGGCACAGCGTTGGGGGATATTTCCACAACATCGATCCCCTGCTCGCGCGCGGCCTTCATCGCGTCGAAGAGGGACATCACCCCGAGCTGGTTCCCCGCTTCATCAACAACTCGTACTTCGCGCGCTCGGATGCGCTCGTTAACCCTCAGACCACCACCACGTTCAGCGATAAACCCACCTCCAGAAAATCGAACCCCCCGCGGGCCAGCCCGTCGGGGGTTTGGGCTACAAAGTATAGCACGAGCCGACGGGCCTTCGGTAAGAGGCAATCGATTGGGTGGGCGCCTTTTGTTTTTTGCGATTCACTTTTGCCTGAAGTGTTCCAACCACTCGGTAAGTTGATACCAACGCCGCTACCGGCTAACTCCCTCGTACAGCGGCATGCTCAACAAACATGATGACCGCGAATGGACGCGCTACGACAGCATTAGCCGAGTGTTCACAGAGATGTAACTCCTGCGTATTCTTCGGGGACTAACACGTAGCTCCCCCCGTGGAGGCCTACATGAAGGCGAATAGGTTAATACTGGTTGGAGCTGTGGTGGCAGCGGTGGTGCTGGCGTCGTCGATGCATGGAACGGCGGCTGATACCAGCCCTGTCGGCTCGGGAAAGATCAAGCATGTGCTGCTGTTGAGCATTGATGGCATGCACGCGGTGGATTTCTATAACTGTAGCCACGGAATCGCAGGTGCGAACGGCGGCGACCCGTACTGCCCAAACATGGCAGCGTTGAGTCGAACGGCCATCAACTATGTGGGCGTCTCATCATCAAAACCTTCGGACTCCTTTCCTGGACTGGCGGCGATAGTAACCGGTGGCTCGCCGAAATCTACCGGCCTGTACTACGACGTGGCATACGATCGGTCACTCGATGCGCCAGCGACGACGACTGGTACCGGTTTGGCCGGAGGGTCGTGCACGCCTTACGGCTTACCGACCGGAACGACGACTGATTACGACCAAGGCATCGAATTTGACGATACCAAGTTGAACGGCGGCGCACCCGGCTCCGCATTGACCGAAGGCGGTATCGCTTCAATTGACCCGGCCAAGCTAGTGCGAGATCCGCAAGCGGGCTGTGCGCCGGTGTACCCGTGGAACTTTGTCCGCACGAACACGATCTTTAGCGTAGTCCATGCGGCAGGCGGATATACGGCGTGGATTGATAAACACGCGTCGTATTCGTTTACGGCTGGACCAGGTGGCAAAGGACTGAATGATTACTATTCGCCGGAGGTTGACTCGACCGTCGTGCCACTGCCCGGCGTGACGACCTCGGAAGGCGTTTCATGCACAACAATTCGCGATACGGCTGGAACCTCATCGTGGACGAGCAGCTTCGACAACATTCAGTGTTATGACGCGCTTAAGGTAAAGGCGCTATTGAATCAGATCGCCGGCAAGACTCACAACGGCGTTGCAGCGGTTGTACCAGCCCTCTTCGGCATGAACTTCCAGTCGGTGTACATCGGTGAGAGTGTCTATGAGCCGAACGTCGGCACAGGCGGATATCAGAACGCGGCGGCCTTGCCCAGCAACGCGCTGTTGAAGGAGATCGAGTTCTTGGACGCCTCCATCGGCGACATCGTCAGCGCGCTAAAAGGTGCAGGCCTCTATGACGACACGCTAATCATCATCACAGCGAAGCATGGGGAGTCGCCGATCGATCCGAGTCTGTACGTGGCAGATGGCGCCAATACGCCGGCAACGCTGCTAGCAGCGTACATTCCTTATTCGGAGTCGCCGCTGAACCCGGGGGGCATTGGCGCCACCGAAGATGATGTGTCAGTGCTTTGGCTAAAGAAGGGCGCGAGCTTGACCTCGGCAGTGGAGGTACTCGAAAAAAATGCCACAGGAATTGGCCTGGGAGAAATTTACTACGGGCCGACACTGGCGCTGAACTACAACGTAGGGGGCCTTGATCCTGGTCAGGATTCGCGAACGCCGGATATTATCGTGACGCCGAACGTGGGCGTGACGTACTCGGGCAGCACAACGATGATTGGCGATCACGGCGGATTCGCACATGACGATACTAATGTGATTATGTTGGTAGCTTATCCAAACTTTACCCGAAAGACAGTGTCGGCCGCGGTGACAACCATGCAAGTCGCGCCGACGATTGTTAAAGCGTTGGGACTGGATCCGGCGACGCTTGACGCGGTGAAAGCGGAGGGTACGCCGGTGCTGCCAGAGGTTGATGCGCAACTCGAAAAGTAAAACGGTCGTTAAACGCCTCGGTCCGAGATTTACCCACTACCATCTATGGACTTAGCAGGGCTTGACACCTGCATTCATAGAAGGTCAGAATCTCGGCGAATGGCTGACGACACGACTCGGATTGAAAGCCATGCCGGCTCCCGAGACGGCCACCACATCATTGCTATACATGGCCCGGTCACCATCACGACGGCCCCGGCGCTGCGAAAGGCCGCGGAAGGAATCAGCGCGCGAGTCTTGATTGTTGATCTCACCGAAGTTCCCCACGTTGATTCATCCGCGATCGGCGTCCTCGTTCACTTTTACACCGCGAGCCGTGAATCCGGCCGCAAGCTGGCGCTGGTGGGTTTGAGCGACCGCGTTCGAAAGACGCTGAGAAACATGAGCGTCGACAAGCTTTTCCGAATTTATCCGGTGCTCAGCGACGCTGAGAATGACCTCAGCGAGCGGAATCCAGAATAGCCTCTACTCGACTCCCCGAAGTTTGACTGCGACTGAAACGTTTGGCTGAAGAATGTCGAGAGGACCGCGGAAATCGCGCTAGCTCGCGCCCTTTTGCGCGATCTCTGCCTTGAGCGTGCCGATGAAGTCGTCCAGTGGACGGGCCCCGAGGTCGCCTTTCGCGCGATGGCGCACCGAAACGGTGCCAGCCTCGGCCTCTTTGCCGCCGACGACAAGCATGTAGGGAATCTTCTGAAGTTGCGCGTCGCGAATTTTCGCCTGCAACTTTTCGTTGCGATCGTCGAGGTGCACGCGGAATCCAGAGCCGCGAAGTTTCTCCGTCACTTGCTGCGCGTACGCTGCAATTTTTTCGCTGAGAGGCAGCACTTCCACTTGCACCGGCGCAAGCCACGCCGGAAACGCGCCGGCGTAATGCTCGATCAAAATCCCGAAGAATCGCTCGACCGAGCCAAGCAGCGCGCGATGGACCATCAATGGCTGATGCCGCGCGCCGTCCTCGCCTACGTACTCGAGATCGAAACGCGCCGGCAAATTGAAATCGAACTGAACGGTGGTGAGCTGCCAGGGGCGGCCGATGGCGTCAATCAGCTTGACGTCAATCTTCGGCCCATAAAACGCAGCTTCACCTTCAATGCGCTTGAACGGGACGTGGATTCTTTCGAGGGTAGTCTCAAGCGCGTGCGTCGCGCGCTGCCAGTCTTCGGGCTTGCCCGCATAATTTTCCGGGTGCCCCGCGTCCCAATCCGATAGCTCGACCTCGTAGCGATCGAATCCAAATGTCTTCATCACCGCGAACGCGAAATCCACGCACGCTTCCACTTCCTTTTCGATCTGGTCCGGCATGCAGAAAATGTGCGCGTCGTCCTGCGTGAAGCCGCGCACCCGCAGCAGGCCATGCAGCACGCCCGAGCGTTCGTAGCGATAGACGGTGCCAAGCTCCGCATACCGCTGCGGAAGATCGCGATAGCTGCGCAGCCGCGATTTGTAAATCAGAATGTGGCCCGGACAATTCATCGGCTTGAGCTGATACTCGGCCTTTTCGACTTCGATCGGACCGAACATGCTCTCGCGGTAAAAATTCGTGTGCCCGCTGGTGTTCCAGAGATCGAGCCGCATGATGTGCGGAGTGAACACGAGATCGTAGCCGCGGCGCAGCAATTCGTCGCGCAGCCAGTCTTCAATCAGCTTGCGAACCAATCCGCCTTTCGGGTGCCAGAAAATAAGTCCGGGCCCGGCCAGTTCCTCGATGCTGAAAAGATCCAACTCGGTGCCTAGCCGGCGATGGTCGCGGCGCTTGGCCTCTTCGAGTTTGTGCAAGTATTCGTCGAGCTGCGATTTTTCAACAAAGCACGCGCCGTAAATCCGCTGCATCTGCGGGTTGCCTTCGTGCCCTTTCCAGTAAGCGCCGGCGACGTTGAGCAGCTTGAACGCCTGGATCCGCCCGGTCGAAGGAATGTGCGGCCCGCGGCAGAAATCAATGAATTTTCCGGTGGTGTAGAACGACACCATCGGCTCGATGGCCTTTTCTTCCACAAGCTCGCACTTGAAAGTTTGATCGGAATCTTTGTAGAGCTTCAGCGCCTCCGGCTTCGGCAGGAATCTCCGCTCATTCGGCACGTCGCGTGCGGCAATCTCGTGCATCTTCGCTTCAATTTTTTCGAGATCTTCCGGAGTGAATGGTTCGGGACGCAAGAATTCGTAGAAGAAGCCGTAATCAATCGGCGGCCCGATGCCCAACTTGACGTTCGGGTAGAGCTCGAGCACCGCCGCGGCAAGCAGATGCGCTGCCGAATGCCGGAAGACTTGAACCGCGTCCGGGTCCTTCGCGGTGAGAATCGCGAGCGAGGTATCCTGGTCGAGCGGCCGGCTGAGATCAATCAGGTCGCCGTTCGTTCGCGCGACGAGCGCCTCCTTCGCCAGTCGTGGCGAAATCTGCTTCGCCACTTCGGCCGGAGTTGTTCCTTTCGGAACTTCACGCTTTGCGCCGTCCGGCAACGTGATTTGAATGGTGTCCATAAATTTTGGCCGCGAGCCTTGGATTGGTTAGCTTACTGGCCGGGCGCCCGCACGGTCAAGGCACGATAACGAACGTCATTAATTACGGACGAGGCCGGCAGAGATCAAGTTTGTTCGTATTCACCTACGAGCACCTGGTGGACGTGAATGCTCGGAAAGCCCTGTGCGAATGCCTGCACGCGCGAGAGAGCTTGATAGAAATATAAATTCTTCTCGCTTTCATCGAGCGCTTCAAGCGTGTCCCAAAGCGAGAGCACTTGAACCTGAATCGGATCGGTGGCGTGCGTATGAAGCACGAAGATTCCGCGAAATCCGGCTTGCTGCTTCATCAGGGGAATCAACGACGCGACGGCTTTGGCGAACTCTTCACTCTTGCCGGGGAGTATATGGAATTGGGTCACGCGCGCATGCATGAAAGCCTCCTAGCTCCGCGTGAATGGATTGACGTGCCACGAGCCTAGCGCATCGATTCTCCGGAGTAAATACGTACAAGCTAGAACAGCGTGACGCCAGGCAGACCCGTAAAATGCGAGTCGGAGGTAATCAAGTTGGCGTTGTGAAACTGCGCGGTGGAAAAAATGATGGCATCCGCCATCGCTAATTTGTAATTGCGGCTGACTTCCACGGCCTTCAATGCGATGTCCGCGTCGAACACCGCATTCGTCGCGCGCAATGCATGCGAAACAAAACGCCATGGAGCGGTCCTGATTGCCGGATTGGCTTCCGATACCGCCAGGAGCTTCTTATAGACTTCATAAAACACAATGGAAGGGACTAGCAAAAATTCCTCAAGTTCAAGGAATGGGGCAAAGAGATCAGCCTTTCTTCCATCGGTAAGATACTCGATCCAACCCGAGGAATCGACGAGCGACAGCCTAAATTCGCTCGGTGTGGTCACGGTCGTTCTCCTCCCACACGATTCCCTTCGCTATTCCTCGCAATTCTCGAATCGACCGGGGCGGATCCAAATGCAACGACCCTTCCAGTTCGTACATGAACAGCATCTGGCCCGGCCGAAGTTTGAGCTTCTCGCGCAAATCCTTCGGAATTACGACCTGAAACTTCGGAGACACCGTGACCGCGTTCTTTGATTTCATCGAGTTAAACTCCAGTTCAAACCCTAGCAGTTAAACTCCGGTATGTCAACGCACATATCGATAAATATACTGACATACTTAATTGACATCGATTAAATATGTGTATGACCGCAAAGGTTCGCCCCAAGGCGTTATTTCTTGCGAGCCTGCTCGAGCATATCCCAAGCCTCGTCAGGCAATTCGAGGAAATCATTAAACTCGCCGGCGCCGCGCAACCATAACCCGCCGTCGATCACCACGCATTCGCCGTTCACGTATTCGGCTTGCTGGCTCAGCAGATACGAAGCAAGATTCGCGAGCTCGTCGTGCCGTCCAAATCGCCTCATCGGATGATAGTTCTTGGCGCGATCTTCCAGTTCTTTCGACGGAAGCAGCCGCGACCACGCCCCTTCCGTCGGAAACGGCCCGGGAGCGATGGCGTTCAATCGGATCCCGTGAGGCGCCCATTCAACGGCCAGCGATCGCGTCATCGCCAGCACGCCGGCCTTCGCGCAAGCCGACGGCACGACAAAGCCGGATCCCGAACCAACCGCCGCGTACGTCGCTACGATGTTCAGAATATTCCCAGGCTGTTTCGCTTCGATCCAGCGCCGGCCGAGCCCGAGCGTGAAGTGAAATGTCCCCTGCAAGACGATTCCGATGACAGCGTTGAACGCGTTCGGCGACAATTTTTCAGTGCGCGCGATGAAATTTCCTGCGGCGTTATTCACGAGGGTGTCCACGGTGCCGAGTTCTGTCTCAGCAGCGGCGATTGCATTTTCAACCGCCGCAAAGTCGCGGACATCGCACGTGACATAACCGGCTTTCACGCCTTTGGCACGGATGTCATTTGCGGTCCCCGCGAGCGGTTCTTCACGACGCGCGACAAGAAACAGGTTCGCGCCGAGTTCCGCGAATCTCAGCGCCATCGACCGGCCGAGTCCGGTCCCGCCCCCCGTGATGAGAATATTGCGGCCTTTTAGCAAATCGCGCTCAAACATGATTCACCGCCTTTCGTCCTATCGATCGCTCCATCGACACTCTAAGGGAATCGCGGTTAAGCGCGAAACAAATTGGGATCGCCGTCGGAAAAGGCGTTTGGAATGGGGCGTGACGAATGGAATGGCTAGAAATCTACGTGCGCGCGCAACGCCGGAACGAGCACTGGGCCGCGCGCCTCGTTGTATCCGGGATCGTTGATGTGCTGAAGATCGAAAGACGCGAAAATTCCGCGCCAGACGTGCGCGGTGTAATAAGTCTCGAAGATTTTTTCCCCACCGTAGGAGAGCCCGCCATCACCGAGTATAAATCCGAGTCCGCCCAGGGCCAAGTAGCGCGCATGGTCGCCCGAAATGCCGTTGATCGTAAACACTGCTCCCGCGCGGTCATAGCGGCGGCGCCACATGGCTCCTTTGAAGTACGCACCTCCCTCGGCAGATCGATCCACCTCTGTGTACGCGAATGATTCGTTACGCCCATCGCTCCATCCGAGGCGGGCGAACACCCCGAATTGAGAGGCAATATCCTGTTCGAAATTCAGCCCGAAGCCATATTTGTGCCGGCCTTGGCGGCGCGTTGCGACAATGCTCGGCCGAGTGCCGGTTTCGCCTTCAAGAAATTCGTCGATGGCCTCCCGATAGTTACCCATGTTCGCGTGGTTCAGATATGTCAGCACGCGGAGAACGCCGGCGCGCCCGGGCACGAAATTTCTGCGCCACTCGCCCTCGAGATTTTCCGCGCGAGCGCGAGCGAGGTCGGCATCAAGATGAATTCCGTTCGCTACCTTCGGCATCATCGCTTCGGCGAAGCGCACCGTCCACGAGTGATCCTCATATTCCATCATCGCTGCATCGGTGTAGCCGCGCGTGTTGGCCGCGTAGTCATAGACGCCGTTGTTGTCCACCGTCCAGTTGAGAAACTGCAGGTGGCTGTCGCTGCCGCCCGAGTTTAGGTCAAAGAAATCGGCGAGACTGAACTTGCCCACGCGCAATTCAACTCGCCGCGCCGGAAGCGACGTCGCAAGTCCCATCGGCCCGCGTTCGGCTGTGATGCGCTCGCCGCTGAGTGGAATGATTTGGCGCACCATGAAGCGTGCAAGGTATGGCTCCGTCGAGAGCGGGACTCCCTGAACAGTACGCACCGCATCCAAATCGGTAAAACCTGCCACCCCGAGAGCGTTCCCGATGCCTCCGCCCGTCGCGTCCTCCAAATCAACCAAGACCTCTGTTGTTTTCGTAACCTGATAACCCGCGTAAAGCGTCAGGATGTGTGTTGTAGCGCTTTGCGCCCCAGGCGAGAGGCTGTTCGGCCCGCTGTATTTGGCCGGGAAAGTGGGGTGCCACTGAAAAACAATGTTCGCCTGGCCCGAGATCCAGTATCGGCTCGTTTCGGAGTGAGGGAAGATAGTTAAAGACGTGTCGTCCGCGGCAGGAGCGTCTGTGTTATCTGAGGACGCCTGGCCGTTGGAAGTAGCCGGTGCATCCTGTGCGCACAATGCGGCCGGGCAAAGCAGGAACGTACCGAGGAGTAGCCACGCCCGGAGGCTGATCTTCGAAGGCATCGGACTCGATTCGTAAGGTCAGTTTACTGGTGCTATCCGCTTTCACGGCCGTAGAATAATGCACATCCCCCGATTTCGATCATGGGAAATCGAAGATTACATAAAATTTATCTGGGCTCGCATAACGCCCAGGTGAGCCACAACAGGACGCGCTGCGAGTATAACCGCCTAAGCCCAGGCATCCGGATTGCTCCAATTCGTCATCTCTAGTAGTCTCTCTAGTTCCATCAGGCTCTCCGTCCTACCCGTGAGGTAGCCAGATGCGGGCACTGCGTCTAAGGAGTCGGATTCTTGCGAGGGAAGGCATCAGTTTCGATTTGGATTCTGCTTGCGGCGGCGCTCTTGCTGCCGTCCTGCGGCGGTGTTGTAAATAACCCCGCCCCCTCTATCAGCTCCCTTTCTCCGACGAACATCAACGCTGGACAGCCCGGCTTCGCGTTAACCGTGAATGGAAGCGGCTTCGCACCGCAGTCCCTGATTTATTGGAATGGTTCTGCGATCTCCACGATATTCCTGTCGGGCGACCAACTGCAGGCCACTATTCCGTCCTCATTCATCTCCACTCCGGGCTCAGCGATTATCGAGGTACAAACTCCCGCACCTGGCGGCGGCATGACAAGCCAGTTGACGTTTACGATCAATACGGTCAACAGCCCGATTCCGATCCTCACCTCGATTTCGCCGTCGGCAGGCCTGGCCGGAGGAGATCAGTTTCTAATGCACCTTGTTGGAAACAACTTCGAGCCGCAATCGGAGGTGACGATCAATGGTACCGGCCAACAGACGGAGTTTCTCGATAGCCAGGACTTGCAGGTACAAATCCCGGCCACCGAACTCATTTCGGCGGGCGTTCTGTCGGTCTCGGTCCTGAATCCATCGCCCGGCGGCGGAACCTCGCAGACTCTTCCCCTGACGGTCACCTATGCGGTGCCGGCCATCACCATGCTCTCGCCGACAAGTGCGGCCGCCGGAGGAAACTCTCAAGTTCTAACCGTGACCGGGACGGGCATGACTCCCGCGACCGTGATCACGTTCAACGGCAGCCCGCGAACGACTACTTACGTGTCGAACACCTCCGTGAGCGCGAATCTTACGGAGTCCGATCTTTTCTCGGCGCAGGTCGCGCAGATTATTGCCGTGAATCCGTCGCCCGGTGGAGGACCGTCTGTTGCTGCGATTTTCGGGGTGGACGGAATCGTACCGACAACCGCGAGACCCGGTTACAGCGGCCTACCGGAGCTGGTTGACTATAACTATCTCGGACTCGGACCGAATAGCGGTGTTGGTAATCTGAATCTCTCCGGGCCCTCCATTAGTTCGAGTGGCCGATACGTCGCGTACGCCTCCGCGGCCAGCAATCTCGTTTTCAACGACACGAATGGAAATCCGGACGTGTTCCTGACGGATACGTGTTTTGCCGTGACTTCGTGTGTTCCGTCCACGCAACTCATCAGCATCTCCGGATCAAGTGGGAATGGCGCTCCGGGCACTCAGGGAAACTCCGATAGTCTCGAGCCCTCAATGAATTCCGCGGGAACCTACGTCGCGTTTTCTTCGCACGCGACCAATCTCGATCCCAATTACCCGACCCTGAACGGCACAACGAGACAGGTTTTCCTCCGCAGCGCGTGCCTCACCTCGACTTCCACTACGGTTTGCACCAGTGCATTCACCGAGTTGGTATCCGTCGCCGCCGATGGAGTCAATCCCGCCAATGCCGACGCCACGCAGCCCTCAATCAGTTCTGACGGCCGGTACGTAGCGTTTGTTTCGTCGGCGACGAACCTGATACCGGGCGTCACCGCCGGAACCGCTCAAATCTATCTTCGCGACACCTGCCTAAACACAACCACAACGTGCACGCCAACGACGGAATTGGTTTCTTCGGCCGATGGAATGACGCCAGCAAGCGCCCCATCGTCGCAGCCGTCGGTGGCAACCGGTGGCCTCTACGTCTCGTATACATCCGCAGCGACCAATCTCATCAACGGCGTGGTTCCATCGTTCACGCAGATTTATCGCACGACGACTTGCATCGCTGGCTTGGTCAATTGCGTTCCCGCGATTACTCTCGTTTCCTCGAATGACGGTGTAACACCTGCGAATGGGCCGACTTCGGAATCCTCCATGACAAGTGATGGGCGCTACCTTGCATTCGCTTCCGCGGCGACCAATCTAGTTCAAACGGCCTCGTCAGGAGTCCAGCAAATCTTTGTTCGCGACACTTGTGGCACATTAACTTCCGGATGCACGGCCGCGACATCGCTTGTTTCTATTGCCGACGACAACGTGACGCCCGGCAACGCCTTGAGCGAAGAGCCGACCATCAATTCGACGTCCTCGGGCGCAGGCGACGCGCAATACGTTGCGTTTTCGTCGCTTTCGACGAATCTCGCCGCGAACATCACCAACGGATTTGAAAACGCCTTCGTGCGGAACACGTGCGCCGGCTCAAGCAGTTCGCCCACGTGCCTGCCGGGCACCGTACTCCTCAGCACATCGCAGAATGGTACGCTCGCCAACAACGTGTCGCTGCACCCCGCCATCAGCGGAGATGGCCACACCGTGGCGTTGTTATCTCCGGCGACCAACCTCGTCTCGAATTACTCCACGGGTCTCGGCGACGTCTTTCTTGTCGCGACGTCATTTTAGGCGCTTATTTTCGAACAAATTAGAAGTCTTACGAGTGTGTCGCTGAACGCTGCATGATGGCGCTGCGGGTTCTACCGAGCGTGAAGGTCAGCGATTCCCGCGGGATACTTTTGACGAAGGGCCCGACCATCCAGCCGAGCCCGGCAGGAATGTCGCGAGTCAATGAAATGGCCCGGCACTCCACGTAGGTGCCGCCGTCCTTTTCCTGAAATCGCCAGTACGTTTGCATTCGCCAGAGAAAGCCGTTGTCATCCCCAACCGGCCTCAGCTTCTCGCCTCTTGTGCCCGCATTCTCAACTTCCTGTATTCGGGTCGTGTGCGAACGGCTCATCGCGCGCGTGGCATCAAGGACCTGATAGTGAACGTCGTGTTCGGTGTCGAGAATTGACGTGATCACTTCCTGTTTGTGCAGACGGAGGTAAACGACGAAATCATCGCCGCTGCGGCTCAGTATTTTTGAGGACACCACGTCCGGCTGGAAAAAATCCTGATGCTCGTTGTAGTCTTCTTCGAACGAAAGTGTCTGTCGGAGGGTCGCACCGGGAATGAAAACCGTTGCGATCCAATCGTGGACCATTCCGTCCGGCACAGATATTGGCTTTCCGTCGTCGAGCGTCTCGAGCGGTTCGATGATCACGTCGCCGCGCCGCAATTGCTGAAGCGCCGCGCCGCGTCGATCCTCGGGCAGGCGATCGACCCACAGGAACGCCGCTTGGCTTGCATCGAGCCGATCTGTCTGTTTTTCCGAAACCTGCACGTAGCGGCCGAAAGCATTCGCCGTCTGCGATTTCAAGCGGGCCGCAATTGCGGGTTCCGCGCTCGTGAACACAACCAGAAACAGAACGATGGAGCCAATTCCCGCCACCTGTCGGCGGGTTCTACTGGTCATAGACTTACTCGATCTCGATTTGCGCTTTATTTCCACAGAATCAATCGCCCCGCTCGCTGGTATTTCGATTATTGCACGCCAATAGCCGCGCGTTTCTTAGGATGCAGTTATGAGGTGGATTGGAATCTTAGGAGTGGTCAGAGGAAGGCCGTAAATCTTGGGCCCACTCTGTCAGCGGGGGGTCAGGAGGGGTACGCCGACAGGGTGGGCTTGGACGGGTTGGAAGCGTGCCCCGGCTCCTCTCGAAGCCGTCGTCCCCGCAACGCAGCCCCCAACCCGCACTGTCATAATAGAAATCAGAACGGTTCATCGGAATGGCTCGGAAGTCACATTTTCCACGTACTCGGGGTACAGTACCCCATTCGAAGCTAAGTGCGTAAGTAATGGAGCGCTAAGGCTTTGAAGGACTGGGAATTTCCGGCGTCGGTGGCGCCTGTGGCGGAGGTTGGGTGGGCTTGTCTTTTGATGGGCTGGCGGGTATGCGCAGAGTGACCCTCGTCGCTTTTCCGCTCTGCAGCCGGACGTTTTTTTCCCACGGTGACCAGATGCCCAAGTACGAAGCGCGAAGGTCATACGCGCCCGGCAAGAAGCGTTGGAATGAGAAGCGGCCCTCAACGTCCGTGAGCGCTGCGTGCGGATGCTCGCCATTGCCGGATTCCTGCACGATCACCCGAGCCGACGGGACAGGTTTATCGTCCAGGCCGAAGACGACGCCTTCGATCGTGCTCGTAACGTCGCGAGGATTTGCGGGCGCTGCGATGAGGCACAATAATGCGACAACGCAGACTGCCGAGATAAACTTTGACAACCTACCTCCTCTCCCGCCCGTACTCATTCTATCCCGGCACGCGGCCGCCGCGGAGACACTGCGCCGTAAAGGTTAGCCCACTCGTTCCGGCGGCTAACATGCGTAAGTTGCGGAAGGTCGTATAGGGATTCGTGTTCGTGCTGATGAAAGAATCGCGACTAAAGCTTGTAGACTTTGTGGGCCCGGGCGTGAGCTTCCTGATCCTGGCGGCCTGAGTCGGCATTCACGCCGCGGGCGATGGCGATGTAATAAGTCAGCAATTGTAGTGGAACGAGATGAATGAATGGCGCCAGCCAGGCCGCCATTTCCGGCAGGACGATAACGTGCTCGGCGGCGATGTCGCGGTTCGCATCGGGCACCGTAACCGCAACACGCAACATTCCAAGCTCGCCCGCCGCGCGAAGAATCGTGCGCGCGCGATCATCGGCGGGCTCTCCCGTCAGCATCGCCACGATCGCGCCGCGCGAATCAATTTCTGAGAACGGGCCGTGCAGGAGTTCCTCGGTTTCGAAGCCTTCCGCGGCGATGTAGCTCGTCTCTTTGTTTTTCAGCGCGGCTTCGACTGCTGTCGCCCAGCCGGTACCCGAACCAAAAAAGATGAGCCGCTGCTTTGGCGCGACTTGCTTCGCAATCTCGCGAATTTTGATTTCGCTGCGAAGCGCCAAGCGCATCAATGAAGGAACTTTTTCGAGCGCCGCGTCGGCGCCGGCGGCATCCTTGATCAAGCTTCGCTGTTCGAGCACGGCGAGAATGTATTTCGCAAGCGCCGCAAGCGCGGTTGTGTAGCTCTTCGTGTAGGCAAATGCGAGTTCCTGTTCACAAGTCTCAATATGAAAGTCTGCGCCCTGAATCCCGTCTCCGGATTTTTGCCCAGTGACCGCGATCGTCATCGCCCCGGCCGCCCTCGCGGCGCGAAGAGCCTCGATCGATTTCGTCGTGGTCCCCGTGTGGGTGATGACGATAGCGACATCTTCCGGTCCAAGCGCGAGCGGGTAGTGCACGAATTCGAAAGATTGCTCGGCTCGTGCCGACGCCCGTCCGCCCGAGTGGAATCGCATCCACCGCTCGCAGACGTTCGCCGCGTTCAGCGATGTCCCGATGCCGATGAACACGAACCGTTTCTTGCCGGCCGCGGCACCCGCGGCATCCTCGATTTTCACTCGCTGCTTCGCAAATACCTGGTCGATTAAATCAGGTTGCGCCTGGATGGCGTCGTAGAGGAAAAATGGATGTTTGTCTCGCGTCTCGGGCATTTGCATCTTCTCCCGCGGCAGTGTATCCGATAGACTCGCGAAGCGCGAACGCCAATTTCTTACGAAACGCACGCGAATCGCCTGAGCCCACGGAGGACGCAATGCCTCGCTATTTATCGCAGCACACGCTAGCCTGCCTCACGCGGCAAGGCGCCGAGGAGCTGACGGCGAGGCTCAATGCCGCCACAACGGTCCGAGCGCGGCGCGTCCTCCTCGCCATGCACGATGGAAAGCTGCTCGTCGAATTCGATGCCGCGAATCGCGAAGAGTTGGAAAAGTGGCTCGCAGCGGAGAAGTTCCATTTCGACTGGGTCCTTCGAATCGACTACGAGGCGACCGGCAGCAGCCTCGTTCCGGTCTGATCTGAAGACGCAGAGCCCGAAGGCCTCCGCCTCCGGGCTCACTCGCGCTTCACAGAGTCCCTTTTTATTTCGTCTAAGTTTGTACGGATTAAATTCTGCACCCAATCAGTGAAGTTGCCCGACCTCAATGCCGTTGTGCCGTGCTTCGTCTTCGAGAGCGCTAATTCTGTCGAGCAAATCCTGCTTCTGTTTGTTTAGCCTCTGAATTTCCGCCTGCCAATCCGCGCGCCGCATGTGATATTCCTGCACGCCCTGATTCGGCGGAGACTCTCCATTGAGTGCGGCCTGATACGACGCGACCTGCTGATCGATCACGGCGATCTGGTTGTTCAGTTTGCTGATTTGAGTTCGGTACCAGCTCGCGTTTTTTCCGGCCGCCGTCTTCGACTTCGCCGGTTTGGGTTTTGGAGCCATGGCCGGCTTCGGCGCTGTTGCCGCCGCGTGCGAATCGAAATCGTCATTCGTCCAAACTTTTTTCGATGCCGGTTGGCTTTGCGCCCCGGATGCCTCAATTGTCGCGGTGGGTGCCGGGGGCTGCGCCGAATTTGGTGCAGAAGTTGGCTGCTGGTTTTGCGCGCGAGATGGAAGAGCGATAGCGAATACAAGGACAGAGAGCAATATCGTGAGCAACGGACGGACGCGCATAGCGCCTCCTATGTAAATCCATTGTCAGCCCGAAAGTTTCACTCTCACGATTGAATTGCCGTGCAGTTTCCAAATCCTACGGGTCCGCAGCGACGCCGTGCGCCAGTTCGTCTCGCGCCAGTGCGAGAGCCTGCGCGGGAGGACCGTCGCGCCGGTATCGCGTCGTTTCCGTGATCTCATGAGCTTCGAACACGAACAGAAATTTTCTTCCGGTGTAATCGTACTGCACGCGCGTGGGCGCCCAAAAGCCGTGAGCTATTTCGGCCGTGTCGATAGAGAATCGCGCGCCACGATAGAGCTTCCCGAGCAGTCCTCCGCCAAAAGGCACATCTCGAACAATTTCCGCTTCGGCATGCACGATATTGCCGGACGCTTCGTCCACCCAAATTTTCATGCGCGTGTGCGTCAGCACGTTCTCAAGCATGGTCTGCGCGACGTAACTGGGATTCGGCTCGAGCGCCAGCACAGCCACCGTTCGCCCGTTGCGCGTTTCACGGCCTGCCCAGGTCGTGCGAAAGGCCTGCCGCGCCGCTTCAACCGCATCCCGGCGTTCCTTCATTTTTTTCTGCCATTTCCCATACGCGGCCTGCTGGCGGGAATCCTTCGGATTGATGGCGATCTCGAGCACTTGCTCCCAATCGCGCAATTGCTTCTGGTACATCTCGGCATCCACGGGCTTTCCGTTTTCTTTGATAAGCAACCGCAGCGTGCCCGTACCGGTCGGAACCACTCGAAAAGTTTTGTCGTCCACGACGTGGCGATCGGAACCAGAAACCATCGTGTGATGCTCGATTCGCTCGTATTCGTCCATCGCGGTGTCGTTGTTGTGCAGAGCGTTGATAATTCGGTCGCCGAGAGCTTTCAATTCGGTGTCAGACGGCGCGGCGGTCTGCTCTGCCCCCGCGAAATGCGCATTGCTCGCCGGAACTGGCGCCACCAGACAAATCAGTGCCGCGCTCACCATCGACGCAGCCGAATTGAGCAGCATCTTTCTCACGATTCTCCCGGCCCGCAACACCATCTATGTCCGATTCGAGTTGCCCAATTCCAGTTGCAGGAACATTGTATGCCGCTTACCGGGAAGGGTCTCTGTTCGGGCCTTACTCCCGATTTTTTGTTCAGCACCAGCACACTGCGGAGCTGAAGTTTTCGAGCGAATCAGCGCACACTATTTCTCCGGCTCTCGCGTCTATAATACAAAAGGTCATGGATCGTACCCAGTTCAGGGCTTCCGCGCGCCAAACGGCCATCGCCCTGCGCGAAACATTTGTTCTCGCCCTCGACACGCTCCGCGCTCATAAACTCCGTAGTTCTCTGACGTTACTGGGAGTGATCCTCGCTGTGACGACCCTCGTCGCAGTGATGTCCGTCTTGAACGGCCTTAATCTTTACGTCGCCGATAAAGTAGCGAATCTCGGCGCTAACGCCTATATCGTTGATCGCGTCGGCATCGTCACAAACATGGAGCAGTGGACGAAGGCTCGCAAGCGACCGCCTATCGATATGGCTGATCTCGATGCCTTGCGGACCGGAATGTCGCTGGCCACGAATATCGCCGGAGTGATGCAGACCGTCGCCGACGTCCGCTATGGAAACGAGCTTCGCGAAAATGTAACCATTATCGGTGCTTCGCCTAGCTATGCCGGGATCCGTGACATCGGAGTTTCCTCCGGCCGCTTGCTCACGGATGTGGACGAAGATCACCGGTCTTCGGTCTGCGTTATCGGCGCCGATGTCGCAAATCAGTTTTTCCCCGGCAGTGATCCGATCGGCAAGGAAATTCGCGCGGGGGCGGAACAGTACGAAGTCGTCGGCATCGCCACCGCGCGCGGTACCATTCTCGGGCAATCGCTTGATAATTTCATCATGATGCCGCTCGGGTCGTACCGGAAAGGCTGGCTCGCGCCCCTCGATTCGGTAAGCGTGTTCGTTCAAGCGCCGAACCCGGACTTGATGCCTGAATCTGAAGATGAGGCGCGTGTCATTATGCGCGCGCGCCGCCACGTCCCTTATGACGCGGAGGATAATTTCGCCGTCATCGCGCCCAATTCGATCACGGGGCTTTGGAACCGGATCACGGGAAATGTTTTTGCCATCGCCATTTGGATCACATCCGTCTTCCTCGTCGTCGGCGGCGTCGTCATCATGAACATCATGCTTGCCAGCGTGACGGAGCGTACGCGAGAGATTGGTTTGCGGAAGTCTCTCGGTGCGCGCCGCATTCACATCCTCATGCAATTTCTGGTCGAGTCATCATTACTTTCCGCGACGGGCGGCTTCGTGGGCGTCGCTCTCGCTCTTGCGATCACATTTCTTGTCCGCTCCACCACGTCGCTTCCGATTTCGACTCCGTTCTTCACCATTGCTATCGCGCTGACGCTTTCGACCGTGATCGGTTTGTTTTTTGGCATTTATCCGGCCATGCGTGCGGCGAGGCTCGATCCCATCGAAGCTTTGCGCGCGGAAGCTTAAAGAATATTCATGAAGCAGGACTATCGCGAAAACCTGGCGCTCGCCTTCGACACGCTGCGCAGCCACAAGCTTCGCAGCTTTCTCGCTGTCCTCGGTGTAACGATCGGCGTAGGCCTGATTATTCTCGTCGTCGGCCTCGTCGAGGGTTTCCGCGCCAACATTCAGAAGGAAATCACGTCCGAGGGCATTGATACCGCCTGGGTCCAGCGCTTCGGAGAAGGCTTTGGAACGAATGGCCGCCGCCCCAAGGAAGAACGCGAGCGCAAACCGCTAACCCTCGAAGATGGCGATGCGATTCTGCCCGCGTCCCCGGCCGTAAAGTCCGTCGCCGTCTCGATTTTTCAATGGGAACTCACTCACAGCGTTCGCTACCAGGCCAATGAAGTGCAGGGCGTCGAATTCCGCGGCACATTTCCGGCATTCCTCGAAGTCTATTCGAATGCCACCATGCGCGCTGGCCGCTTTTTCACCGACTCAGAGAACAATCATCGCGATAACGTAGCGGACATCGGCGAAAACATAGCCACGGCGCTCTACGGCAACATAGACGACGCCGTTGGCAAAACTATTAACGTTGACGGCTCCGAATTTCTCGTCATCGGTGTCCTCGAACGGCCTGCCGGCACGTTCGGAATGGACGACGAAGATCGCCGCGTCATTCTGCCTTACTACACTTTCCGCAAGCTCTATCCCGCGGCCTACGAAATTTTCATTCGCTTCCTCGCCTATCCGGGAAAAGTGGATGCGGCCGTGGACCAGGTTCGCGATGTCCTGCGCCGCCGGCGCAACGTGCCGTACGACAAGCCGGATGATTTCTTCATCCAGACGAATCGCGAGACCGCGCAGCAGTTCAACGACATCATCAAGGGCACCGTCGTCGTGATCGTGGTCCTCAGCTCGATTGGACTTTTGATCGGCGGCGTCGGCGTGATGAATATCATGCTCGTCTCGGTTACCGAGCGAACCCGCGAGATCGGCATTCGCAAAGCCATTGGCGCTCGCAGCGCCGATATTACGTGGCAATTTCTATTCGAGGCCATGACTCTCACCGGCCTCGGAGGCTTCATCGGCATTGTCGTCGGCGGCGGCGCAGTCGTGCTGATTCCGATGCTGACAAAAGTGAACGCCGTCATCACGCTCTGGTCCATCGCCACTGGACTGATCGTCTCGATCAGCATCGGCCTCGTGTTCGGCGTATGGCCTGCCGTGAAAGCGGCGAACCTTGATCCCGTCGAAGCCCTGCGGTATGAATAGCGCGCGATTCTTCGGCTCCGTCCAACCGGGGAGATAACTTCAATGCCCTCGCGCTCGAAAGATAGCGAAATCGAACTTATGCTTCTGGGAGAAGCTTACGAAAAGAAAACCTGGCACGGCCCGAATTTGAGGCAGTCCATCCGCGGCGTCTCGGCGCGCGGCGCGGCCTGGCGTCCCGCTTCCGGCCGCCACAACATTTGGGAATTAACTCTGCACGCCGCGTACTGGAAATATGCCGTGCGGCGCCGTCTGCTCGGCCTGCCGCAAGGTTCTTTCGCCCTAAAAGGGAGCAATTTTTTCGCGATGCCCGACCCGCACACCGATGTAGAGTGGCGCGGCGCCCGCCAACTCCTCGACGACGAGCACCGCAAGCTCATGGCTACCGTGGCCGATCCGCGTAATTCGCGCGTCGTGAAGAATCAGCTTCGAATGATTTTCGGCGTTGCCTATCACGACATTTATCACGCCGGCCAGATTCGACTTCTTCGACGCCTCCAACAAAAGCGGTAGCGCCGCTGGACACGCAACTGCGCGGTCAATCCATCTCTTTGCCGGAAATTTTTGTGGACTTGAACTATTGTTGCGCTAATTCGACGATTAGTGCCGCGATAGGACTGGCTGGATCGACGCTCGGCTTGCCATCGGCACTCAATCTATAGGCATATCCTGCAGGATCTTTCGGAATCGCGCGCACCGTTCCGGCGGCGAGCAAATCCGCTCCCGACGCCGGGAAATGGCCGAATTTCGTTTTGTAATCCGCGGCGATCTGCGTCAAAGTTTCGAGGTCCGCTTCCGTCTGCAATTCCTTCAGATGGTTCATCGCGTTTCTGCGAATCCGCTCGTCGGTCGCCTCCTTGTAGATCTGCGACCACATGAAACGCGAAGTGTCGCGCGACATTCCTTCTTGCGCGATGTGCGCCGCGAAGGGTTTCATCCACGGCGGCGCGCCCGCGATGTCGCCGCCCTGCCAGAACGCCTGCGCCGCCGCTTGATAATTTTTCGTGTGCCAGTAGTAAATTGTCCCGAGGTCGGAATAGAGTTGCCACTCGTCCGGATTCGCGGCGATTCCTCGCTTCAAAAGCTCGGCTCCAAGATCCGGGCGTCCTGCGCCGATCGGACGGCCCTCAGCAAGGAACGTTCCGCCGAAGCGGTACGCCACCAGAAGCTGCGGATCGAGTGTAGTAGTGACGTTGAGTAGGGGCGCCAGCTCATCGTAGTTCGCGCCCACGTGTCCGAGCCGGCGGCCGTAATACTGAACACTTCGCGTCCAGTAGATGTCTGCGAGCAGCGAAGCGTAGCCCAGGCTCAGCTTTTTGAGCATCGGGCCTGAAGCGAGAAGAGTGTCGCTCGTTTCGTTCTCCAAAAATTCTGTGCGTATTGCGATTCGCTTTTGCACCGGGTAAAGCAGTACGAGGAGCAACGGAATCGCCATCGTGGCGATTTTGATTTGGCCGCTGCGCGTCGTGTCTGTCATTTCAAGTTCCGGTTCGAAAAGATTGCGGAGGCCGCGAGCAGCACGGCGCCGATGTAAATCGCCGCGTAAGCCGTATTGAGCGCGATCAAAGCTTTCGGAATCGCATATCCGTGTGCGGTCACAGCAATGACGTTGAAGTTGCTGAAGTTTGGCAGCAGGTAGTAAATCATCGAGGTCACAATTTTCAGCGTCAGGCTGCCGGTGATCGCTCCCACGCCGCGAATGTCCGATGCAAACGTCCCTGCAATGTAGAACCCGAGCGTGAAGATCGTCGAGAGCATCGGCGTCGAAAAGCAGGAGAAGAAAAGCGCGATGGCCGTTATCAACGCGAGCTGCAGCAGAATGAAATACACGGCCACGAGAATGTGCGCGTCGCTGCGGACCAGCTTGTGATTCACGTAAAGCAGCGCCGCGAAAATTCCGGCGCACATCACCGCGGTATTGACGGTGAGCGTCAGTAGCAGCCCGAAATATTTTCCCGTCAGGAACTGCCAGCGCCGCACCGGCTTAGCCAGCAAGCTATAAAGCGTCCGCTTCTCGATCTCCTTGTAAACCAGCGCAACGCCGATAAAAATCGCCATCACTAATCCAAAGAGAGAAATCGCGGTAAGCCCAAGGTTGATAATCACTTCGTGATCGACGCCAATCGAAATCTTCCCGACAACAACGGCCGCGGCAATCATCACCAGCGCGAAGAAAATCAAATTGTAAAGAACGCGGTCACGCACCGACTCGCGAAACGTGTTGACAGCCACGACCGCGGGCACGTTGCTCATTTCACGCTCCCGTCAATCGAGTAAGCCGGGCCTTTTTCGCGGCCCACCAGCCGGAAGAAATAATCTTCGAGAGTCGGCTTCAACTGCGCGATGGAAAGAATCCGCGCTCCGGCGCCGCGCAATTGTTCGATCGTGTCGTAGAGCTGCGCTTCGGGCACTTCAAGGCGATAGAGTGAGCCGGTGGGCGTGGCGCGATTCGCGAGCGCCGCCGGCAGTGGCTGGCCCGCGGCCAACTCGAAATGAATCTCCATTCCCTGAACCTCAATTGCCATGATTTCTCGCGGCGTGCCCACGCCCTGCAATTTTCCGCCGAGCAGCACCGCCACGCGGTCGCAGAGAACTTCAGCATCAGGAAGAATGTGCGTGGAGAAAAATACGGTGCGGCCCTGCTTCTTGAGGTCGAGGATGATGTCCCGGACTTCGCGCCGTCCGACGGGATCGAGCCCCGACGTCGGCTCATCGAGAATCACCACCGGCGGATCATGCAGGATCGCCTGGGCGATGCCCACGCGCTGCATCATGCCCTTCGAAAATTTTCTGAGCTGCACGTTCGCGGCGGTGGCAAGGCCCACGCGCTCGAGAAATCGCGCCACACGCTCGCGGCGCTCGGCGGCATTGAACCCGAAGAACTGCGCTGAATAATCCAGAAACTCGCGCGCCGTGAGGTAGTCGTAGAAATAGGGCTGCTCGGGCAGAAAGCCGATCTCGCGGTGCATCTCCACGTCGTCAATCGAGCGCCCGCGAATTCGCGCCGTGCCCGACGTCGGAAAAATCAGGCTCAGCAGCAGCTTGATCGTCGTCGTTTTTCCCGCGCCGTTCGGCCCAAGAAATCCGAAGACTTCGCCTTCCTTCACCTCGAAGCTCAAGCCATCAAGCGCGCGCCGCCGCTTCTTGCGCCAGAAGCCCGTCGCATAGTCCTTCGTCAACCCGTCAATTTCAATCGCCGCTGACCCCATGTATTTTATTTTGTAGAGAACGCCGCCGATGTCAATTGCCGTTGTGACGTTTTGTTACATCCCTGCGGTGAGCCTACCAGCAGCTTTGTTTGCCGCTAACGCGTTTCAGTGCATCGTGGCGCCTGAGGAAGCATTGGAAGCCTTACCGGATGCGGTAAGATGCCGACGTGAAAAAGGAAAGTTCACAATGAAACCTGTAATCGTTGAGCTTTTTGTGAATAGTGCTTCGGTCGAGGCCTGTGCAGCGCTCCGGTCATGACTACATCTGTTCGAAGGTTCCTTGCCTTACTGTCGGCGTGCGTTATTGCCGCATGCATAGTCGCCTACGTGTACAGTTTTTTCGGCGCATCGGTGGACAGGGTTTTGCCGTGGGCGGTTCTGCTCTTTCTCGGCTGGGTTGCGCTCTTTCTCCCGATCTATGCCATCGAGTATCCAGCCTCACGATCATTTAGTTTCGCCTGGTCAGGATTCTCTCGAGGCATGCCAGGTTGGGTCGTTTTGTGCGCCAAGGTACTCTTGCTCAATGCTACAGTGCACCTTCTTTGGAGTGCCGCGCTGAATGGCCCGGGAGTGCCAGCAATTGTGGACAGGCAATACGTCCTCGATAATCACGGGCGAATCCTTAAAGTGCTGACGCAGGGGGAGTACCTGGCTCTTAGGGGAGCGACGCTAAGAGTGCTCGCAAGCCTGATGATCTACTTCTACTTTTTGCCGATGGTGTATTGGTGGTTTCGACGATACGACCGACAAGTGCGCTGAAAGTGAAGACGGCGGCTAATCAGGTGGGGTAGTGCTCAGATGTAGGAGAATTAACGACGTGCGAGATTTACAGGCGACCAGTCGCCGCGTCCGCACACGCGTGTGATAGAATTCTCCACCGATGCCACGACTCTGCTGTACGCGGTACGAACGGCTCGCGCGACAACGCGGCTGGCAACGTATCGCAGGTCTCGATGAAGTTGGTCGCGGCTCTCTCTTTGGTCCCGTCGTAGCCGCCGCCGTCATCCTCAATCCCCGGCGGCGAATCGTCGGCCTTGACGACTCGAAGAAACTCACTCCCGAATATCGCCAGGAACTCGCGCCGCGCATTCGCGAGCACTCGCTCGCCTGGGCCGTCGCGGAAGTGGACGCCTCGCGCATAGACGCGTGGAACATCTACCAGGCCAGCCGTCAGGCCATGACCGCCGCATTCGAAGCTCTCGCCCTCTCGCCCGACTATCTTCTGATTGATGCGATGTATCTCGACGTCTGCTGCGAGCAGCAATCGCTCATTCACGGCGATGCGCGCTCCGTCACCATCGCCGCCGCTTCCATCCTGGCGAAGGTCGAACGCGACCGCATCATGGAAGAATGGGACAAAGTCTACCCACAGTACGGCCTAGCGAGCCATAAAGGCTACAGCACGCCGCAGCATCTCGAAGCTCTGAAGTCCTACGGTCCCACGCCCCATCACCGGTATTCGTTCGCTCCAGTTCGTGAGTCAAAATGCTGGGCCACCGGCGCGACCCAGGAACCCTTGCCTCTCGCAAGCGCACCACCGGACGGCCAACCCGGATTTGAGTCTGGTTTTGATTCTGACTTTGATCCTGAGTTCGAACCGGCGAATTGACCCGGCCGTCCGGCCCGCGCACCAATCGAGGGTTGCCCGCCGGCCGCTGGACACCCATAGACGGTTCCCATTGCCTATTATCGTGTTCCGTACAGCCTCCGAGTCGCTTCGTTGACCCTCGTTTTTCCCGTGTGCTACCGTGATTGAGTTTCCGATTTTCGTTCGTTCGCTGCGGCCAACGGGCTCGTTTTCCGCGTTGGTTACTTGTGCATGCCTTTCGGCGGGCGCCCGGGTCGGGTCACTCGGCTAAAACGACGATGGCTTTCAATAAAAGCAAGGCGTTGGAATCGGCGCTGAAGTTCATGAATCAGGGCCGCCTCCCTGACGCTATTCGCGAATATCAGGGAATCCTGCGCATGGATCCGCGCGACCAGGTCACGCTCATGACGTTGGGCGACCTGTTTGTCCGCCAGGCCGATCTCCATCAGGCGACGGAATACTTCGAGCGCCTCGCCAATGTTTATTTGAATGATGGCTTCAACAGCAAAGCTATCGCGATCTACAAGAAAATTGCCAAGCTCGCGCCCAACGAACTCGATCCGCTCGAGCGCCTCGCCGACCTTTATGTGCAACAGGGCGTCCTTAGCGAGGCGCGGCCGCTATTTCTTCAGATTGCCGAAGGCCATTTAAAAGCGAACCGCGCGCAGCGAGCCGTGGAAGTGCTGCGGCGGCTGCTCGAAGTCGAACCGGAAAATCTCCGCGTTCAGATGCGCCTCGCCGAGCTTTACAACGTGATGGGGCACAAGATGGAAGCGGCGCGCATGTACCTCAATTGCGCCCAACGCCTGATGGAACGCGGCGATTTCGTCGAGGTGCAGAAACTTGCGGACCGCGCGCTCGAACTCGAGCCAACGAGCCTGCCCGCTCTCACGTTGAAGGCCCAGTCGCTCGGCGCCAGCGGCAATTTGCCGCAGGCCATTGCTCTGTTTCAGTCGCTTCCGGACGCCGAAGCGGGCGGCGAAACCACAAACCACATCCTCAATCTCGTTTTGCAATTGGAGAATCATTCGGAAGCCATCGCGCTCGCGCGCAGGATTTTCGACAAGGACAAACGCCTGTTCGCGATTCCCTATCGTGTGGCCTGCTCGCTCTTGCAAGCGTCGCAGCCCGCCGAGGCGTTCGCTCTTTTGAAGGGTGTTCGCGACGCGATGATCGAGGGAGGCGAGCAGGATCAGTATCTCGAGACACTCAGCTCCGTGACGCAGCTCCTGCCCGGAGAAATCGAGCCGCTCGAAGAGCTTGTCGCGTTCTGCCGCGTTACCAGCAATTCTTTCCGTTTGCCGGACGCTCTCAGCGACCTCGCGCAGGCAAACGTCGACGCGGGGCACCTCGATCGCGCCGAATCGCTCCTGCAGGAACTTTACGAGAAAAAGCCGGACGATGAACGGATCGCGCAGCGGCTAAGACAAGTTCGGACCCAGGTCCACGGCGGTTCCGCGGCGCCCACGGAAGAAGCGCCAGCCCGAGAAATATCGAAGACTGCTACAGCGCTGGCCGAGGAAGACGCCGCGACGGCGGAAATAGCCGTTCCCGCATTCGAAGAAACTCCGCTCGACGAAGACACGCAACGCTACATCGCGCAGGCTCTCACCGACGTGGATCTGTTCTCGAGCTATGGTCTAACGCAAAAAGCGACCAATCTTCTCGAAAGCGTATTGCAGCGCGCGCCGCGATACACCCCGGCTCTCGAGCGGCTTCTCGATATTACGCTGGGCTCTGGCAACGATGCGCGCACGGCCGCGCTAGCCGCGTCGCTCGAACGAATCCATTCGCAGCGCGGCGATCAGGCGAGCGCCGAGCGCTTTGCGGGGCTGCGGAAGAGATACGAGCACGCAGCTGAGTTCCCGGCCGAAGCGGCATCGCCGGTGCCTCCAAGAATCTCCGCGTCGGTCGCGCCGCCTTCAACAATTGTTGAGGTGCCCCAAGCTCCGCAGGAATTTACGGTCAATGTAATCGAGCCGGAACCTGCCGATCAGGCAGCCGAAGTCGATCTCTCGGCCGAATGGGAATCGCTGAGCCGGGATCGCGCGACGGAAGCGGCCGCAAGCGCCGAATTTGAAACGGTTAAAGCCGAGAACGAGGCTGCGGAAGCTCTCCCGGAATCGCAGCCCGAAAATTCCGTGGCTACCGAAGAAGCAACGCCTGAACCGGTGGCGGAAAGCCCGGTAGCGGCATCACAAAACGTAGCGCCTGAAACAGTGGCCCCATCGGAAATCGTTGCGGCATCGGAAACGCATGCGCGGCCAGAAGGCGAGGCAGAGCCGATAGCTGAAGCGGCACCGGAAGCCGAAGCGCCGGCTGCTGAAGAAACAGAAGAGTTCGAATTGGTTCCCGCAGAGGTTTCCGAGCCGGCGCCGATGAACGCGCCGCCCGTTTCGTCCGCATCCGGGCCAATGACCTCGAATGAATTTCTCAGCGATCTCGCCGCGGAATTCGGCGATGTAGAAGAACCAGTCCCGGCTCGCGCGACCATCCCGGCCCATAAAATTCCCGCCGCCGCAGCGCCATCGGGACAGCCCGCCGCATCCGCATCGGCCGCGCCGCATGCCGTTGCAACCGAATCCCTTTCAGACAACGATCCATCGAACCCTGCAAATCTCAATCAACTCGAAGAAGTCTTCCAGGAATTTCGCAGCGACCTCGGCGAGATGGGCGATGAAGACGAGGATCTCGAAACACATTACAACCTCGGTATCGCCTATCGCGAGATGGGTCTTCTCGACGAGGCCATCAGCGAATTCCAGAAAGTCGCCAAGGCCGTTCAGCGCGGCAAGCCTTTCCGCTACGCTATGCAGTGCTCGACTCTTCTCGGCCTGACCTTCATCGATAAGGGTGAGCCGCAAATTGCTACAGTGTGGTATTCTCGCGCCCTCGAAATCCCGGGCCTCGACCAGGAAACGATTCTTGCTCTGCGCTACGATCTGGGCCTCGCGCAGGAGTTGGCGGGCGAAACCCGCGACGCATTGAGCAGTTTCCGGCAGGTCTACGCGGTGAATATTGACTATCGCGATGTGGCCGAGCGCATTGCGACGCTCCAAAAACGCTGAACACTTAATGAACCGTGCCTTTCGTGTGCTTTTCCTGCTGATGTGGCTGGAAATCGGTCTCCTCTTGATTCTCGTGCCGTGGTCAACTTATTGGGAGGCGAACTATTTTCTGAATCGCTTCCCAAGCCTGATCCCATTTCTGCTGAATCCGTATTTGCGGGGCGCCATTTCCGGATTAGGATTGCTGGACGCGTTCCTCGCCGCTGAGACTTTCCGCCGCAGGGCCACTGCGCTTGTTGACCCCACCTGATTCGCCGATCCTCTGCTACGTCACAGACCGCAAGGCTCTCGGTCTCGAAAGCAATTCATTCGCCCAGCTTCTCGCGATGATTCGACGCGCCATCGAGACGGGCGTGGATTGGATTCAGGTTCGCGAGAAAGATTTATCGGGGCGGGAGTTAATTCATCTCGCGCAGGAAGCTGTCGCTGCTGCGTCCAGCACGCCGACAAAAATTCTGGTGAATGACCGGCTCGATGTCGCGGTCGCCGCGCACGCCGCGGGCGTGCATCTTGGCACCGAATCTCTTCCGGTGCGCGCGGTGAAAGCGTGGCGGGAAAGTGATGCGGAGAGCACATCGAACTTTCTGATCGGCGCGTCGTGCCACAGTCTCGAGCAAGCGCAATCCGCGGAACTCGATGGCGCTGATTACATCATCTTCGGTCCCGTCTTCGAAACGCCATCAAAGGCAAGCTTCGGGCCGCCTCAAGGAATCGAGCAGCTGCACGAAGTCTGCGCCGGGATCAAGATTCCAGTGCTGGCAATCGGCGGCGTGAATCCCGCAAACGCATCCGGCTGCATACGCGCCGGCGCCGCAGGCATCGCCGCAATCCGCATGTTTCAGGAAGCTCGCAGCTCAGACGATCTGCGAAGTGTGATCAATCAATTGAAAAGTCTGAAGCGAACCTGAAGTAAACAGACCGAAGCAAACAACTCAAGCGCCGAGCCAGCGCCCCACCGGCTGCCACCCATCCACGTGATCGCAGATCACCTTGATTGTCGCGGTAATCGGAATCGCAAGAATCAACCCCGCAGCGCCCCACAGCCAACCCCAAAATAGAAACGCGATCGTCACCGCAAGCGCATTCAAGTGAACGCGCCGCCCGACCATCGCCGGAAAAAGCAGGTTCGCCGCAATCACGTGAAGAAACGTCAGCACGGCAAAAATTCCCAGGAATGGCCCGATCGTATGATATTGCTTCAAGCCCACAAGCGTCGCGGGCACCCACGACAGCACTACACCGAGGTATGGCACGAGGTTCAGCAGCCCGCAGACGAGTCCGGTAAGAAACGCAAATTCGAGCCCGATGGCCCAAAAGAAAAGCCAGCTCAATACGACGAGTATCACTCCCACCAGCAGCGTGCCCACCACGTAGCTGCGCAATACGCCGCTCACGTCGTCAAGCGTATCTCTCACTTGCGTGCGCTCCGACGCGGGAAAGAGCTGCATCGTCGCGTGCCACACCTGCCGCTTCGCCGCGAGCATGAAGAAAAGAAGAAACGGGACGAACGTAAACGCGAAGAGCACCGAATAAACGGAGCTGAGCTGTTCGAAAACGACCGAACGAAACGGATGCGATTCCGTGACCAGCTCGACTTTCCCCCCGTGCTCCGCCGGCGTGATTTCAGAGACGCGCGCTTCGAAGCCCTCGATGTGCTTCTGAATCGCGTCGGTGAACGATCGTAAAGGTGCCCGGAATTTCGGCCAGTCGGCGAAAAATAAGTCGAGGCGGTCAATCAGAATCCAGGCGACAAGCCCGACGGCTGCCAAGGACACGATCACGATCAGAAACGACCCGAGCGCGCGCGGCACACGCAAATTTTCGAGCCAGCTCACAATGGGATCGAGAAAGTACGCCAGCAGCACGGCGACAAGCAACGTTACGATGACGCTCGACGCCCAATAGCAAAACGCGACCACGATTCCGGCGGCAATGATCCGCGCGCTAGTTGAACTGGCGCGCACAGTCGCGTTCGCTACCGTAATGATGGGCGTCTGGGTGTCCATAATTTCACCTAAAGATAACACATACAAAGTAGCCGTCCGGAGGCGGCAAGCGGGAGCGTTGCGTACTCAGCCACGCCTCTGCGCGCGGCAAATTCGCGCCCGGAGCGGTGTGCTAGACTCGGCATTCGTCCTCTTCCATGAGCAAACAACTTTTCGGCACGGACGGCATTCGCGGAGTCCCCGGTGAATATCCGCTCGACGACGCCACGCTCGAAGGCGTCGGCGCAGCTCTCGGCGTTTATCTTACGTCTCAAGCTCCGGCGGGCGCGGCGCGAGCGCGTGTTCTCTTCGGCCGCGACACCCGGGAATCCGGCCCGCACATCGAGGAGTGCATCGCGCGAGGCCTCGCTGCGAGTGGCGTTGAAACCGTCTCCTCAGGCGTGCTGACTACGCCCGGCGTGGCGTGGCTCGTCCGAAATGAAGGCTTCGCGGCCGGCGTAATTATCTCGGCATCGCACAATCCCTACCACGACAATGGCGTGAAGCTCGTTTCCTCCGCAGGAATGAAATTCTCCGATGCGACGGAGTTTCAGATCGAGCGCGAAATTCTCGCGCAATCTTCGCGCGAGCGCGTTGCCGCGCCGCCTCGTATCCGCACCGACCCGAAGCTTGACGACGACTATCTCGCATCCCTGCGCGCCGACGTTCTCGAAGGCGCGAAATTCGCCGATCTGAGAATCGTTCTTGATTGCGCGAACGGCGCTGCCGGCCGCCTCGCGCCGCTTCTTTTCCGTTCGCAGGGCGCCGATGTGATTGCCATCAACGATCGACCCGACGGGCGCAACATCAATGCCGGTTGCGGCTCGCTTCATCCAGAAGGCATGCAGAAAAAAGTGCTCGAGACGCACGCCTCGCTCGGCGTCGCATTCGATGGCGATGCCGACCGCGCTATTTTTTCAAGCGCCGCAGGGCGCTTGGTCAATGGCGATGGCGTGCTTCTCTCGATGGGCCGGTACATGCAGGAGCATGGATTGCTCAAAGGTCCGGCGATTGTCGGAACCACGATGGCAAATCTGGGTCTCGAGCGCGCGCTCGAAAAGTCCGGCCTCAAACTGTTTCGCACCGATGTGGGCGATCGCTACGTGCTCGAAGAAATGCAGCGCACCGGCGCCAATCTCGGCGGCGAGCAATCCGGCCACATTCTTTTTCTCGATGACGCGACGACCGGCGACGGAATGTTGACGGCCGTCAAGATCGCTTCACTCGTCGCGTTGAAAGGTCCGCTCGATTCGCTCGTCGCCGACCTGAAAATCTTTCCGCAAACCATCGTGAATGTGCGCGTTCGTTCGAAGCCGCCCCTCGATACGCTGCCGGAAATTGTAGCGCTCCTCGCTCAGGCCGAGCGCGAACTGGGCAATTCCGGCCGAATCGTTCTCCGATATTCTGGTACTGAGCCTCTCGCCCGCGTCATGGTCGAAGCCGAGCACGACGACGATGTCCGCCGCTGGTCCGAGTCCCTAGCCACCGCCCTCCGCTCCTCCATCGGGGCCGTCTGAAACTTCAAACTTCAAAGCCGAGACGCTATCGCAGCTGAAGCGCTTCATTTCTGATTCAGAACTCATCTTTTCTTCAGAGCCCGGAGGCCCCCGCTTCCGGGTCCCCCGTAATCCAACGAGCAATCACCCAGGAATTCTTCACCGCGAAGATTGGCGATGGTCCTAGTCCTCCCAATACAAAAGACTGTAGAACGCAGGCCCGCAATTTGTGAGAAAGCATATTGCGGCACATCTCAACCGAATCGTTTCGGCGCGGAAACTTCGCATAAGTCTCGCCGAAACAATCATCTGGAAATCGAACCGAAAGCTGCACTTCATGGCATCGCGCGTGCTCCGCGTATCCCGGCTGTCTCTTCTTCCCGGGGTGGGCCGGTTTCGCCGCGCCGAAACCGGATTTCTGGGAGTTGAGCGAGGGGTCTCGTCCGCGGGACCCCTTCATTTTTTCCGGCTCGCCGTTTATCCTTCGTCAATCCGCCACAGGGGAGTGCTGAATACGTCGCAAGCCATTTCGATGCGCTCGAGGTGCGTGCGGAGCGTGGCCAAAGCCGGGAACTCGTGGCTCGCCGCGATCTCCCATTGCACGATCAGCTCGCCGTAACGATCCGTGAGAAACACGCCCAATCGAACATCGCCTGCAGGAGTTAGCGTGTCGCGGCCGAGATAAGCATTCGCAGCGCGCCCCGAGGGATCCAAGCCAACGATCACATTGTCCGGCAGGAAATCCGTTGCGGCGCGCGAGGGCGAGCCGAGAAGCGCAACGAGAACAACGGCGCCATTTTCTTTCCACACCGCCGAATCCGCTGCGATTCGCCGCAAATAATCTTCGCAAGACGCGCAGCCCGCATGAAGAAATAAAATGACGAGATTTTTCTTCTGTTTGAAATCCCAGGCGCGCACACTGCGGCCATCGAGGGAGTGAAGCGTCAGGGGTGGAATGATCTCGCGCGTGCGAGGCATGGCAGCGCTATTGTAGCGCTCGCCTCGTCAAATCTTGTGGAGCGGCTATGACACCTGGAAGAATTTTCCAAACGTAATAGTAGTAGACGCTTGCCCTGTGTTCATTAATTCGGATTCAAATGTAGCGTACCGATCACCATACACGTAGTAGGGGTTAAGCATTCTTCTTAGGTCCCGACGATTTTGGACAGTTTTTTGAAAATCTCCCGGCAGGAAAATCCTAAAGCTATTATGGCCAGTTCTTTCGGCACTTATTGTCGTGTGCATATCGGGTTCCTTTTAGCCACGGGCTCTGATTCTTTCCATCAGGTTTGGCGTGCCGCAAAATTTACTCAGCTGCAGCCTGAAGTTCCGCCGCAATTCTCGCATTTATAGCAACTGCCGTTCGGCACCATCGGCGTTCCGCACTCGGAGCAGAGCGGCCCCGTTGCCATGATTGGCCGTCCCTGTGCGGGATCCACCATCCGCGTTGACGGCGTCGAATTCGCGGTCGCAATCGCCGAGAGGGGCGTGGGAGTGTCGGAGGAGGCGTTCTCGCCGGGCGCTCCATGAATTTTCAGATACGACGTGGAAATAAATCTGCCGCCAAGATAGCGCGCGATGTAATCGAGCACCGAACTCACGATCCGAATGTCCTGATTGTCCGTGAATCCGAGCGGCTCAAACGTCGTGTTCATCAACTTGTCTACGTAAGCCTTCAGCGGAACTCCGTACTGCAGGCCGATGGAAATCGAGATCGCAATTCCGTCCATGAAGCCGGAAAGCGTTGATCCTTCTTTCGCCATCTTGATGAAGATTTCGCCGGGATTCCCGTCTTCATACATGCCGGTGGTGATGTAACCCTCATGCCCGGCAACCGAAAACTTGTGCGTGATGGCTGGTCGTTCAGCCGGGAGCTTCCTGCGATTCGATTCGGGGAAAAGTTCTCGCTGATGGCGATCAGGCTCTTCGGTAACTGACCCGGCGGCGCTCTGCGCAGCGGCAGCATCTTTCTTCGAGAGCGCAGCCGAAAGCGGCTGTGAACGCTTCGAATTGTCGCGATAAATTGCCACGGCCTTCAGCCCCAGCTTCCAGGACTCAATATACGCTTCCATGATGTCTTCGACAGTCGATTCCTCCGGCATGTTGATCGTCTTGCTAATCGCGCCGGAAAGGAACGGTTGTGCGGCAGCCATCATTCGCAAATGTCCGCGCCAGGCAATCGAGCGGCCGCCGCCGGAAGGCGCAAGCGAGCAATCGAAGACAAAAAGATGCTCGGGCTTCAGGTGCGGCGCACCTTCGATCTTGGAGTTGCTGTCAATGTAATCCACGATCTGCGCGGCTTCTTCGCCCGAGTAGCCGAGACGCATCAGCGCTTGCGGCACGGTGTTGTTGACGATCTTGATCACGCCGCCGCCTACGAGGCGCTTCTGCTTCACCAGTGCCAAGTCAGGCTCGATGCCGGTTGTGTCGCAATCCATCATGAATCCGATTGTGCCGGTCGGCGCGAGCACGGAAACCTGCGAATTCTTGTAGCCGAATTTCTCGCCATGCGCGAGCGCGTTGTCCCAGGCTTCCTGCGCCGCGCGCAGCAGCGATGGCTGCACGTTCTCCGCTTTGATCGGCCGCGTCGAATCGCGGTGCATGCGAATGACGTCGAGCATCGCTTCGCGATTCCGCGCATAGCCAGCGAACGGCCCCATGCGCTCCGCAATCTTCGAGGATTGGTAATACGCTTCGCCGGTCATCAGCGCGGTGATAGCGCCGCAGATGTCGCGGCCCGCATCAGAATCGTACGGCACCGCGAGCGACATCAGCAGCGCGCCGAGATTTGCGTAGCCGAGTCCCAGCGGACGGTAGTCGTGCGAATTCTTCGCGATTCGCTCTGTCGGATAGCTCGCGTTGTCTACCAGAATTTCCTGCGCCGTGATGGTGACGTCCACTGCATGGCGGAATCCGGCAACATCGAACGTGCCGTTTGGGCTGAGGAACTTCTGCAGATTGAGCGACGCGAGGTTGCAAGCCGTGTCGTCGAGGAACATGTACTCCGAGCAGGGATTCGACGCGTAAATCCTGTCGGTTGACTTGCACGTGTGCCAGCGATTCACCGTGGTGTCGTACTGCATTCCCGGATCGCCGCACTGCCAGGCCGATTCAGCCATCCGGCGCAGCAATTCGCGCGCGCTGAATTTCTCTGTCGGCTTGCCGTCGTTTACATTCTTCGTCCACCAATCGCGGTCTTCCTCGGAGGCTTGCATGAAATCGTCGGTGACGCGCACAGAGTGGTTCGCATTCTGGAAGAAAATTGAAGTGTAGGCTTCACCGTCGATTGCGGGATCGTAGCCCTGTTCGATCAGCACCTGCGCTTTGCGCTCTTCCTTCACTTTGGAATCGATAAATTCCGCGATGTCCGGGTGATCCACGTTGAGGATCACCATCTTGGCGGCGCGGCGCGTCTTCCCGCCGCTCTTGATTACGCCGGCGAACGCGTCGAAGCCGCGCATGAAGCTCACCGGGCCCGATGCGATCCCGCCGCCAGATAGCGTTTCGCGGCTGCCGCGGAGCGTCGAGAAGTTCGTGCCCGTTCCCGAACCCCACTTGAAGAGCATGCCTTCTGTTCGCGCCAGGCCCATGATGGATTCCATGTTGTCCTGGACGGAATTGATGAAGCACGCGGAGCATTGCGGCTTGGGTTGCACGCCGACGTTGAACCACACGGGAGAATTGAATGCCATCTTCTGCTCGACAAGAAGATGCGCAAGGTCATCGCGGAAATTGTCGCGCGATTCAGCGGAAACGAAGTAGCCACCCTGCTCGCCCCAGCGCACGATCGAATCCACCACGCGGCCGATCAATTGCCGCACCGACGTCTCACGCTCGGGCGTATTCAGTTTGCCGTGAAAATATTTTGAAGCGACGATGTTCGTCGCAGTCTGCGACCACGACTTGGGCACTTCGACGTTTTCCTGGCGGAAAATCGTCTGTCCCTTATCGTTTCCAATTGCAGCGGTACGCTTCTCCCACTCGACTGCATCGTAAGGCGAAAGTTTTCCGTCGGTGAACACGCGGCGGAACTCCTGTCCCGTCTTGGACCAGTTCTCTTGGTGAATTTCCTGGAGTTTATTTCCGATAGCCATTCTAACTTCCGCCATAAATGCCTCCGCGCAGGCAATCGAGCCGCTCAGTGAAGTTGCCGCACGGCAATGCGGGAAGTTCTATTATAAACCCGCGGGTGCCGTTCGGATAATGTCGCGGACCGTCTGGGAACGTCCCGCCGAGTTGGCCAAAAAATAGAATAGCGTAGCCAGTCCATGACACTGAATCTGTCAAGGGCAGGCTTGCTGGCGCTAAAGCCGCTCTTTTTGAGATTTAAACCCAGTGCGAACTTGGCATCGCGCGCTAAGAACGAATGCGAACCGCGTCCTTCTTCCCTCTGAGTCTGGGACGCGAGTATAGGGGATGTGGAAATGATGTCAAGAGAAAATCAGAGATGAAATACAAAATAATGTGGTGCTGGTGTCGTAAGCGTCTACTTATAGTGGTGGACATCGTAAATGCTCCGAAGCGAAACCCGCGGGTTGACGCAGCGTTTTCAGCATCCTAGCCTGATCTTAGACAATCGAGATTTATGAAGCGCAAAAAAAACTGGTGCAGCTCCCTCAGTTCCTACGAACTCTCATTTCCGCAACGATTTTCGAGCTCTCCTGAATTCGATTCTCTCCGTCCTACCGCCCAAAAATAAAAAGGGCCGGGAATTCCCGGCCCTTCGTGAAAAACTAAAGCAAAAGGTACGCAGCTATTCGGCGACCGCCGCGGCCACTGGTACGGCGGCTGTCTCAGTTCGTCCCACGCGCTTGATGCGCGCAGCCTTGCCCTTTCGCCCGCGGAGATAATTCAGTTTCGCGCGGCGCACGCGTCCCTGGTGTACTACATCGATCGAGCTGATGGTCGGTGAATGCAGAGGGAAAATCCGCTCGACGCCGATGCCGAAGGTGACGCGCCGCACGGTAAAGGATGCGCCGGCGAGTTGGCCGCGCCGCTGCATAACCACGCCTTCAAACGGCTGCACGCGTTCCTTTTCCTTCTCGCCATCGGCTTCTTTCAGGATCACGTTGACCCGGATGGTGTCGCCCGGACGGAAATTGGGGAGGTCTTTGCGCAATTGCGCTTGTTGCGCTTTTACAAGTATTGGATTCATAGTTTTAGTTCCCGGCAGACCCGCTTAGGTGGGGCCAGCACTCTACGGACAATCAATGATTATACGCAGATTTATGCCATCTTTCCACAGAAACTCAACGATTTGTGCCACTCAAAGGGCCCACGCCCGCTGTCATCGCTCTTAAAACCACGTCTTTCGGCGATACTCGCGATATTCGTCGCCAAATTTTTCTTCGAGGACTTTTGCTTCCGCTCTCGTGCGAAGCACCTGCATCACAGCGACGGCTAGAACAATTACCAACATCCCGAACCGTTCAGTAAACAGGACCGCTCCGACCAAGAGGATAGTTGAGAACACGTAAATCGGATTCCGGATGCGCGAGTAGATTCCATGCGTGACGAGATGCCGCGCCTTCGGCTGAACCGAGAAAGAATCTCCCAACTGGAATTGCGCCACGAGCCAGAGCGCCAGGCCTGAAATCATCAAGCAAATTCCCGCCACACGCACCGGTGTCATCGGCTGCTTCGGATAGAGCCGGAAGAAAGTCACGGCGCCGGCGGCGACCAACAGAATGCGTAACCAGCGTGAGATCACGCGTCCTTGGCTGGAATTGCGGCCGGAATTGTTTGTGGAATCGTTCGCTTCAGGCATTGCGCTGCCCGGATTCTTTCGCTGCGGCTTCAAGAAGTTCGGGGCGATTGCGCAAAGTTTTCTCGAGCGCCTTCTGGCGGCGCCAGCGGCGGATTTCTTCGTGATTGCCGCTCATCAAAATTTCCGGCACGGCCCAATCGCGAAACATTTGCGGGCGCGTGTAATGCGGATAGTCGAGGATTCCTCTCCCTGAAATCACGTGATTTTCAATTGCCCGCGATTGTTCGCTCGTCTTTTCCTCGCTGAAAGACTCGTTCACGGTGGAATCTTCGTTGCCGAGCGCGCCAGGGAGAAGCCGAGTGATCGCGTCGACGATCATTGCCGCGGGGAGTTCGCCGCCGGAGAGAACAAAATCGCCGATCGAGATTTCGTCAGTGGCGAGATGCTCGGCCACGCGTTCGTCCACTCCTTCATAGCGGCCGCAGAGCAGAACGATGCGTTCCATTTTTGCAAATCGCCGCGCGCATTCTTGCCGAAACATTTTTCCGGACGCCGAGAGCAGGACGATTGCTGTGCCATCGGGTGAGATGCTCGCTCCGAGAGCCGTATTCGTTCCGAGAATGGATTCGACGGCTTCGAAAATCGGCTCGGGCTTCAGCACCATGCCTTCGCCGCCGCCGAATGGGCGATCGTCCACGGTGCGATGCCTGTCGTGCGCGAACTCGCGCAAATCGCGCACGGCAATTTCGATCAGATTCGCCTCGCGCGCGCGTCGAATGATTCCGTGGTCGAGCGGCCCGGTGAAGAATTCAGGGAAAATTGTGACGATGTCGAAATGCATTGGGGAGAAGTGTAGCGCAGATTGGTGTGGAGAGACGCAGCGCCGCGGAGTTCGAAGCGTCGGTTCTGAGGATTGCCGTCAATGGTGATTGGTCCCGGAGGCGGGGGCCTCCGGGCTCTGATTATATTTATTGCAGCCAATTCTCGGCGGCAACTACTCGCTGCGATTTAAGTCGAGCAAGCCTTCCGGGGGCGAGATTTCGATTCGGCGGGCGGCTGGATCAATCTTCGTGCAGATTTCGACGGCGAGAGGAATGAGAATTTCACCTTGAGGTGAATCCACGGATAGCAGCGGCGTTCCGGCGGTGCCTTCGCCGGTTGTCTGCACGTCACGGACGACGCCGAGGCGTTTTCCTCCGGCCACAAGCACATCGCATCCGATTAAATCCGAGATGAAGTAACTGCCTTCGGGGAGAACGACGCGATCCTTGAACGGAACTTGCACCTGCAAGCCGATAAATTTCTCAGCGTCGTTGATGGAGTCCGAACCTTCGAAGTGGAAGATGGCTTGGCCGCCGTGGCTCATGCTGAGCCAGCACGAGCGCACAGAGACGCTGCGCCTTTTTGCTTTGCCATCCCACAGGATGGCTGATTTCAGCTGCTTGAGCCGGTTGGGAAAATCTGTGAGGATTTCTGCCGCAACCTCACCGCGCCGGCCTTGAGGCCGGACGATGCGCGCCAGCGTGACGTAGCTCGACTCTTCTGAATTCACTACTCGAGAATTTCCAGCGTATACCGCTTTTTCAGTTTCATTCCCGCCGCGCCGAGGATGGTGCGGATGGATTTTGCGGTTCGGCCTTGGCGTCCGATTACTTTTCCCAAGTCCTCAGGATGGACTTTCAGCTCGAGAACCGTAACTTGCTCACCATCAATCGCGCGAACACTGACTTGATCCGAGTGATCGACGAGCGCTTTTGCGATCTGCTCCACGAGGTCTCTCATTACATTTCCTCCACAGGTAGCTGGACTTGAGCGCGCCAATTCGCTCGAGTAAGAGCTATGAACTAGAGAAACACCCTTCCCTGTGGTTGCGACGTACTAAGCAATCTTCTGGTTACGAAGAAAACTGCGGACCGTGTCGCTGGGCTGCGCGCCGCATCCGAGCCAATATTTGATGCGGTCGGCATTGAGCTTTACTTCGGCGGGTTTCTTCAGCGGATCGTAAGTTCCGACAATTTCTACGAATCGGCCGTTGCGCGGGCGAGTCTTTTCGGTGACCACGACGCGGTAGAATGGCCTCTTCTTTTTTCCAATGCGAGCAAGACGAATCGTTACCACTTCAAATTCCTCCTATTTCGAATCAGGCAATTATAGCGAATCCGTTGGGTTTACCCTAGCGCGAATTGCAGCGTGTTTGCTGCGCGTTTGGCCCACTGCGAAGAGTGCCGGGCTTCCCGGCCAGGCCGGGACGCAGAAATCGCGAAAGCGCGGCGCTACAAGTGCTGAATCGGCGCGCCTGCCGGTACCGTTATGATTCAAATATCGGCCGAGGGCTCGCTTCACACCTCGCTTCAAACTGGCGGCTTCATTCCGGCGAATTTGCCGATGCCGCGAATTTTGCTCTTGGCGAGATTGCCGTACTGCTTCAGCATGCGGCGCATGTCGCCGTATTGCTTGAGAACTTGATTCACTTCCTGCACCGAGGTGCCGCTGCCGCGGGCGATGCGCTTGCGGCGCTTGCCGTCTATCAGATTGTGGTCGGAGCGCTCGTTCGCGGTCATCGAGTTGATGATGGCTTCGACGCGCTTGAGTTGCTTGTCGTCGAGGTCCACATCTTTCGGCAGCTTGGCGAACGGGCCGATTTTCGGCAGCATGCCCATCAACTGTTCGAGCGAACCCATCTTGCGAATCTGGCGGAGTTGATCGCGAAAATCTTCGAGGGTGAAATCGTTCTCGCGCAGCTTGCGATGCATTTCGCGCGCTTGCTTTTCGTCGATTGTCTTTTCGGCTTTTTCGATGAGCGTGAGGACGTCGCCCATGCCGAGGATGCGCGAGACGATGCGGTCGGGATGGAAGGCTTCGAGCGCGTCGTATTTTTCGCCGACGCCCGCGAATTTCACGGGCGCGCCGGTTACTTTGCGGATCGAGAGCGCCGCGCCGCCGCGGGCGTCGCCATCGAGTTTTGTAAGGATTACGCCGGTGACGCCGAGGCGCTTGTGAAATTCTCCGGCGGAGCGGACTGCGTCCTGGCCGATCATGGCGTCGGCGACGAAGAGAATTTCCGATGGCGAGAATTCGCGCTTCAATGTCGCGAGTTCGCCCATCAGCTCGTCGTCAATGTGGAGGCGGCCTGCGGTGTCTACGAGGATCACGTCGTAGGCGGAGAGCTTGGCTTCGCGCAACGCGCCGCGAACTATTTCGACGGGCTTGTCGGTGCCCGCGCCCGGCCAGACGGGCGTGTTTGTGGCTTTCGCGACTTGCGCGAGTTGCTCGCGCGCGGCGGGACGGTAGACGTCGGTGGAAACGACGAGCGGGCGGTGGCCATGCTCGCCGAGCCATTTGCCGAGCTTGCCGGTGGTGGTCGTTTTGCCGGAGCCTTGCAGGCCGACGATGAGCCAGACGGAAGGCGGGCGCGAAGCGAATTGCATTTTGACTTCGCGGCCGAGGAGCTCGCTCAATTCGTCGCGAACAATTTTGACGACTTGCTGGTCGGGCGAAAGTTGGAGGAGAACTTCGGAGCCAAGAGCTTTCTCGCGGATGTGGGCGATGATTTCGTCCACGACGCCGACGTTGACGTCGCCTTCGAGGAGGGCTTCGCGGATTTCGGCGAGCGCGGCGTCGAGGTGCTCTTCGGTGAGCTTGCCCTGGCCGCGGAGATTTTTGAATGCGCGCTGGAGTTTGTCGGTTAGGTTCTCAAACATGGGCGAAGGCCCCGGTGGGATCGGAAGTGGAATCGTGGGTCAAAACGAGCGCGAAATTGGCGATTGCGGGAGTGTCAATTTTGTGTCGCGATATTGGGACGCCGATCGTTTGTTTTGTGTGAGTTACGGGAGTTATTTCTCGCGGGGAGTGTCGCGATATTTGGCCCGGAATTGCGCCGCCGTATCGATCTTCGTGGGACGCGGTCGAGAGAAAAATGTGCCGGACGAAACCCGGTCCGGCGCTACGTGAAGAGCGTCTGATCGCGCTTGGAGGGGTAGTATTTTTGTCCCGTTTAGGAATGGCCGCGGTCGTTTGTTTTGAGGGAGTTGCGGCGAATTCTAATTGTTTTGATGTCCCGGTTAGAAAAACAGTGACCCGTTGGTCCGCTGTTGCGTCCTCCCTTCGAGACTCAGGGTAAACAGGGCAGGCAAGTGATCCGCTCGGCGTCTGGCAAATGTAGCTCACCTCTTTAGAGGTGAGGACTTCTGGGCATTTTTCGACGCGCGAGGCCAATAGAGCAGGGGCCTCGGGTCTGACCCTTCCTTCGTCAGGGCAGGCGACCCGAGCTACATTAAGAGCTACGCGGCCCTGATCGACGTTGTTGGTCGTATTCTTCACTCATTCACGGATAACATGCCGGGCCGGGAGATACAAGGGGTGGGGTATGTGGAGTCGCGGGCTTGCTGAGTGTTTGACTCCGCTGGAAGTACGCTCGAACGAACTTTTGTAGCATGCAAGTGCGATGCTCGGTGAGGGATGGCGTGCCGAGAGATTCGAGCAGTGATGCACAACTGGATATTGTGCTCGTAGCTGATCTGTTGTACGGTGCAACCAGTCCACCGCGGGAATTCACGAAAGCGAAATTTGCTGTGAAGCCGAAATTCTTCGCGCTGCCGGTTGCCGCCGCACTAACGATCCTGTGTGCCGCGGCATTTGCAGGCGGCTCTTTGGCTACGAAGCATTCCTCGGCCACGAACCGTTTATCGCAGCAGGCGAGGCAAATGCGAGGCGTTGCGCCGGAGCAAGACACGAAGGCGCAGGTCGCGTCGGAATTGAGCGGCCACTATTACGCGCTCGTCATCGGCATCAACAATTACCAGCATTTGCCGAAGCTCGGCACGCCGTGCAGGATGCGCAGGGGCTCGCTTCGATTCTTCGCGAGCAGTACGGATTTCAAACGACACCTCTGTTAAATGCCACGCACGACCAGATCATGAAGGCGATGAACGACTACCGTCACAGCCTCGACGAAAATGCGAGCCTCCTGATTTATTACGCCGGCCACGGCTATTACGACAGAGATGCCGACAAGGCGTATTGGCTGCCCGTGGATGCTGACCGCGACGACAATTCGCACTGGATCATGGCAGAGTCCATTACAACCGCGGCGAAAGTGATTCCGGCGCGACATGTCCTGATCGTTTCCGATAGTTGCTATTCCGGCGGCCTGACGCGCGACATAGCGGTCTCATACACCGCGCAGGAGCGCGAGCGGTACCTCGCAAAGATGGCTCTCGGGAAGTCACGCACCATGATGTCGAGCGGCGCACTCGAACCGGTCGCAGACGGGGGTGGCGGCGGACATTCGGTGTTCACGGGCGCATTGATCAAGGCGCTCGCCACTTCCAGCGACACTATTTTCTCGGCGGGCGGACTTTTCGATCAGTACGTTCAAGTCTCTGTGGCCGGCAGATCCGATCAGACGCCGCAATACGCTCCGATTCGAAATTCCGGGCACGACTTCGGCGATTTCGTTTTCGTGCGATCGGGCGGTGCGCCTGCGGCCAGCGCAGCACAGAAACCCGCGAACAATCAGGCGCCCGCGCCTCAGACGATGGCTTCACAACCGGCGCCATCCCGGCCGCCGGCCGCGCCTCGTCAACCATACAGTTCGCCGAACGTGGCGCCGACTGAAATGCCTACCAACAAAGTATCGGCAAACCAGACGTTCGGAGGAATTCGCTTCGAAGTGAAGAGCGTCAACACCAACGACAGCAAAGCTCCGATCGTTTTGATCACCGCGACCAACACGGAACAGCGGGAATTGAAGTTCAAGATATTAACGCCTCTTAATCCGATTGTGATCGACAGCAATGGGATGGCGAGCAATTGGTACAACGTTGATGGCGTTCCGGTCTGCAATGCTTACGGCAATATCACAGTAAACTGTGCCACGCCCGATCCGAACCGCTGGTCAGTGGCACATTCGGGCACTCCATTGAACTTCGCGCTGAAATTCCGTGGCCCTCAAGATTTCCACGGTTCGAGCGCGAGTGTTTCCTTTAACGTATTACTCGGCACCGAAAAGGATGACGGAACTATAAAATCAACGATGATCCCTGTCGTTCTTCCCAACGTGCTGCTTAAGCCTGACGCGCCCGTTCGGCCAGCGATGGCCAGTCGAGTTTATGGGGGAATTCATTTTGACGTGACGAGCGTCCGAACCGGCGACAAGGCCGTAAGCTTTCTCGTCGCCGCGACGAACACACAACAACGAGATTTGAAGTTCAAGATCCTATTTCCGCTGGAACCGAAAGTGATTGACAGCAACGGGGTCGCGAGCAATTGGTATGGCGTTGACGGCGTTCAGATCTGCAATGCCTACGGCAATATCACGGCAAACTGCGCGAAGCCCGAACCTAACTTATGGTCGGGGGCTTATTCGAGCATCCCATTGAATTTCGTGCTGAACTTCCGTGGAGTGCAGGATTTTCGCGGCTCGAGCGCGAGCGTTTCCTTTGATGTGTTGCTCGGCACCGAAAAGGATGATGGAACCATAAAGCCGACAATGATCCCGGTTGTTTTGCCAAACGTTCCGCTCAATCCCGATGCGCCGGTTCGGTCGACGGTGGCCAGTCAGGCGTACGAAGGCATTCGATTTGACGTGGTGGCTGCCCAGGCCGGCGACAAAGCGATTCGCGTTCTAGTCGCGGCGACGAATACGCAGCAGCGGGACTTGAGGTTCAAGACATTGGTGCCGCTGGATCCGAAAGCGATCGACAGCAACGGGGTCGCGAGCAATTGGTATGGCGTTGATGGCGTTCAGATCTGCAATGCCTACGGCAATATCGCCGCAAACTGCGCCAAGCCCGAACCGAACCTCTGGTCGGAGACGTATTCGGGCATTCCATTGAATTTCGTGCTGAACTTCCGTGGCCCTCAGGATTTTCGCGGGTCGAGGGTCAATATTTCCTTTGACGCACTACTCGGCGCCGAAAAAGATGACGGAACCATAAGAGTGACAGTGGTCCATGTCGTCCTGCCAGACGTGCCGCTCAGCCAATGATGCGAGTACGATTCGCTGCGGCGCCATTTCGGGAGTACTCACAAACGTGCAATGGAGCACGGACCACTTCTTTTTGCGAGATCCAGCCAGAACTTCTCTAAGGACCGCACGCCTTTTCCGTTCAACAGGACAAACGGCTTGCATTGACCTTCATTGACACGGCGAGAGATCGGGTTACATTGTGGCGAGAGTCTCTTCGGGCCCACGCGACGATCATGATTCTCACTCCCAATTTCCTCCGCGGTCTTTCGGGTGCGAGGAAATTGCAAAGACTAAAGAAGATGCGCGCCGCTTTCAGCGGGTCGGTTGCCACGGGTGTCGCGATGTTGCTGTTGTTAGCGCTGACGGTGCCGGTTGGCGCGCAGGACGCGCGGTGGCGGGAGCTTGTTAAGCAGGCTAATGCGCTGCGGGGCGAGGGGAAGTATGTCGAGGCGATTCCTGTTGCTGAGGAGGCGGTGAGGGTGGCGGAGAAGACGTTTGGGGGCGGCCATCCGGCTTTGGCTATGAGTTTGAATTTGCTGGGGGCGATTTATGACGATGAGGGCAGGTATGCGGAGGCGGAGCCGCTGTTTAGGCGCGGGCTGGCGATACGGGAGAAGGCGCTTGGCCCCGACAATCCTGATGTGGCGAAGAGTTTGAATAGTTTGGCGTTTGTTTATTACCACGAGGGGAGGTATGCGGAGGCGGAGCCGCTGTTCAAGCGCGCGTTGGCGATTCGCGAGAAGGCGCTGGGACCGGAGAATCCCGAGGTGGCTGTGACGCTGAATATGCTGGCGTCGGTGTATCAGAGGCAGGGGGAGTTTGCGAAGGCGGAGACGCTTTTTAAGCGGAGTTTGCCGATTCGGGAGAAGATTGTGGCGGCGGACGATCCGGAGTTGGCGCGGAGCCTGGTGAGCGTGGCGACGCTTTATCAGAAGCAGGGGAAATATGCGGAGGCGGAGCCGCTGCTTCGACGCAGCTTGGTGATACGCGAAAAGGCGCTGGGGCCGGAGCATCCTGATGTGGCGGCGAGCTTGAACGCGCTAGCGTTGGTCTGCGAGCAGCAGGGGAAATATGCCGAAGCGGTGCCGCTATACGCGCGCAGCCTGGCGATCCGCGAGAAGGCGCTGGGGCCGGAGCATCCCGATGTGGCGAGGAGCTTGAGCAGCCTGGCGACGCTCTACGAGAAGCTGGGGGAGTATTCGGATGCAGAGCCGCTATTCAAGCGCGCGTTGGCGATACGGGAAAAGGCGTTGGGGCCGGAGCATCCCGATGTGGCGTCGAGCTTGAATAATCTGGCGCGAGATTATGAGAATCAGGGGAAGTATGCGGACGCGGAGCCGCTTTATAAACGCAGCCTGGCGATTCGTGAAAAAGTTCTTGGAAATGATCATCCCGAGGTGGGTTTCAGTCTGAGCAATCTTGCGACGCTTTATTACGCCGAGGGGAATTCGGCGCAGGCGGAGGCTTACTTCGAGCCTGCGCTGCAAAATATTTCGAAGCAATTCGAAAATAATTTCACGTATATGAGCGAGAAGGACCGGCTGGAATTTTTGAGCACGGTGCGGCCGACTTTCGACGCGTATATGAGTTTTTGCCTGGCGCGTTGCGCGGCGGATCCCGCGCTGGTGGGCTCGATGTACGATTTGCTGCTGTGGGAAAAGGGAATTGTGGGGACGAGCGTGGCGGCGCTGCGAGCACAGGTGGCCGACGGCGGGGACGCGGAGGCAGTGGCGATTTTTGACCGGCTGGCGGCGAAGAAAAGTGAATCGGCGCGGCTCGCGAGCACGCGGCTTGACGGATGGGAGCAATTGCAGAAACGCGTTGATGATGAAGCGAACGATTTGGAGCAGCGACTGGCGCGGCGGGTTAGCTCGATCGGCGAACAGCGGAGCGCCGCGCATGCTTCGTGGCGCGATGTGCAGAAGAAGCTGCAGGCGGGCGAAGCGGCAGTGGAAATTGTGCGGTTTCATTTCAATGACGGGAAACACTGGACGAGGAGATTTAATTACGGCGCGTTGATTGTGACGGCGCTGAGCCAGACTGCGCCGACTCTGGTGCCGCTTGGCGAGGCGAAGGAGCTGGAGGGCGATCCGCTGCGCGACTATCGCTTGCGCGTGGGGCTTCGGGCGAATGGCGCGGCGAGAGGCGTGGCGGCTGAGCTGGTTGACGAGAAAAGCGGGGCGGCGCCGAAGGTGAGTTTTTATGATGCGTTCTGGAAGCCGTTTGAACCCGCGTTGAAAGGCGTCGAGCGAATTTATCTTTCGCCGGATGGCGTGCTGAACCAGGTGGCGCTTGGGGATGTTGCTGCGAGCGATGGGCGATTGTTGATGGAGAAGTACGATTTGCGGATTGTTTCGAGCACGAAGGATATTTTGCGGGCGCCGCGGAAAGCTTCTTCTTCAAACGATACGGCTGTGCTTGTTGGGAATCCTGCGTTTGATCTTGACGAAGCGCAGGAGCGGGCGGCATTGCAATCTTTGCACGCCGCGGAGCCGACGGCGGAGCACGCCGCGGCTGTGGGTGTGGACGTTTCGAGTCTGCGATCGCGCGACCTTGAGGGCGCTGCGCTGAAGCCGCTGCCGGGGACTCAGATTGAAGTGGAAGAGATTTCTTCGCTGCTCGAGAAGCAGCGATGGCAGGCGCAGGTCTACACGCGGGAGCACGCGTTGAAGGAAGCGGTGATGGAAGTGAAGGGACCGCGCGTGCTGCATCTGGCGACGCATGGATTTTTTGAGCCGGATGAGCAAAAGTCCGATCAGGCGGGAAAGGCGCAGAGTTCCGCTGAGGATCAGCCGCCGAGTTTGGAAGATCCGATGTTGCGCTCGGGACTATATTTCGCTGGGGCGAATCGGAGACTTTCCAGGCAGGCCACGCCCGCGGATTTAGATGATGGAGTGCTGACGGCTTACGAGGCGAGTCAGATCGATCTGCAGGGGACTGAGCTTGTGGTCTTGAGCGCGTGTGAGACGGGGCTTGGTGAAGTTGCCGCCGGTGAAGGCGTGTTCGGGTTGCGGCGCGCGCTGCAAGTGGCCGGTGCGGATTCGGTGCTGATGAGCATGTGGGCTGTGCCGGACAAAGAGACGCAGGAATTGATGGCACTGTTTTATGAGAAGTGGCTGGCGGACGAAGACAAACATGTGGCTTTGCGCGAGGCGCAACTGGAAATGCGGGCGCGCGTGAAAGCTCGCTATGGAGAAGACCGGCCGCAATATTGGGGCGCGTTCGTACTTGTGGGGCGCTAGGCGGGCGACGCGAGGCGGCCTGGTGTCAATTCGTTACTCTATCGTTCGAGAAGTTGGGCGAACTGGCGGAGTTCGGCGAGATTCAAGTCTGAGGCGGCGCAGAAATACATGCTGTTGTGCGACCAGAACACCAAATTGTAGCCCTGAATGGTCTGAACTTCCGGCGTCTTCGCGGGTTTCGAATCTTCGGGCCAGACGAACACGTTGATGAGATGCTTCTGGCGCTGATAGACGAGGGCGGCGACGTCGCGATGGCCGACGTAATCGAGGCGGCCTCCGATGAGCGGGAAGCCTTGATCCGCGAGATTGACGACGGGCGGCGCGAAATCCAGCTTGCCGTCGAACCAGGGCTTCACGGTGTGCTGATCGGTGGATTCGACATCGTACAAGTGGCCGGGCTGCAGTGAGCGGATGTGGCTCGCGACGATTTCCTCGGCAATCAAGTTCTGCTTGTCGCCGCCAATATTGGGAAGCACTTTCGCGCCGAGAATTACTGCGATGAGGATGGCAGCGGCGACGGCTAGCCATTCGAAGGTGCGCCGGCGAGGCATGGGGATGGGTTGCGGCCGGGCCACTGCTGGAAGCGCGGCGCGGATGCGGGATCTGAGGCTTTCCGGCGCACGTTCGTAGAGATTTGCCGACCGAAGTGAGCTGCGCATGGATTGCAATTCGGTTAGCTGCTGCGCGCAAAGCGGGCAAGATTTTAGATGCTCTTCGAATTCGATGTTGCGAACGAGGTCGAGTTCGCCATCGAAATAGGCGGGGAGCAAGAGTTCGCTATTTTGGCAGGCCACGTTGCTCCTCAGCTTCGTTAGGCGGCTCGTTGCTTACTTTGGTGCGAATTTTGCCATGCACTTCCGGGCGCATCTGCAAAAGGCGTTCGCGCAATTGGATGCGGCCGCGAGCCAAGCCTGACATCACCGTGCCGATGGGCTTGCCCATCACCTCAGCGATTTCTTTGTAAGACATTCCCTCGAGTTCGCGCAGGACGATGACTTCGCGAAAATTGACCGGCAATTCGGCCAAGGCGTCACGCACCATGCGGGTATCGGCTGATTGCAGGAGCGCGGCTTCAGCACCGGGCTGCTCGGCGGTGTCCGTGTGAACCTTTTCGTCGAACTCCTCCGAAAGATCGGCGGGGCGATTTTTTTCGAGAAAAGTGTAGCTGGTGTTTCGCACGATTTTAAGCACCCAGGCGCGGGAGTCGCCTCCCTGATAACCGCCGAAGAATTTGAAGGCGCGGAGATAGGCTTCCTGAACGATGTCCTCGGCATCGTGGGTGTTGCGAACGAGCCAGCGCGAGAGGTTGTAGGCTGCATCGAGGTGCGGCAGCACAACTTGCTCAAAAGCACCGGCTTGGACTGACCCGCGCTTTTCTTCCATGCGGGCACTAGATTCTCAATCTTCCAGACTGCATATCAACTGAATTTATTCCCGCTAATCGCTGTTAACGAATGACGCGATCCGGAGCCGAATTTAGTCGCGGCTGGCGGGAATATCCGGCGGGCATCGGAAGTCTAGACAAGTGAACGCAGCGCCAGAGGCCTTCGGGCCAACGCGAGTGCGAAAGCGAAATCGGAGGAGACAATATGTCGGACTTTATTGAGAAGAATCTGGATCGGGATGGAATCGATCGTCGGGGATTTCTGAAGTGCATGGCTTGGGCGGGGACGGGGACGTTATGTTTGCTGCAGGGCGGGGTTTTGAAATCATTTGCGCTGTCTGACGTGATGCATAAATACGTGGGCGATCTGAAAGGCGATCTCAGTTTCGTTCAAATCAGCGACAGCCACATCGGATTCAATAAGGCGGCAAACCCCGACGTGACGGCGACGCTGCGTGAGGCCATTGCCAAGGTAAACGCGCTGCCCACGCCGCCTTCATTTGTTCTCCATACAGGCGATCTGACGCACCTCTCGAAACCTGAGGAATTCGACACACTGGCTGAGTCGCTGAAGAGCTTGAGAACAGATCGAATCTTTTACGTTCCAGGCGAGCATGACGTGCTCAACGACAACGGCGAGATGTTCCACGAGCGATTTGGCAAGGATACACAGGGAGACGGCTGGTACAGCTTCGATCAGAAGGGCGCGCATTTTATCGGGCTGGTAAACGTGCTGAATCTGAAGGCGGGCGGGCTCGGGAATCTTGGACAGGATCAGCTCGAATGGCTCGAGAAAGACGTTGCCAGTTTAAAGAGCAGCACGCCGATTGTTGTCTTCGCGCACATTCCGCTGTGGTCGATTTATCCGCAATGGGGCTGGGGGACTGACGATAGCGAACAAGCGCTTTCCTACCTGAAGCGATTTGGCTCGGTGACAGTTTTGAACGGACACATTCACCAGACCATGCAGAAGATCGAGGGCAACATCACGTTTCACACGGCGAATTCCACGGCTTTTCCGCAACCGGAGCCGGGGCAGGCCGATTCTCCGGGTCCTCTGAAAGTGCCGGCTGAAAAACTGCACAGCATGCTGGGCATCACCGACGTGAACTTTGTTCGCGGTAAACACACATTGGCAATCGTGGATTCAACACTTTAAAACTGAGGAGATTTAAGATGCGACATTCGAAAATGCAACAAAGTAAGGCCGTACGAAACCTCGGAACTGTAATTCTTGGAACTGCGGCGATTCTTTCGCTCACGCTCGCGAGCGGCACTTTACGGGCGCGTCCTCTCGGCGGGGCTCAAACGGGGACTCCGACTGCAGCGCAGATGGCGGGCGAGGAAAAATCCGGCGCGAAGGCGGTGACCATCGACAATTTCAGTTTCGGGCCGATGCAGCTCGAGGTGCCGGTGGGCACACAAGTGACATGGATCAATAAGGACGACGTGCCGCATACGGTTGTCAGCGTGGATCACAAATTCAAATCGCGGGCACTTGATACGGACGAGAAGTTTTCGTTCACGTTTCAGGATGCGGGGACGTATGAGTACTTCTGCTCGGTGCATCCGAAGATGACCGGGAAGATTGTGGTGAAGTGAGCCAGCCGTGAATCCATACAACATTCGCGAAGCGCTGCTGGCCAAGCACGCTCAACATGTGGTGTTAATCCACTTTCCTATCGCACTGTGCATGGCCGGCGTGGCTTTTGACTTCACGGCGCGCTGGACGAAGAGCAGCGCACTCGCCGCGGCGGCTTATTACAATTTCACCGTGGCCGCAATTTCGACCGTTCCAGTGGTCGCAACTGGGCTGCTTGCGTGGCACTTCGCACTCGAGGGACAGAAACTGAAGGGAGTATTGCTGCAGCATTTGGTGCTCGGAGTGGCATCGAGTGCGATGATCTGCCTGATCTGGTACGTTCACTTCCGGGCGAGACGCGAGCCGGAGCAAACGCTGCCGTCGTATTGCCTGCCAATGGAGCTCTTCGCTATCGGCCTCGTAGCGATGACTGCGCACTTGGGCGGATATCTGAGCGGCGCCGACCTTCCGAATTAGACACGTATTTCCGTGGGACCGCGCACGTGGGGGGATTCGCGAGGCAACTCAGCTGTTAAAGGGAGTGGCGCGGATTACTTGGTGTAGTCATTCTTCACGACGGCGCCGCCTTTCATTACGAATTTTACGTGTTGGAGCGTGGTGACATCCTGCAATGGGTCGCCGTCTACGGCGATGATGTCGGCCCACTTGCCGGTGTCGATGGTTCCGATTTTGTCCGACCAGCCGAGCAGATCGGCGTCGTTGACGGTCGCGGTTTGAATGGCTTGCAGCGGCGTCATTCCCAAGCTCACGTAGACCGCGAGCTCGTGGGCGTTCAATCCGTGCGGATAAACCGCAGCGTCGGTGCCCATGCCGATTTTCACTCCAGCCGCAATTGCTTTTCGGATGTTGCCCTTCGCCATCTCGGAGACCATCGCCATCTTTTTCTGCGAGAATTCAGGCAAGTTGGCGCGGGCGGCATTTTCGCGCTGCCAGTCGATCAGATAGAGAGTGGGAACCAGGTAGGTGCCGTTCTTCTTTAGTGTGGCAATGGCTTCGTCGTTCATCAAGTGGCCGTGTTCGACTGAGTCGACACCGGCTTCGGAAGCCCAGATCACGCCTTGAGCGCCGTGAGCGTGGGCGGCAACTTTTCTGCCCAGCCTGTGAGCGTCGGCGACGATCGCTTTCATTTCTTCGAGCGTGTACTGCGCCGCGTTTGGATCGTCGCCTTTGGAGAGGACGCCTCCAGTCGCGCAGATTTTGATGACGTCGGCGCCGTACTTGATGATTTCGCGCGTTTTGTGCTGAACGTTTTCGACGCCGTCCGCCGCACCATCGCTCGTTGCGTGATACTCGAAGGGCAAGAAATCGTTATCACAATGGCCGCCGGGGATGCTGAGCGCGGGGCCGCTCGCGAGCATGCGCGGGCCGGGCACGTCTCCTGCATTGATGGCGTCGCGCAGGGCAATGTCGCTATAGCCATGTGCGCCGACGTTGCGCACGGTGGTGATTCCGGCTTCCAAAGTGACTCGGGCGTTGCGGGCGCCGATTAGCGCCTCGCGAGGAACAGAAATCGCCAGGGTTCCGTAGCCGAAACTCGGGTTGAAGGTCAAATGGGTGTGCGCATCGATGAGTCCGGGGAGAACTGTCGCGTGCGAGAGATCAATTACGGTGTCGCCAGGAGAAGTTTTGAGATCGCCGGCAGCGGAGACGCTCACTATTTTTTCTCCTTCGATCACAATCGCTCTGTCCGCGAGGGTGTTGCCGCTCTTTACGTCAAGCAAATGGCCGGCTTTCACGATTACCCGATTCGACGATTGCTGTGCTGCGACTGCGGCGCACAGCATCAGCATCGCGACGATAAATCCGGGCAGCAAACTCCTGAGAGATATTTTCATGGCGTCCTCCTAATCGTCGCGGGCCGGAAGTATTGAACTGCGTGAGGCAATATACCAGTCTTAGAGAGCGATCGCGCTTCGTTCGTTTTGTGATTTTTTTGACGCCACGGATGCAACCGTTGCGGGGAGCGGCGAAGGAGACTAAAATCCGTGACCGCGCGGGGATTGGTGAAAGATTTTGGCGGACGACGGGAGGAACGACGATGAAAAAGGTGAGTTTGCTCGTGGTGGCAGTTTTGTGTTTTCAGGCGCTTGTGTTTGCGCAGAGTTTGTCGCCGGCGGACCGCGCCAGCGGCGTGAAGTTTCTTGAGCAGACGCGAGATGGGGTGATTGAAGCGACGAAGGGGCTGTCGGAGGCGCAATTTAAATTCAAGGCGGCGCCGGATCGCTGGTCGGTGGCCGAGACGCTCGAGCACATTGCGCTCGCGGAGGATTTCATTTTCGGAATTACAACCGACAAAGTGATGAAGGCGCCTGCGGGCGCGCCCGATCGCGATTACAAGAAAACCGACGCGATGGTCCTGGCGATGGTGCCGGACCGCTCGCACAAAGCGCAGGCACCGCCGCCGCTCGTTCCGACCGGAAAGTGGACGCCCGCGGAATCGCTCGATCACTTTTTGAAGAGCCGCGCGAAGACGATCGAATATATGAAGACGACGCCGGATTTGCGCGAGCATGTGGTGACGGAAGATCCGCTCGGGCAGCCTATGGACGGTTACGAATTTCTGCTATTTATTGGCGCGCATAGCGAGCGGCATACGAAGCAGATTTTGGAAGTGAAGGCGGATCCGAATTTTCCAAAGATGTAGAAATCTGTCCTCCGGGGCTGAAAGCCCGTCGACGGCGGGGCGTTTTTCCGCTGGACTAAAAGTCCAGCTTCCCCCTGCTGAAGCAGGGGGCTCCCACCCTGTGGAGTACATTTACGCGCACGGAAGAACGACGAAGAGTGCCGGGCTGAATCCCGGCGCTACAAGTGCTGGAGGGGCGAGCTTGCCGCGATAGTTATTCGTAGGCTTCGAGCGGCTAAGAGCCGGCGAGACGCCGGCGGTACAAGAGGGAATCGGCGCGCCGTGCGAGTGAAACTTTCGCGCGGCGCGCCGAAATCGTTCAGGCGCCAGTTATTTAGGATAAGTCGTCGGAATTACCTGACTGATCCTATGGACGTCCCACGATCCGAGGCCGGTGACGTAATCGTATCCGGGGAGAGCGGTGTACAAGCCGTTCGCACCGATCGTTGCATCATTGAAATACGGGCTGGTCGCGGGAGGACCGCTCGTCGCGAGTTGATAAATCAACGGCGCGGCAAAGCCGAGTTTGTTCTTGTGCGCGCTTTCGATTCTGGCCCATGAACCCATCGACAGCGGCGAAGACAGACTCGTTCCGCCGATGAGCGTGATGGTGCCGTCTACGACTACGTTCGCGGCGCAAATGGCAAGCTCGCTGCCGCCGGCGCACATCGACACATCCGGCACCCCGCGCTGGCCAGCTTCGGCGCTGGGAACGATCGGTAGAGAACCGCCGCCGGTGTAGCTCTGCCAGAAGGGCGCCGTTTCAAAGTAACTGATGCCGCCGCCACCTGCTTCCCATCCAGTTTCAAAATCGTAAGTGAAGTCGGCGTTGGAGAACATATTGGTTCCACCGACGGCGATTACGTACGGCGAGGATGCTGGATAGGCTGTATCCGGAGGCCCGGAGAGAGGCACGCCGTTGGTCGCTTCTGCAGGGCACGCGGAGCCGTTGTCGCCGGCCGACGCAAACGGAGTGATGCCCTGCAACGCCGCTTCCGCGAACATTTCATCGTCCACGAGCATAGAACCGTCAATGTAAGCATCGAATTCGCATTCACCGAAGGACATGTTGAATGCTTTTACTTTGTTCTGAGAGACGGCTTTGCTAATCGCCGTGGCGATGTCGGAATCGGTGAGAGACGTGGCGACATAAAAATACAGATGCGAGACTTGCTGCGCGATTCCGGTGGAAGTCTGGGAATCGAGATCCCACTCATCGGCGCCGCTGGTGTCAGAGCTGGCGATGCCGGCGTTCACAACGGTGACGGGGACTTGCGGCAAATTATATGTTTTCTCGTAGGTGCGGAGATCCGTGACGACTTGCGTGAGATCGCCTTCCGCGACGATGCCGATGGGCGTCGTTGATCCCGTGGAGAAACCTTTCGCGGCGCACGAAGTATTGTCTGAGGGGCAAGCTGCGTCGTAGGCGATTTGATAATCCTGCGGCGTGTAGCTTTCATTGCTTGTGTCTGGCACCGGGCACTCTGGCGGCGAGCAAGGGACGGTCATCGGGCCCAGGGCTGGCTTGGTCAAGAACGTATGCAGGGCCACGACGTTGTTCAGGCCGAGGACGGCGACGGCAATACCCGAGAGCGAAGCGGGAACCTGGGCAGCCGTGGTGTTCAGATACACAGTGGCTCCGTTCGCTGAATACTGTTCGAGAGTCGTATTGAATGCCGCTGATGCGGTGGCGGCCGTTCCGTCTCCTTCGACGAGAAGCTGATTGTCGTCGACGGTGACGTTTGTAAATCCTGCAGATGTTAAGTAGCTCTCAACGGCCTGCACTTGCGCGGGAGTCGCACCGAACTGTGCGACGAATTGCTGCAAGGTGAGCGACGTTCCATAGAGAGCGTTGCCCGGCGTCAGCATGGCTTGAAGGGTTGGTTGAATCTGGTTCGCATTCTCCGCTTGCAGGCCGACGACGATATGGATCGGCGTCGAAGAGGCCAAAGTGCCGAGCGGCGCGGCGTTCTGCAGATATTGAACTGGGAAAGCTTTGGTGGAAGTGGACGCCCAAGATTGGGCGTTGGCTGCTGGCGAGACGCAAAAAACAAGAAGCGCCAACACTGCTAGCGCTTCGACACACTTCGAGCTGGTGTTCAAGACACTTCTCCTTTTATTTTTAGTTTGAATTGAAATAAGGGCCGGGCTCTGTTGCTAGCGGTGTAGCTCTTTGAGGACCCTTTCAAATTCAACTAGCGTCACGCGAGCCAATTGCCATTAGGCAGGAGGCGTGCCAAACCGGTAGGTTGCTAAAACGCTTATTTTTAATGAGGTAGGGTACAAATACAGGGTTTACGGTATTAGTGCTTTTCTACTATTTTTACCGGCGCGCGTAGATTTTTCGGAGTCAGCGTCGTTTTACATCGCGATGAGCATCATTTGAGTTGTGATCGCGTCGCAATGGGTCTGCTTACCGATGCAATCGCCGTGGCGTCTCTAACTGGCGGGCGATGCGCGTGGATCCGATGGTGGCGTTGCGTCACGAGTAGGCTGGCTATCGTGAAAACGAATTTTGCTGAGACGCGAGAAGACTGCGCGAGTCTAGGGCGCTTAGGAATTGTTGCATTCTGCACGAACTTGTTACAGCCGAAAGCGAAGATGACCGGCTGAAAGCCGGGCGCTGCAAGAGGTGAATCGGCGTGCGAGTCGAATACTGGAACTTCCAGCGTGGCTTAACGGAATGACTATCGGGGAGAAGTCTGTCTGGGCGTGAATCGCATTATTGAGAAGATTGGTTTGACGCGTGGGTTGGAGTTTGTGCGCGTGATTTCGGTGCTGGTCCTGGCGCTCTTATTTGTAACGGGCGCGCCGCTCCGCAGCCAGCAGCAGTCTCAGCAGCAACCCCAACAAAAATCCTCGCAGGAAGAACCGCAGCAACAACCTCAGGAACTGCCACAGCAACAGCCGAAGATAGCTGTTGAAGCGAACATGGTGACGGTGTTCGCCAGCGTGCGGGACAAAAAAGGGCAGATCGTTTCAAATTTGACGAAAGACGATTTTTCGATCGATGAAGATGGGCGGGCGGAGGCGATCACTTACTTCGCGCGCGAAAGCGATTTGCCGCTGACTGTCGGCTTGCTGGTGGATACGAGCCTCAGCCAGAGGCGCGTCCTCGGTCAGGAGCGATCCGCGAGCTCGAGTTTCATCGAGCGCACGCTGCGTGAAGACAAGAAAGATCAAGCGTTTCTGATTCACTTCGACTACGAGGTCGAGCTTCTGCAGGATTTCACTTCTTCACGAAAAAAGTTGGAGTCCAAGCTCGACTTGCTGGAAACGCCGGAAATGCAACGCGCGAGCGACGACGGCAGCGGACATCGTCATGGCGGCGGCACGCTGCTCTACGATGCAATTTATCTCGCGTCCAACGACATGATGATGAAACTGCAAGGCCGGAAAGCGGTGATCATTCTTTCCGACGGAGACGACCGGGGCAGCAAGGAAACTCTCGCGAGCGCCATCGAATCGGCGCAGCGCGCGAACACAGTTGTCTATTCGATACTTTTTAAGGACGACGAGCCATTTGGTCAGCGAGGCGGATATGGCGGCGGGGGTTGGGGCGGGCATGGCGGCGGCGGCGGCGGCGGCGGCGGACATCGCTACCCGCAGCAAGAACAGCGTCCTGACGGAAAGAAGATTCTCGAGCGAATCTCGAAGGAAACTGGCGGGCGGCTGTTTGAAGTCTCAAAGAAGCTGACGGTGGATCAGATTTACGATCAATTGGCGCAGGAACTGCGAGCTCAGTACATTCTCGGCTACGTTCCGGACAAATCTCCCAATAGCGCCGACTACCGCAAGATTCATCTGGTGACGAAACAGAAAGATTTGGCCGTGCAGGCCCGTGATGGCTACTACGCAGAACAGCCCGCTTCCGCAGCAGCCAGCCAATAAGCGCAGGGCGAGTCCTTGCGTTCCGAAATTCTCATACTGCAAACCGGGACGTTTCGTTATCCCTTGGAGAAGGATTAGGAAAGAGCGCGCAGATCGCTTCGGAAGCGACTGGGGTTGCCGTTATTGAGACGCGCTTCAACTTCGTGATGGGTTCGTTTCCAAATGGGCACCGCGGCAGCGAGCAAGTTTCTCCCCTTAGCGGTGAGCGTCATTAGCCGGCTGCGGCGGTCAGCGGGGTCGGTTGTCAAGCCGCTTTTATGGAGGAATCGCATGCCGCAACACCCGGTGGTATCAGAGCAAGAATGGTTGGTGGCTCGAAAGGCGCTCCTGCTAAAGGAAAAGGAAGCAACGCACTTACGCGACAAGGTCAACGCCGAGCGGTTAGCTTTGCCCTGGGTCAAAGTTGAGAAAGGGTACGTGTTCGACACGCCCACGGGAAAGAAGACTTTGGCCGAACTATTCGACGGCCGCAGTCAACTCATCGTCTATCACTTCATGCTTGGGCCGGGCTGGGAGGCGGGTTGCCCCGGTTGCTCTTTCTTATCCGATCATGTTGATGGAGCGCTGGCGCATCTCGAACATCACGACGCGACGTGGGTTGCGGTGTCGCGCGCGCCGCTGGCTGAAATCGAGGCGTATAAAACGCGCATGGGTTGGCGATTTCCCTGGGTTTCCGCATTCGGAAGCGACTTTAACTACGACTACCACGTGTCTTTTACCAAGGATGAGATGTCCAGCGGCAAGGCTATCTATAACTTCAGGGAAATACCGGCTCCCGCGAAGCCGGCGGATAGCGAGCAGCCCGGCCTCAGCGCATTTTATAAAGATGAATCCGGTGAGATTTTCCATACGTACTCGAGCTACACCCGCGGCATGGAGGAAGTGATCGGAACGCTGATGATTCTCGATCGCGCGCCGAAGGGACGCAATGAAGAGAAGACTATGGATTTTGTGCGGCGTCATGACGAATACGATCTGAAAGGAAAAGCGGCACGATGAAACTACACACCTATCTCAACTATGGCGGCAACTGCGCGGAAGCCTTCCGCTTCTATGAAAAGCATTTGGGCGGAAAAATCACAATGATGATGACTTACGGCCAACAGGCGGAAACCGCCAAAGCCCATCCTGATCTGCAAAACGATATTCTGCACGCGCGCATGACAATCGGTGGGACGGATATTATGGCGAGCGACACGCCGAAGGATCGTTTTCAACCTATGCGCAGCGTTTATCTTTCGCTGAATGTTGACACCAACGAAGAGGCGGAGCGGATTCATAAGCTGCTTGTGGATGGCGGCGAAATTTTTATGCCCATGCAGGAGACGTTTTTTGCGCGTCGGTTCAGCATGTTGAGAGATAAGTTCGGCACTTCGTGGATGATTATTCACGAACGGCCCGCGCCGTAGAGCGAAGAGTGCCTGGACTTAGGGCGTGCCCATGTTTGATCATTGATGTAGCATTCGGCGAGTAACTGATTGCTGCCGCACAGAAGATCCGCGGGCAGGATGCCCGCGCCACGAACTCGAGCACTTGAGTAGGCCGCAATTCATTCGGATGTGAACCCCTATTTGAAAAATAGTTCGAAACGGGCTCCCATCGGCGTTTTCTTGACCGGTGCGCGTAGGCTCGACTACACTACTTGTTTGATTTTCATCCGCCGAAGCGGACTGGGGAGCTTGATTTGCCGAAACGGACGTTTCAACCGCATGTGCGCCGCCGTCACAAGAAGCATGGGTTCCGCGCACGAATGAAGACCAAGGGCGGCAAGCGAGTTCTTTCGCAGCGCCGCAAAAAGGGGCGCCATAGCCTCACGCGCGTCTGACCAGCCGCGACAGGATTACCCGCGCGCCAACCGGCTCAGCCGGCGCGGCGAGTTTGACGCCGTGTACCGCGAAGGGCGGCGCCGCTCAAGCCAATCGTTCGTAGTTTTCTTCCGCTCCAACGGACGCGAGATCAGCCGGTTTGGTATGAGCGTGAAAAAGGCGCTCGGCGTCGCGGTGGTACGCAACCGGATTCGCAGGCGCATTCGCGAAATTTTGCGCTTGCACCGCCAGGAGATTGCCTCGGGATGGGACATTGTGATTCATCCGCGCGCGTCGGTAGCGAAGGCGGAGTTCGCCTCGCTGGAGAAGGAGCTGCTGCGCACGCTGCCGCCGGCGGCGAGCGCGACCGAGACGTAGCGGCGGGCTTCCGTCCTGCGTTTGTACGTGACCGGTCTACGTTGTCATTGCCGCTGGGAGAAAAAGCGAAGAGTGCCGGGCTTCCCGGCCAGGCCGGGACGCACAAATCGCGGAAGCCGGGCGCTACAATTGCTCAATTGAAAGTTGTACCGAAGCAATCGGGAGTTGCGCGCACTCTACTTCTTTTCGGCGTCTCCTTCTACCGCGTATTTCTTTCACACTTCTTTGGCGGAAGTTGCAAATTTTATCCTTCGTGCTCGGTTTATGCGCAGGAAGCCATCGCGAAGCACGGCGCGCGACGCGGCTCGTGGCTCGCGCTGAGGCGTCTGCTGCGCTGCCGGCCATTCACTAAGGGCGGATTCGATCCGGTTCCCGAAGTTGACGATGCTGAATTTCACTCGGGCCTGCAGACGAAGGAGCCAGCGCGATGAAGGAGCTGTCCGACGAAAAGCGGATGCTCCTCGCATTCGTGCTGATGATTGCGATCTTGGGGATATGGAGCAAGTTCTACAAACCGCCAGTTGTGCCGCCTAAACCGTCGTCCGCTAGTGTCGCGAGTGTTTCGACGGGGAATGCTCCGGGCGCGACGCAGGCCGCTCCGATTGCACCGCCTGCGGGAGCGTTGCAGGCAAGTGATGCGGAAACGATTGTCGTCCAGAGTCCGGTGTATCGCGTCGAACTTTCGAATCGCGGCGCGACTGCGCATAGCTGGAGGCTGCAGAAATATTTTGATGACCAAAATCCGCCAAGGCCGCTTGAACTCGTCAACACGGCCGCGGCGCAGCAATTCGATGCGTGGCCGCTTTCGGTAACACTCGACGATGCGCAATTGGAATCGAAAGCTAACACCGGCCTCTATCAGGTTTCTCCGCAGAGCACTTCATTTCAGGCGCCGGTCGAACTCACGTTTCACTGGAGTGACGGGCACCTGGACGTCGTGAAAAAGCTGAAATTCGACACCAATTACCAAATTGAGCTCGATGCCTCGGCAAGTCTTGATGGCAAGGCGCTCCCAATTGCGGTCGGCTGGCGGGGCGGGTTCGGCGACATCGCGATCGCCAAGCAATCGCAGATCGTCAACGTCTTCTACAGTCAGAATCTGAAATTGAATCTGCTGCAGTACAAGAAGCTCGGCGTTTCGGGCCATTCCGATCAGCGCGCGCTTCAACCAGGGACGCTCGAATTCGCGGGCATCGAAGATCAATTTTTCGCTGCAGCGTTCTTACCGAATACATCGGGCGTCAATTTGTGGGACTGGGTCCAGCAGCGTGACGTCATGCAGGAGGGCAAACCGGCGCAAGAGCCCGAGGCGCAGATTGCGATCGGTTCAACGACGCCGGGCCCGATTAGCTTGCGCATATTTGTTGGGCCGAAAGACCTAAATGTCCTGGGGCAACTGAAGCCGCCGCTTGATGATCTGATTCAATTCGGCTGGTTCGGAATTATCGCCAAGCCGCTTCTTTTCGCCCTGCAATGGACGCACCGATACGTTCCGAACTGGGGCTGGGCCATCGTCGTTCTGACCATCGTCATCAACATTCCGCTGTTTCCGCTGAAGGTGTCGAGCTGGCGCTCGATGAAGAAAATGCAAAAAGTCGCGCCGGAAGTGCAGACTATTCAGAATCGCTACAAGAAATATTCTATGAACGATCCACGCAAGCGGAAAATGAACGAAGAGGTCATGGCTGTCTACAATCGCGAAGGCATCAATCCGTTTGGCAGCTGCCTGCCGATGCTGGTTCAATTTCCGTTTCTTCTGGCGTTCTACCGCATGCTCGGCGGCGTGATCGAGCTGCGGCACGCGCCGTGGTTCGGATGGATTCACGATTTAAGCGTGCACGATCCCTACTATGTTTTGCCGATCGTGATGACGATCACGATGTATCTCATGCAGAAAATGACGCCGATGGCTACGGCTGATCCAGCGCAGCAAAAAATGATGACGTTCATGCCGCTTTTTATGGGCTTCATCTTTATCAACTTGTCGAGCGGGTTGAACCTCTACTACCTCACGAGCAACATTGTTGGAATCGGGCAGCAGTATTACCTCGTCAAGACGCACCCGTTGACGGATAGAGATAATTCGAAAGGCAATAAGAGATGACGGCCTCCGAGGCGAAGGCGGGGGGTGCGGGCGGGACGATGAATTCGAACGTTTTCAAGGACGGAAAGTTCGATCGCGAGAATGCTGCGGCGGAGCTACACAAGTTTTTTGATCTCGTGCTGAATTCGACGCAGCTGAACGTTAAATCTGAAATCACTCTGCCGCCGCTGAAGGATGGCCAGGCTGACAAAGCTCAAATTCTCGTGGATTTACGCGGCGAGGATGAAGCGCTGCTTCTCGAACGCCAGGCCGAGTTGCTCCTGGCTCTCGAGCACATTGCTCTTCGATGGCTGCATTTGCAGCCGGAACATTACGATCTCATCCGTTTCGATTGCGGAGGGTTTCGCGCGCTACGCGTCGAGGAATTGAAACTTTCAGCGAGGGTTGCGGCGCAACGTGTCCGCGAAACGCACGAAGCCTTTCACTTCAATCCCATGCCGGCGCGCGACCGGCGGCTGATTCATCTCGAGCTTACGAGCGCTTCCGGTGTGCGCACAAACAGCGAAGGCGTCGGCGAGCGCCGCCATCTGGTGATCTATCCCACCGAAACGAAGCGCTAGGCGTTTCGCCGGTTTTCGTCATTCCACTTCCAGCGTGTATCCCGCTTTGCCGACGTTGAAGCATTGCGTGCGGCCGATTTGATCGCTGCGGCCTGCGCATTCGTGGATATGCCCGCAAAAAAGATACAGCGGCTGCGCCCGCTCGAGCCACGTACTGAGAGCAGGGCTGCCGCCATGCTGTCCGGGGGCGAATTCGTCGAGCTGAGAATTTTTCGGCGGCACGTGCGCGACGAGATAAAGCGGCGAGAGTCCGTCGAACGCGTCGAGCGCTTCTTGTATTTGATCTTCTGTGTATTCGCCGGGCGTGTTGAATGGCGTGATGTTGCTGTAGCCGAGACCGGCCCAGTTGGTCGAGGCGATTTGGCGCACCTGGCGATGAAAATCCACGAAGCCGAATCGCCGGCACAGATCGCGCATATCTTCATGCGTTTCGTGATTGCCGGGTAAGACCCAGACTTTTTCGCCGAGCGGCGCGAGCACTTCCCCGCAGCGATCGAGAGATTTCTTGAACGTTGAGAGATCGCCCGCAGCGATATAAATGTCAGCCGGCTGGCGCACCACTTTCTCAAGAGCGCGGATATCGCCGTGAATGTCGCTGAAAATGAGAACTTTCATTTTGTCTCGGACTCCGGAGTGTTCTTGTCCGTTCTTCGTGCTCGCAAGCCGGCGGCGCCCTCCGTCCAATCCTCTTCGACGAGTTGGCCATCGGGATTGAGCACGAAGCGAAGGCGGAATGGCGCTGGCAGCTTGGTTCCCGGATCGGTGAAGCGCGAATCGGAAAAGTCGATAACGTGATCATCGCCCATGAGGTGCGAGCGAATTACCGGGAACCGCGCGAACCATAGATAAACGCGCGCAGCCGGAAGGTTTATGGCGTCGGCCATGTAGATATCGTGCGGCGAATCAGCGAGGAATTGAAATACCGGCGGCGCGGAGTCGCGCAAGTCGAATCGCGATTGATAGACACCGTCCGGTGTGCGGATTTTTCCGGCCCAATTGAGAAAGGATGGCGGACTCGGAATTGCGCCAATGCGCACGGCGTCGATGTGGTTCCCGGCGACGAAAGTTTTTACACGAGCGAGAGCCGCGTGATGGGCGACGCCGCACGCCGCGATGTATGCCAGCATGGCAGCAGTTCCCGCGAGGCACCACGTGGTCTCAGAAATCGTGAAGCCAATTCCGCGCGAAAAAGGCAACAGGAATATAGCCGCGAGAACTCCAGCGACCACCGCGAGAATCCAAAATTGGAACGGAAAATTCAATAATTTCGCCAGCGCCCAGCCGCCGAAAGCCGCAAAGTTGAACACGATCCACATCAGCCAGGCGCGCCGCTGCGCGTGTTCCCGATTGCGAAAAATCCAGGCTGCGACCTGGGGCACGAGCACGATCGCCGTGAAAGACAAATCGAGGATGAAGACTAAATCCCACGCCACGCGATCTGAGGAAAATGGATTCCACAGCCTCGTGCCGAAGGACGTTGTGGCATCGAGCAGGATGTGGCTCGCGATGCCGACGGCGTAGATAAGCGTCAACATTCCAAACGAAGGCGCACCCCGACGGCCAAATACGAGCCGCGTCAACCATGCGAGCGCGACCGCAAAAATCGGCAGGCCGACAAACGAGTGCGTGAATCCTCTGTGGAAACGGATAACAGAAAGCGGATCGCGCGAAAACAGCTCGGCGAAGACGTCCACATCCGGGAAAACTGCGCCGAGTACGCATGCAAACGTGGCGATGCGTCCTTCGCGTTTCGTAAAGAAACTTTTTCCGAGGAGAGAGCCGGCAATGCCGTGAGTTATCGGATCCATGCGGGTTCGAATCGAAGAGTGTACATGAGCGACCTGTTCGTCACACCACTTCGATCAAGGGCGAGCGCTTCGGTAGCACAGATCCGATGAACCGGCCATGGACTTGATGCTGCTCGAGCGATTCGAGCAGAGCATTCGCGCGCGATTCTTCAACAGCGATGAGCAGCCCGCCAGAAGTTTGGGGATCATAAAACAAATTTCGGAATTCCTCGGCGACATTTTCTGCGATGACCGCGCAGCCTTCGACGAATTGGCGATTATTTTTCAAGCCGCCGGATAAAAATCCCGCCTGCGAAGCCGCGATGGCGCCGGGCAAATATTCGACGCCCGTGTGATCGAGGCGAAAGGATACGCCGCTTCCGAGCGCCATCTCTCTCGCGTGTCCGAGAATTCCAAAGCCGGTTACGTCGGTCACCGCATGAATTGCAGAATCGCCGGCATTGTTGGTAGAGAGCCCGAACACGGCGCTGAAATCATGCAGCGCATCCGCAGAATTTTTATTCAGGCGGCTCATGGAATCGCTCGCCGCGAGGACGGATTCTTCCGTAGCTCGGCCCTGCTTGAGGGCTGTCGAGATCACGCCCGTGCCGACGGGCTTGGTGAGAATTAGGACATCGCCTGGCCGTGCGCCTACGTTGCGCCAGATTTTGCGCGGATCGATTAGGCCCGTTACGGCATAGCCAAATTTCAGCTCGTCATCGCGAATGGAATGCCCGCCAAGAACCGTGGCGCCCGCTTCGTCCATTTTGGAAAGGCCACCGCGCATAATTTGCTCGAGCAATTCAGGCGCACCGCTAGGAGGAAACGCCACCACGGAAAGCGCCGAAACGGGCCTACCACCCATCGCGTAGACGTCGCTGAGCGCATTTGCTGCGGCGATTTGGCCGAACAAAAAAGGATCGTCCACAATCGGTGTGAAGAAATCAATGGTCTGAACCAAGGCCAGGTCATCGGATACTCGATATACGCCTGCGTCGTCGCTGGTCTCGAAACCGACGAGAACGTTTGGATCGTTCGGCGCCGGCAAACGACGCAGAACAGCTTCAAGCAGGCTGGGGCTGAGCTTCGCGGCGCAACCTGCAGCTTTGGCAGTGGCGGTCAGCTTCACGGCTTCAGTCAACGGCTTCTCCAAGGACGGCCAAAAATAGAAACTCAGCCTTCAAAGTACTCCCGGGATTTAATGCTGCGCTTTGGAGAAAAAACGTACTGCGAACTGCTTCAGCCATCTCAGGGTTGAGTTTGCCCGGCGGAACGAATCGGAATGGTCACGATTTGGTCGGCGGGCGGATCGGAAACCATATGGCATTTGCCCTGAAAAATCGCTCCGGCAGCAATCACCATACAGGGCGCGTAAATATCTCCGTTCACGATGCCTGTGGCCTGGACTTCCACGCGATCTGTTGCGCGAGCGGTACCTTTGAACTTGCCGCCAATCATGACAATTCTAGCTTCCAATTCGCCGTCCACATCGGCCTGCTCCCCCAGAATCAAAATACCGTCAGACGAAAGCCTTCCTGCGACCGTGGCGTTGACGCGGAACGTGCCGGTAGCAATTAGCTCCCCTTGGAGCCGGACTCCCTGTTCGAGGAAGCCAGTCCAATCCTCGCCCTCGCCAGCGCGACGCTCTAGCCATTGCCAAGCCATGGAGCTACCTATGCACCATGAGTGTAGTATTTAGAACCGATTAGGAGGTCGTACAGTCTGGCTAAGTCGCTATCATTGTAGTATTCGAATATTAGCTGGCCTGATTTTCCGTTTGGATTAGTCCTCAGGCTGACGCGTGTTCCGTATTTGCGTTGTAATTCTTCGAGAGCGGCGCGTGCGTTTGGATCTCCGATGGCGCTGACTGCAACGGCATGAGTGCGCGCCTTGCGTGTCGCGAGCTTCTCTAGCTGGCGAACTGTGAGTCCTCCACGCGATGCGCGTTGAGCGTAATCGAGGCGGGCCTTCGAGTCTTCAATCGCGAGTAGCGCCCGGCCGTGTCCTGCTGTGATTTTTCCCTCTTCGATGAGGCCTTGGATCTGCGTTTCGAGATTGAGGAGACGTATCGCATTTGCGATGGTGGCGCGGTCTTTTCCGGTGCGCTCTGCCACCTGCTCCTGAGTCATGTGGAAATCTGAGATCAGTCGCGCAAATGCAGTGGCCTGCTCAATGGGATTTAGATCTTCGCGCTGGAGGTTTTCGACGAGAGTCATTTCAATTGCGATTTCGTCGGCGACTTCGCGGACGATCGCCGGTATGCGCTGCAGAGCTGCGCGCTGTGCCGCGCGCCAGCGGCGCTCGCCGGCGATTAGTTGATAGCGTTTCTCGATTCGGCGAACGAGGAGCGGTTGAATGATTCCCGTTGCCTGGATCGAACGCGCCAATTCTTCGAGGGCGCTTTCGTTGAATCGCGTTCGGGTCTGGAAGGGACTCGGGTCGATTAGATCGATGTCAATGTGCTGAACCGATTCTCCGGCGGGAGCTGCCGGCGCCGGTGTTGGCTCGGCCGTTTGCTCAGGCTCCCGAATGAGCGCACTTAGCCCCCTGCCCAACGCGTTTCGCGGCATTTACGATAACCTCCTGTGCGAGTTGGATGTAGCTCTCGGCGCCTTTACTATGTATGTCGTAGAACATTACCGGTTTTCCGTGGCTTGGGGCCTCGGCGAGCCGCACATTCCGAGGGATAATCGATTCGAAGACTTGAGATCCGAAGAAGCTTCTGAGGTCGGCGGCCACTTGCTTGGAGAGAGTCGTTCGGTCGTCGTACATCGTCAAGAGGATGCCTTCGATGGCGAGCGACGGATTGATTGTGCGGCGGAGTCGCATGAGTGTGTCGAGTAGCTCCGAAACGCCTTCGAGCGCCAGGTACTCGCATTGAATGGGCACAAGGATCGCGTCCGCTGCTGCGAGCGCATTTAACGTTAGGAGATCCAATGACGGTGGGCAATCAATGAGAGTGAAAGCGTACGCGTCTCGAAGTTGATCGGTTAGGGCGCGAAGACGAAATTCACGATTCTCCATGGTGACGAGTTCGACGGCAGCTCCGACTAGATTCTTGTCCGAAGGAATTAGATCCAGGCCCTCAACTTGGGTTTTTAGCACGATTCTTTCGATTGGCTCGTTGAGGATGAGTTGGTGATATAGCGTGCGGCGGGTGGGGTCTTTGGCGAATCCTATCGCCGTGGTCATATTGCCTTGGGGGTCGCAGTCAATGAGAAGCGTGCGTTGCTCGGCGGCCGCCAACGAGGCGCCGAGATTCACTGCTGTCGTCGTCTTTCCAACACCGCCTTTTTGGTTGGCGATGGCGATTACACGCCCCAACTGGTTGTCCCCCAGATTCGTGGCGAATTTAGCAGACTGTTCTTAAGATGCGCAAGATGTTTCACGTGAAACGATTGGTGGCGAGCAAATTTGTTCTACGTGGAACATATTAGCTCGCAATCTTGGGTGATCCGACGAGAATAAAGCGGCCTTTCGTCCGTGGAATAGCGAAGGGAGGATCCCAAGTCCAATTGGGAACGGAGGATGCTTCTTCAACTCCAGTGGCGCCGAGCCACAACAAAGCATGACCGTGGTCGAGGATATCGGTTGCCGTCCACCTGAGTAGGGATGGGATAGCTCCCAGAGCCCGCGCAGAGACAAGATTGAACGGCTTCGTCGAGCTTTCGAGATCTTCGTAGCGAGCACAGATGACATCGGCATCTTCGAGCTCCAATACGTGGATCACTTCCGCCAGAAACACACATTTCCGGACATTCGACTCGATCAACGAGACTCGGAGGCTCGGCACGTACATCTTCAATGCCAGGCCAGGAAAGCCAGCTCCCGAGCCGACGTCGGCGAGCCGACCATCGAGCGATTGGCAGGCTGCAGTCGCTAGGAAGCTCTCTGCGAAGTGGTATTTGACTATTTCTTTGGAAGTTGCGACGGAGGTGAGCGAAATCCGCTCATTCCACTTCAGAAGAAGTTCGATGTATAAGCGGATTTGCTCGCAGAGGAGGTCGGAAGCATTCAAACTGTAGGATTGGAGGATTCCACGTATCGTGGCCGCTGAAAGCATTACGACCTCGGACCACTAGCGCCACCAACAGAAGCAGCGTCTTCGGCAGCTCCTCCAGTGCGCGAGTTGAGCCAAACCGGAGCGAGAAGGCCTGCCGCCAGATCGGCTGCGAAATGAGCGGCCATGGTGGGGATTAAGCTGCCAGTCCAGGCTCGAATTATCGAAAACAGAGCGCCGACGATGAATGTGACGATCAGCCCGCGCCGACCCTGGTAGATATGGGCGATAGAGAAGATTGCGGCCGAGGCAATCACCGCAACGAGCACTGAACCGCCAGAGAAATCCTGAAAGAACTTCTGCGCCCAGCCCCGATAGAGGACCTCTTCGCAAATTGCTACCGTAACGACCAAGGCGAAAAAGGCGAGCCTTTCGGTGGCGTTCTGCGGCATTAATTTCAAAGAGAGCGCGCGGAAAGGACCCTGTCTATCTCTAGGAAGTGATGCAAGACGGCGAATACTTGCCAATTGGTTAGCCGTGATCAATACGGTCAGAACCACCGCCGCCGTAAGAGTGAACCATGGCCGCGGCACAGCAATTCCGAGATCGGCAGGACGATAGCCGTGAACCCGACAGCGCCAAAGAACGAAAAGAGTGGCGAGCCATTGGAACGCAATTGTGGAGGCGTAGAGGACCAGCCGTCTTGGCGTCGAGACTGTTTCTTCTCGAAGTAATTGATTAACACGTATATATCCTCGCCACGGAACGACGACCGCCAGGACGACGAGGACCACGGCGAAATCCCAAGAAATCGCGAATCGCATATCCTCGAATGTAAACACGTTATTCGCGGCCGTTCAAGAGTGTTGCAGTTGACAGCCGATGGGACTCGCCGTATCGTCTCTGTCTCGCGAAAACGAAATGAAAATTCTAGTCATCGGCGGCGGCGGGCGCGAACATGCGATCGTCTGGAAGCTCAAACAGAGTGCGGCGGTCGAGAAGATTTGGTGCGCGCCCGGCAACGGCGGGATTTCCAACGACGCCGAGTGCATCCCAGCGGATCTGAATGACGTTGCCGGTCTGGTCGAGCTAGCTAAGCGTCTCAAACCCGATCTTACGGTGATCGGTCCGGAGCTGCCTCTTGTTCTCGGGCTTGCGGATGAATTGCGCGCACTGGGATTTTCGGTAGTCGGCCCGGGAACGGCCGCTGCACGACTGGAAGGCTCGAAGGTTTTCTCCAAACGATTTATGGAACGCCATGGAATCCGGACGGCACGTCTTTACGGGGTTTTTAAGAATTCTTCGGAAGCGCGAAGGGCCCTTGACGACGTGGCGTGGCCGGTCGTCATTAAGGCCGACGGGCTCTGCGCCGGCAAGGGCGTTCTCGTTACGAACGAGCGGGACGAGGCAGAGCGGTTCATCGTCCGCGCGATGGATAAGGCAGAATTCGGGGGCGGCGGGCGAACGATTCTTATGGAGGAAGGGCTAAAGGGTGACGAGCTTTCGTACATCGTCCTTACGGACGGCGAACGAGTGCTGCCATTTGTGCCGACACGCGATCACAAGCGTGCATTCGATGGCGATCGAGGTCCGAATACGGGCGGAATGGGTGCATTTTCGGACGATTCACTGCTTCCTCCGGCGTTGGAAGCGACGATCAAAGCTGATGTCGTCCAGCCGACAATTCGTGGACTGCAGCGCGACGGCATTTCGTATCGCGGGTTTCTGTATTTTGGTCTGATGATTACGCCTGATGGGCCCAAAGTCCTCGAATATAATTGCAGAATGGGCGATCCGGAGACGCAAGCGATCCTGCTGCGGGCTGATTTCGATTTGGCAGCCGCGCTTTTAGCGGCTTCGAGAGGCGATCTATCGGCCATCAAGCCAGCGTGGAAACGTGGAACCAGCGTCTGCGTAGTTGTTGCAGCAGAGGGATATCCTGAAAGTCTCGTGACCGGCGCCAAGATTGAAGGTCTCGACGTTGCGTCGAGGCTGAACAGCGCCATCATATTTCACGCGGGCACACGACGTGAAGATTCTAACTACTACGTAAGTGGTGGACGAGTTTTAGGTATTTCCGCAGTCGGCCACGACGTTGGTGTTTCCAGGACGATGGTCTACGACACAATTAGTAACATCAATGTCGATGGCATGCAATTTCGGAGCGATATTGGCAGCAGTATAGTGAGGCTTGTATCTTCAGCTACGAACAGCACTTGTTCCTAGTTGGGCGTAACTGAGCGTTGCGCTTTGTGGGAATAATCCAAGCAGATGTGGGGGGAGCCTTGCCATCCAACGATAGCGATTCAAGACCGGCGGTGGGGATCCTCATGGGTTCGGACACGGACTATCCGACCATGGCAGAGGCCGGAAAGACGCTCGAGAAGTTGGGAATTGTTTACGAGATGGAAGTGACGTCGGCGCATAGGTCGCCGGGACGGACGCATGAATACGCTACCTCGGCGGCTAGCCGGGGTTTGAAATGCATCATTGTCGGGGCTGGCGGGGCGGCGCACCTAGCTGGGGTCGTCGCAGCTGTGACGACGCTGCCCGTGATCGGTGTTCCGCTGGCGACGACGCCGCTGAATGGAATGGACTCGCTGCTGGCTGTCGTGCAGATGCCGGCCGGAATCCCGGTGGCAACGATGGCGATTGATAAGGCTGGAGCTATCAACGCGGCGATCCTGGCGGCGCAAATCATCGGACTATCGGACGCCGGCGTGGCAAAGCGACTGACCGAGCATAAACAGGAACTCGCTAAAGGCGTGGCCGAGAAAAACGCTCGGCTTCAAGAGCAGCGTTCGAAATCGGTGAAATAACTTCGCAGCGCCCGCGAACGAAGAAACTAATTCCTCAGATCTTCGGCTTTACGGCTTTTGCAGGGTGGGCGCGTCTGCTGGGCGCTGAAGCGACGGTCGCTGTTCGCCTTGGTCCTCTTTTTGGGCTTTTTCGGCAGGAGGCTTCGGCGGTTTCGGCGGGGCAATAATCCACGCAAAGCCTGTTTCAAAATTAATGACGGCGAGTTGCTCGCGGTTGCCTTGGGCGATTGCTTCAAGAGCAGCTCGTAAGTACGGCAGACCCGAGGCGAGCAAAGTTTTGTCCAGGTCGCCGCGAAGAATGGAATCGGCAACCGCAGCCATCTCCGGCGACGACGATCGGATTTTATCCAGGCGCGAGTCGTGCGTGAGGAGCATGTCGCGAAGCGTGACGGACTTCGCATCCGCCGGGTAATCAAATTCTATAAGAGTGCGCGGCTCTTTTTTCTCCGGGGGCCAGAACTGAACGTACCGCGGCCGGTGGACACGGGTATTCCAAAAATCACCTCGTTCAGGCTCTTGCTCAATCGTATAAGTCAGGAACCAGACCTCGGGGCCGTAACTCTGTACGAAGTCAGCCAAGACAAGTTCGGTAAGCGGTTCGTTGGCAGAAAAGTGGAGTTGGCTATGGATCTGGGATGCGCTCTCGTTGAGACGAATCATCAATCCGAGACCAATTTGCTCAATATCGCTTGCCTTCCGGATGTCCGTGGTGCCGGCAAGATGGGGTTGCTGGCTCGAGAACGGCGCGTCGCCACGGACGTGAGGCAGATCGCTAGCGAGATTGGCGAGTACTTGGCGCGATGACGGAGAAACAAATTCAGAAGCGCCGAGCAGAACGCCGGCGCGGCGAGAGTTGATCGGAACAATCGGCGGCGTCAAACTTCCGGTCTCGATGGAATTCTCGATACTTCCTATAACGATGCCATCCTTGAAAACGCCGACAATCACGCGTCCTGCGGCGAGATCGGCAACGATTTCTTCGATGGGCTTCTCTTCTTGAGGGCGCATGGAAGAAGCGGCGCGCCCATGAAGATGTTCTCCAGCAATAGGCAGTGCGAGAGCGAAGAGAGAGAGCAGTGCGTATTTGAAGCCGTGAGCGGTCATTTGGATTCGCATCGAGAAATTTGACGCGCCTGGCGCCGAAATTTCTTCAGCCTAAGCGAGCGTGCGCGAAGCCGCGAGCTTGGCCTCGAGAGCTTGAATCGCCGTAATAGCCACGACATTGACGATATCTTCCGCCGAGCAGCCACGCGAGAGATCGTTCGCCGGACGAGCGAGGCCTTGCAGAATCGGGCCGAGCGCGACTGCTCCGGCGGCGCGTTCGACGAGCTTATACGCAATATTTCCTGAATCGAGATCGGGAAAGATCAAAACGTTGGCGCGGCCGGCCACCGGCGAACCCGGCGCCTTGAACGCGGCAATGGACGGCACGATAGCGGCGTCGGCCTGCAATTCGCCGTCGATCGATAGCTCCGGCCGGCGAGCGCGTGCAATTCGCAAGGCTTCACGCACTTTGTCAACGCTTGAATGCGCGGCCGAGCCTTTGGTGGATGATGAGAGCAACGCAACGCGGGGCTCAACTTCGAGAAACGCGCGAGCGTTATCGGCCGTGGCGATGGCGATTTCGGCGAGTTCGGAAGCGCTCGGATCGGGTACAACGGCGCAATCGGCGAACAACATGCCGCCGCCTTCGCTGAACGCCGTGCCTTCGCGGGGCGGCACAATCATCAGGAAAAAGCTCGAGAGCAGTTTCGAATCGAGCGCGAGGCCGATGACGTGGAGGGCGGATCGCACCGTGTCTGCCGACGAATTCGCCGCGCCGCCGACCGAGCCATCGGCGTCGCCTGCCGCGACCATTAATTGCGCGAAATAGAGCGGCTTGCGCGCTGTGGTGTCAGCCTCATCGAGCGAGACTCCTTTGGCGCGGCGCCGCTCATAATAAATTTGCGCGTAAGTATCGAGTCGTTGGCTGGAACTCGGATCGATAATCTCCACGCCATCGAGCGCATTTGTTTCGTTCTGTGATTGAGCTTGAATCAGGGATTTGCGGCCAAGCAGCGTCACGCGCGCAATACCCTCGCGAGCAATTTGCGACGCCGCGGCGATTACACGCGCGTCTTCGCCTTCGGGCAGAACGATGCGCTGCGGCATCGTGCGAGCCCGATTGGCGAGTTTCTTAAGGAGTTGCATTCGTCTCCCAAGTTACCACAAATTTTACGCCGGGCGATTCGACGAAGGGCGGGGTTTGTGTGCGACAATCCGGCGGATTCTAGTAAGATTTGAAGTTTCCGGGCGTGGCAGGCTCCGAAACGGGAGGCTCGGGGTTCGGAAAGAAATTGATTGGGTGATGGGAGCGGAGACGAATTGAGATCAACACGCAGCATTCGGCATAATGGCAAACGGCTTTCGGAGATTCTGGAGTCGCACGTACGATTTACGCGCGGCGATGATACTGGAGTGCGTGCCGATTTGAGCGGCGCCGATTTATCGAAGGCCGACCTGAAAGGCGCAAATCTGGCTTACGCGAATCTTCAGGGAGCGAATCTCGAAGGCGCGTCGCTGCGCGAAGCGAAATTGACGTTTGCGGATATCAGCAAGGCGAATCTGAAGGGCGCGGACTTGCGGCGAACCGACTCGACGGAGACAAATTTCAGCGGCGCGAATTTAACGGACGCACAAGTGAATGGAGTCGAGCTTTTCCGCGCCGACTTGAGCGGCGCGATCCTTCGTGGCGCAAACCTCACGGCCGCCAATTTCCGCCTGGCGAACGTGCACGGCGCGGATTTTCACGGCGCCATTCTCACCACAACCGTCCTGCGCGAGACCGATCTCGAAGGCGTGGATCTCTCGGGCCTCGATTTGAGCACGACGCTTATGCCGCGCAATTGGAAATCCACCGCGCAGGGAAAATCCTAAGGAAATCGCGGGCAGCGATCGCGTTAGCGGGTGGTCGAAGCGGTGCTGGCGGAATCTTCCGCCTCGGAGCCGAATCCGCCGCGTGGAGAGGAGGCCGTGCGGCGGCGCGTTTCGATGCCGAGGCGCTTGATTTTTTGATTCAGCGTCGATAGCGGAATCTGAAATCGCTCGGCGGCTTCCGTTTGATTCCAGTTGGTCCTCTCGAGCATATCCACAATGATTCGTCGCTCGACCTCTTCCATAATTTCGAAAAGCGAGTGCGAGGGCGAACTGCCGCGCATGGCGGACTCGCCAGGCATCGGCGGAAGAAACTCAGCGAGCTGGAGGCGAACACCCTTCACGATTTCGCGCGTGCGGACGCTTTCGGGAAGCAAATCCACGTCCATCAATTCCTGTATGGAAAGGACGACCCCGCGTTCGACGACGTTTTCGAGCTCGCGAACATTTCCCGGCCAATCGTAGTCCATCAGCAATTTCATCGCGCCGTTCGTGAATGAGCGCGGCGGCTTGCCGTTCTCCTGGCAATATCTTTCGAGAAAACGTTCAACGAGCAGCGGAACATCTTCTTTGCGCTCGCGCAACGGCGGAAGGTAAAGCGAAATGACATTGAGCCGGTGATAGAGGTCTTCCCGGAATTTTCCCTCGCGAACGAGGCCCATCAAATCTTCGTTCGATGCAGCAAGGATCCGGACGTCCACTTTGATCGTGTCCGTTCCGCCGAGGCGCATGAATTCCCGCTCCTGAATCACGCGGAGGAGCTTCGCCTGCGTTTCCGGCCCGATGGTGCTGATTTCATCGAAGAAAATCGTGCCCTGGTCCGCCACTTCGAAGAGACCCTTCTTCGATGCAACGGCGCTCGTGAATGCACCCTTCACATGGCCAAAGAGCTGCGATTCGAGCAGGTCCACGGGGATCGAGCCGGTATTGACGGGGATGAATGCTTTGTCCGTGCGCGTCGAAGCGGAGTGAATCGCCTTGGCGATCACTTCTTTGCCGGTTCCGCTCTCGCCATTGATGAGGACGGTGGAGCGCGATGGCGCGATCTGCGTGACCAAGTCGAGCAGCGCGAGCATTTTTTCGCTCTTGCCGATAATGTTCGGGAAATTGTAGCGCTGTTTTAGCGCGCGCTTGAGCTGGACGTTCTCTTCGCGCAGACGGCGGCCTTCGATAGCCAGCGAAACCTGCGCAACGAGTTCGTCGTTCGACCAGGGCTTGGTGATGTAATCCTGCGCGCCGCTTTTGAACGCGGCACGCGCCATATCAATCGAGCCGAAGGCGGTAATCAGAATTACGGAAAGATACGGGTCGCGCCGGCGAATCTCGCGCAGCAGATCGAGCCCGTTGCGGTCAGGCAGGCTGACATCGAGGAGGAGCAAATCAAACGGCTGATCTTCAAGTTTTGCGAGGCCGGACGTGGCCGTGTCCGTCAGCGTGACTTGAAAGCCTTCCGAGGTAAGAAGCGCTTCGAGTCCTTCTCTGATTTCTGTTTCGTCGTCAATGACAAGGATCGAACCCTTAGGCATGAACAGCCTTTTGAGCTACCGGGAATTCGAGCCGGAACGACGTGCCCTTTCCCGGCGTCGAGCGGACTTCGATCTTGCCCGCATGTTCTTTGATGATCCCGTAACTTACGGAGAGGCCCAGTCCCGTGCCGCGCCCCGATGACTTGGTGGTGAAGAAGGGATCGAAAATGCGATTGAGCTGTTCGGCGGGAATGCCACCGCCCGTATCCGTCACTTCGATTTCGACCGAACCATTCTGCGCCATCGTCCGAACTTCGAGCATCCCGCCGGTCGGCATGGCGTCGCGCGCGTTCATAAATAGATTGAGGAATACCTGCTGGAGCCGCGTCGTGGAACCAAGGACAGGCGGCAAGTTTTGCTGGAACGCGCGAACGACGTTCACTTTCGACGTGCGCAAGGGATGCTGTACGAGTGTGAGCGTTTCATCGAGGACCGAGTTGATATTGACTTCGACAAATTGCGCCGCACCCGTGCGCGAGAAATTCAGGAGGTTGTTGACGATTTCGCTTGCGCGGAAAGTTTGCTTCACGATCTTGTCGATCGTCTTCTGCTTCGGATCGTCGGCAGGAAATTGCTTGGCAAGCATCTGGATGTAGTTCGAAATCACGGCGAGCGGGGTATTCACTTCATGAGCCACGCCGGCTGCCAGAAGGCCAAGGGAGGTCAATTTCTCGGTTTGCAACGTCTGCTCTTCGAGGTGTACTCGCTGGGTGATGTCGTCCAATAGGATCAGACGTCCGATTCGTGTTCCGGTCTTGCCAACCAGAGGCGCCACGGAGACATTTACAACCGCCAAACGCCCGGCGGGTGTGCGGAGATGAAACTTGTAGATGCCGCTTACGCGGTCATCGCTCGCATGCGAGACCAACTCGGCGACGAGATCCGACGGAAGGACCTCCTCCAGCCGCCGCGCGATGGCCTGGCTCCGGCGAATATCGAGCAGCCTGACGAGCTGCGGATTCCACGATTCGATGCGATCGTCGAGATCGACGGTCAGCACGCCGATGTTCAGCGACTCGACAATGTTCTCGCTGAAATCTTTCAAGCGCTCGATTTGCGTGGCTTTTTGCTCGAGGGAATTATAGAGGCGCGCATTCTCGACGGCGATTCCGACGTAATTGCCGATGGTGAGAAGCAATTCGAGGTCGTCGCTGGTGAGGTAATCGCCGTCCACGGTCTTGCCGAGGCCGAGGATGGCGGCTGTCCGGTCATGGATGCGGCATGCGATGAAATAGTTCAGATCGAGCTGATCGAGCGTGCGCCGCACGGAATCCGTCTCCGCGACGGCCGCGCGAGCGGATTCGAAGAAGAGGCATCCATTCGTTTGAAACTGCGGGCGGTCCGCATCGAGGAAGCTCAGATCAAGAGGCCCTTCCGCATTCACGCCTATCGTGCGCGACATCACGAAGGATCCGGGCTGGGCCGGCTCTTCGAGGAAAATCGCAAGGCGATCGACGAGAAGCGTCTGCGAAATGCGGTCAAGGACGGAGCCGAGCAAGGGCTCCAGCCGAACTTCATTCGTCAGCGTGGCTCCGAATTCAATCAACGTGCGGCGATAGTCCAGCCGATCGCGATAGAAGAAATGGTCGAGCCGGACCTGCGTCCAGTCGCGCACAGGCTCGAAGAGAAACGCGGCAATCACGATCGCCACTACCACGCCTACAGGCCCCGTCGTCCACGTCGAGTGGAAGAATTCGCCGATCAGCGCGACGGTGGAAAAATAAATAGCGACCACCGCGGCCGTCGCGAACGTATAGGCGAGACCGCGCTTAAAGATAATATCCACGTCCATCAGCCGGTAGCGGACGATGGCGTAGCCGAAGCAAAGCGGAATCAACGCCAGGGAGAAAACCGACAGCTTCATCCACGGCTTGGGAACGACACCGAAGAAGTACGGAACGATGTAACACAGGAAGAATGGCGCGATTCCAGCGATGGTCCCGCCGGTCACCCACTTCAGTTGCTGGCGAAGAATTGCGGTGGCGGAGCGCCGGTAGCTCAGCGCAAAAATCAACGCTGCCGCGAGGAAGTAGACGCCGAGGTAAGCCAGTTCGATGCGATCCAAAACCATTCGAGATCCGATCGGCGAAAAAACGTCAATCAGATCAGCCGCGACAAGCGCATGGAGCGCGAGCAGGAGAGCCGGGATACTATAGATGGCGAGAATCTTCGAGCGCACGGGGCCGCGACGCTCGGGGAAAACCACCGCGAAATGGACGAGCAGGGCGGGCTGAAGCAGCCACGCGACAACGTTTCCCCAATAAATCATCCAGTCGAATGGATTCAGCTTGCCGCTGTAGTGGAAGCTGTAAAAAATGAACGATACCAGGCAGAAAAGATAGAAATGCACAGCTCGCGGCGCGTTCCAGCGGCGCGCGAAGATAAACAATCCAATGAAGAGATAGAAAAGCGCGGTGATGCGAAGGTAGTTTTCAAGCGACGACGGATTGTCGGCGTGTGCCGTAATCAGCTTCGTATCAAACGTCGCGTTCCCGCGCTCGATTTTATACGTTAGCTCGGTCCACTCACCCGCGCGAAAGAGCACTTGCGTGACTTGCGTGGCGCGGTGGATTGGAGTTCCGCGCACGCTTTCGACATAGTCACCGGTCCGAATTCCGCTTTTGTCCGCAGGAGAACCCGGAGCGACATGCCAAGCTTGAACGCCCGAAGGGGAGTCGAGCCAGGTGACGCCGTCGTCAGGCGCAGGGAAGACTTCGCGTTGCTTGAAATTAAGGGCGGCAAAAACGACTGCAGCGACGGTCAGGATGGCCAGTGCCACCGCTCCAACACGCATTCGAAGCCCGTCGTTCATAGGGCGCGTTCACACACAGACATCCACAAGAACTGTTTGCACGTAGACTTCCAGAGATGGGAGGTTGAACCACGAAACATCTCCCAACCTGACATAGACTTAAAGGCGTCCTGACGGGTCGCAATCCGTAAGATATGGCTTTTGGGAGGCACGTTTCCAATTCCGGTACTAGTTCTTGAGCGGACTCAGAACTGGAAACTGACGCCGCCACGGAATGACCGGTACGACGGAACGAGGATGACCTGGCCGTCTTGTGTCTGCAGAGGGACGTATCCCTGAGCCAGGAGGTTACCGAAATCAGCCATCGCGACCGCATGCCCTGGGATGAACTTCGGGAGAGGCTGGCGGAGAATCACGCTCAGGTAGGGATCGACGCTGTACATCGCTTCGCCATAGGCATCCTGGCGCGACACGACTTGTCCATCAATCCATTTGTAGCCGACCGTGAGTTGTGTTCCGATATGCGGCAACTGGGCGCAGGCGCGCACGGCGAGGCTGGCACGATTCTGCGTTCGCAGAACATCGCGCAAAGATTCCGACGGATTGTCGACAATATTCGGCACCAGCGCGCCCGCCCATGCATATATGACGGCGGCGTTGATTAAGTCCGTAATCTTCTGCTCGTAGGCGATTCTCGCGCCCCACGACGATGACGCACCTGCGTCGTACGCGAACGCGTCCGAATAAAAATCCTGGAGGAAATCGGAAGTGGTTTCGTTGCCGCGCCCAATTACTGCCGTGTCGTTCGAATGGTCGTGAAAGACGGCCGCGGTGAAGCTCGCCTTCGGACTCAGAGTGTGCTCGATGGCAATCTCTTCGTGGAGATCATCCGCAAGCACGGAATGATTGTTGCGGACCAGCAGAGTTGGGAAGGCATCGAGATTCATAAGCGCAGATTCGAGAACGCCCGACGACGGATCGGAATCTTTCCACGGGTGGCTCGAGATCGTTGCGCTGGCAATCCAGTTCTGGGAAACCTGATAGGCAATCTCGCCGCGCGGACGAATGCTGGACGTGGTGCCCTCGAATCCAGCCATCAGAAATTCACCGCCGTAACGAATGTGAATGCGATCGCCGAGCTGCAATTGATCGTCGTGGGTAAGACGGGTGCCACGAAATGCCGGACTATCTGTTCCAAGTTCTGATTCGCGAATGACGAGCGTGGAGACCGAACCCGTATGAGGGTTGCCGCTCGGGAGCCACTCCGCAACGAATCCGCCGCTCGCTGAAGCGCTGTCGTATCCAAACTCACCGGCGAAAACAATATGCCCGCGCGCACCAAGATTCTCGTCGTACGCAAAGGCTGTTGCCGGCGCGTCGGGAACGTTCGAGATGGAGCCAGGGTGCAGCCCTCCACTGGTTAACTCAAAAAGGCTGCGCGCTTCTTTCTGACGCGCAATTTCTGGACCTACTGATTGTCCCGCGAGAAGCACCTCGCCCTGGTCGTCCCAACGCAAAATCGGCCGGGTCGAAGCAGATGTGCGCAGAACCCAAGTCCACTCATCCGGAGGCGCGTCTTGGTCTGTCGCTTTACGGAATTTGTCGAGCGACGCGAAGATCAAGCCCAATTCGATCTGAAGCTGCGTAATCTGCTGATCCTTGACGTGAACATGCTGTTCGATCGCAGGGAGAAAGCCGGCGAGAGTCGCGCGGATCGAATAGAAGCCGGTTGCAAGACCTTCGGTGGAGAACAGCCCGCGATCGTTCGTCAGAAGCTGCAACGGAGTGGCGTTCGCGAGCTGCTCGGAGACGATGAAGACGCTCGCGCCCATCTGAGGCGCCCCATGCGGATCTACGACCACGCCGGTAATTTTGCCAGGCTGCCCCGCTGCGGCGAGAGGCAATGCCGCGAAACTGGCGAGAGCCAGCACCGTCAACGTGCGAATCATCTTCAAAGTCACGATGGGTCACCTCCCCGGTTCATTGGGTGGGAGCTTTCACCGTAAAATCCGCTGTCGGAGTGATCGTCTCCTTCGACAGATTGTCCGTTACTTGAACTTCTAATTTGTATTTGCCGGGAGCCAGCGCGCCTAGCGTGAGCGCTTTTTCGAGCGTGAGCTCTTCGCCGCGCTCGCCGAGCTGGTCGCCCGATTCGTTCATTTTCAGAACCGGCGTGGGGTCTTTCTCTTTCATTACGCGATATTCCACGGCCGCATCCGGCTTGTGAGTCTTGTCGTCAACCTTCAGGTTATACACCTGAAGAAAGATTCCGAGGTGCTCGTTCGACGCGAAGGTGGAATCCATTTTCGGGCGAACCTTGACGTCGCCGAGGACGAATTGACCGAGGCCGATGTCGTGCGCCGAAACGCGTTGAATCTGGTCCGCTAGAATCAGCGAACTCGAAGACAATTTTTCGTCCTCATAATGAGGCACGCCGAGACGCGTGTTCACCACGCCGACGTTTCCGCTGTTCACGTCTTTCAGCACGATATCCAGGCGATAAAGTCCCGGGCTAAGAGGCACGGCCTTTTGATAGATCGAATGGTTCTTTAAGGACTGTTGCAGGAGGGCGCTCGGAACGTCCTGCTTGATAGTGTCCTCGAACGTCTGGACGATTCGGCCGCTCAGCGTCGTGATCCGCGCAAAGAGGTTCATCGTCGCGGATTGGACGCCTTCTTTCTCCTGGAAACTCATCTGGCGGTTAGGGATTTGAATCGAAATCGGAACCAGAACAGTGTCGCTGGTGATTCGCAGGAAGTCGAACCGGTAGTCGAACGAAACCTGGTTTCGGACCAAGCGCGACGTCACCACCGCCTCCAGATCCTTGAATTTCACTGGAGGAGCCTGCTGGATCTTCGCGTACAGTTCAAGACGCGTAAATTCTTCGTAGCTTTCCGGCTGTCCGCCGAGCGGCTGCGCCATGTGCGTGCCGTCCGTGTTGTCGAATCGCGACGTCTTCGAAGCAAGGCCCATGGATTCCATCATCGTCAGGCCGGCGCCGGGCACATATAACAGGGCGTCTTTTTCGCTCGGGTCCATCGTAAGATGGAATTCTCCCGTCATCGTTGGGTCGACAAATTCTAAATTGACGTCATTGCCGATGCCTTCGAGATAGCGGTAACGCCAATCCTCGAACGGGTAGGTTGACGTCTCGCCGCCGCCTTCTTGAGCCGGCCGCTCGTAAGAACCGCCTGACGGATGCGATTCGACTTCGTCCGGCGGGCCCCACATGATGTAAATCCGGCCGCGATCAGTCTTCCATCCGGGTATTCCGGAGGCGTAATGCTCGTTAGTGTATGCGATCCGGCGATAGTGTTCCTCTTTGAACGTGTTCTCCGGCGAATCTGGATCGGGATTGCGCCTCAGCCAGAAATTCTCGATGAATTGCTCGCGCTCTTCGTTTGTTGACAGTCTCAAGAACGAGCCACGTTCTTCCGGCGTGATGATGTAAACAACGTCTTCCTCGAGCCATTTCTTGTAGGGAGACGCCAATTCCTTCTCGAGAGCGCGCTCACGCCTTTTCCGGTCTTTATCGACCTGTTTGGCGGGTGTTTGCGTTTTGTCGTCAGTAGAAGCTTGAGCAGGAGCTTGCTTGTTGTCGGTTTGATCGGATTGAGCAGAGATCGACTGAGTAGGAATGGCCAAGCCCAAGATTACGAAAGGAAATAAGAGGTACCTAAAACCGGTGGTCATGAAGACACCTATACCCCGAAATCATTCGAATTCTATCCTGTCCGCGGGGACAGGTCAATTAGTCATTCCCATTGGGAATCCCCGTACCAAATCAGAATCCCTCAGGCTGGACAAGGTTGCCTCGATAGGCCCGTCCAGTAAGCTCTCTTGTGCACAACCCTTTTCGGGCGGGACGAAACGAACTACAATGGGGTGAATTAAATCCGGGGAATCAGAGATTTTTTCAGAGCGCCCTTCGGTCTCGTTTCGCCCCTCCTTTGCTTGTTATTGCTCGCAGGGAGGCCCGCGAGAAACAATTTGGCTTCGGGAATCGTATTTAAATAAGCCACTCGGGTGCGCCGGCGTCTAAGGGATAGGCATCTTCTGAGGGAACTTTTATATGACATCGGGGAAGAAAATCGCGATCGGAGTGGGCGTGGCGGTGGTTTTGGGTGTAATTCTGTGGGCCAGCATTTACCAAGCGAATAAGGACGTTACCGCAGTCCAAACGGGAACCACGAAGCGTGGGGATTTGACGTCCGTGGTGACAGCATCCGGTGAGGTCCGGCCGCTCACTTACTCGAACATTCTTGGCGAAGGAATCGGCAAAATAACCCAAATCGTGGTTAAAGAAGGCGACCACGTTCATAAAGGCGATGTTCTCTTGAAGCTGGAAAGCATTCAGCCAGCCGCCGACGTGGATGCGCAGCAGGCCGGTATTGAATCCGCAGAATCTGCTGTGCAAGCTTCCGAGGCAAATTTCAAGTCGTCTCAGGCGACGGTCGCCCAGCGCCAGGCCGATCTTGAAAAGGCCAAGTTCGACTGGGAACGCAGCCAAAAACTCTACCAGGAGCAACTAATTTCGAAACAGGACTACGACGGGCAGAAGGCGGCCTTCGATGGCGCCAGCGCCGGAGTTGACGCTTCCAAAGCGCAACTCGCACAGAGCCGCGCGACGCTCGAAGAAGCGCGCCACGGTCTCGATCAGACCCGTGCGGTCTTAGTCCACGAAAAAGACGTTTTGCGCAAGACGACATACACCGCGCCGATTGACGGCATCGTGAGCTACATCGCCGTCCGCGTCGGAGAAAACGTCGTCCCCGGAATTCAGAACGCCACAGGCAGCTACTTGATGACGATCTCGGACATGTCCGTCGTCACCGCTGAAGTAAAGGTGGACGAAACCGATATCGTGAATGTGCGCAATGCTGAAGAAGCGGACATCAAGATTGACGCGATTCCCGGAAAGACATTCACCGGCCACGTTACCGAAGTCGGCGATCAAGCCATCCTGCGCTCTTCGGGGCTCGCCACGACGCAGACCACGGCGAATACGCAGGAGGCGCGCGATTTCAAGGTGGTAGTAAGGCTTGAGAATCCGCCGGATAATTTGCGCCCGGGTCTCTCCGTCACGGCGACGATCAAAACCGCATCCAAGAATGGTGTGCTGACAATTCCGATCCAGGCGTTGGCCATGCGCTCGAAGCGCGCTCTTGACGAAGCCGCGCTAAAATCCAAGGGTGATTCCAGCGTGACGCTCGCCGCCACACGGCCGGACAATTCCGCGGCAGCCGATAAGCAGGACATACAGGGCGTTTTCGTGCTCCGCGGCAAGAAAGCGGAATTTGTGCCCGTGCAGACGGGAATCAGCGGTGTCACCGAGATTGAAATCGTCAGCGGACTGAAGGAAGGCGATCAGATCGTCACCGGAAGCTACAAGGCGCTTCGCACGCTGCGCCCCGGCGCCAACGTGAAGGTTGATAATTCCGAACCGAAGCGCGATGAACAGCAAAACAGTTAGCCGCGAAGCACTCGAGGAGACAATTTCTCATGCCCGTTGAAGCAGCCGCGGCACTATCGTTCCGGCAGGATCTGATTGATACCGGAATTGTTATCCACACCGAGGATCTCTGGAAGACCTACGAGATGGGATCGGAGCAGGTGCACGCTCTTCGCGGCATCACGATCGAAATCCGCAAAGGCGAGTATGTCGCCATCATGGGCCCCTCAGGCTCCGGGAAATCTACGCTGATGAATCTTATCGGGTGCCTCGATACGTCATCGAGTGGGCGCTACTATCTTGCCGGGCGGCTGGTGAGCGAGTTGGACGACGACGAGCTCGCCTACATCCGTAACAAGGAGATCGGCTTCGTGTTTCAGACGTTCAATCTACTTCCACGCGCGACTTCGCTCCACAACGTCGAGCTGCCCCTGATTTACAACGGCACACCCTCCGAAGAGCGGCTCGTGCGCGCGAAGCAGGCGCTCGCGCAAGTGGACCTTACCGACAGAATGATGCACCGCCCGAATGAGCTTTCCGGCGGCCAGCGGCAGCGCGTCGCAGTGGCGCGCGCTCTGGTGAATCGTCCTTCGATCCTTCTCGCCGATGAGCCCACCGGCAACCTCGATTCGCAGACCGGCGAGGAAATCATGGCGCTCTTCGCGAGACTTCACGAGCAGGGCAACACCATCATTCTCGTCACCCACGAATCCGACATCGCGCGCCACGCCGATCGCGTGATCCGCGTCCGCGACGGCAAAATCGAGCGCGACGAACCCTCCAAGTAGCGCTTCGCATCGCAACATCTGCCACGTCGCACTCTCGATTTTCCATCCCGCGTGCGTTTCTTCATTCGCTTGACATCCCGCGGCCAAAAGTGATTTTGTAGCGCGTCGTTGAGCTTCCTGCAGCGCTTCTTCGGGGCGGAATTGGCCTGCGCCACAGTTTCTTGGAGGATTCATCGTGACCAAACGAATCATTCTTGGCGGTCTTGTCGGTGCGGTGCTTGTTTTCGTGGTCAGTTCCATCTGGCACCTCGCGGGTAACCTCGGCCAGATCGGCATCAAGAACATGCCGGGCGGCGGCGGCGTCGAGACGGCAATGCGCGCTTCGATTCACGATCCGGGATTTTATTTCTTTCCTCCCGCGCCGCCTATGTCGGGCCAGTCGAAGGAGCAGTCTGCCGCCGTGCAGACGGCTTATCTCCAGGCATACGAGCAAGGCCCGACAGGAATACTCATCTATAGCCCCGGCGGAACTGAGCTTCAGTTTGGCAAGCTATTGCTGAACCAATTTTTGATGAACGTTGTCGCCGGACTTCTCATCGCGTGGATTCTCGGCATCGGCGCCGGCTCGACAACGTTCGGCAGCCGGGTGCTGATCGTCTTGCTCATTAGCATCACCGCCGGCGTGGTCTACGATTTGCCCTACTGGAATTGGTACGGATTCCCGATGAACTATACGATCGCGCACATTTCAAGCTGGGTGGTTAGCTGGGGTGTCGCGGGCCTCGGCATGGCCGCGATCGTGAAGCGCTGAGCTCGCTAGCGCGAGAAGAAATTGCGCGCGAGGAACCAGACGTTGGCGGGGCGCTCGGCCAGGCGGCGCATGTACCACGGGAACCAATATTTGCCGTAGGCCACCAGGACAATCGAACGGCATCCTTCGGCCGCGAGGCGCAATTGCTCCGCGCGTTGGATTCCGTAGAGCATTTGAAACTCGAGTTGATTCTTTGCGAGTCCATTGGCTGCGGCCCACTGCTGAATGCGCGCGATGAGCCGCGTGTCGTGCGTCGCGATGGCAGCGCGCAATTCGACGCGGTGCGCGTCTTCGCCAAGCAGCGTTTGCGCGATTCGAAAATAATTCTCATCCACATCGCGTTTGTGCGGGAAGGCAACTTCTGGCGACTCGCTGTAAGCGCCCTTCACCAGTCGAATCGCGCCGCCTAGCGGTAGCAACTTCCGCACATCCTCTTCGGTTCGCCGCAGGTAGGACTGCACGCACACGCCGACATTCGCTCCAGCTTCTCGCGCGCGGCGGTAGATTTCGAGCGTCGCATCCACGTAGCTGCTCTGCTCCATGTCAATCCAAACAGTTTTTCCCGTGGGTGAGATCGCAATCAGGCGCGAGAGATTTGCAAAGCAAAATTCCTTGTCGCGATCGAGGCCGAGATGCGTGAGTTTGACGGAAATTTCGGCGGGAATGCGCTGCACCCAAATCTTCCCCAGGACATCCGTGTACTGTGAAGTTTCGGCTTCCGCTTCCGCGCGATCGGCAACGTTTTCGCCGAGCGCCGTGAGCACAGCGCCGATACCTTTGGCTTGCAGCTCGCGTACCGCGCGAAATGCATCTTCGGCCGACTCGCCGGGCATGAAACGCGCGACTCCGCGCTTGACGAACGAATACTGCGGCGCGCGCTCGCGGAGCCAGCGGTTTTGCGCCGCTTGAAGGAGCAGCGTTCGCGCCCAACTCATCGGCGATTTTCTCTCAATGGATTTCTATTGCGGCGAGCTGAGCACGCGGATGTAGTGATAGTAGAAATCGACGCCTTCATAAAATGAAGCGACCGGAAGGCGCTCGTCGCGGCCGTGCGAACGGTCGTCGTTGATATCGATGAAGACGCCCGGAACGCCGTACGTCGGCATGCCGAATCCGCGGGTGATCGCGCCATCGCTTGCTCCCGCATCCATCACGGGTACCACCGGAACTCCGGGCCACATTTGCCCGGCCACGCGTTGAATCGCGTCCATCACGTCCGGCCGCAATGGCGATGGAGGATTGGGGTGGCTTGAACCGCCGAGAACGGTCGAGGGTGTGATCGTAATTTTCGGATCGGCCATGATCTGCGCAAGCGTCTGCTGAATTTCTTCGGGTGAATGCCCGGGCAGGATGCGGCAATTCACGTTAGCACGCGCCGTGCCCGCGAGAGCATTGTTTGCGTGGCCGGCTTCCACGCGCGTGGCGACGCAGGTGGTGCGCATGCGCGAATTGTAATAAGGCACCTGCGAGAGACGCTTGATTGCATCCCTGTTGGGCGGCGTCTCGAGAATCGCCTTCAGATCCGCGCCCGTCGTGCCGCCGACGATGTCCGCTTCGCGGGCGAAATATCCGCGCGTCACGTCATTGAGCTCGAATGGGAATTGAGTGCGCTCGAGGCGCAGAAGGCCGCCGGCGAGCTCGTAAATCGCATTGTCGGGCCGGGGCAGCGAGCTGTGCCCGCCGGGATTTTCCACTTTTGCATCATAGTCCTGGTAAAGTTTCTCGCTCGCCTGAATTCCCACCGCGAGCTTTTTACCTTTGTCCATTTCGAAATCGCCGGCGTCGGGATTGATAACGAATTCCGCGTCGATCAATTCACGATGATTGTTCAGCAGCCAGTCCACACCGTTGAAATTGCCGCCTTCTTCGTCGGCGGTCAGCGCGAGAATCAAATCGCGATCGGGGCGGTAGCCTTCTTTTTTCATGCGGATGAACGTGGTGACGAGAAGCGCGTCGCCTTCCTTGATGTCTTCGGTGCCGCGGCCGTAGAAGTAACCGTCCTTTTCGATGAACTGGAACGGATCCATGCTCCAGTCTTCGCGGTGCGCTTCGACCACATCGAGATGGCAGATGAAGAGGATCGGCTTGCGCGCGCCGGTGCCGTGAATCCGCGCGACGAGATTGCCCTTGCGCGGATTTGGCCCGAGCACCTGAACGTCGTCGCCGGTAAATCCCGCGCCGCGCAGCCATGCCGCCATCGCCTCAGCGGCGACGGTCGTGCTGCCCACCGAATCTGTAGTGTTGATCTCGATAAGCTGTTTGAAAATATCGTGCGCCATCTGCCGCGTGGATGAATCCGCCTGCGCGCCCAAGGTGCGTGCGCCGAGCATCAATCCACTGGCTAGGCTCGTTGCAAAAAGTCCGAGAAGAACAAATTTCATCTTCATATTTTTCGGGCGATTTTAATTTGTCGTGCCGCAAGAATGTATCAAAGAGACCCACTTGCCGCTACCTGGCGTCGAGCGCTTCCCGTCGGATTGAGAATAAACCCGGTCCCTAAAATGCTTGCGAGTTTTGCTATTTTGCCGCCGCGACGCACTCAATTTCGATGCGCGCGCCGAGCGCCAGGCCGGTGGCGGCGAACGCGCTGCGTGCGGGCATGCGATTTTTTTTGAAAAAGGCGGCGTAGACTGTGTTCATCGCTTCCCATTCGCTCATATCCGCGAGCATCACGGTGCATTTGACCACGTGTTCGAGCGATGACCCGTTGCGTTTCAGAATCGCGCTGATATTTTCGAGTGCGCGGTGGGTTTCAGCGAGGACGCCGCCGGGCGCGAGCTTCAGATTTTCATCCGTGCCAAGCTGGCCCGACACGTAAATCAAATTCCCAACGCGTACGGCATCGCTAAAAGGCAGCGGGACAGGCTTAGGCGTGCTGAAGTATTCCAGCCGCTGACTTGAGCGGCCGTTCGCACCGGATTTTCGAGGTCGCCGCGCCGTTTTGCTCTTCCGCTTCTTCGTCGCTGCCATGTTCCCTCCGCCGCGCGATTCGCCGCGTTCGCGTTGCCGAATTTCTCCGCCTGGCCTAAAAACCGAGCCACGTTAGCACAGCGAGGGTAGGGGTCTGCAATTGGTACCTCGCCTTTGACCCTTGCTGTAACTTTTTGGCAAGTCGTGGATACCTATTACGAGAGCGCACCTTCCTGGCAAAGAATCGGAATTTCGTCGATTAGCCGGTGCGCTCGGCTCCAGTCGTGACGAGGTCATATGACGAGAATCGCGGCGCCGAGACTCAACCCTTCAACCGAAAAGCCAATCGCTCCGTGGTGGCATACGGCACTGCTCGTCGCATTGTTCTTAGGCCTAACGGTGAGTGGGGTGCTTTTCCAGCGACACGCGCGCTCGCAAGGCGGCACGTTGCCGCAGCAAACGAATGTAATTCCGCTGTATCTTTCGCTCATCGCCGCGGAGTGGGGGCTCTTTATTTTCGTGTGGAGGACCGGCCTGAAAAGGACGGGAACAAAACTTCGTGATCTGATCGGCGGGCGATGGAACAGTGCGAAAGACGTTCTGCTCGACGCGGGTCTGGCACTCGGAATCTGGGCGATTTGGGAGCTTTTCGAGCACGCATGGACGCACTGGATAGGGCACGAGCATGCTGTCTCGATCCAGCCGTTGCTGCCGCAACGATTCCTTGAAATCCTGCTGTGGATCGGCGTATCCATCAGCGCGGGGATTTGCGAAGAATTGGTCTTTCGCGGCTATTTCCAGAAGCAATTCGAAGTATTCACGCATAGCCGATGGATTGCACTGTTTCTGCAGGCCGCGCTGTTCGGGATCTCTCATGGGTATCAAGGAATCGAAGCGTGCGTGAAGATTGCCATCTTTGGCGCGATGTTTGGATTGCTCGCCATCTGGCGCAACAGCCTGCGCCCCGGCATGATGGCGCATGCATGGTCAGACATTTTGAGCGGCATCTTCGGAATCTAATGGCGCATAACGCAAAATCGGTGCTCGGCGTGACCTCTTGCGCGGTTGAGAATATCCGCGCCGAGGTGGCTGGATGACCGACTTCGGAGAGCTTTACAAAAAATACGCGCCGGATGTCTACCGATTTGCGCTGTATCTTTCGGGCGAGAAGAGCGAAGCGGAGGACATCACGTCGGAAACATTTGTGCGGGCGTGGACTTCGCCGGAAGCGATCCAAGTGGCGACGGTGAAAGCGTATCTCTTCACGATTGCGCGGAATCTCTACCGGCATGGTTGGCGGAAGAAATCGCGAAACGTCGCGCTGAACGACGAGATGCGCGATCCGGCGGCGAGCCCCGAGGAGCTCGCGGGAATCAGTGCGGAGTTGCGCGCCGTGCTCGCGGGCCTGCAGGAATTGCCGGAAGAGGATCGTGCAGCGCTGTTAATGCGGGCTAACGAAGGACTATCGTACGAAGAGATCTCGCAAGCGCTGGGACTCTCGCTGGCATCGGTGAAGGTGAAAATTCATAGGGCACGGCTGGTGCTGCTGAAGATTCGGGACACATAGGAGAAGATAAAATGACGGTGACACGCGACGTGATCTTGGACTTGCTGCCGGTCTATCTTTCGGGCGAAGCGAGCGCGGCGACGAAAGAACTGGTGGAGAATTACATGAAGCAGGACCCCGAGCTCGCACAGAAGCTGCGGAGCCAATGGGTGGAGAACTTGAACAAAGCCACTCCCGCGACGCTGCCGCCGGAGCTGGAGCTAAAGGCATTTCGCCGAACGAAGAGTCTGCTGGGCTGGCAGAAATGGCTGCTGGGATTCGCGATCTTCTTCACGTCCATTTCCGCGAGCTTCGAAATTTCCACAACCGGCGCGCATATCAACGAATTTCATTTCTTGCTGCAGAGCGCGCCGATGGAGATGGGCGTGTGCGTGGTGCTCGCAATCGCGTTTTGGACAGGTTATCTCTTGCTGCGGAGACGGCTGAGATCGACGGTGGCGTGAACCTTTTCCTCTAGGCAAAGTTCAATAGCTTCACGGATATTGAAAAGGGCCTCTTCGACCGTTTCGCCCTGCGAGTAACAGCCTTGAAATGATGGACACACGACGACGTATCCGCCGTCTTCATCAGGTTCGAGGAAAACCTTGTAATCGAGAGCGGCCATGAGAGTGATGCTATCCGACTCGGCGTGATCGCGCAAACAATGGCGGTTACGAAAGCGCGATAAACGAAAAAGGCCGCCCCGACGAATCGGAGCGGCCTTTCGATTTTAATCCTGGCAGCGACCTACGTTCCCGCGCCGTTACCAGCGCAGTATCATCGGCCCTGCGGGGCTTAACTTCCGTGTTCGGGATGGGAACGGGTGTGGCCCCCGCGGTAAGGCCACCAGGAAAATTGAACTCGACGCGAGAAGAAAACCTCGCGCCGAAATTTTCAGATCTCAAAATGCGAGATTTGAAAAGAAACTGAAAGAAGTTGGCGACGCAAATCTGTTCGAGTGAAAATGCTGAAAGGATTGAACCTTGCCTAACGCTGAATCGAGTTAGGAAAGTTTTATGGTCAAGCCGAACGGCCGATTAGTACGGGTAAGCTACACGCATTGCTGCGCTTCCACCTCCCGCCTATCAAAGTCGTAGTCTTCGACTGGCCTTCTTATCCGCCCGAAGGC